>Ga0326727_10000195_pt1 | contig 259318 bp, 227 predicted proteins | sample MB2enrmetagenome_FD_207643 | JGI IMG/M metagenome (GOLD analysis project Ga0326727, IMG submission 207643) | Lab enriched peat soil microbial communities from McLean, Ithaca, NY, United States - MB29MY | ecosystem: Environmental > Terrestrial > Soil > Wetlands > Peat | place: USA: New York... | reverse complement strand
GGGTGACGCGAAGTCTGGGTCAACACGGGTCAATGCCACTCCGCGCCAGACAGCCGTCAATTGAGCTTGGGCAGCACTCTTGCTGGAGGCGGCGCCCAGAATCGAACTGGGGTACAGGGCTTTGCAGGCCCTTGCCTAAACCACTCGGCCACGCCGCCGTTCCGTGCAAACTTACCTCGACGGCGTCCCTGGCTCGTCGAAGAGGTCTCGGCCAGCTCGCGTCCCGCGTCGCGCCTCAAGCTCCGACGGCGTGGCATCCGCCGTCGACGTGGATGATCTCGCCGGTTGTCATCGGGAACCAGTCGGAGAGCAGCGCGACGCACGCCTTGGCGACCGCCTCGCGGTCCCGGATGACGTCCCAGCCGAGCGGGGCGCGGTCTGCCCAAACCTCCTCGAAATGCTCGAAACCGGGGATCGCCCTGGCCGCGACCGTGCGGATCGGGCCGGCGGCGACGAGGTTGACGCGGATCGCCTTCGGTCCAAGATCCCGTGCCAGGTAACGCGTGAGCGACTCGAACGCTGCTTTGGCGACGCCCATCCAGTCGTAGCCCGGCCAGGCGACGGTGGAGTCGAAGTCGAGTCCGACGATCGACGCGCCGTCGGCAGCCTCGAGCAGCGGCAGGAATGCCGAGGCGAGGACCTTGAGCGAGTAGGCGGAGATCTCGACGGCGGTCGCGACGTCTGGCCAACCCGCCTCCAGCATTCCGCGGCCGATGCAGGGGTCGGGCGCGTAGCCGATCGAGTGCAGGATCCCGTCGAGCCGGCCGAAACGTTCGGCGATCGCGGCCGCGACGATTCTGGGATGTTCGGGGTTGGTGACGTCGAGCTCGAGCACGTCGGTCGGCCTGGGCAGCCTGCGGGCCATCCGCTCCGTGAGCGACATCCCGCGATCGGCTCCCGTGAGCAACAACTCGGCGCCTTCGAGCTGGGCGAGGCGGGCGACGGCAAAGGCGATCGAGTCCTCGGTGAGGACGCCTGTCACGAGGATCTTCTTCCCGTCGAGCAGGCCCAAGGTCTCCTCCTTTGTCGCCCAACGCCGGAGGACCGGCGTTGCGGACACTACTGGTGGTGCCCGGGGGCGTCCATCGATCTAGCAACGAGCGTGAGTGAATGCATTGCCGTGACACCGGTTGCGTTGGCTCGCGCCTCAGTCCGCGTCACGGCGACCGCAGCGCCGCTTGGTTGGCTGTCGCGGCTGTACGCAAACCTCCCCAGACGTGAGATCCGGCCGGCTTCCACCGGCCGGATCCTCTGTATCGCGTGAGGACGGCACACGCCGTCATTCGGCTACGGCGCCGACTCGATCTTTGCTCCGGCGGGGAGCTGGAAGTCGCTCGCGGGCGGTGAGCTCGAGTAGGCAACGAGCGTCACGCTTACCCCGCTCGCCCCGGCGTAGGAGAGGATGCCCTTGTTGGTCACGCAGTAAGTCGCCTTCCTCCCGCTGTAGCTGGCGGAAACGCACGTCGAGGGTTGACCGGCAAAGGTCTTCGAGGTCGTCACGACTCCGGTTGCCCCCGATTCCATGGCCTCGATCTTCGGCAGCACCAGACCCGGCTCGAAAAAGCCGAGGTCGGAGCTCACAGTCGAGGTCGTCTCCGCGGCACAGAAGGACCCAGCCGCGGTCGCTTCGCAGCCGTAGGCCTTCGATCCGAGCTTCACGAAGGTGACCGAAATCCCTGCTTCTTTGAAGATCAACTGGAAGTTCGGTGACTTCTGCGCGAAGGCGAAGCTCAGGGGTCCCTTGACACTCGGCGTTGTGACGTTGTAGGTGGCGCTGAAGGTCGCGTTTTCGTTGGCCTTCAGCGAGTTCGCGATCGTCTTCAGAGACGACGAGGACGGCGGCTTCGGCTTTGGTTTCTTCGCGGCGATTGACGAGGCCGATGCCGTGCCAGCCAGCAGTGCGGTAGCACAGAGGGCGGCGATTGCGACGAACCCCGCGCGTCTCACCCTGCCCCGGACGTCAGACGATGGAACTTTGAGCATGCAACACCACTTTCCCCCTGAGGATTCCGGGTGATCGAGATTCGATTACGACAAGATGCTATCTCCGTGCAACCAAAGGCGTGACACCGTCTCGGGCGCCAGGCGTGTCCGCGGTCGTAGACGCGAGTTCCCCCTGAAAAGACTCCCAGGACGGCGAGCGTTACCCGCCGGTTGGCGTGCCCCAGGGCCTGCTCTCGGCTCGGGAAGCCTTGGTCAGCCCAAGCGGCTCATCAGCGGGGCGCGGCCGGAAAGGCGCGCGTAGAGCGCCGCCGTCTCGGGGTGCACGCCGCGCAGGGGATCGCCGTCGATCTCGAGGACGAGCGCGAGGTGGCGGAGCGTCGCCTCGACCCCGGCCCGGTCTCCCGCCGCGTCGGCGGCCTCCATGAGCAGTCGGTGGAGTCGCTCGTCCCACGGTGTGGCCCGCAGGGCCCGCTGTGCCGCCCACATGGCGTCGTCAGGGCGTCCCGCGTCGAGCGCGAGCCCACCGAGACCGAGCGCGCACTCGACGACGGCGTGCTCGATCTCGACGACGAAGCCCTCGAGCGCGGTCCATTGTCCCTGGTGAAGATCGCAGAAGGGCCGACCACGCACGAGTTCCAGTGCTTCGCGCCACGCCGCGGGGTCGCTTTGGCGGCGGGCGAGCGCCTGGAATCGTTGCCAGTCGGTTCTTACGTCGGCGATGAGGTGGCGCTCGCCCGACTTGCGCAGGCGTGGTCGGCCGTCGGACGAGAAGCCGAGCGCCCGGCGGGCCTCGGAGAGTCGGTTGGCGATCGTCTGAGGCGGCATGCGCCGTTCGGGCCACAGGGCGGTCTCCCACGCCGGAGTCGTCGCCCCCTCGGGGTGCATCGCCAGATAGACGACGAGCTCGGTGAGCCTCGGATGCCGTCCGAGGGGGATCGCCGCGCCGCGGATCTCGACCGGGCCGAGGACGGCGACCTCGATCGGACCGGTGCCGCCGGGGCGCCCCGGGAACGCGTCGGAAAGGACGCGGGCCGATGAGGCCGACGCCGGGACCCTCGGTGGCTCTGGGGCTCGCACGTAGACGGCGCAGCGATCCCGCCTCCCGGCGACGAGGACCGCTCGCGCCGTCGTGTGCGGCGTGACGACGACGACTGCCGATGCCCGGTGACGGTGGACGGCGGCGACGAGCCGTTCGAGGTCTTCATCCGCCAACGGCGTTCCGGCGAAGACAACGATCGGGTCTGTCGACTCGGCGAGAGCGCCGAAGGCGTCGGCGATCGTGGCGACGCGAGGGGCGCGCGGCGGGCCGAGATCGCCGACGATGAGGAGTGGCGCCTGACGGCTCCGGGACGCCGAGGCGGATCGGATCAGGGTGTCGAGGACGGGCGCGACGTCATCGACGGGTCCGACGACGGCAGCGCACTGCGCGGCGACGACGTCGATGAACAGCGCCGTTCCGTGTTCGTTCGGCACGGTGACGAGACATACGTCGAGGACCTCGGCTGTGCCGTCAGCAGGCGACGGGCGCGCCTCGGATCCGTAGGGAAGGGTCCAACTCGAGCGCAGCGTGCCGTCGCCGAGTGGCGGGTGGAGGCGGATGCCCTTGTCGGAGACCAGGACGAGCTCGTGCCGGGACAATGCGTAGACGACGGGTCGCTCATCCCGCTCCGGCGCGAGCGAGGAGGCGACAAGTCCGACGATCGCGTCGGCGAGCGCCCCGACTCCCACTCGCCGGTCGGCGCTGCACTCCCCGAGGGCCTCGTTCCCAGGATCGGTGCTTGCGTGGCAGCAAGTCCCGAGCGATACGGAGGCGTCGTCTTTTCCGTTCCCGCCCACCGATGCTTCCCTGTGCATCTCCCGTCCCCCGTTGGAGGGTCCTGCGACCCGGTTGCGGTTGCCGAGTGGTCCCGCCCGATCTCACGCCAGCATCGATGGGCGCCGTACCGTTTCTTCTACCGCCTTGTCGCGCTCGGCGCCAGACGAGGGCGCGTCGCCACCGCCCGAACGGGTCCCGATCGGCCAGGTTCTGGCGACGGTCCGGTTGCTATACTTTGCCCAGCGGTTTGTCGAACGGAAGGTTGGTCTGAACGTGGGCTCCGCGCCCACGTTCTTGTTTTTCGGAGTAGTTCGGTGGTCGGTGGGAATCGACGACGACAGCGGGGAAGATGGCGACAGGGCGAGCGGACGATGCGGGGAGGACGCGATCGGTGGTGGATCCCACCGACGAGCTCGAGCGCGCCCTCGTGGCCGTCGTCGCGTCCTGCCGATGTGAGCTCGTCGACGTCGAATCGGCCGGCGGCGTCCTGCGGGTGACCGTCGAGCGCGACGACGGCCCCGATCTCGACGACCTCGCCGGGGTGTCCCGGGCGATCTCGGCGCTGTTCGACGGACGGGCCGATCTCACACCTGCCGGCCACTACGAGCTCGAGGTCTCGAGTCCCGGCGTCGAGCGTCGCCTGCGCCGGCAGGCGCACTTCGCCAAGGCGATCGGCAGCCGCGTCGCGATCCGGACGGTCGCGGGCACGCCCGGCGCCCGGCGGTTCGAGGGCGCGTTGCGTGCCGTCGACGGGGACTCGATCGCCGTCGTCGACGACGAGGGCGCGGAGCACCGCATCTCGTATGCGGCGATCGACCGCGCCCACACGGTCTTTGACTGGCGCGCCGCCCTTGCCGGACGGCGCGTGTCGGACGACCCGGCGATGACGACGCGGAGCGAGGCGTCATGAGCACGACGAACTTCGAGTTCCTCGACGCGCTCCAACAGATCGCGCGGGACAAGGGCATCGCCGTCGAGACGCTCCTCGAGGCGCTCGCCAACGCGCTCGTCGCGGCGTACAAGCGCCAGCCGGACGCCGCCGAGGAGGCCTTCGTCACGATCGATTCGGACTCCGGCGAGATCCGCGTCTACGGGCAGGAACTCGACGAGGACGGCAACGTCGTGCGCGAGTGGGACGACACGCCGAACGACTTCGGGCGGATCGCCGCCCAGGCCGCCAAACAGGTCATCCTGCAGCGGATCCGCGAAGCCGAGCGCGACCTCAAGTACGAGGAGTACGCCGGGCGCGAGGGCGACATCGTGACCGGGATCATCCAGCAGAGCGACAACCGCTACACGCTGCTCGACCTCGGCAAGGTCGAGGCCTTGCTGCCCCAGGCCGAGCAGGTCCCCTACGAGCGCTACGACCACGCGGCGCGCTTGAAGGCCTACATCGTCGAGGTCCGCAAGACCTCGAAGGGGCCCCAGATCGTCGTTTCGCGCAGCCACCCCGGCCTCATCAAGCGGCTCTTTGAGCTCGAGGTCCCGGAGATCTCGAACGGCGTCGTCGAGATCAAGGCGTGCGCCCGAGAACCGGGGCACCGCACGAAGATCGCCGTGTGGTCGAACGACGCCAACGTCGACCCCGTCGGGGCCTGCGTCGGCGCGCGGGGGGCCCGCGTCCGGATGGTGACGAACGAGCTGCGGGGCGAGAAGGTCGACATCGTCCCGTACTCCGACGACCCGACCGAGTTCGTCGCCCGTGCCCTGCAACCGGCGCGGGTGAAAGAGGTGCGCCTCGACGAGGGGACGGGGACCGCGACGGTCGTCGTCCACGACTTCCAGCTGTCGCTCGCGATCGGCAAGGAGGGCCAGAATGCCCGCCTCGCGGCCCGCCTCACCGGATGGCGGATCGACATCAAGAGCGAGACCCAGCTCGCCGAGGAGGAGAGCGGCGTGGCCTCGGTCGACTGGGCCGAGGGCGAATGGCTGCGGAATGAGTCCGGGGAGATGGTCTTCCAGCCGGCCGGGGGGGGAGCCCCGGTCTCCATGGCCGAATGGGCCCAGGGTGGCGGACCCGAGGGATCGCAGGCGTCGGTGCCGGCCGCGCCGGCCGGTGGAGGCGAGCCCGAGCCGGCCGTCGCCGCCGAGACCCCGGTCGACGAGGCAGCGGTCGTCGTCGTCGAACGAGAGGTCGTCGACGCCGCCGCCGGGGTTGCGGCGGACGAAGCCGTCCTCGAGAAAGCCGTCGCCGATGACGCCGCCGCCGGGGTTCCCGCGTCGACCGACGACACGCCGGGTGGAGCCTCGTAGCGGTCCGCCGGCACGCGTCCTGGGCCGTCGGCCCTCTCTGGCGAAGTTGACGGGCAGGTCGCCGGGCACGGCTCGGGCCATCGTGTGCCAGGATGGATGGGGCGTCGCGCGCCGAAGGTAGGGCGCGTCAGCTGCGCAGCGAAAAGGGGCTGTCAAGAACTTGGCTAGGAAGATCCGCGTCTACGAGCTCGCGCGAGAGCTCGGCCTCACCAACAAGGAGGCGCTCGACCTCTCCTTGTCGCTCGGCATCGGCGTGAAGAGCCACTCGTCGTCGATCGAGGACGCGCAGGCAGACCGTGTCCGGCGTAAGGCCGAGCGCGAGGGTCTGATCCGCGAGGCCCAGCCCGCCCCCGAGCCCGTCGCGGAGCCTGCGCCCAAGCCGGTGAAGTCCGCCCCGGTGGCGCGACGTGCTCCCGTCGTGGAGCCGGCCCCCGAGCCCGTCCCGGAGCCCGCGCCCACGCCGGTGGCCGAGATCCACCGCGTCGTGCGCAGCCGCCCCGCTTCCGAGCTCGGAGAGGCGCCGCTCGCCCCGGCGGCGCGCCCGACGACGCCGAACCGGCCCGCCGCGTCCCGCGAGGCCGCCCCGTACCATCCGGCTCCGGCGCGTGCCGCCGTGCCGCCTGCACCCCCGGCGCGCCGTCCCCTCACAAGTGCGACCGGCAAGCCGATCCCGCCCCCGCCTGGTCCTCCCCGCCTGGCGGCGCGTCGACCCATCCCACCCCCACCGGGCATGGGATCGTCGGGGTCGCCGCCTGGCTCACGTCCCGCGCCCGCCGGCGGGACGCGCGGCGGGGGATTCGGCGCCCGTTCGGCGCCGGGAGGGGCGCCGCGTGGTCTCGGCGGTGGCGGTCGCCCCGGCAGCTACGGCGGCCGCCCCGGTGGGCTCGGCCAGGGACGCTCCCCAGGAGCCGGCGGACCGCCGGCGGGAGGCACCCGCGGGGGACCCGGAGGACGGTCGCGCGCGCCTCAACGGCGGACGCAGCGGCGTCGCCGCAACGTCGAGGAACTCGAGCCGATCCAGGTCGCGACGTACGTCCCCTCGAACGCGCCCGTGCCGGACCACGAGGTCATCATCGAGCGGGGCAGCACCCCCCAGGAGCTCGGGCCAAAGCTCAATCGCTCTGCCGGCGACGTCATCCGCTACCTGTTCCTCCAGGGCGAGGTCGTGACGGCGACCCAGTCGCTCTCGGACGACATGATCGAGCTGTTCGCGGCCGAGATCGGTGCCCGGGTGGCCCTCGTCGACCCCGGCGAGGAGCAGGAGGCCGCGCTGCAGGCGCGCTTCTTCGCCGACGAGGCGGCGGAGGTCGACTCGGCGACGCTGCGTCCCCGCCCGCCGATCGTGACCGTGATGGGTCACGTCGACCACGGCAAGACGCTCCTGCTCGACCGCATTCGCAAGACGAACGTCGTCGAAGCCGAGGCGGGCGGCATCACCCAGCACATCGGCGCCTACCAGGTCGAACGCGACGGCCAGCAGGTCACCTTCATCGACACGCCCGGGCACGAGGCCTTCACCGCGATGCGCGCCCGGGGCGCGCAGGTGACCGACATCGTCGTGCTCGTCGTTGCGGCGGACGACGGCGTCATGCCCCAGACGGTCGAGGCGATCAACCACGCCAAGTCGGCCGGGGTGCCGATCATCGTGGCGGTGAACAAGATCGACAAGGAGGGCGCGGACACCAACCGGGTCCTCCAGCAGCTCTCCGAGCAGGGTCTGGTTCCCGAGGTCTGGGGCGGGGACACGATCACCGTCGAGGTGTCGGCCCTGCAGGGCCTCGGCATCGACGACCTGCTCGACCAGATCTCCGTGCTCTCCGAGGTCCTCGAGCTGAGGGCGAGCCCCGAGGCCCCGGCACGCGGCATCGTGCTCGAGGCGAATCTCGATGTCGGCCGCGGCCCGGTGGCGACCGTCATCATCCAGTCCGGGACCTTGCGCGTCGGGGACACGATCGTCGCCGGCCCGGCCTGGGGCAAGGTGCGCGCCCTCATCGACGAGCACGGCGACCAGGTGAAGGAGGCGCTGCCCTCGATGCCCGCCCAGGTGCTCGGGCTCTCGGAGCCGGCGACCGCCGGCGACGAGTTGCGCTCGACCGGGGATCTCGGCATCGCCCGCACGATCGGCGAGGCCCGCGAACAGCGCCAGCGCTACGCCGGGTACGCGCCCTCGCCCTCGGCCCCGGCTTCGGGCGCCAAGCTCGAGGACATCTTCGAGCAGATCCAGCGCGGGGAGACGACGACGCTGAACCTCGTGTTGAAAGCGGACGTGCAGGGTTCGCTCGAGGCAGTGACCGAGAGCCTGCGCCGGCTCGAGCGCGAGGACGTGAAGGTCGCCTTCGTCCACCGCGCGGTGGGCGGCATCACCGAGTACGACGTGCAGCTCGCCGTGGCGGCGACGGCGACGATCATCGGCTTCAATGTCCGCCCCGACCGCCGCGCGCGGGAACTCGCCGAGACCCACGGCGTCGAGATCCGCACCTACGAGATCATCTACAAGCTCGTGGAGGACATCGAGGCGGCGATGGTCGGCATGCTCGCGCCGGTCTACGAGGAGATCGTGACGGGAGAGGCCGAGGTGCGCGAGGTTTTCCGCGTCCCCCGTGTCGGCGCCGTCGCCGGCTGCTACGTCCTCAACGGGACGATCACCCGGGGCTCCAAGGTCCGCTTCCTGCGCGAGGGCACGGTCATCTGGAAGGGCGCGATCAGCTCGTTGCGCCGCTTCAAGGACGACGCGCGCGAGGTGCAGTCCGGCTTCGAGTGCGGCATCGGGCTCACCGACTTCCAGGACCTGCGCCAGGGCGACATCATCGAGACCTACGAGGAACGCGAGATCCCGAGAACCTGATCGATGATCGCCGCCCCACCGGGACGGTGGGGCGGAAGACAGGAGAACGACGAGGATGCGCCGCCGTGGTCCCGTGCGACCCTACCCACGCCTCGCCCGGGTGAACGCGCTCGTCCACGAGGTGCTCGCCGAGGAGATCGAACGGCTCGTCGCCGCCGACGAACGGCTCGCCCTCGTGACGATCACCGACGTCGCCTGCGAAGCGGACCTGCGCCACGCCGTCGTCTATCTTGCCTCGCTCAGCGCGGACGCGGCCGGCGCGCTCGAGGAGCGCCGGCGCGGGTTGCAGCGGGCCATCGCTTCCCAGGCGCGGCTGAAGCGCACGCCGACGCTGAGCTTCGCCGTCGACCCGGCGATCGTCGAGGGCGACCGGATCGAGGAGGTGCTGCGGCACGCGCGTGCCGGCACCGAGTCGGGCGACGTCGCACCCGGGGAGGAATCCTGACCGCCGAGGGCGCGGCGCAGCGGCCGAGCGGGGAACGGGGGGGTCTCGAGGGGGTCGTCGTCGTCGACAAGCCGAGCGGCTGGACCTCGCACGACGTCGTCGCCAAGGTCCGGGCGGTTCTCGGCGAGCGTCGCTGCGGGCACGCGGGAACGCTCGACCCGGACGCGACCGGTGTCCTCGTGCTCGGGCTCGGGCGGGCGACCCGACTGTTGCGCTTCGCGAGCTCGCTTCCCAAGTCCTACGCCGGCGAGGTCGTGCTGGGAACCTCGACCTCGACGCTCGACGCCTCCGGGACGGTGACGGGGACCTTCGACATGTCGGCGGTCACGCTCGACGACGTCCGTGCCACCGCGGCGAAGCTGACCGGCAGGATCCTCCAGATCCCGCCGATGTTCTCGGCGGTGAAGGTCGCCGGACGGCGCCTGCACGAGCTCGCGCGCGCCGGTGTCGAGGTGGAAAGGGAACCGCGCCCGGTCGAGGTCTTCCGATTCGACGTCGAAGCGACCGACGAGCAGGCGGTCTACTCGATCGCGGTCGACTGCTCCTCGGGCACCTACGTGCGCGTCCTCGCGGCGGACCTCGGAACGGCGCTCGGCGGGGGCGCCCACCTGCGGTCGTTGCGTCGCACGGCGGTCGGGACCTTCCTCGCCGCCGAGGCGGTGGCGCTCGGCGCGCTCGGTGCCGGCGACGTGCGACCGATGGGAGAGCTCGTCGCGCACCTGCCGTCCGTCGTCGCCGTCGCGACGGTCGCGGAGACGGTCGCCCATGGCCGGGTGCTGCCGCGTCAGCTGCTCGGCGCGACGGGCGAGGGCCCGTGGGCCGTCTTCGACGAAAGCGGCGAACTCCTTGCCGTCTACGAGACGTTTCCGACCGAACGGATGAAGCCCGTCGTCGTCGTCTCCCCGGGCGGACCTGGTGGGAGCGCGCGTCCCTCCGAGTAGCGTCGAATCCGATGGCCGTTTCTCGCGGAAGAATCGAGCGCGAGGGTGATGTCGTCGCGACGATCGGCACCTTCGACGGCGTCCACGTCGGGCACCGACGGCTGATCGACGAGACCCGTCGCCAGGCCGCGGCGACGGGACGGGGAAGCGTCGCGATCACCTTCGACCGTCACCCGATGACGATCGTGCGCCCGGACGCGGTGCCGCGACTGCTCACCGGGCTCGACCACAAGCTGGAGCTGCTGCGCGCGCGCGGCGTCGCCGTCGACGTGCTCGAGTTCGACGCGACCCGCGCCGCCCAGAGCGCCGAGGATTTCGTCGAGAGCGTGCTCGTCGGCCGCCTCGGCGTGCGCGCCCTCGTCGTCGGGTCGACGTTCCGGTTCGGCCACAGACACCGCGGGAACGTCGCCCTGCTCCAGTCGATGGGCGCGCGCCTCGGTTTCTCGGTCACCCCGATCGACCTCGTGACCGACGACGAGGAGCGCACGGTCATCTCGTCGTCGTTCATCCGCTCGCTCGTCGAACAGGCGCGCCTCGCCGAGGCACGCCGCCTGCTCGGACGGGACCATGAGGTGCGCGGCCAGGCCGTCGACGCCAAGCACGGTTTGGTCGCGGTCCCCGCCGAGCTCGTCGTCCCACCGCCGGGCGACTACACCGCGTCCTGGTCCGCCCGGAGACTCGCCACAGCCGGAACGGCGCGAGTGGGCGAGGACAGGCCGGGAGACGTGACGGTGATCGAACTGTCCGGCGGCGGGAACGCCACGGGTGACGGCGCGTCCGCCGGTCTCGTCGACGGTGAGCGAATCGCCGTGCGGTTCGTCGCGCCCGTCGCGTCGGCACGGGAGCCGGACAGCTCCCGGCCGACGAGCCGGTCACGAGGTCATCGGTAGGATCGGGCTGTGGCGATCCTGCCGATCCGCGTCTTCGGCGACCCCGTGCTCCGCCAGCCGACCCTCGAGGTCGAGGAGATCGACGGGGCGCTCGTCCAGCTCGCCGGGGACATGCTCGAGACGATGTATGCCGCGCCGGGCGTCGGCCTCGCCGCGCCCCAGATCGGGGTGCAGCGCCGGTTCTTCGTCTACGACGTCGGCGACGGGCCCGGCGCGGTCGTCAACCCCCGGATCGTCGAGACCTCGGGAACGTGGACGTACCTGGAGGGATGTCTGTCGGTCCCCGACCTGCACTGGGAGATCGTTCGACCGGCGAGGGTCCACCTCGTCGGCCTCGGGCTCGACGGCGAGGACATCGACATCGAAGCGGACGAGCTGCTCGGCCGGTGCTTCCAGCACGAGGTCGACCACCTCGGCGGGATGCTGCTCCTCGAGAGGCTCGCGACCGCCGATCGCAAGGACGCGATGCGGATCCTGCGCGAGCGAACGCTCGCCGCAGGGGCACGGGGGAGCGTGCCCTGAGCCGACTCGTCTTCCTCGGCACCCCGGAAGTGGCGGCGAGGACGCTGCGGGCGCTCGCCGACGGCGGTCACGAGGTCGTCCTCGTCGTCACCTCGCCGGACCGTCGGCGCGAGCGACGGGCCTCGCCCTCACCGACGCCGGTGAAGCGGGTCGCCGCGGAGCTCGGCATCGCCGTGACCGAGCGCGTCGAGGACGTCGTGGGCGCGACCGCCCAGCTCGGAGTCGTCGTCGCGTTCGGCAGGATCATCGGCGCCGACGTGCTGGCGCGGGTCCCGATGGTGAACGTCCATTACTCGCTGCTGCCGCGTTGGCGGGGTGCGGCGCCCGTCGAGCGGGCGATCCTCGCCGGCGACCCGACGACCGGCGTCAGCGTCATGGCCCTCGAGAGGGACCTCGACACCGGCCCCGTCTACGGGTGCCGGGAGGTCGCGATCGGTCCCGAGGAGACGGCCGACGAGCTGCGGACTCGGCTCGGCGATCTCGGAACGGCGCTCCTGCTCGATCTGCTCGGCCGGCCGGCGGGGCTGCCGAAGCCCGCCCCCCAGCGGGGCGAGCCGACCTACGCCGCCAAGCTCACGCCCGACGAGCTGCGCCTCGACTTCGGCCGGCCGGCGGAGGAGTGCGCCCGCGTCGTGCGTGCGGGGCGCGCCTGGACGACGTTCCGCGGTCGGCGCCTCCTCGTCCTGACGGCGCGTCCCCGCAGCGCGGGCCGAGCGGCCCCCGGTTCGCCGGGCTCGCTCGAGGGCTCCCTCGTCGGCACGGGGGAGGGCGCGCTCGAGCTCGTCGAGGTGCAGTCCGAAGGGCGCGGGCCGCTGCCGTTCGCCGCCTGGCGCGCCGGGGCGCGACCGGGCCCGCGGGAGATCCTCGGCGCCTGACCCGGCCTCGGCGCAGCACGGTCCGGCGCAGGGCGGGCGGCGTGTCGGGCGGTAGTGTCCGCTGCGTGCTCCCACGCGGCGAGTTCCGGATCAATCCGTCCATCCTCGCGGCTGACTTCGGCAATCTCGCCGGGGCGGTCGGCGAGGTCGCGGGCGTGACGGACTGGCTGCACGTCGACGTGATGGACGGGCACTTCGTCCCGAACCTCACGATCGGGCCTCCCGTCGTCGCCTCACTGCGCCGTTACAGCGCGGCGTTCTTCGACTGCCACCTGATGGTGGCGAACCCGGGTGACCTGCTCGACGGCTTCGCCGGGGCCGGCGCGGACCTCGTGACCGTCCACGCCGAGGTCGGCCACACGGCCGAGCTCGCCGCGGCGGTCCGCGACCGGGGGCTGCGCGTCGGGCTCGCGCTCAACCCGGACACGCCGTTCGTGGCCGCGGAGCCGTATCTCGAGGAGATCGACCTGCTCCTGCTCATGACGGTGTTCCCCGGCTTCGGGGGCCAGGAGTTCATCGCCGACGTCGTCCCGAAGATCGCCCGGGCACGTGCCGCGATCGAGGCTGCCGGCCTGCCCGTCTCGATCGAGGTCGACGGGGGCATCGACGCCGCCACGGCCGCGACGACCGCGGCCGCCGGGGCGCGGATCTTCGTCGCCGGCACGGCCATCTTCGACAGCCCGCGACCCGTCGCCGCGGTCGAGGCGATGCGGGACGCGGTCGCGGCGGTCCTCGCCGGTTCCGAGCCGAGCTCGACGAGCCAGGGAGGTGGATGATGCTCCGACTGGTCGTTCCGAAGGGGAGCCTCGAACGCCAGACCTTCGACCTGTTCGCCGCGGCGGACCTCAAGATCCACCGCAGCTCGGAGGTCGACTACCGCGGGACGATCGACGACGCGCGCGTCAAGGAGGTGCGGGTCCTGCGCCCCCAGGAGATCCCCGTCTACGTGGCCGACGGCATGTTCGATCTGGGCATCACGGGGCGGGACTGGATCGAGGAGACCGGGGCGGCGGTCGTCACCCTCGGCGAGCTCGCCTACTCGAAGACGACCGAGAAACCGGTCCAGGTCGTCCTCGCGGTGCACGCGTCGTCCGGCGCGCGCCGCGTCGAGGACCTGCCGGCGGGCGTCCGGGTCTCGACGGAGTACCCCCGCCTCACCGAACGCTTCTTCGCGGCCCGCGGGGTGCCGGCGGACGTCCGCGTCTCCTACGGCGCGACCGAGGCGAAGGTCCCCGAGATCGCCGACGCCGTCGTCGAGATCACCGAGACGGGTCGGGCCCTCGAGGCCGCGGGCCTGAGGGTCCTCGAGGTCGTGCTCGAGAGCTACTCCGCCCTCATCGCCAACCCCGTCGCCGCGGCGGACCCCGTCAAGGCCCACGCGATGGGGCAAATCCTCACGCTGTTGCAGGGGGCGCTCGACGCGCGCAGCCAGGTGCTCGTGAAGCTCAACGTCTCCGGCGCCGATCTCGAGTCGGTCATCGCGGTGCTGCCCGCGCTGAAGTCGCCGACGGTGTCACAGCTCTTCGGCGGGAGCGGCTTCGCGATCGAGACCGTCGTGCCGAAGTCGACGATCAACGTGCTCATCCCGGAACTGAAGGACCGGGGTGCGACCGACATCCTCGAGCTGCCGCTGGCGAAGATCGTCCATTGAGCACGACGGACGCGACCGGGCCGCACGCGGCACGCGACGCCTGGGGTTCGCTGACCGCGGCCCACGAGGGCCGCGTCGTCGAGTTCGACGTCGACGTGGGTCTCGGAGCCGTCGTCGACTCCGCCGGGCGTCGCTACCCCTTCCACTGCACGGCGATCGCCGACGGCACGCGCCGGATCGAGGTCGGGAGGGCGGTGCGCTTCGTCGTCGCGCCCGGGCACGGCGGTCGCCTCGAGGCCCGCGACCTGACCGGCAGCGGCTAGGTCGCCTTCCCGGATTCGCCGTCGGCGCTCTGCGGCGCCGGCGAATCCGACGCCGGGGCCCGCTGCGACAGTTCGACGAAGGCGAGGCGGATCTGCGCTAGGGCGCCCTGCAGGGTCGGCGCCGACTCGCCGAGACGGCCGCCGAGCGTGTCGACCATCGCGCCGAGCGCGTCGATGGCGAGCTTGGCCTTGGCGAGATCGGGCGGGCTCTGGGTGAGGTAGAGCGCGGCGAGCTGGAAGATCCCGTAACAGTGGTTGGCGACGATGTCCTCGGCCGGCGCGGCGGCGAGCTCCCGCTCGAGCGCGGCGCGCTCCGCGGCGAGTTGCTCCTCGGACATCTCCTCGCGCGGCGTCGCCTGGGCCCCGGGCGCCGCGTCGGGCGGCGCAGAGGGGACGCCGTGCTCGCCCTCGGGTGTCCACAGACTCGGCACGCTGCTAGCCTACGGGCAAACAAGCGGGAAAGCGGGGCTGCACGACGTGCGACTCCCACCTGATCACCGCCTCGGGTCCCGGATCCGGACGAGTGCATCGGGTCGTCGGTGCTCGCGCCGGTCGGCGTCGCCTTCTTCGCCCGGGTCCTTCGTCGGAGGTCCCGATCGACCGAGAGGAGTGATGCCCGATCTCGACAGTCCCCACCGTCAACGAGCCGCGAATGAACGAACGTATCCGCGCCCGCGAAGTTCGCCTCGTCGATCCGGAAGGACAGCAACTCGGCATCAAGCTGTTGCCCGAGGCGCTGTCGATCGCACGGCAGATGGATCTCGATCTCGTCGAGGTCGCACCACTCGCCGATCCTCCGGTCTGCCGGATCATGGATTACGGGAAGTTCAAGTTCGACGAGGCGCAGCGCTCGAAGGTATCGCGTCGCAGGGCGACGAACGTCGGGATCAAAGAGATGAAGTACCGCCCGAAGATCGGCCAGGGCGATTTCGAAACGAAGACCCGTCAGGTGGCGAAGTTCCTGGCCGACGGGCACAAGGTCAAGATCACGATCATGTTCCGCGGCCGCGAGGTGTACCACCCCGAGCTCGGCAAGCGGATCCTCGATCGCATCGCCGAGGTCACCGCGGGCAGCGCGAAAGTCGAGTCCGAACCCCGTCTCGACGGGCGGAACATGGTGATGGTGCTCGCGCCGGACAAGCGGGCCCGCCAGAGCCAGGCGGCGCGGTCGGCGGTGGCACCGGCCGAGCCCGCGCCGGAAGGCGATGAGGCGGTCACGGCCGAGGGTTAGGTCACATTCGTCCCCGATTCGAGTTGCCCGGGGAAGCGCAGACGACGAGGTTGGATCATGCCGAAGATGAAGACGGACAGGGGTGCCGCCGCCCGGTTCAAGATCACGGGGACCGGCAAGCTTCTGCGACGCAGGCCCTTCAGGTCGCACCTGCTCGAGAAGAAGTCGTCGGTGCACACGCGCCGGCTGGGGCGCGAGGCGGAGGTCGCGTCGAGCGACCGCCGCAGCATCCGGCGGATCCTCGGGATCTGATTCGAACAGTCGTCGCTCGAGCCGGGTGACCGGGCGTCCGGGCGCAGGGAGATCTCACCGAAAGGAGCATCATGGCGAGGGTCAAGCGCGCCGTCCACGCCAAGAAGAACCACCGCACGGTCCTTGGACGGGCCGAGGGCTACTACGGGAACAAGTCCCGGTCGTTCCGCGCGGCCAACGAGCAGGTCATGCACTCGTTGCAGTACGCCTACCGCGATCGCCGCGCGCGCAAGGGCGAGTTCCGCCGGCTCTGGATCCAGCGAATCAACGCCGCCTCGCGGGCCGAGGGGATGAGCTACAGCCGCCTCATCGCCGGACTGCACCGGGCCGACGTCGAGATCGACCGCAAGGTCCTCGCCGACATCGCCGTGCGTGACGCCAACGCCTTCGCCGCCCTCGTCGGCATCGCCCGGCGTTCGCTCGCCGAGGCGCCGGGCCCGGCCCGGTCCGAACCCGCCGCGGTCAGGGCTGGCGCCAGCGAGGCGGCTTCCTGAGCGACCAGGTCCTCGGGCCGCGCCACGCGCGGGTGCAGCGGCTGCGCCGTCTCCTCCGCCAGCGCAGCGTGCGCCGCCGCGACCGCGCCTTCGTCGCCGAGGGATCGAAGCTGCTCGCCGCCGCGCTCGACGCCGCGGCGTCGGTCGAGGCCGTCTACTACGGGCCCGGGGCGGCAACCTCGCCCGGTGCCGTCGAGGTCCTCGCGCGGGCGCGCGCCGCCGGCGTCCGCGTCTTCGGGCTCGCCGAGGGGGTGGTCGAGCGCGTCGCCGAGGCGACGACGCCCCAGCCGCTCCTCGCGGTCGTGGGGGCGGTCGACGTCGACCTCGCCGAGGTGCTCTCGGCGCCGCTGCTCTTCGTCCTCGTCGACGTGCGCGACCCGGGCAACCTGGGAGCGATCCTCCGGGTCGCCGGCGGTTCGGGCGCCGGCGGCGTCGTCTGCTGCGATGGCACCGCCGACGTCTACAACCCGAAGACCGTGCGGGCGTCGGCCGGATCGCTCTTCTCAGTCCCGGTCGTCGTCGGGATCCCACCCGCCGTCGCCCTCGCCGAACTGGGCCGGGCCGGCTACCACCGCACCGGGACGGCGGCGCGGGGCGGTGTCGACTATGCGACGGTCGACCTCGGACCGAAGGTCGCGCTCGTCTTCGGCAACGAGGCCCAGGGACTCGGGCCGGAGCTCGCCCGGTCACTCGACGCGGTCGTCACGATCCCGATGGCCGCGACGACCGAGTCACTCAACGTCGCGACGGCGGCCGCGGTGCTCGGCTTTACGCTCGCCCGTCGTCTTCGGCCCGACTCGGGTGGGCCCTACGATGAGCCCACATGAACCGGAAGAGACCCGTAGACGGCGGGGTGCCGCCCGCCGCGCCGAGCAGGGCCGGTCTCGCCGCGCTCGAGGCCGAGACCGGGGCGCGCCTGGAGGCCGCGGGGGATCTCGCCGCGCTCGCCGCCCTCGAGGCCGAGTTCCTCGGCAGGCGCTCGACATTCAACGCCTGGAAGCGGATGCTCGGCGGGCTCGATGAAGCCGAGCGGCGCGCCCTCGGCGAGGTGCTGAACGAGGCCCGCAGGCGCGTGGTCGCGCGTGTCGAGGCGCGCCGCGCCGCCCTCGAGGGGCTCGCGCGCGCCGAGACCCTCGAGGCCGACCGGCTCGATCTCACCGAGGTGCTGCCGGTGCCGGGACCGGGGCATCTCCACCTCGTCACGCAGATCCGCGAGGAGCTCGAGGACATCTTCCTCGGCATGGGCTACGAGATCGCCGAGGGATCCGAGGTCGAGACGGACTGGTACAACTTCACGGCGCTCAACATGCCGCCCGACCACCCGGCCCGCAGCGGGCAGGACAGCTTCTACGTCGACCTCGGCGACGGCGAGAGCGTGCTGCTCCGCACGCACACCTCGCCGGTGCAGATCCACCTGCTCGAGCGGGGCGAACTGCCCATCTACGCCGTCATGCCCGGCCTCGTCTACCGCCGCGACACGCCCGACGCCTCGCACCTGCCGGTCTTCCACCAGATCGAGGGGCTCGTCGTTGACTCCGGCGTCACCTTCGGCGATCTCGCCGGGACGATCGGCACCTTCACGAAGGCGGTCTTCGGGGCGAGCGTCGCGGCGCGGCTGCGCCCGGGGTACTTCCCGTTCACCGAGCCGTCGGCCGAGTTCGACATCTCCTGCACGATCTGCGGCGGCGTCGGCTGCCGGACCTGCGCCGGCGTCGGCTGGATCGAGCTCGGCGGCTGCGGCATGGTCCACCCGGCGGTCCTCGAGTCGAGCGGTGTCGACCCCGAGGCCTGGTCGGGCTTCGCCTTCGGTTTCGGCATCGACCGCGTCGCGATCATGCGCCACGGGATCGAGGACATGCGGAGCCTCGTCGAGAACGACGTGCGCTTCCTCGCCGGGTTCTGAGCCGGGTCCGCGCGCGATGGGAGCGAATTCGTCGAGGGTGGCGAGAGGAGCAGCGTGCGGGTCCCGCTTTCCTGGCTGAGCGAGTTCACGCCGCTCGGCGTCGACGCGCAGGACGCCTCGGCGGTGGGCGCGCTTGGTGCCGAGCTCGACTCGCTCGGGCTCGTCGTCGAGGGCGTCGAGCGCGTCGGGGGCGGCCTCGCCGGCGTCGTCGTCGCGCGCGTGGCCGAGATCCGGCCGATCCCCGGTGCCGACCGGATCCGGCTCGTCACTGTCGACGCCGGCGGCGCGCCGGTCGACGTCGTCTGTGGCGCCTGGAACTTCCAGGTCGGCGATGTCGTGCCGCTCGCGACCGTCGGGGCGACGCTCGCCGGGGGCCTCGAGATCGCGCGCCGCAGCATGCGCGGGGTCGAGTCGAACGGGATGCTGTGTTCGGCCCGCGAGCTCGGGCTCGGTGCCGACGCGTCGGGGCTCTTCGTCCTCGCCGCGACCGGCGCCGCCGAGGCGCCGCTGCCCGCGGGCCTGACCCTCGGCACGCCGCTCGCCGAGTACCTCGGGCTCGTCGCCGACGTCGTGTTCGACCTCGAGATCGAGCCGAACCGGCCCGACTGTCTCTGTGTGGCCGGTGTCGCCCGGGACCTCGCGGCGCGCCGGCACCTCCCCTTCGCGCTCCCCCGGCCGGTCGTCGTCGAGGAAGGCCCGCCGATCGGAGAACTGGCGAGCGTCGTGGTCGAGGCGCCCGAGGCCTGTCGGCGCTTCGTGGCCCGCGTCGTGCGGGGGATCGGCACCGTCGCGTCGCCGCGCGAGGTGCAGCGCCGCCTCATCTTGTCGGGCATGCGGCCGATCCACTCGGTCGTCGACGCCTCGAACTACACGATGCTCGAGCTCGGCCAGCCGACCCACCCCTACGATCTCGACCGCCTTGCCGGCCGCGGGCTGCGCGTCCGCCACGCCCGGCCCGGCGAGACGCTCACGACGCTCGACGGCGTGGCGCGGACGTTCGGCCTCGAGCGCCACCATTCCGGTGAGGAGCGCGAGGTCCTCGACCTCATGATCTGCGACGGCGGCGACGTGCCGGTCGGCATCGCCGGGGTCATGGGGGGCGCGTCGAGCGAGATCGGCCCAACGTCGAGCGCGGTCCTCATCGAGGCGGCCGATTTCGCGGCGATGGCCGTCGGGCGGACCGCCCGGCGCCAGCAGCTGCGCACCGAGGCGTCGACGCGCTTCTGGCGTGGGATCGACCCCGAGGGGCCCGGGCGCGCCGCGGACCGCGTCGCCGAGCTCATCGTCGCCGCGGCCCGGGCCGCCGGCGCGGACCCGCCGGTCGTCGCCCGCGGTGTGCTCGACGTCCACCCGGCCCCGAACCCGCGGCGCACGATCCGCGTCCGGCCCGAGAGGGTGAACGCGACCCTCGGCACGGACCTCGACGCGGCGGCGATCGTGTCGTACCTCGCGCCGATCGGCTTCGTGGCGACACGGGCCGGCGACGAGCTCGCGGTCGAGGTCCCGTCGTTCCGCCCCGACGCCGAACGCGAGGTCGACGTGATCGAGGAGGTCGCCCGGCACCACGGCTACGACCGCATCGCGCCGACGCTGCGCCGATCGCCCGGCGTGGGGCTGCTGTCGCCGCACCAAGCCGACCGCCGGCGCCTCGCGGGCCTCGTCGCGGGCATCGGCGCCGACGAGGCCTGGACGGGCTCGATCGTCAACCCCGACGTGGTGCGGCGCGTCGGCGAGGTGCGGGAGCTCGTCCTGCTCACGAACCCGGTCGTGCGCGAGGAGTCGGCCCTGCGGACCCACCTCCTGCCGGGGTTGCTCGGCGCGTTGCGCCAGAACGCGTCGACCCGGAACGGCTCGGTCCGGCTCTTCGAGATCGGGCGGGTGTTCGCCCGCCCCGGGCCCGGCGGCGAGCTGCCCGTCGAGCGCGAGCATCTCGGCGTCGTGTTGGCCCGCGACGGCGACGGCGCCACCGCCGCGGTCGAGCTCTGGCGCCGGATCGTGGAGGGTCTCGGCCTCGAACCGGCGGCGACGGAGCTCGAGCAGGACGAGCCCGGGTCGCGCCTCGTGCTCGACGACCCGGTCGCGCTCGGCTGCCACCCGACCCGCACGGCGGCGGCACGCGGGGCCGATCGTTCCGGCGAGACGGTGACCGTCGGTTTCGTCGGCGAGGTCGACCCGGCTGCGCTCGGCGCCTTCGACCTCACGGGCCGCCGGGTCGGTTGGCTCGTCCTCGACCTCGCCCGCCTCTTCGCGCTCCGCCACCGGGAAGGTCACGCGCCCGTGCTCAGCCGGTTCCCCTCGAGCGACATCGATCTGTCGTTCACCCTCGACGAGTCGATTCCGGCGGCGCGCCTCGAGCTCGTGCTGCGCGCCGCGGCGGGGGAGTACTGCGAACGCGTGCGTCTCGTCGACGTCTTCCGGGGCCCGGGGCTGCAGCCCGGGTCGCGCAGCCTTTCCTACCGCGTCCGATTCGTGGCGCCGGACCGCACGCTCACCGACGCCGACGTCGCCGCGGCGCGCGCCCGGTGCATCGCCGCGGCCGAGGCCGAGCTCGGGGCGGGGCTGCGCGGCTGAACGGCGTGTCCGTGCCGAGCGGGGAAGCCCTGCCCCCGAAGGGGCGCGCCCGGCGACGCCCGCCCTGGTCGCGCCGCCTGCCGCGGCCGCCGTCCGTCCCGTCGGTGGGTGGAGGCGGCGGGACGCGGCTCGCGCGCTGGGGCGTCGTCGCGGCTCCGACGCTGCTCGCGGCGGTGCTCGCCCTCGTCGGCCTCGACTCGCGCAGCCTCTGGCTCGACGAGGCGGCGACCGTGTCGATCAGCACCCAGCACGGGGCGGCGCTCGGGTCGGCGATGGCCCGCGACGGCGGCAACATGCTCGGCTACTACGCGCTCGTCCACGTGCTCATCGGGTGGTTTGGGAGCAGCGTCCTCGTGCTCCGCCTGCCCTCGGCCATCGGCTGCACGGCGACGACCGCGCTCGTCGTCGTCGTCGCCGACCGGCTCTTCACCCGACGGGTCGCCTTTGCTGCCGGGGTGCTCTCGGCCGTCAGCCTGCCGGCGGTCTACTGGGGACAGAACGTCCGCAGCTACGCCCTCATGATGGCGTTCGTCGTCGCGTCGTATCTCGCCCTCCTCGTCCTTGTCGATCCCGGACGCGGCGGGCGCGTCTCGCGGCGCGCCTGGGTCGGCTACGTCGTCGCCACGACGCTCGCCCTGTACATGAGCTTCGTCGCGGTTCTCGTCGTTCCCGCCCAGCTTGTCGCGCTCGTCTCCCACCGCAGACGGGTCCGCCCCGTCGTCGCGGCGCTCGTCGTCACCGCCGCCCTGTGCTCGCCGCTCGCGGTCCTCGCGGTGTCCCGTGGCTCGGGTCAGCTCTTCTGGGTGCCGAGGCCGGACTACCGGTCGCTCGGCCCGGTCCTCGTCTCGCTGACCTCGGCGGGCTTCGAGCCGAACTTCCACCTCACCCCGACGAGCGTGTTCCTCGCCACGGTCACGGTCGTCGCCTTCCTCGTCGCCGCAGCGGCCGTCGCGGCGCGTCTGCTCCGTGGCGCGAGGCGCGCCGAGGTCTGGGGCGAGTACCTCGTGCTCGCCTGGCTCGTCGTGCCGCTCGTCGTCTCCTTCGTCGAGTCGCGTGTCGCCCAGCCGACGTTCACGGCGCGCAACCTGCTCATCTCGACGCCGGCGGCCGCGATCGTGCTCGCCCGGGTGGTGTGCGACCGGCGCCTGCCCCGACTCGCCAGCGTCGGCCTGCTCGCCGGCTTCGTCGGCCTGCGTGCCGCGCAGCTCGCGCCGACCTACGGCGTCTCCCCGGAGAACTGGCGGTTCGCGACCGCCTTCGTGCTGCAGCGGGTCGAGCCCGGCGACTGCATCGCCTTCTACCCGCTCGACGGCCGGATGGCCTTCACCTACTACCTCGACCGCGCCGTCGACGTCCCGGCGACGCTCCCGCGCCCGGTCCTGCCGACGACCCCGCTGCGCGAGGTCATCCCCTACGTCGAGCGGTACGCGACGCTCCGCCCCAGGCAACTCGCGAGGATCCGGGCGAGCTGTCCGCGCCTCTGGCTCCTCACGAGCCACGAAGGGTCCCCGACCGGGACCGCGACGTCGCGCCTCAACTACGAGAACTACCTGCTGCTCGCCGGGAGGCTGGAGATTCTCTACCCGAGGACCTCGATCTCGACGGTCGGCTGGGCGAGCCCGATCCGCATCTGGCAGTTCGGGCAGTGATCCCCGGGAAGGAGCGCCAGCGCCGCAGGTCGTGGCACCCGTGGCGCACGACGTCGTCGTGCCGTCCTCCCGGCCCCGACCGGTCGGGCGCCGGCCGCCAGGGTGTCGGCCGCCCGCCTTGGGCGGCCCCGCGTGCCCCGAGCTCGCCTCGACCGGCCGGCGATCCGGGCCGCGCAGACCGCCGGGGCCGCGCCGGCGACGGCGGGCGCGCTTCCCGCGGTGCCGTGCCCGGGAGCGGGCTCGTGCGGACGACGTGGCTGGCCGGGGCCGCGCCGGGGTCAGGGACGTGGCCGCCGACAAGCACACCGCATGGGACCGGGGACGTGGTTCGCCGCGCGGTGCGAAGTTCGCGGGACGGTGGCGGCGAGGCCCACGGGAGGAAGTCGCCTCGGGCGAATTTGACACGGTCGAGCTCTGGCGCCGGGTCTCGGGCGCGTCACGTCTCGGAGCTGGCGGCCCCCGCGTCGGCGTGTGACGGATCCTCGAGTCGGCGGACGCAGATGTCGCGGTTTCTCCTCGTCGCCTCGCGGTAGATGAGGGGCAGATCTCGGCGCGCGAGCAACTGCTCGTTGACCTGGAGCGCGGCGGCGACGTCACCGACCCAGTAGGCGGCAATCGCCCATTCGAAGTCCATCCCCCACTCGTAGACCCAGCGCACGACGAACAGGATGTCGTCGTCAGGGTAGGGGATCCGTCGACCCTCGCTCGCGAACAGATGGGCGAGGTGGTGATCGTTCGACTCCCTCGACAGGCGGGCGAGGTCGTAGAGGGGTTCGGCGCGCGTCGGTCGGTACTCCCAGGCCTGCATGAGCTCGGCGACGGCCGCGGACCGGTCCCAGCCCGCGACGAGCAGTGCCCGTTGGTAGCGAGACCAGAACACCTCTTCCTCCCATCCTCCGAGCTCGATCCGACGGCGGTAGATTTCCGCGGCTTCCTCGCCCTGCCCGAGCGCGGCAGCCGTTTGGGCCAGGTAGAACAGCGTCCGGGGGTTGTCGGGGTCGTCGGCGAGGTCCCTTTCCAGCAGCGCCCGCTCCCGTTGGAACTTGTCCGAGCGTCCGCCTCCGTCCGCGAAGTGACGCACGACGAGCTGGGGGAGCCGCTCGGCGCGGTAGTCGTGGCCCAGCGCCAAGTACTCGTGCACCGAACCGACGTAGTACCAGTGGAGGTCGCCCCGGACGAGGCGGGGCAACCAATGGGCCCAGCCCTCGTCGACAAGCAACAGGTAGGCGTCCGAGGTGAGCTCGGGCAGATCGGCCTCGAGGCGGACCGTCTGGTCAGCGTCGAGGAGGAGCAGGTAATCGGCCTTGCCGCGCGCCGCCTGGAGAGCGAGATTGCGATTGGTCGAGTAGTCGACCCAAGCGTCGTGGTGGAGCTCCCCCGGGACGCCGGCGAAGGTGTGGCGGACGACCGCCGGGGTGCCGTCCGTCGAGCCGGTGTCGCAGATCACCCAGTAATCGATGAACTCGCGTACGGATTCGGCCAGGCGCCCGATCACCTGCGCCTCGTTCTTGACGATCATGACGAGACCGATGGATTGCCCCATGTCAGGTTGGCCGGCTCGACGCGGGCCGCGAGACCCGCACGGGCGGGAGCATCATCGGCTGAGACCGCCTACGACTTCGCAGACGGGGACCTGAGCTTCGGCAGGAGACGGACGAGCGAGGGCTCCTTCTTGATCGCGGCGAGGATCTGGCTTCTGCCCGCAGCCTCGTGTCCCGATCTGTCGAGCAGCACGCCGAGATTGAACTCGACGATCGCGTCCCCCGGGTCGAGTCGTTCGAGTCTGCGGTACTCCGAGATCGCAACCTCCGGCTCGTTCGGCGCGAGTGCGATCGCGAGGTTGTAGAGCGCGGGTTGGAAGACGGGATCGACAGCGAGCGCTCGACGGTAGTCCGTGGCGGCACCGCCGGGTCGTCCCTGCTGCTGTGCCACCGTGCCGAGGTCATAGAGCGCGTAGACGTTGCTCGGCTCCCGCCGCAGCACGACGCGATAGTCCCGGATCGCCGCGGTCAGATGCCCCGCCTGTTCGGCCGCGATCCCGGCGCTGAGCGGATCGGACGCACCGCCGGGCGAGGAGGTGGTCGAGGTCGCAACGGAAGCCGTGGGGCCCGTTCCGCACGCTCCGGTGGCGGCACCGAGCCCGAGCAGGCAGGAGGAGGCGAGCGCGCTTCGAAGCAGCCCGCGCCGCCACGGGCGCGTCCCTGGCCGGTGCGCACGACGGGACGGCACAGCTCCCGTGGCCGGGCTCACGACGTGACGCCGCCCGAGCACCGAGCTTGTGTCCGGTCCGGGGCAGGGTCGGCGGCGCGCGAACGGGGTCGCCCACGAGGGGCGACCCCGCCGCTTCCGCTATGACGCGCAGATGGCATAGACCGTGACGGAGCCGGTCGTGGATCCGGAGTACTTCGCGGACCACCCCGTCGCGTGACCTCCGCTTGCCCCGGTGGGGAAGGACGACAGCAACGTGCCCGTGCCCGTGTCGGAGGCACCGCCGCCGACGGCATCCGGTTCGGCGCCGGTGGTCGCGGTGCTGCAGTTGACGGTGACCACGGCGCCCTCGTTGCCGACGTTCTCAGCGAGCACGCTGTTCGCTGCGACGCTCGGACCAGTCGGACCAGTCGGACCCGCCGGACCCGCCGGACCCGCGGGACCCGCGGCACCCGCCGGGCCCGTGGCTCCGGTCGGACCCGCCGGACCTGTCGCACCCGCGGCTCCGGTCGGACCCGCCGGACCCGTCGCACCCGCGGCTCCGGTCGCACCCGCCGGGCCCGTCGCACCCGCCGGGCCGGTCGGACCGGTCGGACCCGCCGCGCCCGTGGCGCCCGCACCCGTGGGTCCCGTCGGTCCCGTGGCGCCGGTGGCGCCCGAGGGACCCGTCGGACCCGCCGGACCCATCGTCAGGTCATAGACAGTTGGGGCCCAACCGGTCGCCGTGCAGGCGTACACCAGTCCGTTGTTCGTCGTCCCGACAACGATGTCGCTGTCACCGGGGCTGCAGGTGCTTATCGGGGCTCCCGAACTCGTGAAGACGCTGGCACCCGTGGCGCCGGTCGGACCCGTGGCACCCACCGGACCGGTCGGACCCGATTGCCCGCTGGCACCGGTGAGACCAGTCGCGCCGGTGGCGCCGGCGGTACCCGCGGGGCCGGTGGGGCCCATCGGACCAGTGGCGCCCGCGGGACCCGCCGCACCCGCGCCACCGGCGGCACCGGCCGGACCCGCGGGACCAGTGGGACCGGCGGGTCCCGTAGCACCCGCGGGACCTTGAACGCCCTGGGGTCCTCGCGGCCCCCGCGGCCCGCGCGGCCCTCGATCGGAGGTCGTGCGTTTGATGACGTGGCCCGCGACGGCGTTGCTCGCGCCGGCTGTGCCGACGAACGCCGTGCTGATGGCCCCCGTGGTGCCGAGCGCGCCCACCGCCGCGACGACGAGGGCCGCCCGGCGCCTCTTCGGCGGTGTATACCGTTTGCTGGGTTCTGGATGATGACCGAGTCTCATTCGCCTTCCTTTCACTGGGCACTTGAAGTGTTCGTTCTGGTCGCAAGCACGATCTGGGATGCCTCTCGGACAGCCCTGCTTGCCCCCTCGGGGACCTCCTCTCTACGCATCCCGTTCCGTCGTTTCCCCCCGCAGCGGTCGGCCGGCCTGCGTCCTGCCGCGGGCATCCCCGGGGTCTGCCCGGCGGAGCCAAACTGTGGGCCGGTGCTGCGACCGATGCGACAAGCCAGGCAAGGTCTGGGGGACGGGGAACGATCGTGCCGAGCTCGCAACGACTGGCGAACCGTGGGGCGAATCGGGCACGTTCGGCGATCAGCGCCCGCGACAGGTGCATCGCAAGCTGTCGACGGCGGCGTCGCTGAACCCACCCTGTTGCTTCATCCTCCACGCCCCATCCCCGGGATCGAGCTGTTGTGCTGCGCCTGTCTTCGGACACCCTCGGCCACTGAGCGGGCTCCGGATGGGGGTGTCGACTAGTTGTACAACCAGACGCCGCAGCCTGTCAAGGCTCCCCACGGGCTCAGCGCGCCGCTCGGTGAGAAGTCCACTAACTTGACGCGGAACAGATCGTGCGGGCGGGGCACTCCGGGGGTTCGGAACGGTGGTTCGGGAAGGGACGAGATCGACAGCGAGGCGGCGTGCGGACCAGACGTTCGCGGACTGGCTGCGGTCGGAGCAGCAACGGTCGGCGATCACCCAGGAGGAACTCGCCGAGGCCTGCGGAGTGAGTCAACAAGCGGTGAGCCGGTGGATCCGCGGGGCGGCACGACCGGGTGGCGTGCGCCTGGGCAAGCTCGCGGAGGCGCTCAGGGTTCCCGTCGACCTCGTGATCGAGAGGTTGGAAGCGGACCAGAAGGTGAGAGGGATGCTCCCTGCTGATCCTCCGGTCGTGTTGCGTTCGGAGTTGGCTGAGCTTCGGAAGCGATTGGCTCGTCTTGAGCGACTAGCCGAAGGCCTCGGTGTTCAGAGGCGACAGCGGCCTCCAGCGCGCTGACGCGCTCGTACAGCTCGGCGAGGACGCGCTCGACCCGCCACCGGCGCGCCGAGGCCTCTCTACGCATCCCGTTCCGTCGTTTTCCCCCGCAGCGGTCGGCCGGCCTGCGTCCTGCCGCGGGCATCCCCGGGGTCTGCCCGGCGGAGCCAAACTGTGGGCCGGTGCTGCGACCGATGCGACAAGCCAGGCAAGGTCTGGGGGACGGGGAACGATCGTGCCGAGCTCGCAACGACTGGCGAACCGTGGGGCGAATCGGGCACGTTCGGCGATCAGCGCCCGCGACAGGTGCATCGCAAGCTGTCGACGGCGGCGTCGCTGAACCCACCCTGTTGCTTCATCCTCCACGCCCCATCCCCGGGATCGAGCTGTTGTGCTGCGCCTGTCTTCGGACACCCTCGGCCACTGAGCGGGCTCCGGATGGGGGTGTCGACTAGTTGTACAACCAGACGCCGCAGCCTGTCAAGGCTCCCCACGGGCTCAGCGCGCCGCTCGGTGAGAAGTCCGAGGGAGATGTTCGGAGTTCTCGAGATCTTCGGCGGCGGGCCGGCGATACGGGAATTGCTCTTCCTCTCTTGTAGTCGACGGGTGCGACAACGCGCTCGGCTCGGGCCGCTTGCGTCTCGCAGGATCGAGCGGTGGGGGAGCGTGCTGCGCCGCGGGGACTGCCTTGTTGCTCCAGCCGCGGCGGAGCCTCACCGGCCGAGCTCGCTCCGGTGGTGTCATCGGAGGTCTGGCCGGACGACGTGTTTGGCCCTACCCTGGGACGGTGCGCCCCGAACGCGTGAGCCGACGCCGCCCCGGGGCCGGTGTGCACGACGCTGACCCGGCCGGCACGACGTCAGCGGCCGGTGTGACGAAGTCCGGCCGATCGCGATGAGCTCCCCGAGCGCTTCGTTCTCGGTCACGATGCGGGTCGAGCTCACCGACCCTCGCGGGGTTGGCGCGATCACGACCGCCATCGGCGACGCGGGCGGTCTCGTGACGGCGCTCGACGTCGTCGAGTCCCGCGGCGACACGCTCGTCGTCGACTTGACGTGCAACGCCTTCAACGAAGGGCACGCCGAGCGCCTCAACGCCGCCGTCGACGCGGTGGCGGGCGCCCACGTGCGGGCGATGAGCGACCGGACGCTTCTCCTCCACCTGCGCGGCAAGCTCGAGATCGCCTCCCGCGTGCCCCTGCGCACCAGGGACGATCTTTCGATGGCCTACACCCCCGGCGTCGCCCGGGTCTCGATGGCGATCGCCCGGGACCGCTCGGCGGTGCGCAACCTGACGATCAAGTGCAACACGGTCGCGGTCGTCACCGACGGCTCCGCCGTGCTCGGGCTGGGCAACATCGGTCCAGAGGCTGCGCTCCCCGTGATGGAGGGCAAGGCCCTCTTGTTCAAGCGGTTCGCCGACGTCGACGCCTGGCCGATCTGCCTCGCCACCCAGGACTCCGACGAGATCGTCCGCATCGTCGAGTGCCTCGCACCGGTCTTCGGCGGCATCAACCTCGAGGACATCGCCGCGCCGCGTTGTTTCGAGATCGAGCAGCGGTTGCGGGACAAGCTCGACATCCCGGTGTTCCACGACGACCAGCACGGCACGGCGGTCGTCGTCTTCGCGGCGTTGACGAACGCGTTGCGCGTCGTCGGCAAGCACATGAAAGACGTGCGCGTCGTCGTCCTCGGCATCGGCGCGGCGGGGGTCGCGATCACGAAGCTCCTGCTCGCCGAAGGCGTCGGTGACGTCGTCACCCTCAACCGGCGGGGCATCCTCGGCGAGAAGACGCCGGGTCTCGACGACCCGCGGCACTGGATCGCCACCCACACCAACTTCGAGGGTCGCGTGGGTGGCATCGCCGAAGCGGTCGTGGGCGCCGACGTCCTGATCGGCGTCTCGGGTCCGAACCTCGTCACCGAGGCGCACCTCGCGACGCTCGGCAAGGACGCCATCGTCTTCGCCCTCGCCAACCCGACGCCCGAGGTCGACTCCGAGACCGCCCGACGCTACGCCGCGATCGTCGCCACCGGGCGGAGCGACGAGTCGAACCAGATCAACAACGTGCTCGTCTTCCCGGGGCTCTTCCGGGGCCTGCTGAACGCCGGCGCAAAGAAGATCACCGACGAGATGGAGCTTGAGGCCGGTCGCGCGCTGGCCGCGGTCGTCGGCGAGGAGGAGCTCTCGCCCGCCTACATCATCCCGACGGTGTTCAACCCGGCCGTCGTCCCGGCGGTCTCCCAGGCGGTCGAACAGGTCGCCCGGGCCTCGGCGGGATGAGGGCCCATCTCCTGCCTCAGGTGGTTGCCGGCCGCCAGTGGATCGCGGCGCACCGCTTGTCCTTGACGTAGCCGTTCTCGGCGAACCAGCGCGCCGACCGTTCGATCGCCTCGGCGGCTGGCCGGGACCGGTAGCCGAGCTCCCGGCGCGCCCGCGCGTCGCTGAACACCATCCGGGTCGAGGCCATGCGCGCCCCTTCGAGGGGTACGTGCGGCGTGCGGTTGAGCAGCCTCCCCTCGACGATCTCGGAGAGGTACGCGGCACCGAAGGCGACCGGGCGGGGGACCCGGAAGCGCGGCCGCGGCAGGCCGGTGCAGCGGGCGAGCTCGGCGAGGATCTCGCGCAGCTCGAGGTTCTCGCCGCCGACGATGTAGCTGCGCCCGATCCCGCCGCGCTCCGCGGCGAGCAGGTGCCCGGCGGCGACATCGTCGACGTCGACGATGTTGAGGGCGGTGTCGAACCAGCCCGGCATCCGGCCGTTCAGGAAGTCGAGGACGAGACGACCGGTTGGTGTCGGCGTGTGGTCGCCCGGCCCGAGCGGCGTCGTCGGCAGCGTGAGGATGACCGGCATACCCAGGGCCGCGGCCCGCAGCACCTCGTGCTCGGCGACGTATTTCGACTGCTTGTAGAGGCCGAAGAGGTGGCCGACGTGCGGCGCACAGGTCTCGTCGGCGGGTCCGCGCTCGGCGACGTGCTCCAGCCCGAGCGTGCCGACCGAGCTCGTGTAGACGACGAGCTCGCAACCGGCTGCCCGGGCCGCCTCGAGGACGTTGCGCGTGCCATCGACGTTCACCCGGTAGAAAGACGCCGGGTCCGGGGCCCAGAACCGGTAGACGGCGGCGACGTGGAAGACGAGGCGCACCCCGGCGATCGCCTGTTTCATCGCCTCGGCGTCGCGCACATCCGCCTCGAGGCGCTCGACGGGCATCCCGTCGAGGTTCGTTTGCCGGGTGCCGGGCTCGACGAGCGCGACAACGTCGAGACGCCGCGCGACGAGGGCGCGGGTGATGGCCGAGCCGATGAAGCCGCTCGCCCCGGTGACGGCGACGCGCGTCCCGGGCGCGAGGACGTCGCGCCCCGCCGATGCCGCGGGCGCCGGATCGGTCCGCTTGCTTGTCGTTTTCGCCATCTCCACTCCCGTCATCTGCCGACCGGGGGAACTGCCGATCGGGAGGTCGAAGCTGTCGACACAGAACGAGTCTGCGCGCCACTGGACCGCTTCCTCGACGCGGACAGGCAAGTTTGCCAGTTATACACTCGCCTCCCGACGAGTAGGGGAGGTGCCGTGAGCCCATCGACCGCATCACCGTCGCTTCACGAGCTTGCGAACTTCGTCAAAGGCAAGCACGTGGCGGCGCAGGGAGGCGAGACGACCGCGATCGTCGATCCCTCCAGGGGGGAGGCCTACGCCTCGGCGCCGCTGTCGCGGGCCACCGACGTCGACGTGGCGTGCGCCGCCGCCGCGGCGGCGTTCCCGGCGTGGAGAGACGCGACGCCCGCGGCGCGGAGCCTGGCGCTGCTGCGCATCGCCGATGCGATCGGCGCGCACGCCGAGGAGTTCGTGCGGATCGAGTGCGAGAACACCGGCAAGCCACTCGCTCTCACGATGTCCGAGGAGATCCCGCCACTTGTCGACCAGATCCGCTTCTTCGCTGCGGCGGCGCGCCTGCTCGACGGCCGGTCGGCCGGCGAGTACATGGCGCACCACACCTCGTACGTGCGGCGGGAGCCGATTGGGGTCTGCGCCGCGATAACGCCCTGGAACTACCCGGCGATGATGGCCGTCTGGAAGTGGGCCCCGGCACTGGCGGCCGGGAACACGATGGTGCTGAAGCCCTCGCACACCACTCCCGCTTCGACGCTCTACATGGCCGAGCTGATGGCCGAACACCTCCCCCCCGGGGTCTTCAACGTCGTCTGCGGCGACCGTGACACCGGGCGGCTGCTCGTCGCCCACGAGACGCCGGCGATGGTCTCGATCACCGGCAGCGTGCGCGCCGGCATCGAGGTCGCCTCCGCCGCGGCCCAGGGGCTGAAACGGGTCCACCTCGAACTCGGTGGCAAGGCCCCGGTCGTCGTGTTCGACGACGCCGACGTCGAGGCCGCCGCCGCGGGGATCGCCGTCGCCGGCTACTTCAACGCCGGACAGGACTGCACGGCGGCGACACGGGTGCTCGCCGGGGCGCGCGTCCACGACGACTTTGTCGCTGCCCTCGTCGAGAAGGCGACCGCGACCAAGACGGCCGGGATCGAGGTCCCCGACGCCGACTACGGGCCGCTCATCAGCGCCAACCAGCTCGAGCGCGTAGCGGGGTTCCTCGAGCGCGTCCCGACCCACGCCGAGGTGCTGACCGGCGGTGGCCGCGTCGGGGAACGGGGGTACCTCTTCGCGCCGACGGTCGTCGACGGGCTGCACCAGGACGACGAGATGATCCAGGAAGAGATCTTCGGCCCCGTGATCACCGTGCAGCGCTTCGACGACGAGGACGAGGCGATCGCCTGGGCGAACGGCGTGCGTTACGGGCTCGCCTCGAGCGTGTGGACGAGGGACCACGCCCGGGCGATGCGGATGAGCAAGGCGCTCGATTTCGGCGCGGTGTGGGTGAACACGCACATCCCGCTCGTCGCCGAGATGCCGCACGGCGGCTTCAAGCACTCCGGCTACGGCAAGGACCTCTCGCTGTACGGCTTCGAGGACTACACGCGCGTGAAGCACGTCATGCACTACATCGGGGAGTAGACGCGAGGGATGGGGAAGGGATGACGGTGGGAAACGACGGGGATCGCCCGCGAGACGGCGTGCCGCAACGGCGCGAGATCGTGACCGAGATCCCCGGGCCTCGCTCGCGGGAGCTCCACGCCCGGCGGCAGCGCGCCGTGGCGCCGGGCGTCCCGTCCTCGTTCCCCGCCTACATCGCGGCGGGCCGCGGCGCCGTCGTCGAGGACGTCGACGGCAACCGCTTCATCGACCTCGGCTCGGGGATCGCCGTCACCGGCGTCGGCCACGCCGCGCCCGAGGTCGTCGAGGCGGTGCGTGCCCAGGTCGCCCGGTTCAGCCACACCTGTTTCATGGTCGCCCCCTATGAGCCGTACGTCGCGGTCTGCGAGGCGCTGAACGAGCTCACCCCCGGCGACCACGCCAAGACGTCGGCGCTGTTCAACTCCGGGGCCGAGGCGATCGAGAACGCCGTCAAGATCGCGCGCCACGCGACGAAGCGGTCGGCCGTCGTCGTCTTCGACCACGCCTACCACGGCCGGACGAATCTGACGATGGCGATGACCGCCAAGGCGATGCCGTACAAGTCGGGTTTCGGCCCGTTCGCGCCCGAGGTCTACCGCGTGCCCGTCTCGTACCCGTTCCGGGACCCGGCGGGCATGACCGGGGCCGAGGCGGCCCGGCGGGCGATCGGCCAGATCGAGGTGCAGGTCGACTCGGCGCACGTTGCCTGCGTCGTCGTCGAGCCGATCCAGGGCGAGGGGGGCTTCATCGTGCCGGCCGCCGGCTTCTTGCCGACGCTCGCCGAGTGGTGCCGGGACAACGGTGTCGTGTTCGTCGCCGACGAGGTCCAGTCCGGCTTCGGCCGCACCGGGGACTGGTTCGCCTGCGAGCACGAGGGCGTCGTGCCCGACCTCGTCGCCTCGGCCAAGGGGATCGCGGCCGGCATGCCGCTCGCCGCGGTGACCGGGCGGGCCGAGGTGATGAGTTCGGTGCATGCCGGCGGGCTCGGCGGCACCTACGGGGGCAACCCCGTGGCGTGTGTGGCGGCGCTCGCCGCGGTCCAGACGATGCGCGCCCACGACCTGCCCGCTGCGGCGCGTCACATCGGCGACGTGCTCGGAGACCGGCTCGCGGCGATGCGCGCCCGCCACGCGGGGATCGGCGACGTGCGCGGGCGGGGCGCGATGTTCGCGCTCGAGCTTGTCCGGCCGGGATCGACCGAGCCCGACGCCGAGGCGACGCGGAAGATCCTCGCGGCGTGCCACGCCGCCGGGGTCGTCGTCCTGTCGTGCGGCACCTTCGGCAACGTCATTCGGTTGCTGCCGCCGTTCGTCATCTCCGACGCGCTCCTGCACGAAGGTCTCGACGTGCTCGAGGGCGCCCTCGGCGACGCGCTCCAGGGCGCCTAGGCGTCAGGCCCGCGGCCCGTCGGGCCACGACCTGATGCGGGGCGTCGACCGCGACCCGGGAGCCCGCCGGCGCCGTGCCGCTCGACGGCGCGCCCCGGGCGATCAGGCCGCGAGCGGCCGCGCCTGGCGGCGGAGCACCTCCTTCAGCTTGACGCGGCGTCCGGTGCGCAGGATCGCCCGCCCGTAGATCGTGCCGGCGAGACGAGCCATGCCGACCGTCGACGCGGCGGTGATGAGGCCGGAGACGACGACCTGCCACCACGCCACCTGGCCGAGCGCGAACAGCACCGGCATGACGAACGGCGCCGTCGGCGGCAGGTAGGCGAGCACCTGGTTGAGGAGCGACGGGCTCGACGCCCCGAGCGCCGTGAACGAGATGATGTAGCCGAACAGCAACGGCAGCTGGACGGGGAAGGCGACGCTCTGCACCTGCTCCTGGCGCTCGACGAGCGAGCCGATGCCGGCGTAGAGCCAGCAGTAGAAGGCGTAGCCGAGGACCAACCAGACGAGCCCGACGACGACGGGCACCGGCGCGGTGCCCTTCACGAGGTTCGAGCCGACGGCCGCGGCGAGGGCGAGGGCGACGGCGACGATGGTCGCCGCCTGCGCCAGCGCGACGAGGCCGATGCCGATGACCTTGCCGACGAGCAGGCGCAGCGGCGAGACGGCCGACAAGAGCACCTCGACGACCCGGTTCGACTTCTCCTCGACGACCCCCATCAGCAACCACGTCCCGTACTGGGTGAGGAGCACGTAGGTGAGGATGAGGGCGTAGAGCGCCGTGAGGAGGTTGGCGCTCGTGTGACGGGCCGGTTTGAGGCTCGTGATCGCGAGCGGTGCGGGGCTCATGAGGGCGCCGATGTGCGAGGCGGGGATCCCCGCTTTCTCCAGCGCGAGTTCGACGCCGAGGGAGCGGGAGACGGACTCCGTGTAGAGGGCGAGCGACGAGGTGTCCGTCGCCGTGAAGCCCTGCTTCACGACGAGGAAGCTGCTGTCGACCACGACGAGGTCGATCCGTCCCGCCTCGAGCGCCCGATCAGCCGCCGCGAGCGAGCGGTAATCGGTGATCCGCACCGGGACCGCCAGCTCCTCCCCGGCGGCGTGCAGCGTCGCGCGCACGAGGACCGAGGTGCGACCGACGACGGCGACGTGCCCGATCGGCGTCTGGCCCTTGTGGATGACCGGGACGACAACCGCCGCGGCGACGCCGAGCAGCACGATGATCGTCCCGATGCGGAAGACCCGCGTCGAAACGCGCTCGTGCACCTCGCGTCGGGCGATGAGCTCGATGTCGCCGCGCACGCGCCCTTCCCGTTCGGGGCGTTCTGGGCCCTCTGATGGCGCGCCGACCGTCTTGTGGGCGTAGCGGTGCCGCCAGATGCGGATCCCCAGGAGCACCGCGGCGAGCGCGATCAGACCGGCGGTCACCGGACGGCCTCCCGGAAGACCTCGCTGAGGCGTCGCCGCTCGAAGTCGAACCGCAGGACCGGACCCGCCGCCATCGCCGTCGCGAGCAGCGCCTGGCTGTCGACCCCGTCGTCGAGGACGAGGCGTGACTCGCCGGCCTCGGTCCGCGAGATCGTCACGCCGGGGATCCCGCGCGCCCAGGCACCGTCCCGGTCGCCTTCGACCTTGACGACGAGCCGGCGGGAGCCCATGCGTTCGAGCTCGTCGAGAATGCCTGCCACGACGAGACGGCCCTTGTCGATGATGACGACCGATTCGCAGATGTCCTCGACGAGGTCGAGCTGGTGGCTCGAGAAGAGGACACCGCGGCCCTCCCGAGCCTGTTCCGCGAGGATCGCCGTCACCTCGTCGATGCCGACCGGGTCAAGGCCGGCGAAGGGCTCGTCGAGGACGAGCAGCTCGGGCGCGTGGATGAGCGCCGCGGCGAGCTGGACGCGCTGTTGGTTGCCGAGCGACAACGACTCCAGCTTGTCGGGGGCGCGCTCGGGGATGCCGAGGCGCTCGAGCCAGTGCGTCGTCGCGCGGCGCGCGTCGTTGACGGACCTACCGTGGAGCTCGCAGATGTACTCGAGCTGGCGCTGGATCTGCATTCCCGGGTACAGGCCGCGTTCCTCGGGCATGTAGCCGAAACGCCGGCGCTCGGCCAGCCCGATGGCCGCACCCTCCCAGCGGACCGCGCCCGCGTCGAGATCGACGAGTCCGAACACGGCCCGCATCGCCGTCGTCTTACCGGCGCCGTTCGGCCCGAGGAAGCCGAAGACCTGGCCGCTCGGGACGGTGAACGAGAGGTCGTCGAGCGCGAGCACTTCGCCGTAGCGGCGACGGAGTCCGACGAATTCGAGGCTCAACGCACCGGGTCCAGATCGGCTCCGCGCCAGCTCCGGGGACCCGGGCGGCCGGTGCGAACCGCCGTCCGTGGTGGCGTCACAGCGAACTCGTCGCGAGCAGGTGGGCGGTTGTCATGCCAACGAAGGAGCGACCAGAGCCACAGGACGAAGGTAGCGCAGGGCCAGGAGGCCACGCCAAGGCCCCGGTCCGGGCCCGCCCTTTCCGGCCGCCCGGTCACGGCGGAACGTGCCTTGTCAGGTCGCGGCGTTCTTGGCGAGGGCGTCTTTCAGCGCGACGATCAGCTGGTCGTCCTGGGCCTGCAGGTGCTTTTGGATCTCGAGAGCCTCGGACAGGATCGACTCGGCGTCCTTGTAGGTGTCCTCGGCTCGCTTGTCGCTCGCCGTCGCCGCGATGTTCTGCCCGACGATGATGATCGAGAGCAAGACGAGCTGGAGGAACGTCTGCGCGATCCAGGCGACGATCAAGATGAGCCCGGACTTGGTGAAGAAGCCCGGCACGTCGCTCTTGTGCAGCGCGCCGGCCTGGATGAGGATCGCCGGCAGGCTCACCAGCGCGATCAGGGCGAAAACGTAGGCGCAAGCCATCGTCCCGACGCCCGACGTGATCTTCACGGCGAGCCAGGCGTTGAAGCGCTTGACCTTGGTGCTCGTGTCGAGCATGTCCGTCGTCACCGGCGGCTTGTCGCGGTGTTCGAGGCGCTCGAGCGTGTGCGGATGCGGGACGTGTTCGTAGATGCCCATGGGCCCCCTTCCCTCGGCGCGCGATCCTTCCACGGGGGCGACGCGCAACGCGCGGACCATCCGTCTAGCGTCGCGTCGACCGGGTCCGCGCCCAGCTCAAAGCCGGGATCGAACCGAACGCCGCTTGGGGGAGTCTTAGAACCGTGAGATCTCGACCGAGGCACACGCCGTGAAGCGCGGCACGCCGGACACGGCAGAGCTCGAGCGGTGGATGGAGTCGTGGTACGCGCCGGCGTACCGCACGGCCTGTCTCGTGCTGAACGACACGACGGGGGCCGAAGAGGCCGTGCAGGAGGCGTTCCTGCGGATGTGGCGCTTCCGGGACACGATGCCCGAAGGCGACGCCGCGCGCCCTTGGCTCTACCGCGTCGTCGTCAACACCTGTTATTCCTGGGCTCGCAAAGAGTGGGGTGTCGACGGCCGGCGCGCGCCGTCGGCGTCGCTCGACACGCTCGCCGAGTCGTCACCCGGACCGGACGAGATCGCCGTGGTCGGCGACCGCGCCGGTGCGGTGCGTGCCGCCCTCGCGCGTCTGCCCGAGGCGCTCCGGGTTCCGGTCGTCCTGCGTTACTACGCGGGCTTGTCGGAGAAGGAGATCGCCGTCGCGATCCACCGCCGCCCGGGGACGGTGAAGTCACGTCCGCACGAGGCCCGCCGACTGCTGAGCGCCGACGCGGCACTCAACGCGTTCGCGGAGGAAAAAGAGGGAACCCAATGATCACCGACGACGAACTCGAGGCGCTGTTGCACGAGGCGGGGGGCGGCTTCGCCGTCCCGGCCGAGGGTCCGGCCGCGATTCGCGCCGCTGCGGCCCCGCCGGCTCCCGACGCGCCCGTCGTGCGGGGCCGGTTCCGTTTCCGCGAGCTCGCCCTCGCCGGCACGAGCGTCGCCGCCGTCGTCGCGCTCACCGTCGTCCTTCTCACCTCGTCCGGGGGGACACTCGAGCAGCTCCCGCCTGCCACGACCGCCGGGAACGGGACGTTCAGCAACGTTCAGGCCTCGGCGACGGCGCCCGCACCCCTCGCCGCCGTGCGGAGGTCGGCGTCGTCCCCGGCGAAATCGGCGATGAACGGCACCGCGACGAAGGCCGCGATCGGGCGCGACATCATCGCCAAAGGAACGCTCCGGCTCGGGATCACCCGGGCCGCGCTCCGGCGCGACGTCGCGCGCCTCGAGGCACTCGCGGCGGCGTTCGGAGGTTACGTGTCGGCCGCCGACGTCGCCGAGACCGGACCCCACCCGGGTGGGGCCATCGTCGTGTCGGTGCCGGCGGCGTCGTTCTCCGCGCTCATCGCCAGGGCAGAGGGGATCGCCAAGGTGAAGAGCCTGTCGACCTCGGACACGGACGTGACCGCCCAGGTCGTCGATCTCGGTGCCCGCCTGACGGCACTCGTCGACGAGCGCAATCAGCTCGAAGTGCTGCTCAGCCGCGCCGGGAGGGTCTCGGACCTGCTCGCGGTCGAGAACCAGATCGAGTACGTGCAGAGCCAGATCGAACAGATCCAGGGCGAGCAGCGCACGATCGCGGCACAGGTGGACTACTCGTCGCTCACGGTCGACCTCGTCGTGTCGCGACCGCACGTGTCGAGCTCGCCGAACGGCTTCGGCCACGCCTGGCACGAAGCGATCTCCGGCTTCGTGAACGGCGTCAAGGCGCTCATCGCCCATCTCGGCGATCTGCTGTTCGGCGTGCTGTCCTTCGTCGTCGCGGCCCTCATCGTCTTCGGTCTCTGGCGCGGTGTCTGGCCCAGGATTCGTCGGCGGATCGCCTAGGTGCCCGACGCAACTCGGCGGGTGCGTCCGCTCCGGCCGGCACCGGCTCCTCGTGCGGAGGGAGGAGAGCCGCCCGGCGGATCGGGTGCGACGCCGCGGCCGCCCCGGCCGACGCTGCCTGGTCACGGCGTCGACTTGGTCCCTGCGATTCTCGATGAGGCGGGCCGATGGGGATCGTGAGGCCCACCCCGCAAGCAACTCCGGGAGCCGCCATCCGCGGGGAGGCCGGGACGGCCGACGTCGTCGCCGTCCTGGCACTCCTCGGCGCTGTGTTGCTGTCGATCGGAGCCGGTGTCGCCCCCGTTTCCGCCGCAACTGACGCGCCGCGGGTCACCCCGGCCGAGTCGTTCGCCTGGCGCGTGCTCGGCGAGGCGATCGTCCCGCCAGGTGCCCGCTCGACGAAGGCGGTGCGCTCCGAACTGCTCGACAGGCCCTTCCAAATGATCGGCGTCGGCGGGCTCGTCGACGTCCACCGCTTCTACCTCGTCGACGGGCCAGCAGAAGCGGTCGCGGGCTACCTCGAGGCGGATCCTCCCCGGGGGGCGACGCAGGTGGCCGAGGGAAGCGTCGGTGCTGCGCCGGACGTCGCGCCCGAACTGGCGTATGCGCTGCCGGTGTCCGGCCCGCACGAGTACCTGGCGGAGCTGGCCTACGTCGTCGCGGCCGTCGGTCGGGACGTCGCAGAGTTCCGGGTCGATGCGCAGGTCGTCTGGGAGCCGAGCCGACCCGTCGCGGAGCGAGCTCCCGCGACGGGCGTCGTCCAGGTGACCGGGTACTCTCGGTCCTCCGCCGAAGGAGGGTCGAGTGGCCCTGTGACCTTCACGGTGAGCGGCGCCCGGGCGAGGTCACTCCTCAGCGCCCTGAACGGCCTACCTCTCGGGCCGCGGGGCTGGTGCCTGGAGAACTCGCTCCTTTTCCGGATCGTCGTCCGTCCGGCGCGGGGCGCACCGCCTTCGTTCGACGCCGACGGTTGGGCATGTGCCGGAGACGTGCTCGTGACCGCACACGGTCGTGTCCTGCCGGACCTCTACGACGCGCACTGCCTGCTGTTGCGCGCCGTCGTCGCGGTTCTGCCGGCGCGCGAGACGTACGGGACCCGCGCCGCGGGGACCGGCTGCGATTCGCGGCCGGCCGCGGTGCCCGCCCATCGTTCGTGGATCTCTGCCTCGGCGTTCGCGAGTCTGACGAAGATCGCCCTGGACATGGCGGCCGACAACGGCGATGCCCGTCCGAGGAGCGTTGTCGCCGTCGCGACGACGCACGCCGTGGCGCTGGCGATCGCCACCCCCGGTGACCTGACCCCCACCGTCCCGGCGGGGGAGCGGGTGTGGCTCGTCGTGATGCGCGGTTCGTTCACGGGGTACGAGGCGCGCCGCCCGGGGGCTGCGCCGCCCACCGGCTCGTACCTCTCGTTTGTCGCCAGCGAGAAGACCCTCCGGGTGACGGACTGGGGCCTCGGCGCCGTCCCACCGCCCCGTCCGCTGGCGTCGCTCGGCCCCGTCGCCACGCTTCGCCTCTCACCGGCGGCCGGCCGACGCGCCGACCTTGCGACCCGAATCGTCCTGGCAGGCACGACGGTGGGCGCGGGCGGGCCGGTCAAGGGCGCGCTCGTCCGCACGGCTGACGGTCCGTCGGTCGAGACGAGCCGCGCCGGCACGCCGGCGTTCGGCACCGTGTTGTCGAGCAGCGGGATCGCCAGGAACTGACCGCGTTCTCGATGGTTAGTCGCGCCGGGCCTTCTCGGATCCGGCACGGGACCGGTCGGCTGGCCTCCGTGCTTGCCACGACGTACGAGGGATCCACGCGGAACCCGCCGAGGCGGGGCACCCGATGCGGACTGCCCGACCGGACCGGCGATGCCGCCGCTTCCGGCTGGCCGCAACAGACCGTCTCCTCGGCTCTCGGGCTCGACGTCCCGCCGCCCGCGCCGGCGGCCGTGACGCTCGCCGGGTAAGCGGGCCGGCGCGCCGACCGTCGGCTCGGCAGGCCGGGAGCCACCGGGGTCCACTCGAGTGTCGTCCGGGGTCGCCCGCGATCGGTCGCGGCGGCGCGCGGTTCGGCCCTAGCGTTCGGTGTCGGCCGCGGCGCCGACCTCGGCCCGGCGCTGACGCAGTTCCTCGAGGATGGCGACGGTCGCGCTCGCACCGAAACGGGTTGCGCCGGCCCTCGCCATCGCCAGGAGCGTGTCGAGGGTGCGCACGCCCCCGGCAGCCTTCACCCCGACGTGCGGCGAGACGTTCGCCCGCATGAGCACGATGTCCTCGAGCGTCGCGCCGCTCGGGGCGTAACCGGTGCTCGTCTTCACGAACCGGGCCCCGGCCTCCTCCGCGAGGTGGCAGCCGAGGACCTTCTCCTCGGTCGTGAGGTAGGCGTTCTCGAGGATCACCTTCACGGTCCGGCCGGAGGCGGCGTCGACGACGGCGCGGATGTCCCTCCCCACGTACGGGGCGTCGTGGCCCCGCAGGGCACCGATGTGCAGCACCATGTCGAACTCGTCGGCGCCGAGGGACAGGGCCTCGGCGACCTCGCCGACCTTCGTCCGGGTGGTGCACGAACCATGGGGGAAGCCGATCACGGTGGAGACCATGACGCCCGAGCCCGCGAGCTCGGCGACGGCACGTTCGACGTCGCTCGGGCGCACGCAGGCCGACGCGACCTTGCAGGCACGCGCGATGGCGAGGCCGCCGGTCACGTCCTCGGCGGTGAGCTGGGGCTGCAGCAGCGAGTGGTCGATCATCGATGCGACGTACGCCGTGCCGGGCAGCTCGTCGCGCGGGAACGTCTCGTCACCCATATCCATGGCCCGTCTTTCGGTTGCGAAGGGTTGTTCGGCCGAAGGCGCCGACTCGACGCCGAGCGCCCCGGGGCGCAGGGTAGCCGTCAGGGCTCGGGTCGTCGCCGGGAGGGCCCGCTCGACTCGTCGTCGGGCCGGGTCGACTCGCCCGCCCGCCCGGCCTGCCGGTCGCGCCCGAGCTTGCGGCGGACGGCCTCGCGCCGTGCCCGGAGCTCCTGGTAGGTGATCCGCTCGGTCCCGGCCGAGACGCCGATCGCCGCCCGGACCCCGTCGAGGTCGCCCCCCGCCTGGGCGGGGTCGATCCCGATCTCGCGGGCGATCTGGTCCCCGTGGCGGCTGGCGAAGTACCCGGCGACCTCGACGACCTCGTTCAGCAAGTCGACGTTCGGCGCGAGGACGGCGACGACGCTGTCGAGGAACAAGATGTTCTTCACGAACAGCATCAGCTCCTTGGGCAGTTTCACCCCGTGAGCGAGGAGCTTCTTGGTGAGCTCGCGCATCTGGCGCGTCAGCTCCTCGGCGCTCATCGCGACGAGATCCTCGGGCGGGCCGTCGAGGCCGAGGTCGGCGACCACCTCGTCGAGATCGGCGTGCGCGCCGAGCGCGCCGAGGTCGCGCAGCGCCGCGACCTGGCCGCGCACGTCGTTCATCATCGCTCCCATCACGAGGCGCAGGAACGCCAGGCGGCTCCCCTCGTCGAGGCGTCCCGTGATGCCGAAGTCGAGCAACGCGACGCGCCCGTCGGGAAGGACGAACAGGTTCCCGCCGTGGAGGTCGCCGTGGAACACGCCGAAGAGCATCACCCCCTCGAGGAACGAGACGATCGTGGCACGCATCACCTTCTCGGTCGCGATCCCGGCGCTCTGCATCCCGCCGACGTCGTCCCAGGCGAAGCCGTCGAGGCGCTCCATGACGAGCACCCGCGGCGTGACGAGCCGGGGGTGCGGCCGGGGCACGACGATCGTGCGCTGCTCGGTCGCGGCGATGACCGAGGCGATGTCGAGCATGCTCTCGGCCTCGAGGCGGAAGTCGAGCTCCTCGACGATCGTCTCGGCGAACAGCTCGATGAGCGCCGGCGGGTTGGCGAGGACGGCGATGGGGATCCGCCCGACGAGGTGCGGCGCGAGGAAGCTCATCACGGCGAGGTCGTTCTTCACGAGGGCGGCGACCTGGGGTCGCTGCACCTTGACGACGACTTCTTCGCCGGAGTGGAGGCGGGCGCGGTGCACCTGGGCGATCGAGGCCGCGGCGACGGGCTCGGGCGAGAACTCGCAGAACACCTCCTCGAGGGAGCAGCCGAGATCGGTCTCGACGCACTCGCGCACGGTTGCGAAGGACTCAGCCGGGACCCGGTCGCGCAGCAGCTTGAACTCGCCGACGAGCTCGGGCGGGAAGATCCCCTCGCCCGAGGAGAGGATCTGGCCGAGCTTGATGTAGGTCGGACCGAGCCGCTGGAACGCGAAGCGGAGTCGGCGCGACAACCCGGCCCGCGATTCCGGTGCCTGCTTGCGCCGGTCGGCCAGGTACCAGCCGGCGATCGCCCAGCCGAGGATCGCCGACACCCGCACGATCCGCCGCCACGGCGGGAGCCGGCGTCGCCGGATGAGACCCGGTACGGCCGCACGGGTTTCGGCGCGCACGAGATCGAGGCCGATCCGCCACGGCAGGTCCTCGGGCTCGACGAGCCAGGGCGGATGGTCCGAGAACGCCCCGACCGACAGGTCCCCCGGCGGTGGGGACGCGCTCAGGGGGTCACGGGGCCGAACACGAGACATCCGTTGTGCCCCCCGAAACCGAAGCTGTTCGAGAGCACGGGGCCCGGGGTGAAGGGGCGGGCGGTTCCGGTGACGATGTCGAGGTGGATCTCGGGGTCCTGCTCCTCGAGGCCCGCCGTCGGCGGGATGAGCCCGTGCTCGATGGCGAGGATCGACGCCACGGCCTCGAGCGCGCCGGCGGCGCCGAGCGCGTGTCCCGTGACGCCCTTGATCGAGGTGACCGGGGGACCCGGTCGGCCGAAGACCTTCTCGATCGCCTCGGCCTCGGCGAAGTCGTTGAGCGGCGTCGACGTGCCGTGCCCGTTGATGTGGGCGACGTCGCCGGCCGCGATCCCGGCATCTTCAAGGGCGAGTTCCATGCAGGCGACGGCCCCCTCGCCCCCCGGCGCGGGGGCGGTGAGGTGGTAGGCGTCGGCGGTCGAGGCGGCACCGAGCAGCTCGGCATAGAGGTGGGCGCCACGTGAGCGGGCGTGCTCGAGCTCCTCGAGGATGAGCGCGCCGCCGCCCTCGGCGATGACGAAGCCGTCCCGCCGGCGGTCGAACGGCCGCGAGTGTCCCGAGGTCGACAGTGCGGTCATGTTGGCGAAGGCGGCGATGCCGACTGCGTCGAGGCCGCCGGACGGGGTGATCGCCGCCTCGGCCCCACCGGCGATGACGGCATCGCAACGGCCGTCGCCGACGAGGCGGAAGGCGGCGCCGATGGCGTGGGTCGCCGAGGCGCACGCCGTGACGACCGTCTCGCACGGTCCCCGCCAGCCGAAACGGATCGAGATCGCCGCCGCGCCGGCGTTGCCCATCATCATCGGCACGAGCCGCGGCGAGACCCGGCGCGGGCCCTTGGCGATCAACACGACCATCTGCTCCTGGATCGTGGCGAGTCCGCCGGTCCCCGTCCCGAAGACCACGCCGGAGCGGTCCGGGTCGGTGCCGAGCTCGCCCGCGTCGTCGAGGGCGAGCTGGGCGGAGGCCACGGAAAACTGGGCGAAGCGGTCCGTCTGGCGGGCCTCCTTCGGGTCGTACCAGACCGACGGGTCGAACTCGTCGACCCACTGGGGGCCCTCGGCGGCGGGACCGGACAGGCCCGCGAAGAAGGCGTCCTTGCCGATGCCGCAGGACGCCACGACGCCGAGGCCCGTGACGACGACGCGGCGCCGGGGACCCCGGTCCATCAGATCTTCGAGACCACGAGCTCGTAGGCCTGGCCGACGGTGTCGATCCCGTCGAGCTCGGTCTCGTCGACGGTGATCGAGAAGGCCTCCTCGAGCGCCATGACGAACTCGACGAGGTCGAGGCTGTCGGCGTTGAGGTCGTCGGCGAAGCTCGCCTCCGGCACGACCTTGTCCTCGGGCACCTGGAGCACATCCACGGCGCACTTCCTGAACTTCTCGAACGTCGCGTCGTCGCTCACGGCTCGCTCCTCGTCACGTCGTCGGTGGATTGTCGGACTGCGCTTCGTGCCGGTCGCCTCGGTCGGGTCTTCTCCGCACGCCTAGTGTCCCATCCCGAGCCCGCCGTCGACCGCCAGGACAGCGCCGGTGATGTAGGCGGCCTCGGGCGAGGCGAGGAAGTGCACCGCCGAGGCGATCTCGTCGGGTTGGGCGACCCGCCCGAGGGGGATCCGCGCCGTGAGCGCGGCGGTCTGCTCCGCGGAGACGGCGGCGAGCATGTCGGTCGCCACCAGGCCGGGCGTGACGACGTTCACGGTCACGGAACGGCCCGCGACCTCCCGGGCGAGCGAGCGGGCGAAGCCGATCTGACCGGCCTTGGCGGCGGCGTAGTTCGCCTGCCCGGCGTTGCCGAGGTAGGCGACGACCGACGAGATGAGGATGATCCGGCCCGACCGCGCCCGCAGCATCGGGCCGAGCGCCCGCTTGGCGGCGCGGAACGTCGCGGTGAGGTCGGTCCCGATGACCCTCGCCCAGCGCTCTTCGCTCATGCGCAGCACGAGCCCGTCGTCGGTCACGCCCGCGGCGCACACGAGGACCTCGACGTTGCCGAGCCCGGCCTCGACCGCGTCGAACGCCGCGCCGACCGCCGCGGGGTCGGTGACGTCGCAGGCGACGGGATAGAGGGGGAGCGTGCCGGCGCCACCGGCGAGGTCGTCGGGCGGCGCGGTCTTGAAGGTGACGGCGACCTTGTCGCCCTCGGCCTGGAAGCGGCGCGCACAGGCGAGCCCGATCCCGCGCGAGCCCCCGGTGACGAGCACGACCCGGTTCACGCGACCCCCCGGCGGCCCCAGCGGATGACGACCGAGGCCCAGGTCATGCCGGCGCCGAACCCCGAGAGCAGGACGAGGTCTCCCTCGGCGACCCGCCCGGCGTTGACCGCGTCACACAGGCCGAACGGGATCGAACCGGCCGAGGTGTTGCCGATGCGGTCGAGGACGACGACGGTGCGATCCATGGGCATGCCGATCCGCTCGTTCACCGCTTCGATGATGCGCACGTTCGCTTGATGGGGGACGAAGAGGGCGATGTCCTCGGCGGTGCACCCCGCCGCGGCGAAGACCCTGCCGATCGAGTCGACCTCGGCCCGCACGGCGCGCCGGAAGATCTCGCGTCCGTCCATCTCGATGTACCCGCCGAGATCGGCGAAGAGGAGCGGCACGGCGGTCCCGTCGGCGCCGAGGTCATAGGCGAGGACGAGATCGTCGCGCGCCCCGGCTTCGACGACGACCGCGCCGGCGCCGTCGCCGAAGAGGATCGCCGTCGCGCGGTCCTCGAAGTCCGTGACCCGCGATAGCGTGTCGGACCCGATGACGAGGGCGCGGTGCACGCCCGCGGCGATCATCGAGTCGGCGAGCACGAGCGAGTAGGTGAAGCCGGCGCAAGCCGCGTTGAGGTCGAACGCGCCACCCCGGCAGCCGAGCGCCTGGTGCACGCTTGCCGAGGCCGCGGGGAGCGTCTGGTCCGGCGTCGTCGTCGCCACGATGACGAGGTCGACGTCCGCGCCCGTCAGCCCGGCGCGCGCGAGCGCGGTCTGCCCGGCCTCGATGGCGAGCCCGCGCGTCGTGCCGCCGACGTGGCGCTCCCTGATCCCGGTCCGTTCGACGATCCACTGGTCGGTGGTGTCGAGGCGCGCCTCGAAGTCTGCGTTCGTGAGGACCTTGTCCGGCAGGGCCGACCCCCAACCGGTGATCGCTGCTCCCATCAGCGCACCTCCTCGACGTCGTCGGGCAGCGCCCGCAGCCACGCCACCGGCTGGCCGTGCACGACGCGCTCACCCGCGAGAACGAGCACGCCCGCCAGGCTGCCGGCGAACGGGGAGCGGATCTCGGTCTCGCCGGCCCAGCCGACGAGGTCGCCGACCGCGACGTGGATGACCTTCCCGTCCGGTTCGTCCTTTCCCAACCCGGTGAGTCTCGGCGCCGCGGCCGCGAAGGTGACGGACGGCCGGAACGGGCCGGTCCCCGGTGAGATGATCAAGCGCTCGACCATCGAGTAGTGCTCGCCGACGAGCCGTTCGACAGGGGGCCGCTGCGCCGCGGCGCCGGCGAGGGCCTCGACGAGCGCTTCGAGCTCGGCGGGCGTCGCGACCGAGCAGTTGACGACGGATCCCGTCGGGAGCACCCGCTTGGCGAGTCCGGTGAGCACGCCCCCCGGTCCGAGCTCGACGAACGTGCGTGTCCCCGCGAGGAACAGCGTGTCGAGGCTCTGACGCCAGCGCACCGGGGCGCAGAGCTGCGCCGAGAGCAGCCCGGGCCAGTCCTCGCCGTCGGGGTGCGCCTTGGCGTCGACGTTGGCGACGACTGCCGGCTCGGACTCGAAGAAGGTCACCGCCGCGAGCGCCTTGCGCAGCCGCTCGCGCGCCGGCGCCATGAGCGGCGTGTGGAACGCCCCGCCGATGGGGAAGGCGACAACCCGCCTGGCGCCCGCTTTACGGGCGAGCGTCGCGGCGCGCTCGACCGAGTCGTTCTCGCCGGCGATGACGACCTGGCCCGGCGCGTTGTAGTTGGCGACCCAGACCTCGCCCTCGGCCCGCACGCAGGCCATCTCGACGTCATCGTCGTCGAGCCCGACCACGGCCATCATCGTCCCGGGGTTGTGCTCGGCGGCTTCGGCCATGGCGGCACCGCGTGCGGCGACGAGCTCGACACCGTCCTCGTAGGAAAGGGCACCGGTCGCGACGAGGGCGGTGTACTCACCGAGGCTGTGGCCGGCGCAGGCCGCTGGTTCGAGCCCGATCCGTTCCGCCGCGTCGAGGATGACGAGGCTCGTGACGAAGGTCGCGAGTTGCGCGTTGACGGTGTTCGTCAGCGTCTTCTCGTCCGCCTCGAGGAGGAGCGACGCGACGTCGCGCCCGACGATCTCGCTCGCGTGCTCGACGAGCTCGAACGACGGGTGGTCGAGCCAGCTCGTCCCCATGCCGGGGCGCTGTGAGCCCTGGCCGGGAAAGGTGAACGCCAGCAAGCAAACGCCCCCTTTGGACTCCGGATCACGGTGCCGGGCGAGGCACCGGGGGAACTCGACTCCCCACGTCCTTTGCTGGTTACGTGTCGGCCACTCTAAGGAGCGAAGGCGGCCGACGCTAAACGAAGCCTCGTGACCAGCATTGGAGCAGTCACCGAGGGCCGATCACACCGGAGTGGTCGCCGAGGGATCCGAGCGGGCATGACGCGCGCCAGCGTTCGACGTTCCCCTCTCAAGCCGCCTTCGGTGCGGGCGGTGCCCGGAGCGGGATTCGAACCCGCACGCCCTTGCGGACAGCGGCTTTTGAGGCCGCCGCGTCTACCATTCCGCCATCCAGGCTCGACGGTCGCCGCCGCCGACGGTCCCAGGCTATCGAGCGGAGAACGCCCGTTCCCTGACGCGTGCGCATTCGTCGCGCGAACCTGGCGCGATGAGGGTCCAGGCCGTGGAGCTCCGTCGGCTCGACCTCGTGCTCGTGACGCCGCTCGCGACGGCGACGGGCACGCACCGAAACCGCCCGGTCGTTCTCGTGCGCGTCGAGACCGACGATGGCGGGGGAGACGGCGAGTGTGCCGCGCTCGAGAAGCCGAAGTACACCGTCGAGTACGCCGACGGGGCGGAGACCGTCCTCGCCGAACGCCTCATCCCGCTGCTCTTCGGCCGCGCCGGTCGGGCCGCAGAGCTCGGGACGGCGCGAGAGGCGCGCGCGCGGCTGGACGTCGTCCCGGGCAACGCGATGGCGAAAGCCGCCCTCGAGATGGCGTTGCTCGACGCCGAATTGCGCTCGCGCGGGCGTTCCCTGGCCGCGCAGATCGGGGTCACGCGCCCGAGGATCCCCGCCGGCGCGACGGTCGGGCTCGGAGCCGTCTCCTCGGTCGTCGCTGCCGCGCGCGCCGCGGTCGAGGCTGGGTACAAGCGGGTGAAGCTGAAGATCGCCCCGGGTCGCGACGTCGGACCGCTTGTCGCCGTGCGCCGGGAGCTGCCGGACGCGACCATCGTCGCCGACGCCAACGGCTCGTACGACCTGTCGAACCCGGCGCACCGAGCGGCACTCTTGGCGATCGACTCCCTCGGTCTCGCGGCGATCGAACAGCCGCTCGCGGCGCGCGACCTCGCCGGATCGGCGCGCCTCGTCGCCGAACTCGCGACCCCGGTCATCCTCGACGAGTCGATCGACTCGCCCGACACGCTCGAAGCCGCGCTCGCGGTCGGCGCTTGCTCGGGGGTGGCCGTGAAGCCGGCCCGTCTCGGGGGGATCGCCGCCGCGGTGCGGGTCCATGATCGCTGCGTCGGGGCCGGCGTGCACCTGTCGATCGGGGGGATGCTCGAGGCGGGGCTCGGACGCGCTGCCGCGATCGCGGTCGGCGCCCTCGACGGATTCGACCTGCCGGGCGATCTCGGGGCTAGTGACCGCTACTTCCGGCCCGACATCACAGGGCCGCACGAACTCGTCGACGGCGAGCTGCGGGTGCCGACGGGACCGGGCCTCGGCGTCGAGATCGACCGCGAGGTCGTGGCGGCCGCTGCCGTGAGGTGCCGGGTCTTCCGGCCGTCGTAGACTGACCGCCATGCGGCCGGGTCTCACCGATCGCCGCCAGCGCACCGAGCGGCGGCTGTTCGACGTCTCGGCGCGGCTCGACCGGGCCCGTTCGGAGCTCGAGGTGATCGAGGCGCAGTCCGACGCGCTCGCCGAGCAGGCCGAGGAGGCGAAGGTGCGCGCCATCGTCGCTGAGACGCCGCTCGCCGTCCAGGCATGGTCCGAGGCGCAGCGCCACGCCGACCAGATGGCGCGCACCCGTGACACGGCGCGGCGGGCCATCGCCGAACTCGAGCGGGCACAGGATCAACTGATCGGCGAGCTCCTCGTCTAGCGTCCAGTCCTGATCGGCGCGTTCGGACCACGGCGCCAGCCTTGCGAACGAAGTCGATTCCGGTAACCGCCGGCACGAGGTGGAAGGGGGCGACAGGTGGCTAGGAGCGTGGTGATCGCCGAGGACGAGGCCGTCGTCCGGCTCGACCTTTGCGAGATCCTCGCAGAGGAGGGCTTCGATGTCGTCGGCTCGACCGGCCGCGGCGACGAGGCGGTCGAGCTCGTTCGCAAGCTGCGACCTGATCTCGTCATCTTGGACATCAAGATGCCCGGGATGGACGGGTTGCAGGCGGCCGCGGCGATCCACTCGTCGGTGCGCACGGCCGTCGTCATCCTCACCGCTTTCAGCGAGCGCAACTTCATCGAGCGCGCCCGTGACGCCGGCGCGCAGGCCTACCTCGTGAAGCCGTTCCAGCGAGAGGAGCTCCTGCCGGCGATCGAGGTTGCGCTCGGGCGTTTCGCCGAGGCCCAGGCGCTCGAGGCGGAGTTCGCGACGATGAGCGGCGACGAGATGGGTCAGGCCCAACGCCGGGAGACGCGGCTCGCCGTCGACCGCGCCAAGGGCCTGCTGATGGACGACCACGCCATGACCGAGCCCGAAGCGTTCGCTTTCATCGAGAAGGCTGCCAAGGATCGTGGACAGACGATCCGCGGGACGGCGCAAGCGATCGCCGACGGATCACTCACGCCCTAGCTCGGCCGCCGCGCCGCGAGCGCTCCTCGTGTGACCGAGGCGAGGAGCGCCTGCCCGGCCCGATCGCGATCGGGCGCGCCTGGCGGGTACCCACCCGAGCTGGCAATCGGGAGGCACGGGACACGAAGTCGCGACTGCGCCGGACGTCGTCAGGCGTGCCTTCGACACCGCGGGTCGGCCGGCCAGCCGAGCGGTGGATGCGCGCGGCCCGAATCGCTCCGCCGCCGGACACCCGGGTGCGGTGTCAGTTCAACGTTCTTGCCGACATCGTCGAGCGCGGCAGACGTCTCAGAGGCGAGGGCGACAGGACTGACCCCGACGAGACGACTTGACGATGGGACGCCGACCCACACGGGTCCGGATCGCGCGCGGTCACCGCGACGGTGGTCGCGCGCACGATCGCGCGCCGACCGCGCCTCTTCGTTCTCAGCGGATGCCGATAGGTTCCACAGAACGGTCACAGACAGGTGATCCATCGTTGCACCGATCCGCACCGACGACCGCCGTGCCACTATCCCCCATTGTTGAACCGCTCGCGGCGGTCGTCGGGCGGATCGCCGAGGGCGCGCCGTCGCTTTGACGTAACTCCCGCTGAGTCCTTCCGCTGAGTACTTCCGGGCTCGGTGGCTTCGTTGCGTGTGGCGGTCGTGTCCGCTCGGGCCGGCAGGGAAGGTCGCCCTCGCGACGTCGTCCGTGGCGGGCCCACCGATCCCGTCCCGACGCGGGTGACGTCTCGTCAGCGGTTCGGGTCGGTGCCGCATCCGCGGCCGTGAGGCTCCGGATGCATCGTCCCCAGCAGCCGGGCGACCCCGCGGCTGTCGTCCGGAGCCAGTCCGAGCGCGTCACGAACCCCGCGGGCGATGTCGTAGTTCACCCGGTCACGGAGCCGTCGGCCCCGCGCCGTCAAGGTGAGCACCCGGACTCGCCGGTCCCGCGGCTCCGACACCCGCTCCACGAGGCCGAGGCGTTCGACCCGGTCGACGAGACCCGTCACGTTCGAAGGGTCGCACGACAGGTCCTCGGCGAACGCCCGCATCGACACCGGCTTGTCGAGCATACGCAGCAGCTCCACCTGCTGGGGAGTTAGGTCGTGGCGCGCGGCGACCGCCGACACGACCTGGTGGACGCGCCGGGTCACCTCTAAGAGCTCGCCGACGAGGTCGTCGTCACCTGCGCGCGCCTCCTGGTCGGTCATCGCACCAATCCTCGCAGGACCCTTGACACTATCAAGTATCCGCATAATACTTTAGTGCATCAATGATAGAGCGCATAAACGAACGCGATGGAGTCGCAATGTTGAAGCTGAAGATCGTCATCGGCAGCACGAGACCCACCCGGGCGGCCGATCTCGTCGTTCCCTGGGTCGTGGCGCGGGCGAAGGCCCACGGGGCATTCGAGGTCGAGGTCCTGGACCTGCGGGACTGGTCCCTGCCACCGTTCCAGGAGCACATAGGCACGATCGGCGACTTCAGCGATCCGACGTACTCCGACCCCGTCGTGCGACGGTGGAATCGCAAGATGAAGGAGGCCGACGCGCTGCTGGTCGTCACCCCCGAGTACCTGCACTCGATCCCCGGCACACTGAAGAACGCCTTCGACAACGTGTTCGTCAGCTATGCCTTGCGGAACAAGCCGCTCGCCGCGGTGGGCTACAGCAGTGGGGTCGCCGCCGGGGTCCGGGCCGTGGAGCACCTGGTGGACGTCGCGATCGAGTCCGAGATGGTGCCGCTCCGGAACACCGTCCAGATCGCCAGGGTCCAGACGGCTTTCGACGAGCAGCAGGCACCGATCGACCCGATGACCGACGTGGCGATGACCGTCATGCTGGACGATCTCGCCTGGTGGGGCGAACTCCTGGCGCACGGGAGGGCCGCAGGCGAGCTGCCCCCCGGCTCGGCCAGGGTCCGCGCCGCCATGGCCGAGCACGCCCAGGGCTCCTGAGCCGACCCGCGTTCCAGGCGCGCGGGTGCGAGACGGAAGGTGGCCGGGACCCGTCGGACCCACGCGAGGGAGTTCTCCTTCCGGCTGCTCCGCTGCCGACGACGCTCACCTCGGTGTCCGCTCGCCGAGAGGGCGGCGCGAGCTCTCCGGCGGGATGTCGCCGGGCCGAACGCGTCTCCCCGTGCCCCGAGTCCCGCCCGGCCTCGCTGATGCGCGCCGCGACCAGGCAGCCGAGATCGCGCCCGCAGGTCCGCGGCGAGCAAGAAGCCCCGCTGAGCTGCACAGACGACGCGAGGTTCCCCGAGGGGTCTCCTTAGACTCCTGTTCGTGCCACCGACTGTTCCTGCCGTTCTCGACGTTCAGATCGACGTCCTTTGCACCGCCGAGCAGTCGGCTGCCGAGCTGCGCCGTGACGCCCTCCGAGGCTTGACCTCGACGCCGAAGCAGCTCTCGCCCACCTGGCTGTACGACGACGTCGGTTGCGCTCTGTTCGACCGGATCACCCGGCTGCCGGAGTACTACCCGACCCGTCGAGAGCGGACGATTCTCGCTCGCCATGCCGGCGATATCGCCCGTCTAAGCCGCGCCGACACCCTGGTGGAGATCGGCTCGGGGGCCTCCGACAAGACCCGGCTGCTGCTCGACGCGCTGCGCGCCTTTGGTCGGCTCGCCCGATTCGTGCCGTTCGACATCGCTCTGCCGACGCTCACCGCTGCGGCCCGGGCCGTGGCGTCGGAATACGAGGGAATCGAGGTCCTCGCCGTAGCCGGCGACTTCCGACGCCACCTCGACGCGATCCCGCGCGGCGGCCGGCGGCTGTTCGCCTTCCTCGGCGGCACCATCGGCAACCTCGTCCCCGTCGCGAGAGCCCGCTTCCTCCGGGAACTCGCGGTCTCGATGGCCCCGGGCGACACCTTCCTCGTCGGCACCGACCTCGTGAAGGACCGGGACCGGCTCGTGGCCGCCTACGACGACGAAACCGGCGTGACGGCGGCCTTCAACAAGAACGTGCTGGCCGTGCTCAACCGCCAGCTCGGCGCCGACTTCGACCTCGACCGCTTCGACCACGTCGCCCGCTTCGACGAGGACGAGGAGTGGATCGAAATGCGGTTGCGCTCCCGGGCCCGCCAGGAGGTCACCGTGCTCGACCTGGCGCTGGTCGTCGTGTTCGAGCCTGGCGAGGACCTGCTCACCGAGGTCAGTGCCAAGTTCCGGGTCGCGGGAGTGCGGGCGGAGCTCTCGTCGGCCGGCCTGGCGCCGATCGCGGCCTGGACCGACCCCGACGGCGACTTCGCCCTGACGCTCGCGGTGCGCTGAGATGCCCGGCTCGTCGGAGTACGGCGTGGTGCGCAGCCTCACCGAACAGTTGGCCGCACCGCTGGGGCCGGAGGACCAGACCGTCCAGTCGATGCCGGACGCCAGTCCGACCAAATGGCACAGGGCCCACACGACCTGGTTCTTCGAGGAGTTCGTCCTCGGGGCGAGGCCCTCCGAGTACCGGGTGTTCCACGAGGGTTACGCCTACTTGTTCAACTCCTACTACGAGGCGGTCGGGCCCCGGCACCCGAGACCCGAGCGCGGCGTGATCACCCGTCCGAGCGCCGCCGAGGTGGGTGCGTACCGCCGCCACGTCGACTCGGCCATGGCCCGGCTGCTCGACGGCGGCACCGACGAGGGCACGGCCCTGCGGGTCGAGCTCGGCCTCCACCACGAACAGCAGCACCAAGAGCTCCTGATCATGGACATCCAGCACGCCTTGTCGCGCAACCCCCTCGCTCCGGCCTACGGCACCCTGCCCTGGGAGGCGCCGGTGCTGGCGCGGGGGACGGGGACGACGGCGCCGGGCTGGCTCGGCCACGACGGGGGGATCGTCGAGGTGGGGCACGGCGGTCCCGGCTTCGCCTTCGACAACGAGTCACCCCGCCATGAAGTGCTCCTGCGGCCGTTCGAACTGTCGGCGTCGCTGGTCACCAACGGCGACTGGCTGTCGTTCATGGCGGACGGGGGCTATGAGCGCCCCGAGCTGTGGATGTCCGAGGGATGGGCGCTCGTGCGCACCCAGGGCTGGCGAGCCCCCGAGTACTGGCGGCAGCGAGACGATGGCTGGTGGGCCTTCGGTCTGGCCGGGCTCCAGCCGGTCCGCGCCGCCGAGGCGGTCGTCCACGTCAGCTGGTTCGAGGCCGACGCCTTCGCCCGCTGGGCGGGTGCCCGGCTGCCCCGGGAGAGCGAGTGGGAGGCCCTGGTGCCCGCGCCAGGCGGGGCGACCGCGGCCGCTCTCGGGTTCTACGGCACGGTCTGGCAGTGGACCGCCAGCCCGTACACGGCCTATCCGGGATTCGCTCCCTCGGCGGGTGCGATTGGCGAGTACAACGGCAAGTTCATGGTCAACCAGCAGGTGCTGCGGGGCAGCTGCCGGGCGACGCCGCCGGGTCACGCCCGACGCACCTACCGGAACTTCTTCCCCCCGCAGGCGCGTTGGATGTTCGCCGGCGTGCGTCTGGCTCGCGACGCCGCCTGACAGGAGCCGCGGGCGTCGCCGGCGCGCGCGCCGCCTCCAGGGGTCCGCTCGGCATCCCTAGAGTTGGCCGTGGTGCTGGCGCTTCTTGATCCCCTGAGAACCCGCGCCTTCCGCTGGCTCCAGGGCACCGGCATGTTCGCCAACATCGGCGTCTGGATGGTCGCCCTCTTCGGCGGCTACATCATGGAGCGCCTCACGACCTCACCGGTGCTCGTCGCCCTCGCCACGGACATGAGCCCGCTCGCCGGCATCCTCGCCGTCGCCCTCTCGGGCGCCGTGGCCGACTCTCGCGACCGGCGTGCCGTGCTGCTGTTCGCCAAGCTCCTGCTCGCCGGTTCGGTCGCCTTCCTCCTCCTCATCTCCGCGGCGCACCTCCTCACCCCGACCACGCTGCTCATCGGGGTGGCCGGCATGGGCATCGCCAACGGCACGTCCTCGCCCTCGTGGTGGACGACGGTCGGGAACCTGGTGCGTCCCGAGCTCATCCCCGTCGCGATGAGCGTCGACAGCTTCCAGTGGAACATCGGCCAGGTCGTCGGGCCGGTCCTCGGCGGCGTGATCGTCCACGGCGCGGGCAGCACGGCGTTCTTCGCGGTGTGCGGCGCGGTCATGCTCCCGCTGATCGGCTTCCTCTACGTCTGGCGCGGGCGGAGCAACCTCAGGCTCTCCACCCCCGGCGGGACGGCCGTCGAGAGCTTCCTCGGCTCCCTGTCCTCGGGGTGGCGGTTCTTCTTGAACACGCCGGGACTGCGGGCCGTCGCGGCGCGCACCGCCCTCTACGTCACGCCGGCCGCGGCGCTCGGCGCCCTGTTGCCGCTCTTCGCCGCCCGTTACCTCCACACCTCGGCCTTCGGCTACGGGCTCTTCCTCGCGCTGAGCGGGGTGGGCGCGATGGCGGCCGCCGTCCTCCTTCCCCGCCTGCAGGGCCGTTGGCACCTCGACGCCCTCGTCGCGGGGGCCGCCCTCACCAACGGGATCTCCCTCGTCGTGCTCGTCGCCTGGCCGACGCGCTGGGCCGCGGCTCCCGTGCTCGTCGTCACGGGCGCGAGCTGGGTCTGGGCGACGACGACCTTGACCATCGCCGCCCGTCAGGTCGTCCCGCAGTGGGTTCAGACCCGGGCCCTTTCGATCTTCTACATCGTCCTCCAGGGCCCCTTCGTGTTCGGCGGGATCGCCTTCGGCGTCGTCGACACCTTCCTCCCACTGCGCACCACCCTCCTCATCGCGGCCGCCGCTCTACTGCCGGGCATCCTTCTCATCCCGCGCTTCGGGCTGCCGGTCGTGGACCGGGCGTCCCTCGAGCCGGTCGCCAGCCCGGCCCTCACCGTGGGCGAGCACGTCCGTCCGGACGACGGCCCGGTCCTCGTCCTCGTCGGGTACCGCATCGCCGAGGAGGACGTCGACGACTTCCTCGCCGCCATGGCCGAGCTCCGTATCGTGCGGCGACGCCTTGGCGGGACGCGCTGGGGCGTCTTCGAGGACACCACCGAGCACGGCAAGTTCATCGAAACCTTCATGGTCGCCTCGTGGCAGGGCTATCTCCTCCAGCGCGCCCACTACACGAAGGGCGACATGGCGATCGAGGCGGGGGCCTCCTCCTTCCACCAGGGTCCCGGCCAGCCCACGTTCACCCGGTTGGTTCACCCGGACAGCGTCGAGGCGGCGCGAACCCGGTCCGCCTGGCGGCGGGAGATGGTCCGCCTCGTCAGCGACCGGCCGGACCACACGACCCGACCGTGAGGTTCAGGAGGAGGGGTCGACCCGGTGGCGAGCCGCCCCTCCTGCACCAGGATCGACACTCGGCGCGGCCTCCGGCTGCATCAGCGGTCCGACGGCACCTCATGAAGCACGAGGTGGTCATCGGGCCGGCATTCGAGGCCACCGAGGTGCCGCGGCCTCCCACGGGGCGGGGCGGACGACGACGCCGTCATCGCGGTGGACAGGCAGGGTCCTCGACCCTCGGCTCTCGGTGCTCTCGACGATGAGCACGACGAGTCGTGGCGGTTCGTGCCGGGCGCCCGAGAAGGGTGCCCCGGCGCGAGGCAGCCACGAGGTCGTGCGCGACGAAGGGACGTCCAGGCGGCGTGCGAGTACCCACGGAGCGCCTCGCCGCAGTGCCGGGATGCGTGCGGGCGGGCCGATTCCATCAACTTGGCGTTGGACCCCCGCGCATCTTCGGCCCTGTTTCGCAACCGGCCATGACCTCGGGTGCCGGAAGGAGATCGTCCGAACGGGCGCTGGCGGGGTGCTCAGTGATGAGGGGCGGCGAGGGACCAGACGACGACGAAGTAGCAGGCGCTCGCGACGACGACCATCGCGTGCCAAACCTCGTGGTAGCCGAACACCTCGGGTCTGGGGTCGGGCCACCTCGCGGCGAGAACCCCGGCGCCGGCGGTGTAGAGGAGCCCCATCGCTCCGACCAAGATGAACTGGAGCGTGGTCAGATCGTGGATCGCCTCGGGCAGGGTGACTACTGGGAGCCAACCGAGCAGGAGATAGGCCCAGGACGTGAAACGGCGCGTCGCCTCGAACCAGATCGCGATGGTCAGCACGGCAGCAGCAACCCAGAACCAGGCGATCGCGAGCACCACGCGAGACACCGCGCCCGGAACCGCGAGCGAGCAGTATGGCGTGATGCATCCTGCGATGAAGACGTAGATCACCGCGTAGTCGACCTGACGCGCGCGGCGGAAGGCAGCGGGTGACCACCGACCCAGGTGGTAGCTGACGCTCGCCGCGTACAGGCCGACGAGCGTGAGCGCGTACACCCCGACGCCTCCGCCGACGCCGTCTCGGCAGACGAGGAGCACGCCAGCGGGGAGCGCCAAGACGAGGGCTCCGAGGTGGATGAGACCACGCCCGCGCGGTGACGCCGCGCTGCCGGTGGGGCGCAGCCGGCGGCTCGTCGGCCGCGGGGACGCGTCGCGTTGGTCGCCCACGGCTTCATGCTCCACCAATTGGGCCGCATCCGTACCGTTGCCGCGACGACCCCGTGCTCGCGACGGTTCGATGCCTGATGCCGCGCTCCGGCAAGGGAGAGTTCGCGCGCCCTGGGGATGTGCACGGGGCGCGAGGATGGCAGCGTGGGCGGGCGACGGACGGTGGCGGCGAGGTGTCGGCGATCGCTCGTCGCCGCGGCGTGTTCAGGTCTCGTGGCGGTGGCTGCCCTGGCGACAGGTAGTCCTCCGGCGTCTGGGTCTTCGTTGCATCCCGGGTCGGCGCGGACGGACTTCGAACCGCGGTCGGTGACCTTCGTTTCGCTCGATACCGGGTGGGTTCTCGGGACCGCCCCGTGCGCGGCCGGCGGGAGGTGTCTCGCCCTGGAAGAGACGATCGATGCAGGGCGCTACTGGTCGGCAAGGCCCCTTCCCACGGCGCTGCTCGCCGCCGCGGACCGCAAGGTCGATGGCGTCCCGGCAGAGCTCGCCCCGTGCTGTGGCGGGCTGAACATTCGTTTCGCCAACCGGCGCGACGGTTGGATCTATGGAGGGCTGACGGTCGCCGGACGACTTGCCGGTTCGACCGAACCGATCCTGTGGTCCACCCACGACGGGGGCGAGGTCTGGCGGCAACAGGCTCTTCCCGGGCTGAGCGACGAGAGCCCGATCTTCGACGTCGAAGCCGCTGGGGGCATGGTGTACTTGATGGCGCCAAACGACGCGGAAGGCGTCACCGTGGAGAGTTCTCCCGTTTCGGAGGACAGTTGGCACGTCTCGAATGCCGTGAGATTGGGCGATCCCGCCGGTGGCAGCATGCAGTCGGGCGCGTTCGTCCTCCACGGATCGCGCGGCTGGCTGGTCGAGGGCAACGATCGTGGCACCACGGGCAGCGCGGAGCTTGCCAGCGACGGCCGATGGGTGGGATGGACACCTCCCTGTGCCTCCGTCGGCCACACCTTCGCGATCCCGGCTGCCTCAACTTCCAGCGACCTCGTCGCGATCTGCGTGATGGGTGGCTTCGCCTACCCGTTGTCGAGGAGCGCTCCCCCCGGGGCAACCGTCGGGTCGAGCTGGCTCTACTTCTCGAGAAACGGAGGGCGAACATTTGAGGCTGGCCCAGAACTCGGAACTCAGGCGAACTTCGGCTTCGACGGCATACTCGCTTCGCCGTCCCCAGGCGTGATCCTGATCGGTCGTTACGTCGCCGATGGTCAGGTTCTGGCCGCCAGCTTCGACGGGGGCGACCAATGGACCGAGTTCTACCGGGGCCAGCCCTTATTCCTCGGTTTCACGAGCTCCAGCCAAGGGGTGGGCATCGTGCAATCGTCCAACGGTGCGACCACCATGATCATGACCTTCGACGGTGGACATCACTGGGTTCCGGTTGTTTTTTGACGCGCACGGGCCGGATCGCACCGACGCCGACGACGCCGGGCCGGCAGGGTGCGCCCCGTGCAGTACGGCGCCCGGCGACCGCTCGTGCCGGTCGACGGCTGGGCATCGGCGGGCCATCGATGGGTGACCGAAGGGTTAGCCCGTGACGCGCGCCGAAGAACGGCGTCTGGGTCGCCCGGATGCCGCGAGTCGGGGACGATGCGTCCTGGTGGCGCCCGGGAAGGCTTCAGGGTCTGGAGACGGAGTCCCCCCTGGCGAACAGACGTGCAGTCCTGGTGCGCCGATGCCGTAAGCGGCAGGGCCCGGCTTGACGCGATCCCCGCCCTGTGATCGCGGGGACGCGTGGCCAGATCCGAAGCAGCGAGTCAGGAAGAATCTGCCGCTTCGGCGATCCGATCGCTTGTGGCTGGGCCCCGCCGCCACGGCCGCGATCGCCAGTCGCAGAACGTCGGTGTCGGAGAGCCGGCGCCCTCGATCACAGGCGGGAAGGTGCGGCCTCGGGTGCAGCAGCCGTGTCGAGGATCTGGTTTGCTTGCAAGGCAAGTATCGAGACGGGACTCGATGGACGGTCGCCTCTCTTCGACTCGCGGCGTCTGAGTTCGGCGACAGCTTTGGGCTCGAGCGGCCGGGCGAAGAGGAAGCCCTGACCGACGTCGCAGTTGAGCAAGGTGAGCTGATCCAATTGTTCGCCGGTTTCGATTCCCTCGGGTACGACCAACATGCCCAGCGCATGGGCCATCGCCGTGACCGCGCCGACGATCTCGCGGTCACGGGCACTCCGGCTGATCTGGTCGACGAAGGTGCGATCGATCTTCAAGATGTCGACCCGAAGCCGCTGCAGATGCGCGAGGGTCGAGCAGCCGGTCCCGAAGTCGTCGAGGGCGAGTCGGACGCCGAGGTCCGACAGCGCCGCGAGCGTCGCTTCGACGTCGCCGGCCTCGCCGATGAGGGCCGTTTCGGTGATCTCGAGACAGAGCCGGGAAGGGTCCAGGCCGTGGCGCGCGAGCACCTTGTCGACGCGCCCGGCGAGGCTCGGATCGCTGAAGTCGCGGCCGGAGATGTTCACCGCCATCGTGAAGTCGTCCGGCCAGCCGCCCTCATGCAGCCAGGCGGCAAGCTGGCCACAGGCTTCCTCGAGCACGAAACTGTCGATCCTCGTGATCAGTCCACGTTCCTCGGCAAAGGGGATGAACTCGAGCGGGGGGACGATCCCGCGCGTCGGGTGGTTCCAGCGGACGAGCGCCTCGACGCCGCGCAAGGAGCCGTTCTCGATCGAGAACAGCGGTTGGTAGAGGAGGAAGAGCTCTGAGGAGTCGAGCGCCTCTCGGAGCTCGATCTCGAGGACGTGGTTCGCCACCACCCGGTCGCGCTGCGAGGGGGTGAACACCTGGAAGCGGTTCTTGCCCGCCTCCTTCGCCCGGTACATGGCGATGTCGGCGTCCTGCAGAATCTGGCTGGCGTCGGCATTCGCGTCGGCCGTGAGCACGATGCCGACGCTCGCCGTCACCGAGAGGTCGCTGCCGTTCTCGATGAAGGGCTGGGCGACCGCCCGCACCACCCGGTCGCCGAGCAGACGCGGGTCGTCGTCGCCGTGGAGTGCGGTGCAGAGCATGACGAACTCGTCCCCGCCGAGACGAGCAACGGTGTCGGCCCGCCGGGCCACGCCCGTCAGTCGCCGAGCGACTTCGACGAGCACCGTGTCGCCGAGGTCATGTCCGAACGAGTCGTTGATCGCCTTGAAGTTGTCGAGGTCGATGAAGAGCAGGCCAATCAGGCCGGACTGGCGTTCGAGGGCAGCGAGGGCCTGGGAGAGGCGATCCATCAGCGCGACCCGGTTCACCAAGCCCGTCACGGCGTCGTGGAGTGATTGGAACGTGAGGGCCTGCTCCGCCACGATCTGAGCGGTCACGTCCCGCGAGATGCCGAAGACGCCGATGACGCGCCCGTCTTCGTCGCGCAAGGGGAACTTGGTCGTCGAGACCCAGGCGTCGGGGCGGTTCCGGTAGGTCTCGCGCTCGACCTTCCCGACTATCGATTCGCCCGTTCGGATGATGTGCTGCTCGTCCTCGAAGGCGGCGATGGCGTGCGGCTCGCTGAAGAGATCGAAGTCCGTCTTGCCGATGACTTCAGACTCCGACCACCCCGGCGCCTGGGCTTCGATCAGCGCTCGGCTGACGACAAGGAAGCGACTGTCGAGATCCTTGAAGTAGACGCGCTCGTCGGGGTTGTCGAGCAGGTTGCGCATGCAGAGGCGCTCGATGTCTTCGTGCGAACGCTCTCCAACTGGGGGAGGGGGAGTTGGGTCGACTTTGTGTGTCATCAGGATACGTAACGACCGGAGTTCGCCAGGTTTGAAGTCCTCCGAGCTGCAACGTTCTTGCCGCCGCGGCCGGGGCCGGCGGCCAGGTGGATCGCGCCCGCGACTCGGGGCCGCCCTCTGGGTGGGCCCGTTGCCTCCCGGCGCGGGAAGGTCAGATGTCGTGGGTGGTCGGCAAAGCGGCGGCGCGGTCGCCGGTTCAGAACGGACGTCGGGGACCGACAGACGGCGCCACCGGCGCTTGGCACGGCCGTTGCCCTCCGGCTGCTCGTCCCATGAGCCTCTCCTTTGGCCTGGCGAACTTCGGCACGGCGCCGAGAGGCGAACCTGACGACGACGCCCGTCTGCAGAGGAAGGCCCGAGGTGGGAAGCGAGCCAGACGCGCCCCACGCCGCGCTGGGTCTCAGGTGGCGGTGACGAAGAGCTGACGGCCCAGGGCGGGTCCGATCGCGACCGTGCGCGGCGTGGTCGCGTCGGGCTCCTCCAGTTCCAAGGTGAGCGTTCCGTCAGGGGCGCGATTCCGGATGCGCGCCCGCCGCCCGGGGATGAGCCCGTGGTCGCTCAGGTACACGAGCGCTTCGCGGTCGAATTCCACGAGCTCGGTGATCCGGGCGAGCGTGATCGGCGTTCCCGTGGCCATCTCGGTGAGGGCGTGCTGTGGCACGGGATCGGGCGCGGTCCCGGGGATCGGGTTGCCGTGCGGGCAGGTCGTCGGGTCGTGGAGGATCGCGACGAAGCGGGCCTCGACGTCGTCGGAGATGACGTGTTCCCAACGGCCGGCCTCGTGGTGTGCCTCGTACCAGGGCAGGCCCACGACGTCGACGAGGAACCGCTCGGCGAGGCGGTGCTTGCGCACGACGCTCTCGGCGCGGGCGCGACCCTTCTCGGTGAGCTCGAGGCCGCGGCCCGAGCGCGAGACGTAGCCCTCGTCACCGAGGCGCCGGATCATCTCGGACACGGCCTGGGGCGTGTGACCGAGCCGCTCGACGAGCCGCGCCTGGATGACCGGGACGTGTTCTTCCGTGAAGGCATACATCGTCTCGAGGTACTCCTCGAGTGGGGGGTGGAAGCCTTCAGGCACGCCAATCGATCGTACCGGTCGTCGACCTGGGCCGTTGTCGGCGTCCCGCGGCGATTCGCCAAGACGACGCCTACCATCGACTGAGTGGCGACGTATCTGCTCCTCGACGGGCACAGCCTCGCCTTCCGGGCCTGGTTCGCGCTGCAGGACGCGGGCATGCAGACGTCGTCGGGCCAGGAGACCCAGGCCGTGTACGGCTTCGTCGCGATGACGACGAAGATGCTCTCCGATTTCCGTCCCGACGGGATGGCGGTCGCCTTCGACCGCCACGAGCCGACGTTCCGCGATTCCCTCGTCGCCGATTACAAAGCGGGCCGCCCGCCGACTCCCGAGCCGCTCATCCAGCAGGTCGAACTGATCCGGCAGTTCGTCACGGCCCTCGGCGTCCCCGCCGTCGACGCCGTCGGCTACGAGGCGGACGACGTCCTCGCCACGCTGGCGACGCGGCTGCGGGACGAGGCGCACGACGTCGTCATCGTGACGGGGGACCGCGACTCGTTCCAGCTCGTCGAGGATCCGCACGTGCGCGTGCTCTACAACCGGCGTGGCATGTCCGACTACGTCCTCTACGACGAGGCGGGCATCGTCGCGCGCACCGGCGTGACCCCGGCCGACTACCCGCTGCTCGCGTCGCTGCGGGGCGACCCGTCGGACAACCTGCCGGGGGTCCCGGGTGTCGGCGAGAAGACGGCCGCCAAGCTCGTCGCCGCCTACCACGACCTCGACGGGCTCTACGCCCACCTCGCGGAGTGCACGCCGAAACTGCGTGAATCGCTCGTCGTCCACGAGGAGCAGGTGCGGTCGAACCTGCGGCTGACGCCGCTCGTGCGCGACGTCCCCCTCGGAGTCCCGCTCGCCGCCCTCGAACTGCGGGACCCGGATCGCGAGGCCCTCGAGCGGCTCTTCAACTTCCTCGAGATGCGCACGCCGCGCGACCGACTCTTCGCCGTGCTCGACGCGGCCGGGTTCGGCGCCGCGCCGGTGGCGAGGGAATCGGCGCCCGTGTCGGTCCGGGACGTGACGTCGCCCGACACCGCCACGGCCGCCGCCGGGGCGCTGGCGGCGGTCGACGAGGCGGCCCGGACCGCAGGGTGGATCGGCCTCGAGGCGACCTGGGCGGCGACGCCGGGGCGCTCGGCGATCGAAGCGCTGGCGTTCTCGCCGCCGGGGGAGGGCGACGTCGTCGTCGTGGCCGGGGGAGTGCTTGGCGCGGACGAGCTCGTCGCGCCGCTCTCGTCGATCCTCGGCCGGTCGTCGGGGCCCCCCCCGCGCCGCCGGCTCGTCGGACACCGGGTGAAGGAGCTGATGCGGGCGCTCCTGCCCCGCGGCATCGACACGACGGGGCTCGGGATCGACACCGCCGTCGTCGCCTACGTCCTCGACCCCGCCGACGGCCAGGCGAGTCTCGACGAGCTCGCCGAGCGGCGGGGGATGACGGGGGCTCCCGCGCCGGAGGCCGGACAGCTCGGTTTCGACCTCAGCGGGGCCGAGGAGCCTCCGGGCGGCCTCGTCGCGGCGACCGCCCGGCGGGCCGAGCTCGTCGCGCGGCTCGGCTCTCGCCTGCTTGCCGAGCTCGACGCGGTCGGGGGTCGCGACCTGTACGAGGAGATCGAGCTGCCGCTCGTCCGGGTGCTCGCCAGGATGGAGGTCGCCGGGATCGCCGTCGACGTCGAGCGCTTGCGCGGGATCAACGTCGAACTCACACGCGAGGCGGCGACGCTCGAGACGACGCTGCACGCCCTGGCCGACGAGGAGTTCAACGTGAACTCGTCGACGCAGCTGCGCACGATCCTCTACGACAAGCTGAAGCTCACCCCGCAGCGCAAGACGAAGACCGGCTACTCCACCGACGCCGCGACCCTCGAGAAGCTGCGCGACGCCCATCCGATCGTCGGGACCCTGTTGCGCTACCGCGAGGTGGAGAAGCTCCGCTCGACCTACGGCGAGGGCCTCCTGGCCGAGGTCGCCCCGGACGGGCGGATCCACGCCTCGTTCAACCAGACCGTCGCCCGGACCGGACGGTTGTCCTCGGACCGGCCGAACCTCCACAACATCCCGGTCCGCACCGACGACGGCCGGCGCATCCGCGAGGCCTTCGTGCCGGCCCCCGGCACCGAATTCTTGATCGCCGACTACAACCAGATCGAGCTGCGGGTGATCGCCCACCTGACCGGCGACCCGGGGCTCGTCGAGGAGTTCGCCTCCGGCCACGACATTCACGCCGCGACGGCGTCGCGCCTCTACGGCGTCGACCCCGGGGCGGTGAGCGTCGCCCAGCGGTCGAAGGCGAAGATGGTCTCCTACGGCCTCGCCTACGGCATGGAGGCCTACGGCCTCGCCCAGCGACTCGGCGTGGAGCTCTCCGAGGCCGCAGAGATCCTCGAGCAGTACTTCGTCGCCTTTCCGGCGGTGAAGGCCTACATGGAGAACTCCGTCGCCGAGGCCCGGGCCCGCGGCTACACCGCGACCGAGCTCGGGCGCCGCCGCTACATCCCCGAACTGCTCTCGGACAACCACCGGATCCGCCAGGCGGCGGAGCGCCAAGCGATGAACGCCGGGATCCAGGGACTCGCCGCCGACATCTTCAAGCTCGCCCTCGTCCGGCTCGACGCCGCGCTCGAATCCGGCGGGTACGCCGCACGCCTCGTGCTGCAGGTGCACGACGAGGTGCTCGTCGAGGTGCCCGAGCGCGAGCACGAGACCGTCGAGACGATCGTGCGGGAGGCGATGGAGCAGGCCTATCCCCTCCGGGTCCCCCTCGAGGTGCACCTGTCGTGGGGAACGACCTGGGCTGCGGCGAAATAGTCCCGACACCGATGTGTAACATTGCGAACGCGCGTCGCCCGATCGCTCGGCGGCGGGGGCGCCACCGGTGCCGCGCCGCTGCGGCGTGGCGACTGTCCAATCCATCCACCAAATCCGCCCTTGCCGCACGTGCCACCCGCGGCGGCGGACCGACAACCTAAAGGCCACCTTCCGATGTCCGAGACCCTCCACGACGAAACCCCGCAGCCGACACCGGTCGACGAGGCTGCCCCGACGACCCCGGCGGAACCCGGCACCGAGGAGACCCTTGCTGCCGACGCGGCTCCGGCAACCCCGGCGACACCCGCCGCCGACGAGGTTCCGGCTGGTACGGCAGACGGCTACGTCTTCAACAAGATCACCGAGGACGACCTCGGTTCGCTCTCTTTCGACGACGCCGTCGACCAGACGATGGTCGCCTTCGACGAGGGCGACATCGTGAAGGGCACGATCGTGAAGGTCGACAACGACGAGGTGCTCCTCGACATCGGCTACAAGTCCGAGGGCGTCATCCCCGTGCGCGAGCTCTCGATCCGCCACGACGTCGACGCGCACGAGATCGTCTCCGTCGGCGACCAGGTCGAGGCGTTGGTCCTCCAGAAAGAGGACAAGGAGGGCCGGCTCGTGCTGTCCAAGAAGCGCGCCCAGTACGAGCGCGCCTGGGGCGACATCGAGCGGATCAAGGACTCTGGCGGGGTCGTCGAGGGACCGGTGATCGAGGTCGTGAAGGGCGGCCTCATCCTCGACATCGGGCTGCGCGGGTTCCTCCCCGCCTCGCTCGTCGAGCTGCGCCGGGTGCGCGACCTCCAGCCGTACATCGGCAAGGTCCTCGAGGCCAAGATCATCGAGCTCGACAAGAACCGGAACAACGTCGTCCTGTCGCGCCGCGCCTGGCTCGAGGAGACCCAGAAGGAGCAGCGCGGCGAGTTCCTCGTCAACTTGAAGCCGGGCGAGATCCGCAAGGGCGTCGTGTCGTCGGTCGTGAACTTCGGCGCCTTCGTCGACCTCGGCGGCATGGACGGCCTGATCCACGTCTCCGAGCTGTCCTGGAAACACGTCGACCACCCCTCCTCGGTCGTCCAGGTCGGCGACGAGGTGACCGTCCAGGTGCTCGACGTCGACCTCGACAAGGAGCGGATCTCGCTGTCGCTGAAGGCGACCCAGTCCGATCCCTGGCAGGAGTTCGCGAGCGCCCACCACGTCGGCGAGCTCGTCTACGGCCGGATCACGAAGCTCGTGCCCTTCGGCGCCTTCGTCCAGGTCGGCGACGGTATCGAGGGTCTCGTCCACATCTCGGAGATGGCGGCGCACCACGTCGACCTGCCCGAGCAGGTCGTCACCTCCGGTGAGGAGCTGTGGGTGAAGATCATCGACATCGACCTCCAGCGCCGCCGGATCAGCCTGTCGATCAAGCAGGCGGCGGAGGGCGGCGAGGTCGCCGAGGAGTACCGCGAGGCGTTCGGCGAGCACGCCTACGACGCCGAGGGCAACTACATCGGTGCCTTCGACTACACGCCCGCCCCCTTCACCCCCGAGACCGAGGCCCAGGCGGCCTGGGCCGAGGAGTTCGCGGGCGAGATCGCCGCCCAGGCCGAGGACGAATCGGAGTCGGGGGTCACCGTGTCCGCGGAGTCAGAAGCTGACGCGACCGCGGAGCCGGAAGCCCCTGTCGCGGAGGACGTCGCCGTCGACGAGCACGTCGCGGCCGAAGCCGAAGCTGCAGCCGACGAGCCTTGAGATCGTCGTCGACGCCGGGTACGGCGGTGACGGCGAGCTGACCGGTCACTGAGCACCGCCGCCGAGCGGAGAAGTCCGTGGTCGCGATCGGCTGCACCGGGGGGATCGGTTCGGGCAAGTCGACCGTCGCCGCGCTCCTCGAACGCCGCGGGGCGCGCATCGTCGACGCCGACGCCATCTCGCACGCCGTGATCGCGCCGGGGACGCCCGGTCACAACGCTGTCGTCGCGCGCTTCGGCGCGAGAATCCTCGGTCCGGACGGCGCGATCGACCGCCGGACGCTCGCGGCGCTCGTCTTCGCCGACATCGTTGCGCGACGCGACCTCGAGGCGATCGTCCACCCGCTCGTCGATGCGGTCGTGCGCCAGGAGCTCGCCTCGTCGGCCGAGGGTGAGGTCGTCGTCTGTGTGCTGCCGCTCCTCGTCGAGACCGACGCCCGACGCCGCTACCGCCTCGACGGGGTGCTCGTCGTGGACGCGCCTGAGGACCTCGTCATCGAACGGCTCGTTCGTGACCGCAACATGGACGAGACCGAGGTTCGCGCCCGGATCGCTGCCCAGGCGGACCGGTTCGCGCGGCTCGCGCTTGCCGACTACGTGATCCTCAACGTCGGCACGCTCGAGGAGCTCGACGAGATGAGCGGGGGCGCCTGGCGGTGGATCGAGCAGCTGGGGCACGGTTCGGCCGCCGTCACCCGAGGCCAAGGGGGAGCGCCGCTGGGAAGCTGACCTGCAGCCATCTGAGGAGGCGCTTTGTAGCGGTCAGATCTCGACAGCTTCCAGCTTGGGAAAGTCTGGGCGCAGGCCGAATGTGCGAGAGAAGATCACGGCGGTGGGGTTGCCGCGTGGGTGCGATGGATCATCGGTCGCCTATTTCCCCACGCCCACCGGCAGGAGCCATCCGGTGGGTCCCAGGGATTCCGCGTGACGAACTCTCGCCCGACCCGAATCTCCCGCAGCTCGCGGCTTTGTCGTAGGAATCGTTGCTGCACAGGTTCTCGTTTGCGTTCTGGCACGCCAGAAGAGTTGACGGGCGTGGGTCGGATGACATGCGGGACCACGAGCTGGGAGCACCGTGTCGCGGACTGCCCCAATTCCCCCGCGGCGCAATCGCGCCAACCCCGGTCACATCGCCGCTGGGAGCGACATTCACGACGTCGAAGCCGACGGTTCGAGTCCGCTCACCTCCAGCGAGGAACTCCCAGCTCGGAGGCGAGGTCCAGACCGCGCCGCACCCTCGCTGGGAGATTCGAGCGCCCGACGGGCTCGAGAACTGAGGCTCGCTTACGTGGGCGGAGAAGGTCGGAAGCCTTGCCGAGGAGCGATATCAGCTGAGCGACGCAGCTGGCAGACCCTGTGCCGCCGTGGCGAGCGGGAGCGATCGGAGGCGAACACCGGTGGCCGAGAAGATCGCGTTCGCGACGGCGGGGGCGACCGCGACGAGGGGAGTCTCGCCCGCGCCGGCAGAGGCGATGTCCGGACGGTCGAGAAGAACGACCTCAAGGCGGGGGAGGTCGGAGAAGCGTGGCACCCGGTAGCCAGCGAGCGACGGCTTGGCGACGCGGCCACGTTCGAGCGCCATCTCCTCGAAGAGAGCGCCACCGAGGGCCATGATGGTGCCTCCCTCGATCTGGTTGATGACCGCGTCGGGATTCACCACGGCGCCGCACTCGTAGGCCGTGACGATCTCCGTCACGCGATACGAGCCATCGTCTTCGACGCGCACCCGGGCAAGGGTCGCCACCCGGCCGCCCTTCTCCAGCCCGACCGCCATGCCCGAGCCCCACTTACCGCGCACCGCCTCGGCGCGACGCGCGTGCCAGTCGAATCGGTCGGCGGCGGTTTCGAGCACCGTGACGAGCCGTTCGTCGGCCAGGCTGCGGAGCCGGAACTCGAGTGGATCGTCGCCGATGGCGTGGGCCAGCTCGTCGACGAGCGACTCCCGGGCGAAGTGGTTGGCGGTCGCGGCGAGTGCCCGGTAGGAGCTCTGGGCCACGGGGGAGTCCGCGGGCTGGTAGCGCAAGCGACGGTTGGCGATCGTGTACGGGGGCGTGATGCCGGCGGTTCCGGCGTTGATGTCGAGGAAGTCCCACGCCGTGATCGAACCGTTCGGGTCGATGCCGGCGCGAACGTCGATCACCGCCATCGGTCGCAGGTGGCCCCATCGAAACTCCTCGGCCCTGTTCCATCGGACCTTGACCGGCCGGCCGGCGCCCCGGGCGAGACGGGCCGCCTCGAGGGCGACCTCCTCGCTGTGCTTGCCGCCGAAACCTCCGCCGGTGGGCGGCACGATGACGCGTACGTTGCCCTCTTCGAGGTCGAGCTCTCCGGCGAGCTGGGCGCGCACCCCAAAGGGGACCTGGGTGCCGACCCAGACGGTCAGCCGGTCACCGTCCCATTCGGCGACGGCGGCTCGTGTCTCAAGCGGGACATGGGCGAGGTAAGCGGTCGTGTAGGTGGCGTCGATCCGCTGCGACGCCGCCCTGAGCGCGGCGTCGACGTCGCCGACGGCCTCGTCCATCTTCCGTTCCCAGCCCTGCTCGGTGACGGGGTGCGTCCGGAGGTGGGCGACGACGTCGCGCGGACCCGGTGGCGGGACATCCCACTTGGCGTCGATCGCCTCAACCATCCGGCGCGCCGTCGCCGGATCGCCTGCTGCCACGGCGACGAAGTCACCCTCCCGGATCACGGTGGCCCCCGGCGATCGCTCGGCCGGGCCGAGATCGACCTCGCGCAGGGTCGACCCGACGACCGGCGGGCGCAAGACCGCCCCGTGCAGCATCCCGGGTCGGTCGAGATCGGAGACGAATCGCCGGGCGCCGGTCACGACGTCGAAACGCGCGGGGACGTGCCCCGGATGTCCGGCGACCTGCCAGCTGCCCGGCGAGCGCAGCGTCGGCTCCCCGCTCAGCTCCTCCAGTCGCCGCATCCCACTCAACAGGCGGCCGTACTCGAGACGCGCCCCCACGGGTGCCCCGCGCGTCGCGCCCTCGTCCGCGGCGCGTTCGCTGCCGGCGACGGGGGCTCGTTCCCCGGCGAGGGCGAGCAGGGCCTGTTTCGCCCCGGCGGCTGCTCGGCGGAGCGCCTCCCCGGCGTCGGGCATCGACCGGCTGCCGAAGGTTCCCATGTCGAAAGGGCACACGTCGGTGTCGCCGAGGACGACGCGGACTTCGGCCGGGTCGACCTCGAGTTCCTCCGCGACGAGGAGCGAGAAGGCGGTTCGGTTGTCCTGCCCGACGTCGACCTTGCCGCTGAAGGCGGTCACGACGCCCGACGGCGCGAGGTGCAGCCAGGCACCACCCCCCGTAGACCACATCCCGGCTGGCGGGGCTGGCGGCGGCCACACGACGACGAGCCCGTCCCCGAGCACGTCGAACCACGCTCGATCCCGCGGTTCGGTCAGGTCCCACGGATGCATCGGTCTGGGGAGCTCCACCTGGTCGAGGATCGTCACGACCGGGGCTGTTTCGCCGCCACTTCCCGGGCTCATCGCCGCCGCACGGTGCACGGCGCGGACGATTCGCAGGTAGCACCCGCAGCGGCAGAGGCTCGGGTCGAGGGCCGCGGCGATGCGTTCGTCGCCCGGATCGGGATCGCGGGTCAGGAGCGCGGCGGCTCTCAACGCCATGCCGGGGGTGCAGTAGCCGCACTGCGAGGCACGCTCGTCGATGAGGGCTTGCTGGATCGGGTGCAATCCGGTGGCGCCCGCCAGCCCCTCGATTGTCGTGACCGACCGGCCGGCAACGTCGACGAGAGGGGTCTGGCAGGCGAGCGTCGGCGCGCCGTCGAGGAGCACCGTGCAGGATCCGCACTCGCCTTCGCCGCAGCCCGGCTTCGTGCCGGTCAGGCCGAGCTCCTCACGCAGGTACGCGAGCAGGTTGCGTCCTGGGGCGTCGCCGAGTTCACAGGTGTCCCCGTTGATCGTGGCGGTGGTCATCGCGTGGTCACCGGCGCCGCGCGTTCATGTGCACGATTCTGTTCCAGTTCGCGGGCTGATGGGCGCTCTCGAGGAACGACCCTCCGTCTTCGTTGGTGCTCTCGGGGTCGCCGAGCGGGGGGACCGTCCGACCCGTTCGACGACGAACAAGAACCACAACAGCAGCGGGTCGGCGAACGTTCCACCGGTCGTCACGAGGTTCGCGCGCAAATCCTCCGCGCACGCCGACGCCGGCCGGGCTCAGCTGCCAATCTTCTCAGTCCAGGTAGCGGGAGGGCCTTTCTTCGCCTGAATGAGGCCGGCCAACGTCGTCGCTGGTGCCACGGGCGCGAGCGGCCCCTCCACCGCCCGCAGCGGCTCGGGCCGTCGACCGAGGGATCTCGATTCGGCGGTGCCCGGCGCAAGACGAGGCAGCCCGGCGGGATCCTCGATCCTGCCCCGTGTGGTGCCCGCGCTTTTCATCCGCGAAGGTGGCCGCGCCGAACTGGACGCCCGCATGGTGCGTCCCCGGTCCCCGCGCGGCGACCAAGCGTGGTGCAGCCGACGCTTCGACGGTCCCCGGTCCCGCGCGAACTGCAGAACCTTGACCAAATCAAGGCATTTCGGTAGCGTACCGAAAACTGGAGAAATGGGTTTCCGCATGAGTGCTCGTGGCGCGTGTTGGTACGAGAGGATGGCCAGGTGACCGCGGGGCCCGTTGTTCCCGTCGAGCGACAGCTGCTCGCGGTGCAACCCGTCGTCGACGGAATTGTCGAGATCGTCGGTGGGTTCTGGGGGTCGCGCCAGCGTCTCAATCGTGAGGTGACGATCCCGTACGGGATGAAGATGCTCGAGGAAAGCGGCGCGATCGAGAACCTCCGCATCGCCGCCGGGAGCTCTCGAGCCGAGTACCGGTTGCCGCTTTTTCGCGACTCGGACCTCTACAAGGTGCTCGAAGCGATCGCCTGGGAGCGAGCGCACGGCCATCAGGCCGACCAGGAGAAGTTCTTCGCGTCGAGCGTCGACGTCATCGCGGCAGCCCAGGAGCCTGACGGCTATGTGAACTCCTACGTACAGGTCGTCGAGGAGGGCCACCGTTTCGGCGATCCAGCGATGGGCCACGAGCTCTACTGCGCGGGCCATCTCATACAGGCCTCTGTGGCCGACACACGTACCAGCGAAGGCCCGGGCATCCTCGGTGGTGTCGCGAACCGCTTCGCGTCTCTGCTCGTCAACGTGCTCTCCTCAGAGCATGCTGACTTCGTACCGGGCCATCCCGAGATCGAGACGGCACTCGTCGAGCTGTACAGGACGAACGGGGACGGTCGGTTCGTGGATCTTGCGGCCGATCTCATCGGGCGTCGGGGACGTGCCTCGCTGAGTTGGCACACATTCGGGCCGTCGTACTTTCAAGATGACGTTCCTTTCGATGACGCGCTGACCATCCGGGGCCACGCCGTGCGGGCGCTCTACCTGCTCTCGGGGGCGACCGATCTCTACACGGAGACGGGTCGGCCAAGGCTGTTGACGTCGATCCTCGCCCAGTGGCGCGACATGGTTTCGACGAAGACCTATCTCACCGGTGGGATCGGCTCGAGGCACAGGGACGAAGCCTTTGGTGACGCCTACGAGCTCCCGCCGGACCGCGCCTACTGCGAGACCTGCGCCGCGATCGCGTCGATCATGTGGAACTGGCGCTTATTGCTGATCACCGGAGAGGCGGTCTACGCGGAGCTCATGGAGCGCACGCTGTACAACGGTTTCTTGGCCAGCCTCGGTCTTGACGGCACCAGCTTCTTCTACGTCAATCCCCTGCAGTCCCGGGAGCCTTGCACGCGAGAGGCCTGGTATAACTGCGCGTGCTGCCCACCGAACATCATGCGCCTGCTCGCGAGCCTTGAGCACTATGTAGCGACTCGGACGGACGAGGGTGTGCAGCTACATCAATACGTATCGGGCCGGATCCGCGCTATGCAGGGCAGCCTTGGCGCGCTCGAGCTCGCGGTGGTCACGGGCTATCCCTTTGACGGCACCATCACGATACGAGTCGTGGCCGCGCCAAGTGACTCTCAAGAGATAGCTCTGCGCGTGCCGACTTGGGTCAACGACGCGCGCTGCACGCTCAACGGGCGCCCCGTAGCAGTAGATCCTTGCGAAAAGGGCTACCTCCGGCTCCGCCAGGAGTGGTCGACCGGGGACGAGATCGTGCTCGAGCTGCCTCTACGGGCTCGCGCGGTTGGCGCTGCGAACGAGATCGACGCCGTGCGCGGCTGTGTGGCGTTCGAGCGTGGGCCTCTTGTCTATTGCATCGAAGGGATAGACCTCCCGGAGGCCGTGAACCTACGTGCCATCTCGGTGGACGCGTCGGTACCCCCACGAGAGGTGGGGGGCTTTGGCATCGCCACTGATACCGTTGTCGCCCTCCGGCTGGAAGGCCGCGCTGCACCTTCTCGATCGGGCTGGCCGTATGGTGAACTCGGTCCCAACGGTCCCGGCGAGGCGCCGACTGCCAGTGCAACCGACCCAGTGGAGCGCGCCGTCGAGGTGCACGCTATTCCGTATTGCACATGGGGAAACCGCGGTGCCACATCTATGCGCGTCTGGATCCCACGAAACTAAGAACCTGCAGGACAGTGGCTGTGCTCGCTAGCAAAAAAGGCACCGGCCGTTGACTGACATTTCTTAGCGGGGTAGGGTAAAAAATCGTGGTAAAGCTTTTCGCCAGTCCGAAAAGACCTGCATAGTCGTCTATTGCCATTACAGGAGGTTACCCATGAAGCGAAGGTATTGGGATGTGGGTGTCGTGGCACTCGCTGCTGCGATGCTGATCGCCCTAATAGGAACTTCGGTCGCGTCGGCCGGGACGAGCCAAAGGGTGCAACCGAAGTTCGGCGTCAACGCGACGGGGGTTGTTCATTTCTGGGTCCGGGACGCCACGAGCCAGGCCGCGGACGTGTTGGTGCCGGAGTTCAATAGCACGCACAAGAACTTGAAGATCGTGATGACCAAGACTTCGCCCAACGACGACACGAGCACGCTCGCGACGGCGATCCGCGCTGGGGACCCACCGGACCTCGTCGGGCTGAACGACATCGACGTCCCGGAGTTCGAATACGAAGGCGCGCTCCTGAACATCACGAACTACGTGAACCAGCTGCCGTACAAGTCCGCTCTCAGTCCAGGCCACCTGGCGCTCGCGACGGTCGGGAAACAGTACTTCGGGGTGCCGTATCTCTCCGACTTGTCAGTGCTTTGGTACAACAAGGTGCTGTTCAAGGAGGCCGGCATCGCCAGTCCTCCCACGACATTCGCCGAGATCGCGTCTGACGCCAAGGCGATCACCGCACTTAGCACTCCGAGCAAGCCCATCTACGGCCTGTCATTCGCGGGTGACTGCCAGGGCTGCCTCGGCTTTGTGATGCTGCCTGACATCTGGGCGAGCGGCCAGCACCTCATCACGGGGCCCCTCGGCCACCAGAAGGCGAACATCATAAACAACGCGCCGCTTGAGGCACTTCTCAGCGTCTACGCGCAGATCTGGGCCAACAAAGAGGCCCCGGCCGATTCCCAGACTCAGAACGGCACAACCTGGGGTCAGGACTTCGGCGAGGGCAACATCGGCATGCTTCCGGGCGACTACGGGTTCTTTTCGACCTTCCTCAAGGAGGGCATGCCCGCCAGCGATTTTGCCGACGTGCCGCTCCCGAGCGAGAACGGCGGCCACGGGAGCACCTTTGATGGTGGCGACGACTTCGTGATCCCTGCGGGGTGCAAGAACCCCTCGGGCGCATGGGAGGTTGTGCAGTGGTTCCTCTCCAAGTCGGTGCAACTCCAATACGCGCCCAATGGCGAGTCGCCGGTGCGCACCGACATCGTCACGCCCGCGTTCGCTGCGAAGTATCCATACGACGCCGTACCGCTTAACACGCTTAAGTACGGCTCCGTCGAGTACACCCTGGCCTACGACCAGGTGTTCAACGAGCCGGCCTCGCCGTGGTTGAAGATGTTCGACGAGGCCGTCTACAGCGACAACGTCAGTCAGGCCCTCAAGATCGGGCAGAGCGGCATTCAAGCCACACTCAACTCGGTCACCTCGTAGCTAGCGCAGCCACCGCGGCCCGGTCTGTCGGATCCCCGGACTGCCGGGTCGCGGTGGCAGCGTTTTTTAATGATTCAATCGCTGAGGCTCTAGTTTCGGTGCCAAGCGCGCCGCACCGCTCGGATCGGAGGTTAGAGGGTGGCAACGCCTATATCGCCGGCGCAGGCACTGCCATCCCGGGGTGGCTCGGGCCCTGTCCCAGCGGGGTCGCGGCGCCAGTCGCGGGCACGTGCCCGTCGCGAGGCTCGCGTCGGGCACTTGCTCATCTTGCCGGCTATCGCGGTCGTCGGCGTCTTCATCTTGTACCCGCTCGGCTTCGGCCTGTACATCTCCTTCACCAACTGGCCACTCATCGGGCCGTACCACTACATCGGGGCCGCGAACTACACCGCGCTCCTGCACAACTCGGTCTTCATCCAGTCGATCGTGTTCACCCTGGAGTACACGGCGATCGTGACCGTGCCAATCCTCGTGATCGGCTACTTGCTCGCTGTCTTCGTTCGATCCAATCGCCGCGGCTCGATCCTGTTCCGGACGTGCTTCTTCCTGCCATTCATCATCGGGCTCAGCACCTTGAGTTTCCTCACCTATGTCGAGCTCCAGCCGGGCTTCGGCACGGTCAACGTTCTCCTCTCCAAGCTCCACATCGTCGGCATCAACACGCCATGGACGGCGAGCACTGGGCTAGCGCTCACCGCAATCTGCATCCTCGTCGTGTGGCTCGCTTCGGGGTTGACGATGATGCTGCTCATGGCGGGGATGCAGAGCATCCCGGAGGATGTCTACGAGTCGGCAGAGGTCGACGGCGCCTCGTGGTGGCAGTCTGAGCGGAAGATCACCATCCCGCTGCTCCGGCGCTCGATCGCGCTCAGCCTCGTGATCTCGGTGGTCGGCTCGCTTCTCGCGTTCAACCAGTTCTTCATCATCACCGACGGTGGGCCGGGCTCGAGCACCCAGAGCGTGGTCATGCAGATCTACGAGACCTTCAACTCCTCGTTTAACGTAGGGTCCGCCAGCGCGATGTCGATCGTCCTCATAGTGGTTGTTGGCTTCATCATCTTCCTGCAGCTCCGCTTCCTCCGGAGCGACGATGTCTAAGCAGACTTCCAACGCGACGATGCCGCGCCGCCGGAAGGTGGGGGAAGGGACGCCCTTTTATCTCCTGGCCGGGACGATGATCAGCGCGATCTTCATCGTGCCTCTCCTATGGGAGATCCTCCGCTCGTTCCAGGCACCCGGAGCGATCGTCTCGCCGCCATCCGTGCATAGCTTCTCGAATCTCAGCTTCCACAACTACATAGAACTCCTCAACGGCGACGACATCCTCCGCAACGTGATGAACAGCCTCATCGTCGCAGTCGCGACGGCCGCCCTCACCGCAATCGTGGCGACGCTCGCCGGTTACGGTTTCGGGAGGTTCAAGTTCCGGGGTTCGGGCATCGCCTTCGCTCTCGTGTTGCTCGCGTTCATGGTGCCGTTCCAAGCAATCCTGACTCCTCTTTTCCTCGAGCTGCACTACCTTCACCTTCTGAACACTCTCCCCGGCCTCGCGTTGTTCTACGTAGCGTTCAACCTCCCCTTCGGTACCTACCTGATGCGTAACACCTTCTTGCAGATACCGAACGACCTCACCGATGCCGCGAAGGTCGACGGCGCTTCGGTCATTACGACGCTAACGCGAGTGCTGCGACCGCTCGTCGTCCCCGGCATCGCGACTACTGTCCTCTACGCCTTCTTGTTCTCCTGGACCGAGTTCCTCGGCGCTCTTACGTTCACGACGAACGACTCGATCTATACGCTGCCTGTGGCGCTCGTGAACGTCGAGTCGAGCGACACCTACGGCCAGATCAACTACGGGGTCCTCATCGCGGGGGCGGTGATCGCCATGATCCCCTGCATCATCATCTACGTCGCCCTCCAGCGTTTCTACGTGCGAGGCCTCGTCTCCGGCGCGGTCAAGGGCTGAGGCTCCACGCATGCGCACGGTCGATGGAACACAGCGAAGGGCTACACCAAGCGATCCTGCCTACCAGCGGTCGGCTTGCGGTGATCCGGCCCGATGGCCGCTAATGACCTATCTAGAAGGACATTCCGTGCGCGAGTCCAATGAAGCGCTCGAATGCTGGTTCTTGACCGGGAGCCAGGCACTCTATGGAGATGAGACGCTGCGCCAGGCGGCTCAGCAGTCCGGCGAGATCGTCGCGCTGCTGAACGCCGGCTCGGAGATCGGTGTCCGCCTGGTCGGGACGCCTGTGCTCATCGGATCTGCGGAGATACGCCGGGCGTGCATCGAGGCGAAGTCCACCGATAACCGCATCGGTGTCATCATCGACGACACCACGACCACCGAGAGCTTCACGCGCGAGCTTCGCTGGGACCAGGCGTACTACCCGCTCGCCCAGGGCCTGGCGCGCTGATGGGGGACACGGTGCGCCAGCATCCGGCGGAAGAGATGTCTAGTGCGACCCCTATGCAAGGCGATGATGGGCCACGGCCCGGTGGCGAGCGAGAGGGTATTGTCCGCCAAACGAACGAGCTCCGCAGGACTCCGACTATTCGTGACGTTGCCGCGCTCGCGGGCGTGTCCATCGGCACCGTCTCTAAGTCGCTGAACGGGCGCGAGGGCGTCAGCGCCCGGACGCGCGCCAAGGTGCTCGAGGCATCCGAGCAGCTCGGCTTCCACTCGAACGCGCTCGCCCGCAACTTGCTCACGGGCAGAAGCTTCACGGTCGGACTGATCACCAACGACAGCTTCGGCAGGTTCAGCATTCCCGTGATGCTCGGTGCGGAGGACTCGCTCCAGGCAGGCCAGATTGCTGTGCTGCTGTGCGACGGTCGCGACGACGTGATTCGGGAGCAGCACTACGTCCGTACCCTGCTCGCCCGGCGGGTGGATGGGATCATCGTCACCGGCCGGCGAATCGACCCCCGACCGCCCCTTCGTACCGACTACCCCATTCCAACCGTCTACGCGATGGCCGAATCGACCGATCCGGCGGACGCGTCGATCCTGCCGGACGACGAGGGGGGCGGGCGCCTTGCCGTCGAGCACCTCCTCGCGACGGGCCGGACAAGGATCGGCCATATCACTGGGCCTTCGGACTTCCACGCGGTCCGTCTGCGCGCCGCCGGCGCCACCCGCGCGCTAGCAGATGCCGGGCTTTCCATGGCCGGACTCGGTCCCATCCACGGACAGTGGAGCGAAGAATGGGGGCGTCAGGCCGCGTACATCCTGCTGCGCCAGGCAAACGACGTCGACGCCATCTTCTGCGGGAGTGATCAGATCGCGCGGGGAGTGGCCGGGTCCCTGAGGGACATGGGCTGCAACGTGCCCGACGACATCGCGCTTGTCGGCTTCGACAACTGGACGGTCATGGCCGAGGCCTCAAGACCGCCGCTGACCACGGTCGACATGAACCTCTCCCAGGTCGGCCGGACGGCTGCCCAGGTCCTCCTCGCCGCGATCGGTGGCCAGACGACCCACGGCACCCAGTTCGTGCCCTGCCAGCTCGTCGTGCGGGAATCGACCCGAACTGACTCACCTCGACGTTCCGCCTCGACGGCCGGCGATCGGTTGGCGACGCAGTCGAGCAACGCGCCGTCGCATCAGTAGTGCCGGATCGGGAGGCCGCGCGCGATCGACGGGACGATCGTCACGTCGCCTCCGATCACGAGCGGTGGGCCGCGGCGGTGCGCTTCTGCGTCGGGTGCCGCGGCGTGCTGCTCAGGCACCAAAGCGCTCGAGCAGCTCCTCCTCGGAGAAGCCCCCGGGTGGGTCTCCTCGTCTCGCAACCTCGGCCGTCAACCGCTGGAGGTGGGCGTTGATGGGCGTCGGCACGCCGAAAAGGCGTCCGAGCAGCACGATCTCCCCGTTCAGGTAGTCCGTCTCGATCGAGCCGGTACGCCGGGCGAGGCTCTGCCAGGTCGACCCTGCGGAGGGGTCCGACGCAGCAGGGTGGCGACGCAGACCGCGGTACCGCTCATCCCAGGCCGCGGCGTCGACGTGGCGGATGCCAGCGGCCTCGAGGCACGCGACACCCTCGGCCCGTGCCAGCTCTTCGAGCCGTCCCGAGCCGGGCTCGCCGAGCAAGGCCGTCACCGCGTTGACAAGGTTGATGAGGAGCTTGGCGTACTTCCACGCCATGACGTCGGGTCGCACCGCCGACCGGCAGGACGAGCCGTCGAGCGCGGCGGACAGGCGCTCGGCGCAGGCGTCGACGCCGGACGGGTAGCGGCCGACCTCGAAGATGCCGATGGTCGGCCATCCGGCCACCGAGACGACGCCCGGTCGGAGGTGGACGGCTTGGCACATGACGCAGACGCCGTAGACATTGGGGAACAGACGGAGCGCGGCTCGCTCGTTGTCGACGCCGTTCTGCGCGCAGGCGACCGCGATCTCCAGGGGTGCCACCTCGGACAGGTCGGCGAGCGCCGTGACCGTCTGATGGCTCTTCATCGCCAGCACGACGAGGTCGTCCCGACCGAGACCGAGTGCGGCCGGACGATCGACGACCGGGATACGCAGGGTCGCGGTGCGCTCCGGGGTCTGGAAGACGAGCCCGTCCGAGGCGAGGGCCTCGTAGTGCGCGTCGCGGGCGACCAGCACGACGTCGTGGCCGGCTTCGTGCAGACAGGCGCCGAGTGTCGCCCCGACCGCGCCCGCGCCGTAGATCACGAACCTCATCGGGGCTGCCCCAGCCCTGCGCACCCGGGCACGGTCTGAGCCTGGCACATTCGGGAGGTCCGCGACCGAGACCGGGCCGATGTGAACCGGTGCCCGACCGCCGGGCAATCGGGAATCCTCGCCGGGAAGGCCGTGTGTGATCGACGTGAAGCCGTTGGCAGGTGGTTGGGGCGCTCCCCGGGCGCGGCGAACGGGACTCCATTTTGGGGCTGGGCGACTCCTCGCACTGGACCCGTAGATGTGACCAGGCGTCCAGATCCCCGGGAGCTCGCCAGACCACGTTGTTCCTCGTCGCCAGGGTGACGGACCCACCGTTGTTCAGATCAGCACGAAGGCCCCGTATCCGACGACCCTGTCCCGGTTCCCGGCGGTGTCCCCGGAGGTGCGCAGGTCCACCATCTCCACTTCGAGGTGGTGGCGGCACGCCGCCTCGAGCAGCCCCCGGACAGCGAAGACCCCGCATGCTCGGTCGAGACCCACCCCGCCGGGACGACGGGCGACGATGGCGGCGGCCGTCTCTTGGTCGAGGGCGGTGGCCGTGGCGTGGTCGTGGTAGTGGGACAGGTCGGTGCTCGCCACGACCAGGGTCCCGGCATCGCCCCAGACGGCGTCGAGCACGTCGGCCACCACCGCTGCCGGTACCTCGCCCACGACGAGAGGCAGGACGAGCACGTCGCCGAGGACCACTTGAATGAAGGGAAGGTGCACCTCCAGGCTGTGTTCTCTCGCGTGGGCACGATCGTCGACGACGACTCGGGGGCACGACAGCGCCGACTTTCGGCCTTCGACGTCGACGGCCACCTCGCCGAGGGGGGTGGCGAAGGCGTCGGCGCTGCTCGTGGCCACGACGTCCAAGGCGACCGAGTGAGCGGGGCCGAGGAGGACCACCCGCTCGATCGTCCCCCGTCCCGGCGCCAGCCGCGCGTAGGCGGAGGCGGCGACGGAACCCGAGTACACGTAACCGGCGTGGGGGGCGATGATCGCCTTGGGAACCCGTCCTCCCTCGCCAGGGGCGGACCCGTCCCGGGTCGCCCCGGCGAGGGCGTCTCGGATCACGCCGTGGAGACGGTCGGGACTCGCAGGGTAGAAGACGTCGGCCACGGCCGGGACCCGCACGCTTCGTCGGGTGTTCTCGCGCGTTCCGCCGGGGTCCTCGCTCACCAGGTGGTCGGTCCTTCCCGCTCGCTGGGCCCTTCCCCCGGGGGCTTCACCGCGACGCGACCTCCGGGATCTGCACGGGGCACCGCCGCCGGCCCCAGGTGCCCGGCGATCCCTCGAAGACGCCCGGGCAGCGGGTGCCGCAGCTCTGGCAGCGACCGTCGCCGCTGAGGCGGTACTCGCCGAGCTCGTACCAGTCACGCTCCACGAGGCGGATGCCGCAGCCGGAGCAGTACGTGCTGCCGCCCTCGGTGTCGTGCACGTTTCCGGTGTAGGCGTGGCGCACCCCGTTTGCGAGGGCGATGCGGCGGGCCCGGGTGAGCGTGCCGGGCGGGGTGTCGGGTCGGTCGGTCATCTTGAACTCCGGGTGGAAGGCGGTGAAGTGCACGGGCACGTCCGGACCGAGGCGGTCCACCACCCAGGAGGTCAGGGCGTCGATCTCGGCGTCGGAGTCGTTGGCGTCCGGGATCAGCAGGTTCGTGATCTCGAGCCAGACCTCGGTCTCGTGGCGCAGGTACTCCAACGTCTCGAGCACCGCCCCGAGCTGCGCACCGCACATCTGCTTGTAGAAGCCCTCGGAGAAGGCCTTCAGGTCGACGTTGGTGGCGTCCATGTGGGCGTACATCTCGACCCGGGGTGCGGCACAGACGTAGCCGGCGGTCACGGCGATGGCCCGCAGGCCCAGTTCGTGGGCCGCGTCCGCGCAGTCGACGGCGAATTCGAGATATGGCACCGGGTCGTTGTAGGTGAAGGCGATGCTGCCGGCCCCGAGGCGCTTGGCTGCCGCGGCGATCGCCCGGGGGGACGCCTTCGCAGAAAGGGTGTCGACCTCTCTGGACTTCGAGATGTCCCAGTTCTGGCAGAAGCGGCAGGCCAGGTTGCACCCGGCCGTGCCGAACGAGAGCACCGCGGAGCCGGGCAGGAAGTGGTTGAGCGGCTTCTTCTCGACCGGGTCCAGGCAGAAGCCGCTGGAGCGCCCGTAGCTGGTCAGCACGACCTGCCTGCCGGCCCGGGAACGCACGAAGCACAAGCCCCGTTGGCCGTCGCGCAGCTTGCACGCACGCGGGCACAGGTCGCACTGGACGCGGCCGTCCGACAGCTCGTGCCAGTAGCGGGTGGCCACCGTGAAGCCGTCCACGCACTCCATGATGGCGCGTCGCGCGGTGTTCTCCGGGGTCGCGCCACGGACGCAACCAGCCGGGGCCGCGCCGGGGTTAGACGGTCCTTTTCATGGAACTCGGCGCGAGATCACCGAGCCCCGGGCCGACGATCTTCAGACGCCGAGTGCACCGGCCGCCCGCTCGTAATCGAGGGCCGCGACCCAGAGGATCATGCCGAAGCGCCCCGAACCGTCACCGACGCCAGCCGCGGCGGTGACGTTCACTCCCGCGGCGGCGAGCTTCGCCGTCGTGGCCTCCACCGCCCCGATGCGGTCGTCTCCCTGCACCAGGAAGGCGTTCCTCGCGCCGCTGAGCGTCAAGCCGGCCCGCTCGGCGACCGCGGCGAGCGTGGCCGGATCCTTCGGCACGAGATCGATCTGTGACCGACCGCCCCCGGCGGGGAATGCGAGGAAAGCGAGCATGTCCACACCGCCGTCTCGCAGGGCGGACAGCGCCCGCTCACCCTCTCCCGGGGTGTCTGGAACGGTCAGGTAGAAGTAGTCAACGCGTCGCACCGTGTCAGCCATTGCGGACCCCCTCTCCGATGTCCGAATCTCGCGCGCACCATACGCCCGTCGCGTCCCGCCTGCCGGAGGGGGTCAATCACCAACCGGTCTGGCAGCGACACGGAGTCGCGGCGCTCAAGCCCCGTCACGCAGCTGCCGTGACCCACCGGCGCGGCGAGCAAGTCGGCCGTTCGGGTCCAGCACCTCGGGGTCCCGCCGAGCAGCGCGTCGTTACGATGACGCTGTGCCACCCTTCCGGGTCGTCGCCGACTTCGCGCCCGCCGGCGACCAGCCCAAGGCGATCGTCGAGCTCGCCGCGAGCATCGAGCGGGGCAACCGTTTCCAGACGCTGCTCGGCATCACCGGGAGCGGCAAGAGCGCGACGATCGCCTGGACGATCGAGAAGGTCCAGCGTCCCACCCTCGTCATCGCGCCGAACAAGTCGCTCGCCGCCCAGCTGGCCGGGGAGTTCCGCGAGTTCTTCCCCGAGAACCGCGTCGAGTACTTCGTCTCCTACTACGACTACTACCAGCCCGAGGCGTACATCCCGTCGACGGACACCTACATCGAGAAGGACTCCTCGATCAACGACGAGATCGACCGGCTGCGCCACTCGACGACGGCGAGCCTGCTCACCCGCCGGGACGTCATCGTCGTCGCCTCGGTCTCCTGCATCTACGGGCTGGGATCGCCCGAGGAGTACGAGGGACAGCTCCTCGTCGTCCATCCGGGCGAGATCCACGACCAGCGGGCGCTCCTGCGGCGTCTCGTCGACATGCACTATGACCGGAACGACCAGAACCTCGTGCGGGGCCGGTTCCGCGTGCGCGGCGACACGATCGAGATCCACCCCGCCTACGAGGAGACCTCGGTGCGCGTCGAGCTCCTCGGCGACGAGGTCGAGCGGCTCAGCCGATTCGACGAGCTGACGGGGGAGCTGCTGGGCGAGCTCGACGAGCTCGTCGTGTTCCCGGCGACCCACTACGTCGCCGGCGAGGAGCGGCTGCGCACCGCCATCGCCTCGATCGAGACCGAGCTCGCCGCACGCCTGCCCGAGTTCGAGGCCGCCGGCAAGCTGCTCGAGGCGCAGCGGCTCCGGATGCGGACCGAGCACGACCTCGAGATGCTCGCCGAGGTCGGCTACTGCAGCGGCGTCGAGAACTACAGTCGCCACCTCGACGGCCGCCAGCCCGGCGAGCCGCCGTACACGCTGCTCGACTACTTCCCCGACGACTGGCTCCTCGTCGTCGACGAGAGCCACGTCTCGGTCCCCCAGCTCCACGGCCAGTACTTCGGGGACCGCTCGAGGAAGGAGATCCTCGTCGAGCATGGCTTCCGCCTGCCCTCGGCGCTCGACAACAGGCCGCTCCGGTTCGAGGAGCTCGAAGGGCGCATGAAGCAGTGCGTCTTCATGTCGGCGACGCCCTCGCCCTACGAGCTCGGGGTCTCGGACGTCGTCGTCGAGCAGATCGTCCGCCCGACCGGCCTCGTCGACCCCGAGGTCGTGGTGAAGCCGACGAAACGCCAGATCGACGACCTCATCGCCGAGATCGACGCCGTCGTCGCGCGCCACGAGCGGGTGCTCGTCACGACGCTCACGAAGAAGATGGCGGAGGACCTGACCGACTACCTCCTCGAGGCGGGCCTGCGCGTGCGCTACCTGCACTCGAACGTCGAAACGATCGAGCGGATCGAGATCGTCCGCGACCTCCGGCTCGGGGACTTCGACGTGCTCGTCGGGATCAACCTGTTGCGCGAGGGACTCGACCTCCCGGAGGTGTCGCTCGTCGCCATCCTCGACGCCGACAAGGAGGGCTTCCTGCGGTCGACGACCTCGCTCGTCCAGACGATCGGCCGGGCGGCGCGCAACGTCGCCGGCAGGGTCGTCCTCTACGCCGACGTCATCACCGACTCGATGCGCCACGCGCTGGCGGAGACCGAGCGCCGACGCGAGCTGCAGCGGGCCTACAACCTCGAGCACGGGATCGACCCGCAGACGATCCGCAAGGCCGTCACCGACCTCGTCGCGCAATTCCGCGCCGGGGGATCGTCCCGACCGCCCGAGTCCTCGCCGCTTCCCACCGGGGCGACCTCCGAGCGGAGCCGCCGGGCCGGGCGCCGCGCCGTCGAGCGGGTGGCGGGCCCGCTGCCCGAGCACGCGGGCGAGCTGCCCGCCGAGGAACTCGCGCGGCTGATCGCGACCCTCGACGCCGAGATGCACGAGGCGGCGGCGGAGCTCCGCTTCGAGTACGCGGCGCGCCTGCGCGACGAGATCCGGCGGCTCAATCGCGAGCTCAAAGAAGTCGGCTAGGTCGTATCCTCCGAAGATGCCCGACTCCCTCGTCATCCGCGGGGCTCGCGAGCACAACCTGCAGAACATCTCGTTGGAACTGCCCCGCGACCGCCTGATCGTCTTCACCGGGCTCTCGGGGTCGGGCAAGTCCTCGCTCGCCTTCGACACCATCTACGCCGAGGGCCAGCGGCGCTACGTCGAGTCGCTCTCGTCGTACGCGCGCCAGTTCCTTGGCCAGATGGACAAGCCCGACGTCGACTTCATCGAGGGGCTCTCGCCCGCGATCTCGATCGACCAGAAGTCCGCCTCGCGCAACCCCCGTTCGACCGTCGGCACGATCACCGAGGTCTACGACTACCTCCGGCTGCTCTACGCCCGCATCGGCCAGCCGCACTGCCCGAGGTGCGGGCGACTGGTGTCGCGCCAGAGCCCGCAGCAGATCGTCGATCGGGTGATGGACCTGGCGGACGGGAGCCGCTTCCACGTGCTGGCGCCCATCGTCAAGGCCCGCAAGGGCGAGTACGACACGTTGCTCGACGAGCTCGCCTCGCAGGGGTTCGCCCGGGCCCGGATCGACGGGACCCTCGTCGAGCTCGGCGGGCGCGAGAAGCACACCCTCGCCCGCTACGAGCAGCACACGATCGAGGTCGTCGTCGACCGGCTCGTCCACCGCGCCGGCATCGAGCGGCGCCTCACCGACTCGATCGAGACGGCGCTGCGCCTCGGCGAGGGCGTCGCCGAGATCCAGCTCGTCGAGACAGACGAGATCCTCACGTTCTCCCAGCACCTCGCCTGCACGGTCGACGGGATCTCCTTCGAGGACCCCGCGCCACGCAACTTCTCGTTCAACTCGCCCTTCGGGGCGTGCCCGGTCTGTCTCGGTCTCGGCACCCGCTTCGAGGTCGACCCGGCCCTCGTCGTGCCGAACCCGGCGCTCTCGCTCGAGTTCGGCGCCGTCGCGCCGTGGGCCGCTTCGCGTACCGAGTACTTTTCCCGGGTGCTGCGCGCCGTTGCCGAGTCGTTCGGCATCGACCTGAAGGCCCCCTGGTCGAGGCTCACCAAGGCCCAGCAGAAAGTGGTCCTCTACGGCTCGGGCGACCGCCGGGTCCACGTCTCGTACCGCAACCGCTACGGCACCCCGCGCTCGTACAACACGACCTACGAGGGCGTCATCCCGTGGCTCGGCCGGCGCCACGGCGAGGCCGAGTCGGACTGGCAGCGCGAGCAGATCGAGGGTTACATGCGGGAGGTCCCGTGCGCGGCCTGCGAGGGGACCCGGCTGCGCCCGGAGTCGCTCGCCGTCACGGTCGACGGCATGAACATCGCCGAGCTCGCCAGCAAGCCGATCGGCGAGGCGCTGAAGGTGATCTCCTCGCTCGAGCTCTCGGGCCGGGAGGCGATGATCGCTGAGCGGCTCCTGAAGGAGATCCGGGCCCGCGTCCAGTTCCTCGTCGACGTCGGCCTCGACTACCTCACCCTCGACCGGGCCGCGGCGACCCTCGCCGGGGGGGAGGCGCAGCGGATCCGGCTCGCCAGCCAGATCGGCTCGGGTCTCGTCGGCGTGCTCTACGTGCTCGACGAGCCGTCGGTGGGGCTCCACCAACGGGACAACCGGCGCCTCATCGAGACGCTGGCGCGCCTGCGGGACCTCGGCAACACGGTGATCGTCGTCGAGCACGACGAGGAGACGATCCGCGTCGCCGACCACGTCGTCGACATCGGACCCGGGGCGGGCGAGCACGGCGGGGAGATCGTCTACTCCGGTCCGGTCGCGGGCCTGCTGCGCGAACCGCGTTCGATGACGGGCAAGTACCTCTCCGGCGCGCTGACGATCCCGGTGCCGAAACGACGCCGCAAGCCGACGCACGGCCACCTCGTCGTGCGCGACGCCTACGAGCACAACCTCCAGCACATCGACGTCTCGGTGCCGCTCGGCTGCTTCGTCGCCGTCACCGGCGTGTCGGGCTCCGGCAAGTCGACGCTCGTGAACGACGTCATCCACCGTTCGCTCGCCAAGACCGTCTACCACTCGCGCACCGTCCCGGGCCGGCACCGCACGATCGAAGGCGTGGAGCTCCTGGACAAGGTGATCGACATCGACCAGTCGCCGATCGGGCGCACGCCTCGGTCGAACCCGGCGACCTACACGGGGGTGTTCGACCGCATCCGTCAGCTCTTCAGCCAGACGACCGAGGCGAAGCTGCGGGGTTACAAGCCGGGGCGCTTCTCGTTCAACGTCTCGGGCGGGCGCTGCGAGAACTGCTCCGGCGACGGGACGATCAAGATCGAGATGCACTTCTTGCCCGACGTCTACGTGCCGTGCGAGATCTGCAAGGGGGCGCGCTACAACCGCGACACGCTCGAGGTGCTCTGGCGCGGCAAGTCGATCGCCGACGTCCTCGACCTGTCCTGTGAAGAGGCGCGGGACTTCTTCGCGGCCCAGCCGGCGATCGCGCGCCACCTCGGCACGCTCGTCGACGTCGGTCTCGGTTACATCCGCCTCGGCCAACCCGCGCCGACGCTCTCCGGCGGCGAGGCGCAACGGGTGAAGCTCTCCTCGGAACTGTCAAAGCGCGCGACGGGGCGGACCCTTTACATCCTCGACGAGCCGACGACGGGACTGCACTTCGACGACGTGAAGAAGCTCCTCGGCGTGCTGCAACGCCTCGTTGACCAGGGCAACACCGTGCTCGTCATCGAGCACAACCTCGACGTCGTGAAGTCCGCCGACTGGGTCATCGACCTCGGCCCCGAAGGTGGGGACGCCGGCGGTCGCGTCGTCGCCGAGGGTTCACCAGAGAAGCTCGTGACGATCCCCGCGAGCTACACGGGTCGCTACCTGAAGGGCCTGCTCGAGCGCTGACAGCCGGGAGGTCACCGGATCGGCTGTGCAGTCGGGTCGAACAGGCGTTCCGGCGTGCGGTCCTGGTACCTCCTTCGGCTGGCGCGCCTGCCGTTCTGGCGCGCCTCGAACCCGGCGACGGGGACGCGCGAACCGAGTGTGGCGACCGCATCTCGCAGGCGTCAGAGGGGAGATCCCAGCTCCGGGCGGTCCGGCCGAGTTCCTGCGATCATGGCTCGAGCGGCGGATTCCCGCATCTCGTCGGAGGTCCGACGCGGGCAGACACAACGCGCTGGTCAAGCGGTAGGGGGGTCTCGTCATGGGACTGAGTCTCGCTGGTTCGTATTCGCTCGCCTTGGGGTGCATCGTCGCCTTCCTCGGGCTGCTCTGGATCGTCCTTCCATCGGGTGCGCCCGCGGACGCCCAACAGGCGGCGTCGAAGACGCGGTCGTTCAAGTACCTCGTCGTCGGGGCCGATAACCGCGTCTCGACGTCAAAGGTCCAGTTCGCCCTGTGGACGGTGGCCCTGGCGTACGCGCTCTTGGTCATCGCCTTCCACCGGTTCGAGCTGCCGCCCGGCAACCTCGACCCCCGCTACCTCCTGCTCCTCGGCTTCCCCGCCGGCGCCGCGGTGAGCGCCAAAGCGATCATCTCGCAGAAGACCGCGAACATGAAGGTCACGAAGACCAAGGCCCCGAAAGGCAGCCTGGCTGACATCGTGACGGACGACGCAGGAGAAATCGATCTCGGCGACACCCAGTACTTCCTTTTCAACCTGGTGGCGCTGACGGCGTTCCTCATCGCTTTCTTCCACCACCCGACGACCTTGCCGATGCTCTCCGACACCTTGGTGGCGCTCACATCCGGTTCTGCCGCCGCGTACGTGGCGAAGAAGGCCGCGACGTCGGACACGCCGGTCACGATCAGCGCGGTGACCCCGCAGAAGGGCACCCCGGGCTCCGATCTCCAGATTTTCGGCACGAACCTCTGCGGACGACCGCAGTCGACCGCGGACCCGTCGGTGACGGTTGGCGGGGTTGTCGCAAAGATCAAGGGCTCGGCCCTGGACTCTCGGATCACCGTGACCGTGTCATCCGACCTTGTCGCAGGTGCCGAGGAGCTCCCGGTGCAGGTCGTGACGTCGACCGGCCAAACCGCTGTCCTGAACAAGGCCTTCGTCGTGACCTAGCGGCAGCGTCGTCCGCCGAGCTTGTCGCAACGGGTCGCCCAGCGGTTCGTCGGCGTCGCGACGGCGGTGCCCGGTGGCGCACCGGTCCGGCTGCCGCGTCCGGTCTCCTGGCCGCGATCACCCGGGCTCTCGAGCGCCGCGGCTGTGACGGGAACCGACCGGCCTGGCGCGCCAGGGCCGGATCCTGCCGACGGACTCTCTCGATGCCGACGTCGGTTGTCGTTTCGCAGCAGCGCCAGGGCGGACGACCGCGCCGAGAACTGCGCGCGCCACCACGCCGCGCTCGAGAAGCCGACGGACGACGATACCCGAGCGTCAGCCGGTGCCCGGGAGCGACGCCCCGGCGGTGCGACCGTGTCGAGCGGGGTGCAACCGGGAAACTCTCAGAAGCTCGATCCGCCGATCTCGAGCATCCGGTCGAGCGCGACCCGGGCGTCGACCGCCGTCGCCTCGTCGACGACGATGCGGTTGCGCACCTCGCCCTCGACGAGGCCTTCGAGGACCCAGGCGAGATGGGGCGGGTCGATGCGGAACATCGTCGAGCACGGGCAGACGAGCGGGTCGAGCGAGACGACGGTGAGCTCGGGGTGCTCCGTGGCGAGGCGGTGGACGAGGTGGATCTCGGTCCCGACGCCGATCGCCGTGCCCGGGGCGGCGCGCTCGACGTAGTGGATGATCGTGTCGGTCGAGCCGATCTTGTCGGCGAGCGCCGCGACCTCGTGGGCGCATTCGGGGTGGACGACGACCTTGCCGTCGGGGTGAGCCACCCGGAAGGCGGCGACGTGGTCGGGGGTGAAGCGCTGGTGCACCGAGCAGTGGCCCTTCCAGAGCAGGAACGTCGCCTCTTTCAGGTCGGCTTCCGCCAGCCCGCCCGTCGCGCGGCGCGGGTCCCAGACCCGTTCGTCCTTGGCGGCGAAACCGAGGGCGTAGACGGTGTTGCGGCCGAGGTGCTGGTCGGGGAAGAAGAGGACCTTGCGCCCCGTGGCGACGACGTGCGCGGCGAGCCCGGGTCCCGGGGCGGCGTCGTAGGGGACGCCGAGCGCCCAGCGCACCGCGGTGTCGGCGTTCGCCGAGGTGCACACCGTGCCGCGGTTGCGGCCGACGAAGGCCTTCAGGGCGGCGGACGAGTTCATGTAGGTGACGGGCACGACCGAGTCGAGGTCGACGACCCCGTCGAGCTCGGACCAGGCGGTCTCCACGGATTCGAGATCGGCCATGTCCGCCATCGAGCAGCCGGCGTTGAGGTCCGGCAGCAGCACCTGCTGCTCGGGGGCGGTGAGGATGTCGGCCGCCTCGGCCATGAAGGTGACGCCGCAGAACACGACGAACTCGGCCTCGCGCTGGTCGGCGGCGAAGCGCGCGAGCCCGAAGGAGTCGCCGCGGGCGTCGGCCCAGCGCATCACCTCGTCGCGCTGGTAGTGGTGGCCGAGGATCACGACCCGGTCGCCGAGGGTCGCGCGGGCCGCGCCGATCCTGGCGACGAGCTCGTCGTCGCTCGCGCGGGTGTAGCGGTCCGGCAGCGGCGCCTGGAGGCGGAACATGGGGCCTCGTCTCGGTTGTCGCTCCGCTAGCGGCCGGCGGGGACAGCCTGGTCGCCCGTCCGCGGGTTTGTCGGCCACGGAGCTCTGTCCGCCGGGGTACCAGGCCGGCGTAGCCTCCAGGTTAGTGCTCGAACGCCCGTCAGCCGTCCCGGACGCGCCCGGCTCGTACCAGTTCAAGGACGCCGACGGGCGTGTGATCTACGTCGGCAAGGCCCTCTCGCTGCGCCAGAGGCTCGCCAGCTACTTCGGCGACCCGACCCAGCTCCACCCCCGCACGCAGCAGATGCTCGAGCGGGCGCGCTCGGTCGAGTGGATCCAGGTGCGCTCCGAGGTCGAGGCGATCATGCTCGAGTACAGCCTGATCAAGGCGCACCGGCCGCACTTCAACGTCCGGCTCGTCGACGACAAGAGCTACCCCTACATCGCCGCGACGACGGACGAGACCTGGCCGCGCGTCGCGCTCGTGCGGGGTACGAGGCGCAAGGGCACGCGCTATTTCGGCCCGTACGCCCAGGCCTACGCCGCCCGGGAGATGCTCGACATGCTCGTGCGGTCGTTCCCGGTCCGGACCTGCACGAACACGAAGTTCGCCCGCCACGAGCGGCTCGGGCGGCCGTGTCTCCTCTTCCACATCGAACGCTGCTCGGGCCCGTGCGTCGGCGCGGTGACCCCGGCCGACTACAAGGTGCTCGTCGAGGAGCTCGCGCGCTTCCTCGAGGGCGACACCAAGGCGGTCGTCGCGCGTCTCGAGGGGGGCATGCGCCGGGCCGCCGCGGCCGAGGAGTACGAGCGGGCGGCGCGCCTGCGCGACCAGCTCGAGGCGGCCCGCCTCGCCGGCGAGCACCAGGACGTCGTCGGCGCCGCCGACGAGGACTTCGACGTCGTGGGGATCGCCGAGTCCGAGCTCGACGCCGCGGTGCAGGTCCTCCACGTCCGCCACGGACGGGTCGTCGGGCGGCAGGGCTTCGTCCTCGAGAAGGTCGAGGACCTCGGTGCCGCCGACCTCGTCGCCCGGGCGCTCGGCCAGCACTACGCCGAGACGCCGCTCGGCGTGCCACGAGAGGTCCTCGTGCCGACGATGCCCGCCGAAGCCGAGGCCTACGCGGAGTGGCTCACGGGGCGGCGGGGCGCGACGGTCGTCGTCCACGTGCCCCGCCGCGGCCACAGGCGCGCCCTCGTCGGCGTCGCCGAGCAGAACGCCGCCGAGCAGCTCGTCCGGCACCGCACCCGGCGGGCGACCGACCTCGCGGCGCGGGCCCGGGCGCTCGAGGAGCTGCAGCGCCACCTCGGTCTCGCCGAGGCGCCGCTCCGCATCGAGTGCTACGACATGAGCCACCTCCAGGGGAGCGACTACGTGGGCTCGATGGTCGTGATGGAGGACGGCCTCACGAAGCGCGGCGACTACCGGCGCTTCAAGGTGACCGGCGTCGCCGGCAACGACGACTACGGGGCGATGGAGGAGGTGCTCACCCGGCGCCTGCGCCGGCTCGCCGAGCCCGCGGCGCCCGGCGACGACGAGGCGGTGACCCGCCGCCGGCGGTTCGCCTACCCGCCGCAGCTGCTCCTGCTCGACGGCGGCAAGGGGCAGCTCGGGGTGGGTGTGCGGGTGCTCGATGCCCTCGGGCTCGAGGGAAGGGTCGCGGTCGCCGCCCTCGCCAAGCAGTTCGAGGAGGTCTTCGTTCCCGGCAGCGCCGACCCGGTGCGGATCCCCCGCGACTCAGAGGCGATCTACCTCTTGCAGGAGATCCGCGACGAGGCCCACCGCTTCGCGGTCTCGTACCACCGCGAGCTACGGGCCCGCCGGCTCCGCCCCGACCCCCTCGGGGGGGTGCGCGGCCTCGGCACGATCCGGCGCCGGCGCCTCCTCGCCGAGTTCGGTTCGTTGCGGGCGCTGCGCGCGGCGAGCGAGGAGGACCTGAGACGAGTGAGCTGGCTCCCGGACGACGTCGCCGCCGCCGTCCACGCCAGGCTCCACCCCGGAGGCGTCCGTCCCCGCCCCGCCGCCGCGGGGAGCGGACCGCGGGTGGCCCCGTGAAGAAGAGCGGGCGCGACGAACCGGGCGCGCCGCCGGGGGCCGGTCCGCCGCCTTTCGCCGAGAGCTGGGACGAGCACGCCGCCTGGTGGAAGGCGACCTTCACCGGGGGTGCGGACCGCGAGTACGAGATCGAGATCATCCCGCTCGTCACGCGCCACCTCGCCGGCTGCCGGGTCGTCGTCGACATCGGCTGTGGCGAGGGTCAGGTCGCCCGCGCCGTCGCCGCGGCGACTGGCTGCCGGGTGATCGGCGTCGACCCGTCCGGCGAGCAGCTCGCCAACGGCGTCGCCGCGGCCGACCCCGAGCTTTCGATCACCTACGTCCGGGCTGCGGGCGAGCAGCTGCCCCTCGCGACGGGATCCGTCGACGCCGCGTTCTGCTGTCTCGTCATCGAGCACGTCGCCGACGCCGACGCGCTCCTCGCCGAGGCGGCCCGCGTGCTCGCGCCGGGGGGCACGTTCCTCCTCGTCGTGAACCACCCGGTCTTTCAGGGCCCCGGGAGCGGCTTCGTCGACGACCAGATCCTCGACGAGCGCTACTGGCGGGTCGGCCCTTACCTCGTCGAGCAGTGGGACGTCGAGGAGGTCGACCCGCACGTCTCGCTCGCCTTCAACCACCGGCCGCTCTCGCGCTACGTGAACCCCCTCGGGGCGCGCGACCTCGTCCTCGTGCACCTCGAGGAGCCGTCGCCCCGGCTGGAGCTGCTCGCCGACTCGATCGACGCGGAGTTCGAGGCGACGATCCCGCGCCTTTGCGCGATGCGCTTCGAGCACCGGCCGGCGATCTCCCGCTGACCGCTGCGATCGCCGCTCGGTGGCGGGTTGCGGTGGAAGAATCGTCGGGGAGGTCGAATCGCTGTGGCCGAGTACCTGATCGTCGCGGGGTTGTCCGGCGCCGGACGGTCGACCGCGGCCGCGGCGCTCGAGGACTTCGGCTGGTTCGTGATCGACAACCTGCCGCCGGCGCTCGTCGGCAAGGTCGCCGAGCTCGCCGCGCTCCCGGGCAACGAGCTCGACCGCTTCTGTTTCGTCGTCGGCCGCGGCGGCACGGAAACCGTCGCCGAGATCGTTCCGGCGATCGAGGACCTGCGCGCGTCCGGTGCCCGGGTGCGGGTGCTCTACCTCGACGCGTCCGACGAGGTCCTCGTCCGGCGGTTCTCCGGCACCCGCCGTCGCCACCCGGTCGAGGCCGAGGGGGTGCTCGAGGCGATCCAGTCCGAGCGCGCCCTCCTCACGCCGCTCCTCGCCGGCGCCGACGTCGTCATCGACTCGAGCGAGACGAACATCCACGAGCTGCGGGCGCGCCTTGCCGAGCTCTTCGCCGGGTCCGGGCCGAGCGGGGCGATGGAGACCTCGGTCGTCTCGTTCGGCTTCAAGAACGGACTGCCGCTCGAGGCCGACCTCGTCTTTGACGCGCGGTTCTTGCCGAACCCGCACTGGATCGACGCGCTGCGCGCCCACAGCGGTCTCGACGAAGACGTGCGCGACTACGTCATGTCCTCACCCGAGGCGGTCGAGTTCTTGCAGCGGATCGACGAACTGGTCGCGTTCCTCCTTCCCTACTACGCCCGGGAAGGCAAGTCCTACGTGTCGGTCGCGATCGGCTGTACGGGCGGCAGGCACCGCTCGGTCGTGCTCGCCGAGGAGCTCGCGACGAGGCTCCGGGCCGAGGGTTTCGCGCCGACGGTGCACCACCGCGACGTCAACCGGTAGGCGGGCCGAGAAAGCCAGCGTTTGGCTATCCGGTCCACCGCTGCCGCTCCCGAGAAGCGGTGTCCGGGCCGTTAGACTCTTGACCGTGGCCTAGGTGGCGGCGATCCTCGGGGCGGGTGAGGTCGCCTCGGCCACAGTGAATGCATCGGACACGTTCCGCTGGCGCGCCAGCGGGGAACCTTGGAAGCGGGTGTTGGGACATGACGGTACGGGTCGGGATCAACGGGTTCGGGCGGATCGGGCGGAACTTCCTGCGCGCGGCCCGCGAGTCGAGCGCGGACGTCGAGATCGTCGCGGTGAACGACCTCCTCAGTCCGGAGATCAACGCGCACCTGCTCCACTACGACTCGACCTACGGCCGCTTTCCCGGCGCCGTCGAGGTGCGCGGCTCCGACCTCGTCGTCGACGGCCGCCTGATCAAGGTGTTCGCCGAGCGCGACCCGGCGGCGCTGCCCTGGGGCGAGATCGGCGTCGAGGTCGTCGTCGAGTCGACCGGCCGGTTCACGAAGCGGGAGGCCGCCGCCACCCACCTCACCGGTGGTGCGAAGCGGGTCGTCATCTCGGCGCCGTCGGGCGACGCCGACGCGACCTTCGTCATCGGCGTGAACGAAGGTGACTTCGACCCCGCCAAGCACCTCGTCATCTCGAACGCCTCCTGCACGACGAACTGCTTCGTGCCGATGGTGAAGGTGTTAGACGACGCCTTCGGCGTCGACAAGGGCCTGATGACGACGGTCCACGCCTACACGAACGACCAGGAACTCCTCGACTTCGCCCGGGACAACCTCCGGCGCGCCCGGGCCGCGGCGGTGAACATCGTGCCGACCTCGACGGGGGCGGCGCGGGCGACGAACCTCGTCATGGCGAACATGAAGGGGCGCCTCGACGGCTCGGCGCTGCGCGTGCCGATCCCGGTGGGATCGATCACCGACTTCACGGGGATCCTCAACGCGGCGACCGACGCCAAGGCCGTCAACGCGGCGTTCGCGGCCGCGGCGGCGTCGGGGCCGTTGAGCAAGGTGCTCGTCTACACCGAGGACCCGATCGTCTCGTCCGACGTCGTCGGCTCGCCCGCGTCGTGCACCTTCGACTCGGCGCTCACCCTCGCCCTGCCGCTCGACGGGGACAAGACCCTCGTCAAGGTGTTCGGCTGGTACGACAATGAGTGGGGCTACTCGCACCGGCTCGTGGAGCTCGTCGCGCTGGTCGGATCGTGATCCCGCGCGTCCCGGTCCTCGAGGACCTGCCCCCCGTCGCGGGCAGGTCCGTGCTCGTGCGCGTCGACTTCAACGTGCCGATCGGCGACGTCGGGGGCAACCGCGTCGTCACCGACGACTTCCGGATGCGTCAGGCGATCCCGACGCTGCGCTGGCTGCTCGACCACGGCGCCGCGGTGACGTGCGCGACCCACCTCGGCCGGCCCAAGGGCGCGCCCGACCCCCGGTTCGACGTCGCGCCGGTGCGCGCCCGTCTCGCCGAGCTCGCGCCCGGGGTGGAGCTTCTCGAGAACCTCCGGTTCGATCCGGGCGAGGAGGCGAACGACCCGGCCTTCGTCGCGCAACTCGTCGCCGGCCACGACTGCTACGTGAACGACGCCTTCGGCGCCTCGCACCGGGCCCACGCCTCGATCGTCGGGCCGCCGACGCGGCTGCCCTCGGCGGCGGGCCGGCTGCTCGCCCGGGAGGTCGAGGTGATCGGCGGGCTGCTCGACGCGCCCAAGCACCCCTTCGTCGCCGTGATCGGCGGCGCCAAGGTGGCCGACAAGTTGGGCGTGCTCGTGTCGCTCATCGCCAAGGCCGACTCCGTGCTGATCGGCGGCGGGATGTCGTACACGTTCCTCGCCGCGACGGGACGCGAGATCGGTTCGTCGATCTTCGACCCGCCGCACCTCGACGCCTGCCGCGAGTTGCTCGCATCGACGGACAAGATCATGCTGCCCTCCGACGTCGTCGTGATCGGGCGCGGCGGGACGCTCCACCCCGGGGCGGACTCCGTCGCTGCGGGCGACCCGATCGACATGATCGCGGGCGACTTCCCCGACGGCTGCGAGGGGGTCGACATCGGCGTCGAGACCCGAGCCCGTTTCGCCGACGTGATCGCCGGCGCGGGGACGGTCTTCTGGAACGGCCCGCTGGGCTTCTTCGAGGACCCCCGCTTCGCGGCGGGGACGCGCGCCGTCGCCGAGGCGGTCGCCGCCTGTCCGGGGTTCACCGTCGTCGGCGGGGGAGATTCGGCCGCGGCGATCGACGAGTTCGGTCTCGCCCGGTCGATCGACTTCGTGTCGACCGGCGGGGGAGCGTCGCTCGAGCTGATCGAGCTCGGCGATCTCCCGGGTCTCGCCGCGCTGCGCGGCGCGCCGAACGCGGTCGGGGAGGGCTGATCCGGTGGCGTCCGAGCGCGGCGTTCTCGTGAGCGGCAACTGGAAGATGAACGAGAACCACTTCGAGGCGCTGAAGCTCGTCCAGGAGCTGGCGGCGCTGTTGTTCGCCGGGGCGATCCCGCCCGGGCGCGAGGTGAGCGTGCACCCGCCGTTCACCTCGCTGCGCACCGTGCAGACCGCCGTCGAGTCCGACCACGTGCCCGTCGCCCTCGGCGCGCAGAACTGCCACTTCGAGGACCGCGGGGCGTTCACCGGCGAGGTCTCCGCCGAGATGCTCGCCAAGCTCAACGTGCGCTACGTGATCACCGGGCACTCCGAGCGGCGCCAGCACTTCGGCGAGACCGACGAGGTGGTCGCGAGGAAGATCGGCGCCATCCTGCGCAACGGGATGCTGCCGATCGTTTGCGTCGGCGAGACGCTCGACGAGCGCGACGCCGGCGGCGCCGAGGCCAAGGTGCGCGCCCAGGTGCGCGCCGCGCTCGAGGGCCGTCCGACCGACGTCATCTCGTCGCTGGTCCTCGCCTACGAGCCGATCTGGGCGATCGGCACCGGCAAGACGGCGACGCCCAGCGACGCCGAGGAGATGTGCGCCGCCATCCGCTCGGAGATCGGGCACTTCGCGCCCTTGGCCGCGGCGGCGATCCGCATCCAGTACGGGGGATCGGTGACCCCGGAGACGGCCGGGGAGCTGCTGGCGGGCGAGGACGTCGACGGTTTTCTCGTCGGGGGCGCGAGCCTCGACGCCCAGCGATTCGTCGCCATCGTGCGGGCCGGGACCTAGCGTCGCGAGCAGGCCACCGGCCGTGAACTGCTAATCTTCGCCGTCGCCCCGTGCGCGCCCGACGCAGCCAAGGAGGTTTCCGCACGTGCTCACCGACGTCCTGGTCGGCATCGAGGCCGTCGCCTCGTTCGCGCTCGTGCTGCTCATCCTGCTGCACTCGGGTCGTGGTGGGGGACTGTCGGACATGTTCGGCTCCACGGTCGGCACCGCGGCCGCGGGCTCTACGGTCGCGGAGAAGAACCTCGACCGCCTCACGATCACCGTCGCCGTCGTCTTCGCCCTCGTGACGGTCATCATCGGCCTGCGGTGGGGCTGAGAAGGACCGCAGCCGCCGCTCTCGGCGTCCTCGTCTTCTGCGCGATCGCGGGCGGAACCTTCGCGGGTGCGTCGTCGACCTCGACGACGCTCGCCGGACAGGGCGGGATCAAGATCCTCGACGGGGGTGCAGTCACGGTCGCCGTCTCGGGCCTCCCGACCGAGTACAACCCCTTGACGCCGGCCGGCTCGAACGCCGTCACCCAGATGGTGATGGAACAGGTCCTGCCCCAGGTCTTCGTCACGGGTCCCGACATGGCGGTCCACGCCTCGCTGGGGCTCGCCGTCTCGGCCGAGGTCACCGGGCTGAAGCCGCAGACCGTCGTCTACACGCTCGCCAAGGGGGCCCGCTGGTCGGACGGCGTGCCGATCACGGCGACCGATTTCGCCTACGACTGGCACCACCTGCTCAGCGTCGGACCGAGCCTGCCGGCGACGTTCCCCCTCGCCGGATACCAAGACATCAGCTCGGTCACGGGGTCGACCACCGCGAAGCACAGCCGGACGGTCACCGTCGTCTTCTCGAAGCCCTACGCCGACTGGATGGCGCTGTTCGCCAACCTCGTCCCGGCCCACGTCGCCCGCCGCTACGGCTGGGGGAAGGCGTTCGCCGGGCCGAAGCCCGCCCACCTCGTCTCGGGCGGTCCGTTCGTCGTCACGAGGATCGTCCCGGGCAAGGAGCTCGTGTTGTCGCGCAACCCCTCGTACTGGGGGAAGCCCGCCCACCTCGCCCACATCGTGTTCAAGGTCATGGCGACGGAGGGGGCGACACTGCGGGGCCTGCGTGACGGGTCCGTCGACCTCGCCGAGCTCGCCCCGGGGGCGAACGTCGACTCCGTCGTCGCGCGCAGCACCAACCTCGTGCAGACGGTCTCGGACTCCTCGACGCTCTGGCAGCTCGCCTTCAACCTCGCCGATCCGATCGTCGGACGGCTCGCCGTGCGCCAGGCGATCGCCGCCGCGATCAACAGGCCCGAGGTCGTCGCCGATTCGATCGGCTTGCTTGCCGCCGACGCGGCAGCCTCGGGCAACCGGATCTACGCCGCACACCAGCCCGGGGGCCAGCGCAACGACAGCGCCTACGTGGCCCCGGACGACAGCGAGGCGGACCAGCTCCTCGCCTCGGTCGGCTACTCGGTCGACGCGAACGGGGTGGTCGTCTCGGCGTCGGGTGCTCCGCTCGTCCTCGTGCTGACCGGGCCGCGGGGGATCCCGACGATCGCGACCGCTGAGCGCGAGATCCAGGCGGAGCTGCTGCAGGCCGGAATCGAGCTGCGGATCAGCAACGTGGCTCGTGCGGAGCTGTTGTCGTCGACGCTCCCGCGGGGGCGCTACCAGCTGGCGATCGCGCCGTATCTCGAGTCGCCGTTCCCGTCCACGGCGGCCGAGCTCTACACGGATCCTGTCGGTCCGACGCCGAGCCCAGTCGGGGGGACGAGCCAGAATTTGCCCTCCGCCGTGAACAGGAACCGCAGCTACCTCGCGCGAACCGAGATCGAGCCGAGCGCCGCGAACGCCAGCGTCGTGACCCGCGACGTGCTCGGCTACGCCGACCCCGTCGTCGTCGGTCTCTTCGCTGCGGCACAGTCACAGCTGAACGCCGCGGCTGACGCGGGCCTCTACAACCAGATCGACACACTGCTCTGGCAGGACCTGCCGACGTTGCCGCTCTTCCAGACGCCGACGGCACTCGTGCGGCAGGTTGAGATCGTCAACGTCAGCGACACCGCGACGCCGGCCGGGCCGATGTGGAACGCGCAGGACTGGGCGATCCAGGTGAGCCCGCCGCCGACGACGTCGACGACGATCCCCGGGAGCTAGAAGAGATCGCCGCGGGTTCTCAGCTGCCAGTTGCGGCGAAGTCGGCACTGCATCCTGATCTTGGAGCAGGACCCGACGACACAGAATCGAAGTACAAAACCCGCACCGCGTGACGCGCGTGCTGGTCGCGCCGGGCGATCAATCTCACCGAAGGCCGCCAGAAAGCTCACCACCGGGTTGCGATGTGGACCGGACGACAGCTCCTCGCACCGCCGGGAGCTGTCGTCCGGTATACGTCAGTGCTTTGTGACGTGGTTGAAGACCTCGTCGCCCTTTTCATTGATGCCTAGGTGACGATGCTCGTTGGCTGCCTTGTCAGCGATGATGAATTCAGTGATCACTGCGCCGCTGTCGCGATGAAACCCTTCGCGCACCTCAACTTTGGCATCCGCGTTGTTATCCTGGATTGACCACCCCATGCGACTTACCTCCTCCCTGATGGCACGATTCAATGATCGGACTGTCGAGGCGGCAGATCAATGCTCTGAGACGATCCTGGGACACCCATGTATAGGACGATGACGACGAGGTGAGCGACGCTCGTTGGGTGAAGTTTGGGCAGCAGCTTCGAGAGCTTCGCGGTGCCCGGAGCTTGCGGGATGTCGAACGAGCCGTCGCAGGGGTCAGCCGATCTGAGCTGCAGCGCGTCGAGCGAGGAGTGAAGGTTCCCGCTGTCGAATTCCTAGAACGCCTCGGCGACTACTACGGAGTAGGCGCGGCCCTTGTCGAAGAGCGCGATCAACACCTTGCTGGACAATGGCATCCATCGAGAACGCAATCCCATCGATACGCGCACCGCTTAGTGCACAGTTTTCCGGCTGCCTATAGCGGCGAAGTGTGGGTGAAAGTCACGCCCTCTCCGACTGGTCGCGATCAGGACCACAATCTGACCCTGAAGTGGGGTCCATGGGAGCGAACCCTCGACATTCCCGTGCTCGGACCGGACGGAGCTGTACTCGTCTTCGCCAAGGGAGACGACGGGCTTTCGGTACCGGTACGAGCTGAGGTCAATCCGGTCGCCACGCTCGTCTTCGGCGTCGGCAGTCCGCCCTCAGGGCCGATGACCGACATCAATCCTGGGTGGACATGGACGGGAACTTGATTGAAAAGTCGCGATGTCGCTCGTCTTCGTGCCCGGCACTTCGCTAAGTGCCACTGACCGGACTCGTGACGGAGGCGACCTTGCAGGCCTCATCCATCGCACGGACCGGGGGTCGCAATACCTCGCGATTCGCTACTCCGAGCGCCTCGCCGAGAACGACATCGTCGCCTCGGTCGGATCGCGCGGCGACAGCTACGTCAACGCCATGGCCGAGAGCTTCAACGGCCTCTACAAGTGGGAGCTCATCTACCCGAGAGGGCCGTGGCGCGGTCTCGCCGACGTCGAGTTCGCCACCCTCGGCTACGTCGACTGGTTCAACCATCGCCGCCTCCACGGCGAGATCACCGACGACGCGAGCTACACGACCCCAGCGGAGTTCGAGGCCGACTACTAGCGTCAGAGAACACCCGCCCTCGTGGCGGTTTCCCAAACCGGCGAGCAGTCATGAAACCCGGGGCGGTCCATACAGGGCGTTAGACGTCGCTGGTCGTCACACCTAGCCGTCCCAGAACTCAACCATCACCGGTCTGGCCAGCGCCATCGCGAGGCACCTCGCGGATGCTGATCTCACGTACACATTTACTACACAATTGGCCGCGCTCACTCCTCGCAGGCGCCCGCGGCGCTGTACGAGGTGTCGCGTGAGACGATTCCGTCACTCACCCACGCAGGCGCCCGAACCTGTCTATTGCCATGCAGCTCTGAGAACAGTGCAGGCCCGGAGAGTGACCCACTTGGAAGGTTGGCCCTGACGCTCGATGTTGACAACGGTCTTGCCGTTGTAGGCGTAGCAATTGATCCATCGACCTTGGTCCTGTTGGGCCTCGACCCATCTCAACGCGTTCCCGAGCCGGGGATCTTTGGCATGCCCTAGTTCAGCGAGGACCTCAAGGTTCTGAAGCACATCAGTGGCGTAGCCGACAGGGAATCCGGCCTTGAACCAGGCGCTTGCGGGTTTGGTGTCTCGTGAGGGCATCGGGTAGTCGGCTACGGCCGGATCGCGAGACAACAGAAGGTCAACGCCTTGGTTGATGGCGTCGCGGACTAGTCGGCTGCGCTTACGTGACGGTATCCGGGCGAGGCCGAGAAGCTCCTTCACCGCTCCCCAAGCGCACGGTTTCTTGTCGTTCGCGGCGCACGCGAAGCCTGGGCCACTCGTGCCTGATGCGTAGTAGCGGTCGACGCCCTCGCCGGTGATTGCTCGGGCGGCCCAGTCCACGGAGGCTCGTAGCCGAGCGTCATCGATGCGACCGAAACCGATAAGGGCCCGCGTCAGGTTGCCATTGAGGCAGTGGATGACCCGTGATGGTGGTGGTGGGTTGCCATCCTTGCCGCCAGAGGCGCCGAAACCGCCGGATGCGGTCTGGGTGTGGGCGAGCACGTAGTCGCAAGCGCGTTGAATATGGGGATCACGTGGGTCAGCGCCGAGCTGGTCCAAGAAAGTCAGTTCCCACACTGTGCCTGTGTACTTGGGGGCGTAGCCACCGCCCGGCTTGACCCACCATCCCGCTGGATCTTGCGCCTCGAGAATCGACCGGATGGGCTCGCATCGCATCGCAGCGGCTCGCGCCGCTACAACGTCAGGGTCATCGGCTGGCCGGTTCAACAAGTGTTGCAGCGTCGCTGCCCGAACGGCAGGCGAGTCCTCGGCGAGCAACCAGGGGAGCGGATCACCACTGAGGTGGTCGGTCCAGCTCACCGTTGGCTGTCCCGCATTCGAATGCCTTGTCGAAATCCCGATGTCCTCACCTCTCCATCGTAGGCTGGTGGTGACGTGAAACCAGTGTCCCACGTCCCGCGTCAGCTACTAAGACCTGACTCCACCACTCAGGATCGTCTACGAAATAAGGAGCCTGACCCACTTCTCCGGGCACCGAACCTGAGGCGATCATCGTCTCGGAAAGGAGTCCGACATGCCCCGACCACACCCGCCGGAGTTCCATCTGCGTGCGGTGCAGCTCGCGCGTGAACGAACGAAGCCGATCGCGAAGATCGCGGACGATCTCGGGATCTCCGAGAGCTGTCTCCACAACTGGGTCCGCCTAGCCGACGTCGACGAAGGTCATCGGTAGAGGACACACGAGAACGGCGGTCATATGAGCCTGGAGACCACCTCTCTTCAAGATTGTTCTGCATCGTCGCCCGGATGCTCGACGTCTCTTGCCTCTTCGGCTTTCGTGTCAGCCGATCTTTGTCTCGCGGAATGCAGACATCGCTGGCGGCGCCAGGTGGAACAAGGATTTGAAGCCAATTCCTTTGGCCAAGGTGTCGGTCATCGCTGAGTATGTCTGGCTATTGGATCACGTCGATGACGCTTCTAAGCGGTTCCTCGTGTTTGGCAACGACCGGGAAATTCCGGAACGGTTGCTGTTCCGCTTCTGCGACCTACTCCACGGAGTTGAGTGCTGGTTCATCGACGGCGAGAAGCTACGGGGATTCCGAGCTGCGCATCGCCCCGTGGCTCGTCGGCCACCGGGACGAGTACTTCCTCGCGACGAAGACCGGCGAGCGGAACGGGCTTGCGGCGAGAGCGCAGCTCGAACGCTCGCTCACGCGCCTTGGCGTCGAGCACGTCGATCTCATCCAACTGCACAACCTGGTCGAGGAGGACGAGTGGGTGCAGGCCCACTCGCCCGACGGGGCACTGGCCGCGCTCACGGTCGCGCGCGAACCAGGGCTCGTGCGCTTCATCGGGGTCGCCGGCCACGGGGTGCGGATCCCCCGGATGCACCTCCGCAGTCTCGAGCGCTTCGACTACGACTCGGTCCTGCTGCCGTACAACTTCACGATGCGCGCCGACCCGAGCTATCGGGCAGACGTCGAGGAGCTGCTCGCGGTGTGCGCGGAGCGCAACGTCGCGGTACAGACCATCAAGTCCGTCGCCCGCAGGCGCTGGCCGCAGGACGGTCCCCCCGAGCGCCGCAGCTGGTACGAGCCGATCGGCGATCCTGACGCGATCGCGCGCGCCGTGCACTACGTGCTCGGTCGCCCCGGCCTGTTCCTCGCGTTGTCGAGCGACTACCACCTGCTGCGCCACATCCTCGAGGCGGCTTCGCACCCGGCGCCGGTGCCGTCCGACGAGGAGATGGCGGCCGACCGGGATGCGTTCGGCATCGAACCTCTGTTCAACGGGGGAGAGCTCGAGCGATTCTGAGCCCCGCGATCCCATTCCGCGTGCCTTCGCCCTCCCTCTTTCACTGCATGGCGGTCCTGTGTCGTGTCCGAGTCCGCTGGATACAGAGAGGTTCTAGGTTGAGGACGTGAACGTCGCGATTGCACCTCCGAAGCCGCGTCTTCGCGGGTGGCTCCACCTCGGGGCATTCCCGTACGCGCTCGTGTCGGGCCTCTGGCTCACTGCCAATGGGACGACGCATGCAGACCGCGTCGCGTGCGCGGTGTTCGCGCTCACGGCATGCATGCTCTTCGGTACGTCCGCCGTCTACCACCGCGGCAAGTGGAGTTCACGTACGGCGGGCCTGCTGCGGCGTCTCGACCACTCGAACATCGCGCTGATCACCGCAGGCACGTACACGCCCCTCGGGCTCGCCGTACTGCCTTCCTCTCAGGCCACCGTGATGCTGTGCATCGTCTGGGCAACCGCGCTGGCGATAGTTCTGCTCCGTGTCACCTGGTTGTCTGCCCCACGGTGGCTCTACACGGCGATGTACGTCGGTCTGGGCTGGGCGGCGATCTTCTGGCTCCCTGAGCTGTGGCATCTCGCCGGTGCGATCACGATCTTGCTCGTCGTCTTCGGGGGGTTCTTCTACACCGCTGGCGCCGTCGTCTACGCGCTGCGCCGTCCCAGGTTGTCGGCGCGCATCTTCGGCTACCACGAGCTGTTCCACGCGTGCACGATTGCGGCATTCACCTGCCATCTGATCGCGATCTCACGCGTCGCGACCTGACTCAATCGAGTTGGCGAGCAACGTCGATGTCTGGCCTCGAGTAGCCGACGTCGCCATCGCATGGCACGCCGCCGGCGAGAAGCCTGAAACCACAGGCGATCTGGATGAAACGATTCGCAAACACGCCCAACGGCACGATCCCCACCGCCGCGTAGGAGGCGCACCGATCCGGCGATCAGGGACGCGCTCGTGGATAGCAACCATCGGGCACGGTTGACGCATTTGCTTCGGCAGCGTCGAACCGACAATGGCACAATATCTGCATGTCGTTGGTCCTGAGTCGAATACGCCACCGACGCGATCAGCTCCTCCCCCTGCCCCACGGGGCCCCGCCGGCGTCGCTCCAGGACGTCCTCAGCCAGGTCCGAGAGGACTCGTGGAGGCAGTGCGGTCGTTGGTCTCGTCGGGCCTCGAGCTGGGGCAGGTGGTCGGTGGGACTCGCAGTTGTCGCGACCCTGGGTTCGGGAGCGGCGGGCGCTGCGGTTGCCGCAAGCAACACGCTGTCGTCCACCGAACGCGCCGTAATCGCGATTCTGGCGTTCGCCGGTGCCGCGCTCAGCGGCATCGCGGCAGCCGTCGGCGCCCCAGCCAAAGCGCAGATTGCCACAACTCGATCCGACAGCCTCGCGGCCCTCGACCGATGGGCGGGGCTTGCGTTAGTCGATCTTCCGACGCTCTCGCACGATAAGGCTCATCCGGATGCGGCTCATCAGCTTGTTTGCAACATTCTCGCTTGGCGGGATCAGATCTACGGCGTCCAGACTCCAGCAGCTATCCGTCAGGGTTCGGGCAGCCCCGCTCCTGATAACCCGGCACCTGATAACCCGGCACCTGATAACCCGGCACCTGATAACCCGGCACCTGATAACCCGGCACCTGATAACCCGGCACCTGATAACCCGGCACCTGATAACCCGGCACCTGATAACCCCTAGCCGCGGCGGTCCTTCCGCAGTTCTCTCAGTAGTGCATCCAGACTGTCCATGCCGTGCTGATCGCGAACTTGGCCAAGGGTGGCCTCGTCGGGAAAAGGCCTGAGCTCAGGATATTCATCCTTTAGGCTTTCGATCTTTGTATCGCCGCGTTTCCTACTAATCCGACCGTTGTCGTCACGATGTCTGCCATCGAGCCCTGGCACGTTGACCTCCGACTTGATCGACCTTCGTCTTCCGCGTGGAAGCGTAGGACGATGGTGTATCGCAACGCCTGTTTGTGAGCGCCCGAATGCGCCGATCGCGCATGCTGAGCTGTTCGGAGCGGGGTATCCCGAAGGTGCCGGTCGGGGACGGTCGCGAACGGACAGCCGCGGTACGGAAGGCCGAAGACGGCAACGGCGACCAGGTGATCGACGGTTGCCTCGGTAAACCTCTCTCGGGCGAGGTCCATGAGCATCGAGTTCGTCGTCACCTCGCCATTCGATGCTTCGTCTGTCCCATCGTCTTTTTGTCTCATGAGCCATCCGGTTCGCATGCCCTCGCGACAACCAGTCGGTTCTCTCGTTCGCCCTTAGTGCCCCCGCTCTCGCACTTCTGTCGTTCTTGAGTGCAAGGTTGCTCTCGTCTCTTGGTCACTCAAGTCGAGCTACTCCGAACGAGTCCGGGATGGACACCCTTGCAGGTTCCGGCCTTCGGCCGAAACCTGCGGTCATTCGGCTCCTTTCGCGCTCCTTTCGGAACGCGTTCGTAGTGCCTCTTCCTTACCGTCGCCCCGATGATTCTCTCGGTGACGGTCCTCGGCTCGAACGACGGCACGACGCTCCACCCGGGGAGGATCCACCACTACCCACCCGGGAGCAAGAGCTCGCTATCGCCATCGCCCTTGCCTTGTCCGTCTCGGGTAAGAACGTGATGCTCGTGAGCGCTGACAACGCGTGCGACGGGTACGCCCCGGTCACTGAAGCGATCGTTTCGGACGTGCCGTACGCAAGATTTCTGAGGTAGCTCTCTGTCAGCTCCACGTACGGAGGGCGTGGGCGGCATCGCTGGGGGAGGGGCGTGTCAGCGCGGTGACTGTTACCCCGTCAGGTCGTCATCGTCGGCCGGCCAGACCATGGCTATGTCACTAACGTAAGAAGTGGACCAACAAACGGGGTCAGGTCAACGTCTTCGGCATGGCTTCCAACCTTCCACAGGTGTCCCTCCCCACAGAAGATCTCGAACGGACCTGCAATAGACCCTGTATCGTCACGACGGCATGACCCCGCGCCCTCTAGAAGGAGGGACGAGATGAACGTCGCTCTTCACGCGCGCAGGGAGCACCGGCACGCGACACCCCGGAGGAGCCGGCACCGCTTGCGGCTGGTCGGAGAGTTGGCCGCGGCGTTGGCGATCCTGACCCCCTTGCAAGCCGTCGGGGCGGTCGCGTCGTCTACCCGACCGGCGGGCGACCTCCGAGCCGCCTTGGCCACGTCGAACCAGCTCACCCAGATCGCGTACACGCTCGTCCGAGACTCCAAGGGCGGTCACCCCCACCCCGGAGCAGAAGCCGACCTCCTCTTCGGTGCGAACGGCGAGGTGTTCTTGTACTTCGCAGATCCCAAGGAAGCTCTCGCCGAAGATGGGACCTACTCGTACTCGGGAGGCCATTTCAGCCTGCACATCTCGACCCCGGACTTCAAGATCAACGCCGACTTCGCGCTGGATCTCTCGGCCAGCCAGGCAACGATGCCGTTCCTGGTGTTCTCCTCCGGACACGGTACGTCGCTGTGGAACCGCAAGGTCCTGAACCTCGGCGCCGGGATCCAGGCGATCTACAACGCGGCCATGAACGCGAGCACCCTGTCGCTGACACCGGCCGAGGGCGCCCAGCGCGCCCTGGCTTTCGCTCAGGCCTGGCTCGCAGCCCCGCCTATCGGCGACCCCAAGGCCGCGGGTGGTCGGCTCCGGCCAGGGTGGAAAGCGTCCGAGGGAAAGTGCACCGAAGAAGGCGACAACTGCATCACCTCGGTACGGAGCCTGGGTGACGACATCCTCATTTCCTACAGCGACGCGGATCCAACCCTGGTGACGCTCTACAGCTCAGTTCCCGCGCGGGCTAGCACGACACTGGTGCCGAGCGAGCTCGCGACCGACCCGCGGGTCTACCTCAACCCGGAGGTGCACCCGGATTCCCAATTCGACCCGGTCGACCACTCGGCGGCAGTAATCGTGCCCGAGCCATCTCTGGAGACGCCCGGCTCGATCGCCGACATGGAGAACACAATTCACAGCCGGCACTACACGGTGACGGAGCTGAGCGGCGCCGACGCGACCGTCGAGAACATCGCCATCCTGCTCAGGAAAGCGCCGGGCATACTCCTTTTCTCCACGCACGGCAACGATGGCGGCATGCTCCTCACCGCCAGCGAGGTGAAGATCACCGGCGGCGAGAACTATGCGACAGCGCAAGCCCAGTTCGCGAGCCAGCTCAAAAGCGAAGGGTTCGTTTCGCTGGCCAAGTGGAAACTGAACGGTCAGAAGGCGTACTCGTTCACCGAGCCCAACTGCGGTTTCAACCTGTTCAAGCTCTCGACGGTCTGTGAGTGGCCTGTCCTCATAACGCCCGCCTTCTGGAACTGGCTGGCCGCCAAGCAACACGTCGACTGGTCCCACAGCCTTGTCTTCATAAGTGCCTGCGAAACCGACGCCACCCCCGACCTTCGTAACCAGATCAAGGCCACCAGCTACTGGGCGTTCTCGCAGGACGTGTGGCCACCGTACGCAACCGCGGTGGAGGAGTACTTGCTCGAAACGCTCGCCCGGCCCACGCGCTCGCCTGAAGAGGCCTACTACAACATCGTACGCATCGAGAACACGCACCAGATGATTTACAAAGAAGATCGGCTCTTCATTGGCGTTATCGGTAACGTGGGCAGCGCCGCAAGCCACTCTATCCTCGACGCCTGGGGGTGGAACGGCTCGGATTGGGTCGACTACTACGACTCAGGATGGATGAGCAGTTCCGTGGACCAGGGCGAGATCTGGTGGATGCTCTTCGCGGGCAGGTGGGACACCAACGCTGACGCCGGAGCGACTGCGCTCCAGACCTGTTTCAACGAGTACTGGTCCCAGGGTGAACCAGGTGGTCTGGCGAACGAGTTCTGCAACTCGGCCAACGCTGGAATCTCGCATACCAAGGCCCGGCTAGGAAGAGACGTTGCTTACGCCATCTACTTGCTGATCGGGAAGAAGCCGACCGGTTTCCCCGGGGATTCCATACCGCCGCGCTGGACCATGGATGACTGACGACACGCCGGTTCCCGCCGCGTGAACCTCGCGCGACGGCCGGCACTTCTCTGGCTCGCCGTCTCGCGCAGGTTGCGCCCGGGGAAGGCGCGGTGGCGGGATGGCCGGCGGTGGAGAGCGGTGTCGATGAGGGTCAGGTCAAGTTGTAGAGGCAGGTGTCCGTGATATCGAGATCAGAAGCCGTCTTCGGGACCGACTAGCCGGACCGAACGAGCGAGATCGCCCGTTGGCGGAACCCTGCTGGATACTTAAGTGGCATGGGACGTGCCTTTCATCAAGGCCCGAACTCAACAACGAAGCTGGAAACAATTCGTGGGGCAGGTCAGTGTCAACTGAACCGATAGAAAACCCTGAGATTTGGTGTAATCTCACGCGAGAACGAGTCGAGAATTCCGATCGATCTCAAATCGCAGGCGTGTGATGGTCAGGGCGAAGCGACAAGAGTCACAGGAGATTGAACAGCTGTCCGAGCTAAAACTCACCTGCATGGACAATCTCCTGGCCACCCCGGAAGCGCGGATCTATTTCAAGGATCTTCGAGGCCGTTTTATCCTGGTCAGCGCGGGTTGTGACGCGACGGGGCTTTCGGGTCATTCAGTAGACGATCTCATCGGCAAGACGGACTTCGACTTCTACAGCCAGGAATACGCCGCTGCATGCTTTGAGGAGGAGCAGCAAATTATTCGTACCGGCAAACCAATCGTGGGGATACTTAAGCGCGAAACATTCGACGATCGAGCCGATGAAGCGTGGGTGTCGACGACTAAGTTACCGCTACGCGATAAGCGTGGCCAGATTATCGGCACCTTCGGGATTAATCGCGATGTCACCGAGCAGATCAAGGCGGAGAACGCTCTTGCCTTTCAGGTTCTGCATGATCCGGTGACTGGCCTGGCGAACCGATTCGCCCTAATGGACCGACTAAAGCAGGCGTTTGTTTCGATGGAGCGCCTGCCGGGTCGGCTAGTGGTTTTCTTCGTCGACGTGGATCACTTCAAGGATATCAATGATTCATTTGGCCACGACGCCGGCGACCAAGTGCTCGCCGAAGTCGGGCGCCGGCTTTCGCACTGCTCAAGACGCGTCGACACCGTCGCTCGCCTTGGCGGGGACGAGTTTGTCGTGCTCTGCGCAGCTCTCCGCGATGACGATGACGTATCCCTTATCGCCGAACGGCTCGTTGAGGGGGTTCGCACCCCTTACGTGGAGGATGGACGCGAACTCACGGTGACCTGCAGCGTCGGAGTCGTCGTGACCAGCGATCCTTACGCCGAGCCCGAGCAACTTCTCCGCGACGCCGATGAGGCTATGTACGAGGCGAAGGCAGCTGGCCGGAACTGCCATCGCCTCTTCGACCCTTCTCAGCGCGGCGCTTTAACTACAAGCCAGCTCGAGGTCGACCTGGGTCACGCGATCGAAAACGGGGAACTGTTCCTGCTCTACCAGCCTCTCTTCTCGCTTGAGGATCAGACGCTTGTCGGCGTCGAGGCGCTCGTGCGCTGGCATCACCCAGAACGAGGGATAGTGCCCCCCGACGAGTTCATTCCTTTCGCCGAGCATCATGGGTTGATCGGGAGAATCGACTCGTTCGTCTTAGACGAAGCCTGCCGCCAGCTCGCCGAGTGGATCCTCCGCGACGGTTGGCCAAGCGGTTTCACTGTTGCGGTGAACGTTTCAGGGCGCGAGCTGACAGACACTGGCTTCGCCGCGCTCGTCGCGGAGGCGATCCGTCGGCACGCAATCGCGCCAGAGCGGGTATGTCTGGAGATCACCGAGACCGCGTTCATCGGTGGATGGGGCGAGATGCAAGAGACCTTGGCGGCTTTGTCATCGCTCGGCGTACGCCTTGCCCTCGACGACTTCGGAACCGGCTATTTGTCCCTAGCGCACTTGCAACGAACGAAGGTCGACATATTGAAAATTGACCGAAGTTTCGTTGAGCGGATAGGCAGAAGCGAACGCGATCGCGAGATCGTCGCTGCGGTGACGGCGATATCTCACGCCTTCGGCTTATCCGTGGTCGGCAAGGGTGTCGAAACAGATAACCAGCTCGACTCGCTCGCCGGATTGGACTGTGACCAGGGCCAGGGATTCCTCTTGGCGCGCCCGATGTCGGCGGAGGCAGTCGTCGCGCTAGTGGGCTGAAACTCGGCCTGGTTTACAGAGGGACCAACACCCCGGTGCCTTGGTGCTCGCGAGCGGTGGTGGCGTGTCGAGGCGTGATGATCGTTTCGCCACGTCGTGCCCGCCGCCCTTCCCTCCTCCTCTCTCCGGTGCGCGGGGGTATCTGCTCGTTTCGGCGGCGGCGTCGATCACGCGCCGGACACGACGAGGATTTGGCGCGACCTAGTGACCAAAACACAGCAACCACGCCTGTGCGCGACTGATGCCGGATCAAGAGGGGGGAGCCCGGTCCGCCAACTACACGCCAACTACAGGTACTGCCGTCCGTCCTGTATCGCCTTGTATCGCCTAGGCGTAAATGGCCCTAGAACAGGTGGGATTCAGTACGAGGCGGCACACTACGAATGCTCGAACTTGACTGGGGGTCAAGAGGCCCCGGGTTCAAAGCTGACGGCCGTGCAGAAGGCATCAGCCTTTCAGGCAAGTGCCTCAGGGTGGACACGAAGTTGGACACGAACCTCGTGGTGTCCAGTGGATTGAGCGCTGCCATTCGGACCTGGAAGATCGAACTTCCTAGTCAGGGGCACGCAACGGATCCTTTCCGACTAAGCAGACGCCACCGGCCAACTTGAGGGGCTGGTGCCCGCAAGGGCGGAGGGGTTCAAGTTTCCTCTCCGACACCCTCTCGGACACACATGATTCCCGGCTGCAGCGGACATTGAGCGGGCGAGAGCGCCGACGGTCACCTCATAGTCGTCGGGGAAACACCGCAACCATGTTCACCACGTACCACGGCTGCAACGGAGGATGCTACGTCGAGCGTTGTCCCGCCCTGGGCCTGCCGGTGAAAAGCACGAGTCGCCGGTCGCCTGATTGAATGGGTCGTGAACGCCGTGCTGCCGAACGGCGGATCTCGTCCAACCGGCGCGTGAGCTGAGAATGGCAGACGTACCCGAACTGTTGGCCACCTGCTGGACCTCGGCCGGTGATGTGGTCCCGGGCCGCAACGGTGACGTCAGTCCTCTCACCGTGGAGGAGCGGGTCGCCGCGGTCGCGAAGGCTGGGTACCGGGGGTTCGGGATCGCCGCCTCCGACCTGGCGGTGATCCGCGACACGATCGGCTATCCGGCGCTGGCACAACTGCTCGACGAGAACGGACTTCGTCACGTCGAGGTCGAATACCTGCAGAACTGGTGGACGAGAGGAGACCGGCGCCGCGCCTCCGATCGGGTGCGGGAGGTGCTGTTCGAGGCGGCCGCCGAGCTCGGCGCGGACCACGTGAAAGTGGGTCTCGGTGACCGCGAGGACGACCTGGATGAGGAGCGCCTCGCCGGCGAGTTCGATCGTCTCGCCACCGAGGCGCACAGTCACGGGACCCGGATCGGGTTCGAGCCTCCGGCGGACTCCATGATGAGGACGATCGCCCCCGCCGCCGAGCTCGTGCGCACGGTCGCCAATCCCGCCGGCGGTCTTCTCGTGGACATCTGGCACATCTTCCGCAGCGGAACAGGCTACGAGGAGCTCGTCGAGGTGCTGCCACCGGAGTACGTGTTCGCGGTCGAACTGAGCGACGGTCGCGCGATACCGGTCGGCACGCTCTACGACGACACCTTCGACAACCGGCTGCCGCCCGGTGAGGGCGAGTTCGACGTGGCCGGCTTCATCCGCGCTCTGGACAGTCTCGGCTTCGAGGGCCCCTGGGGGCTAGAGGTGATGTCGACCGAGCTGCGCTCCTTGCCCGTCGAGGTGGCGACCAAGAGGGTGTTCGACGCGGCGGTACGCGTCTTCGAGGTGGCCCGCGGCGGGCGGGAACCGAGCGGCGGATGGCGTTAGAGTGCGGCGAGGGCCACTGCGTGAGGCTCAAATCAAGCACCAGGCGGTCGCGATCCGGATCGGAAAGACGGCGACGAAGCCAGAGGCGGTTGCCTCATTCCTCCGCCGGTCGGCACGGTCGATTGCGCACCGGGGACAGCTGGGCGCGCGTAGCTGGCCGAATCCCAATCTTCGGTCCGCTTGATGTGTCCCCCTTTTCTTGGACTTAGCTTGTGAGAACGGCAGTTGGGTCTGCTGCACGTTCAGTTGACTCCGGTTGTGACTGATCATGCTGCTTCCTCGTCGAGTCTTGTCGCGAAGGCGAGCTCGAACTCGACGGGGGTGAGCTTGCCGAGTCCGCGCTGACGGCGACGGCGGTTGTAGGTGTGCTCGATCCAGACGACGATCGCGTAGGTGAGCTCGGAGCGCGTCCTCCAGTGCCGACGGTCGAGGACGTTCTTCTGGAGCAGCGAGTAGAACGACTCCATTGCCGCGTTGTCGCCGGCAGAGGAGACCCGACCCATCGATCCGGTGAGCTTGTTGGCCTTTGGCATCGCCCGAAATGCCCGTGAACGAAATTGCCCGCCGCGGTCGGAGTGAACGACCACGGTGCCTGTGGGCTGGCGTCGTGCGACGGCCTGGCGCAGCGCCGAGGTGGCGAGATTGGCGGTCATGCGGTCAGAGGTCGCGTAGCCGACGATCCGGTTCGAGCAGACGTCCTTGATGACGCAGGCGTAGAGCTTGCCCTCCGCGGTTCTGTGCTCGGTGATGTCCGTCAGCCACACCAGATCCGGCGCGGGAGCGGTGAATTGCCGTTGCACGAGGTCGTCGTGCACCGTCGGTCCGGGGCGCTTCCCGGCGCCCTTTCGGCCCTTCTTCGTGGTCGTCGACCAGATCTTGTGCTCGGAGCACAGCCGCCAGACCCGCCGCTCACCGACGCGGTGGCTGGCACGCTCGAGTTCGTCGGAGATGAAGCGGTAGCCGAACTCGGGGTCGTCAAAGTGCACGTCGCGGATCGTGTCGACGAGGTGCGCGTCGTCGTAGTCGCGCCGTGAGACCGGGTCCGAGCACCACCGGTAGAAGGCCTGGGCCGAGAAGCCGAGCACCCCGCAGGTCAGCCGCACCGGGAAGCCCAGGGCGGCCAGCTCTCGGACCAGCGGGAACTTCATTTTGGGAGGATGTCCTTGGCGAAGTAGGCGGCGGCACGCCGGAGGATCTCGTTCTCCATCTCCAACCGACGCTTGTCGCGTCGCAGCTGGACCATCTCCGCCTGCTCCGCAGAGGTCAGGCCGTCTTTGATCCCGTCGTCGATGTCGGCCTGGCGCATCCAGCGGCGCACCGTCTCCTCGGCGATCCCGAAGTCGACGGCGACCTCGGCGACGCTCAGATCACCGCGCCTCGCGACCGTGACGACGTCACGCTTGAACTCCACAGGGAACTTCTTCGGCATGGTGCCATCCTTCCAGCGGGAGCACGTCCCGCAATAAGGATGTCAACCAAAGCTGCAGCAGACCCGAGGAGGCTCGTCGAGAGCGTCGTGCCCACCTCCTTCGCCATGCCCGGTATCACGTGCGCGAGACCGAGAGCGTGATCGTCGGTGACGCGCGCCCGATGATCTCCGGTACGACCTTCACCGGGACCCTGTGGGAGCCGAGAACGCCATCGATAGGTCGTGACAGCCGCGAGCAGGCCGAAGTTGACATGCCGCAGGTCGGCCGTTAGCCTACAGCTGTCTGACAGGAGCTGAGATGATATGAGCTATATGGGCCTTGACCTGGGAGGCAGCGGGGCGAAGGCCGCCGCATTTGCAAGCGATGGCTCAGTACTCGCTGCGGCCAAGGTGCCGTACGCCATCGAGTCACCGCGGCGTGGTTGCCGAGAGTTGAACCCAGAGGCTCAGTGGGAAGCGGTTGCGGATGCCATTCGGGCCGTGACCTCCACGGACGTGATACGTCATAATCGGATCAAAGCAATGGGTATATCGGTTGCTGGTGAAGCCGTCGTTCCTGTCGCGGAAGACAGGACTCCTCTTTACAATTCAGTGCCATCATTCGACCTACGAGGGTGCGAGTACGTTCCTCTCTTGCAGGATCGTATCGGCGAAGAAGAGATCTTTAGGATCACCGGACAACCGCTTGACGGCATGTATTCGCTAATGCGGATCCTTTGGTTCCGCGACAAAATGCCCGAGATCTTTCGCAAAACCTGGAAGTTCTGTCTCTGGCAGGAGCTAGTACTGCTTCGCCTTGGATTGGAGCCGTCCATAGACTATTCCAACGCGGCCCGCACTCTGGCCTTCGATATACACACCAGTAAATGGTCAGCCGTTATTCTTGAAGCTTTAGACATTGCCGATGATTTGTTCGCTCCTCCTGTTCCGCAAGGATCAGCACTCGGCACAGTTGGTGGACGTATCGCTGACGAGCTTGGGCTTCCAAGCAATTGTGTTGTGGTGGCGGGTGGACTGGATCAATCTACAGCGAGCCTCGGACTGGGCGTAGTGGATAACAAGACTACCGCTATCGGAACCGGATCGGTCGAGGCGGTGTCCATTCCGGTGCGGAATACGGACGCTCTACGTTCCGAAGGCGAGCAGTACTTGTTTGTTACGCCTTACTCGCCTGGCGGCTTCCTCGGGACTGGCCTGAACTTCACCGCGGGTTCCGCTATTGAATGGTTCCGAAGTCTGGTTGGCGCTGTTTCAGTCGATGAGATGGCATTGCCCGATGGGGACCCGGTGGAGTACCTCGCTCCGCCGTCAGTGTTCGTCCTGCCTCAGTTCGCTGGCTCTTTTTCACCGCGGCGCAATACCGCCGCTAGGGCTGCGATACTGGGACTATCGCTCGCTACCACGAGGGCTGACCTCCTCAAGGCTTTGATCGTGGGTTTGGTGTTCGAGCTGCGCCTGACGATTGAAGGCATGGAGCGCGCGGGTTTAGCGGTGTCTGAGATCCGAAATGGCGGTGGCGGAAGTCGGTCCGACCTTTGGATGCGCCTAAAAGCGACCATTTTGAACAGGCCGATCTGGTTGCCTCAAGTGGTAGATAGCAGTTGTCTGGGCGCGGCTTTACTTGCAGGAGTAGCTGACGGGACTTTTTCTGACTGTTCGTCGGCTGTAATGGCAATGGTGCGAATGGAGCGCCAATATGAACCGGAGTCGGTTGTGGCGGGCGAATATGATGGCCGCTACGAGGAATACCGAGCTACGCGTGAAGTATTGGATGGCGAGAAGTGCGTTTCGGCGTGGCAGAGCGCCCCTGGTGAACAATGATGCACGTCACCACAACGCCGGAGCTTGTGCTATGTCGAGGAAACGTTGTCTGTAATGGCCAGCGGTTGGGGTTGTCCTGTCGCTCTAAGGGATCCGCGCATCAGATTGCTGGATTTGATCAATGCAAGGTAGACGGTCGTGGGATCAGGCTCGGTTGAAGTGGGGGGTGTTCAACTATGGTGGGACGTGGTGCGATGATAACGAGGAGTACCAAGGGCAGCAGTCAACTGGAGTGGGGGCTGACCTGTTTCCGCTGAGAGAGGCCGCAATGACGTGTCGGCCGATTGGATTCAAGACGGAGAGAGGTTGGATCGGCGAGGCGCAGAGTAGGTTGGTTTCAGGATCACTTGTGGAGGGAGAGGCGGCATGGCGGTAGGCGCGATCGTTAGGCTCGGCCGAATTATGAATAGCACCGATCACAGGAGTCTGATCGGGACGCTCGGGCACGGCGGCCTACGAGGACCGATCGCGGGAGAGGGTCCTGCGAAAGATTTGGCGGCGATGTTTGGGCAGCTGAGCCGTGTTGGCCTGGACGCGGTAATCATTAGCGCGGGAATGCTGCGCGCAAATGCAGCCGAGTTCACGGGTGGAAATGGATCGGGTCTTATCGTCGGTCTCCAGTGGAATAATCACTTTCTCGATTTACCTTTTCGCAACGGGCAATCCGTAGTGCCGAAGTTTGAGGGACGGGCGGCAATGGCAGGAAGTGTGGAAGACGCCTTGAGCCTCGGTGCTGATGGTATTTTGACATACATCTTCCTGGGCTTGAGTGATGCGGAGGCTGAGGCACGACAAGTGGCCGAGAACTTTGAACTGTCGTGTGAGTGTGAGCGCTTCGGTGTTGTGCGGATCATCGAGATCATGATACGCGGGCGGGGTGTTAGCAAGAAAGATGAGACAAATCCTGACTACATTGTTGCAGGGGCGAGAATCGCCTATGAGGTCGGCTGCGACATAGTGAAGATCGAGTGGCCCGGAAGCGAAGAAGCGCTGGCGCGGGTGGTCGAGGCGTGCCCCGCTCCGATCGTGGTCGCTGGGGGCGATCTTGTTCCAGAGGAGGAGTTTGTCGCAATGGCAAGAGGAGTGGTCAACGCGGGAGGGAGCGGATTGGTGGTTGGGCGCAACATCGTGCAGGCAACCAAGCGGGAGGAGCTGGTGCGAGAGTTGAGTTCGGTGGTTCACGGAGGAGCAATGCGGTAGCAGGAATCCGAAGGAAGACCTAACGAGGCGCTTTAGGACCATGCTTAATGCTTTCGATGCTAGTCAGGCTAATGAAGCAAGGGACTCGGTTCAACGGGTGAGTAGTGGACGTCCTCTGTCCTCTGCTGTGAAGGACGAAATTGTTCGTCTCATTGCTGCGGACTTCTGGCCGGCTGGCAGTCGGCTACCGGGAGAACCGGAGCTCGCCAGACAATTAGGTGTGAGCCGAGTCGTCTTACGCGAAGCGATACGTACCCTTGAGGCAGAAGGTGTGTTAGTCAAACGCTCGGGTGTTGGCACGTTTGTCAATGCTCCCTATCCGCTGATAGACAGTCCGCTTACGACGAATTGTGGAATGACGGAGGTCATAGAGCGTGCGGGTCTTGAAGCCGGCACTGCCTCTATGGTCGTTACGGAGGGCGTGCTAGGTGCTTACTACGCCGCGCGGTTGGACCGTCCTGTACAGACGCGGATATGCAGAATTGAGCGTGTGCGGTTGGCGGCAGCGCGTCCAGTCGCGTTGACTATCGACTACATCGCAAGCGATATGTGTCGTTCTGGGTTCGAGGAGCTGGCGCATGGGGGCAGTCTTTACGAGCTTCTTGAGAAGTGGGGGATAGGTGTTCGGAACGGGTATGCCCGGCTTATCCCCACAAAGGCTGGCGAACGCGTAGGCGGGCTACTTGGCATCAATGAAGAGAGTGTCGTGCTGCTGATGGAGCAGGTTGACCATGACGACGCGGATCGTGTGGTTATGTTTTCCGAGGAATATCACGTACACGGGGCGTTTCGATTCCTCGTGCGCCGTCAGGGACGGGAGCTGAAGGGGGCTATGTCGCCTGCTAGCGATGCTGAAATGAGAAAGCCAGATATTTTTGACTGGTAAGGTCGTATGGCTGAAAGTAGCGGAGCTGGCGACGTGTCTTTCTCGGGGGTGGACTCTGCCATCGATGGGATATTTTGGTGCACATGACTCTGAAGTGGTGGCCCACTGACCATTGCTGAGTTCTGTGACCATAGCGTTACTGGGAAAAAGGCAAACTTCGAGCTACTGGTGAGTGCGAGGGTACATCCTTTGGCGGTCGATGCCGCAGGCGCGTGAGCTTGATGGACGGGAGTGTTTGTGTGAAAACGACGGGAAGAGTGGGGAAGCCTGAGCTTGGTGATTTGACAGGTGGCTCAGAAGAACGAGGTGGTAAGGGCTCGGAACTTTGGTCTCGGTCCGTGCTGGAACTGAATGGTTTAATCGCCAGCCGGGAGGTGTCGCCGTCGGAGGTCGCAGAGAGCGTCCTTGACCGGGCTGAGGAACTGAACCCATCGCTCGGTGCTTACATTACGATTTCGCGATCGGTTGCGATGGACGACTCCCGTGCCGCCGAAGATCGGGCTAAACGAAATGAGCGGCTAGGATACCTTGACGGTATTCCGTATTCGATCAAGGATCTGGAGCCGACTGCTGGCATCCGGACCACTTTTGGCTCCGTGTTTTTTCGGGAGAATGTACCTTCCGGGGATAGTCTTGTCGTCGAGAGGCTGCGTGCTTCAGGCGGGATTCTGATCGGCAAGACTAACACGTCGCATTTCGGCTACAAGGAGATGACGGATAGTCTCATTGCGCCATCTACACGCAATCCGTGGAAACTTTCGCGCACCTCAGGCGGTTCATCTGGGGGCGCCGCAGCTGCTGTAGCGAGTGGGCTCGGTCCGGTTGCGTTGGGTAGCGATGCCGGGGGTTCAATCCGGATCCCCGCGTGTTTGTGTGGTGTTTACGGGATTAAGCCTACGTTCGGGCTCGTGCCGCGCGTGCCTTCAGCTGACTCGTGGGCTGGCATCTCGGCGGCGGGGCCCATCGCTAGGACTGTTCGGGACGCCGCGGCGATGCTCAGTATTATTGCCGGGCCGGACGATCGCGATCCGTCGAGTTCATTGCCGAATCGAGACTTTGTCCTCGCCTGCGACGGTGATCTGCACGATCTACGAGTTGCTTGGAGCCCCGACCTCGGCCATGCCACGGTCGACGAGGCTGTTCAACAGGCGACCCGGCGTGCAAGTGCTTGTTTCGCCGACTTTGGGGCGAAACAGGACGAGGTGCAGATAGATTGGCCGGAGATAAGTGAGGCATTTGAGGTTCTCTACGGGTCAGGCTTGGCAGCAAGGGTGCTGAAGCTGAGATCCGAGCGCGGTGTGATGACGATTGAGCCATCCTTGCAGGCTCTCGTTGATCGGGGTAGCCAGTGGAGTGGACTTGACCTGCGCTACGCCATGATGAGACGCAGTGAGTTCTACGCGCACGCGGCCGCCATGCTGCGTGAGTACGACCTCCTCCTCACTCCAACGATGCCGATGACGGCGTGGAGTGCCGACGTGGATTGCATGGATGGTCCCGGAGGAACGACGGTCGCGAACACCCTCGATCGCGTCCCATTCACCTATCCATTCAATTTCACGGGAATGCCAGCGGCGAGCGTACCGTGCGGTTTCGGGTCGGAGGGCCTTCCTATAGGGCTTCAGATTATTGCTGCGCGAGGTAGAGATGAACTTGTGTTGCGTGCGTCGGCAGCATTCGAAGCGGCTCAGCCCTGGGCAGACAGGTGGCCTTCCGTGGGGATCGCGTAATAAAGCATTCCTGAGGTGCACGTGAGGCGTTGCTCACAACGCGACACTCGATCTTCTTGGCGGGGGTTCGGGATCGTACAACAGCTGTAGCGCATGACCGGCCCCCTGGAATTGGTCCACTTCTTGTGTGTTTGCTGAACGGAGCTCCTCAGGCGTTGGACCAGAACCGCCTCGGGCAGAACTCCGAGTTCTCCTCTCGTGCCGATGGCTCCAGCCGCGACAAGAGAGATGACCGCCGTAAGGTCGTGATCGACCTGCTTGTTGCCGAGAACGGGATTCTGATCGTCCACTAGGTCTTCCTCGGCAACACGTGTGACTCGACGACGCCTCAACGCGCGATGACGGACTATCAAGCGCGATTCGGCGTCGGAAAGATCGCGCTCCTCTGTGACCGTGGCATCGTCTCCGAGCAGAACCTCGGCGACGTCGCGGCAGCTGGCTTCGACCACGTGCTCGCAACGCGGCTCCACCACGACGAGGACGTCGCGGCAGTCCTCGAGGAAGCAGCTGCAACAGGCGAGGGCGGTTGGACGAAGGTGTCGGGCGCGGAGGGCACCTCCTGTTGCGAGGTGACGCGATCCGGCCGGCGCTTCGTGGTGGTGTTCTGCGAAGAACGCAAGTCGCGCGACGACCGCCCCGGAGAAGAGCTCCTCGCCAGGACCGAGGAGAGGCTCATTACGCTTGCCGATCGCGTACGGACGGGAAAGCTCGTCGACCCGGCGAAGATTGGCGCCGCAGCGGACCGCATCGTTCGAGACTCGGGTGTCGCGCGCTGCTGCTCCGTGACGATCCGACACAGCGTCTCTTCCTGGCGCTTTGACGAGGAGAAGCTCTTCGCCGGTCGCTACGTGTTCGTCACGTCGCTCAGCGCCAAAGAGGCGTCGGCAACAGACGTTGTCCGCCACTACCGGATGTTGCAAGCAGTCGAACGTCGCTGTCAGGTGATGAAGGACCTCCTCGCCGTGCGCCCGGTCTGCCACCGGACAGAGGACCGAGTCCGCGCCCACATCTCCCTTTGCGTCATTGCCGCGATGATCGAGGCGGTGATGGGCGACGACCTCGAAGCCGCTCAGCCAAAAGACCCCAACCTCCCCGCCCAGAATGTGACGCTGAGCCGAGCGCTCGCCGAGCTCGGGAAGATCAGACGGCACCACCTCCACGCCGGACGCGGCATCAAGTTCGCCGATCGGCCGGACAAGCTGCAGCGACAGATTCTCGACGCGTTCCGCGTCGAGGACTCGACCTGGGGAAGGGCCAAACTCTCCTGACCAGCCTCTACGCGTGACGCGAAGAGGAAACAACTGTCTGGCGCACCGCCGCTACCAGCACACTTGTGAGACAGACGCTGAACTCCGGCTTGACGGCTCACTTCGTGGTCGTGCAAGCCTCGACGACATCGAGGACCCGTCTCACTTGGGGCCGGATGGCCGGTCCACCCGAGAAGCATCCTTCGAAGATGGCGCTCCCGATCGTGAACGCCCATGCCCCGGCAAGCGCGAGCACCTGGATCTGGTCCTCGGAGCAGACGGAACCGGCTGCAATCACCGGCCCGGTAACGGCGTCGACCACGGCGCGCGTCAGCTCGCTCGGGTCAGCAGTTGGGTGCCGGTAGACGAGCAGGTCGAGACCGCTGACGCCGTTGAGATGCGACAGTGCCCTCGCGTGTTCGGCGATCCCGGAGACTGACCCGTGGAGCACGCTCGGATGACCAGAGATCATGCCCGGGAAGGGGCAGTAGCGGATCCCGGTCCCACGAAAGAGATCGACCGCCCTGTCAGCGTGCGTGCCACCGAGCACCCAGTCCACGCCGATAGCGATTCCTGTGTCGATTGAACGCATCTCGTCATCTGCCGTGAGCGACACCACCTCGAGCATGACTTCGACGCCGTCCTCGTGCGCCGCCGTCGTGATCGCGCGCAGCTGCTTGGGGGTCGCTCCAATGTCCTTGAAGCCTACGTAGCGCAAGCCGGCTCCGCGCACCTCTTCATATGCGGCTCGTGCGTTCGGCACGGTGACGTCATCGTGCGTCAGCATGAGCACAAATTCAGTCATAGGGCTCCATATCTACAAAAGGGGGGTTTTCTCGGGTTCATGCTTCCCAGCGAGATGCTCAGGCTGGTTGGGCGTCTGTTCGTGCCCAGCTTCCAGCCGCGCGAAGCACAGCTCGACGCCCTCATCAAGCGGCCCTGAGCACGAACTCGCAGCGTGAGCAGCAAGCGAGTCTCGGACGCAGCGCGTTCCGCGGTCCCTGGCACTCGCCGAGAGTGTCGCTGAGATACTCATTCACGGTGGTGGGCTGTTGGCGGGATCACACCGGGCAACGGGTCGGGTTGCTCTGATTTCCGTGCCGACTGGCCCGGTGAGGCGAGGTGCTCTCGCTCGGGACTCAGCGCAGCGCTAAGCCCCACGTCCCAGGGTTGAGCGTCTGCCCCCGCAAAGGCCTCGAGGGCACGGATGACGACTACGCTTCCTGCGTCGGGGATACCGCTCGCTCGTTCTCCCACCCACGCCGCGCGGCCGTGCTTTGGTACCACCGCTACCGTCTGCTCGGTGCCGGCGATCGCTGCGGCGCACATCAACGGCAGGGCCTGGGTGACCGATGTCGCGCCTCGCGCCACTTCGAGGGCCGGCATGAGGGCGTCCAGGAAGGTCTTCTCCCCGGGCTCCGCCCCTCCTAGCCGCTGCACCATGTGTATGCCGGCCTCGAGGGCGACGACCATGGACGTTAGATCGTCTCTCTGCTCGTTGCCGAGTGCTCTGGCCGCCGCGGCCAGGCCGCGCGAGATGAGAGAACCAAACGTCGAGGGGCTCGTACTCGCGCAGACCTGCGCGACTCCCGCCAGGAGTTGGCTGGTTGTCGCGGCCGTCTCATTTTGGGGAAGCCAGTCGAGGATCGCTGCCGCGGCCGAACGGACGGTGATGCCGAGATCGCCATCGCCTGCCGCTGCATCGAGCTCCCGAAACTCCTCTTCGTGGTCAATGAGAGACCTGAGCATCCGCTCGAACGCTGCGTCATCACGCACCGACTCGCTCATCAAAAGTGCCTCAGCAGTGGAGAGTACGACGGGGCATCGAGGAAGGAGGCGAGCTCGTCGTCGAGCTTCATGATGGAGATCGAGCAGCCCGCCATCTCGAGGCTCGTCGCGTACCGACCGACGAACACGCGGTGGACGGAGACCCTATGCGCCCCGAGCCGGTCCGCGACGCGACCGTAGACGATGTACAGCTCCTCTTCGGGGGTTGCTCCGAGGCTATTGACCAAGACTGCTACGCGGCTCGACGCGGCGGGCTCGAGCTCGACGAGGATCCTGTCGAGGAGCGCATCTGCGATCTGATTTGCATCGCCGAGCTCCTCACGGCGGATTCCGGGCTCACCGTGGATCCCGATGCCGAGCTCCATCTGGCCTTCGGAGAGCTCGAACGTCGGTCTGCCGGCCTCCGGGATGATCGTCGGCGAGAGACCGACACCCATGGTCCAGGTGTTTGCTAGTGAGCGGGCAGCAACCGCGGCCGTCTTGACCAGCGAATAGCCCGCGGCTGCGGCAGCGCCCGCGCATTTGAACGCGAGTGTCAAGCCCGCGACACCCCGGCGGCTGCTGCTGGCACTAGCTGGAGCCGAGGCAACATCGTCTGTAGCGCGGACCGTCGCCGTCTCGATCCCCTCGTCGTTTGCCATGTTCGCGGCATCGTCAAAGTTGATCGTGTCGCCGCTGTAGTTCCCGTAGAGAAAGAGCACGCCCTTGCCCGATTCGGACGCCTTTGTTGCGGCCAATATCGCAGCGGTCGAGGGAGAGGAGAAGGTGTTCCCAACGGCGACCGCACTGCAAAGGCCATGACCGACGTAGCCAAGGAAGAGCGGTAGATGTCCCGAACCCCCGCCGGTGACTATCGCGACCTTCGGATCGGCGCCAGAAGGCTCGACACGGGTAAGCGCTCGCGGAAAGCCGGGCACGGAGCGGAAGTCTCTCGGGTACGCCTTCAGCAGGCCGTCGAGAAAGTCATCGACGAAACTCTGAGGGGCATTAATGATCTTGTGCATACACCGCTACCTCCCTCCACTCCAGCCACCTCTGTCAACTGCCGAACCCGGCTGGCGCCAAAGTGTAGCGACCAGAACTGTTTGACACCACAGACATCAGGGGAGTAGACCACCGCTGTCTAACATGACGAGCAAGATCGGTCATTTGATGCCGCAGTGGGGCCGACGGGCTCGAAGGGTTGGGGCCACTCTTGCCAGCTGAGGCGCTCTACTCAACGCCCGCTCGAACGGCGCCCGGGCCGTGACAGCGCCGATCAGCTTGGGTTGACATTCGCTAGGTTAGCCGTTAGCCTACAGCTGTCTGACAGGAACTAGGATGACATGAACTTTCGGGGCCTTGAGCGAGGAGGCTGTGGAGCGAAGGCCGCCACATTTGCAAGCGATGGCTCCTTACTGGCTGGGGCAAAGGTAAGGAGGGCGGGCGGCGGGAGAGTGCCGTTGTTCGGCGCACCCTCGGTTCTTCGCCCACCTGTAAGTGGAGGCCAGCGCGGAGCAATTCCGGAGCGGAAACTCAACAGACGCTTGCAGGTGATCTACATCCGTAGGCGTGTCGCGTTACGACTGGCCACCACTGTCAGTCGGTGTCTATCTAAGGAGGAGATTCCACAATGCATTTTTCCAATAGCACCTCGAGGCCGTGTGGCTGGCTCCGGTACCGGCGGCTTATCAGCGGCGCTTCTGCCGCGATCATCGCAGGTACTCTCGTCATAGTTGGAGGTGTAACAGCTAGCCCAAGTAGCGCGACAAACGGCGCGAAACCCTCAATCACGATCTCCGTCAATGACGCACCACTCAGCTTGGATCCGGCCGAGTCCGTAAATGATGCCGATCAGCAGATCTTTAACGACCTAGCATACGAGCCGCTAATCATTCTTAACTCTAACGGCGACCTGGTTCCCGGCTTAGCAACTTCTTGGAAGTACGCAAACTCCTCCGACAAGACCTTCGACCTTACTCTTCGTTCTGGAGTCCGTTTCAGCAACGGCCAGCACCTCACCGCGGCGGCAGTGGTAAGGTCGATCAATTGGATGAAGAAAGCCGAAGGACCAGAGGTTGTGTACGTCAATAATGTCGCTTCGGCTCAAGCTATTGGTCCACTCACCGTCCGGTTGCACCTGGTCCAGGCGAATCCGGTGATCGCACTTCTACTAACCCAGCGTTTCGTATTTGGTGGCATCATTGCCCCGAGCGGTTGCGCCAATCCGAAGATTCTGGGCACGACCACGGAGGGCGCTGGCCCGTACAAGCTTGACGCCGCCGCAACAATCCCGGGCTCTAGTTATGTCTTCGTTCCGAACCCGTACTACTACGACAAGAGCGCAATTCACTTCAGCACGTTCACGGTGGACATAATTGCGAACGCTCAGACGGCACTAAGCGCCGTGGAAAGCGGAGAGGTCGCGTACGCGGACGGGGCCTGGGCAACCGCGGCGGCAGCTAAGCAGCATGGCGTGGCAGTTTACTCGACCCTCTGCGGCTATTACGGGGTCTTCTTGCTGGACCGTGCTGGTGTCCTTGTGCCAGCGCTGAAGAGTCAAGATGTGCGTCGAGCGCTCAACTATGCCCTGAACCGCGTTGGAATCACGACGGCGGTTTTCGGGCCATACGGCTCGCCCAATGACGAGGTATCGATTCCGGGCTATGAAGACGAGGGATACCTCCCAAGTTTATCGAACTACTATACGTACAACATTGCAAAGGCGAAGCAGCTTCTTGCAAGAGCTGGATATCCTCACGGCTTTACGATGACGATTGCCGCCGTGGCCTCTTTGGGGGATGGTGTCGAATTGGCTGAGGCAGTAGCAAGCGACTGGGCAAAGATCGGCGTCACGGTCGACATCAAGACCTATGCGAACCTTAGCGCTGCGATCGGTCCTGTTGTGAGCAAGCAGATTCCAGCCTTCATGGATAATTACGATGCTCAACCGATGTTCATCGAAGCGAGCCAGCTATTGGCAAAATATGCTGGGCTGTTTAACATATTTGAGAGTACAGATCCTCAGTTGACTTCGCTTATCGCGAAGGGTTACGCATCAACCACTAGTGGCAGCGCAGCTGTCGCTGCTGCGTGGGGTGCGGTAGAGAGTCGCGTCGTCGCCCTAGGATGGGAGATACCAATCGCAACTGGTGCCGACGTGTACTTCGCGAGTTCGGCGCTCAAGGGCATTGCGGTCTCGCCCACGAGTTTCACGCCGAATCCCGAGGATTGGTACTACTGATTTGATTCAAACTGACCCGGGAAGGGTCGCGCTACGAGCGACCCTTCCCGAGAAGTGAAGTAGGGTCGCCAATGTGGAAGGCGCTGCTACACCGGCTTCTCATTTCGATACCGCTTGTCGTCAGCGTTTCGATGGTGACGTTCGTGCTTGCCGCTCTGACGCCGGGCAACGCCGCTCGGACTATTCTCGGACTCACGGCTACGAAGGCTCAGCTAAATGCGCTGGAAAAGTCGTTGGGATTGGATCAGCCGCTTTATATTCAATACTGGCACTGGTTGGTGGGAGTGTTGCATGGCAATCTTGGAAACTCGATCTTTACTGGTGAGCCGGTATCGAGGATCCTGAATGCAGGCCTTCCGATCACGCTGACGCTTGTCGTGGCCGCCGTTGGTGGCGCGCTCATTGTTGGCGTGCCGCTTGGCATCGTTAGCGCTCGGAGATCCGGCGCGATCCACCACATCGTGGACACATTCTCGCTTGCGGGTTTCGCGATCCCGTCGTTCTGGCTAGGCCTGCTGCTCGTAGTTGGGTTTTCCATGGAGTTGCACTGGTTTCCGGCGTCGGGCTGGATTAGCCCGGGTGCGTCACTCGGGGGGTGGCTTCGGTCGCTGGTGCTGCCGGTCGTGACGCTGTCGGTTGGAGGGGCGTCATTAATTGCGAAGCAAACCCGCGATGGGATGCTGGATGTTATGAGTCAAGAGTACATTCGGGCTTTGCGTGGTCGCGGATTATTAGTACGGTCGATCGTATACAAACATGCGCTTCGGAATGCGCTACCGAACGTTGTGACGCTCGTTGGGCTTTACGTCGTGGGCCTGCTACTTGGCACGACCCTGGTAGAGAATGTGTTCGCGCTTCAGGGACTCGGGTCGATCGCCGTCCAGGCCACGAGTCAGCACAATCTGCCGGTGCTCGAGGGTGCTGCTCTGTATTTCACACTCATTGTCGTCGTCACGTTCACGATCGTGGACCTCGTGCGTCTATGGCTCAGCCCAAAGCTAAGGTCGAATAGTGGGTTGTGACGACGCACCTGCGTCGGCGCGGGCCAAACAGCGGCTGTGGAGCGGGCTACGCCTGGCACGCGAGCATCCGGCGTCAGTTGTTGCGGCTGCCTACCTGGTGGTTATCGGTTTCGCGGCGGTTCTCGCACCAGTCATTGCGCCGTGGAATCCGAACGAGGTCAATTACAACTCTTTGTACGAGGGTCCGAGTGCTCAGCACTTGCTTGGCACTGACGACTTGGGCCGCGACCTGCTCAGCCGGATTATCTACTCGGGTAGGGTCAGCCTCGTCGGGGTTGGCGTGGCTTTGGCTGTGTACTTGGTCCTTGGGCTGACGTTGGGGTTGCTCGCCGGCTATTTCGGTGGTCTCATCGACGGACTTGTGGTCTGGGTGGCCGATGTGTCGTTCGGCGTCCCGCAGATCATCGTCATTCTCGCTTTCTTGGCGATCTTTGCGAATGACAGCTCCGCGGCGATGCTCGTTTTGGGTCTTCTCGGCGCGCCTGGCTTGGCGATGCTGACGCGGGGCGCAACGCGCGCAGTTCGTGCAGAGCAGTACATTGCCGCTGCCCGCGTATCCGGGCTACGCGGCCGCCAGATAATCGTCCGCCACATCGCGCCGCGGATCGCTGGTCCAGTGATCGTGCAGACATCCCTGTTCGCCGGCTTGGCTCTGATCTTTCAGACGGGTCTGGACTTTCTGGGTATTGGTACTCAACCGCCCACTGCGAGCTGGGGTGCGATGGTGGCCGAAGGCTCTGTTTATCTCGCGAGGGATCCATGGATGGTGGTACCTAGCGGTGCAGTTATCGCGTTGACGATCACCGCGTTTGGTCTCATTGGGGACGGCGTTCGGGACTGGAATTCGGGACGGACAATATCAGTGCTCGCCGTCGCCGCGTCTACGACGGAGCCATCGTCCACCCTTGGGGCGCTCGGCACTGGAGAAGAAGCGATGTCGACGGCCAAGCGATCGCTATCGGTCGTAGACGCGCTGGCCAGGACCGATAGAGCGTCTGTCGACGGTCGGACAAAGGGCAGCCGCGTCGTTGGAACTCTGTTGAGTTTGGACGACTTGTCGATTGGCATCGTAACCAAGTCTGGCGAGCCCGTCCCGCTTGTCGACAGGTTGTCTCTCGACCTCAATCCGGGCGAGGTGCTGGGCGTAGTCGGTGAGTCTGGATGCGGCAAGACCATGACTGCCCTTGCGATAATGGGCCTGCTACCGACGGGAGTGCAGATTACCGGTGGGTCAGTAACTCTGAAGGGTATGCAGGTGCAGAATCTTGGCGAGCGAGAGATGCGGCGCCTTCGAGGGTCACGCATGTCGATGATTTCGCAAGAACCAGTTCCGAGTTTGGACCCGTCATTCACGGTTGGTTCGCAGCTGACCGAGGTCGTTCGTCGCCACTTGTCCCTGTCTCGGACTGCTTCCAGGCATGAAGTGCTACGCCTGCTTGAGCTGGTAGAGCTGCCAGATCCTCGCGGTGTTGCCGGTAAGTACCCGCATGAGCTCTCCGGGGGCATGGCTCAGCGCGTGGCCATCGCCGCAGCTCTCGCCGGCAGGCCAGACCTGCTGATCGCTGACGAGCCGACAACTGCACTGGACGTGACAGTCCAGGCAGAGATTCTCGAGCTGCTGCGTTCACTTCGAGCCAAAACAGGTCTTGGCCTCCTGCTCGTGTCCCACGATTGGGGCGTGATCGCAGACATTTGCGATGCAGCAATCATCATGTACGCCGGGCAGAGGGTCGAAGTCGGAGAGATCAGCGAGCTATTTGTAGAGCCACGGCATCCATACACCCGCGGTCTAATGACTTCGAATCCCTATTATGCATCGCAGCCGCGTACCCCGCTGGCGTCAATCCCAGGTTCCGTCTTAGCGGTAGGAAACTGGCCGGAGGGGTGCCACTTCGCTTCACGATGCCGATTTGTGACCCCCGAATGTGTCGAAAGCCCGGTGGTTGAGGAGACCTTAGAGATGACTCACCGTGTCCGCTGCATCCATCATGATGCTCTCGCCGCATTGCCGGCTCTGGGACGTAGTGGTGATGGGGCCTGAACCACTCCTTGATATCGATGGGCTCGCGGTCACCTATCGCGTCGGTAGGCGATCACGGCAAAATCGCGCGGTTGACGGAGTGAGCCTACAGGTTATTTCTGGCGAAACCCTAGGTCTGGTAGGTGAGTCAGGATCGGGGAAGACTAGCATCGGCGCGGCTGTCGTCGGATTAGCGCCTGTGACGCATGGCGGTATCCGCTTCGATGGCGAAGATATTACCCGGGCCACAGTCGGCCGTAGGCGTGCGTTGAGTGCCGAAATTCAAGTCATCTTCCAAGATCCCTATGGCTCGCTGAATCCATCGCGGACGATTGCCCAGACACTCGTGGAGCCTTTGCTGGTCCACAGCAAGCTTGACAGGCACGAATCACGAGCGCAGGTGAGAGCGATGCTCGAAAAGGTGGGCCTCGACGGTACGGTAGCTGATCGATATCCGCGACAATTCTCTGGTGGCCAACGTCAGCGAATTGCGATCGCTCGCGCGCTGATCGTCTCGCCCCGGCTGGTGATTTGCGACGAAGCTGTCAGCGCGCTCGATTTGTCGGTCCAGGCACAGGTACTCAACTTACTGTTGTCCCTGCAGGAGCAACTGTTGTTGAGCTACCTCTTCATTGCGCACGACCTGGCTGTCGTGAGGCACATGTCGCAGCGCATTGCCGTTCTCTACCGCGGCCGCATCATGGAATCCGGTGCCGCCGAGACTGTATACGCCACACCCGGTCACCCGTACACGCAGGAGCTGTTGGCCGCCAACCCGATTCCCGATCCGCAGGAACAGCGACGCAAACGTCTGTCATCGGTCAGACGGAGGCCAGCCAGGGTGGACGCTCAAGTTGCGACCGGCTGCCCATTCGCGGCTCGTTGCCCGCTCACTGTTGATATCTGTGTCTCGAAGTCGCCCGAGCTGGTTCTCGGCCCGACCGGTGCTCTCGTTGCTTGCCACCGACGCGACGAGGCGCACTTACTGGGCGCTACGCGGCCAAGTGGGGGGACCGGCCCCGCATTGATGCGGCACGGTGAGTCTGCCATTTGAGCCCACGGTGCGCGGGGAGACGGAGCCGGTAGTGCCGAGAGTTCGTGAAGCCGCAGCCAGCACCCTCCGGCCATCCTGAACCGCGACCGGACCCCAATCTTCGGTCCACTTGATGTGTCCCCCTGGATCTGACCTTTCGTTGTGAGAATGGCGGCTGACCGAAGGGGGACACATCAAAATGACCCGGTACCCATCAGGTTGCCGGGGTCGGTGCCCTCGCGGCGCGGTTCCATCAGCTCCGGGTCAGCCAGCTGAGGAACTTCACAAAGTCCGTTGTCAGAGCTGCCCGCCAGGTCGCGTCCGCGAAGTTGACTGCGACGCCACCGCCTTAGACGTCGACGATCTCAAGTCCCAGCTCGACCATTCCCGGGTTGTCACCCTTATCGACCCATTCGACGCTCATCTGGGCCACTTCCCGGCGTGAGAGTCGCGGAGTCCACCCGGACACGAGAGTGCCCTTTACCTTGATCGCGACCGCAAGGTCGCTCGGCGCGAGGAAGACAAGGTCAACACTGTGCCGCCCTGGGCCGGTGAAGTGCCAAAGGGCTCACCAGTCCAACATATCGAGCAGTATTTCAGTGACTGATTCTGCGACGTGGCCAGTAACAGCAGCTACTGCGCAACGCTGACGACGCGTCAGGCTGGCCGGACCAGTGCGCCATTCCTTCGCGGACAGCGCATCGCCAATCCCAGTGTTATCAAGGCACGATGACACTTCCCGATTGTCCAGATCGAAGGGAAGGACTGTCGTAACACGGCGGCCAGCATGGGCCTTACGGCATCAGTCGCGTTCTGCGCGGCAACGCCACCTTCGGGATTGCTGGCTCCGGGCCGGGGCGCCCGGCGCGCGCCGTGTCTGCAGAGAGGCTCTTTGAACCCAGAGAGCGGGGCATTGCGAGTCCCGAGGTCGGTGCCCGTCCAGGCCGGTGACCGGTCGCGCGGGCGCGCCGCTTCGGTCAACGAGCTGCGAAAAGACTTCGGGCCTCGCGAGCCACCCGTCGCGCCTCTTGCAACGGGACCGGCGTTCGGGCCGCCGGAGTCGACGCGTCGAGCACCACACGGGCGGCAGTCTCCGGGCTCGTTCGCCATCCCGCGTGGGCGGCGAGCGGGCGGGCTCCCGTCCTCGTGCAGACCCAGAAGGCGACGCACCGGTCACCCAGGTGCAGCGGCGCCACACCGCCGCGCTGCAAATTCGGCTGTTCGCCGACGGCGACGAGCGGGCGGCGGGTCACTCCTACCGTCGGCAAGTCCAAGACTGCACCGAGGTGCACCGCGAGCCCGGCACCGCGAGGATGGTCGAGCCCACTCGCGTCGATGAACAGGAGCTCGGGACGTAGGTCGAGCGCCGCCAGTGCGGCGGCGAGGATCGGTCCCTCTCTGCGGGCCAAGAGCCCGGGCACGTAGGCAGAGGGGACACACGCGGTCACCACGCTCTGGGCCAGGACGTCGTCGGCCTGCCTCGGGCGGTCACGTGCCAGCACGCCCCTGAGATGGTGGTCCATGCTGCGGGAGTCCTGATCCGCCGCATTTCCGGCCCGCCAGGCGACAGCGGTCGCCCACGCCAGGTCGCCCGCGCGGCCTGGGCCGGCGCCGCCGCGGGCGTAGGCGACGAAGCACCCGCCGAGGATCGGCTGCTCCCCGGGCCACAGCCAGGGATCAGAGCTCAACGCGCTCCCCGCCGCAGTGGCGAGGCGGCCCTGGATCTCGACGAGCTCCTCGTCGCTCTGCGGCCACCCCCAGGATTCGGCTGGCACACCGCGATATTGACCGACACGCGGCGGTCGACGCCCGCGCCGGTGGCGCCCCGCTGGGTACCCTGGTAGCGGTGAAGGGTGACTGCATAGAAGTCCTCGTCGATGTGGGTACCGGGGTCCAGCGGTTCGAGATCGAGGCCCGCCGGGCCGGAAGGCGGGTCGAGGTGGCCAGCGTCCGGGGGACGATCGAGGTCACGGAGGTCACGCGCTCCGGGACACCCGTCCGCACGGCCCGGTTCATGGCCGCGCGGGTCGTCGCGGTGGTGGAACACCCGGCTCGCGACGACGAAACCCCGGTCCGTTCGCGCTTGGGCGATCTCGGCGGTCACGGCCAATCGCTGGAGGACCCACTCGCGGGCCGGCGCGTCGCCGAGGAGGTGGCGCGCCCCAGCTCGTGACGCAGCCCCGCGCCGGCGGCGTGCACGACGTACATGTCCGCCACGGCTCTGACAGCGAGGAGGCGGAATTGTCCGGACAGCCAATTCCCGGTCACAACAGCGGGAACGCCCACGGCTTGGGAGCGGCGCAATCGGTTGAGATCGCGGTCGGCTCCGTGCTCTTGCGCGGCGATCTCACCGTGCCCCGTCCGGCGCTCGGTGTCGTGCTCTTCGCCCATGGCAGCGGAAGCAGTCGCCTGAGCCCGAGGAACCGCTCGGTTGCCGCTGTGCTCAACCGGGCCGGGCTCGGCACGTTGCTCTTCGACCTCCTGACCGAGGCGGAGGCGGATGACCGCGGGCTGGTGTTCGACATCCTCCTTCTCGCCGCGCGTCTCGAATCCGCGGTGGCCTGGGTGCGGCAACAGCCCGTTACCGCGCAACTTCCCATCGGTCTCTTTGGCGCCAGCACCGGGGCCGCCGCCTCCTTGGTGGCTGCAGCCGACCTCGTGGACGAGATCCGCGCTGTGGTCTCGCGTGGTGGCAGGCCCGATCTCGCCGGCGGGAGGCTCGGGGACGTGCGGGCCCCGAGCCTGCTCATCGTCGGCGGCAATGACGAGGTCGTCGCGGACCTCAACCGTGACGCGCAGCGCCGACTTCGCTGTCGGACGTCACTCGAGGTGGTGCGCGGGGCGACGCATCTCTTCGAGGAGCCTGGCGCCTTGGAGGCGGTGGCGAAACTGGCGAGCCGGTGGTTCATCTCGGCCTTCGAATCCTCAGCTACGCAAACGTAAAGAGTGGGCCAGTCGAGACTCTCCGTCATCAGCGAAGGGGCGAACCACGGCCCTTAGCGACACGGACGAGTCGGTGGCTTCGTAAGCCGGAGCAGTTGATGTCGGGCCCCGGGACGGACGGATCCGCCCAACGGTCGACGTGGCTCGCTCGAGAGGGTTCTCGCGCCTCGTCGCGCGTCACTGATGCCGGTCGATCCAGCCACCACGGAGGCCAGGAGTGACCCATCGGTCGATTGCCATCAGCACTTCTTCGCTGTTTTCCTGCGGGAAGTCTCAGAGGAAGGTCCGAGCTCGTTCGTCGCCGTGCCCAGGAACCGAGCCCGGGCTGGAAACGGACGGACCGGGAGGGTCGCCGCGCCGGTCTCTGCGCGAGGACGACGCTCGCCCCCACGACCGCATCGTCCGTTCGTAAACATATGATCGACAGCCATATGGACGATTCCCACGTGACTCCCAGCGCGCCGACGATCACGTCAGCGCCCGCAGGCCGGGTGAACGGGCAGGCGGTGAACCTCTACACGCTGAGCAACGGCCGGGGCATGGTCGTGAAGATCTTCAACTACGGCGGCGTCATCCAGTCGATCCGCTTCCCGGACGCGGCCGGCACCGTGGCCGACGTCACGCTCGGCTACCCGACGCTGCGGGACTACGTCGACCACAATGCCCTCCCGGGCGGCGAGCGCGCGACCGGGTTCGGCACCTACTTCGGTGCCCTCCTCGGCCGGTACGCCAACCGGATCGCCCACGGTCGGTTCACGCTCCGGGGCGTCACCCACGACCTGCCCCTCAACGATGGACCGAACGGCCTGCACGGCGGGTTCGTCGGCTTCGACCAGCAGGTCTGGACGCCGACCGTGCTCCGGGGCGGCTCTGGCGACGAGGCCTCGGTCGGGCTCCAGCTCGAGTACCTGAGCCCGAACGCCTCGCAGGGCTACCCGGGCAACCTCGCCACGGTCGCCACCTACACCCTCGACAACCGCAACCGACTCGAGCTCAGCTTCCGTGCCACGACCGACCTGCCGACGGTCCTCAACCTGACGAACCACACCTACTGGAACCTCGCCGGCGAGGCCTCCGGTCCCGTCTACGACCAGACCCTGTCCATCAACGCCAGCCACTACACGCCGGTCAACGCTGCCCTGATCCCGTTGGGACCGCACGCAAGCGTCGTCGGCACGCCGTTCGACTTCACCACGGCGAAGCCGATCGGCCAGGACATCGGCGCCGACGACGCTCAGCTGAGGATCGGGCACGGCTACGACCACAACTGGGTGCTGAATCAGACGTCGCCGGCGTCGCTCGTCGAGGCGGCCGAGGCCCGTGATCCCGCGAGCGGGCGCACGCTGACCGTTTACACGACCGAGCCGGGCCTGCAGTTCTACTCGGGCAACTTCCTCGCCGGTCAGGGGGTCGCCGGGACGGGCGGCCACGTCTACCGCCAGAGCGACGGGTTCGCGCTGGAGGCCCAGCACTTCCCGGACTCCCCGAACAAGCCCTCCTACCCGACGACCGAGCTCGATCCCGGCCAGGTGTACTCGCAGACCACCGTCTTCCGGCTCTCGAACACGTAGGTCCTGCTTCCGCCGGTCTCGGCGTGCCGCGACGACTCCCGGGCGGCATCGGCGCCGACCGGGCAGTCGTCCTGAAACAGGAGAATCGGTCGCCACGGTCCCCGCAGTCGCTCGTCGAGTCGGAGCCTGAGGTGCGCCACGCCCGGTGTCGCAGCCACCCGCGGCGGGACAACACCCGGCGGAGATGCCTCCACGAGGAGTTCGGGACCAGCCGAGCGTCGCTCCCCGTCCGGCGACCATGACCCGGGCCGGGATCAACGGAGCTCAAACCTGGGTGGCGGCTCTCGAGCGGGCCGACGCCGGAAGCCGGACCTGGACGTCATCGGTCCGTGTCGCCCTCGCCCCGGCCGAGTGGCGCGAGGTGTCCCGAACCCGGAGAAGCGCCGGGGGCGCGTCCGGGGCCGGGCCCCCGAGACGCGAACCACGACGACCACCCCGGTCGGATGCAGGTGCCCCTGGAGCGGTAGAAGATGGCGCCATGGAGAGCGTCGAGATCGTGATCAAGAGCGATTCGAATCTGGTCACCGAGCTGACCGAGCAGCTCGAGCAGTTCTGCCGCGGACGCGGCGACGGCCTGGTGAGCGTGTTCCTGCCGCACGCCACAGCGGGCGTCGCCCTGATGGAGACGGGATCGGGGAGCGAGTCCGATCTCGCGCGGGCCGTCGACGAGCTCCTGCCGACCATGGGTCCCTACCGGCATCGCCACGGGTCGCCAGGGCATGGCCGCGATCACGTCCTTCCCTGTTTCATCAGCCCCTCGCTCACGATCCCGGTCAAGGACGGGCGACCACTGCTCGGGGTCTGGCAGCGTCTCGTCCTCATCGACACGAACCAGGACAATCCTCGGCGAAAGGTGCGACTGAGTTTCCTCACCGGCTGATTCCGGCGAGCACGCGAGGGGGCGCCGGCGGGAATCAGTGGTGGAAGGCCGAGGTCTTCTCGGGGCGCTCGAGGGGGCCGCTCTGCCGGTTCAGCTCGGGGAGCAGTCGCCCGAGGTCCTCGAGGAACAGTGTGGCGAGGTCGTTGGAGAACCCGTTGCGGACCACGACCCGGAGCACGCTCACGTCCTGGCGGTTCTCGGGGAAGGTGTAGGCCGGCACGAGCCATCCCCGCTCGCGCAACCGGCGAGCGACGTCGAAGACGTTGTAGGCAGAGACGTCCGACCGGGTGGTGAAGGCGAACACGGGCAGTTCGTCGCCGCGCGTGATGAGCTCGAAAGGCCCGAGTCGTCCGATCGACTCGGCGAGACCGGTGGCGATGTCGCGGGAAGCCTGCTGGACCGTCCGGAAGCCTTCGAAGCCGAGCCGGAGGAACGTGTAGTACTGCGCCACGACCTCAGCCCCGGGACGGGAGAAGTTGAGGGCGAAGGTGGGCATGTTCCCACCCAGGTAGTTGACGTTGAAGACGAGCTCCTCGGGCAGGGAATCGTGGTCCCGCCAGAGCACCCACCCCACCCCGGGGTAGACGAGCCCGTACTTGTGCCCCGAGGTGTTGATCGAGGCGACGCGGGACAGGCGGAAGTCCCAGACGAGCTCCTCGTCGAGGAAGGGGGCGATCATCGCGCCCGAGGCCCCGTCGACGTGGATCGGGATGTCGAGCCCGGTGCGGGCCCGGAGGTCGTCGAGGCGGGCCGAGATCTCGGCGACCGGCTCGTAGCTCCCGTCGAACGTGGAGCCGAGGACGGCCACCACGCCGATGGTGTTCTCGTCACAGCGGGCCACCGCCTCCTCGGCCGAGAGGTGGAACCGGTCGCCCTCCATGGGGACCGTGCGCGGCTCCACCTCCCAGTAGTTGCAGAACTTCTCCCAGCAGACCTGGACGTTGACGCCCATCACGAGGTTGGGTCGAGCCTGCGACAGGCCGGCGACGCTGCGCCTCCTGGTCCAGCGTCGCTTCAGCGCGAGACCGCCGAGCATGCACGCCTCCGACGAGCCGGTCGTCGAACAGCCGATCGACCGGTTCGGGTCGGGGGAGTGCCACAGGTTGCCGAGGATGCTCACGCAACGCCGCTCGAGCTCCGCGGTCTGCGGGTACTCGTCCTTGTCGATCATGTTCTTCTCGGCGCATTCGGCCATGAGCCGGCGCGCCGGTGCCTCCATCCAGGTGGTCACGAAGGTGGCGAGGTTCAACCGGGCGTTGCCGTCCAGCATCAGCTCGTCGTGGACCAGCTGGTAGGCGGTCTCGGCTGGGATCGGCCGGTCGCCCAGGCGGTCGGTCGGGGGCACGAGCTCCTCGCCGAGCGCCGGGCCGTCGAGCGCGTGCATCGGGTTGACCCGGTGACCGGCACCGTGCGGGGTCGCCGTCGGGTGGTGCAGGGGCATGATGTCCGCCTTCCGCCGGGATTCTCAATGGGACGTCAGAACGACTGCTCGAGACTCCGGTGTTTTCACGGCTTCCACCTCGAGCCGCACCATATTCACATGGGCCACACCGGTCTCGTCCAAGGGACGCCTGGCGAGATAGGAATCGAGGATCTCCTCGAGGAGCTCGTGCCGCAGCTGCTCGGGCACTCGCTGCAGGTACGGCAGCCAGGTCGTGCGGAGCCAGCCGGCGAGGCCCTCGCGTCCCGCGTGCACCATGTCCTTGGGCAGCAGCTCCACCCGAACCGGCCGCAACGAGGCTTGCCCGAGCCAAGGCAGGTACTCCTCGAGGCCGTAGAACCCGTACGGGAAGGCGAAGTCGACGAAGTGGCCCCGCCAGCGTGGAAGCGCGGTCACCTCGTCCATCACGGCGACGACCTCCGCCGCGTTCCCCCTACCCCCCATCTGGAGGAGCAGCCGTCCTTCGGCGCGGAGGCTGCGCGCGATGCCGGTCAACACCGGGCGGTGGTCCCGCAGCCAGTGCAGGGTGGCGTTCGAGAACACGACCGTGAACTCGCCTTCGTAGGTGAGATCTGCCGCGTCCCCGAGCGCGAAGCGGAGGTTGGGATGGCGCCTGGAGTGGAGCTCGGACGCGCGCCGGACCATGTCTGGCGACGAGTCGACGCCGAGCACCCGGCCGCGAGGGACGAGCGAGGCGATCTCCGCGGTGACCTTGCCGTCGCCACAACCGAGGTCAAGAACGATCTCATCGCCACCGAGCCGGAGTTTCGCGATCAGTTCTCGCGCCCACTGTTGCTGCTGGGTGGAGTGCTTCTCGTAGTCCCTGGGATTCCAGGTGAACTCGGTCATAGGAGCTGGCAGAACTCTGCAGCGAATCCGGGCGACGGGCCAAATCGCGGTCGGGCCGAGCAGGCGCGCTCGCCCGCCTCGACACGCCGCTCCGACCCGGGGCCGAGACGCGCGCGTCGAGCCGTGGCTCCGGTCCGTCGCTGGCAAGGATCCCAGGCGGTCGTCGGTCCACCGCGACGCCGCGCGGCGGCGGTGGGTCGGTGTGACGGCTGACCGCGTCCAGTTGTGGGCCAAGGCGGCCCTCCCGGGGCCCGGACGGCGGAGTAAAATCATCCTGAGCAGCGGATCCGAACCGGGATACCGCGAGATTCGACCGTCCTCGCCGGCGGCGTTGGCGCTCTGACTTCTCTGTCGATCCGCAAAGGGGGCGCGATGAGTGCTCTGGAACTGCGGATGCCCGTGCGACGTGCGCGGCTGGCGTTTGTGGGCGTCTTGTTCGCTCTCACGGTCGGCCTCGGATGGGCCGTCGTCCCCACGTCGGCAAGCGCCACCGGCCGCTCGAGCCGATCCGATTCGAGTCGCGCGGCGGGCACGCTGAACGGCGTGAGCTGTGTCTCGGCCAGGTCGTGCATCGCGGTGGGCTACCTCGGCGACAGGACCCTCGTCGAGTCCTGGAACGGTTCGAGGTGGTCGACCGTTCGCAGCCCCGATCGCGGGTTCAACAGCGCCCTCTTCGGCGTGTCCTGCTCCTCGGCGAGGTCGTGCGTCGCCGTCGGCACCTACGCCGACAGTGCCGGCCAGCGGGCCCTGATCGAATCCTGGAACGGCCGTGTCTGGTCGGTCGAGCCGAGCCCGAGTCCGAGCCCAACCGGCGTCGACTTGCTCGGCGTGTCCTGCGTCTCCGCGCGGTCCTGCCAGGCCGTCGGCGGCCATGGCGGGGCCGCCCTGATCGAGTCCTGGAACGGCATCGCGTGGTCGATCGTGCCGAGCCCGAGCGTCGGGGGCGGCAGGAAGCAGCTCGCCGCGGTCTCCTGTCCCGCGGCGCGCTCGTGCGTGGCTGTCGGTGACAGCGGCGGCAGGACCCTCGTCGAGTCCTGGAACGGCGCCGCCTGGTCGGTCACGCCGAGTCCGACCCCGGGCACCTACGGTGGCCTGTCCGGCGTGTCGTGCGTCGCGACGCGGTCGTGCGTCGCCGTGGGGAGCTACAGCTTCGGCACCGGCAGCGGCGCCAGCGCGCCCGGCCGGGCGTTGATCGAGTCCTGGAACGGCACGACGTGGTCGGTCGTGCCGAACCCGAGCCCGCCGGTCGCGTACCTCTTCGCGACCTCGTGCGCTGCGGCGCGCTCGTGCCGGGCCGTCGGCGAATACCAGGGCGGGACGGGTCTTTTCCGGGCCCTCGTCGAGTCCTGGAACGGCGCGACGTGGTCGGTCGAGCCGAGCCCGAGCCCAACGGTCGCGTATCTCTACGGCGTGTCGTGCGTCTCGGCGCGCTCGTGCCGGGCCGTCGGCCAGTCCGCCGAGAACGGCCGTGGCAGCGGTCCTGCCCTGGCCCTGACCGAGTCCTGGAACGGCGGGACCTGGTCGGTCTGAGAGCTCGTCACCGTCGGAGGGATTCCCCGGTCGCTTGGCCGCTGGTCCCACCGGCGAAGATCGGGAGCCGCGCACCGGGCGCGTGCCGCCCGCCCTACGGCTGTCCCGTCTCCCGCCGGCGTCGTTCGGCCCGGCTCGCGTACATCACCATGTCGGCTTCGGCCAGGAGGTCCTCCACCGGGCGTGCCGAGCCCGGCTTCCGGGAGGCCCTCCCGACGCTCACGCTGAGCGGCTTGGCACCGGGGAGCGCGGTCCTCTCGATCGTCGCGACGATGCGCCGGATGACGACCTCGGCAAAGGGGTCGTCGGCGTCGAGGACGAGGACGACGAACTCGTCGCCCCCGATCCGGGCCACGAGGTCCGCGGCACGCACGCTGTCGTGCAGGGCCCGGGCCACCGCGACGAGGGCCTCGTCGCCGGCCTGGTGACCGTGGAGGTCGTTCAGCTCCTTCAGGTCGTCGACGTCGATGAACAGGGCCTGGACGCTCTGGTGGTTGCGGTCGGCGATGGCGAGCAGCGCCTCGGCACCGCTCATGAGACCGCGGCGGTTACGGATCCCGGTCAGCTCGTCGACCAAGGAGAGCCCCCGGAACTCCTCGACGAGACGGACCTGGCGCTCGATCTCGTCGAGGTGTTCCGTGATGTCATGGAAGACGACGCAGGTCCGTAACTCGCCGTTTTCGTCGGTGAACGCGTTCGAGGCGACGTCGGCGACGAAGGTCGTGCCGTCTCCCCGCAGGAACGAGAGCTCGGACCGGTTGTGGCCGAGCCGTTCCCGCGTCGCGATGGCGACGGCCCACCGGTCGTCGGACGGGTCGGCGATTCCCAGGCGGCCGCGACGGATGATCTCGTCCTCGTCGAGGCGCAGCATCTCGCAGGCGGCCGGGTTTGCCGCGAGGACCCGGCCGTTGGGCACGGTCAGCATCACGGCGTCGAGGCTGAACCGGAAGATCGCCTCGTAGCCCTCGCGGCCGAGCGGTCGACTCCGCGCGGCGTCGGATCTCTTCTTGTCTCGTTTCACATGGCCTCGTCACCGCGCCGCCGGGCGTTTCGTCGTTTCTCCGTCGGGGTCATCGCACGGGGGGTTCGTGGCGCCGACGGCGGGCTCGATGCCGCCGGTGCTGCGAGCATCTTCGAACGCGGTCAGAGTAGCGGCCGGGGAGCACCGGCTCGGTCGTCCCCGCCGCGATCGCTGCGCCCCGGGCGCGAGAACTCCCCGGTCGTCCGCCACCGCGCTACCGCCAGGCGTCCCCGCCGGCGGCGTCCGCGACGACCATGCGCCCGAGCGTCTCGACGACGTCGTGGCGTGCCGTCACGACGCCGAGTTCCCTGTTGTAAAGAAGCGACGTCACGGAGAAGTTCTCCGACCCGACGAAGGCGCGTTCGTCTGGGTGCCCGACGTCGACGACGACGACCTTGGCGTGGATGTAGAGGGCCGACGGGGTGTCCGGGTAGGTCCGCACCTCGACCCCGGCGCCGCGCAGCGCGTCGAAGGCGCCGGCCCACGCGGGGTCGGCGGTCATCACGACGACCACCTTCACGCCTCGCCGGCCGGCGCCGGCGAGCGCGTCGGTGATCGAGGCGTCGCCCATCTCCTCGTTCTCGACGTCGACCGTGCTCCGGGCCGAGTCGATGAGCTCGACGAGCGCCTGACCCGACCCCGGGCTCCACAGCAGGTCCTCGCCGGCCGGCGCCGCCGCCCCGCCGCCTTGCCAGTCGGTGCCGAAGGTGGACTCGATCGCGACCACGTCGGCGGGCTGGGTGTCGACGACGACGACGTCGCGGGTCGTCGCGTAGTAGCGGGCGGTGAGGTTCATCGTCATCACGAGGGCGGTCGCGTCGTCGATGACGGCGGCTTTCTCGTGGTCGAGGTCGAAACGCGTCGGCGCCCACCGCACGGCGACACGGTGTGCGCCGAGGTAGGCGAAGGCCGCCGCGTTCTCACCCCCGACGTAGGCCCGGTCGAGGATCACCCGGACCCGGACGCCGCGGGCCGCGTCGGCTGCCAGGATCGATTCCACGGCCGGGTCTGCGAGCTCGTAGATCTCGAGGTCGACGCTGTGGTGGGCTCCGCGCAGGTACTGGTCGATCCGGGCCATGCCGGCTTGCGGCTCGACGAGCACCTGTAGCGTCCCGGGCGCGCCCGATCGGGCCGGCGCGCCCGGCGCGACGAGCACGAGGCCGCAGCAAACGACCAGGACCACCGCGCCGTGCTGGATCGTTCTCAACCTCGCTCCCGTGTGGGCAGGGCTCCACTATCGTCCGCCGGTCGATCGCCCGGAAGCTGGGCGCGACGGTCCCTGGCCCGGCAGGGAGCTTGACGCAGCGGTGCTGCTCGCGGGCGCGAGAGGGCCTCGCGTCGGTGCGCGGCGCCGGCCTGCTGGAGATCGGTGCTTTTGGCATCTAATATCGTTGGCAATGATCGTTGCGAGTCACGGGACGGCGCGCGCACGCGCCGACGCCGTCCCGACCGTCGTGGGTGCGTGACGAGGTGCCGATCGGACGATTCGGTTCGGGCGTGCTGCGTCGCCAGCCGGAGTCGACGTACCTGCTCGCGGGGCGGCTGCGCGTCTCGATGATCCGGCTCAGCCGCCAGATCCGCCGCCGTGACCCGTCCGAGCTGACGATCGCCAAGCTCTCCGCGCTCGCCACCGTGGTCCAGTCCGGTCCGTTGAGCGTCGGCCAGCTCGCCGAGATCGAGGGCCTGCCCTCGCCGGCGGCGACGCGTCTCGCCGACAAGCTCGAGGAGGCGGGCCTCGTCGAGCGGCGGGCGAACCCCGAGGATCGGCGCGGCATCCTCCTCGTCGCCACGGCGCGCGCTGCAGCGCTCCTCGATAATCGCGACCGGGTCGGCACGAGCTGGCTCGCCGGGAGGCTGGGCACGCTGAGCGAGTCGGACCGCCGGGCGCTCGAGCGCGCCGTCACCGTCCTCGAGTCCCTCGCGGCCGAGCGTCCCTGGGAGACGCCGAAGGCGGCGCCGGAAGAACCGAGCGCCAAGGGCGGGCGACGCCGCCCGGTGAAGGGAGTGCAGCGGTGACGCTTACGACGCCAGCCCCGTCGCCGATCGTCGGCCCGCGCTACAAGTGGGTCGTCCTTTCCAACACGACCGTGGGGGTGCTGCTCGCGACGGTCAACGCCACGAGCCTCATGATCGCCCTGCCGGTCATCTTCCGGGGCATCCACCTCGACCCGCTCGTCGCGTCGAACTTCCCGTACCTGTTGTGGATCCTGATGGGCTACATGCTCGTGATGGCCGCCGTCGTGGTGACCGTCGGTCGCATCGGCGACATCTTCGGCCGGGTGAGGATGTACAACCTCGGCTTCGCCTGGTTCACGCTCGGCGCGATCCTGCTCTCGCTCGTGTGGAGCACCGGATCGACCGGGGCCCTCGAGCTCATCATCCTGCGGATGTTCCAGGCGATCGGTGGGGCGCTCCTCCTGGCGAACTCGGCCGCGATCATCACCGACGCCTTCCCGGCCGAGCAGCTGGGGCTGGCACTCGGCACGAACATGGTCGCCGCCATCCTCGGCTCGTTCCTCGGCATCATCGTCGGCGGTCTGCTTTCCCAGGTGGGCTGGCGCTGGGTGTTCCTCGCCAACGTGCCGATCGGGGTCTTCGGCACGATCTGGGCCTATCTGAAACTGAAAGAGATCGGGATCCGCATTCCGGCCCGGATCGACTGGCTCGGCAACATCGCCTTCGCCGGCGGCCTCGCGATGGTGCTCACGGGCTTCACCTACGCCATCAAGCCCTACGGCCACTCCCTCACCGGCTGGGGGAACCCGTTCGTCCTGGAGATGATCTTCGGCGGCCTGGCGATGCTCGTCGCCTTCCTGTACATCGAGACGAAGGTGGAGGCGCCGCTTTTCCGCCTGTCGCTCTTCCGGATCCGGGCGTTCAGCGCCGGCAACGCCGCCGGGTTCCTGGGCTCGGTCGGCCGGGGCGGTTTCCAGTTCATGTTGATGATCTGGTTCCAGGGCATCTGGCTGCCGGAACACGGCTACGACTTCACCGTCACGCCGTTGTGGGCGGGCATCTACATGACGCCGTTCATGCTCGGCTTCGTCGCCTCGGGGCCGCTCTCGGGGAGGCTCTCGGACCGTTACGGGGCGCGGCCGTTCGCGACGGCGGGCATGCTCGTCTCGGGGGCGATGTACGGGCTGATGATTCTCTTCCCGGCCAACTTCTCCTACTGGCCGTTCGCCGCGGTGATGTTCATCCAAGGGATCGGGGGAGGGCTCTTTGCCGCGCCGAACACGTCCTCGATCATGAATTCGGTGCCGGCCCGCCACCGGGGCGCGGCCTCGGGCATGCGCGTCACGCTTGCCAACTCCGGCATGCCGCTGTCGATGGGGCTTTTCTTCACGATCTTGATCATCGGGCTGAACGCTCAGGTGCCCCACGCCATGTTCGCCGGGCTCATCGCCCACGGGGTCCCGGCGGGCGTCGCGACGATGCTCGCCAAGGCGCCGCCGCTCGGCTACCTCTTCGCGGCCTTCCTCGGTTACAACCCGTTGAAGATGCTGCTCGGGCCCAAGGTGCTCGCCCATCTCGGCGCTGGCCAGGCGAAGTTGATCACGAGTCGCGCCTTCTTCCCACAGCTGATCGGCCCGCCGTTCAAGCACGCCCTCACGCTCATCCTCGTCTTCGCCGTCGTGATGAGCGTGATCGCCGCGCTCGCCTCGGCGATGCGGGGCGGCAAGTACATCCACGAGGACGAGGAGTCCCGGGCCCAGAAGGCCCGCGTCGCCCACCACCACCACCTCGTTCGCCACCACGCGGTCGAGGGCGACGGCGACGGCGTCGCCGTCGAGGAGGTGCCCACCCCGGCCTAGGGGGCGGCGCGGACCGGCCGGGAGGTCCGGATCCTGCGCGGCTGGCCGCCGGTTCGCCGTCGCCCCGGTCGGCGGTGGCGCGACCGGGGCAGGCGCGGCCTCGCCTGGTCTCCTCCGTTCCTAGTCGAGCCGCTCCAGCGCCGAGAAGAGCAGTCCGTGGAGGTCACGGCCGGTCTGCGCCGGGTACTGGAGCAGGCGCGCCCCGAAGTAGTCGCGGTAGAAGTTGGCGTAGTGCACCTGGAGGCGGGGACCGACGTCGGCCCGGGTGTAGAGCGCGGCGACGGCGCCGTCCTCGAACAGGGTCGCCGCGCCGGCGATGTGGTCGAGCACGAGCTCGGCCCCGCTCTCGAAACGGAGACGGGTCCACTGGCTGTGCTCGGCGGCCTGCCAGGTCGTGACGATCGTGCCGCCGCGTCCCGCGTCCGGTGTCCCGAGACGCAAACGCGCCTCGAACGTGCTCGCGTGATCCGCGAGGGGACGGAACGACGTCACGGCGGAGGGGAGGACGAACCGGCCGATGACGCTCAACGCGTTGATGCCGGAGTCGAGCCAGCTGTTGGCGAGGCTTTCCGTGCGGTTCTCGAGGTCGCGCGCGTAGGGACCGCCGAACCAGGCCCTGAAGGCGACGACGTCGCCGAGGTGCGACGTGCCGGACGCGCAGAACCCGGTGGCCCAGAGCACCTCCGGGCCGAACGCGGTGTGGAAGATCACCTCGACCGCCGGTGTCGCGGACAACACCCGGTCGGCGTCATCGCGGCGGTCGGCCGCCGGCTTCTCGAGCAGGATCGGCACGTCCTCGTCCCACGCCCGTACGGCCCCGACGACGGCCGCGTGGGAGGCGGTCGGCGTCGCGACGACGACAAGGTCGGCGCTGGGGACCAGCGCGTCGCCGAGATCCGCGCGAACGCACAGCGGCTCCTGGCGGAACGAGGGGATGACCTTCGGCTCCGGGTCGACGCCGACCACCGTCGTGACGGCGTCGATGTCCTCGAGCGCCCGCAGGTGGACGGTCGAGATCCTGCCCAAGCCGACGAGCACGACCCGGCTAGTCACGACCGCCGCCCTCCCCGGGCGAAAGACGCCTCAACCGTGGGGCCTCCCTTTGCTCGCCGTGGCGACGACCATCGTTCCCGCGCCGTTCTACTTCCCCGGGGGGCTCGGGAGAAGTGGGTAGCGTGGGTGATAGCGACTCGGGCGGGTCGGCGATCCTCGGGCCGAGCGGCGGCGTCGAAGGACCGCCCGAGGAGGCCAACGTGATGAAACGGACGGGTGATCATCACGAGATGGTCGGTCGGTTCGCGGCCGCGATCCTGTGCTTGGGCGCGGCCGGTTCTCTTGCGGCGAGTGGCGCGGGCGCGACGGCGGTGCGACACGGCGGCTCCACGACGGACACGTTCCATATCTCCGGGGCCGGCAAGGGCACGTTGCACGCCGGGCCGCTCAGCGGGTGCCTCAACAACCTGGTGAAGACGAACGGGCTGACGGACGTGAACGGCCTCGTGGGGACGATCTCGGGATTCTCCAAAGACGTCAAGAGCTGGAGCCTCACGGTCACCGAGAAAAAGACCGGCAAATCTGTGATCACCGGCTCGCTCCTTGGGGGACCGAAGGTCGAGCTCGTGCCGAGCCCGACGACGTTGTCCGAGTTCGCGAAGGTGGTGCCGGAGGACACCTTCTACGGCAAGAGCGGCACGGTGACCTTGGGAGCCGAGACGGGCTCGATTGCCGCGTCGTTGGCCACCGTGGCCGGTCAACAGATCGAGATCAGCGGCAGCTGGCGTTGCAAGGCGTAGCCGACCGCGCGACCTCGCCGGCGGGGGTCTCGACGTCTCCGCGATGCGAGGGGTCGTGCCATTCCGGGCTACGAGAAGAGAGCGGCGGCGCTCCCGGCGGGAGGGGGCCCAGCGGCGGGGATCTCGAGCTGCTTGCGCAGTAACCGCCCGGCGAACTTGCCGCGGTAGCCGTTGGAGGTGACCTGCACCGTCGAGTGCGGTCCCGGGCCGGCGGCGGTCATGACGAAGACCTCCTCCCGTTTCCCGCCGAGGAGGAGATAGACGATCCCCGGCACGACGAACGCAAGGAGCAGTGCGACGGCGACCAGCCCGTTCGGGGACTTGTGGTAGCCGAACGACGCGTTCTTCCCGGAGAGCGTCAGGGTCGACCATCGCCGTTTCGGGCCGAAGACGCCGACCGCCGCCATGAGCACGCGCGCCGGATCCACGGTCGTTTCGAAACGGGTGGCCTCGCCCCGGCGCAGCCGGATATGGGCGACGATCCCGCCGACGACGCACAAGACGAAGAGGTCTCGCATCGCTCCTCCCGAGGCCGTTTCGCCGGGCCCGCGGGGCGATCCCCGCTCCGCCGGCACACTAGCGGCGCGCAGTGTTGTCGGAAGGCTGTCACGCCGGCCGCCGTCAACTCGCGACGGTCGTGGGCGCGGGCGGGTGCGCTGGGTGGTTCGGCCCGCCCCGTCTCGCCCGGTTGGGCGAGATCCCGGCGGGAGCGAGCGTCGCCGGTGCGCTCAGCTCCAGCCGAAGACCCCCTTTTCGACCGGCTGCACGATGAGGTAGACGGGACCGGAACGCGAGCAGGCGAGGAACGGGAACGGAACCACCTTGGACGTGTACTGATCCGGCGGGTAGACGCGCAGCCCGGCGGCGTGCACCTGGTTGCACCTGGCAGGCGGGAAGACGCCGGTGTCGACGATCTGCACGACCGCCGTCGCGGTGTCGCCGTTGGCGAGCGTGACGACAGCCGACTTCTTCGAACCGGTGTCGCGCGCCGCGCTGCCGAGCTGATGACCGGCGAGGTTGACCGCCGAGATCCCGGGGAAGGCGGAGAGGGTGCACGTCTGCCCGGAGAGATTGGTGAGCTCGAGGTCGTAGTAGACGCTGCCGGCCGTGCCGTTGCCCTGGGTGTCGAGCCAGACGACGAGTCCGGCGGTCGAGCACGCGGGCGGGCCGACGGCCCCGGCGGGTGTCGCGCGAGAAACGGCGGCGACGAGCGTCGTCGCTGGTGCGAGCGCGGCGGCAAACGCCAGCACTGCGACGCAAGTCAGCCTCCGGAAGGGAGACCTTGGCAGCTGCATCGGGCGCCCCTTTCGTTTGCAGGGAAGATCCTCGGCGCGGATTATGGCCGCGCCGCGGCCCTCCGGTGGGCCGTCACGGCGCCACCGGTCGCGCCGCGCCGACGGACCCGGCGGGGCGAGGACCGCGCCGGACCGGGTCGGCGCGCGAGGTCGGAGGATCGCGGTTCTCCGCGCGGTGGGTGGCGTCTTGCCGTGGGCCGGCGGGTCGCGCGAAGGGCGCGAAAAGCCCGCCGCGGGTCGATTTTGCGCGCTGAACCCTCGACAAGCGGGTTCGCCGGCGCATATGCTGACAGCAGTCAGAGACGCCTTTCACGGGCGCTTCAGGCCGAGCGCCCCTTCGGGGCGCTCGGTCGCGTCTGGACCCTGGCTTCCTCGTGCACTTGTCCCTGCCGGTCGGACCTCGGGCGACGGTGCGCGATCCTCAGCGCCGCGACAGCGCGGACTGCGCCAGTTCCGGTGGGTCCGGTTCCGTCGTGACGACGATCTCGGTCGCGTCGGCGAGGCGGGCGAGCTCCGCGAACGTCGTCGCGAAGACCGAGTGCGGCGTGCCTGCCGAGGCCCAGATCGTCTCGAAGGGTTGCAGCGCGGCGTCGATGAGGGCTGCGAGCTTGGCGGGGTGGCCGACCGGCGCGACGCCGCCGATCGGCTGACCGGTCGCCGCCCGCACCTCCTCGGGGTTCGCCCGCCGCAGCTCCGTCCAGCCCCGGCTCTTCGCGACGAGGTCGGTGTCGACCCTGTGGGCGCCACTCGCGAAGATGAGCACCGGCACGCCGTCTGCCATGAAAATGAGGCTGTTGGCGATGGCGCCGATCGGGCAGCCGAGCGCCGCCGCGGCGTGGGCCGCCGTGCGGGTCGAGTCGCCGAACTCCCGCACGCATCCCGCGACGCCGGCCGCACGCAGGAGCTCGGCGACGCGCTCGGCTCCCGGTTGCACAGGTCGTCAGCTGCGCGAGGAGCCGGATTGGCTGACGAGCCGGCGGGCCGCGAGCACGGTCTCGCGGTCGACGGCGACCTCGGTGAGCCCGAGCCAGCGGAGCGCGGCGATCACGTGCCAACCGAGGTCCCAGCGGGCGCTGATCCGCGCGAACTGCGGGTAGAGGTGGTGGGTCAGGTGCTCGCCCTCGCCGAAGATGAGGAAGGAGAGCAACCTCACGTTCTTCGCGAAGCCAGCGCCCTCGACCCAAACCTTGCCGCGGTGGCAGTCGGAGTTGATCGCGCCGCCGAACCGGAGCAGGACGAAGATGTGCACCCCGAGGGCGGCGACGCCGGCGACGGCGCAGCCGAGCTCCCACGCCGGTGTGCGCGCCACGCCGAGCACGGACGGCGCGAAAAGGGCGAAGAGCGCGGCGTAGACGACACCCGTGATGACAGCCCCCCGGACGGGATGATCGAAGACGCGGCGGTCGAGCGCGTCGAGGGGTCGGTCGAGCTGCGGGATGTCGTAGGTGCCGTCACGGATGTCGGAGAGGCGCGCCTCGGCGTGGAAGATCGCGGCCATGTGCCAGGACACGCGCCGGAACCCGTCGATCCCCTGGCGCTGGGTGATGACGATGGGCGAGTGCGGGTCGTGGCGGAGATCGTCGAGCCAGACGTCGGTGTAGAGGTGGTGCTTGCGATGGATCCGGCGCCACTCCCAGTGGCGCATGTAGACGGTGAAGTAGGTGAGCCACCGGCCGGCGGCGTAGACGGCGGGCTTCATCCGGTGCGAGCCGTGCGTGATGCCCCGGTGGAGGAACACCGTGATCGTCACGCCGGCGATGCCGGCACCGATCAACCCGGCGAGGACCGTAAGACCGATAAGGGCGAGCAGACTCACCGCGGTACCCCCCTCGTCTTCTCCCGCCACGACGGTAGCGGCACGGCGGGCGGGTGTGTCGGCACCGGTTGCGCGGGACCGAGAGGGTCAAGGATCACGGTCGCCACCACGATCCCGCTAGGTTCGGGGCGGCGCTTGCTGCCGTGGCGCCGGGTCCTTCGTCGAAAGGAGTGGGATGGTGGTCACCCGTTTCGGACTGCAGATCCCGAACTTCACCTTCCCCGGCGTGGCGGATCGCGATCTTTTCGAGCGGATCGCGGCGATCGCCGTTGTCGCCGAGGAGTCGGGCTTCGACTCGCTGTGGGTGATGGATCACTACTACCAGATCCCCGGCGTCGGGCCCCGCACCGACCCGATGTTGGAGGCCTACACGTTGCTCGCCGGGGTCGCGGCCCGAACGCAGCGCGTCAGCCTCGGCACGATGGTCACCGGCGTCACCTACCGCAACCCGGCGCTCCTCGCCAAGATCGCGACAACCCTCGACGTCGTCTCGGGCGGCCGGGCGATCCTCGGGATCGGTGCCGCCTGGAACGACGACGAGCACGCCGGCTACGGCTTCCGTTTCCCGCCTGTCGCGGAGCGGATGGCGCGCCTCGAGGAGGCGCTCCAGATCTGCCGCGCCATGTTCACCGAGGAGGCGCCGAGCTTCGCGGGCCGCTACTACTCGATCGACCACGCCCTCAACTTCCCCAGGCCGGTGCGCGCGGGTGGCATCCCGATCCTCGTCGGCGGCTCCGGCGAGCTTCGCACCCTCGCGCTCGTCGCGCGCTACGCCGACGCCTGCAACGTTTTCGGTGACGTGCCGACGATCCGACGCAAGCTCGACGTCCTCGCCCGGCACTGCGACGCGGCGGGCCGTGATCCGGCGACGATCACGAAGACGCGCCTCGGCGGGCTGGTGATCGCCGCGACCGACGCCGAAGCCGACCGGAAGGGCCGCGAGATGGCGGCGGCCCGGGGCATGGACGAGGCGCGCTACCGCGCCTATGTCGTCGCCGGCGGCCCGGACTCGGTGTGTGAACAGGTCGGGGCGTACCTCGACGCCGGGCTCGACGGGATGGTGTTCAACATGGACGACCCCGGCGACCTCGACTCCGTGCGCCTCGCCGGTCGGACCCTCACGCGAGCCTTCGGCGAGAGGGGCGTGACGACCCGAGGGCTCGGCAACTGACGGGGGATGCGCTCGCGGCCCGAGCGGTAGCCGGCCCGTGTCGCGGCGCTCGCTAGTGTGCTCGTGGGACAGGGTTGTCCCCAGGCCCTTCGGTGCATAGGAGAACCCCATGATCGGCGAGAAGGTTGAGCAGTTCCAGAACAAGGGCACGGACCTCGGTGGCCTCCAGGGCAAGATCGAGGACTATCTCAAGACCGAGGGCTTTACGACCCAGACCTCGTCGCCGAGCTCGGAGGGGGTCGTGATCCAGGCGAAGAAGGGTGGGTTCCTGCGTGACGTCATCGACGCCGACCGCGCCCTTTCGATCTCGATCACCGGGCAGCCGAACGATTTCACGGTGAAGGTCGGTATCGGGAAGTGGCTGCAGCACCTGGGCGTCGCGGCCATCGAGACGCTGCTGATCTCGGATCTGTTCCTCGTCGTCGACGTCGCCGAGACGGCCTGGAACTTCGAGGTCGAGGACAAGCTCGTCAAGCAGATCGAGGCTTTCGTCGGCTAGCTGAACCACGCCTCTCGCGAACAGGGCGCGCGGGGTGCGGCCTCGACGCGGTCGGCCGGCCGCGTCAGTTCGTCGTCCGCCGCCGGAACAGGTGAACCGCGAGGGGAGCGAAGACCGCGAGCAGCGCGAGCGACCACAGCAGCGAAGCCGCGAGCGCGTGCTGCATCGGCCAGGTCTGGATCGTCGCCGACGGGTTCGGGTTGCCCCAGAGTTGCCGACAGGCGTCGGTGACGGTGCTGATCGGGTTCCAGTTCGCGAACACCCGCATCACGGTCGGCATGTGCTGGGTCGGCACGAAAGCGTTCGACACGATGGCGGCCGGGAACAGGATCACGAGCCCGATTCCCTGGGCTGATTCGGGTCCCTTGCTCACGAGCCCGAGGCAGCCGCACCCCCAGGAGAGCGCGTAGGCGAAGAGCAACATCAGCGCGAAGCCTCCCAACACCTGGCCGATCCCGGCGTCGGGGCGCCAGCCGATCACGAGGGCCGTGACGGCGACGATCGCCGCGCAGACGACCGAGGTGAACAGGTCGGTGACGGACCGACCGACGAGGACCGCCGGTCGCCACATCGGCAGCGTCCGGAAGCGGTCGATCACCCCCGTGTTGAGGTCGGTGGAAAGCCCGACGGCGGTGCCCATCGACGAGGTGACGAGGTTCATGCCGAGCAGTCCCGCGATCGCGAAGTCGACGTAGGTGCCGCCGCCCGGAAGGACGACACCGGCGCCCAGGATGTAGACGAAGAGCACCGTGAAGAGCACCGGCTGGATGGTCACGTCGGAGAGCTGGAGCGGCTCGCGGCGGATGTGGACGATGTTGCGCCGGGCCATGACGCCGACGTCGCGCACCTGCGTCCGCAGCCGGGGCGGCCTCGGCTGCCTGACCCTGGGCGGAGCGGGGTCCCGCGCGGCGATCGTCACGGGAGCTCGGATCCCCGGTCGGCGGCGAGGTCGTCGCCGGCCGCCTCGTCGCTGCCGTTCCTCAGCTGGCCGGTGAGGGCGAAGAACACGTCGTCGAGGGAGGCCTGGTGGACGATGACATCGTCGACGGTGACGTGCGCGCCGTCGAGCGCCCGCACGACGGTGGTCGCCAGGCCGTCTTCGCTGCGTACCCGGCCGCGCAGCCGGCGCCCGTCGTGGCTGACGTGCACGTCGCCGAGGACGAAGGGCGCGAGCGCCACGGCGGCCTCGGGATGGGCCGCGTTCAGCGTCACCTCGAGCCGGGCTTCGCCGGTGCGGGCCTTCAGCTCGGCCGACGTGCCGTTCGCGATCACCTGTCCGTGATTCAGCACGACGATGCGATCGGCGAGCTCGTCGGCCTCGTCGAGGTACTGCGTCGTGAGAAGCACCGTGGCGCCCTCGGCGACGAGGCCGCGGATGATGTCCCAGACGCGGGCGCGGCTCGACGGGTCGAGTCCCGTCGTCGGCTCGTCGAAGAAGAGCACCGGCGGTCGCGCGACGAGAGTCGCCGCCACGTCGAGGCGTCGCCGCATCCCCCCGGAGTACTGCTTGAGGATGCGGTCCGTCGCCTCGGCAAGCTCGAACTGCTCGAGGAGCGCCTCGGCGCGCCGTCGGGCGTCGTGGCGCGCGAGTCCGCTCAGGCGCGCCACCATGACGAGGTTCTGCCGCCCGGTCAGGGTCTCGTCGAGGGTCGCGTCCTGCGCGGCGACGCCGATGTTGCGGCGGACGGCCGCCGCCTGGTGGACGACGTCGAAGCCGGCGACCCGTGCTGAGCCAGCGTCCGGCATCGTGAGCGTCGTCAGGATCCGCAACGCCGTCGTCTTGCCGGCGCCGTTCGGGCCGAGGAGGCCGAGGATGGCGCCGCGGGGGACCTCGAAGCTGACGCCGGCGAGGGCGACGGTCGCACCGAAGTGCTTCGTCAGGCCGTCCACTTCGATCATCAGGTCGTCGTTCACCCGGTACCCGCTCGGTCGATACTTACTGACCGCATGGTAAGCAGGTACTTACCGGCCGTCAAGTAGCTCCTGATACACTGCGTGGGCAGGTCCGTTCTCGGAGGCGACGATGAACGAGAGGCGGTTCCCCGATCGTGGACGACACGCGAGGGTGACGGAGGATCCGGCCGGGCCGAGCACCCGGGAACGGATCCTCGATGTCGCGCTCGACCTATTCATCGAGAAGGGATTCGACAGGTCGTCGCTGCGGGAGATCGCCGAGCAGCTCGGGTTCTCCAAGGCGGCCATCTACTACTACTTCGTCAGCAAGGACGACATCCTGATGGCGTTGCACCTCCGCCTCCACGAGGTCCTCCGCCGCGCGGTCGAACAGCTCGGCCAGCCGCCGGCCGGGATGGACTCCTGGGCGGCACTGCTCGACGAGCTGATCGGCGAGATGCTGGCCCACCGCAAGATCTTCGTGATGCACGATCGGAACCGCTCGGCGTTCGAGCATCTGCATCAGCGCGAGCACGAGGCCGAGCACGAGGATCTCGAGGACGAAGTCCGGCGTGTGATCGGCGATCCGTCCTTGCCCCGGCGCGACCGGATCGGGATCGCGTGCGCGGTCGGGGCGGTCACCACCCTCGTCATGTACGGCGACCTGTTGCGGGACGTTCCGTCCGACGAGCTCGAGGGGCTGATGCAGGACGCCGTGGGCAAACTCCTCGGCAGTCGCGTCCGAGGAAGGCGCCCCGCGGCACGACGGCAACCGGCGAACGTCACCAGGGCGGCCCGTTCCACGCCGTCGGCAAGGAAGCACCCGCGGGCGCCGCGCAGAGCCGCGTCCTAGTTGATGGGCACCGCGAGCGGCGCGGACGTCGCCGCCCCGGCCGCGGAAGCAGGTCCGCGCTGGCTGGCGCTCACCGTCCTGTGCGTCGCCGTGCTCGTGGTGAACCTCGACAACACGATCCTCAACGTCGCCCTGCCGACCTTGGTCGAGCGGCTGCAGGCGACGACCGACGAGCTGCAGTGGATCGTCGACGCCTATGCCATGGCCTTCGGGGGGTTGTTGCTCGTCGGCGGGAGCCTCGCCGATCGCTACGGGCGCAAGCGGCTGTTCACCGTCGGTCTGGTCGTCTTCGGCGGCGGATCTCTCGGTGCCGCGTTCTCTGGCAGCGTCGGACCGTTGATCGCCTGGCGCGCGGTGATGGGCGCCGGGGCGGCGATGACGATCCCTTCGGGGCTCTCCATCGTCAACGACCTGTTCCGTAACGGCGCCGAGCGGGCCCGGGCCGTGGGCATCTGGTCGGGGACGATCGGACTCGGGATCGCCGTCGGCCCGGTGGCCGGCGGACTGCTCCTCAGCCGGTTCTGGTGGGGGTCGGTGTTCCTCGTCAACGTCCCGGTCGTCGCCGTCGGCATCGTCGGCACGTCGTTGTTCGTGCCGGAGTCCCGCAGCCTCGCCCCGAACAGACCTGACCCGGCCGGCTCGGCGCTCTCGATCGTCGGGTTGGCGCTCGTCCTGTGGGCGATCATCGAGGGACCGAACCTCGGGTGGCTCTCGCCGGAGATCCTCGCCGTCGGCGCGGCCGGCCTGGCGGTGATCGCCGGCTTCGTCGCCTGGGAGCGCGGGATCGACCATCCGATGCTGCCACTCGAGTTCTTCCGCTCGAGACGTTTCAGCGTCGCCGTCGTCGCCGTGGGCCTCGGGTTGTTCGCGCTTTTCGGGGGCCTCTTCCTCATGACCCAGTTCCTGCAGTTCTTCCTCGGCTACACGCCGCTCGGCGCGGGGTTGCGCATCCTTCCCATCGCCGGGGTACTGGCCGTGGGGGCGCTGGCGTCGCCGCGGGTGGTACACGCGATTGGGACGAAGCTGGTCACGACCCTGGCCCTGTGCCTCGTCGTCGGCGGGCTCGCCCAGATCGCCGTCATCTCGACGGCTGCCGCGACGTACGCCGCGGAGCTGCCAGGGATGCTGCTCATGGGGTTCGGGGCGGGGCTGCTCGTGCCGGCGGCAATCGACTCGGTCCTCGGTGCCGTCACCCAGGCTGACGCCGGCGTCGGCTCGGCGACGAACTCGACCGCGATGCAGGTCGGCGGCGCTGTCGGCGTCGCGGTGATCGGCAGCGTGCTCTCCACCCGCTACCGCCACTCGATGGAGGCGGTGATCGCCGGTCGGCACGTGCCAGCCGTGGCGGCGAACGCCATCCTCGGCTCGATCGGTGGGGCGCTCGCGGTCGCCCGCAGGGCCGCGGCGACCGGGCTCGTCGCCCTCGGCGCCGAGCTCGCCCGCGCCGCCCGCGTCGCCTTCGCGCTGGGGAGCCAGACGGCCCTCGTCGTCGCGGCGGCGGTCACCGGGGCGGGCGCGCTCCTCGCGCTCGCGGCGCTGCCCGCCCGCCCGTCGCAGGGAGCACCGGCGCGCCCTCCCCACGGTGAGACGAGGCACCGCTCGACGAGGGCGCGATCGGGTCCGCCCGGCGCGTGAGGGGCTCGGGATTCCCGGGTGGCGCGCGTCGCGCCGGGACCGCGCCTCGAGCCCGGGTCCTCTACTGCGGCGCGACGGGCTCGGTGTGCCCCTCGCGACGCGCCAGGGCCGCGAGCCCGGCCCGCAGGCCGGCGAGCTCGGCCGGCGTGATCATCCGGGCGAGTTCGGCGCCGACCTCCTCGACGGCGGCGCGGATCGCGACCGCGGCGGCGCGACCCCGCTCGGTGAGCTCGACCGTCACCCGGCGACGGTCCGCAGGGTCGACCTCGCGCCTGAGGTAGCCACGCAGGGCGAGCGTGTCGATCAGTTGGCTGACGGCCTGCTTCGTCACGCCCAGGCCGCGGATCATCTCGCTCGCCGCTCCACGCCGACTGGCCATCCCGCCGAGCACGTAGGCGCCGTTGCGGCGAGGTCGTCGATCCCGGCGGCGGCGAGACGGGCGACGAGCGCCTGGGCGTAGCTGGCGCGGGCGGCTCGTAGCAGCGCCGGGATCTCGGCTTCGTCCGACGGGGAAAGTGCCATGCGACGCGGTTGGCGGTCGTGGCTCAGAATGTCAAAGAGATTGACAGTCAATATCCAGGACTGTTCGAGCGTCGTCCTCGCCGGGGGTGGCGCGCCGGTCGGGAGCGGGATTGTGTGGCCGAGTCAGCTCTGAGCTGGACGGCGCGCGCGAGCGGCTTCCACGAGGCTCAGGAAGAGCGCGTCATCGCCGCCGACCTCCGGGTGCCACTGCACGCCGATGAGGTACGCCCGGCTCGGGTCCTCGAGGGCCTCGATCGTGCCGTCCTCGGCGATGGCGACGACGGTGAGGCCGCGGCCCACCCGGGCGACCGCCTGGTGGTGGTGGCTCGCCCCGTTGATCCGGGTCGTGAGGATCGACCCGAGGCGGCTGTCCTCGCGGATCTCGACGGAGTGCATCGTGTACTCACCCGGTCGACGGGCGTGGTTTCCGTGGCCGACGACGTCGGGGAGGTGCTGGTGCAGCGTCCCGCCGCGCGCCACGTTCAGGACCTGGATGCCGCGGCAGATCGCGAGGAGCGGCAGGTCGGCGTCGCTCGCGAGTCGGACGAGCGCGAGCTCGAACTCGTCGCGGGCGGCGTGCGGCCGCTGACTGCGGGGGTGCGACGACTCGCCGTAGCGGTCCGGTGCGACGTCGGTTCCGCCGGAGAGGACGAGCCCGTCGACCGCATCGAGCAATTCCCCGAGACCCGCGGACTGTACGGGCAAGACGAGCGCTGCCCCGCCCGCCCGCGCGACCGCCGACACGTAGGCGACCGGCGCGGCGACGACGCGGTGGGTCCCCGCGCCCCAGGGGGCGTCGTCCTCGGAGGCCGTGATCCCGATCACCGGTCGGCGGTCCGGGTGCGCGGTCACCGTCGTGCCGTGCCGGACGCGTCGCTGCCGAACTCGACGACCTCGTCGCCGGTCGGCCACGGTCCAGGCAAGGCGCCTCCTCGGCCGCGGTGCGGGCGCGTCGCGAGCCGTTGTGGCGAGATTACGTTGGGGTCTCGCGCCGTGTCGGTTCTTCCCGCTCGTGCGGTCGTCGCCCGGTGGGGCGAGACGACGGCGACGGTGTCAGGATGACTGGGACCGGTGCCCGGCGTACAGCGGGGGCTCGGAGGCAAGCGGGGTGGCGACGATGGCGCGCAAGGAGCACTGGAAGGACGAGCCCGACGAGCAGGACTACCCGGCCGCGCTCAGCTACCTCAGCCTCGTGACGAACGAGGCGGGGGCTAAGGCGCTCGTCGAGGCGTTGAAGAAGGCCCCGATCGTGCGTCGCATGGCCAAGGACCTGCTGCGGGCGAGCAAGCTCGAGGCACTTCCCGTCGACAACGTCCACGTGCAAAAGGACCTGAAGAAGGTCCAGAAAGGGCGGCGCCTCTCGCCGGTCCTCCTCGTCGCCGGCGACCTCGTAACGGACACGCCGCTCACGATCGCCGACGGCTACCACCGGATCTGCGCGAGCTACCACATCTACGAGGACGCCGTCATCCCGTGCCGGCTCGTCGACCGCGACGTCGAGGAGGGCTCGCCGGTCCACGCGAAATAAGCGGGACGGCGCCATCGGCACCGACTAGCGCGGGGTCGTCGTGTCGTTGCCGGTCGGGGTCGGCGTTCCTGCCGCGACGGCGGGGCCCGGTTCCGGTGCCGGGGCGACGAGGGCCTTCTTCCAGGGACCGACGGCGGCGGCGAGCATGCCGGAGTTCGGGACGTTGAGCGTGCCCTCCTCGGTGCGGATGGTGACGTAGGTGAGGTTCATCCCCTTCACGACGCCGTCGAACTGCCCCCCGAGCGCCCCGGACCGCACCCGGATGTGGTCGCCGACGGCGAAGGGGCGTGCCGCCAGCAGCACGGCGCCGGCGAAGACGTTGCCGAGGACCTGCTGGGCGGCGATGCCCAGCACGACGCCGGTCACCGCGCCACCGACCAGCAAGTGGTCGATCGGCACGGAGACGAGACCGAGCGTCGCGAAGAGGACGATCACGTAGCCGGCGATCGAGACGACGAGTCGGAGGGCCCTCCCGCTCGACGGGAGCGAGCTCGCCCCGAGGGCGTCACCGAGCCAACGGGAAAGGCGGTGTGTCGTCGCGATCCCCGCCACGACGAAGACCGCCGCCGCCGTCCAGAGCACGACCCGCGGCTCGACACGGACGGCGTGGACCTCGCCGAAGAGAGAACCGATGACGAGACCGGCGACCGCGATCGCCGCGTAGAAAGCGGACATCAGGGCGTGGTGCGCGAGCGGGACCAGGCTCACGCCGGCGCGGGCGCGACGCGGGCGTTCCACGTCGCGCCGCGTCTCTTCCGCCATCACCTCGCTCCTCGGCTGTCTGCGTCCCTCGCCCGCCACCCGCCCGGCCGTCGCCGTGGCGGATCACGACAACGGAGTGTTGCACCCCAAAGGCTCGGTCGCCCGCCGATACCTCGGGTCGGGAAGGCCACGGCACGCGAGACTGAACGGGTGCGCGCGTGGATCGTCGACCGACCGGGGCCGATCGAGGACCGGCCGCTCCGTCTCGTCGACCGCCCCGTCCCCGAGCCGGGACCGGGTGAGATCCTCGTCGTCGTGCGTGTCTGCGGGGTCTGCCGGACGGACCTCCACCTCGCGGCGGGGGAGCTCCCGCCGCGCCGGCACGGGGTCGTTCCCGGCCACGAGGTGGTCGGCACCGTCGTGGCGCGAGGGCCCGGCGCGTCGCGGTTCGACCTCGGCGAGCGCGTCGGGATCGCCTGGCTGCGGGCGACGGACGGGACGTGCGATTTCTGCCGGCGCGGCGCGGAGAACCTCTGTCGCGCCCCGCAGTTCACCGGTTGGGACGCCGACGGCGGTTACGCCGAGTTCGCGGTCGTCGACGCGGCCTACGCCTACGCCATCCCCGAGGGGCTCCCCGACGCCGAGGCGGCGCCGCTCCTCTGCGCCGGGATCATCGGCTTCCGGGCGTTGCGCCGGGCCGCCCTCCCGCCGGGCGGCCGGCTCGGCATCTATGGCTTCGGTGCGTCGGCGCACCTCGCGGCCCAGGTCGCCCGCTACGAGGGGGCGACGGTCCACGTCATGACCCGCTCGGCCGCCGCCCGCCGCCTCGCCCTCGCGCTCGGCGCGGCTTCGGCCCAGGGGGCGAGCGACCCGCCACCCGAGCCGCTCGACGCGGCGATCCTCTTCGCCCCCGTCGGCGAGCTCGTGCCGGTGGCGCTGCGGGCCCTCGAGCGGGGCGGGACGCTCGCCGTGGCGGGGATCTACCTCAGCGAGATCCCGCCGGTCGACTACGAGCACGAGCTCTTCTACGAGAAGAACCTGCGCAGCGTGACGGCGAACACGCGGGCCGACGGCGAGGAGTTCTTCCGGATCGCCGCGGCCGCGGCCCTCCGGGTCGTGACGACGCCGTATCCGTTCGTCCGGGCCGACGAGGCGCTCCGGGACCTCGCCCGCGACCGCGTCGAAGGGGCGGCGGTCCTCGTCGTCGAGGGCGGCTGAGCGCCGGTTCGCGACCATTTCGCCGGACGCGCGGCGGGGACCGCGCCCGGGGGCGCGCCCCGGTCACGACCTCGTGGTTTCCGTATCATCTTGTCGCGGCGGGTGGCGCAACGCGCCGCCGGACGGAAGCCAGGGGCCCGATGCGCATCCTTTTCATCGAGGACGAGGATCGTCTTCGGGAGGCGCTGTGCCGCGGCCTCGCCGCAGAGCACCACGACGTCGTCGCCGCGGGCACGGGCGACGAGGGGCTCCGCCTGGCCGAGCAGCAGAGCTTCGACGTCATCGTCTGCGACATCCTCCTGCCGAACCTCAACGGCTTCCAGATCTGCCGCAGGCTGCGAGAACAGGCGATCTGGACGCCGATCCTCATGCTCACGGCCAAAGACGGGGAGTGGGACCAAGCCGAGGCGCTCGACGCCGGGGCGGACGACTATCTCACGAAGCCCTTCTCCTACGTTGTGTTGCTCGCCCACCTGCGCGCCCTCGTGCGGCGCGGGGCCAAGACCGCGACGAGCGACGCGGAAGTTCGACGCGCCGGCGATCTCATCCTCGTCTGCCGTTCGCACCGCTGCGCGCGTGGCGACGTCGAGATCGACCTGTCGCCTCGGGAATTCGCCATGCTCGGCGCGCTCCTCGCGGTCCCCGGCGAGGCGATCTCGAAGGACGATCTCCTGCACACGGTGTGGGGTCCGGATTTCGACGGAGACGCGAACATCGTCGAGGTGTACATCGGCTATCTCCGCAAGAAGATCGACGCGCCGTTCGGCCGGCACTCGATCGAGACGGTGCGGGGATTCGGCTACCGGCTGGCGACCGATGACCACCGCGCCTAGTTCGCACCGGTTCCGCCCCTCGCGCTGGTTCGGCGCGGTACGCGTGCGCTCCGCGGCCGTCGCCGTGCTGATCGTCGGGATCGCGTTCGTGCTGAGCGCGTTCGGGATCGTCTCTTTGCTCCGAGGCTCGCTCTACCAGAGCGCCAGCAACACCGCCCAGGCCGAAGCCCTGGACATCTCGTCGATCATCACGACGCGGGGCCTCATGCCCGCCCACCTGCCGGTCTCGGTCGAAGACATGGCCGCCCAGGTCATCGGCAAGTACGGCAGCGTCGTCCGGTCGAGCCGCAACATCGCGGGCCAGGCGGCCATGGTCGACCTCGCGCCGGCGCCGCACAAAGTCGAGACGGTCACGGGCGTGCTGCTGCGGGTGCGACGCTTCACGCACGTCGACCTCAATCTCGACAATCGCTTCGTCGTCGCCGCCATCGGGTTCAGCAGCCCGGGCTTCTCCGGGACCGTCCTCGTCGCGGACTCCCTCGGAGCCGCCGACCACGCGATCGGACTCGTCGAGCTCTCGCTCGGCATCGGGCTGCCGATCCTCGCCTTGCTCGTCGGCGCGTTGGTGTGGGTCTTCACCGGCTGGGCACTCCGCCCGGTCGAGGCCATCCGCGCCGAGGTGGCCGGACTCTCGGCGACGGATCTGCGCCGTCGGGTCCCGGAGCCGGCTGTCGCCGACGAGATCGGTCGACTCGCCCGCACGATGAACTCCATGCTCGGGCGCCTCGAAGCCGCGGGCGACCGCCAGCGCCAGCTCGTCGCCGACGTCTCGCACGAACTGCGCAATCCCCTCGCGGCGTTGCAGGCCCAGCTCGAGGTGGCCGTGGCGCATCCGGGGGCGGCGAGGGCGGGCATGCTCGAGGGATCGATCATCGAGGTGAACCGGTTGAGCCAGCTCGTCGAGGACCTCCTCACCCTGACCCGGATCGACGAGGGCATGCTGCAGCTGCGCCCGACGGAAGTCGATCTCGACGAGCTCGTGCTCTTTCAAGCCGACCGGCTGCGGGCGCGCAACAAGGTGGAGGTTTCCGTCGAAGGGGTGAGCGCGGCGCGGGTGCGCGGCGACGGGGCGCAGCTCACGCGGGTCGTGGCGAACCTCGCTGACAACGCGGAGCGCTGCGCCGGCAGGCGGGTCGAGTTCGCCGTCGCGGCGCGGGGCGACTTCTCCGACCTTGCCGTCACCGACGACGGCCCGGGTGTGCCGTGGTTCGAGCGGCAGCGGATCTTCGAACGCTTCGTGCGGCTCGACTCGGCACGGACCCACGAAGGCAGCGGAGCCGGCCTCGGCCTCGCCATCGTCCGGGAGATCGTCCTCGCGCACGGTGGCGAGGTGTGGGTCGAGGACGCGGCACCGGGGGCACGCTTCGTCGTGCGACTACCGAACCCCGGGCAGCCTGGCCCGTCGACGACCGTGCCAGGACACGGCTCCGGCGGGTCTCCTCGGATCGGTCCGCGGTAGAGGCCGGGGCGAGAGAGGCGCGAGCGGTCCCGCCCTTTCCGGGAGGACCGGCTCAACCGATCACCCCGGGGTGGCGGTCGAGCGCTCTCCAGCAGATCCATCCGACGTGCCCCGGCGTGACTGCCAGCGGCGCCGTCCGCCACGGACCGGCGCGCCGCCCGGGCCAGCGTGCCGGGGATTCGAGTCGCGCCGGGTCGTAGCGCCGCGCGTCGCCCAATGCCTTGGCGAGGGCCTCCTTAGCGCACCACAGCGACGACAGGTAGTTGTCGCGGTCGGCCGAGCAGGCGGGGTCCGCCCGCTCGGCCGGCGTGCAGATGAGGTCGGCGAAGGCTTCGTCGCAGGCTTCGATGCGTTCGAGGTCGACGCCGACGGGTGCGTCGTGCCAGGTGATGAGCGCATACGGGTACCGATACGAGCGCGAGGAGTGCGGCGCGCCGGTACGCCTTGTGGCGGCTCGGGCGAAGCTGCGCAGGCCGGCGTCGTCGAGGCCGAGCTGAGTGGCGTCGAGGAGGCGAACCTCCGGCGTGCCGTCGCGCGTTGCGGGCGCGGCGACGGGCGATCCGGTCATAGCGCCTCGACGGGGACTCCCTGCCAGCGCGTGTTGGCCGGCAGCCGCTCGCCCCGCAGCACGACCGAGCGCGCGCCGACGGAGCACCCCGGGCCGAGCACCGTGTCCGGCAGCACGGCGCTGTGCGGACCGAGGGTCGAGTCCCGGTCGAGGAGCGCGGGACCGATCTTCATCATGCGATCGTGGAAGAGGTGGGTCTCGACGCAGGCGCCCCGGTTCACGGCACAGCCGTCGCCGAGCCGCACGACGTCGTATTCGGTGATCGCGAGCGTCTCGAACCACACGCCACGTCCGACGCTCGCGCCCATTGCCCGCAGGTAGGGCGGCATGAGGGGCGAGCCGAGGGCGTCCAGCATGAGCCAGGCCCCGGCGAGCTGTTCCTGGCAGGTGTTGGCGATCTCGTCGCGCCAGACGAAGAACGACCAGAACGGGTGGACACCGGGCCGGTAGCGGCCCATGAGGAGCCATTTCACGGCGATCGCGGTGAGCACGGCGGCGACACTCGCCGCCAACAGCACGGCCGGCGCGGCACCGAGCATCACCCAGCCGCCGGCGTGTGCCCCGATCGACAGCGACGCGAACAGGACGAACCCGCCCAGCACGATGGAGACGCTGCCGGGCAACAGGATACGCAGCGCTTCCATCGCGCCGCGGGCGACGACGAGACGACGCGGCGGGTTCGTGGTACGGGCGGGGTCGGTCGGCTCGCGCACGCGTGGCAGTTCGAGCGCCGGCAAGCCCAGCCAGGACGTCCCGTCGGCGCTCGACCGCGGCGGGGACGAGAGCACCCCGACGAGGCTGTCGTCGCCGAGGCGCGTCGCCGTCCGCAGGATCGCGCCGTTGCCGAGGAACGTCCGGCTGCCAACCTCGATCGGCGTGACCTCGAGCCAGCCCTGTCGCCTCCGTTTGCCGGCGTAGACGACGTCGTCGGCCGCGAAGCTCGTGTCGGCGATCCGGACCAGCCGGTTCATGCCGACACTCGTGGAGATTTCGGTGCGGCGACCGACGGGGATGCCGAGCAGACGCAGCCAGGACCGCGTGTAGACGCTCGAGTAGAGGGGGAAGAGGATCCTCTGGGTTCGGGTCTTGATCGCCTCGGTAAACCACAGCGCCCACGCCGTCGCGCCGCCGTCGTCGTGCCAGCCGGGTCGCACCAACCAGGACGCGGCGCGGTAGACGAAGGCGACGATGAGCGCGTAGCTGACGACGAAGCACGCCGCGAGCGCCGGGGCCTCGACCGCCACGCTCGCCATCGCCGCCGGCGAGGTTCCGAACTGCCCGCCGAAGGACCGGAAGATGAAGAACTCGGGGACCGCGGCGCCCAGAGGGACGAGGCTGAGAACGCCCAACCCGAGGCCGTACATCGCCTTCCAGGCGCGGCGGTGACGGGTGGGCGGCGGGGGCTGCACCGGCCACCCCTCGGCAGCCACCCCGACCGGGCGCGCCGGCGAGCCGGACCACCGCTCACCCGGCGGGACGACGGAGCTGACGACGCTGCCCGGCTCGATCTCCGCGCCGGCGCCGACATCGGCACCCGGCATGAGCACGGAGCGGGTGCCGACCCGGGCACCGGCGCCGACCACGATCTCGCCGACGACGAGCTCCCGATCCTCCATCCACCAGCCCTGCAGGTCGACGTCGCCCTCGATCGTCGCCCGGGCGCCGATGCGGACGAGCCCGGTCGGCAGGGGGAGACTCTCCAGGCGCGCCCCGTCACCGACCTGCGCGCCGAACATCCGGGCGTAGCGGACGGCCCAGGGTGTCCCGGCGAGCTGGTTCACGCCGAGGACGGCGGCCAGCCGCTCGACGAACCAAATCCGGCAGGCGAGCCAGCCGTGGCGCGGGTAGCGCCCCGGCCGCAGCCGGCCGAGGAGCAGCGAGCGCAGGACGACGACGAACGCCGCCCGCGTCGGGGCGCTCGAGACGAGTAGCCAGCCGACGATGACGAGCGGCCAGCCGATCCTTGGCCCGGCGGTCCCGCCGTACCACTGGCTGTAGGCGAGGGCGCCGAGCGTCCACTGCAACGAGGCGATCGCCACGAGCACGAGCACGCCCGCGAGCTGCACGGCGTCCCAGCGACGGCGCTTGGCGGGCGCGGCGGACGCCTTGGGCGTCAGCTCGCTCAGCTCGTCGAGCCGCGAGGCGAGCGCGCCGAGGCGACGGTGGTTGTAGATGTCGGCGACGGCCGTGCTCGGGAAGCGGACCCGCAAGTCCGACACGAGCCGGGCGGCCGTCAACGAGGTCCCGCCGAGCTCGAAGAAGTCGCTGTCGGCGGTCATCGGCAGCGGCCCAAGCTGCTCCGCCCACTTCTCCGCGACCCATGCCGCGGTGCCGGTGAGGGCCCCGAGGTCCGTTGTTCCGACCTCTCTCGCGCCGCGGGCGAGTCCCGTCGCGGGCGGCGGCCACGGCAGCGCCTCGCGGTCGACCTTGCCGGAGCTCTTGAGCGGCATGGCGTCGAGAAGCACAATCCGCGGCACGATCCCCGCGGGAAGCCGCTCGGCGAGCCGGGCACGGACCTCGGATGCGTCGACGTCGCCGACGACGTACCCGACGAGAAGGTCGCTCCCGGCCGGCGTGTGGCGCAGCGCGGTCGCTCCCGCCTTGACGCCTGGCACGTCACAGAGCTGCGCGTCGATCTCGCCGAGCTCGATGCGGCGGCCGCCGATCTTCACCTGGTCGTCGCGGCGACCGAGGTACTCGAGTCCGTCGGCGGTGACCCGTGCCATGTCGCCCGTGCGGTAGGCGCGCTCCCAGCCAAGCGCCGGAACGCCCGCGTAGCGCGCCCGATCGAGCTCGGGGTCGAGGTAGCGGGCGAGGCCGACGCCGCCGATCACGAGCTCGCCCGGTTCGCCGCACACCGTCGGCTCGCCGTGTTCGTCGACGACCGCGACCGACCAGCCCGGCAGGGGCCGGCCGATCGTGACCGGTCTGCTCGCGAAGAGGCGAGTCGCCGTGGTGACGACCGTGGCCTCGGTGGGGCCGTAGGTGTTCCAGACCTCCCGTCCGGCGCTGAGACGCCACCCCAGTCGCTCCGGGCAGCACTCGCCGCCGAAGATGAGCAGGCGGACACCCGCGAGGTCGCGCTCGTCCCACATCGCCGCCAGCGTTGGGACGGTCGACACCACGGTGATCTGGCGCGCCGCGAGCCAGGGACCGAGGTCGACACCCGCCTGGACGAGCTCGCGCGGGGCGGGGACGAGCGCCGCGCCGTTGCGCCAGGCCAGCCACATCTCCTCGCAGCTCGCGTCGAACCCGACGGAGAGCCCGGCGAGCACGCGGTCGTCGTCGCGCACGTGCCACAGGGTCGTTTCGGCGTCGACGAACGCGGCTGCGGCGCGATGGTGCACGGCGACGGCCTTGGGGGTGCCGGTGGAACCCGACGTGAAGATGAGCCAGCAGTCGTCGGTCCCGGTCGCGGGTCCCTGCCGGCCCGAGCCACGCCGGCGAGGCGTGATGTCGAGTCCTCGTGTCACGACCGCGCAAGCGTCGACATCGCGCCAGATCTGTTCCGCCCGTTCGGCGGGATCGGAGAAGTCGACGGGCACGTACGCCGCCCCCGCGTACAAGGTGCCGAGCACCGCGACGTAGAGATCGGTCGTGCCCGACGGCACACGCACGCCGATCCGGTCGCCGCGGCCGATGCCCCAGGCGCGGAGCCGATCAGCCAAGGTGCGCGCCTCGGCGTCGAGCTGGCGGAACGTGAGACGCCGCCGCCCGTCATCGAGGGCCACGCGCAACGGCCAGCGCGCCACGGAGACGGAGAAGATGTCGACGAGCGTGCGCGCCGGGCAAGCGTCGGTGCCGTCAAGCACGGAGGATTCCGGCTGATCCGCCGGAACCGACCGCCACTCGACCGGGCGAGCGGCGGGAGCGAAGGGCTCGAAGCGCCGCCGCGACGGCACGTCCCACGGGGCCAGCGGTGCCCCGACGGTCGCTTCGGCTGCCGGGAACGGCTGGGTCGCCTCGATCGGCTCGGCGAAGCGCAGCGACGGTCCGGCCGGGTCGAGGCCGGCCGAGTCCGGCGCCAGGCCAGTCGCAAAGCGATCGTCATCCATCGTCGGCGCGTATCCCTTGCCTCGGTCGAGAGCTCACGGTCCTAAGACTCCCCCGAGCGGTGTTCGGTTCGATTGCGAAGACATCGGTGCGCGCGTTTGGCCCCGCGGCGCCGACCACCTGGAGCGAACGCATCGCGACCGGCGGCCCGACGACGACGCGCCAAGGCGTTGTCTCTCCGTCGCTGGGCGGACGGGTCCCGCTCCTGCACGGTGAACGACACCGCGTGTCGACCGAGAAGGTCCCCTCGGACCGGTGACACGAGCAGTTGTCCTTTCCGCCCCTGGTCGGCGAAGACCCGGGAACCCACGACACACCGGGCGCCCGCACACGGCCGCGCGTCCTCCCGTTTGCTAGCGGGCGGCGACCCGGAAGAGAGGCCGCCCTGAGAAAGTCCTGAGGTCGTTGCCGCGGCGCGGCCGGGCGATGTGGTCGTGGCCTGCCGCGATGGTCGGCGTGCGCCTGAGAAACGGCTGAGAGTTCCCGCCAGGTGCTCGACGGATGCGTCGCACCCGCGGCTGATCCTGGCGGCGCATGACGGGTGTCCGACCCAGCGTTTCGGAGGTCGCGGTCGATTCCGCAGCTGGAAAGGCGAGCACCGCGCGGAACGCTGTCCCTCTGGACCGCGGCGTGGGTTCTCGCTGCCCGGTGGTGTCAGGGCGACCGTCGTCCCGTCCGCCCGTGACGGGCTGCGGCACGGACAAATCCGGCGATGAAACCGGGGGCTTCGTGCGCCGCGGGACGTCCGCCGTCGCATCGGCGGTGGGCCTGCTCGTCTGGCGGTTCGGCCTTACGAGAGCGCCGCGGGGCGCGTCCAGCGTGCACGTGAGCCAAGGGTTGGGACGCCCGACGATCTCACCGACGGGCTCTTCTTTCTCGGGCGCGCCGACACCGGGACGCTCCTCGCGGCACTTCACCGACGCGGGGATCGGTTGTCCCGGATCGGAGATGCCGGTCGCTCGGGCGGGATGGCGCCCGACATCGGTGGCGGAATCGGCACTGCCGACCCGTCGTGGTGGCGCGCCGGACCTCAGGCCGTTGCCGCCGGTCCGGTGTCGAACGAGAAGGGCGGATACGTGACCACGAGCGAGGCGAGGTAGCCGAGCAGGCGCGCCTCCCAGCGCACGACGCCGCGCTGGAACCTCCAGAGTCCCTCCGGGCAGCGCTCGGTGAACAGGATCGCGATCGCGGCGACGATCCACACGATCCAGCTGACGATGCCGATCAGCGCGAGGACGATCGCGCTCGGGATCGCCGTCACGATCCGCCAGAGCGCCGAGCCGACGGTGGGGGATCCGGAGGGGACGATCTCGAAGCGGACCGTTGCGCGTCCGAATCCCGGCAGTTCGTCCGTCAGAAGCGCGACGTAGGCGAGGAGACCGACGAAGAAGGCGAGCACCTTGGTCATGGGCTCGCCGACTTGCGCGAGGTACTTCTCGCCGCCTCTTTGCGCGATGAAGATCGCCGCGACGACCGGGAGTCCGAGATAGACGAGCCCGCCCTCGGTGCCGGATCCGGCGATCCAGGAGAGCAGCACGACCAACAGGATGCGCAAGAAGACGTGCGCCCGGCCCATCTTCTCGGGTCGCGCGAGGTCGAAGATCACCGGGTAGTCGGGCACGGCTCAGGCTTCGTTCAGTTGCGCCGCGATCGTCTTCGCCCAGGAACGCACCTGCGACGGGTCGCGCCAGTCGCCGGAGTGCTCCTTGGCCATCGCTCGTGCCGGGAAACCCTTGGCGTCGGCCGTGAGCCGGCCACCGAAGGTGACGTGACCTCGTGCACCGACCCGTTCCATCAGGGAGCGGACGCCTCGCACGGGTGGGATCTCGCGCTGGGTGGCGGAGTCGTCGAGGGGGCCGCTCGAGAAGAAGTAGGTGGGCCGTTGCCGGAGCTCCCTCGCGTGGCGTCGCACGAAGTGGCGTGAGGACTTGTGCCAGCGACCGGCGTAGACGGCACCCCCCACGACGACGACGTCGAAGTGCTCGAGGTGCCGGATCTGATCAGGCCGGAACACGTCCACGGTGAGACCTTCCTCGCGCAGGTCGTCGGCCAGCATCTGGGCCAGTTCGGCGGTGCCCCCGCGCTTCGAACCGCAGGTGACAAGGACTCGCATCTGCGCCTCCCCTATCGATCAGCCCGAGTCTTCGGAATTTCGCCGTCCGGGACATCGTGCCCCGCGCGGCATTCCGCGCTCAAGTAGCCAGCGCGCGGCGTCGGACGGTTGAGAAACCGGGCCGGACCGAGCAGGCCGACGCGGCGCCGTCGACCGTGCCGCGCGGCGGCGTTCCGTCCCGCCGATCCGATCCGTTGGCGATGGACCGTGCGGAGCGTCTCCGGTGGGCAACGGCGCGGGTCCCCGAGGCAGACCTCGTGGAGCGCAGCTCCGCGTCGCGGCGGGTGTCGCCGCCCGGGGTCCGTCGACGCGGACGAACCCGGGGACGTCGACGAACTCGACGGTCCCCTTGCCCCCGCTGGAGAGGGCACCGACTCACGGGTCGGGCGTCGCCGTGGCCGCCACGGTGCGATCGTCAGGCCGCGGCCTGCGAACTCGTGATCGCCGTCGTTCCGCGGGAGAGTCGTGCGCCTTGCGGGTGCACGAGCGCGCCCGATCACCGGTCGTCCCACGGCGCCACCGGCGACACGGATCCGTTGCGCGGTCACGTGCCGGACGGCCGGTGGCCGCGCCGCAGTCGGTCGTCAGGCGCGCATCTCCTGACAGATCGACCAGTGCAGCTGCCGGGGCGGCACGCCGAGCCTCTTCGCCGCCGAGACGGTGGCGGTCACGACGTCGGCGTCGTCGGCCCGGTGCCCGACCGCGGCCTCGACGAACCGGCGGAGGCGCGGATCGGGTTTCGGTGTCTCGACGCCGAGGCGCATGACCAACCAGCTGTAGACGGCAGGCCCGAGGCCGTAGGTCCGACCTTCGGCGACGTACTGGACCCGGCCCTGGAAGTCTCGACTGCAGTCGCTTCGCTCCGCCCAGGACCGCAGCTCGGCGAGGTCGCTCACGCCCTCGTCGTGCAGGAAGCGGACGAGCGCGCGCAGCAGCCCGACCCGGGTCCACATCCTGTAGCCGAGCAGGTCCTCCGCCAGCTCCTCGTTGCCCCTTCTCGTGTCGGGATACCCGTCGAAGAGCCTCTCGAAGTCGCCAAGGGTCGAGGCTCTGTTCGCGCCGTGCCCCGCGAAGTGGGAAAGCGCACGGGCGACCGCCGTCGCGTGCATCTGGAAGTCGACGACGGTGGTGACGAGGCACGTCCCGAGATCGTCGTCGACACGCGTGCTCGCCGCGATCGGGACCTGCCTCGCGGCTTGGTCGACCAGGCGAAGTTCAGCCTCGGTGAGCATGCCTGCAGGATACGGGGCGGGTCAGCTGCGACCTCGGCACCGGGCGCGCCGGACCTCACCTCGCCGCAGTCGACGTGATCCGTCCGTGCCGCGGGGCCCCGGCGGCGCTCAGTTGCCGACGAGCGACCGCGCGGCCTCGGCGATGTGGGACGCCGAGATTCCGGCCGCCGCGAGGAGCTCGGCCGAGGTTCCCGACTGCGAGAGCGCGCGCACCGCGAGGTGCACGCAGCGCGGCACGGTGCCCGCGGCGACGAGAGCCGAGAGGACCGCCTCACCGAGTCCCCCCGAGGGGTAGTGGTCCTCGACGACGACGAGGCGCCCGCCCGTCGCCGCGCACGAGGCGGCAAGGGTCGTGGTGTCGATCGGTTTGATCGAGTAGCAGTCGATGACGCGCGCGGCGATCCCCTCCCCGGCGAGGAGCTCGGCCGCGGCGAGGCTCTCGTGGAGCGTCACGCCGGCACCGACGAGCGTGACCGTGTCCGCGGGACCCGAGCGGACGACTTTGGCGCCACCGATCGGGAAGTCCTCTTCCGGCCCGTAGATGACGGGGTAGGCGCCGCGGGTCGTCCTGATGTAGCTGACGCCTGGGCGATCGGCCATCGCGACGGTGAGTGCCACCGTCGCGGTCGCGTCGGCGGGGTAGAGCACGGTCGAACCGATGACCGCCCGGATCGAGGCGATGTCCTCAAGGGCCATCTGTGACGGTCCGTCGGAGCCGATCTCGACGCCGGCGTGGGAACCGGCGAGTCGGATCGACAGCTGCGAAATCCCCGACATCCGCAGGAAGTCGAAGGCGCGGGACATGAAGGCGCCGAAGGTCGCGGCGTAGGGCACGTAGCCGCGCACGGCGAGACCCGATGCCGCGGCGATCATCAGCTGCTCGGAGATGAACGTCTGGAAGTAGCGCTCGGGCGCCGCGGCGAGGAACAGCTCCGAGTGCGTCGAGTTGCCGACCTCGGCGTCGAGCACGACGACCTCCGGGCGGGCCGCGAGGGCGACGAGCGCGTCGCCCCAGGCCTTGCGGGTCGGGACCCTGTCGCCGAGGGCGTAGCGGGGGAGCGTGACCGGGGCGTGCGGGTTCGGCTTGATCGCCGGGGTCCCGGGTGCGGGAGGCGGCGAGGAGACGACGCGCGCGCCCGGACCGCCGAGCGCGGCGATGGCGCGGGCGGCGAGCTCGGCGGGAAGCGCCACGCCGTGCCAGCCGTCCTTGTCCTCGATCTCGGGTACCCCCTTGCCCTTGATCGTGCGGGCGAGGATGACGGACGGCCGCCCGGCGCGCCGCGCCTCCTCGAGGGCCGTGTCGATCGCCGCCAGGTCGTGTCCGTCGACCTCGATCGGGTGGCAGCCGAATGCGGCGACGCGCCTCGCGTAGGCGTCGAGGTCCCAGCCGAGCTCGGTCGGCCCCCGTTGGCCCAGCCGGTTGACGTCGACGATCGCCGTGAAGTTGTCGAGCTCGTAGTACGCGGCCTTGTCGAAGGCCTCCCAGACCGAACCCTCTGCGAGCTCGCTGTCCCCGCAGAGCGCCCAGACCCGGTAGGGCAGCTCGTCCAGGAACTTGCCCGCGAGCGCGACGCCGATGGCCGCGGCGGCGCCGAAGCCGAGCGACCCCGTGGCGAAGTCGACCCAGGGCAGCACCGGGGTCGGGTGGCCCTGGAGTCGCGCGCCGAAGCGACGATAGGTCGAGACGAGTTCGTCCTCGTCGATGACGCCGACGGCCCGGAAGACCGCGTAGAGAAGGGGCGAGGCGTGGCCCTTGGAGAAGATCATGCGGTCGTTCTCGGGTCGTTTCGGCGCTGCCCAGTCGTAGTGGAGGTGGCGCGTGACGAGCACCGCGATGAGGTCGGCGGCCGAGAGCGCCGAGGTCGGGTGACCCGCGCCCGCCGCGGTCGTGCAGCGGATCGAGTCGACTCGGAGCTGTCGCGCGAGATCAGCGACGGATTGCAGGTCATCTGTGGGCATGGCGAACCTCGACGAAGTGGGCAGGACGGCCGAAAGGGCCGACGTAGGTTACCGCCGGCCGTCCGGGACCGCGACCGAGCGCGGATTCAGGTCGACTCGAGGATCTTGCCCATGCAAACGCTGATCGCGGACTCGACGTAGGGACCGAACTTCTCGATCTCGCGGTAGCCCGCCCGCCGGTACAGGGCGAGCGCGTCCGGGGAGCGAACTCCCGTCTCGAGCACGATCCGGCTCGCCCCGAGCGCTGCCGCCTCAGATTCGAGAAGGCCGAGGACGGCCGAGCCGATCCCGTGTCCGCGGCAAGCGGGCACGACGAACATGCGCTTCAGTTCCGCGAGTCCCTCGCCGATCAACCGGACGGCGCCGCACCCGACGTCGAGGTCGTCGACCGACGCCACGACGAACGTGCCGCGCCCGGGGGTCACTTCCTCTTCGGTGAGATCGAAGTGGCAGTCGAGTGGGTTGGGATAGCGCCCGCGCAGTTCGACGTTGAGCGCGGCGATGAGCGCGCTTGCCGACGAGCTCGACAACCGCGCACGGCGGATGTTGGTCGGCACTCGCCCGTCCGTGCGGCTCGACCAGGGCGGCGGGTCAGGGCGTCCCGCGACCCGACCGGCGGACGGGCGTCCGCCGCCTCGGCCCGCTCGTCACTCCCGGGTCTCCGCTCGGGGCCGCGAGAAGGGCCTCGAGGGACGTGACCATCACCCGGGCGGCGGTCGCGGGAGACCGGTCGAGGGCGGCGCGCAGGTACTCCCACATCGGCCAGGACGTGACGAGGTCGACCGCGTCGGTGACGACACGCGCCTCGGTGCCGAAGCGCCTCAGCTCGGGAGCGAACGTGGCGACCACGTGCTCGCGACGGGTTCTCGTGCAGAAGGCGATGCCCTGCGCCATTTCGGGCGAGCTCTGCTCGTCGAACATCGTCGCCCGCCGGATCGGTGTGAGGACCTCGAAGAGCCGGCGGCACTGGCTGGCGATCGTCTCGATGCGCTCCCGCAGGTCGCGGCCGGTGTCGATCGGTCGGAGGATCTCGGCGTGCCGACGCATCTGCAGGTCGAGCGCGAGCCGGCGCAACGCCTCGACGTCCTCGAAGTGGTGGTACACGGTGCGGAGCGCGACCCCCGCCCGTGTCGCCACCTCCTGCGCGGTCGGGCGCACCGTTCCCTCGTCGACGAGGTCGAGCAGGGCATCGATGACCCGGAGGCGCGTCCGCTCGCCACGGGCGCGTCGCCCGTCGACGGGGGATGTCTCGACGTTTCCTATCACCATGGTCTCGACACCTCGCGCACCGGAAGGCGGGACAGCCGCGGAGATGTTGGCACAAGCCCCGCGAATCGCACGAACCGGCGATCGACCCGCAGCTCGGGTCGCGTTGCCAGCCGGCCTCTCCGTCCCGCCCCGAAGGCGTGGTCCCTGGCGGCTGGGCACCGGCAGGGGAGAACCGCGCCGCGAGGCGGCCGGGCTCCGGCGTCGCCGCCGCCGGGCGGCTCTCCAGCGGCGATTCTCGCAAGAGCCCGGTGTGCGCCGAGGCGACGACACGTGCCACGTCGTTGGGGCGTCCTCCTCGCCGGCGGTTCCTAACGCCTGGCCACGTCGCCGGGCCTCACCGCCGGGCGGCGAAGCCGGCGCGCGACGCCATCAGGGAATGCGCACATCGCGGCGCCGCGCCGCGAGCTGCCTCTCCCCGTCCGTCAGCTCGGAAACCTTGGCCGGGGTGACGAGGCTCCAGTGTCTTCCCACCGGACAACGCTGGAGCCGCCACCAACCGAGGCGGACGGACTTCAGGGAGCCGCCCGGGATCCAAAGGGAGGTGAACAGGTGCCCGTCTCGGCACCGCACCACCGTGTTCGCGCCGAACACGAAACCGCGCCGGCGTACCAGCACGACGATTTCTGCGCAGAGCAGGGAGAGGACGATCAACCTGGTGACGTTGCGACGCACGACGTCAGGGTACGCCCCGCAACGCCCGGGGTCGCGGCGCTCCTGTGGCGCCTACGGGTTCGGCGCCCGCAGCTTGAAGCGCGCCCCCGCGGGGTCGGTCAGCGTGGCGAGCCGACCGTAGGGGGTGCTCTCCGGGGCCGCCACGATGGAACCACCGAGGGCCTTCGCCTTGGCGGCGGCGGCGTCGGCGTCGTCGACCTCCCAGTAGACGGACCAGTGGGCGGTGACGCCTTCGGGGAGGGACGACGCCGCGTCCATGATCCCCGCGAGCTCCCCTTCGCCACTTGGGCCGCGCATCATCGTGTAGCGGAACTCGTCGGTGTCGCCGACGACCTTCGTGTCCCAGCGGAAGACCTCGCGATAGAAGGTGACCGCCGCGGCGTAGTCCCGCGTTTGCAGCTCGAACCAGCTCGGGGCGCCGTGCTCGTTCAAGACCGTGAAGCCCGGAAACGTTCCGGGCTGCCAGGCACCGAGGACCGCCCCCGTCGGGTCGACGAGCACCGTCTGGCGGCCGAGGTCGGCGACACCCATCGGGGGGAAGACGATCTGGGCGCCCGCGGCCGCGGCCGCGTCGACCGTCCTCGCGAGGTCGTCGGTGCTGAGGTAGATCTTCCAGGTGTTGTCGGCACGCATGTCGCCCATGTCGCCCATGCCGCCGGCGATCGGGACACCCTCGCGGGTGAACATGAAGTAGCCGCCGAACTCGGGGCTCGGCTCTTGAGCCTCCCAGCCGAAGAGTCCGCTGTAGAAGCTCCGGCTGCCCTCGACGTCCGAGGTCCACAGATCGGTCCAGCAGGGCGATCCGAGGGGGGCGCTGTTACGGGTGGGCATGGTCGTTCCTTTCCGTCCGGCAGTCCGTCCGTCGTCTTGCGGTACGGCGGCAACGGCGGTCGTCGTCGCTGGCGCCGGCCTGTCGCCGCGTTGCGTCCGGCGGCACACCGGCGCTTTCCGGAACCGCCGGGTCATTCGCACGTTAACGGCGGCGAGTCCGCCGGCTGTCACCGCCCGGCGGTGACGTGGCCGATCAGCGGCGCCCCCCCGTGGAGAGCTCGTCGCCAGTCCCGGCTCGGTCGAGCGGACACGCGACGACGAAGCACGGGCCGGGCGCGTCGCGACGAGCCCCTCTCGCGCCGCCGGGGGGCGGAGCGAGCTCGAGGTGGTGCCGAGGCGGCTCCTTGGCGCTGGCCCAGGGACGCTGGCCCGGTCGATGGGCCGAGAGTCGACTTCGGCCGTCTCTCGGTCCGGCAGATGGATCGTGAGGGGCGAGAAGCCGCCTCCCTTCGGGCGTCGTCGATCTGCAGGCCAGGGTCGAGGGCGGCCGGTGCGGCCGCCCTCCCTTCCTCTGGCCGTCTCGCGCCCGTCGCCGGCGAGGCCCGATGTCCGTGCTCGGGTCGCCGACCACGGCTGCCGCGTGAGCGAACGGCGCGAGCCGATTCCTGGCTCACGGGTGTCGTTCTCGGCAATCCCGCCGAGGAGAGTGCCGGTCCGGGCGTCGAACTTTGTCGCTCCGGGTCGCCCGGGAACGGTCGCAGGCAGCTACTCGGATTGACCGAACGCCCTGAGCTCCGCAGCCTCCTCTGCGGTCAGCTCGCGTGGCTGCTCGCCGCGCTCGACCTTTGCGCTCTGGACGTGGTGGCGGATCTCGTCGACGATCTCGGGATTCGCCAGGGTGCTCACGTCCCCGACTTCGCCGAAGTTGGAGATGGCCGCGATCACCCGGCGCATGATCTTCCCTGACCGGGTCTTCGGCATGTCCTGCACGATCCAGACGCTCTTGGGTCGTGCGATCTTGCCGATCAAGCGATCGACCGACGCCTTGACCTTGTCCTCGATCGCCTTGCTCGGCGCTACTCCGGGTTTCAAGGAGACGTACATCTCCACCGCGCGTCCGCGTACCTCGTCGACGACCGGGACCGCAGCCGCCTCGGAGACCTCGTCCACGGTGAGGGCGGCGGACTCGATCTCTTTCGTCCCGAGCCGGTGCCCGGCGACGTTGATGACGTCGTCGACCCGTCCGAGGATCCGGAAGTAACCGTCGGCGGCCTGCACCGCGCCGTCGCCGGCGAGGTACGGCCAGTCGTGCCAGTCCTTGCTGTTCCTGTCGGCGCAGAACTTCCCGTAGTAGATGTCGACGAACCTCTCGGGCTGGCCCCAGACGGTCTGGCAGAGCCCCGGCCAGGGATTGCGGATGCAGATGTTGCCCGCCTTGCCACTTCCGGCCGGCACCTCCTTGCGATCCTCGTCGTAGATGACGGGGTAGATGCCCAGCACCGCCGGTCCGCAGCTGCCGGGCTTCATCGGATGCACCGCGGGCAGCGTGCTGCCGAGGAACCCGCCGTTCTCCGTCTGCCACCACGTGTCGACGATGACGGCCTCCCCCTTGCCGACCACCTCGTGGTACCAGCGCCACACCTCGGGCTCGATCGGTTCGCCGACGGTCGTCATGTGCTTGAAGTGGTAGTTGTACTTCGCCGGCTCGTCCGGTCCGAGCTTGCGCAGCATCCGGATCATCGTCGGCGCGGTGTGGAAGATGTTCACGCCGAGCCGCTCGGCGATCCGCCAGGCCCGGCCAGGATCCGGGTACGTGGGCACGCCCTCGTAGATGACGGTCGTCGTCCCGAGCAGCAGAGGCCCATAGACGATGTAGGAGTGTCCCGTGATCCAGCCGATGTCCGCGGTGCACCAGTAGGTGTCATCCGGGTGGATGTCCTCGTAGTACTTCGAGGTTCCCGCCACGTAGGCCAGGTATCCGCCCGTCGAGTGCTGGCACCCCTTCGGCCGCCCCGTCGTCCCGCTCGTGTACATGAGGAAGAGCGGCGCCTCGGCCGGCATCGAGACCGGGTCGACCACCTTGTCGCGATAGCCACCGATGAGCTCGTCGACGAAGAAGTCCCGACCTTCGACCATCGGGCTGCGCGAGGCGTACTGGCCCGGGTGGCGCCGGAACACGAGCACCTTGTCGACCTTCTGACCGAGCTTGTCGGCCGCCTCCACGGCCTCGTCGGCCCGGGCCTTGTGGTCGACGAGCTCGCCGCTGCGGTAGTACCCGTCCACGGTCACGAGGATGCGGCTGCCGGAGTCGGCGAGCCGGTCCCCGCACGCGGCACCAGAGAACCCGCCGAACACCTCGCAGTGGATGGCGCCGAGCCGCGCGCAGGCGAGCATGGCGACGGGGAGCTCCGGGATCATCGGCAGATAGAAGGTGACCCGGTCGCCGGTCTGCACCCCGCCGGCGTCTCGGAGCAGACCTGCGAACTCGTTCACGCGCCAGTAGAGCTCCTGGTAGGTGATGGTCTGGGTGCCCTCATCTTCGGGCTCGGGCACCCAGATGATCGCCGCCTTGTTGCGCGCCTCCGCCAGGTGGCGGTCGACGCAGTTGTAGCTGGCGTTGAGACGGCCGCCGACGAACCACTTCCAGAAGGGCGGATTGCTCGAGTCGAGCATCGTTTGCCACCTCGTGTCCCACGTCAGGAGGTCGGCGTACTCCTTGAAGCACTCGGGGAACCGCTCTTCGCTGAACCTTTCGAAGATCTGAGGATCCGCGGCATTCGCCTGCGCGATGAAGGCAGGGGAGGGGTAGTAGTAGCCCTCTTCGCGCCAGTGGACGGCAATTTCGGACTCAGAGACCTGCTCGGCCTCGGACTCCTCCGTCGGAATCTCTTCTGCCATCGTTCCTCTCCCATCTCGGCTATCTCGAGTGTCGGACCATTATCGCGAGCACCACTCGGACGCGCGGTGTGACCTGCCAACCCCGGCGCACGGTCCCGTGACGGGGGTCGTTGTTCCGAGTAGGTTCGAAACTGCCCTTCAGGCAGAACCCAGGGCAACGGGACGACAGAGAGGCTAGGCCATGACCACGCAGTCCGGGGAAACTCAGGGAGCCTCAGCCGGTGGCGGCGGAACCGCCCCGATGGTCCATCGTGTGGCGGATCCGGGCCCGCTCGGATTGGCCGCCTTCGCCATGACGACGTTCGCGCTCAGCATCGGGAACACGAACGTCTGGGGCCCAGGGGCCAAGGCCGCGCTCGCGCTCGCCCTCGTGTACGGCGGTGGCGCCCAGCTCCTCGCCGGGATGTGGGAGTTCGTCCGGAAGAACACGTTCGGCGCGCTCGCCTTCTCCTCCTTCGGGGCGTTCTGGATCGCCTACTACGTCTTCGTCAAGTTCATCGCCCCGGGAGTCAAGGCGTCCGACCTCCCGGTCGCGGTCGGCGTCTTCCTTCTGGGATGGGCCATCTTCACCGCCTACATGACGGTGGCGTCCTTTAGGGTGAGCGGTGCCGTTGTCGCCGTGTTCGTGCTCCTCACGATCACCTTCGTGCTCCTCACGATCGGCGCGTTCCAGTCGAACGTGGACCTCACCAAGGCCGGCGGATGGGTCGGGCTCGCCACCGCAGCCGCGGCGTGGTACGCGTCGTTCGCGGGCGTCGTGAACGAGACCTTCAAGAAGTCGCTCATCCCGACGTTGCCGCTCGCACCTCGTTAGGAGGGTTCTGGCGCGAGCCGTTCGGGACAAATGGCACTGGTTCACACCTGTCACTCCAGGCGTAATCTCTGCTCATGAGCGTCCACAACCTCAAGAACCTTTTCAGCCCCAACCGCGTCGCGGTCGTCGGCGCCGGTCGTGAGCCCTCCCAGCTCGGTCACATCGTCCTGCGGAACCTCGTCGATGGCGGTTTCGACGGGGTCGTCTACCCGATCAACCCCGGACGCGAGTCGATCAGCGGCATCCAGGCCTACCCGAGCGTCGCCGAGACGCCGGCCAGACCGGACCTCGCGATCGTCTGCACGCCCGCGGCCTCGGTGCCCGACGTCGTGCGCGTCTGCGGCGAGAGGGGCGTGCCGGCGGTCGCGGTCCTCTCGGCCGGCTTCCGGGAAGCCGGTGCCGAGGGATCCGAGCTCGAGCGGCTCGTCCGCGAGGAGCTGGCGCGCCATGAGGGGATGCGGCTGCTGGGGCCCAACTGTCTCGGGCTCATCGTGCCGCGCCTCGGGCTCAACGCCAGCTTCGCCAAGACGATGCCGATCGATGGCCACATCGCCTTCGCCTCGCAGTCGGGAGCGCTCGCGACCTCGGTCATCGACTGGGCGGCCGCCCAGCAGATCGGCTTCTCCCAGGTCGTCTCCGTCGGCAACATGCTCGATGTCGACCTCGGGGACCTCATCGACTACCTCGCGCAGGACGCCCACACGCGCGCGATCTTCCTCTACATCGAGACGGTGACCCAACCGCGCAAGTTCATGTCGGCGGCGCGGGCCTTCTCGCGCACGAAGCCGATCATCGTCTACAAGGCGGGACGTTTCACCGCGTCGGCTCAGGCGGCGGTCTCGCACACGGGCGCCATGGTCGGCGAGGACGCCGTCTACGACGCCGCGCTGCGCCGGGCAGGCGCGGTGCGCGTCGGCCGGATCGAGGAGGTGTTCGCCACCGCCGAGTTGCTCGCCCGCGAGCACCCGATCTACCGCGCCCGCCTGGCCGTCGTCACGAACGCGGGCGGTCCCGGGGTGATGGCCGCGGACGCCCTGCTCGGCCGCGACGGCGAGCTGGCGGAGCTCGAGCCGGCGACGATGAAGGTGCTCGATGAGGTGCTGCCGGCGGCGTGGTCGCACAACAACCCGGTCGACGTGCTCGGCGACGCGCCCGCCAAGCGCTTCGGGGAGGCGGTGCAGGCGGTGCTGGCGGACGACCAAGTCGACGCCGTGCTGGCGATTCTCACGCCACAGGCGATGACCGACGCCAGCGCGACCGCCGAAGCCGTGCTCACGGCGCGGCGCGGGTCCCCGAAGCCCGTGCTCGCCGCCTGGATGGGCGGGCTCTCCGTGCGCGAGGGGCTCCAGCGCTTGAGCGCCGGCGGGGTGGCCGCCTACGCCTACCCCGAGCAGGCGATCGGCGCCTTGATGGACCTCGTCTCGTACGGTCGCAACCTCGCAACCCTGCACGAGACGCCGCGCAGCATCCCCGTTGGCTTCGCGATCGACCGCCAGCGCGCCAAGGAGCTGATGGGCGCGGTGCTCGCCGAGGGGAGCGGCATCCTCTCGGAGACCTCGACGAAGGCCCTGCTCGACGCCTACGAGATCCCGTTCACGAAGCCGCTCCCGGCCCCGTCGGCCGACGACGCCGTGGAGGTCGCCGACCAGATCGGCTATCCGGTCGTGCTGAAGGTCCGCTCGCCCGGCATCACGCACAAGACCGACGTGGGCGGGGTCGAGCTCGGGTTGCGGGACGCGGCCGCGGTCCGCGCGGCGTACGACCGCATTGTCGCGTCGGTGCGGCAGCGGCGCCCGGAAGCCGAGATACAGGGCGTGACGGTCCAGCCGATGGTGCGGACCTCGGGCTACGAGCTCGTGCTCGGCGCCCGCAAGGACCCGATCTTCGGTGCCGTGATCCTGCTCGGCGCCGGCGGCGTGGCGACCGAGGTCCTGCGCGACCAGGCGCTCGAGCTGCCGCCGCTCAACGAGCGCCTCGCGCTCGGCATGCTCGAGTCGCTGCGGATCTGGCCGCTGCTCTCGGGGCACCGCGACCGGCGGGCCATCGACCTCGACGCGCTGCTCGAGGTCGTGATGCGCTTCTCGTACCTCGTCGCCGACTATCCCGAGCTGAGCGAGATCGAGATCAACCCGCTGCTCGTCAGCGCGGACGGGGCGATCGCCCTCGACGCCAGGGCGGTCGTGGACCAGTCGCTCGTCGGGCGCCAGATGCCGCCGTTCTCGCACCTCGCCATCCGCCCCTACCCGGAGGAGTACACGCGGGAGGCGACGACGTCGGGCGGGCTGCAGGTGACGTTGCGCCCGATCAGGCCCGAGGACGAGCCGGCCTGGCACGAGATGCTCGACGCCTGCTCGGCCGAGACGATCTCCCTGCGCTTCAGCGCCATGGTGAGGCACACCCACGAGTTCGCGACGCGCTTTTGCTTCATCGACTACGACCGCGAGCTCGCGATCGTCGCCGAGCTCGAGTCCGGGGATGGATCGAAGAAGCTCGCTGGCGTCGGCCGGCTCGTCGCCGACCCCGCCCACCTGCGCGCCGAATACGCCGTGCTCGTCGCCGACCCCTGGCAGCGGCGCGGCCTTGGCAACCTCTTGACGAGCTACTGCCTCGAGTCGGCCCCCGCATGGGGGCAATCGTGGGGGTTGCGCAGTGTCTGCGCGGAGACGGCCGTCGAGAACTCGAACATGATCGCCGTGTTCGAGAAGCAGGGCTTCAAGCTGACCCGCCGGGCCGACGAGGGGATCGTCTTCGTCGAGCACCGCGTGAAGGTCGGTTGACCCTCGGGATCGGGTACCCCGGCGAGATCCCGCTCGGCGGGCACGACGGGGCGCGAGGTGGACGAGCCGCCGTCACCCGATAGGCGCCGCCTACAGTTTCGCCCGTGACGAGGGTCTTGACGGCGTGAACACGCTGCTCGGCCCGCTCTTGGGCCTCGGCGGCTGGGAGGCGTACGCGCTCGTCGGGGCACTGTGTTTCGGCGAGGCCGCGCTCTTTGTCGGCTTTGTCCTGCCGGGAGAGACGGCGGTCGTCTTCGGCGGCGTGCTCGCGTCGGAGCACCACGTCAGCCTGTCGTGGATGTGCACCCTCGTCGTCCTCTGCGCGATCGTCGGCGACAGCGCCGGCTACGAGGTCGGCAGGCGGTTCGGGCCGGTGCTGCTCTCGCACCGGCCGCTGAAGGACCACCGCGGGGTCGAACGGACCCGGGATTTCCTGCAGCGCAGGGGCGCCTACGCCGTCTTCGTCGGCAGGTTCGCGGCCGTGTTCCGCGCCCTCGTCCCCGGTGTCGCCGGGGCCTCCGAGGTGCGCTACCGGACGTTCCTCGCCGCCAACGCCGCGGGCGGTCTCGTCTGGGGGACCGCCTACACGCTCGCCGGCTACGCGGTCGGCAAGTCCTACGAGAAGGTGCTGACCTGGGGCGGCCGGGCGTCCACCGCGATCATCACCGTCGTCGCGATCGGCCTCGTCGCGACCTACGTCGTCCACCGCCGACGCCGCCGCGTTGGCGTCTGAGGCGGGGTCGAGCGCCGGGATTGAACCGGCTGGCGCGTCACGCGCCGCAGTTATGCTGACCCTCGCGGACATCCCGGATGCAAAGGGGTGGCGCGCGCCACGCTGAGGGGGGAGAAGGATGGCTTTGCGGCTCGGCGACTTCGCGCCCGACTTCATCGCCGATTCGACCGAGGGGAAGATCGCCTTCCACGACTACCTCGGCCAAGGCTGGGGGGTTCTCTTCTCGCACCCGAAGGACTTCACGCCGGTGTGCACGACCGAGCTCGGCGAGGTCGCCCGGCTGATCGGCGAGTTCGAGCGGCGCGACACCAAGGTCGTGGGGGTCTCGGTCGATTCCGTCGCCTCACACCTCGACTGGTCCGAAGACGTCAAGGAGGTGACCGGACACTCCTTGAACTTCCCCGTGATCGCGGACCCCGATCGCGTCGTCGCCAGCCTCTACGCGATGATCCACCCCTTTGCCGACGGCGTGCTCACGGTCCGGTCGGTCGTCGTCGTCGGCCCGGACAAGAGGGTCGAGCTGCTGATGACCTACCCGATGAGCACCGGACGGGACTTCGCGGAGATCCTGCGGGTCCTCGACTCGCTCCAGCTCGCCGCGAAGTACCCGGTCGTGACGCCGGCGAACTGGAAGCCGGGTGAGGACGTGATCGTCTCGCCCGAGGTCTCGGACGAGGACGCGAGGACGCGGTTCCCGCAGGGGTTCCGAGCGGTCAAGGACTACCTCCGCTTCACGCCGGCGCCCGGACGGTGAGCGCTCGCCGCCGTGTGCAATCGAAGCGATCGACTTAGTCGGGTTTTTCTGCGACGCCGTTAGGCTCGCCTCCGCACACAACCGACACCGTGGTGAGCGCCGTGCGCGCCGCCGGATTGGAACAGGAAGAAGGAGATGGCACTGCAGCTAGGCGATATTGCCCCGAACTTCACGGCCGATTCGACCGAAGGGGAGATCACGCTCTACGACTACCTCGGCCAGAGCTGGGGGATTCTCTTCTCGCACCCGAAGGACTTCACGCCGGTGTGCACGACCGAGCTTGGTGAGGTCGCCCGGCTGAAGGGCGAGTTCGACAAGCGCAACACGAAGGTCCTCGGCGTGTCGGTCGATCCGGTGTCCTCCCACGAGGGCTGGGTCGCCGACATCAAGGACGTCACCGGCCAGGCGCTGAACTACCCGCTGCTCGGGGACCCCGATCGCAAGGTCGCCGACCTCTACGGGATGATCCATCCGAACGCCGACAACACGCTCACGGTCCGGTCGGTGTTCGTCATCGGCCCGGACAAGAAGGTCAAGCTGATGATCACCTACCCGGCGTCGACGGGAAGGAACTTCGCGGAGATCCTGCGGGTCCTCGACTCGCTCCAGCTCACCGCGAGCTACTCGGTCGCGACGCCGGTGAACTGGAAAGACGGCGAGGACGTCATCATCGTGCCGGCGGTGTCGGACGAGGACGCCAGGACGAAGTTCCCGAAGGGTTTCAAGGCGGTCAAGAAGTACCTGCGCTACACCCCGCAACCGAACCGCTGAGCGGGTCCGCCCGACCGCTCGTGGCGCCGAGTCCCGCCTCCGGTCACCGGGGGCGGGGCGGTGCGCGCCGGCCCTGACGTGGCGGGGCCGGAGGGCCCCGAGAGTACGATTCGCTCGATGCGGAGCGCTGTCCTGTCGGCGTACCGGCGGGCCATGTCATGGGCTCCGATCGAGAAGGACACCTTCCTCTATCTGTGCGCGACGGTGTTCGCCGTCGCGACCGCCGCCGTCGCGGTCTCGGCCGACTACCGGGAGTGGGGCCAGATGGCGGCCGTCGCCTACGGCATCGGGACCGTGGTCTGTGCCGCCGTGGCGGTGGGCTCTCGCCGGGGCGCGCTGCCCGCGTCGTCGGTCGGCCTGGCGCGGCGCCTCGTCGTCGCCGGCGTCATCGTCGGGGCGGTCGTCGTCCCGCTCGTCTGCGAGCTCATCTGGCGGGCCGAGGCGCGTCCCGGCGCGAACGCGCAATCCGAGGTTGCCGTGGTCGAACGTGCCGGTGACCGGCTCGCCAACGGCAAGAGCCCGTACCTCGACCACCCGGTGACGGTCGGCGTCTCGCCCCGCTCGGACGCGAAGTCGATCGACGCCAACTCCTTCTACCCCTACCTGCCGGGCATGGCGCCCTTCGGCCTCGCCAACGCCGCGGCGATGCCGGCCGAGCTCACCGACGCCCGCGTCACCCTCGCCGGGTTCACCCTTGTCGTCGCGGCGATCGCGCTTCTCAGCGCCTCCGCGACGGTCGGCCGCCGCGGGCGGGCGCTGCAGTTCCTCGTGCTCCTGCCGTCGGGGGCGTTGCCGATGGTGACGGGCGGCGACGACCTGCCTGTCCTCGCGCTCATGCTGGCGGGCCTCGTGCTCGTGGCGAAACGACGACCCGTGCCGGCGGGCCTCGTCCTCGGCTGCGCGGCGACGCTGAAGTTCACCGCCTGGCCGGTGATCGTGCTCCTGCTGCTCGCCGTCCGGGACCGGGACGACCGTCCGGCGCCGCTGCGCTTCGCGGCCGCGGTCGCGCTCGTCGCCGTCCCGGTGATCGGCGTCGGTTTCGTGACGAGCCCCGGGGCGTTCGTCGAGAACGTGATCCGCTTCCCCCTGGGTCTCACCTCGGTGAAGTCCCCGGCGGCGAGTCCGCTCCTCGGCCAGGTGCTCGTCACGACGTTCCCCGATCACCGCCGGCTCGTCACCGCGGTGCTCGTCGTGATCGGGCTCGCCCTCGTCGCCTACGGCCTGCGCCGCTGGACGCCACGGACCCCGGCGGCCGTCGTGCGCTTCACGGCGTGGGCGATGCTGCTGGCGACGCTGCTCGCGCCGGCGACGCGCTTCGGCTACCTCATGTACCCGGCAAACCTCTTCGTCTGGGCCTACCTGCTCGAGGGGATGGTCCCCGCGCCGCCGGCGGCAGCCGGCCTGGACCACTCGTTGGCGCCCAGCCCCGCCGTCCTCGCCGGCGGCGTCGCGCCCGTGGCGCCCGGCTGATCGCGCTGCGGAGCCGGGCCCAAACGACCAGGTCGGCCCCGCGATGCGCCGACGTGACCAGGTCGGCGACGGTACCCTGTGTCATGGACGCGGTGGGCCCACTCGACCGGGAACACCTCACCACGCCGATGCTGCTCGTCGGGATCGACGAGAAGCCGGAGCCGGTCAGCTCGATCGAGCCGTTGATCTCGACGCTGGCGTACCGCCACCCGGGCCTCGACACCGCGATCGTCCGTCGCGGCTTCGCCCTCGCCTCCCGCGCCCACGAGGGCCAGCGCCGCCTGTCGGGCGAGCCGTACATCACCCACTCCATCGCCGTGGCCCAGATCGTCGCCGACCTCGGTCTCGACGCGACGAGCGTCGTCGCCGCGCTCCTCCACGACGTCGTCGAGGACACGGCGGTGACCGTCGCGGAGATCGCGTCCGAGTTCGGCGGCGTCGTCGCCGAGATCGTCGACGGCGTGACGAAGCTCGACCGCCTGAAGTTCTCCTCGCGGGAGGCCCAACAGGCGGCGACGGTGCGCAAGATGCTCGTCGCGATGGCGAACGACTGGCGCGTCCTCGTCATCAAGCTCGCCGACCGGCTCCACAACATGCGCACGCTCTCGGTGATGCCCGATTGGAAGCAGCGCCGCATCGCCCAGCAGACGCTCGACATCTACGCGCCGCTCGCGCACCGCCTCGGCATCCAGGAGATCAAGTGGCAGCTCGAGGACCTCTCGTTCTTCACCCTCCACCCGAAGCGCTACGAGGAGATCGCCCAGATGGTGGCGACCCGGGCGCCGAGCCGTGAGCTTGAGGTCGCCGAGGTCGTCGAGGTCCTGAAGGCCCGCTTGGAGGCGCTCGGCATCGAGGCCATCGTCACCGGCCGGCCGAAGCACCTCTGGAGCATCTACGAGAAGATGGTCGTGCGCGGCAAGGAGTTCGAGGAGATCAACGACCTCGTCGGGATCCGGGTCATCGTCGACTCGGACAAGGACTGCTGGGAGGCCCTCGGCACCGTCCACGCCCTGTGGCCGCCGGTACAGGGCCGCTTCAAGGACTACATCAACTCGCCGAAGTTCAACCTCTACCAGTCGCTCCACACCACCGTCGTCGGCCCGCGCGGCAAGCCCCTCGAGGTGCAGATCCGCACGATGGCGATGCACCTGCGCGCCGAGCACGGCATCGCCGCCCACTGGGGCTACAAGGAGGACGCCGCCCACCCCGGGGAGGCGTCCTCGTCCGACGAGATCCAGTGGCTGCAACGGATTGTCGACTGGGAACGCGAAACCCCCGACCCGATCGAGTTCCTCGAGACCCTCAAGCTCGACCTCGAACAGGACGAGGTCTACGTCTTCACGCCGAAAGGCGAGATCATCACGCTGCCGACGGGGTCGACGCCGATCGACTTCGCCTACGCGATCCACACCGACGTCGGCCACCGCTGCGTCGGCGCGCGCGTGAACGAGAAGCTCGTGCCGATCGAGACGAAGCTGCAGTCGGGCGACACCGTCGAGATCATCACCTCGAAGTTCGCCACGGCGGGCCCGTCGAACGACTGGCTGAAGATCGTCGTCTCGCCCAAGGCGCGCAACAAGATCCGCCAGTGGTTCTCCCGGGAGCGCCGCGAGGACGCGATCGACAACGGTCGCGACGACCTCGCCAAGGAGCTGCGGCGGGAGGGTCTCCCGGTGCGCCGGCTGTTCGACTCGAGCGCGCTCGAGCGGCTGGCGAGCGTGCTCGGGTACGCCGACCTCGAGGGGCTCTACGCCGCGATCGGCGAGGGCCACCTCTCGGCACGCGCCGTCGTGCAGCGGCTGCGGCGCGAGATCCTCGGCGAGGGCGAGGAGCAGCTGCCGACGACCGTCCTGCAGCCGAGGCGGTCGGCGGTCGGGGAATCGACGAGCGCCGGCGTGTTCGTCGAGGGGCTCGACGACATGTTGGTGCGCCTCTCGGCCTGCTGCACCCCGGTGCCGGGCGACCCGATCGTCGGCTTCGTGACGCGCGGGCGCGGCGTGTCCGTCCACCGCGCCGACTGCGTGAACGCCCTCTCGCTCGCCGGCGAGCACCGGGAGCGGCTCGTCGAGGTCGAATGGGACGCGGCCCAGGTGGGGCTGCACACCGCGGGCATCGGGGTGAAGGCGCTCGATCGCTCGGAGCTGCTCGCCGACGTCGCGCGCGTCCTCGCCGAGCACCACGTCGGCATCGTCGCAGTTTCCGCCGAGACCGCGCCGGATAGGGTGACGAGCATGCGTTTCGAGTGCGAGCTCGCCGACAGCGCGCACCTTGACTCGGTCCTTGCGTCGCTGCGAGGGCTCGAAGGCGTCTACGACGCCTTCCGCCTGTTGCCTGGCAAGGGCAGGTCCTTCCGCGCCGCCAACTCGTGAGCGCTTTCCAGGCGCCCAAGGGGACGCGCGACGTCCTGCCACCGGAGAGCGCGCGCTTTGCCATGGTCGTCGCCCGCTTCGCCGAGCTCGCGCGGACCGCCGGCTACGGGCTCCTCGTCTCGCCGCTCATCGAGGACGCGCAGGTCTTCCGCCGCAGCGCCGGCGTCGGCACCGACATCGTGCAGAAAGAGATGTACGAGTTCGAGGACAAGGGGCACCGCTTGCTCGCGCTGCGGCCGGAGGGGACGGCGTCGGTCGTGCGCGCCTTCGTCCAGCACCACCCGCCGGTGCCGTGGAAAGTCTGGTACGCGACGCCGGCCTTCCGTTACGAACGGCCCCAGGCCGGGCGGTACCGCCAGCACCACCAGCTCGGCGTGGAGGCGATCGGCAGCGCCGACCCCGACCTCGACGTCGAGGTGATCGCCTGCGGGGCCGCCTTCCTCGCCTCGCTCGGGCTGCGCGGGGTCGAGCTCAGGGTGAACTCGATGGGCGACGACGCCTGCCTGCCCGCCTACCGCCTGGCGCTCACGGCCCACCTCGCCGCCCACGAGGCCGAGCTCTGCGCCGAGCACGCCCACCGCTGGACGACGAACCCGCTGCGCGTCCTCGACTGCAAGGACCCGGCCTGCGTGGCGCTGCACGAGGGGGCACCGCGGCTGTCGGACGCGCTCTGCGCGCCGTGCCGCGCCCATCTCGCGCGGGTGACCGCGGGCCTCGGCGCGCTGGGCATCCGCTGGGCGGCCGACGAGTTCCTCGTGCGGGGGTTCGACTACTACACGCGCACGACCTTCGAGTTCTCTTCGCCGGCGCTTCCCGCGGCGCAGAACGTCGTGCTCGGCGGCGGCCGCTACGACAAGCTCGTCGCCGCGCTCGGCGGCAACGAGACGCCGGGGATCGGCTTCGGGTGCGGCATCGAGCGCGTGCTCCTCGCCTGCGAGCTCGAACACGTCCTCGGCGAGGTGACCGACGCGGTCGACGTGTACGTCGTCGACCTCGTCGACGGGTCCGCGGCCCGCGACCTCACGGCGAGGCTGCGGGGCGCGGGGATCGCCGCCGACCGTGCCTTCGGCGGCCGGTCGCTGAAGGCCCAGCTCCGCCTCGCCGACCGCGGCCAGGCCCGGCTCGCCGTCATCGTCGGGGCCGACGAGCTCGCCGCGGGCACGGTGACGCTGCGCGCGCTGCGCGGCCCGGGCGCGGGACGCCAGGAATCCGTCGAGCTCGCCGGGCTCGAGGCCGCGATCCGGAGGTGGGTCTCGTGACCGGGATCGGTGAAGCGCCCGTCGGGCTCGGCCTGCGCACGCACTACTGCGGCGCCCTGCGGCCCGCCGACGCGGGCCGCGAGGTCTCGGTCTGCGGCTGGGTGGCGCGCCGGCGCGAGCACGGCGAGCACCTCGCCTTCCTCGACGTGCGCGACCACACGGGCGTCGTCCAGTGCGTCGTCGAACGCGCCCACGCCATCCGACCCGAGTACGTCGTGCGCGTGACGGGCACCGTGCGCGTCCGTCCGGAGGGGACGGCGAACCCGGCGCTTCCGACCGGCGAGATCGAGCTCGGCGACTGCGCCGTCGAGACCCTGGCGACGTGCGAGCCGGTGCCGTTCTCGCTCGACGAGCGGGCCGAGACGGAGGAGCCCCTCCGGCTGCGCTACCGGTACATCGACATGCGGACCGACCGGATGCAGGCGAACCTGCGGCTGCGCGCCGTTGTGAACTCGGCGATCCGCCGGTCGATGGAACGCCAGGGATTTGTCGAGATCGAGACGCCGCTGCTGTGGACCCCGACGCCGGAGGGGGCGCGCGAGTTCGTCGTGCCGTCGCGGTTGCAGCACGGCCTGTTCTACGCGTTGCCCCAGAGCCCCCAGATCGCCAAACAGCTGACGATGATCGGCGGCTTCGACCGCTACTACCAGATCGCGCGCTGCCTGCGCGACGAGGACCTGCGGGCCGACCGGCAGTTCGAGTTCACCCAGCTCGACGTGGAGGCGAGCTTCGTGGGCCAGGACGAGATCCTCGGCTTCGTCACGGACGCGATGGGCGAGGCGGCCGAGGCCGCGACCGGCGAGCGCCCCGGGGAGTTCGCCCGGATGACCTGGGCCGTCGCCCTCGACCGCTACGGGACCGACAAACCCGACGTGCGCTTCGGGATGGAACTCGTCGATCTCGCCGCCGCCCTCGCCGGCTCCGAGTTCAAGGCCCTGCGCGCCCCGGCCGTGAAGGCGATCGTCGTGCCGGGCGGAACCGGCCTCAGCCGGGCGCGCCTCGACGAGCTCGTCGCCAGGGCGAAGTCGCTTGGCGCCGAGGGCCTCGTCTGGCTGCGCGCCGCCGGGGACCCGGTCGCGCTCGACAGCCCGGTGGCGAAGTTCCTTTCGCCGGCCGAGCTCGCCGCCATCGTCACGGCGGGGCGGGTCGCGGCCGGCGATCTCGTGCTGATCGTCGCCGGCGAGCACCGCCGCGCCTGCGAGGTGCTCGGCCAGCTGCGACTCGAGCTCGGTCGCCCGGCGACGAGCGGCGGGCCGCTCAGCTTCTGCTGGGTCGTCGACTTCCCGCTCTTCGACGGGGTCGACGAGGAGGGTAACCCGCAGGCCGCCCACCACCCGTTCACGATGCCGTATCTCGAGGACCTGGAGAAGATGGAGACCGACCCGTTCAGCGTGCGGGCGCACTCCTACGACCTCGTCTTGAACGGCTGGGAGCTCGGCTCCGGGTCGATCCGGATCCACCGGCCCGAGCTGCAGCGGCGGATCTTCCGGGCGCTCGGCATCTCGGCCGCCGACGCCGAGTCCCGCTTCGGGTTCCTGCTCGACGCCTACCGCTACGGCGGACCGCCGCACGGCGGGTTCGCCGTCGGCCTCGACCGGTTCGTCGCCATCCTCGCCGGCGAGGAGAACATCCGCGAGGTGATCGCCTTCCCGAAGACCCAGTCCGGATCGGACCCGATGACCGGCGGGCCGCTCGCGCTCACGCCGACGCGGCTGGGCGAGCTCGGCCTGCGCGTCGTCGCGGACCGCGCGGTCGGGCCGGCGGCGCCGCCCGGGACGACGGGGGCGAGCTAGGCGCGCGGGCGCGTCGGCGATGGCGCAGCGACCGCACTCCGACCTGTTCGATGCCGCGGCAGCCGAGGAGTTGTCCCGCACGGCGCCGCTCGCGACGCGGATGCGGCCGACAACGCTCGGGGAGTTCGTCGGGCAGACCCACCTCGTCGGCGCCGGCGCGACCCTGCGGGCGCTCATCGAGGCGGACCGGCTGTCCTCGGCGGTGTTCTTCGGCCCGGCGGGCTCGGGCAAGACGACGCTCGCCCGCATCGTGGCGGCTGCCTCGGCCAAGGTCTTCGTCCAGCTCTCGGCGACCGCGGCCGGGGTGAAGGAGATCCGCGAAACCCTCGAGGCGGCGCGGCGCGAGCTCGGCACGACGGGGCGGGGCACGATCCTTTTCCTCGACGAGATCCACCGCTTCTCGCGCGCCCAGCAGGACGCGCTCCTGCCGGGGGTCGAAGAGGGCGTCGTCGTGCTGATCGGCGCGACGACGGAGAACCCGTTCTTCTCGCTGACGTCGCCGCTGCTGTCGCGCTCGACGCTGTGGCGCTTCGACCCGATCGGCCACGACGACCTCGCCGCGCTCGGCCAGCGGGCCGCGAGCCTCGAGCACGCGACGATCGACGCCGACGCCCTCGACGCGTGCTGCGATCTCGCCGACGGCGACGCCCGGACGATGCTGACGACGCTCGAGATCGCGATCGCCGTCGCCCACGCCCGGGCGGACGACGAGGTGGTGATCAGCCGGGCGGACGTCGAGGCGGCGAGGACGACCCGCGCCATCCGCCACGGGCGCGACGCCCACTACGACCTCATCAGCGCGCTCATCAAGTCCGTGCGAGGCTCGGACCCGGACGCCGGGGTCTACTGGCTCGCGCGTCTGCTCGCCGCGGGCGAGGACCCGCGCTTCGTCGCGCGCCGGCTCGTCATCCTGTCGAGCGAGGACGTCGGGACGGCGGACCCGCTCGCCCTCGTCGTCGCCGAGGCGGCCGCGGCGGCGCTCGACCGGGTGGGACTGCCGGAGGCGGCGCTCAACCTCGCCGAGGCGGTCGTCTACCTCGCCACGGCGCCGAAGTCGAACCGCGCCGCGGCCGCGCTCTGGGCGGCGCAGTCCGACGTCGAGAACGGCCCGTTGGGCGACGTGCCGGCGCGGCTGCGCGGGTCGAACTACCCCGGGGCGGAGTCGCTCGGGCACGGCGTCGGCTACGAGTATCCTCACGATGACCCGCGTGGCTGGGTCGCAGCCGACTACCTCCCGGCCGAGCTCGTCGGACGGCGCTACTACGAGCCGTCCGAGCACGGCGCCGAGGCCGAGATCGCCCGGCGGCTCGCGGCCCTGCGAGGCCTACGGCACGAAGCCGCGTCCGGGGACGCAGCACCGAAGGAGCACCGGACACGGTGAGGACATGACGATCTCGAGCGACCAGCTGCGGGCGGCGTTCACCCGTTTCTTCGTCGAGCGGGGGCACGCCGCGCTCGCCCCGGCGAGCCTCGTGCCCGTCGACCCGTCGGTGATGTTCACGATCGCCGGCATGGTGCAGTTCAAGCCGTACTTCACGGGCGAGGAGCGACCGCCGGTCGAGCGCGCCACGACGATCCAGCCCTGCTTCCGCATGTCGGACATCGACCTCATCGGGACGACGGCGCGCCACGAGACGCTGTTCGAGATGCTCGGCAACTTCAGCTTCGGCGACTACTTCAAGGAGCTGGCGATCCCGTACGCCTGGGAGCTCGTGACCGAGGTGCTCGGCTTCGAACCGGACAGGCTCTGGGTCACGATCCACGAGTCCGACGACGACTCGGCGGGGATTTGGCAGGAGGCGGCGAAACTCCCCGCCGAGCGCATCCAGAAGATGGGCGACGACAACTTCTGGAAGATGGGCGACACCGGCCCGTGCGGGCCGTGCTCGGAGATCTACTACGACCGCGGGGAGAGCTTCGGTCCACCGGGCGGCCCCGCGAGGGGGGACTCAGAGCGCTACACCGAGATCTGGAACCTCGTCTTCATGCAGTACGAGCGGTCCGCCGACGGGACGCTTGTCGACCTGCCGAAGAAGAACATCGACACCGGCGCCGGGCTCGAACGGATCCTCACGCTGCTCCAGGGCGTCGGATCGCTCTTCGAGACCGACCTCTTGGCGCCGATCGTCGAGGCCGCGGCCCGCCTCACGAAGTCGCCCGTCGGACGGGACGAGCCGACCGACGTCGCCCTGCGCATCCTCGCCGACCACGCCCGCGCGACGACCTTCCTCGTTTCGGACGGCGTCTTCCCCTCGAACGAGGGGCGCGGCTACGTGCTGCGGCGCATCGTGCGGCGCGCCGCGTTGCGCGCCCACCGCCTCGGCGTCGCCGAGATCGTGTTGCCCGATCTCACCGACGCCGTCGTGGCCACGCTCGGCGCGGCCTACCCGAAACTCGTGCGCGACGCCTCGCTCGTGCGGACCGTCGTCGGCCACGAGGAGGAGGCCTTCCGCCGCACGCTGCGCGCCGGCTCGCAGCTCATCGACACCGAGCTCGCCAAGGGCGGGCGCGTGCTCGCCGGCGAGTCCGCCTTCAGGCTGCACGACACCTACGGCTTCCCGATCGACCTCACCGTCGAGGTCGCGGCGTCCCGCGGCGTCGAGGTCGACCGCGCCGGCTTCGAGGCGGCGATGGCTGAGCAGCGCGACCGGGGCCGTGCCGCGGCGCGCCAGGCGACGAGCGGGGCCGGACACGCGGGAGCACGCGAGATCCTCGAGGCCTTCGGCCCGACCGTCTTCCTCGGCTACACGGAGACCGCGGCCGCGGCGCGGGTGCTCGGGATCGAGACCCGTGACGAGGCCGACGGCTTCGCCAACGTCGACGGAGAGAGGCTGCCCGCGGGCGCCGAGCTCGCCGACGTGTTCCTCGACCGGACGCCCTTCTACGCCGAGAGCGGCGGCCAGGTCGGCGACACCGGCACGATCGTCGGGTCGACGGGCACCTTCCGCGTCCTCGACACGACGTCGGCCGACGGGATCACCCGCCACACGGGCTACGTCTCGACGGGCGTGCTCGCCGCCGGCGCCGAGGTGGCCGCGTCCATCGACGTCGCGCGCCGGGAGTCGATCCGGCGCAATCACACGGCGACGCACCTGCTCCACTGGGCGTTGCGCGCCGTGCTCGGCGAACACGTGAAGCAGCAGGGATCGCTCGTCGCGCCCGACCGTCTGCGCTTCGACTTCAGCCACTTCGCCGCGGTCACGGCGGACGAACTCGCGAGGGTCGAGGACCTGGTCTCGAGGGCGATCCTCGGCGATTCGCCGGTCCGCGTCGAAGAGATGCCCCGGGCCGACGCCGAGAAGGCGGGCGCCATCGCCTTTTTCGGCGAGAAGTACGGCGAGATCGTCCGCGTCGTGCGAGCCGGACCGGAGTCGGTCGAGTTCTGCGGCGGCACCCACGTCTCGGCGCTCGGCACGATCGGGCCGTTCCGCATCGTCTCGGAGAGCTCGATCGGCGCGAACACCCGCCGGATCGAGGCGACGACGGGCGAAGGATCCCTGGCCGAGATCCGCAAGCTGACCTCGGTCGTCGTCCGCGCCGCGACGGCGCTGCACACCGTGCCCGACGAGCTCGCCGACGCGGTCGAGCGGCTCGTCGAGCGCGAACGCGCCCTCGCCGACGAACTGCGCCGCCTGCGGTCGCAGTCGATCGCCGCCGAGGCGAAGGAGCTCGCGGCTTCCGCCGACGCCGGGACCGTCGTCGCCCGTCGTGACGGTGTCGACCCGGCGGCCCTGCGGGAGCTCGCCCTCGCGACGCGCCGCGAGGCGGGGGTCGACGCCGTCGGGCTCATCGGCGCGACCGGCGACGGGCGCGTCGCGATCGTCGTCGCCGTGACCGGGGCGAGCGGCGTCGACGCGCGCGCCGTCGCCTCGGCCGCGGCGGCCGTCGTCGGCGGCGGCGGGGGCGGATCACCCGAGCTCGCCACCGCAGGTGGCCGTGACCTCGGCGCCATCGACGCCGCGGCGGCGACCCTCCGGACGCGGCTCGGGTCGCCGTGAGCGGGCCCGGGCTCGGCGGGGCGCCGGGGGCGGAGCCGGGTCGCTGTCTCGGGGTCGACCTCGGCGAGGCACGGATCGGTCTCGCCGTCACGGACTCGGCCCGCACGGTCGCCGTGCCGCGGGGCATCCTCGCCCGCAGCGGCGACGAGGAGGCCGACCACGAGGCGCTGGCGAAGCTCGTCGGTGATCTCGGCGCTCACCTCGTCGTCGTCGGCGTGCCCCTCAGCCTCGACGGGACGATCGGACCGGCGGCGGGGCGGGTCATCGCCGAGACGGCGCGGCTCTCCCGCGTGCTCCCGGTCCCGGTGGAGACGATCGACGAGCGGTTCTCGACGGTCGAGGCCGGCCGCCGGCGACGCGAGGCCGGCCCGGCCGCATCCGGGACCGGCCGGCTGGGCGCGCGGTCCGGCCGCCGGCAGAGGGAGCGGGCCCACGCCGACCGGGCGCCGGTCGACGCCGGCGCGGCGGCCGTCATCCTCCAGGCGTACCTCGATCGCGAGCGTCCGACGTGATCGGCCTCGACGGTGCGACGCCCGTCGGGCGCACGGTCGCCGCCGGCGTGATCGGCGACCCGGTCGCGCACTCGCTCTCGCCCGTCATCCACAACGCGGCCTACGCCGCGCTCGGTCTCGAGTGGAGCTACGGGACCTTCCTCGTCCGTGCCGGCGAGGTCGAGCGGGCGCTCGAGGTGGCCGCGGCCCAGGGCCTGCGGGGCCTTTCGGTGACGACGCCGCACAAGGTCGCCGCCGCCGCGGCCTGCGCGGCGCGCTCGGCGGCGGTCGAACGGATCGGCGCGGCGAACACCGTCGTGTTCTCCGCGGGACGCGCCGTCGCGGAGAACACCGACGGCCCGGGCCTGCTTGACGACCTCGCCGAAACCTGGCGGTTCAGACCGGCGGACCGGGTCTGTGCCGTCGTCGGCGCCGGCCCGACGGCGCGGGCCGTCGTCGCCGCGCTCGGTGACGCCGGGGCCCGCGAGGTCCTCGTCGTCGACCGGACCGCCGCCAACGCCGCCGCCGCCGCCGCGCTCGCCGGTGCGGCCGGTCGGGTGGCCGAACCGCGCGAGGTCGCCTCGGCCGCGCTCGTCGTCCAGGCGACGTCGGTCGGGTCCGCCAGCGCCGTCACGGGGTACGCCGGGGGCTGGGAGTCGATCACCCGGCACCTCGGTGCCGACCAGCTCGTCGTCGACGTCATCTACGCGCCTCCCGTCACCGAGTTCCTCGCCCTCGCCGGCGCCCAAGGGGCCCGCGTCCGCAACGGTCTCGGCATGCTCGTGCACCAGGCTGCCCGCCAGGTGGCGCTGTTCACCGGCGAGACGCCGCCGATCGACGCGATGTTCGAGGCCCTGGGGATCAGCCGCAGCGCGTGACGGGCTGAGCCCGTCGCGCCGGGAGCGTGCTCGCGGCGCGGCAAATCCGCACGCCGGACGGCCGGTAACCTGTCGGGTCGTGGCGGCCCATCTCCTCACGCGGCGTGCGCGCGTCGCGCGCCGCAAGGAGGACAGCGCCGCGGTCGCCGTCTTGCGCCACGTCGATTTCGCGCTCGTGGTGGCGGTCCTCGTGCTCGGCGCGGTCGGGGCCGTGATGGTGTACTCGGCGACGCGCTCGGCCTACCCGCTCGAGCCCTCGTACTACCTGAAGCGTCAGATCGCCTACGGCGTGGTCGGCACGGGCGCGATGGTCGTCTGCGCGCTCGTCGACTACCGGCGGCTCGAGGAGTGGGGGTACGTCTTCTACGGCGCCGTCGTGCTCGCCCTCGTCGCGGTGAAGGCGATCGGCCATTCCGAGAACGGCGCCCAGCGCTGGATCTCGTTCGCCGGCTTCCAGTTCCAGCCGTCGGAGTTCGCCGTCCTCGCCGTGATCGCCGTCATCGCCGTGTACCTGGCGCGCCACGAACGGGTGCTCAACGTGCCCTCGATCGCGACGCTCGTCGCGCTGGCGGGCGTCCCGATGCTGCTCATCGTGGCGCAGCCGGACATCGGCACCGCGCTCCTGCTCGCCGCGGTGCTGTTCGTGATGCTGTTCGTCGGGGGGGTCCGCCTGCGCTTCCTGGCGGGCCTCGCCGCGCTGGCGATCGTGGGCTTCACCTGCGCCGTCGTGCTCCACGTGCTCAACCGCTACCAGCTCGACCGTCTCACCGCCTTCCTCCACCAGGACACCGGCGGCTACCGGACGCTCAATTACAACGTCATCCAGTCGAAGACGGCGATCGGCGCCGGACGGCTGAGCGGGACCGGACTGTTCCGCGGGCTCGAGACGAACCTCGCCTACGTGCCGTTCCAGTACGCCGACTTCATCTTCTCGGCGATCGGCGAACAGCTCGGCTTCCTCGGCTCGGCGATCGTCATCGGGCTGTACGGCCTCGTCGGCTACCGTGTCTTCCGGGCGATCCAGGTCGCGCGCGACTCCCTCGGGCGTCTGCTCTGCGCCGGCGTGCTGGCGTTCCTGGTGATCTCGGTCTTTGAGAACATCGGCATGACGACTGGGATTATGCCGATCACGGGGATCCCGCTCCCGTTCATCTCGTACGGGGGCTCGGCGCTCGTCGCCTGTTTCGTTGCGGTCGGCGTCGTCGTCAATGTGGAACTGCACCGGAGCCGCCCACGATGACACCGAGACCGCGTAAGACCGGCACCAAGGTCGAGGCGCCCGACGACACCGCGGCTCCTCTCGAGGCGCCCGCCGGCGGCGACGCGCCCGACCTCACCGTCGGGTCGTCGCCCGCGCCCGCCGCGGCGGCCGGGGACGGGGAAGCGGCCGCCCGGGACGACTTCGTCGCGGTGCGCGTCCTCGAGGCGGCGATGGTGCTGCCGAACCCGAACCCGTTCCTCGTCCTCGAGGAGATCGCGCCGCCGAACCGGCGGCTCACCATCCCGATCGGCTTCGCCGAGGGCACCGCGATCGGCTTCGTGCTGCGCGGGCGGCCGACGCCGAAGCCCCTCACCCACGAGCTCTTCGTCGACGTCGTCGGCCGTCTCGGCGGCTGGGTGGAGGTCGCGCGCATCACCGGCTACAGCCAGGGCGCCTTCTACGCCGAGATCGTCATCGAGGGCCCCGACGGCGAGCACGTCGTCGCCTGCCGGCCCTCGGACGCCGTCGCGCTGGCGCTGCGTCAGGGTGCGTCGGCCCGCGTCGTCGTCGACTCGGCGCTATTCGCCCAGCTCGGCACCGACGGCTCGGCCGCCGGCTGATTGCCCTCGTTCGAGATCCGCATCACGAGCGCCAGGAGCGCGTAGTTGGCGACGAGCGAGGAGCCCCCGTAGGAGACGAAGGGGAGCGTCACGCCCGTCAGGGGCAGCAGGCGCGTGTCGCCGGCCATGATGAGGAAGGCCTGGAGGCCGAGCGTCGCCGTCAGTCCGGCGGCGACGAGACGCGCGAACTCGGATCGCGCGCGCCGCGCCGCGCGCAGTCCGGCGCCGACGATGATGGCGTAGCAGCAGACGACGGCCGCCGCGCCGACGAGGCCGAGCTCCTCGCCGATCACCGCGAAGATGAAGTCGCTCGACGACACCGGCAGCACCCGGGCCGCGATCCCGAAGCCGATCCCCGTCCCGAACCACCCGCCGCGGGCGAAGGCGAGCTCGCCCTGGACGGGCTGGTAACCGGTCCCCAGCGCGTTCGCCCACGGGTTGAGCCAGTCCGTGATGCGCTCGTTCACCTGGCCGAGCACGTGGCTCGCGACGAAGGTCGCCAGCACGAAGACGACGAGGCCGATGGCGACGTGGGTCCAGCGCCCCGTCGTCAGCCAGATCATCAAGAGGAAGACGACGAACAACAGGAGCGAGAAGCCGATGTCGTGCTCGGCGATGATGATGAGGAGCGCCATCACACCGGCGACGAGCATCGGCCCGAAGGCCCGCAGGTCGGGGAACAGCCGGTTGCCGATCCGCTGGGTCGGGATCGTGAGCAGCTCGCGCTTGTCGATGAAATACGACGCGAAGAAGATCACGAGCAACAGCTTGGCGATCTCGACCGGCTGGAACTCGATCGAGGAGACGTGCACCCACAGGCGCGCGCCGTTGATCTTCTCGCCGATCCCGGGCAGCAGCGGCGCGACGAGGAGCAGAAAGGCGCAGATGGCGAGCAGGTAGCGGTAGCGCTCGAGGTCGCGGCTGCGCTTCACGACGAGGAGCACGGCCGCGTAGAGCACGAGCCCGATCGCCGTCCAGGCGAGCTGCTCGCCCGCCCGCGACGGGTCGCCCCGCTCGATCATCACGTAGCCCAGGCCGTTCAGGAGGAGCGCCACCGGCACGATGACCGGGTCGGCGTGCGGCGCGAGCCGGCGGTTGACGACCTGGACGCCGACGGCGACGACGACGAGGCCGGCGATGAACCCGACGACGTGGTCCGGGAGCGCGTTCGTCGCGGCGAGCGACTCGAGGAGCGTCGCCGAGAGGACGACGATCGCCCCGACGCAGAGCAGGCCGGCTTCGGTGCGCCGACGGGGCTTCGCGCGGCGCCGGGCAGCGACGAGCGTCACGCCCCGTACGGTAGTTGAAAGGGGGCATCGCACTTGGCCAGGTAGCCTGGTGCCGATGACCACCGAGCCACTCGTCGAGCCGGCTGCGCCGCCCGTGCCGATGCCGGACCTCGGGCCCGCCGCGCCGGTCGCGCCGGCGCCGGACGGCGCGGGCCGCGGCGCCGCGCGGGAGAGCTTCGGCCCGGCGCGTTTTCTCAACCGAGAGCTGTCGTGGCTCGAGTTCGCGGCCCGGGTGCTCGCCCTCGCCGACCAGGAGACCCTGCCGCTCCTCGAGCGTTCGAAGTTCCTCGCGATCTTCTCGACCGGGCTCGACGAGTTCTTCCAGGTCCGGGTGGCGGGGCTGAAGAACCAGCTCGACGCCGGCCGGCGCCAGCGTTTCCCCGACGGCCGCTCGGTGTCCGAGACGCTGGAAGCGCTGCGCGAGCAGGTGACGCGGCTCGTCGAGACCCACGCGCGGATCTTCAACGACGCCGTCCGGCCGGGGTTGTCCGCCGCCGGCATCGAGATCGTCGACTACGTCGATCTCGGCCCCGCCGACCAGCGCCGGCTGCGGCACCACTTCGAGCGCGACATGTTCCCGGTCCTCACGCCGCTCGCCGTCGACCCCGGCCATCCCTTCCCCTACATCTCGAACCTGTCGCTCAACCTCGCCGTCTCGGTCGAGGACCCGGTCACCGGGGAGGGCCGCTTCGCGCGCGTGAAGGTCCCGCCGTCGCTCCCGCGCTTCGTGCCCATCGACGGCGAGCGCTTCGTGCCCCTCGAGCAGGTGATCGCGGCGAATCTCAGCGATCTGTTCCCCGAGATGCGGATCGGGTCGTGTCACGCCTTCCGCGTGACGCGCAACGCCGACCTCGACATCGACGACTCCGAGGACGACGACCTGTTGGCCGCGGTCGAGTTCGAGCTGCGCCAGAGGCGTTTCGGCCGGGCCGTGCGACTCGAGGTCGGACCGGGGATGCCCCAGGAGATCGTCGAGTTCCTGCGCCGGGAGCTCGAGCTCGGCGAGGTCGACGTCTACCACTCGGCGGCGCCGCTCGACCTCGGCCAGCTCTGGTCGATCGTGGCGCTCGACCGTCCCGATCTCAGCCTGCCGTCCTACTCGCCGCGCACGCCGCCCCGGCTCATGACCGAGACCGGCGCCCCCGTCGACATCTTCGCTTTGCTGCGCGAGCGCGACGTGCTCGTCCACCACCCCTACGACTCGTTCGCCTCGTCGGTCGAGGAGTTCATCTCGCAGGCCGCGCAGGACCCCGACGTGCTCGCGATCAAGCAGACGCTGTACCGGACCTCGGGCGACCGCCCCTTCGTGACGGCGCTCGTGAGCGCCGCCGAGTCCGGCAAGCAGGTCGCGGCCCTCGTCGAGCTGCAGGCGCGCTTCGACGAGCAGCGCAACATCGTCTGGGCCCGGCAGCTCGAGGAGGCCGGCGTCCACGTCGTCTACGGCGTCGTCGGGCTGAAGACGCACTCCAAGACGTCGCTCGTCGTGCGGCGGGAGGACGACGGGATCCGTCGCTACTGCCACATCGGCACCGGCAACTACAACTCCGACACCGCCCGCATCTACGAGGACCTCGGGCTGTTGACTGCCGACCCCGTGCTCGGCGAGGACCTCACCGCCCTCTTCAACCGCCTGACGGGGTTCTCCCGGGCGGTCGAGACCCGCTCGCTCATCCTGGCGCCGACCCGCTTCCGTCCCTGGGTGCTCGAGGAGATCGCCCGCGAGCGCGACGCCGGCGAGAACGGCCGGATCGTCATCAAGGTGAACGGGCTGACGGACCCCGTGGTCATCGACGCCCTCTACGAGGCCTCCCAGGCGGGGGTGCGCATCGACCTCTTGGTGCGCGGCCTGTGCTGCCTGCGCCCGGGGATTCCCGGGCTGTCCTCGACGATCACGGTGCGCTCGGTCGTCGGCCGCTACCTCGAGCACTCGCGGATCTACCGCTTCGGGGTGCCCGCGGCCGAGGTCCTCGCCTCGACGGCGCTCGCGCGGCAGGACCCGGTCGAGCGGACCGGCAACCCGGCGACGTACTTCATCGGTTCGGCGGATCTCATGGAGCGCAACCTCGACCGGCGGATCGAGGCGATCGTGCCGGTGCGCGGGCCGGAGCTCTGCGGGCGGTTGGAGGACATCCTCACGCTCGATCTCGCCGACGACGAGAACTCCTGGGAACTGCGCCCCGACGGCAGCTGGCCACGGGTCGCGACCGCGGTCGGCCTCTGCGCCCAGCGCCGTTTCGAGGAGCTCGCCAAGGAGCGCTCGCGCCGCCGGCGCGCCGACGGAGTGGCCTAGTCACCCGGTGCGCATCGCCGCGCTCGACCTCGGGAGCAACTCGTTCCACATGATCGTCGTCGAGGCGCGCCCCGACGGCAGCTTCGCGCCCTTGGTCCGGGAGCGGGAGATGCTGCGGCTCGGCGACCTCGTCGCGCGCGACCGCGTCATCGGCCGCCAGGCGACCGACGCGGCGATCGCGGTGGTCTCCCGCTTCAAGGCGATCGCCGAGGCGAACGGGGCCGAGGAGATCATCGCGCTCGGCACCTCGGCGATCCGCGAGGCGCTCGACGGGGGACTGCTCGTCGACCGGGTGCGGGTCGAGACGGGCGTGAAGATCGTCGTGGTCGACGGCACCCGGGAGGCCGAGCTCATCTTCCGGGCGATCCGCTCGAGCGTGCTGATCGACCCCGGCCCCGCCCTCGCCGCCGACCTCGGCGGTGGCAGCCTCGAGCTCAGCGTCGGCGACCGGTCCGAGCTCGCCTTCGCGACGAGCGTCCATCTCGGCGTGGGGCGCCTCACGGCCGAGCTCGTGGCCAACGACCCGCCGAGCGACAAGGACCTGAAGCGGCTGCGCGGGCGGATCGCCGGCACGATCGCGCCGGTGCTCGACGAGATCCTGGCGTTGCGCCCCCGCCAGCTGATCGGCTCGTCGGGGACCTTCGTCGCGCTCGCGCGCATGGCCGCGGCGGGACGCGACGGCGTCGTCCACGAGGTGGTCAACCAGCTCACCGTGGGACGCGCCGAGCTCGACGCGCTGCGCGACCGCCTCTACGCCGTGCCGGCGGCCGAGCGCGCCAAGCTCCCCGGCGCCGAACCGCGCCGCGCCGATCTCCTCCCGGCGGGGATGGCCGTCCTCGAGTACCTCATGACGGCGACGCGCCTCGACGAGCTCACGGTGAGCGACTGGGCGCTGCGAGAAGGGATCGTGCTCGACGCCATCGGCGGGCGCGACCGGGTGGAGCTCCTCGACGACCCCCGGGCCCTGCGGCGCTGGTCGGTCCTCGCGCTCTGCCGCCGCTCGAACTGGCGCCAGAACCACGCCCGCCAGGTCGCGGCCCTCGCGCTCGGGCTCTTCGACGCGACGACGCCGCTCCACGGGCTGGGGTCCGCGGAGCGCGACCTGCTCGAGTTCGGCGCCCTGCTCCACGACATCGGCGAGCACATCAGCCGGCAGAACCACGACCGGCACAGCGCCTACCTCATCGAGAACGGCGGCCTGCGGGGCTTCTCGCCCCAGGAGGTCCGGATCCTGGCGACGATGAGCCGCTATCACGTGCGGGGCACGCCGAAGCCCACCTACGAGCCCTTCGCCCAGCTGCGCAAGCACGACCGCGCCCGCGCCGTCGCGCTGACCGCGATGCTGCGGCTGGCCGACGGCCTCGACGCCTCCCACCGCGGGCTCGTGCAGGCGATCAGGGCCGAGCCGCTCGGGGCTTCCCGCGAGCTCACGCTCGTGCTCACGGCGAGCGGCGAGCCCGAGCTCGAGCTGTGGACGGTCCGGCGCAAGCAGGCGCTTCTCGAGCGGACCTTCGGCGTCGTATGCGGCTTCCGCGTCGAGGCGGCACCGCGTCGGGGTCTCGACGCCGCCGTCCCGGGGGGATCGGGCCTCGGCTGAGGTCTAGGACGCCGGCGGGGGATCCGGCGGCGGGAGGCGGACGGTGAGTTCGGCGAGGGCGCGTCTGCCCGCGCGCAGGCCCTCGCCGCGACGCAGCTTCAGCGACAGGTAGGAGACGGCGCCGATCGGGATCGGCAGCCAGAAGTTGACGATCCGCCAGCCGAGCACGCTCAGGAGCGCGACGTTCTTCGTCACGCCGAAGCTCGCGAGCAGAAGCGGCAGCGAGGCCTCGACGAAGCCCAGGCCGCCGGGCGTGATCGGGATGGCGGCGAGCACGTTGGCGATGCCGTAGGCGGCGAAGAGCTCGAACGGGTCGACGTAACGCCCGAGGGCCGCGAGGAAGGCCCAGAGGGCGGCGGCGTCGAGCAGCCAGTTCGCCGTCGCCCAGACGAGGGCGGCGCGCAGCCGTTCGCGATTCGTCGTGAGCGACCGCAGCGCGTCGCCGATGTGGCGGAGGGTCTGCTCGAGCCGGTCCGGTTGCACCCGGGGGAGCGCCTGGCCGACGCGACGCACGAAGCGCGCCGCGGGCTCCTCGCCCCGGGTGAGCAGGTAGACGAGGATGCCGAAGAACAACAGGGCGATCATGCCGAGCAGCGCGACGACGATGTAGATCGTGTGGAATCCGGCGATCGGGATCGAGATCACGAGCGCCAGCCACAGCATCACGTTGAGCACGACCGCCGAGCCGATGCCCTGGGTCGCCATCGTGAAACCGGCGTCGGCGCCGGTGACGCCGTTCGAGGTCAGCAGGCGGTAGCCGAGGCCCGCCGAGGCCGCCGTGCCACCGGGCACGGTGTGGGCGACCGCCGTCGTCGACAGGTCGATCCGGAACACGCGCGAGATGTTCGGGCGGTGCTGGGGCAGCACGGTCCAGGTGAGAAGGGCGTAGGCGAAGAGCGACGTCGCCTCGAGCACGACGCCGGCGACGAGCCAGCCGACGTTCAGCCGCTCGAGGTAGTGGATGTTCCTGCTCGCCCCGATGAGCTCCGGCACGACGAGGTACTCGACGACGATGACGACGAGGAAGATGAGGATCCCGTGGCGAAGCGGCGCCGGGACGACCGCTCGCCAGCGCGCCCGCACGGGCGCCTTTCCCTCGTCGGGCACCCGACCATGCTTCCACGTCGGCGACGCGGGTCGTCAAGCAACCGCCGGTCGGCGCGGCGAAATGCACGATTCTTCGATCCCGGTCGGCTTGACTGGGTGCATGGACGAGCCGGCGAGGCCGGTGGGTCGGACGCGCTCGGGGCGCTCGATGGACGCGGCGTTGGCCGCGCAAGAGCGCGCCTTTGAGTGGCTCGTCGTGCGCTCGGCGGTCTTCGTGCTCCTCGCGGGCCTCGTCGTCCTCGTCGCCGCGCTCCTGGCGTGGCGGCTGCGGGTGACGATCCTTCTCCTTCTCGTCTCGCTGTTCATCGCGGTGCTGCTGAACCCGTTCGTGCGGATGCTCTGTCAGCGCGGACTCAGCCGCGTGAACGCCGTCTTCGTCGTCTACGGGGTGCTCGTCGTCGTCGCGCTGGCGTTCGGCTACCTGCTCTTCCATCCCCTCGTGTCCTCGGCGAGCCGCTTCGCGCACGACCTGCCGGCGCTCGTGCGCGACGCCCAACACGGCCGGGGACCGGTCGGCCGCCTCGTCGCGCGCCTGCACCTCGAGAGCTGGGTGCGCCGCAACGTGCCGAACCTGGAGAGCGCCATCGCCAAGCTCTCCAAGCCCGCCTTCGCCGTCGGCAGGACCGTCGTCTCGGGGATCGTCGGTCTCGTCACGATCGCCTTCGTGTCGTTCTTCATCCTTCTGGAAGGGCCCCGCACCTTCGGCGGCGCGCTCGGGCTCATGACCGAGGAGCACGCGGCGCGACTTCGCCGGATCACCGACGCCATGTCCCGCGAGGTGACCGGCTTCATGATCGGCGACCTCGCCACCTCGGTGATCGCCGGGGTGGTCGTGTTCGCGACCCTCGAGGCGACCCACGTGCCCTTCGCCCCGCTCCTCGCGGTCTGGGTCGGGCTGGTCGACTTCTTGCCGCTCATCGGGGGACTGCTCGCCGGGGTGCCGACGGTCGGGCTGGCCTTCCTCCACTCGACGGTGGCGGGGATCGTGACGATCGTCGTGTTCCTCGTCTACCAGCAGGTCGAGAACCACGCCCTCTACCCGCTCATCGTCTCGCGTTCGGTGCGGCTCTCGCCGTTGTGGGTCCTGCTCGCCGTGCTCGTCGGCGCCGAGACGGGCAACATCGTCGGCGCGACCTTCGGCGCGATCGCCGGCGCGATCCTCGCCGTTCCGGCAGCCGGGTCGATTCAGGTCGCGGTGCGCGAGCTCCTCGCCGACCGTCAACGGGCGTCGGGCCGCCCGAGCGGGGTGGCCGCCGAGGGTTAGGGTTCTGCCATGCGCGTGCTCGTCGTCCTCCCGACGTACAACGAGCACGAGAACATCGAGGCGATGCTGCGGACGGTGCGCGAGGTCGTGCCGGACGCCGCGATCCTCGTCGTGGACGACTCGAGCCCGGACGGCACGGCCGAGATCGCCGAGAAGGTCGCGGTGGACCTCGGCTCGGTCGAGGTGCTGCGGCGACCGGCGAAGAACGGGCTCGGCCCCGCCTACCGGGACGGGTTCCGCTGGGGGCTCGCCCGCGGCTACGGGGCGTTCGTCGAGATGGACTCGGATTTCTCGCACGATCCACGCGCGCTGCCCGGGCTCCTTGCGGCCCTCGGCGACGGCGTCGAGCTCGTCATCGGCTCGCGTTACGTCCCGGGCGGCTCCATTCCGAACTGGTCGATCTCGCGCCGTCTCATCTCGCGTCTCGGCAACATCTACGCCAAGGCGCTCCTCGGGCTCGGCGTCGAGGACTCGACGGCGGGCTACCGCGTCTATGCGGCGACACTGCTCCGTCGGCTCGACCTCGACCGGGTGCGCGCCGACAGCTACGGCTTCCAGATCGAGATGACGCATCTGGCGCGCCAGGCGGGCGCGGGGATCGTCGAGGTGCCGATCCACTTCGTCGACCGCGTCGCCGGGTCTTCGAAGATGTCGACGTTCACGGTCGTCGAGGCGTTCGTGCTCGTGACGGCGTCGAGCCTGCATCGGCTGATCCGGCCGCGACGCGGCCGCTCCGGCACGGCGGCGCGGCATGCCGACCGGACGCGGTCCGACACGTTGAGCGGTTGACTGCGGCGCGGCTCTCTCGGGACGGGATAGCGGGGCCGGAGTCGCGGGCGACGCCGGCCTGTCAGTCCGCCGTCCCGCGCCGAGGCGGTCGCGCCGCGGGACGCGTTGCTCGCGCCGGTTGACGTCGGCGCCGTCGACCCGGCCCCGGGTGGGCGGCAAGCGCCGCGCGGCCGGGGCGGCGTTCCGCGGCCGAGGAGCTCGTCGATGCGGTGCTGGCGGGATCGAGGTCGCCGGCCGTCGTGACCGCCGATGGCGGACAGCCTTGGAACACCACCAAACCCATCATCGGTGATGAGGGTCGGAGACTTCGGTGACCTTCCGCGACCCGCAAGACCGCTGGCGCCCGACGAGGTTCATGGTCGGACGCGACCTGCTCGACGGCCGACGGCGGTGTGCACCGGACCAACGTCTGACGTCGGTGGCCGCGGGCTGTGAGCGCTGGCGGGACCGTCGGATCTCAGCGCGGGGGGCCGGCGTCGACGCGTTCCTGCGCGTTCGCCACATCGCCTCGCCACCAGCCCAACGCCTCGACCCACCACGTGAGGCCCGCCGCGGCGTACTCGCCGATCCGCTCGGCGTCACGGTCACCGGCCGAGGTGCGGCCCTCGAGCGCCACGTCGAACGGCGTGCCGTCCCGGCGCGCGGCGACGTAGTCGACGATCTGGCGCAGCTCGCTCGCCGGCATCGTCTCGCCCGACCCGTAGGAGGCGTGGATCGGGAACACGCCGTCGTAGCGCGCCGCCCGGCGGAACGGGGCGCGATGCGGCCAGCGCCCGCCGACCCAGATCGGGATGCGTGGGCTCTGCACCGGCACCGGGTTCATCGGCGGTGCCGCGACCTGGAAATGCTTGCCGTCGTGGGAGAAGGACTCGCCCGACCACGACGCAGTGACGATCTCGAGGGACTCGTCGAGTCGTTCGGCGCGGAGGCGGTCGTCGGGTGACTGCCCGAAGGCGGTGTACTCCTCGGGGCGCGACCCGAGACCCACACCGAGGACGAATCGGCCGCCCGATAGGAGGTCGACCGTCACCGCGCGCTTGGCCACTTCCCAGGGCAGTTGCCGGGCGAGCAGCGCCACACAGAGCCCGAGACGGATGCGCCGGGTCCTGGCCGCGATCGCCGCCAGCGTCACCCAGGGATCGACCACCGGCCAGTCGTCGGCGTAAAGCAGGTGGTCCCAGAGGAAGAAGCCGTCCCAGCCGGAGTCCTCTGCGGCGACGGCGAACTCGCAGAGAAGGGTCGGGTCGGCGAACGGTCCGACGTTCGGCAGGTCGACGGCGCAGGCGATCCCTCGAGTCACCGCGCAATCATGCCCGCGGTTCGGGTCCGCGGCAGAACCCAGCCGCCCGCCGCGTGGGGCAGGCTACGGGCGTGGAAGTGCGCGAGGTCGCGCCCGCCGACCGGGCCTGGGTGGAAAGCGTGCTCGTCGGAAGATGGGGCTCGACCCGCATCATGAGCCGCGGGCACTCGGTCGACGCCGCCGAGCTGCCGGGATTGCTCGCCGAGGCCGACGGCGAACGGGTGGGTCTCGTGACCTTCCAGGAATCCGCCGGCCGGATCGAGGTGGTGACCCTCGACGCCCTGCGTCGGTCGGTCGGCGTCGGCACCGCTCTCCTCGCAGGTGTGCGACAGCTGGCCGAGAGGCGCCGCTGCAGCAGGATCTGGCTCGTCACGACGAACGACAACCTTGCGGCGCTGCGCTTCTATCAGCGACGCGGGTTCCGGCTCGTGGCGGTGCACGTCGGCGCCGTGGACCGGGAACGTGCCCTAAAGCCTGGCATTCCCCTCGTCGGTCTCGAGGGCGTCGAGATCCACGACGAGATCGAGCTCGCCTGCGCACTTCCCGCTGGTGCGGCCGCCGCTCCGTCGGCTGGTGCGCGCGAAGACGCGGGCGAGGTCGTGCTGGAGAAGGTCGCCGAGAGGGACAAGGCCGTGCTCGCGAGGCTTCTCCAGCTCTACCGCTACGACTTGTCGGCGATCCGCCACCTCGAGCTCGACGCGGGCGGGACCTTCGTCTTCCGGTTCCTCGACCTGTACTTCCTGGGGCCCGACCGGGAGGCGTGGTTCATCCGCCACGACGGGCAACTCTCCGGGTTCGCCATGACCCGGACCCTGCCCGACGGCGCGAGCGAGGTCGCCGAGTTCTTCGTCGTGCGGGCCCATCGCCGGGCCGGCGTCGGCCGGCGGGCCGCGGCGGCGCTTCTCGGTCGGCACCCGGGCCGCTGGGAAGTCACCTGTGACCTGGCCAACGTCGGGGCGTCCCGCTTCTGGCCCGAGGTGGTGGGAGCCGCCGCCACCGGCCCGGTCGAGCACCGGCGCGAGGGACCTCCCGAACGCGCCTACGACCAGTTCGTGCTCCGCTTCTCGACGGGCTGAGTGCGGCGAGGCCCCGTTCGTTCGTCAGCTGTTCGGACCACTGCCCGCAAACACCCGGCTGTCGGGGTGCGCGATCCCCATGGCCCGACCGAGGACCTTCCAGAACATCGGCGACCGGGAGACCCAGCGCGCCGGGCCGAGGCCGTGCACCTCCTGGCATCCCGTCGCGTCGACGCCGACCGGAGGGAAGGTGTGGCCTCTGGCGGAGAACGAGAGGTGATAGGTGATGCCCCAGTCCGCCGGGCAGTGCAGGGCGTCGCTCGGCAGCTTGGGTAGCGCGCAGAGCGCCTTCGCCGCGTCCTGGACAGATCCGGCCGAGTGCACGACGACAAGAGCGGGGAAGGTGAAGCGGGTGTGGTTCTCGGGGAAGGCGTCACGGCGACGCACGACGAGGCGATCGAGGTTGGCGATCGAGGCGCAGAGCGTGGGCTCGCTCGCCGCCGCGGCGGGCGACGTCGACGCGTGGGCCGTGCCAGAGGCGCTTCCGCTCACGGCATAGAGCATTGAACCGGCGAAGAGCGTCGCCGCGACGACCCCGGTTCGACGCCGGTCAAGAGTGCTGTGTGCTCGCACGGCCCGACCCCCTGGGAAGCACGCCCATCTCACTCACTTCTAGACGCTGGAAGAGCCCGCGAGGTTCGAAAACCCGCGCGATTCGGGAGACATCCCGTTGTGGGTGTCTCCGCACGACGCCGAGCACGCCGACGGCGCCGGCCCGCCAGGTCACGCCCCGTCCGCCGACGCCGGGAGCCGGCCGAGGTCGAGTTGGCTCGCGAAATGCCCAGGGCGCCGCCGCCAGATGGCTTCTAACCGGCGGGGAAGTGGACCTCGGCCTGCCATTTCCCGGTGAGGCGTACGTTGCAGAGTGCTTTCCCGGCACGGAGGGCCCAGTTGAGCACGGTCTCGTGGGAGGCGTCGGACGGCACGCGCACGACCAACCCCCGGTGCGGATGGTCTTGCTCGACGAACCAGCCCTCCGGGATCGCGATGTCCTGTGACCGCAGCCGCGCGACGGCGAGCCGACCGCAGGCGTGCATGATGCCGAGTCTCGTCGGGTCACGACCGCGGCGGTCCTGCCCCGCGGGGACCCAGGTGCACATCGTCACGCCCGGATTCCCGCCGCCAAACAGCGCCGAGAGACCGGTCGGCACGGCCGGACCGTGCTCGTCGTCGACAACCGCGGGCAGCAGGTTGATCCAGCCGTCACGGGCATCGGCCAACTGCCTCATGCAGGCGACGATCATCGCCGAGGAGTCGGGGACGAACTCGAACCGTTCGACGTTCCGGCCCTTGGCGGTCATGCGGGCAGCATCGCAGGTCGGGAAGCTGGAGCGGAGACTTCTTCGTGGCCCGAGGCGAGCTTCCGCCGCCGGCGCAGGGGCGTGTCGCGAGTCGCTTCTCCCGCGCGCCCTCCGACAGGGGAGAAACGCCTTCCCTAGCGGGGGTTGTTCCTCGCGGCCGTGCGGCCGACGATGCGTCCGGCAGCCGGCAAATCCGTCTCGCGCCCAGCCGAGGCAGGGAACCTCGCGTCGGTCCCGTTCGACGGCCGAGAGGTCGCCGTCCGGCGCTTCGGCCGGGACCTCGCCGGTGAGTCTTGCGCGGTCCGGTGGTGATGCGCCGCGGAGCGCGCCCTCAGCACGAGCCGCGGCGCCCACCTGGGAGAACGCGGTGCGCGAACGCACCTTGGGGCCGAACACGTCGGCCTGGACCTCGCCGATCTCGTGGTCGCCCGCCCCCGGCGGGGGTCAGCGACGGTTGCCGGCGAGCGGGGCGAGCCTGCGTAGCGTGTCGACCAGCAAGTCCACCTCGCTGCGGGTGTTGTACAGCGCGAGCGACGCCCGGACGGCCGTTTCCAGGCCGTAGCGGCGCAGGATCGGTTGGGCGCAGTGATGGCCGGCTCGCAGCGCGATGCCCTCGCTGTCGAGCACCGAGGCGACCTCCTCCGGCTGGCAACCGTCGAGCACGAAGGTGAGCACGCTTGCTCTTTCCGGAGCCTCGCCGATCAGACGGAGGCCGGGGACGCTGCGGAGCTGTGCGATGGCGTACTGGAGAAGCTCTTGCTCGTAGCGCTCGATCGCCGCCCGCCCGAGCCGGTTGACGTAGTCGAGCGCGGTGCCGAGCCCGACGGCGTCGGCGATGTTGCCCGTTCCCGCTTCGAATCTGGTGGGAGGGTGCTGGTAGATGGTCCGCTCGAGGGTCACGTCCGCGATCATGTTCCCGCCGCCCTGCCACGGCGGCAGCTTCTCCAGGCAACTCGACCTGCCGTACAGCGCCCCGATCCCGGTGGGCGCGAACACCTTGTGCCCGGAGAACGCGTAGAAGTCGGCACCGATGGCTTGCACGTCGACGACCAGGTGCGCGACCGCCTGGGCCCCGTCGATCAGTACCTTCGCGCCGACCCGGTGCGCCATCGCGGTGACCTCGGCGACCGGGACGATCGTCCCGGTCACGTTGGAGACGTGGGTGACCGCGACCAGCCGGGTCCTCTCGCTCAACAGGTCGGCATAGACGTCAAGCAGGAGCCGGCCGGCATCGTCGACGGGGATGACCTTCAGTTTCGCTCCCGTCTCGGTCACGAGCTGTTGCCAGGGCACGATGTTGGAGTGGTGCTCGAGGTTCGAGATCACGATCTCGTTGTCCGGGCCGATGAACGTGCGTCCACAGGTCTGTGCGACCAGGTTGATCGCCTCCGTGGCACCCCGGGTGAAGATGACGTCCTCTGCCGACGGCGCCCCGAGGAAGTCCGCAACCGTGGCCCGGGCACCTTCGTAAGCGCCGGTGGCCCGCGCGGCAAGGGAGTGTGCCGACCGGTGGATGTTGGAATTCTCGTGCGAGTAGAAGTGCGCCAGCCGGTCGATCACCACCTGGGGCTTCTGGGTCGTAGCCGCGTTGTCGAACCAGACGAGCTGGTGCCCGTGGACCCGTTCGTTCAGGATCGGGAAGTCTCGCCGCACCGCTTCGACGTCGAAAGCGGGGCGCGCCTCGGTCCGTGCCGCGGGGCGCGGACCGGTCGTCGCAAGCTGCTCCTCGATGAAGTAGAAGGTCGGCGCACCGGCCGGGCTCACGTCGGGCGACGCGAACGCCCCCTCCGGGTGGTCCGATCTCGCGGCACGGTGGACCGCGGCCGCGATCGTCCGGGGCAGGCTCGCCGCGACATCCGCCGCGACCGTGCTCGCGGGACCAGCGAGCCTTCCCGGGGCCGTCGTGGCGCGGTGGTGGTCCGACGGTTCGTCAGGCGGCTGGTACCCGGGCGGATCGCCGGTCGCCGGGTGGCCAGACACCACCGCAGCTGGCCGGAGGTCCGCAGCGTCGGACCGTGCCGCTGCCGGCTGCTCGCTCCTTGAGGTTCCGGGGGTGGGTGCTTGTCCTGGTTCGTGACCCGGCATGGTGCCGAAGAACTCCGTCGCGAGCTCGGTCAGCGTCGCCTCGTCCGGCAGCCAGGAAGGAACGGCACCCACGCGGTCACCGGTAGTTCGGCGAGTAGTCATGGAACTTGCCGATCTCCACGTCGTCGAGAACTGCGAGCGCATCGGGCGTGAGGACGGCGAGCGAGCAGTACAGCGAGACGAGATAAGACGCGACGGCATCGCGGCCGATGCCCATGTACCGCACCGAGAGCCCGGGTGAGTGCTCGCCGGTCAGACCCGGCTGGTACAGGCCGATGACGCCCTGACGCCGTTCACCGACCCGCAGCAGGAGCACCTTCGACCTGCCGCGACGCACCGGCACCTTGTCGGACGGGACGATCGGCAGGCCGCGCCAGGTGAGGAACTGCGAGCCGTGGATGCTCACCGTCGCTGGCGGGACGCCGCGAACCGTGCACTCCCGACCGAAGGCCGCGATGGCGAGTGGATGTGCCAAGAAGAAGGCCGGCTCCTTCCAGACCTTCGTGATCAGCTGGTCGAAGTCGTCCGGGGTCGGTGGGCCGGCGAGGGTGGAGATGCGCTGGTCGACCTCGGTGGAGGCGAGCAGCCCGTAGTCGGCGTTGTTGATGAGCTCGCTTTCTTGACGCTCCTTCACCGTCTCGATCGTCAGCCGGACCTGCTCGGCGACCTGATCGAACGGGCTGCTGTAGAGGTCGGAGATGCGGGTGGGAATGTCGAGGATGGTGGCCACCGTGTCGAGGAAGTACTCACGCGGTGTCTCGTAGTAGCCGACATGCGTCGTCGGCAGCTCGGACTGGCCCCCTGCTGGCCCCGCGCTGGCGAGGGACGCCGGATCCTTGACCCGGTTCAGCCGGTAGGAACCCGCCTCGACCGGCACCCACTGCAGCATCTGGGTCAACCATCGTGGCGTGATCGTGTCGAGCTGTGCCGTGCTCTTCGTGACGTTCGTGAGTTGGCGCGCTGCGGCGTCGGTCAGTGCGAGATTCGCCGACGCGTCGGTTGCCGCTGCTCTGGGCATCGCTGGACCTTTCCCTGGGGGACCACCCCGTACGACGGACAGGGCGGTCGCGGATCGGATACAAGCCGTCACACGCCGGAGGTGTCACCTGTCGCGGGGCCCGCAATGACGTGCGCCGCATCTCCAAGCAACCTCCGGGTCGAACTCCATTTCCGCCAGCGTCATCACCGCCTGCGAAGGACGGCGGTGTCCCCCGACGCATGAACGACTCCGATCGTCACGAGACCTGGTTCTTCCAGGTTCTGCGACCCCCTGCCGGGCCGTCCCTGCTGCAAGGTCATTCTCCACCGTTGTAACTGATTCAGTGTAGTAGAGACGTGGGGGACCGCGCCGTGGCCGTTGCCGCCACGCGTTGTCCCCGACGACATTCCCGGCGGCCCTCAGGCGTGTCGCGACGGCAGGGGAACGGCCGCTCGATGGCGGGTCGCCCGACGAAGGGGTCGGCGCGTCGGGAGGGGCACTCCGGCACCCGACGGGACCTTTCAGGAGTGGCCCCGGCGGCCGCGGCGCGAGGTCAGATGAAAAGCTGGATGTCGGCCTTGGCGGCCATGTCGATGAAGCTGGCGGCGCCGAGGACGGGCTGCAGACCGTCGATGAAATCGGACGTCGACAGTCCGTAGAGGTCCATCGTCATCTGGCAGGGGTGCAGTCGCACGCCGGCCTCGATGGCCATCTCCATGAGCTCGGTCACACTGGCGATCTTGTATTGCTTCGCGAGCGACTTGATCATGGAGGTGCCCATCCCGGCGAAGTGCACCTTGCTCAGCTTGAGGTGCTCGCTGCCGCCGCGGTCGAACAGCGATTCTCCTTTTTGCATCCAGTTGTGGCCGGTGACGCGCCTGTCGTTCTTCTGCAGCACCCGCAGGCCCCAGAACGTGAAGAAGACATCGACTTCTAGGCCGGAAGCGGCGCCGGTGGTGGCGAGGATCATGACGGGCCAGACTCGGTCGAGGTCGTTGCTCCAGCAGACGATCGCCATTCGCTTCGGCGCATCGCCGTTGTCGGCGGTCGTCGAGGCGGCAGCTCTGCTTTCCTTTTCGTCCATGTCGCAGCTCTCCTCGCTCGGCGTCCGCGGCCCGAAGGGCCCGGCCGCCGCGATCGAAAGGTCGTGGGTCCTTGGCTAGTTCAGTGCTGTCCTAGATGCGATAGACGAACTGTAGTTAACTCGCGCCGACCCGGGGACCCGCGCACCGCGGGGACGCCGCCCTCGCGCCGCGGGGTTGGTCGTCGACCCACCCGTCACCCGCAGGCGATGCCCTCGGCGTCGAGGTAGCGCCGGTAGGCCTCGATGCCCTCCGGACCGGTGACGAGATCGGCGGCGTCGGTTTCCCACTCCGACGGTCGCAGGCGCACGACCCAGCCGGCACCGTAGGGGTCGGAGTTGATGAGGCCCGGCGAGGTGGCGAGTGCGTCGTTCACCGCCACGATCTCGCCACTCACCGGGGCAGAGACGGCGCCGACCCACTTGCCGCTCTCGACGGTCGCGATATTGCGGCCTTTCTTCACAGCCGCGCCGGCGGCTTTCGGCGTCACCGCCACGATGGTCTTCGCCATGTTCTGGGCGACATCGGTCATCCCGACCGTCACGAACTCACCCTCCGGGCGCGCCCAGACATGTTTCTCCACGACGTAGTACAGGTCCTCGGGAAGGTTGCAGTTGTTGACAAGGGTCATCGCTCCGGCTCCCGTTCGGCTCCCACTGGTCCGTCCTCCCGCCCTTCCGGTCCGTCCGCGGACCGCGACGCGGGCGGAGGCGTCGCGACCGCGCCTGCGGACACCCGGCCTCGCATCACACGGTCACCCCGACGAGGCCGGATTCGGCCGGCTTGGCGAGGGCCTCTTGGACGAGGAGGGTGATGTCCCGGACGACCAGCCGATCCTCGGCCCGGGCGGTCTTGACCGCGTCGGCGAACATCGTCGCGTCCTTCGGGCAGGCGACGACGAACTGGGCGACGTCCAACCGGAGTGCTTCGGCGATCCGGATCTCGCTCGGCCGCTCCGTGAGGAGGTCGTCGTCCATCCAGATCCGGCCGCCGCCCGCGCCGCAGCAGAAGGTGTCCGCGCCGTGGCGCGGCATCTCGACCAGTTCGCAGCCGAGCGCCCGCAGGATCCGCCGGGGCGCCTCGGTCACGCCGTTGTACCGGGCGAGGTAGCACGGGTCGTGGTAGGTGACCCGGTGTCCGAGCGGCCGGACGCCGATCGCACCGTTCTCCAGCAGCCCGGCGAGTAGTTCGGTGTAGTGCGAGACCCGATAAGTCGCCCCGCGCGCGGGGTACTCGTTGCGCAGGGCGTTGAGCGTGTGCGGGTCGGTGGTGAAGATCTCGTCGAACTGGGCCCCGGAGAGCGCCGCGATGTTGTGCTCGGCGAGCATCTCGAACAGGCCCTCCTCGCCGACGCGGCGCACGTCGTTGCCGCTGTTGCGCTCCGCCTCGTAGATCAGGCCGAAATCGACGTCGGCATCGTGCAGGATCGTGGCGAGGACGCGGGAGCTCTCCTGCAGCCGTTCGTCGAAGCTGGCGTAGTCGCCGACGAACCAGAGGTACTTCACGCGCTGCTTGCGGGCGTCGGGGATCGAAAAGTCGAGCTCCCGGAGCCAGCGGCCCCGCGTGCGGGCCGACCGTCCGAACGAGTTGCCCTGGGTGGCGAGATTCTGCAACGACCGCTGCAAGGTGGGGTCCATCGTCCCCTCGTCGACCAGACTGCGGCGCAACTGGACGATGGTGGGCACGTGCTCGATGCCCACCGGGCAGATGTCAACGCAGTGCATGCACGTCGTGCAGGACCACAGCGCGTCGGCGTCGATCACGTCGCCGGCGATCCTCACACCCGTGCCGGGCGAGAGCGGGCCGGTGCGCTCCGACCTGCGCTCCCGGTCCAACAGCGTCAACCCGCCGGTGGAGAGGTCGACCCATTGCCGCAGGTCGAGGATCACGTCGCGAGGCGACAGCGGCCCTCCGCCCGCGGTCGCCGGGCAGACTTCGTGGCAGCGACCGCATTTCGTGCAGGCGTCGAGGTCGAGGAGCTCTTTCCAGGTGAAGTCGGAGATCACCTCGTAGCCGGGGTGGGCGGTCGCCGGCGCGGGCAGCCGGAGCGTCGCGCCTCGGTCCGTCGCGAGCAGGTTCACCCCGTCGACGAGCAGGTGCACGGCCTTGGAATAGGGGATGTAGGCGATGAATCCCAGCGCGAGCGTGGCGTGCACCCACCACAGGACGGTGTGCGCGCTCAGCGCCTCGGTCGACGTCATGCCGAAGGCCGAGAAGGCCTCGGCCACGGCCCGGCCGAACGGGCTGAGGGCGGTGAACCACGGCATGCGCTGACCGAGGATCCGCAGGCCGGTCAGCAGGTACGCGGTGACGAGGACGGCGAGGAGCAGCCCGAGGAAGAGCCAGTCACCGCCCAACATCACCGCGCGCGAGTAGCCACCAGCGGGCGTGCCCGCCCGCTCGTAGCCGAGCCGCTTCGGCTTGAGCACACCGCGGCGTAGCGCCATGTAGACGAGGGCGACGAGGAACGCGAACCCCATCGTGTCGACGGTGAACGTGAAGACGATGAAGAACGTGCCGTGGAAGAAGCTGTCCTGGTGCCCGGCCACGAGCCGGGAGACGTTCCGGACGATGTCGGTGTCGATCGTGAGGATGATCGTCGCCAGAAAGGCGACGACAAAACCCCAGAAGACGAAGAAGTGCGCGACGCCCGTCGCGAGGTTGCCCTTGGTCACCTTGGCACCGGACCCGATGGAGCGCAGCCGGCCGAGCAGGGCCTTCCGGATCATCGGCCCGCGCCCCGCCGCCCGTCCCATCCGGTACTTGCGCACCCGGCGCCAGACCCCCCAACAGAAGATTGCCGTCGCGACCGCGGCCACGGCGTAGAAGAGCGCCTCGCCGAGTGGGCCGATCCCCTCGAAGATGGGCCGGGTCACCGCCGTGGCGACCAGACCGAGCGGGTCGGGCATCGTCAGCCGCGGACCCTGTCGACGAGTTCGGGGACGAGATCGAAAAGATCGACGGTCGTCCCGTAGCGGGCGACGTCGAAGATCGGCGCGCCGGGGTCCGTGTTGCAGGCGAGGATCAGCTCGGCGTTGCGCAAGCCCTCGAGGTGCTCGGGAGCTCCGGAGATGCCGAGGGCCAGGTAGACCCGGGGCTTGACCTTCAAACCCGACTGGCCGACCTGGCGCGTCTTGGGCAGCCATCCGGCGTCGACCACGGGACGCGACGCTGAGAGGGGCACGCCGAGCGCGTCGGCGAGCTCCCTCACAACCTCCAGGTTGTCCTGCGCCCCGATGCCGCGGCCCACAGAGACGAGCATGTCGGCCGCGCCGATGTCGACATCACCGACACCGGCTTCGAAGACCTGGCGAAGCGACATCCGCAGCGCGTCGAGCCCGGTCGGCGGCGGGAGCTGGACGACCGGCGCGACGGCTGCGGACGGCCCGGCCTCTGCGTCGAAGACACCTCCCAAGACAGTGACGATCGCGCGTTTGCCGGGCAGCTCGACGTCGACGAGCACTTTTCCGCCGAGGATCTTCACCGTGGCCGTCACGGCGCCGTCGTCGATCCCCAACGCGCTCACGTAAGCCGCCAGCGGCGCATCCCAGCGCACGGCGAGCGCCGCGCCGAGGTCGAGGCCGACGGTCGCATTGGACAGCATCAACAGCCGCGGGGATCGCTCCGTCAACACCTCGAGCAGCGCCCGCTCGTAGGCCTCCGGCAGGTACTCCACGAGGGCTGGGTGCTCCACGCACACGACGATGTCGGCACCACCGAGCTGGTCGGCGAGCTCGCGCGGCCCGAGCAGCACCACCTCGGTGAGACCCCCGAGCGCCGTCGCCAGCTCGCGCGCTTTCCCGATCAGTTCGTAGGTTCCCTCGGAAACCTGCCTCGCGGTGTGCTCGGCGAGCACCATCACGTTCCGGCTCACGGCGTCGCCCGCCCTTTCACGAGGCCGCGGGCGCGGAGGAGTTCCACGATCTGACCCGCCACGTCCCCGGGGCTGCCCGCCAGCATCTCGGCCCGGCCGCTGCGCGCGGGCCGGTGCATCCGGCGCAGGACGAGACCCCCCCGTGGCGCTCGGGGCGTCACCGCCCTTTCGGTGAGACCGCCGGTCTGCATCGCCTGTCGGATCCGGGTGATCGGCGCGTAGCGGGGGACCTGCCGGGCGGACTGGACGCCGATCACGGCGGGCATCTGCACCTGCAGCTCGTGGGACAGGCCCGCGGCGAACTCCTGGCGGACGGTGACCGAGCCGTCGGCGGCCTCGACGCTGACGACCACGGAAACGTGGGGCAGATCGAGCAGCGTGGCGAGCGTCGGCGGCAGTTGCCCGTCCGGGTCGTCCGCCGCCTGCACACCGGTGATGACGAGGTCAGCCGGTTCGGCCTCGAGGTACCCCGCGAGGAGCGCGGCCCGGGCGGCAACAGAGGTCCCCGCCGGCCCGGGCGATCCGGCGCTCGCGTCGGCGAGCCTGACCGCCGCGTCCGCCCCCTTGGCGAGCGCCGTGTAGAGGGTCTGGTCGATCTCGGGGTCGTCCGCCGCACCCACGGCCACGACCTCGGCCCCGCCGGCGTCCTTCAGGAGCAGCGCCTCCTCGAGCGCCTGGGCGTCCCACTCGTTGAGCACGAACTTCAGGTACTCGCGCTCGATGCCGGTCTCGTCGGCGGTGAGCTCGATCTCCTCGACGAGGTCGGGGACCGTCTTCAGCGGCACGACGATTCGCACTTCAGGCCACCTCTTCCCGGTTCACTCGACGAGATCGTCCAGCCACAGGAGCTGGCGGATCTCCGCGAGATCGCTCGCCGCCGGCGCGAACGGGTAGTCGCGGAACGGCTCGGCCGGCCGGTACGAACCGTAGGGCCTGGTGCAACCGGGTTCACCGTTGCCGCCCGGGCAGCCGTCGGTCATGAACGCGGTGCCTTCGGCCACAACCTCTTCGAGGACGGCACGGGTCGCCCGGAGGCGGGCGATCCCGCCCTCGCGGTCGAACCCGAAGCGTTCCAGTCCGTAACCCGCCGTCTCGATGAGGTGCCTGGCGAGCTGCACCCGGTGCCAGCGAGTGAGCGATGGCTGGGACTGGGTGGCCATGCGCGAGCCCGGCTCCGGGTTGAAACAGAACAGGTACGAGAAGATCTGCCGCTCGCGCAGCGCGACGAACAAGGAGAGCAGATCCTCGTCGGTCTCGCCCAGGCCGACGAGGGTGTGGACGTTGACCTTCCACGGCCCGAAGACGTCGCGCGCGTCGCGGATGACCTCCCAGTACTTGTCCCATCTGAGGCCGCCAGCCGGGACGTCGGAACGGATCTCTTGGAACAGGCCCTCGGTGACGGCGTCGAGCCCGATGCCGATCATGTCGACGCCGATCGACCGGAGGTTCTCCAGTCGCTCTCGCTTGGTAACCGGCGGCGCGACGAGGATCGACACCGGTGTCCGGACCCGCTCGGCGATCCGGCGCGTGATGTCGCAGGTGTCGCGGTAGGCGCGTCCGTGGGTGACCATCGAGATGCACAGCCGGGTCAGGGCCGGTTCGAAGCGGGCCAGGCGCGCGACGAGATCGTCGGTCCGCACGAGCGGCCACTCCACACGGATGAACGACTTGTCCGCGTAGTCGCCCGGCCGCGTTCGGGCGAGCCCGCAATAGCCGCAGTCGGACCGGCACCCTTCCTCGTAGTTGAGCAAGAGGTTGATGCCCCCGAACGCGAAGTCGCGGCTGAATCGGCCCGAGTGCATTCGCAGCGCGATCGCGCTCGCCAGGGAGATGCGCACGTACTCCGGGCTGACCCTGGCCGCGAGGTCCGCTGTGGGCGGCGTCGGAAGCTCGCGAACGACCATGCCGTTTCCTTTCAGCTCGGCTCGGAGGCGAGACGGGGAGCCGCGTCACCGGGCGTCGTCGTCTCGTCTGCTTGCCGGCCCGCCTCGATCACGGCGGCGACGAGCCGCTCGGCGGGAACGCCGAGCGCGACGGCGGCCCCTGAGAACTCGATCACGGCAGCGACGGCCGCGTGGTCGAGACGCCGCCAGCGCAGCCCGGACTCCAGTGCCGAAAGAGGCGGTGGCAACTCGTTGAAATCCCCGACCACGAGCGCGCTCTTGACCACGCCGCCGTGGGTGGTGAGGTAGATCCTCACCAGACCTGCCGGCGTCTTCAGCAGCGCCGAACCGCTGGTGTCCGCCGTCGCGCTCCGCTCGCTCAGCCAGGACCGCGACCGGTACCGGTCGCGGACGAGCGCTTCGGCGCGAGCCCGCTCTTCCCCGTCAGGCGTTCCGGGCTCGAGGACCACCCCGAAGGTCGTCGCGAATCCCGCGGCGATGGCCGGCCGCAGCGTCGCCGCGTCGTGGCGGGTGCCGGTCTCGGCCGTGACGGTCGTGACCCGTTCGCTCACCGCCGCAAGGGCGCGGTCGGCGAGTTTCGCCGCGGGAATCCGCAACAGCTGCACCATGAGCTCGACGTCGAGGTCGGCGAGCACGCTCGCGTGGAAGAGCATGGCGCCGGCCGGGTCGACGAAGAGGCCGAGACCGGCGATCTTCCGGCCCGCGACCTCGAGGTCGTTCTTGCCGTGGAAGTTGGCGGTGACGCCCAGCCGGCCGAGCCCGGCCGCCAGTGCCGCCGAGAACGCTTCGAGGATCTCCCGGGGACGCTCGCCCACCGGTGCCTGGTCGAGGTAGGCGATTCCCAGCTGGCCCGAGCCCATGATGATCGCGCCGCCGCCAGTCGGTCGGCGGTTGACTTCGGTGCCGGTGCGGCGGCAGGCCGCCAGGTCGATCTCGGCCTCCAGGTTCTGGTACCGGCCGACGAGGGCGCAGTGGTCGCGGTAGCTGTAGAGGCGCAAGGTGGGCGCGCCGTCCGGTCCGCCCCGGGCGTACCGGCCCATGAGCGCTTCGTCGAGCGCAAGTCCCTCGGCCGCCCCGACGCCGTCGTCGGCCAGAAGCCGCCAGGACCCGTTCACCGCGCCGCCCGCGGGGTGATGCCGCTCTCGCGTGCCTCGTCCCAGGTCAGCGAGCAGCAGTACTCGAACAGTCGTGGTGTGAGTCCACGCGACCTCGCGTACTCGATGGCGCCTTCGGCCGGAAAGGCGACGCCGTTCAGACCGAGGTCGATCGCGGCCTCGTCGAGTTCGCGCTTTGCGGCACCGAGCGGGCGGGCACAGCCGAGATTGATCGTCGTGTCCGGCACGGCCAGCCGGGCCGCAGCGAAGAAGTCGGCCACCTCATCGACCGGGGGCGGGGCCAGATGCGCCATCGGGGTGCCGGCGAGCGGCACGAGCACCACGAGGACGAGAGTCGACAACGGGTAACGAGCGAGCATTTCCAGTGCCCGGTGCTCGCCGAGGAAACGGCCGTAGTGTAGGCCGAGCACGATGTGCGGGATGATCCGCAGCCCGTGGTCGGTGAGCAGCCGCAGCGAGCGGTCCACCTCGGCGACGGTGAGATCCAGGTGGCAGACGTCACGCAGCGTCTCGTCGGACCCGATGACGTCGACCATCACCCCGTCGACGCCGGAGGCCGCCAACCCTGCCGCGAGGGCGGGCGAGGCCCAACCGGCGTGCACGACGACCTTCATCCCGAGTTGTTCGCGGATACGCGCGATGGCGTCGAGATGTGCCAGCAGGGGGACCGCGCCGCGTCGGGTGGAGCCGCCGGACACGAGGAGCCCCTCGCAGCCCTCCCCGTGGAGTCGCGCCGCGAGCGTGTACAGGTCCTGACCTGCCCGGAGCGACACCATGTCGTCGAGCATCTTCGTCTGGCAGTGATCGCAGCGAAGCGCGCAGGCCGAGCCCGTCACCGACACGGGCAGGAAGCGGCGGGGACTCGCCGGGACCCATTCGGAGGTCTGCCAGCGCTTCAGGCCGGGCGCGTAGAAGTCCATGACGTCGGGGAAGTTCGCCCGCCGCACCGCGGAAGGGTCGAGGAGCGCCGGCGCGGTGGTCACTGCGCGATCACGCCCTCGAGCCGGTAGTGGGCGACCTTGGCGGCGAACCAAGCGGTGATCTCGGCCGGGTCGGCGAGCAGCCCCGGTAGCTCGGCGGCGGCGTCGCCGAGACTGGCCTCGATCAGCCAGCCGGCCCCGTACGGGTCCCGCGCGGCGAGGCCCGCGTCGGCGACCACCTCGTCGTTCACCTCGGCCACCACGCCGGAGACCGGGCTGACGAGCGGCCCGACGAACTTGGCCGCCTCGAGCTGGCCGAAAGGCTGGCCCGCGGCGAGTTCGCTCCCGACCGGCACGAAGGACAGCTGGGCGAGGGTGCCGCTCGTCTCGATGCCGACCGCGTCCATCCCGATCCTCACCCGGCCCGGTTCGGTCGCAAGCACCCACATGTGCGTCTCGGCGTGGTAGCGCCGGTCGAGGGCGAGCGGGAAGCCTGCCACGAGCACGGGCGCGGCCGGTTCCATCACAGCCTCCCGGGATCGGCTGCGGCGAAGGCTGCCGCCAGCCGGCGTCCCGGGTCGCCGAAGCCCGCCAGCACCTCGCCGACCGACCGCAACGGGATGCCGACGAGAGCCCGTTCCGCCTGACCGGCCAGACCGTCCAGACCGGGGTCGCGCAGTCGCGCCTCGAGGACCGTCCCCTGGGCCACGGCCGCTGCAACCTGGGCACCCTCATGGGTCGCGCCGAACGTCCACACCCCGGCGCGCACCTTCACCTGGCGGGCAACCGGTCCGGCATCGCTTCTCGGGACCGGTCGGTAGGGCCCCGCGAGCCAGCTGTCGCGCACGAATCTCTCGTCGAGCGCGGCGAGGGCGACGTGCTCGACGTCGCCCAGTTCGCCGGGCCGCGCCGTACGTCCGAGCGCCGCGGCGTAGGCGGCGACCGCGGCGGCCTGGAAGGCGACCGGGTCGACCGGGGTCGCGGCCACGAAGCGGCGCATGAGCGCGAGCGTCAGGTCCCGCTGGGCGGGATCGGCCAGGGCGAGCACGCGGGTCGCTTGCTCATGGTCGAAGTGCTCGATGAGATTGCCGCAAACGACGACGGCCCCGCCGATCTGGCCGGCCCCGTGCCCGCAGACCTTGGCTTCGCCGAGACAGATCTCCGAGTCCGCGTCGAGAACGGCGGGCGCCCCGACGGCGTGGAACGCGGCCACCGCGGGCTCGAGCAGCCGGCGCAGCGCCTGCCAGCGGACCGGGGATACCGCGCCGGCCGGCAGGCAGATCTGGAAGAGCAGCTGGTCGGCGTCGAGGTACACCGGGCCGCCGCCGACCATCCGTCGCAGGACCGGCAGCCCGTTCGCACGGCAGTAGTCACGGTCCACCTCGTCGATGCGGCGGTGATAGCCAACACAGACGTACGGGGCAGCCGGGCGGACGAAGGAGAGCGTTGCCGGCGCCCCGGCCGACACCCCATAGCCGATGGCGTGCCAGAGTGTCTGCGAGCGCAACGGCGGGCAGCACCCGAAGTCGATGACGCGCAGCGGTTCAGCCACGGTCGGTCGCGTCCCGCATCGCCCCGTCGACGAGCTCGATGACGTCGCAGACCCGGAGATTCTCGTGGCCGGTCGCCTTGGCGGCGTCGGAGAACCTCGACACCTCGTAGGGACAGCACACCGCCAGCACGTCGGCCCCGGTCTGGGCGGCCTCGCGGACCCGGCGCTCGGACAGTCGTTCGGTCGTGTGGCCGCTCGTGAAGCCGTCGAGCCACATGCCACCGCCACCGCCACCGCAGCAGTAGCCGTTCTCGCGACAACGGTCCATCTCGACGAGCTGCACCCCAGGGATGGCTTCGAGGAGCGTCCGGGGGGCGTCGTACTCCCCGTTCTGCCTCCCGAGGTAGCACGGGTCGTGAAACGTCACCTTCAGGTTCAGCTCCCTCGCCCAGCGGATCTGACCGACGAGCGGCGCGAGGAGCTGGGTGTAGTGGAGCGCGTCGTAGCTGTGTCCGCGCGCCGGGTACTCCTTGACGAGGGCGTTGAAGGCATGCGGGTCCGGCGTCACGATCCGGTTGAACTCGTATCTCGCGAGGGTCGCCGTGGCGTCCTCGACCAGGGCGTCGAACAGGCCCTTCTCGCCGGCGAGCCGCTGGGAATCGCCGAGCGTCTTCTCCTCCGCGCCGAGGATCGCCCAGTCGATGCCGAGCGCCGTGGCGACCCTCGCGAAGGCGCGGGCCGCGTCCTGGCCGCGGGGGTGGAAGCTCCAGTAGTCCTCCACGTAGAACAGCACGTCGACGGGCGCCGGATCCTTGGCGAGGATCCGGACCGGGACCCCCGCGGAGTCAGCCCACTGCGCCCGGCGTCGCTGGTTCTGGCCGAGCGCGTTGCCGTGCCGGAAGGTCTTCTCGAGGACGTCCTGCAGTTCGGCCGGCACCGCGGCACCGGCGAGCGCGGCCTCGCGCACGGCCGGCATGACAGCGAGCATGTCGACTCGCTTCGGGCAGACGCGCAGGCAGTTGCCGCAGGCCGTGCAGAGCCACAGGTCGGCGTCGGTCATCAGCTCGGTGCCGGTCTGGACCTTGCGGTGGATCTTGCGCGGGCCATAATCGCCGACCATGTCGACGGGGCAGGCCGGTACGCACCTGCCGCAGCCGTAGCACCATTCGAGGGACTCTCCTCCGGGCAGCGCCGAGATCGCGGCGAAGCCTTCCGGGCCGTAGTTCGTGAGGACCCGGGGCTCGAACATCCGGTTCCACATCGCCTCGAGTTCCACCTCGCGTCCCGAGATGGTGGAAGCGACGGTGGCCGTCTCCACCTCCACGGCGACGGGCGGGACCTTGCGGCCACCTACCGGCATGGTCCTAGGACTCCACGCCGTAGACGCCGAGCAGGCGGCGCACGAGATCGGGCAGGCGCGGGATCACCCGGTTGAACTCCCGGGTCATCCGCAGGCGCAGGACGGTGTACATGTAGACCGCGTACACCGAGGCGAGCAGGACGTCCACGCCGAGAAGACCGGGACCCGCCGTCGTGAATCCTGCCGCCTTGCCCGTCTCGTCGACAAAGGCGGTCGCCCGTCCGACCGTGAGGTACATCGCCCCTTTGCTGGCCCCCTCGGTCAGATCGATGTCGTCGGTCGTGACCAGAGCGAGAGAACCGGTCCGGGCGTCCGGGTCCCAGATCCACCTCGTCCACAACCAGTACCGGTCGGGCGAAGTGAAGTGCAGCAGTTCTGCGGCGAGCTCGAAGCCGGCACCCGCCAGCACGGTCTCCAGCCCGCGGCTTCGCAGTGCGGCGTCGAAGCGGTCGATCCGGTCCTCCACCAGATCGCCCTCGGCGAGCAGCTCGGCGACGGCAGCGGAGATCGCATCCGGACCGACCAGGTCGAGGATCTTGTCGGCGCGCCGTCGGGTTGCGAACACCCAGCGCAGTACCTGCCGCACGCTGGCGCGGTCCGAGGCGCGCGACGCACCGGTCAAGAGCGCTCGCAGCGCCGCCGACTTGCGTTCGAGGTCGCCGGCGATGGCCTGCAGCTCGGTTTCGCTAATCTGGCCCAAGATCTCCCGCTGGAACTCCAACGCGCTCGGCGTGTCGACGACGGGACCGGCCATCACGAATTCGTGACCTCAGTTCGCCGTCGCGACGGCGAGGGACCGCAGGAAGCCGACGGCCTTCATGGCTGCCCCGGCCGCCGACGAGACCGTGTCCTCGAGATCGGCGGGACCGAGCGCCGCACCGCAAGCGAAGATCCCCTCCCGGTCCGTGCTGACCGGATCGAGTGGCGCGCCCACCGCTTCGATGAAGCCGTACTTGTTCTGCCTCACCCCGAGCAGCCCGGCGAGCTCGCGGGTTCCCGGTGACGGCTCCATGCCGACCGACAGCACGACGAGGTCCAGGAGCACCTCCATCGGCCGGCCCATCGTCGTGTCTTCGCCGCGCACGAGCAGGCGGTCACCCTTGGGCAACACCTCGGTGATCAGCCCCTTGACGTACTGGACGTGGTGCTGTTCTTGCGCGGGCCAGTAGATCTCGTTCTCCCAGTAGCCGTACATCCGCATGTCGATGTAGAAGATCAGCACCTTCGAGTCCGGTAGCAGTTGCCGGATCTCGATCGCCTCTTTCGACGCCACCCCGCAGCACACCTTCGAGCAGTACTCGTTGCCGATCTGGCGGTCGCGGCTGCCCACGCACTGGATGAAGCAAATGCGTTCCGGCGGCTGGCCGTTGGAAGGGCGCAGCACCCGGTGTTCGGACAGCATGGTCTCGAGGTCGGGCTGGGTGATCACGTCGGGGAACTCGAAGTACCCGTACATCTGGGTGGACCGACCCGGGTCGAAGTGGCTGAACCCGGTGGCGATGATGATCGCGCCGCACTCGACGGTGTCGTCGGCTCCCGTTTGTGCGTCGCGCAGGGTGAGGGCGAACGCCCCCGGCTCTCCCGCCACGCTGGCGAGTTCGGTCCCGAGTCGGACCTTGGTGAGCGGGTTGGCGGTGACGGCGTCGATCAACCGCTGGATCTGCGGCTGCGCGGGATCACCGTGCGGGGTCAGGCCGCAGTACTTCTGCGTGATCGGGGAGCCACCGAGGTGGCTCAGCCTCTCGACGAGCACGACCTTGCGGCCGACGTCTGCGATCCCCTGTGCCGCGCGCAGCCCGCCGGGCCCCCCTCCGATGACGGCAATCGTGTTCGAGGACATTCGTCACCTCAACTGTCGTGCTCGTGCCTGTCAGGCGATTCTTCGGGCCGGTTGCTGTCGTTCACGCCATCGGCGTCATCCCAGTCGAGATAGCGCTTCTCACCGGATTCCAGCCGGCGCAGATCACCCTGGAATTCCGCCCACGCCTTCTCCCAGTCGACGCCCATCTTCTCGAGCAACGGCCGGTAGTCAGCCGAGTGCCAGTGCAACTGGCAGACCCGGTAGGGATGTGCCCCCAGCGCGAGCGCCGCGAACTGCGCGTCGCTGAGCACCGGCAGCCCGACGTTGCGTCCGTGGGCTTTGGCCGCGAACTGGCTCTTGTCGAGGGTCGTGACGCACCCGGTGTCGTGGGTCAGCACGACATCGGGGTTGGCCTCGTCCTTCATGACCTCGATCTTGCGGAGCGTGGCGAAGGATCGCGTGAAGTCGCGCTGGACCAAGATGTGTCGGAAGCCGAACCCGCAGCAGTCGAACCAGGTCGAGTAGTCGCGCACCGTTGCGCCGAGCGCCTCCGCGAGGCCGGTCACCACGGCCGTGCGCTGACCGCCGTAGATGTCCGGGTCGTAGATCGCGTCGCCCGGGACGATCTTGTAGTAGTGGCACGCCGGGTGGACGGACACCACGATGCCCGACACGTCGCGGGCCTGCTTGGACGCGATCTCGTCGCGCAGCGCGTGAAACCACTCGGAGTAGTGGATGATCTCTTCCGGCAGCACGAGCGGCTTGCCCAGCTTGGCCATGATCGCGCGGACCTGAGCCCGGAGTTCCGAGTGGCGGATGAGCTCTTCGCGCACGTCTTTGTAGTGACCGTAGGAGGTGCCGCAGTGGATGAGCGGGAAGTATCCGCTCTCGTAGGCGGCAGCGAAGTTGCGAACGGCGACGGCGGCCTGGGCCGCCGAGTTGGAGGTCGCGCTCGCGTAGTAGTTCCACGCCGTGCAGGAGGTCTGGTCACGCGGGTCGTGGTAGTCGTAGCCGAGCTTGCGCATCACCCAGAAGATCGAGGTGGAGTAGCCGGGGATGTGGCCGCACTGGCCGCAGGACTTGTGGTGCCACAGGTGCGACTTCTGGATGCGCTTCTCGCGTCCGTACTTCGTCGACACCGTGACCGCTTCCCGGTCGATCTTCTGCACGATCAGCTCGCCCTGGCGTTCCAGCTCGAGCAGCTCGGCGCGGGGATCGTCAAGCGAACGGCGGTCGGCGGCCGGTTCCTCGGCCGCCTTGGCGCGCCTGAGCGCCTCGGTGGGAATGGTCACAGCTCGATTCCCTCTTCTTCGAGGCGTTCCTCCATCAGCTCCTGCAGGATTGTGTGGAGGCCGGGGTCGACCGCCGCGATCATGTCGAGGGCGCCGGTCTCCATCCAGATGAGGTAGAGCTCGACGAGGGTGCTCTCGGCCACGGACCACCCGGTCGACGTCGTGTGCATCGTCTCGGGAGGCAGAGCTCGGCGCCACAAATCGAGATTGTCCGCCACGTCGGCGGTCTCCGGCCCCCAGTCCGGGAACGAGTCCCGTCCCAGCATGTCCGGCGAGACCTGCGTGCCGGTGGACATGATCTTGTAGATGATCCGGGAGTAACCGACGAGGGCTTCTCTTGCCGATGCCAGGCCGTTCTTGACGGCCACCTCCCGCATGATCGTGACGATCCCGCCCGGGTTGTTGCCGCGCGGGCAGCGCAAGCAGGAGAAGCACTGCGAGCACTCCCAGATGTCCTCCTGCATCTGCTGGTAGATGAGGTCGACGTCCTCGCGCGCGGCCGCCTGCGCGATGCGGCGCGGGCTGAAGTCGTAGAACTTGGCGGACGGGCAGGCCGCGACGCAGATGCCGCACTCGTAGCAGCCGTAGAGGTAATCGCCGAACCGGAGGTCGCCCTTTACTTGCTCGAACAGGCGCACCTTGGCCTCGTGGGGCACGTCGGCGTAGCCGGCCACGTCCCAAACCTTGTAGTGGGCGTCGGTCTCGGGGCGCGAGGCGGTTGTCGTGGTCATTTCGGAGACCTAGAAGCTGATCACCGCGTCGGCGGTGGCCGCGAGGTCGTTGAAGACCGCGCCGCCGATGACCTCGACCCCGTCGATCAGGTCGTCCAGACTCAGGTCGTTGAGGTCAAGCGACGGCTGGCAGACGAGCAAGCGGACGCCGAGGCTGGTGGCCTGCTCGATGAAGTGGCGCAGGGGCTGGCCCTGATCTCCCTTGGGACCGATCTTGTCGATGACGTCCTTGCGCAGCAGGGTAGGGCCGTACATCGTGAAGTAGATCATGACCTCGAACTCCATCGCAGCCGCGGAAGCCGCCAGGAAGAACGGCGTCGCGCTGCGCCCTGGATCGTCTATCCCGTGCGTGTGCACGTAGAGGATCTTGGTTTGGGAGTCGTCGGCCCACATCATCGGTCTTGGCTACTTCGCCCGGCGAATGAGGACATGGAAGACATCGGCCTGCTTGCGGACGCCGAGTAGCTCGTTACCGGTTCGGTTCGTCCAGGCCCGCATGTCCGGCTCGACTCCGAGGTCCGTCGCGAGGAGCTCGAGGACCTGTCCGGGCGCAAGGTCCTTGATCGCCTGCGCGGTCTTCACGACTGGCAACGGGCACGCCATCCCTATGCAGTCGAGAACCTTGTCCGGTGCGGAAGGCACGGGCTCCGTCACTCCATCCTCCTTTGGGATTCGGACTCTGCGATTCAGATCGAGAAGTCTTCTCCGGACCATACCCCTGTCGCCGATTGGTGCAGGTTCGACACGGTGACGTGGCCGGTCACCACCCGCTCGAGCTCGTCGACGCGTCTGTGCAACACGGACAGACTCACGCCGATGAGGTCGGGCAGCAAGGTCTCGTTCAGGTCGGGTGGCGACGCCGCTGTGTGCGGCCGGCTGCGGGCGATGACCTGTCCCGGCACGCCGACCACGATGGAGTTCGGAGGGACGTCGTGCACGACGACGGCGTTCGCCCCGATGCGGCTGTCGTGGCCGATGGTGATCGCCCCGAGCAGTTTCGCCCCGGCGCCGATCGTCACCCGATCGCCGACGGTCGGGTGACGTTTGACGGCTTCAAGACTCGTGCCGCCGAGGGTGACCCCTTGGTAGATCGTCACATCAGCACCGATCTCGGCCGTCTCTCCGATCACGACGCCGGTGGCGTGATCGATGAACAGCCCGGGGCCGATCGTGGCAGCCGGGTGGATATCGACGCCCGTGAAGGTGCAGACGAGGGCGGAGACCGCTCGTCCGGGCAGTTTGAGGTGCCGCGTCCACAACCAGTGGCTCAGACGGTGGCCCCAGACGGCATGAAGACCGGGGTAGCAGAGCAGGATCTCGAGGTTCGAGTGGGCAGCGGGATCCCGCTGGCGCACCGAGGCGACGTCTTGTCGCACGCCTGCAAGCATCTTCAGTCGCCAAGTCCCTCGAACAGCTTCGTGCTGAGGTAGCGCTCACCGAACGAGGGGATGATGACGACGATGAGCTTGCCGGCGTTCTCCGGCCGGCGCGCGACCTGCAAGGCGGCCCACACCGCCGCGCCGGAGGAAATGCCGACGAGCAGTCCCTCCTCGCGTGCCATCCGGCGCGCGAGATCGAACGCGTCGTCGTTCTCGACGGTGATGATCTCGTCGAGGAGGCGGACGTCCAAGACCGCGGGCACGAATCCGGCCCCGATCCCTTGGATCGGGTGGGGTCCCTTCGCTCCGCCGGACAGCACCGGCGAGGCCGCCGGTTCGACGGCCACGAGGCGGACCGAGGGCTTGCGCTCTTTTAGCACCTGGCCGACACCGGTGATGGTGCCGCCGGTACCGACGCCGGCCACGACGATGTCGACGCGGCCGTCGGTGTCAGCCCAGATCTCCGCGGCGGTCGTCTTCCGATGGATCGCCGGGTTGGCGGGGTTCTCGAACTGCTGCGGGACGAAGAAGTGACCGTCGCCCTTGGCGATTTCCTCCGCCTTGGCAACGGCGCCGGCCATGCCTTCGGGCCCCGGCGTGAGCACGAGTTCGGCACCGTAACCCCGCAGCAGCAGGCGGCGTTCCCTGCTCATCGTCTCGGGCATCGTGAAGATGCAGCGGTAGCCGCGCGCCGCGCACACCATCGCGAGCGCGATCCCGGTGTTGCCGCTCGTCGGCTCCACGATCGTGGTGTCCGGCGTGAGGAGCCCCGCCTCCTCGGCGGCGTCGATCATCGCCACGGCGATCCGGTCCTTGACGCTACCCGCGGGGTTGAAGAACTCGAGCTTCGCGACGATCTCGGCGACCGCCCCCTCGCTCACCCGCCGCAGCCGGACGAGTGGCGTGTTCCCGATCAGCTGGGTGATGTCATCGGCGATGGCCATGCGCGCACCTTTCGACTCACGTTCTGCCCCCTATACAGAACTATGTCAATGCACTTGATGGAATTACTCTATGTTGACCGATCCGCGCTTGCCAAGTTCTTCTCGGGAAAGCCGCGCGGGCGATCCGGATGTCCCGCGGACGCTGAAGATCTCGGACGCTCTGGCGAGGGGCCGGCGACCGAGCGCCACACGGCGGCGTCCCGGCCGGCGGCCGTGCTTTTCACCAGATCGACGAGGGCGCCGAGACGTACGCCGCCCGCCGGGACCCGGCCGTCGACGCCACCGGGCGGGACCGGATCCGGTTGCCGCTGTCGACCGAGGCAGCAAAGCGAACGAAGCGCACGTCAACGACAGGAAGGGTTCGGATCGCTGGCGCGCCGCGCCAGCCGTGCCCCTAACATCGCGTCATGGCCGTGGCTCGGATGGGGTCGATATCGCTCGACTGTGCCGACCCGGGTCCCCTGGCGGACTTCTGGGCCGACTTGCTCGGTGGTGAGGTGGCGTTCCGGAGCGACGAGTTCGTCGCGGTGAAGGTCGGCCCCGGGTGGTTGTCCGCGGTCCGCATCGCGGACTACGCCCCGCCGACCTGGCCTGCAGGCGCCTTTCCCAAGCAGATGCACCTCGATCTCGCGGTCGACGACCTCGAGACGGCCGAAGCGGAGGCGATTCGCCTGGGGGCGCGACGCGCGGCGGTGCAACCGGCGCCCGAACGTTTCCGGGTGCTACTCGACCCCGCCGGTCACCCGTTCTGCCTGACGACGCAGATCCCCGACTAGCCGGAACCAGTCGCCAGCACGCGCCGATCGTTCGGTCCCGGGCGACCGGGCACCGGTCGGAGGTTCGGTTGCTCGACCCCGCCGGTTCGTCGGCGGGATGTCGGCAGAGGACCCGCGGGTGACGACACCCGGTGCCTGGCCGTGCCGTTTGTCGACGCGGCAAGGGAGCCGACCGTCGCCGTCGAGCAGACCGTCGCTGGCGCCGAGGAGACGCTCAATCGCACATCGGCGGGCTCGGCCGGGCTCACCGAGCGCGGACCCGTGAAGAGGTGCCCGGTGACGGCCAACCTTCAGGTGCCGCTCCCCATGCGGACATCGATTCACGGGCCAGTTCCTCCCGGCGGTCAGGACCCCGTCTGCACACGGTCGGCTCGGATCATGTGCCGCGCCGTCGACCGAAACAGATGCCGAAGGATCGGTCGTTCCCTTTCGGTGGCCCGGTTCTGACGAGAAGAGCGCCGTCCCGGCACCAGTCAAGGGCAATGGCCGGGTGCTGGGTTCCACACCGCGGGTCGGAGGGATCCGGCCGGGAGTCATCGCGGACGCGCCGCATGAGGCGACGAAGGTGGCGAGCAAGGTCCCGACGACGACGCCCCCGAACGATCGCGGCCCGGGCGGTGGCGTCGCCGAAGGGTCCCGAGACCGCCGCGCAACCGTCGAAGAGCGTCGGTCAGGACGGTTGCTTCTCGCCGATTCCCTTGAAGAACGTGTAGCAGAACACACCGTCGGCTTCGGTCGTCCGGTAGAGCGCGCGGATACCGGCGTCGAAGGTGCCGGCGTCGATCAGGTGGCTGTCGATCGCGGCCTCGCGCACGCCCTCGATCATCGCCGTGAAGGTCTTCCTCGTGAAGCCGTCGACGAGTTCGGGATGGCTCGCGTCGACGTACACCACCCGGGGATCGGCGCGGACGGCGCAGAAGCCGGCCTCGATCAGGAGCGGATAGACCTGTCGCCCGATCAGGGCGTTGCCGCCGCCTCGGCGCTGCAGGTCGACGAGGCACTGGATCGCCTGCCGGGCGGCGGCGGCGTCGGGGTGGAAGAAGGCGGAGCCGTGGTCGCCCTCGATCACCGTGATCGTCCCGCCAGGTCGCAGCAGCTCGCCGAGGCCGCGCAAGGCCTCGACCGGCTGGGCGAGGTGCTCGAGGACGAAGCACACGAACACGTGGTCGAAGGACTCCGGAGCGAACGGCAGCGAAAAGACGTCGGCCTGCCGGAACTCCACGTTGGTGAGTCCGGCGGAATCGGCCCGGCGACGGGCCTCGGCGAGCGAATCGGCGGCGATGTCGACCGAGGTGAATCGCGCCCCGGGACTCCGTTGCGCGAGCGTGACCGTCTGGGCGCCGACGCCGCACCCGACCTCGAGCACGGTCGACCCGGGTGGGTAGTCGGTGTCGTGGTGCAGCAGCTCGACGAGTGTTCCGGCCTGATCGCGCAGACGATCGTTCTCTCGTCCGTGGTAGCCGTGCACGTACCGGTCGGTCACGGGCACAGCAAAGCACCTCGCGGCGACGGCGTCTGTCAGGGGCGGACGAACGCGGCGAGCAGTGCCTGGAACTTCAGCTGGGTTTCGGCGAGCTCGAGGACGGGGTCGGAGCCGTCGACGATGCCGACCCCGGCGAACAGACGCGCCCGTCTCCCGTCGACGAGCGCGCTGCGGATGCCGATCCACCACTCGCCGTCGCCCGAGACGTCGAACCAGCCGACCGGTCCCGCGAAGCGGCCCCGGTCGAGCTTCTCGTTTCTCCTCAGGTACTCGAGCGCGGCGGCGCGCGGGGTGCCCCCGACCGCCGGTGTCGGGTGGAGTTCGACGGCGAGCGCGAGCGCGTTCGGTAGATGGCCGCCGGGTCGGTTTGCGCGCAGCGTCGCGGACACCGGTGTCGCGAGGTGGGTGACGTTTCGCAGCGCGAGGAATTCCGGCGCGCTGGGGACGACGATGTCGTCGGCGTGCCGGGCGAAGGTCGCGGCGATCGCGTCGACGACGTAGCGGTGTTCGAGCCGGTCCTTCGGTGAGGCGAGGAGCCCCGCGGCGAGGCGTGCGTCCTCGTCCCGGTCGCCGCTGCGGGCGACCGTCCCGGCGAGCGGGCGCGACGAGATCACGCGATCGCGACGGCGGACGAGGAGCTCCGGGCTCGCACCGAGGAAGCCGTCGAGTGCGAAGGCCGCGCACGCCGGGTGGAGGGCGCGAATGCGTTCGAGCAGGTCGTGCTGGCGGAACCTACGGTTCGCGACGATGGCGACCTCGCGGGCGAGGACGACCTTGTCGAGTTCGCCGGCACGGATCGCGTCGCGCGCGGCGCCGACCCGGGTGAGGAAGTCCTCGTGGGGACGGACCGACTCGACCCGGAAACGATCGGGTGCTTCCCCGTCGCGGTTTTCGGCGTCGTCCGCGGCGGTGACGGCGAGCTGCAGGCTCTCGACGGGCGACGGGATGTGCTCATTCCGCCCGACGGCGACGACTGCGGCGTCGCCTCCTTCGGCGACGACCACCGCCAGCCCGGGGATGACGAGCGCGCCGGGTGCTGCGGCATCGAAGGGGAGCGCGCCGAGCGCGAGGGGCCCGGGGCGCGTCCCGGCGTCGTTGTGTCCGGGGATCGCGGCGAGGAGCCCGTGGGCCCGCTCCGCCGCTCCCGGCTCGGCGGTGCCGCGGGGGAACTCGATCTGGGCCGCCACATCCCAGGTGAGCACCGCCGCGCCGTCGCGCTCGATCACCCGTCCGTGGCGGAAGGCGAACCGACGTGCCGCCGCCACGAGATCGGGGCCGAGACGCGCCCCGCGCCAGTGGAGGGCGCCGGGCGCAAGTTGCTTGCCGTCGGAGCCGGTGAGGCGAGCTGGGGTGCTCATGTCGGACCCCCGCCGCGAGCGGGCGCCCTGGGCCGTTGTGCGAGCGGCCGTCCGCCGGCACGAGTCGCCACGATGATCTGGGCGATCCCGCCGTGAAGGAGGAGGCGCTTCACCGCGACGAAGCCGGCGTCGCCGACGAGCGCGGCGATCTCGGTCGGTCCGGGCAGGTAGGCGACCGAACGCGGCAGGTAGCGGTAGGCGGGGCCGTCGGAGAGGAGGGCACCGAGGCGCGGGACCACCCCGCGGAACCAGATCCGGTGCCCGATCGCGAGCAACCGTGAGCGGGGCTCGTCGACCTCGAGGAGAGAGATCCGCCCGCCCGGGCGCACGACGCGCCCGATCTCGGCGAGGACCGCGACGAGGTCGGCGAAGTTCCGCAACGCGAACCCGCAGACGAGCCCGTCGGCGGTTCCTGTCCCGATCGGCAGCAGCGACCCGTCGGCCTGGACGAGCGGCACGGCGCCGGCACTCGCCGCCGCGAGCATGTTCGCCGAGAAGTCGACCCCGACGGCGCGATGACCCGACGACGAAAGCTCGCGACAGAGATCGCCGGTTCCGCAGGCGAGGTCGACGACGAACGACGGCGGCGCGAGCTCGAGCGCCATCACGGCGCGCCGGCGCCAAGCGCGGTCGAGGCCGAGGGAGATCAGGCGGTTCATCAGGTCGTAGCGCGGCGCGATGGCGTCGAACATCGCCCGGACGGCGGCGACTTTCTCGCCACCCCGGGGCAGCGGTTCGTCGCGCCCCGACGGGGCACGCCGCCCGTCGCGCTCCCGGTCGGGGTGGAAGTCGGACGTCAGCGGTACCAGAGCCGGTAGTAGTCGCGGCTGCGTGGATGGACGAGGAGCGCCACGAGCGCGACCTGGAAGAGCACGCCCAGGATCCCCGCGCCGAGGAAGCCCGCGACGGCGATGACGAGGACGAGCGGGATGATCGCGGCGAGGAGCGCGAGGAAGTAACCCCACCTGCGCTCGTTGGCGATCCCGAAGGCGCCGGCGGCCTCGGCGAGCGCGAGGAGGAGCGCGTAGCGTCCGGCACCGCCGACCGCCAGGCCGGAGACGAGGCCGAGCAAGGCGCTCCAGTAGAGAAGCACGACCGCGATCTGGAGGGTCTGTGGTTGGTGGAGCGGGAACCAGTGCCGTTCCCGAGGAACCCGCGACGCCATGGCCCCAGTCTGCCAGGAGAGCGCGCCCCGGCCGGCGGTGCCGGACGCTCCCGCCCGTCGTTGCGACGCGGAGCCGGACCGCCTGGAACGCGTCATCGGCCCGCGCCGCGGCGTAGGGAATCCCGCCGTCGGCCGCGACGAAGGCGTGCACCACACGACGTGACAGTCCGGCAGCGCCGATGCGACGATGTGCGATCGCTTCCTACCGCAGGCCGGGCTGGTTCACCGTCCACGTCCTCAACGGCGTCGTCGTGCTTGCCGCGCGGATCGGGGTGAGTCTCCGGGGCACGCGTGCGTTGCGCGTCCGCGGGCGCGCGACGAAAGCATGGCGAACCGTGCCGGTGCATCTCCTCGTGCTCGACGGCGAGCGCTACCTCGTGGCGGTGCGCGGTGAGACCGAGTGGGTGCGCAACATCCGAGTTGCCGGGGAAGGCGAGCTCGTTATCGGGCGAAGGGTGGAGCCGTTCGTCGTCGAGGAAATCGCCGACCCCGACAAGGCCGAGATCCTGCGTGCCTACCTCAGGCGTTGGGGGGCGGAGGTCGCCGCCTTCTTCGACGGCGTGAAGGCCGAATCGCCCGAAGACGAGCTGCGTCGAATCGCGCCGCGACACCCCGTGTTCAAGATCGTGGTGCCGCGGCGCTGAAGGCGTCGCGAACGATGCCCCCGCTCGCGCCCCTGGGCGCGATCCGGGGCATCGGACGGCCGAGGTCGCGGCCCAGGGGACGGGCGGTCTGGGCGAGACGGAGCCGGCCGAGCCACTTCCCGCGGTGGCGGGCGAACCTGGCGTCATCCGGCGCGTGGCCGTGGCGGTCGTCCTCGGTGGCCGCCGGCAGGGGGCGTGAAGCGACCGCGCGACCCGGCTGATCGGGCCGCACGTCGAGGCGGCGCTGCTTCGAACTCGCGACGGTCGTCCGGTTCTCTCGGCGGCGGCCGGATCGCCCGGGCGCGGCCGGGACCGGAGACGGGTCGTGCCGACCACCTCGGCGGGAAAGGTCGAGCGGCGCGCGGCCGATCCCGCCGGTCGCAAGGGACGATACGGGATGGCGCGCTTCGAACCGCAGCCGAGCTCCGCCGACGGCCTACTTCGACTGTGCCAGCGTCCCCTTGGGCTCGGCGACGAGATCGATGACGACCGCGTACGGCCCGCCCGTGGAGGCCGAGGTGCCGACGATGAGCACACGGCTGCCGAGCGGGGTGCCGATCAGCGGGTCGAGCAGACTCGCTTCGCCCTTGATCCCGATCGGTGCGTCCGCGGGGACCCCTGCCGCCCAGGTCGAGTCGACGACCTTGCCTGTCCAGTTGACGGCGACGGCCTGCAAGATGACGAGGCCGGGCCGGGCCTTGGCGCCGTGGCCCCGGTCGAGAACGGTCGTCGTGACGCGCGATGGCTTCGGCGTCCCCTTGGCGATCGTGATCTTCGGCGGCGTCGGCGGCGCCCCGCTCACGTGCACGCCGCCCGATCCGGTGCGCAGGACGGCGGCGTGGCGGTCACCGCTGACCTTCGGACCGTAGGCGGCGAGCAGGTCGACGACGAAGACGATCGTGTCCTTGCCCGTGATCCCCGCCGAGGAGTCACCCTTCGCCCCGTAGCCGTCCGCGGGGGGGACGACGAGCAGGACGCGACTGCCGACGTGCAGGCCGACGAGGGTCCTGTCCAGGCCGGGGATGACCTCGCCGGTCCCGATCTGGAAGGCGGACGGAATCGGTCGGTCGAACGAGGAGTCGAAGACCTTGCCTCGCCAGATCTGGCCGATGTAGTTCATGACGAGGAGCTCACCGGTCGTGAGGACGGGACCGGTCCCTGCCTCGAGGACCTTCTCGGAGAGGGTCTTTGGCGCCGCGGTCTTCGGGAACACGATCGTCGGCGAATGGTCGAACCCGGCCGAGACGGTCGGCAGCGGGCTCGGGCCGTGGCCGGCGTTCGCGGCCCCGGCGACCGGCGCGGCGGCGGCGAGCACGACGAGAACGGCAACGACGAAGCGGCGCATCGCAAGCCCCTTTGCTCGGCAGGTGCGAGCGTAACCGTCGGGTACGAGGCGGGTCGCATGGCCCGCGCTCGCGGTCACCCGTCTGTCCCAGGGCCCGTCGGCGCGTCGCCAGCCTTCGCCCCCCGGACCGGACGGTCCGGCCGCCCGGATGCGGTCGACCCGGCCCCCGGCGGGACGCGCGGACCGTCACGCCGGACGGCCGCGAGTTGGCCGCAGGCGGCGTCGATCGAGCGCCCCCGGGTCCGCCGCACCGTGGCGTTGACGGCCCTCTCGCCGAGCCGGCCCTGGAAGGCGCGGACCCGGGCGGGCGGTGACCCGGTGAGGCCGTGCGCCGTCCCGCCGGGCGTCGGGTTGAGCGGGATGAGGTTGACGTGGGCGCGCACCTCGTGCGCGACGAGCGCGAGCTCGTCGGCGTCGGCGTCCGTGTCGTTCACGCCGTCGATGAGCGCCCACTCGAAGGAGATGCGGCGGTGCGTGGCCCCGACGTAGTCGGCGCAGGTCGCGAGGAGCTCATGCAGCGGATACCGGCGGTTCAACGGCACGAGCCGGTCGCGCAGCGCGTCGTTGGCGGCGTGGAGCGAAACGGCGAGGTTGACCTGTCGCGGGGACTCCGCCAGGCGCCGGATGCCGGGGATGACGCCGACGGTCGACACGGTGACGTGCCGGGCGGCGATCCCGAGATCGTCGATGATCCTCTCGATCGCTCGCCAGACGCGTGCGAAGTTGGCGAGCGGCTCGCCCATCCCCATGAACACGACGTGATCGAGCCGGCGCCCCGCGTGCCTGGCCGCCCGCGCCGCCAGCACGACCTGCTCGACGATCTCACCGGTCGAGAGCTGCCGGACGAAGCCGGCGTCGCCGGTCGCGCAGAACGTGCAGGCCATCGCGCAACCGGCCTGGGACGAGACGCACGCCGTGGAGTGGCGCGGGTCGTGCATCAGGACGGCTTCGATCGTGTTCCCGTCGGCAAGGGCGAGGAGCCATTTGAGCGTCGTCCCGGCGTCGGCGACGAGCTCGTGTTCGACGCTGAGCGCGGGCGCGAACGCAGGTGTCGACGACAACCGCTCCCGGAGCGCCTGCGGCAGGACGCGCAGCTCGGTCGGGTCCGCGAGCCCGCGGTAGAGCCCCTCCCAGAGCTGGACGGCCCGGTAGCGGGGCAGGTCGGCGAGGAGCTCGGCGATCTCGTCCCGGTCGAGGTCGTAGCGGCTCATCGCGTCGGTTCGACCTCGACGACGTAGGCCCGGTCGTCGTGGTCGACGACGAAGCCGAGCGCGCGGTACAGCTCGACGGCCCCGGTGTTGTCGGTGTCGACGTAGAGGATCACGGCGCGCAGCCCCTTGGCGGAGAGCCACGCGAGACCGGCGTGGAGCATCCGCCGGCCGATGCCGCGGCCCTGCACCGCGGGGTCGACGCCGAGCACGTAGATCTCGCCGAGCGGGGGATCGCCGCCGTGGACCTTCGTCCAGCAGAACGCCGCGATCTTCCCGTCGATTTCGTGGACGAGGAAGCCTTCCGGGTCGAACCAGGGTCGCCGCTCGCGCTCGACGAGCGTGCCTCGGCTCCAGCATCCCTGGTCCGGGTGTGACGCGAAGGCGCGGTTGTTCGTCTCGAGCCAGGCGTGCTCGTCCAGGCCGACCCGGAACGGACGGGTCGCGATCGGCGGCGACGTTTCCTCCTCGACCGGCAGCGGGCGCCGCATCCTGTGGAGCTCTCGCCCGCGGGCGAGCCCGACCGACGAGGCGACCTCGTCGCTCGCCGCCGTCGGCGAACGGATCCAGAGCTCGACGTGACCGCCGCCTTCTTCGCCGACGAGGTCGAGGGCCGCGCGACACAGCGCCCGCCCGATCGCGGGTGCGTCGTCGCCGGCCGGGTCGAGGACGTAGGCGAGGCCCCAGGAGCCCGGTTCACGGTCCAGCTGGGCGTAGCCGAGGATCGTCGTTCCGTCCTCCGGGCGCGCGACGAACCCGGCGAAGCCCGATCTCCGGCCGGCGACGAGCGCGAGCCAGCTGTCGTCGTCGAGGGGTCGGTGACCGAGCGCCTCCGCCGCCGCGGCGAGGAGGGTCGCGATGCCCGCGGCGTCCTCGACGCCGGTCCTCCGCGTCACCTCGATGCGGTCCACGGTCCGAGGGTACCGGCCCCGGGCGCCGGGACGTGGAGGGGGGCGGCCTCGCTACGATCGGCCGCGGTGGCCAAGCCGAGGAGCGTCGCCGGACGGGCGCGGGTCGTCGCCGGACGCCTCGCCTCGCGTTACCCCGGGGACGCCGCCGCGCTCTGCGCGCTTCGCCACGACGGGGCGTTTCAGCTCCTCGAGGCGACGATCCTGTCGGCGCAGACGACCGACGAGCGGGTCAACCTCGTGACCCCGGGGTTGTTCACCGCGTTCCCGAACCCGGAGGACCTCGCCGGCGCGGACCTCGACGAGCTCGAGGACCTCATCCGTTCGACGGGCTTCTACCACGCCAAGGCGCGCAGTCTCACCGGCATGGCGCAGACCCTCGTCGAACGGTTCGACGGCATCGTGCCCCGCACGATCGACGAGCTCGTCACGCTGCCCGGAGTTGGGCGCAAGACGGCGAACGTCGTACGGTCCGTCGCCTTCGGGCTGCCGGGGCTGCCGGTCGACACCCACGTCGGACGGCTCGCGCGCCGCCTCGGCTTCACCGTGGCCGAGGATCCCGTCGTCGTCGAGCGCGATCTCGCCGCGCTCGTCGCGCCCGGCGAGTGGGGCGTCCTCAGCCTGCGGCTGATCCTGCACGGCCGGAACGTCTGTGGTGCGCGCCGGCCACGCTGTGACGCCTGCCTGCTCGCCGACATCTGCCCGAGGACGGGTGTGGGATCCGTCGCGCCCGTGCGCCCGTCAGGTCGGCGCGAGAGCGGGGCCGTCTGAGGGCTAGCGGAGGGTGGCGCGGATGAGGCGCGACAGGCGTCTCGCCGCACCGGAGAGGGCGCGCTCGACAGCGTAGAGCTCGGTCGCGGCCCCGTCTTCCTTCCGTGCCTTCGCCGCGTCGCCCATCTTGGCGACGCGGCGCGCGAGCGCGTCCATCGACTCGGCGATGGAGGCGAGCTCGGAGTGGTCCACGGGCACGTCCCTATCCTTGCCGACCTCACCGGGCGGCGGATCGGTCGTTCGCTACGCTCGGCGACGTGCTCAAGACGCTCGACCTGCGCGGGACGTCGCCGGGGGTGCCGGCGGACCTGCCCCGCCCGGACCAGGCCGGCGGCGACTCGGTCGCCGTCGTGCGGGACGTCCTGGCCGCGGTGCGGGCCCGCGGCGACGAGGCGCTGCGCGAGCTGACGCGGCGCTTCGACGGGATCGAGCTCGGCGAGCTGCGCGTGCCGGTGTCCGAGGTCGCCGCCGCCCCCGGGCGGGTCGACGCCGAGCTCGCCGCGTCGCTCCGGTGCGCGGCGGGCGTGATCGAGGCCTTTCACCGACGCGGTCGTGCCGAGCCGAGAACCTTCGTCGAGGACGGGATCGAGATCGCCGAGCTGCTGCTCCCCGTCGAGCGGGTCGGCGTCTACGCGCCAGGTGGCCGGGCGACCTACCCCTCGAGCGTGCTGATGACGGCGATCCCGGCCCGGGTGGCCGGTGTCGACTCGATCGCCTGCTGCGCGCCGCCGGGACCGGACGGTTCGGTGCCGGCGACGATCCTCGCCGCGGCGGCGATCGCCGGCGTCGACGAGGTCTACCGGATCGGCGGTGCCCAGGCGATCGCCGCCCTCGCCTACGGGACCGAGTCGATCCCCCGAGTCGACGTCGTCGTCGGGCCCGGTTCGAGGTGGGTCTCGATCGCCGAGCGGGAGGTGCGTGGCACGGTCGGGGTGCCGGCCGCCTTCGCCGGCCCCTCGGAGGTGGTCGTCGTCGCCGACGGCTCCGCGCCGGTCGAATGGGCGGCGATCGACGTGATCGTGCAGGCCGAGCACGGACCCGACGGGTTCGCCTGGCTCGTGACCTGGTCCGCCGACGTCGCCGCCGCGGTCACCGAGGCGGTCGAGCGCCTCGTGGCGGCGTCGCCGCGGCGGGACGCTACCCGGACGGCGCTCGAGTCCGGCGGGTACGCGGTGCTGGTCGACGGGCCGGAGCACGCCATGGCGGTCGTGAACGCGATCGCGCCGGAGCACCTGGAGCTGATGGTCGAGGATGCCGGGCGTCTCGTCGCGCTCGTGCGCCACGCCGGGGCGGTCTTTCTCGGTCCGTTCGCGCCGGCGTCCTTCGGGGACTACCTCGCCGGGCCGAGCCACGTGCTGCCGACGTTCGGGACGGCGCGGTTTTCCTCGGTGCTCGGCACGGAGGACTTCCTCCGGCGCAGCCACGCCATCCGCTTCAGCGAGGGGGCCGCGCGACGCGTCGCGGACGACGTCGCGACCATCGCCGACGCCGAGGGTCTCCCCGCCCACGCCGAGTCGGCGCGCTTGCGCGTCGGCCGGCCGACCTGGAGCGCCGGGTGAAGCGCGCGGGCGGCGAGCGGCCCCGGCCGGTGCCGCGCTGTGCGGGCGCGCCCTGGTCCGGCTACCACTCGCCGCAGGTCGACGTGGCGGTCCGGCTGAACACGAACGAGGCCCCGGAGCCGCCGCCCGCGGAGTTCGTCGCCCGGCTGGCGGCGGCGGTCGACGGCGTCGCCCTCAACCGCTACCCGGACCGCCGCGCCACCCGGCTGCGGGCCGCCATCGCCGGCCTGCACCACCTCGACGCCAGCCAGGTCTTCTGCGCCAACGGCTCGAACGAGGTGATCCAGTCGCTCCTCCTCGCCTACGGCGGGCCGGGGCGCAGCTGCGCGCTGTTCGAGCCGACGTACGCCCTCCACGCCCACATCGCCCGGCTGACCTCGACGGCCATCGTCGAGGGTGAGCGCAACCCCGGCTACCTCATCGATCTCGCCGAGCTCGCGCGGGTCCTCGCGGCCGGGGCGATGTCCGGCGAGGGCGAGCCCGCCGTCATCTTCCTTTGCTCGCCGAACAACCCGACGGGGCTCGTCGAGCCCGACGAGACGGTCGAGGCGGTCCTCGGGCGCGCCCCCGGCCTCGTCGTCGTCGACGAGGCCTACGTCCAGTTCGCCCGGCGTTCCGCGCTCGAGCTCGTGGGCGAGCACCCCAACCTCGTCGTGCTTCGGACGTTCTCGAAGACGTGGTCGCTTGCCGCGCTCCGTCTCGGCTACGCGCTCGGCGCGCCCGACGTCATCGAGGCGCTGTTCCAGGCGGCGCTGCCGTACCACGTCGACGCGCTGAAGCAGGAGGCGGGGATCCTCGCCCTCGGGTTCACCGGGGCGATGGACGAGCGCGTGGCGCGCCTCGTCGCCGAGCGGACACGGGTGCTCGCGGGGCTCGCCGCGCTCGGGCTCGCGGCCGTCCCCTCGGAGGCGAACTTCGTGCTGTTCTCGACCGGCGACCACGACGCCCACGCGGTGTGGGAGGGCCTCGTCGCGCGCTCGGTCCTCGTGCGGGACCTGTCGGGCTGGCCGCGTCTCGCCGGCCACCTGCGGGTGACGATCGGCAGCCCGGCGGAGAACGACGCCTTCCTCGCGGCCCTCGCCGACGTCGTCGGCTGACCGGGCGCCCGTCCCGTCCGCGTCGACGGTGACGCGCGAGGCTGTAGCGATGGCACAGGCTTCCGGCGGCGAGGCGACGGCGGCCCGCCGCCACGGCGAGCGGCACCGCAAGACGGCCGAGAGCGACGTCTTCGTCGAGCTCGACCTCGACGGCGTCGGTCGCGTCGAGGTCGCGACGGGACTGCCGTTCCTCGACCACATGCTCGGCCAGCTCGGCACGCACGCGGGCTTCGACCTCGTCGTGCGGGCGACGGGGGACCTCCACGTCGACGCCCACCACACCGTCGAGGACACCGGGATCGCGCTCGGCGAGGCGCTCGCGGCGGCGTTCGGGGACAAGCAGGGCATCCGCCGCTTCGCCTCGGTCGCGGTGCCGCTCGACGAGGCGCTCGTCGACGCCGCGCTCGACGTCTCGGGGCGTCCGTACTTGCGCTACGAGATCGAGTTCGCGCCGGACACGCCGGGGCTCGGCTCGCCGCCTTTCGACCCGCAGCTCGCCGAGGAGTTCTGGCGCGCGCTCGTCACGGCCGCAGCCGTGACCCTCCACGTCTCCTGCCGTCACGGCAAGAACACCCACCACGTCCTGGAGGCGTCGTTCAAGGCGGTCGCCCGGGCGTTGCGCGACGCCAAGCGGATCGAAGGCGGCGGGGTGCCCTCCACGAAGGGGGTCCTCTAGGCGTGATCGCCGTGCTGGACTACGGGATCGGCAACCTGCGCTCGGCGGAGAAGGCGCTCGTCCACGTCGGCGCCGAGGCGCGTCTCGTCTCGACGGCCGCCGAAGCGGACCGGGCCGTCGGGGTCGTCCTGCCGGGCGTCGGCAACTTCGGCGCCTGTGCCGCGGCGTTGCGCGGAAGCGGGCTCGACCGGGTCGTCCTGGACGCCGTCGCCCAGGACAAGCCGATGCTCGGCGTGTGCGTCGGCTTCCAGCTGCTCTACGAGGCCTCCGAGGAAAGTCCGGGCGTCGAAGGGCTGGGCGTCTTCTCGGGCACGGTCGCCCGGCTCGCGGGTGCCGAGAAGCTGCCGCAGATGCAGTGGAACTGTCTCGAGCGCGTGCCGGGTCGGGAGTCGGTGCTGCTCGCCCGGTTGGAGGCGCGGCCCTGGTTCTACTTCGTCCACTCCTACGCGCCCGTGCCCACCGGCGAGAGCGCGTCGGCCATCGTCGCGACCTGTGACTACGGCGGGTCGGTCGTCGCCGTCGTGGAGCGCGACAATTGCTTCGGAACCCAGTTCCACCCGGAGAAGTCCGGCAACTCCGGCCTCGCGGTTCTCGCCGCCTTCGCCGAGCGCTGCGGTGCCGAACTGGCGCGCGAACCCGAACCCAGATAGGGGCGACAAGCCGATGGAGTGCATCCCTTCGATCGACATCCGGGGGGGACAGGCCGTCCGGCTCCTGCGCGGCGAGTTCGCCAACGAGACCGCCTACGGCGACCCGGTCACGCGGGCGCTGGCGTACGTCGCGGCCGGCGCGAGTCACCTCCACCTCGTCGATCTCGACGCGGCGCGCACCGGTCGTCCGGTCAACCAGGAGATCGTGCGCGAAATCATCCGCGAGGTGTCGGTCCAGGTGCAGTTCGGCGGGGGGGTGCGCACGATCGAGGCCGCCGACGCGCTCTTCCATCTGGGGATCGGACGCGTCGTCGTCGGCACGGCCGGCATCGAGGACCCGGAGTTCGCGCGCCGCCTCGCCCAGCGCTATCCGGAGCGGGTGCTCGTCGGGCTCGACCACCGGCGCGTGAGTGTCGGGGGCCGCACGGTGCGCGAGCTCGCCGTGCGGGGTTGGGAGGAGACGACCGGCGTGGAGCTCGCCGCCGCCCTGCGCGCCCTCGAGGACCTGCCGCTCGGAGGCGTGGTCGTCACCGACATCTCGCGTGACGGGACCCTCGAGGGCCCCGACCTCGACGGCTGCCGGTACGTGCTCGGCGAGACGCGGTTCCCGGTGATCGCCTCGGGCGGCGTCGGGAGCCTGGCGCACCTCGGCGCGCTCGCCGCGCTCAGCGTCGTCGGTCGTCGGCTCGACGGCGCGATCGTCGGGCGTGCCTTCGCGTCGGGTGAACTCTCCGTCGCCGACGCCATCGCGGCATGCGCAGCCTGAGGATCATCCCCTGTCTCGACGTCGACCACGGACGCGTCGTGAAAGGGGTGAACTTCGTCGGCCTGCGTGATGCCGGCGACCCCGTCGAGCTTGCCCGCCGCTACGACGCCGAGGGCGCCGACGAGCTCATCTTCTTGGACATCACCGCCTCGAGCGACGACCGGGCGATCCTCATCGACGTCGTCGCGCGCACGGCCGACGAGGTCTTCATCCCGCTCACCGTCGGCGGCGGGATCCGCACGCTCGACGACGCCCGCCGGATCCTGCGGGCGGGAGCGGACAAGGTCGCCGTCAACTCGGCGGCGATCGCGCGTCCCGCACTGGTCGCCGAGCTCGCCGGGACCTTCGGCAACCAGTGCGTCGTCGTGGCGATCGACGCCCGCCGTGCGGGCGACGGCTACGAGGTCTACTCGCACGGCGGGCGCCGGCCGACGGGGCTCGACGCCGTCGCCTGGGCCGTCGAGGTCGCCCGGCTCGGCGCGGGCGAGATCCTCCTCACCTCGATGGACCGGGACGGGACCGAGACCGGCTACGACGCCGACCTCGTCGGCCGCGTCGCCGCCGCGGTCGACATTCCCGTGATCGCCTCGGGCGGCGTCGGGAACCTCGGGCACCTCGTCGAGGGGGCCGCCGCCGGGGCGGACGGGGTCCTCGCGGCGTCGGTTTTCCACTACGAGGCGGCGACGATCGCCGAGGCGAAGCGCTACCTCGCCGACCGCGGCATTCTCGTGCGCCCCCCGGGGTCCGGGTCCCGACCCGGCGTCTCCGGGCGCGCACTACCGTCGTAGTCATGGCGGTGGCCCCTTCGTCCGGGCGCGGTGACAAGTCGCCCGGCACGGTGAAGCAGCCGATCACGATGGTGAACGACCGCGTCCTCGTCCAGGTGCCCGATCCCGAGGGCGAGCGCCGCAGCCGGGCCGGCATCCTCATCCCCGTCACCGCCCAGCTCACCAAGCGGCTCACCTGGGCCGAGGTCGCCGCGACGGGCCCGAACGTGCGCACCATTAAGGTCGGCGACAAGGTGCTCTTCAACCGGGACGACTGCTTCGAGGTCGACGTGCAGGGCGAGGACTACCTCATCCTGCGCGAGCGCGACGTCCAGGCCCTCGCGACCGAGCGCCTCGACGGCGGGACCGGCCTCTACCTGTGACGGAGCCGACGCGGGCGGGCCGCGACGCGCCCCCGACCGAGGAGCTGCCGGCAACCGGGGAGGCGGTGGTCGTCACCGCCACGCTCGACGACCTGAAGTTCGGGCTCGACGGGATCGTGCCGGCGATCGTCCAGGACGCGACGAGCCGTGAGGTCCTGATGGTGGCCTACATGAACGCGGAAGCGGTGCGGCGCACCCTCGAGACCAGAAGGACCTGGTTCTACTCGCGCAGCCGCCGCGAGCTATGGCCCAAGGGCGAGACCTCGGGCAACCGTCAGCGGGTGCGCGACGTGCTCGTCGACTGCGACGGCGACGCGCTCGTCGTCGAAGTCGACCAGGAGGGTTCGGGCGCCTGCCACACCGGCGCGCGCACGTGCTTCGTGCGCCACCTCGACGTCTAGGGTCCGCGGGTCGGTCGCCCCGTGCGCGTGCTCGACGCGGACGAGACCTACGCCGCGCTCCACGAGGGCGTCGTCGGCATCGTGGTCGCGGCCGATGTCGTCACCGTCGCCGGCCCTGACGCCCTGAGCTATCTGGGCGGGCAGGTTTCCCAGGATCTCGGCGGCCTCGCCCCGGGCGACAGCGTCGAGACCCTGGTGCTTTCGCCGCAGGGCAAGCTCGACGGCTTCGGCCGGGTGGCGCGCACCGGCGACACGACGGTCTGCGTCGTGGTCGACGGGGGATGGGGAGAGGCGATGCTCGCGCGTCTGGCGCGCTTCAAGCTGCGCGTCGCCGCGGATCTCGGGCTCGTCCACGCACGAGCCGCCCTGCTGCGCGGCCCGGGGGCGCGACCGGCGACTGCGGCGGCGAGGGCGGCGATCCTGCTCGACGTCGACTATCCGGGATTCTCGGGCTGCGACCTCGTCGACGACGCGGCCGAACTCCCGGCCGGCGTGCCCCGGGGTGACCCCGGAGCCTTCGAGGCGGCGCGCATCGAGGCCGGTCTTCCCGCGATGGGACGCGAGCTCACCGACAAGACGATCCCCCAGGAGGCGGGTCTCGTCGCCCGGGCGGTGAGCCTCACGAAAGGCTGCTACACCGGCCAGGAACTCGTCGCGCGCCTCGACGCGCGGGGCAATCGTGTGGCGCGCCGGCTCGTCGGATTCGTCGTCGCATCTGACACGCCCGCCGCCGGCGACACGGTCGCGGTCGCCGCCAAGCCGGTCGGCGTCCTCACGAGCGTGGCCCACTCGCCGCGCACGACGGGCGCGATCGCACTCGGCTACCTGCGCCGGGAGATCGCCGTGCCGGCCCGGGTCGACGTCGTCCACGCCGGGAAGGCACTCGCCGCGCAAGCGGCCGAGCTGCCGCTCTGGCGGGACTGACGGGGACCCGTATCAGCTCGCCGACGCGGTCCCGGCGAGCGAGACGGTGATGCGTGTCCCGTGACCTTCGGCGGCGGGCGAGATGACCTCGATCCGTCCGTGCATCGCCGCGACGAGCTCGGCGACGATCGCGAGACCGAGCCCCGATCCGGCCGAGCGGGCGGGAAACCGGCTCGAGCTGAAGTGCCGCTCGAAGATCCGAGGCAGATCGGCGGGGTCGATCCCCGGCCCGTCGTCGGTGACCGTGAGGGCGATCGTGTCCGGCGCGACGGGGGCGCACGAGACCTCGACGGTCGAGCGGGCGAACTTCAGGGCGTTCTCCGTGAGGTTGGCGACGATCTGGCCGAGCCGGTCGCGATCGGCCTCGAGACCGAGTTCCCCGGCGATCGAGATCGCGAGTGCGACCCCCGCGGCGTCGCACTCGTAGCGCAACGCGCCGGCTGCCTCGGCGACGACTTCGCCGGCGTCGACCCTGGCGAGGTGCAGCGAGAACTGGTGGGCGTCGAGGCGCGCCAGGTCGAGCAGGTCGCCGATGAGACGTTCGAGGCGGATCGCCTCGGCGACGACGACCGAGGCGGCCCGCGCCGCGTCGGGCGTCACGCCCTCGGCGATCGCCTCGGCGTAGCCGCGGATCGACGTGAGCGGCGTGCGCAGGTCGTGGGAGACGGACATGAGGAACTGCCGGTCGAGGTCACGGAGGTCCTCGAGATGTTCCGCCATCTGGTTGAGCGACGTGCTGAGCGTGGCCAGTTCGACGTAGTCGTGGCGGGACGCGGCGAGCCGGGTCGAAAAGTCGCCGCTCGCGATCTGTTCTGCCGCACCTGCTGCCGCGACGACGCGGCGCGCGACGCGTCGCGAGATGACGACGGCGGCGGCGGCGGCGACGAGGAGCGAGATCCCGCCGGCGAGGACGAAGTACGACACGCTCGCGTCCGAGTTGCTGACCTGTCGGGCGAGGAGGAACGAGAGGTGGACCCCGTCGGCGGAGACGAGCGGTACCGCCGCGAAGGCGAGGTTGCCGGCGAGGCCCGAGGTCGCGTGCCCCGCCGCGAGGGCCCTCGTGTCGATCGCACGGGCGGAGAAGTCAAGTTTCGGAACGGCGTCGACGAAGACTCCCTGGGCGGAGGTAGTGACGATCGAAGCCTGCCTGATCCCGGCGACCGAGCTGATGAGGGGCAGGACCTCGGTGACGATCTGTGAGGCGTTCTTCTCCGTCTTGAATAGTGTCTGCTCGCGCCGCGCGAGGTCGACCGTCTGTTGCAGAACGAGCCGTCGGGTGTTGTCGGAGGCGGCGTGGCGCACGAGGAGGAGACTCACCGCGCCGGCGAGCGTGAGCGCGACGGCGAGCACCGTGACGAAGGCGAGGGTGATGCGTGCCGCCATCGGCCAGTGGGGCTGCCCGCCGGCGACCGACCGACGTCTCAGTCGCACCGGTAGCCGACGCCCCAGATGGTCTTCAGCGGCAGCCCCTCGCCGAGCTTGCGACGCAACTGGCGCACGTGGACGTCGACGGTCCGCTCGTCGCCGATCCAGCCGAGGCCCCAGACCGCGTCGAGGAGTTGTCGCCGGGTGAGGACGATCTTCGTGTTCTCGGCGAAATGGGCGAGAAGATCGAACTCGCGGGCCGTGAGTTGCACCGGGCCCGCCTCGGTCGTCACCTCGCGCCGCACGGAGTCGACCGTCACGCCGCCGACCGTGATCGGACTCTCGGCCGGCCGGTGAGAGCCTTCACTGCGCCGCAGGATCGCTCGCACCCGGGCGACGAGCTCCCGGGGCGAGAACGGTTTCACGATGTAGTCGTCGGCGCCGAGCTCGAGACCGAGCACCCGGTCGACCTCGTCGTCCCGGGCGGTGAGAAACACGATGGGCACGTCGCTCGTGCGGCGGATCTCGCGGCAGGCCTCGATGCCGTCCAACTGGCCGGGTAGCCCGATGTCGAGGAGAACGAGGCTCGGCCGCTCATTGGCGACGAGTTCGAGGCCCCGCGCGGCCTCGGTCGCCTGCAGGACGCGGAAACCCGCATTCCGCAGCCAGAGATCCACGAGGTCCGCGATGTGGTGGTCGTCCTCGACGAGGACGACCGTGCCGTGATCGGTCTTCGTGCCGCGCTCTCTTCTCACCCGCCAAGCATGGCGCGTGTCGCACCGGTTGACGCGCCATGTCGGTCTCGCGCTCGGCGTTTGCCCCGAGCGCCTCGGCGGCCACCGTTACGCTGTCGCGATGGTCTTTCCCGCGCCGTCGCTGGGCGCGCCCGGTGGCCGCCGCGGCGGCGACACCCGGGGTGTCCGGTGTTCGTGAAGATCTGCGGGGTGACGAACGAGGAGGATGCGCTCCTCGCCGTGGCGATGGGGGCCGATGCGGTCGGGTTCGTGCTCGCGACGTCCCCGCGTCAGGTGGCGATCGGTGCGGCGCGGGACATCGCCCGGAGGCTGCCTCCGGAGATCATCACCGTCGGGGTGTTCCGCGACGCCCTCGCCCAACGCGTCGTCGACGTCGTGTACCAGGCCGGTCTGCGCGCCGCCCAGCTGAACGGTCACGAGAGCCCGGCAGACGTCGCCTACGTCGCCGAGAAGGTGCCACTCGTCATCAAGGCCTTCGCCCCGAACGCGGCCGCGCTCACCGACATCTCCGAGTACCACGCCGACGCGATCCTCGTCGAGGCGCCGGCGCCGGGACCCGGCAAGATCTTCGACTGGCGGCTGGCGGAGAGGATGCCGCGTTCGCGCCGGCTCATCCTCGGCGGTGGACTCGATCCGGGAAACGTCGCCGACGCGATCCAGCGCCTGCGGCCCTGGGGGGTGGACGTCTCGACGGGCGTCGAGACGGGCGTGCGCAAGGACCCCCGCAAGGTGCGGGCGTTCATCCAGGAGGCGCGGGCCGCGCTGCCAGAGGAGAGAGAACCGCGCGCCAACGCCCCCTACGACTGGCAAGAGGAGCTGTGAGCGCCCTCTCGCCGGATTCCGTCCGCGCGGGACGGACCTCGCGCTGACCACCCTCCTGCGGCGGCCGAGGCGTCGGCAGGGGCCGAGGTGACCAGGACGGCCGAGGTCGTCGGCGACGCCGCGTGCCGGGGGGCGGTCGCGCTCGTCGGGACGGCCGGTGCGCTCCGCGACGCCGCGCCTTCCCCCGCAGACGGTCGCGAGGTCGGTCCGGGTCGGTGGCGCTCGTCGTCGCGGCGGCCGTGGGCGCGATCGTCGTCCTCGTCGGCCCCGGGACCCGGCGGAATCGCGTGGTCGGAGGCCTGTGAGTCCGGGTCCCGGGCTCGTCGCGCGGGTCCCTTCGACCGCTCGCGCGGTGTAGGCGCGGCCGCCGCTCGGCACCATGTGGAGCTTCGCGCCGACGGTTCAGGGCGATCGCCGGCTCCGTGCCCCGGGGCCGTACGCCGTGACGCGCCATCGCACCCGCGCGGCCCTGCTCGGCACGACACTGACCAGCGCATCTTCGCCCTGTGCCGGCGCGACGCGGCCGGCCCGTCGTCCGCCACCGCCGGTTCGCTTCGCTGAGAGGCTCGGGGCAGGCGCGTCCCGCCCCCGAGCTCGCATGTCTATACAGATCATAGTATGTTCATGCCATGAGGGCGGCCGTCGTCGGGGCGTCGGGGTATCTCGGCGCCGAGCTGCTGCGACTGTTGTCGTCGCATCCGGATCTCGAGGTCGTCGCGGCCCAGGCCGAGGCGTCGGCCGGGACAGCGATCGGCGAACTCTTTCCGGGCCTCGGCGGGCGCTACGCGGGTCTGACGACGAAGCCGACCGACCCGGCGGCGTGCGCGGGCTGTGACGTCGCCTTCGTCGCCGTGCCCGCCGGGCGCTCGCAGGCGATCGTGCCGGGGCTCATGGAGGTGGTTCCGCTCGTCGTCGACCTCGGCGCGGACTTCCGCCTGAAGGACCCTGCGGCCTACGGACGCTGGTACGGCTTCGTCCACACCGCGCCCGAACTCCTCGGGCTCGCGGTCTACGGCCTGCCGGAGCTCACCCGCATCGCGCTCGCCGGGGCGCGGCTCGTCGCCGCACCCGGCTGCTACGTGACGGCCGCGGCGCTCGCGCTCGCGCCGCTCGTCGCCGCCGGCCTCGTCGAGCCGCGCGGGCTGATCGTCGACGCGGCGAGCGGCACCTCGGGGGCGGGGCGACAGCCCTCGGCGACGACGCACCATGCCACGGTGAACGAGAACTTCGTCGCCTACGGCCTGCTCGACCACCGCCACACGCCGGAGATGGAGCAGGTGATCGGGGCCGAGGTGCTCTTCACGCCGCACCTCGCGCCGATGACGCGGGGCATCCTCGCCACCTGCTACGCGCGATCGACGCAGCTCCTCTCGACCGACGCGCTCCTCGAGGTGCTCGCCGAGCGCTACGCCGGCGAGCCCTTCGTCGAGGTCGTCCGGCACCCGGTGTCGACGCGGGAGACCTACGCCTCGAACGTGGCGCGCCTCACCGCACGCGCCGATGCCCGCACCGGCCACGTCATCGTGCTTGCCGCGCTCGACAACCTCACCAAGGGTGGCGCCGGCCAGGCGATCCAGGCGGCGAACGTCGCGCTCGGCCTCGACGAGACGGCGGGCCTGCCGCGGGTGGCGGTGACACCGTGAGCGTGACCCGGCCTGCCGGCTTTCTCGCCGCGGGGATGGCGAGCGGGGTCAAACCCGGCGGCGCGGCCGACCTCGCGCTCGTCGCCGCGGCGTCCGGCGCGGTTGCGGCGGCGGCGACCTTCACGTCGAACAAGGCGTGCGCCGCCCCGGTGACGGTCAGCCGGCGGCACCTCGCGGCGACGCGGGGCCACGCCGCGGCGGTCGTGCTCAACAGCGGCTGTGCGAACGCCGCGACCGGCGCCGCAGGCCTCGCGGCCGCCGAGCAGATGGCCGCCGCCGTCGCCCGGCCACTCGGCGCCGCCGCCGTCGAGGTCCTCGTCTGCTCGACCGGCCTGATCGGCTACCCGCTGCCGATCGACGTCATCGCCGCCGCCGCCCCGGCGCTCGTGGCGCGCCGCGGTGGCTCCGCCGCCGACGCCACGGCGGCGGCCACGGCGATCCTCACGACCGACACGCACCCCAAGCAGGTGACCCGGGAGGGAGCGAAGTTCCGTGTCGGGGGGATGGCCAAGGGCGCCGGGATGATCGCGCCGCGGATGGCGACGATGCTCGCCGTGCTGACGACCGACGCGGCCGCCACGCCCGAGGTGCTCGACGCGGCGCTCCGCCGCGCGGTCGACCGTTCCTTCAACGCGCTCATCGTCGACGGCTGCACCTCGACGAACGACACCGTCGTGCTGCTGGCGAGCGGCAAGGCGGGACAGGTCGACGCCGCGGAGCTTGCCGCGACGCTCGCTGACGCCTGTGCCGACCTCGCCCACCAGCTCGCCGAGGACTCCGAGGGCACGACGAGGGTGGCGGAGATCCGGGTTCTCGGTGCCGCCAACGAAGCTGACGCGCGGCTCGCGGCGCGCGCCGTCGCCGGCAGCCTGCTCGTCAAGGTCTCGCTCTTCGGCGCCGACCCGTACTGGGGCCGGATCGTGAGCGAGCTCGGCGCTTCGGGGGCGGCCTTCGAGCCGGACCGCGTGCGCGTCGCCTACGGCGCGACGACGGTCGTCGAGGCCGGCGTCGGCGTCGCGCACGACCGGGCCGCCGTGGCGACCCACCTCGCGGGCCGCGACGTCGAGATCTCCTGCGACCTCGGCCTCGGCGACGGCACGGCAGCCGTGTTGACGACGGATCTCGGGCACGGCTACATCGACGAGAACATGGCGACGTCATGAGTGCCACGCCGGATCACGCCGCCGCGACGACGGCGTCGACGCTCGCCGAGGCGATCCCGTACATCAGGCGGTTCTCGGGCGCGGTCATCGTCGTCAAGTTCGGCGGCAGCACCCTCCGGCCGGACGACCCCGACGAGCCGTCGGTCCTCGACCAGTTCGCGCAGGACGTGGTTCTGATGCGCAGCGTCGGCATGCTCCCCGTCGTCGTGCACGGGGGCGGCCCGCAGATCGGCGCGTTGATGGAGCGGCTCGGCAAGACGCCGGAGTTCCGCGACGGACAGCGGGTCACCGACGCCGAGACCCTCGAGATCGCGCGCATGGTGCTCGTCGGCAAGGTGAACCGCGAGATCGTCGGCGCCCTCAACGTGCACGCCCCCGTCGCCGTCGGGCTGTCGGGCGAGGACGGGGGGTTCATCACCGCCGTCGAGCGCGATCCCTCGCTCGGCTACGTCGGCGACGTCGAGTCGGTCGACCCGGTGCTGCTACGCCACCTGCTGGCGGAGGGCCTCGTCCCGGTGGTCGCGACCATCGCCCCCGACGCGAGCGGCCGGGCCTACAACATCAACGCCGACGCCGTCGCGGGCGCCATCGCCGAATCGCTCGGCGCGCGCCGCCTCATCTTCCTCACCGACGTGAGCGGTGTGCGCAGCAGGGCCGAGGACCCGTCGACCGTGTTGTCGACGACCACCGCCGACGCCCTCGAGGCGCTCGTCGAGCAGGGCGGCATCGTCGGGGGCATGATCCCGAAGGCGCGCGCCTGTGCCCGCGCGGTGCGGCACGGCGTCGAGGCCGGTCACATCCTCGACGGCCGGATCGAGCACGCGCTGTTGCTGGAGCTCTTCACCGAGTCCGGCGTCGGCACGATGGTGGTGGGGTCGTGACGCACCTCATGCCGACCTACCGGGAACCGACCGTGCGGTTCGTCTCCGGACACGGTTGCCGGCTCGTCGACGACGCGGGGCGCTCGTACCTCGACTTCCTCTCGGGCCTCGGGGTCACCTCGCTCGGCCACGCCGACCCGGTCGTCGGCGCCGCGGTCTCGGCCCAGGCAGCCCGGTTGCTCCACGTCTCGAACATCTTCGGCAACGAGTTCAACGAAGAGGTGGCGGCCCGGCTCGATTGGCTGGTCGGCGACGGGAGCCCGCTCGGCGGCCAGGTGTTCTTCGCCAACTCGGGGGCGGAGGCGAACGAGTGCGCGATCAAGCTCGCGCGTCGCTACGGGGGGCGGGGCCGCCACGGGGTCGTGTCCGCCTTCGGGTCCTTCCACGGGCGGACGCTCGCGACGCTGCACGCGACGGGACAGCCCGCCAAGCACGAGGCGTTCCTGCCGTTGCCGGAGGGATTCAGTCACATCCCCTACGGCGACCCCGCGGCGCTGCGGGCGATCGATCCCGGAAGCGTCGCCGCCGTGCTCCTCGAGCCGATCCTCGGCGAGTCCGGCGTCGTGCCGCCACCGCGGGGCTACCTCGCCGCGGCGCGGGCGATCTGTGACGAGCTCGGGCTGCTCTTGATCGTCGACGAGATCCAGACCGGCCTCGGCCGTACGGGGCGGTGGTTCGCCTTCCAGCACGAGGGAATCGTGCCGGACATCGTGACGATCGCCAAGGCCCTCGGCAACGGCGTGCCCGTCGGCGCTTGCTGGGCACGCGCCGAGGTCGCCCGGGCGTTCCGACCGGGGGACCACGGCTCGACCTTCGGTGGACAGCCGCTCGCGATGGCCGCGGCCCGGGCGACGCTGGCGCGACTCGTCGCGATCGACGCCCCCGCCATCGCGGTGGAGCTCGGCGGGCGGCTCGAGACGACGCTCAGGAGGATCGACGGCGTCGCGGCGGTGCGCGGCTCGGGTTTCTTGCTGGGGGTCGTGCTCGAGGACGGCATCGACTCGCGGGCCGTCTTCACCGAGGCGCTGCGTGCCGGGCTCGTCGTCAACGCACCGGTGCCCGGCGTGATCCGTCTCATGCCCCCTTTCGTCGTCTCGGCGGAGGACTGCGACGAGGCGGCCGGGTTGCTCGCCGTGGCGATCGCGCGGGCACGAGCGGGGGGTCGCACGAGGGGAAAGGAAGGGTCGAGGTCGTGACGCGCAACGTGCTGGTCGTCTCGGATCTGTCGCCGGCGGAGATCGCGACCGTGTTGGATCTCTCCGAGCGTCCGCGCCTGCCGCGAGCCCTCGAGGGGCGCGGGGTCGCGCTCGTCTTCGAGTTCCCCTCGGCCCGGACCCGCAACGCCGCCGAGATGGCCGTCGTCGACCTCGGCGGGCACCCCGTGACGATCCGGGGCGAGGAGATCGGGTTCGACGTGCGCGAGTCGGTCGAGGACGTGGCGCGCACCCTCGCCTGCTACCACGCGCTCATCGCCGCCCGTGTCGCGGATCACCGGACACTCGGGCGCGCCGTGACCGCGCTCGCGGGGGCGGGGGCGGAGGTCCCCGTCGTCAATCTGCTCTCCGACCGGGCGCATCCCACCCAGGCGCTCGGCGATCTGCTCACGATCCGGCAGTGCCTCGGGGCACTCGAAGGCAAGAAGGTCGCCTTCATCGGCGACGTCAACAACGTCTGCCGCTCGCTCACCGCCGCCTGCGTCGCCCTCGGCGTGGCGGTCACGGTCGCGTCGCCGCCCGGCTACCAGTGCGACCGGGAATTCGTCGAGGCGGCGCGCGCCGAGGGTGGCGTCGTCGAGATCACCGACGACCCCGTCGAGGCGGTCGGCGGCGCCGACGTCGTCTACACCGACGTGTGGGTGTCGATGGCCGACAAGGCGGAGGCGGCGGCGAAACGGGCCGCGTTCGCCGGCTTCGCGGTCGACGCAGCGCTCGTCGCCCGGGCGGCCCCGGGGGCGATCGTGTTGCACTGCCTGCCCGCCCACCGCGGCGAGGAGATCTCGGCCGATGTGCTCGAAGGACCGCGCAGCCGGGTCTGGTTGCAGGCGGCGAATCGCAGGCACGCGATGCGCGGGCTCTTCTCGTTCCTCGTCCAGTCGGCCGACGGATCGGCCCGATGAGCCGCGTCGCGAAGGGCCGCCGCCAGCACCTCATCGCGCGCCTGCTCGCCGACAACGCGGTCACGAGCCAGTCCCAGCTCGTGGGGCTGCTCGTCGAGGAGGGCGTCGACGCGACCCAGGCGACGATCTCGCGTGATCTCGAGGAGCTGGGCGCGCTGAAGGTGCGCATGCCCGGTGTCGACCACCCGGTCTACGCCGTCGCCGAGCTGCCGCAGGCCCAGCAGACGCCGATCGAGCACCTCCGGCGGGTGCTCGGCGAGTGGGTCGTCGAGATCTCCTCCTCGGCGAACCTCGTCGTCGTGCGAACGCCACCGGGCTCGGCCCACGTCGTCGCCTCGGCGCTCGATCGCTCCCGCCTGGACGGCGTGGTCGGTACCGTGGCGGGAGACGACACCGTCCTCGTCGTCGCCGACGAGGACGCCGGGGGAGCGGCCCTCGCCGGCCTGATCGGCCGGCTCGCCGGGCGTTCGCAGTCGAGTGCATCGCAAGGACCGGCAGTGCCGGAGGAAGAGGGCGAAAGGTGAAGACACGGGTGGTGCTCGCCTACTCGGGTGGGCTCGACACGTCGGCTGCGGTGCACTGGCTCGGGACCGAACGCGGCTACGAGGTCGTGGCGGTTGCCGTCGACGTCGGCCAGGGCGGGGATTTCGAGACGATCCGCCAGCGCGCCCTCGGGGCGGGGGCGGTCGAGGCGGTCGTCATCGACGCCCGTGCCGAGTTCGCCGAGGACTACGCGCTACCGGCCCTGCAGGCGAACGCGCTCTACGAGGGTCGGTACCCGCTCGTGTCGGCGCTCTCGCGCCCGGTCATCGTGTGGCACCTCGTCGCGCAGGCGCGCCGCCACGGCGCCACCGTGGTCGCTCACGGCTGCACCGGCAAAGGCAACGACCAGGTGCGTTTCGAGGTGGGGACGCGGGCCTTGGCGCCGGAGCTCGAGATCGTGGCCCCGGCGCGCGAATGGAAGATGACCCGCGACGAGACCGTCGACTACGCCCGGCGCCATGACATCCCCGTCGAGGCGACCAAGGAGAAGATCTACTCGATCGACGAGAACCTCTGGGGCCGCGCCATCGAGTGCGGGGCGATCGAGGATCCGTGGGTCGCGCCGGTCGAGGACATGTTCACCCTCACCGTGCCGAAGTCGACCGAGCCGGTCGAGGTGACGATCGGCTTCGCGTCGGGAGTGCCGGTCTCTCTCGACGGGAAGCTCCTGCCGCTCGTCGAGCTCATCGGCAAGCTCGGCCGGATCGCCGGGGACTCGGGGTTCGGACGCATCGACATGGTGGAGAACCGCCGGGTCGGGATCAAGAGCCGGGAGATCTACGAGTGCCCGGCGTCGCTCGCGCTCGTGTTCGCGCACGCCGACCTCGAGGGCCTGACCCTGGAGCGCGACCTTTCCCACGAAAAGGCGCGGCTCGAGCCGCGTTTCGCGGAGCTCGTCTACGACGGGATGTGGTTCTCTCCTCTGCGCGAGGCCCTCTCGGCGTTCGTCGCCTCGACCCAGCGCCACGTCACGGGCGAGGTCCGGCTGCGGTTTGCGCCCGGGGGCCACGTCGCCGTCGTCGGCCGGCGCAGCCCGGTCGGTCTGTACGACTACGGGCTCGCCACCTACGACGCCGCTGACGCCTTCCGCCACGAGGACGCCGAGGGCTTCATCCGCATCTACGGTTTGGGCATCAAGACCTGGGCGAGCCGACAGGCTGCGGCGGACGCCGGGGAGGGCTGACCGTGACGCTCTGGTCGAAACGGATGAAGACGCCGCCCGCCCAGGCGATGATGGCGTTCACCGAGAGCATCTCGTTCGACCGGGAGCTTTGGCGCGACGACCTCGACGGTTCGGTCGCGCACGTGCGGGGTCTCGGACACACAGGCGTCCTCGACGACGTCGACGTGGCCAAGCTGCTCGCGGCGCTCGACCAGGTTCGGGCGGAGTTCTCCTCCGGACGGTTCGAGTTCGCCGCGGGTGACGAGGACATCCACACGGCGATCGAACGGCGCGTCACCGAGCTCGCCGGCGAGGCCGGTGCCAAGCTCCACACGGCGAGGAGCCGCAACGACGAGGTGGCGACCGCCCTGCGGCTGTACACGCGTCGGCGGATCGACGAGGTCGCCGGTTTGCTGCTCGATCTGTGCGAGACCCTCCGCGGACGTGCCGCCGGCGCCGAGGGGATCGCGCTCCCGGGGTACACCCACCTCCAGCGGGCCCAGCCCGTGGCGCTCGCCAGCCAACTGCTCGCGCACGGCTGGGCGCTCACCCGTGACGTCGACCGGCTGATCGACACCCGGCGTCGGCTCGACGTGTCACCGCTCGGCGCCGGCGCGCTCGCCGGCTCCTCGCTGCTCCTCGACCCCGACTGGGTCGCCGGCGAGCTCGGTTTTGCCGGGCGCTTCGAGAACTCGCTCGACGCCGTCGCCGACCGCGACTTCGTCGCCGAGACGCTTTTCGACCTCGCCCTCGTCGGCGTGCACCTCTCCCGCCTCGGTGAGGAGTTCGTCGTTTTCTCGACGAGCGAGTTCGGCTTCTACCGGCTCGACGATGCCTGGTCGACGGGGAGCTCGATGCTGCCCCAGAAGAAGAACCCCGACATCGCCGAGCTCGCGCGGGCCAAGGCCGGCCGGCTGATCGGCCACCTCGCGGGGTTCCTCGCGACCCTGAAGGGCCTGCCTTTCGCTTACAACCGTGACCTGCAGGAGGACAAGGAGCCGCTCTTCGACGCGTTCGAACAGGTCGCCCGTGCCCTGCGCGCCGTGCGCGGGCTCGTCGACACGGTCCAGTTCGACGAGGAGGCGATGGGCAGGGCTGCCGCCGATCCGGCGCTGTTCGCCGTCGACCTCGCCGAGTGGCTGGTCGAGCGGGGGATGCCGTTCCGTCGCGCCCACGGGCTCGTCGGGAAACTCGTGCGCCGCTCGCTCGAGGAATCCAAGTCGCTCGCCGAGCTCGTCCTCGCCGAGCCCGCGCTCGGGAGGAACGCCGTGCCGGTTGTCACGCCAGAGGTAGGCGCCACGACCTGGCCGAAGGCGGGCCCCGCCGGGCGCGGCGACGTCGCGGATCAACTCGGGCGCTTCGCCGACCGGCTGCGGGCCGACCGGACGCGCCTCGAGGAGATCAGCCGGCCGAGCCGCTGACCGGTGGCCGAGCCGCGCCAGTTGACCAGGGAGTTCTTCGCGCGCGATTCAGTTCTCGTCGCACCGGAGCTGCTCAACCTCGTCCTCGTCGGGCGGGGCGCCGCCGGGCGCATCGTCGAGGTCGAGGCCTACGGGGGCGAACTCGACGCCGCGAGTCACGCCTTTCGCGGCCGGACGTCGCGCAACGCGACGATGTTCGGCCCGCCCGGGCACCTCTACGTCTACTTCACCTACGGGATGCACCACTGCGCCAACGTCGTCTGCGCCGAGGTGGGTGTCGCCCGCGCCGTGCTCATCAGGGCACTCGCGCCCCTCGCCGGTCTCGCCGCGATGCGGCGGCGGCGCGGTGGGCGCGGCGGGGACGCCGAGCTCTGCTCGGGGCCGGCCAGGTTGTGCCAGGCGCTCGGCATCGATCGCGCCGACGACGGTGCGGACCTCGTCACCGGGGATGCGGGCCCTGCCCTCCTCGACGACGGGATCCCGCCCCCACGCGATCCGTGGTGCGGGAGCCGGGTCGGGCTCTCGGCGCGGGTCGGCGAGGCGGTGCTCCTTCCCTGGCGCTTCGCCGTGCCGGGCGATCCGCACGTGTCGCGCCCGGCGCGGCACGTCGATTGACACGCCTTTTCGGGTGCTAAGGTAACCGGCAGCTCGGAAATGGGTTTCGACGCCGAGCAGTGCCTTCAGGCGGGTTTCCGCCGGTCGGCTGCGCTGCAGACCCCTGACTCGCGAGGGTCGGTGTCGTCTGCAGAACGCCCGGGTACCTCCTTCCGTGAGGAAGTGTGCCCCGTCGTCGCTCCTTGAGAACGGAATAGGAACAGCCAAAAGCCAGTGCGGGTGACCGCGCGCCCTGTGGGGTCCGCGGTCACGAAGTCAAGAAGCACTGAACACGGACAACGTCCGTTTTGGTGCCAGTCGGGGCGAGGGCGTCCGAAGCCCTCGAACCGGCTCTCCAGATCGCACCAGCGGCCTCCGGGCCGGTGGGGGATCTCGATGGAGAGTTTGATCCTGGCTCAGGACGAACGCTGGCGGCGTGCCTAATACATGCAAGTCGAACGGGGTCCATTTGGTGGCAACACCGAAGAAGACCTAGTGGCGAACGGGTGCGTAACACGTGAGCAACCTACCCCGGAGACCGGGATAACATCGGGAAACTGATGCTAATACCGGATGCCCCCACGAGTCCGCATGGACTTGTGAGGAAAGGGTTTCCGCTCCAGGAGGGGCTCGCGGCCTATCAGCTAGTTGGTGCGGTAACGGCCCACCAAGGCGACGACGGGTAGCTGGTCTGAGAGGACGATCAGCCACACTGGGACTGAG
>Ga0326727_10000193_pt1 | contig 261863 bp, 243 predicted proteins | sample MB2enrmetagenome_FD_207643 | JGI IMG/M metagenome (GOLD analysis project Ga0326727, IMG submission 207643) | Lab enriched peat soil microbial communities from McLean, Ithaca, NY, United States - MB29MY | ecosystem: Environmental > Terrestrial > Soil > Wetlands > Peat | place: USA: New York... | reverse complement strand
CCCACGCCGCAAAAGGCGCGGCTCCCCCCACAAGAGGGCTTCGCCCCCTTGTGAATCCCCCGCGGAATTTTGGGCGGGGGTGCTTGACAGAGGCAGGCCTTCTCATGGAAGCCGCGTCGTTGGCCGGTGCCGAAGGGACGCGGCTGGCGCCGCGTGTCCGTCGCGCGCAAAGTGAACAGTGCCCGGTCCCGCGCCGAGCGGCTCATGTGGCCGAGGCGCCGTTGATCCGTCCGCGGAAGTATTCCACCGTGTGCCGCAGCCCCTCTTCCAGCGGCACGCGCGGCTCCCACCCGAGCAGGCGTCGTGCCTTCGAGATGTCCGGCTGACGCTGGCGTGGATCGTCTTCGGGGAGCGGCAGGAACTTCAGCGGCGCCGCCGACCCGGTCAGCTTGCGAATCCGCTCGGCGAACTCCAGAATGGTCAGCTCGTGGGGGTTGCCGAGATTCACGGGATAAGCCTCGTTGGCGTGGAACAAACGCCACAGGCCCTCGACCATGTCGCTCACATAGCAGAAACTGCGCGTCTGCGTTCCGCTGCCAAACACGGTAATCGGCTCGCCGCGCAGCGCCTGATCGAGAAACGCCGGCACCACGCGGCCGTCGTGAAGCTGCATGCGCGGGCCGTACGTGTTGAAGATGCGCGCGATGTGCGTGTTGACCCCGTAGGTGCGGTGGTAAGCCATGGTGACGGCCTCCGCATAGCGCTTGCTCTCGTCATAGCAGGAGCGCGGACCCACCGGATTTACGTTGCCCCAGTACGTTTCCACCTGCGGATGCACCGCGGGATCGCCATAGCACTCCGACGTTGAGGTAATCAGAAACGCCGCGCCATGACGCCGCGCCAGTTCCAGCATCATCTGCGTGCCCTGCGCGCCCGACTCCAGCGTCTCGATGGGATGCGCCAGGTAATCGCGGGGGCTGGCCAGCGATGCCAGGTGCCACACCCCATCCACGGTCCCATCCACTTCAAACGGCCGCGTGACGTCGCAATCGCGAAATTCAAAGCGGCGATTGGGCTCGAGGTGCCGCAGGTTCTCCACAGAACCCGTGATGCAGTTGTCCAGCGCGAGAACGCTGTGCCCTTCCTCAATCAGACGATCGCACAGATGTGAGCCGATGAAGCCGGCGGCTCCGGAAACGACGAATCGCAATAACCCTCCGCGGTGCTGTCATCGCATGGCCGACGCCGGCGACGAAACCCCATTATCCGATATCAGTGGTCTTCGGCGGTTGGTTCCACGGGTTCGTTTTCGAGGGCGTCGAGTTTCGCAGGGTCGGCTGCGTAACGCTTCAGCACGCGCAGCGCGTTCGCGGAAGAGAATCCGGCATAACGAAGCCGACGCCACGCGGACGCCAGGTGTTTCTCTTCGCGAAGCAGAACGGCGAGGTTCTTCCCACGGAAACGGCGCGCCAGGAAGGCCTCGATCAGCGCAGTCTCGTCGGTTTCTTTGTAGGCGCTGGCGACGGCCTGTTCCGCCAGTGCGGGAGCCACCTGGCGTTGACGCAAGTCGCGTAAGACGCGAGCTTTCCCGTGACCCTCGTTCTCCAGACGGGCACTCGCAAAGCTGCCCGCGAAGGCCTGGTCGTTCAGGTAGCCGAGCCGCCGCAGATTCGCCAGCACGTCCTCCACGTCGGAGACTTTCGCGGCTCGCCGGCGCAGCCTCGTGCGCATCTCCCCAACCGAGTACGCCCGTCCGCCCAGCAGACGCGCCGCATACTCGGTGAGCGCGGCTTCGTCCAGCGGTGCGCGTTTCCCAGGCATCCCTGACGAATTATCGCACCGCATTGCGGCTGCGCAATCACCAGCCGTGCCCGACTCCCGCGCCGCCCAGCGGCTGCTATTCTGTAAGTGCGTTTGTGGTACGAGGAGCGATATGTCAGACGACAACAAATTTCCGTATTTCTTCCTCGGTCTGGGACTGGGAGTCGCGGTCGGCTTGCTGTTTGCGCCGAAGTCGGGCTCGGAGACCCGTGAGCTGCTGCTGCAGAAAGCAGACGAGGGAAAAGAGTACCTGAAGCGACAGGGCGAGCAGTTGCGCACCTCCGCCGGCGACGCAATCGACCGAGGACGGAGCGCTCTGGCCCGGCAACGCGATCAGTTGAGTGCGGCCGTCGAAGCGGGCCGGCAGGCCTATCGGGAGTCCGTGGCAACCGCGGATGCGAGCCCGAGCGGTCCGGGCGAACAGGCCTGACGCCGCCGGGTGTCCGACATGGACCAAAATCTGTTCGTGACTCAGACGATCTTCACGGCGCTGGCGGCCGTTGCGATCATCCTGCAGGCGGCGATCCTGTTCGCGCTCTACCGTGCGGTGAGGGCCACGCAAAAAGCGGTGCTCGACGTTCTGCCCAAAGTCGAGGCCATGGTGGAGAAGACGACGGCGCTGGTCCCGAAGACGGAACAGGTGCTGGAGTCAACGCTCGCGCGTCTCGATGAGAGTCGCGAGATCCTGGCGTCCGCGAAGGCGCAGCTCGGCAAAGTGGAAGGGCTGGTGGACGAAGCGACCACCCGCGCGCGTGTGCAGATGGATCGCGTGGAAATGGTGCTGGACGACACCATGGAAAAAGCGCAGCAGACCGTGAACCTGGTTTCCCGCGGCGTGGTGCGGCCCATCCGGGAGATCCAGGGAGTCGCCGCCGGACTGCATGCGGCCTTCACCTATTTGCTGCGCAGCGCCCGGCCCAGCGTCGACCGGGCCACCAGCGACGAAGAGATGTTCATCTGAATTAACACGAATACCAGCGATCAGTACGCGGCGTTCGCGGCAGACTACGAGTGGCTTTTTTCCGACGCCACGCTGTCTGGAGACCCGCAGATCGAGGAGTTGAGGCCGATCCTCGCCGCATTCAGCAAACCTCGCATTCTGGACTGCGCCTGTGGGACCGGCTTAGCGGCCCTTGCCCTCGCTCGACGCGGCTACGAGGTGCTCGGCACCGATGTCAGCGGCAGCATGGTGATGCGGGCACGCGGGCATGCAGCCGAACAGCATCTGCAGGTGCCGTTCGAGGTCTGTGCCTGGGAGTCCCTGCCCGCGACCGTCCAGAAGCCCGTCGACCTGGTGGTTTGTTTGGGCAACTCGCTGGGTCACTGCCGCGATGAGGGTGAAATGCTCCGCTCGTTGCAGGGGATGCGGGCGGTGCTGCGGGAAGGGGGTCTGCTTGTGATCGAGTCGCGCAACTGGGAGAAACTGTACGCAGACCGGATTCGCTTCACGCACTTTGGCCTGCGGGAACGAGCCGGCATACGCTGCACCCCTTTGTACGTCTGGAACTTCGGCCGCGAATTTCAAGAGGCGCTGGTTGTCGAAGTCGTTCTCGTTTTTGAACAGCAGGGAAAGGTCCGCCTTCAGACGTACGACATAGCGTATCGGCCGTTCTCCGCTGGGCAGCTTCATTCGCTGCAGCTGCAGGCCGGGTTTAGCAATCTGAAGACTGACTGGACGCCCCAGGCAGACTCATATCGGGTGGTGGCAGGCGCGGGACCGGGACAGTCTTCATAAGCGTCTGGCCCTGGCGGCACGTCTCGCGGGCGGGCGCGACGAGACGGCGGAGTACGCCCCAGCCGCATCACCCAGCCTTTCCTCGGCGGCCCTGACGGTAATCTCGCTCGGCCGGCCCTGGAACTGGGCAAGCTGCCCGCGATGGCGCTTGCACGAACTGGTTTCCGTCGATCGCGCCAATTCGGCTTAAAGACCGCTCCCTTTGGTCGCGGCTCAGTTTTGATTCTTCACCACGATGCTCACCAGCTTGTCGGGCACCACGACCACCTTCACAACCTGCTTGCCCTCGATCCACGGCTTCGCGACCGCCAGCGCCTGCGCCTCCAGCTTCGACTTCGGTGTGCCAAACGGCGCGAAGAACGTGGCCCGCTTCTTCCCGTTCACCTGAAGCACGATCTCCGCTTCTTCTTCGCGCGCCAGCTCCGCATCGAACCCCGGCCACTCCTGCCTGAACACGGGCCCGGTGTTCCCCAGCTCTTCCCAGAGTTCCTGGGTCACATATGGCGCGAAGGGGTGCAGGATGAGCACCAGTTTCTCCAGCGCCTCGCGCCGCACGCCGTCGGAGATCTCTCCCTCGAGCGCGTACAGCTCGTTCATCAGCTCCATGATCGCCGCGACGCAGGTGTTGAAGTGCCAGCGCGTCTCGAAATCCTCGGTGATTTTACGCACGGTCTGATGCAGCTTGCGCAGCGCCTTCGCGTCACCGGGACATGGACCCGCAGGCAGCTCTCGATCGGCATTGCGCGTGACGAACCGGTACACGCGGCCGAGGAACCGGTACGCGCCGTCGGCGCCGGTATCGGTCCAGTCCATCTCCTTCTCGGGCGGGGCCGCGAACAACTCGAACAGCCGGCCGGTGTCCGCGCCGAAGCGGTTGATCATTTCGTCGGCGCTCACCACATTGCCTTTCGATTTCGACATCTTCGCGCCGTCGCGAATCACCATGCCCTGCGTGAACAGGCGCGCGGCCGGCTCATTGTTCGGCGCCAGATCGAGATCGCGCATCATCTTCGTCCAGAAGCGCGAGTAAATCAGATGCAGGATGGCGTGCTCCACGCCGCCGATGTACTGATCGATTGCGAACCAGTAAGCGATTTTCTCGCGATCGAACGGCGCGCTCGAGTTGTGCGGGTCGCAGTAGCGATAAAAATACCAGGACGAATCGACGAACGTGTCCATGGTGTCGGTCTCCCGGCGCGCCGGCCCGCCGCACGCGGGACACGTCACGTTGACGAATTCGGGATCCTCGGCGAGCGGCGAACGGCCCTTGCCGGTGATGTGCACGTTGAGCGGCAGCAGCACGGGAAGCTGATCGTCGGGCACCGGCACGATGCCGTCCACGGGGCAGTGAATCACCGGGATCGGCGTGCCCCAGTAGCGCTGCCGCGAGATGCCCCAGTCCTTGATGCGATACGTGACCGCTGCTTTGCCGAAGCCGTTCATGCGCGCGTAGTCGGCCATCGCCGCGCGCGCGTGTTCGCTGGTGCTGCCCGACCACTGGCCCGATTCCTCGACGATCCCGTAATCCGGGAAAGCTTCCTTCATGGTGGCGACATCGGCAAGCGGCCCGTCCACCGGCCGAATCACCGGTCGAATGTCGATCCCGTACTCCTTGCAGAACTCGAAATCGCGCTGGTCGTGCGCCGGCACGGCCATGATCGCGCCGGTGCCGTAGCCCAGCAGCACGAAATTGCCCACCCAGATGGGAATCCGCTCGCGGCTGTACGGGTTGATGGCATAGTGGCCCGTGAACAGGCCTTCCTTCTTCAGATCGCCGGGATCCTGCCGCGCCGCGGCGTCGATCATCTGCTTGACCCGCGTCCGCCGCGCTTCGTCCACCAGCTCGGCCACCACCGGATGCTCCGGCGCGAGGATCAGACAGGTGGCCCCGTAGATGGTGTCCACGCGCGTGGTAAACACGCGCAGCTTCCGCTCTGATCCCTCCGCGCGCTCCGATCCCTCCACGGCGAAATCGATCTCCGCGCCCTCGGAGCGCCCGATCCAGTTCCGCTGCATGGTGATGACGCGCTCCGGCCAGCAGCCTTCCAGCTGATCCAGATCGTTCAGCAGCTCCTCGGCGTATTCGGTGATGCGCAGGAACCATTGCTCCAGCGCGCGCTGCTCCACCGGCGTCGATTCGTGGCGCCAGCAGCAGCCGTTCACCACCTGTTCGTTCGCCAGTACGGTTCCGCACTCCGGGCACCAGTTCAGCAGGGCCTGCTTGCGATAGGCCAAGCCGCGCTCCAGCATGCGCAGGAAAAACCACTGGTTCCAGCGGTAATACTCGGGCTCGCAGGTGGTCACTTCACGCGACCAGTCGTAGCTGAAACCCAGCCGGCGGTGCTGCCGCTTCATCGCCTCGATGTTGGCCTGGGTCCACTCGCGCGGATGACGGTTATTCTGGATGGCGGCGTTCTCGGCGGGCAGTCCGAAGGCGTCCCAGCCCATGGGGTGCAGCACGTTGAACCCGCGCATCCACTTGTAGCGCGCCAGCGCGTCGCCGATGGCATAGTTCCGCACATGGCCGATGTGCAGTTCGCCGCTGGGATAGGGAAGCATCTCCAGCACGTAATACTTGGGCCGTGCGGAATTCTCCTCAGGCTGGTAGAGCGCCGGATCGGCGTTCCAGCGCTCATGCCATTTCAGTTCCAGTTGCTGCGGATCGTACTGCTTTTCGGGCATAGTCTCCGGGTGTGGATTCGCCCGGACGGCCCCGCAGGGCCGCGCGGGCACAGGATGAAAGCCTTCCCTCCAGAATACTGAATTTCTGTAACCGAAACGTATTGACATGCGTCACGCAAGCGGACGACCATACTGAAGGAGGGGTTTTATGGCCCGCGGTCTCCGCTTTTCCTGTCTCGCCCTTGCGTTCTTCGCGATTTCCACCTATGCCCAGAGCGTCGTTTCGGCGCGTTCGGGCACCATCCACTACGTCGAAGGCAAGGCCCTGCTGAATGGCCAGGAGATCTCTCCGAAGTTCGGCGAGTTCCCGGCCATGGACAATGGGTCGGTGCTGCAAACCACGGAAGAGGGCCGCGTGGAAATCCTTCTCAGCCCCGGCGCGATCCTGCGCGTCGGCGAGAGCAGTTCCATCCGCATGGTGGCCAATGCGCTCACCGATACTCAGGTGGAGCTGCAATCGGGCAAGGCGGTGCTGGAGTGCGCGGAGGTCATGAAGGGGAATGAGATTGCCCTCCTGGTGAACGGTCATGCCGTCTCCGCGGTGAAGGATGTCGTCGTTGAGGCCACCACCCAGCCGGCTGCCGTGCGCGTGTACAAAGGCGAAGCCACGGTGGCGGCCGACGGCAAGGCGATGACGATCCGGAAGGGGCACGAAGCGTTTCTCGGCGCGGAAATCACGGCGCAGAAATTCGACGACAACGCCACCGACGATCTGTACAACTGGAGCAGCCGCCGTTCCGGCTACCTGGCGCTGGCCAACATCGCGGCCGCGCGAGAGGCAGGCAATGGGTACGGCGGCTATGGCGGCGGCTATGCCGGTTTCGGGGCCGGTTATGCCGGCTTTGCCCCCGGCATGTGGGCGTGGAATCCCTGGTTTGGGATGTTCACCATGGTGCCTTTCGACGGCATGTTCTACAGTCCCTTCGGCTGGGGCTTTTACAGCCCGTTCGAGGTCGGCGGGCTTTACTCCGCCTGTTATTTCTATGGCTGCTACTACCCGTATGGCGGCTACTACGGTCCAACGGGGACGGTCGGCACCGGTAACGGCCCGGTGACCCGGCCCATTCGAGGCCACCCTGGCAGCCCGATCATTGGGGCCACGGGTTACCCGAGCCGCGGCTATAGCGGCGGTCTCCTGGGCGGCGGCAGCATGCGCACCATGGGCGCAAGCATGAGCAGCCCTGAGAGCAGCGGTGGCGCTCGAAGCGCTGGCGGAAGCACGGGCAGCGCCGGTGGCAGCGCAGGCCACGCCGGGCGATAAGACCATTTCACAGCGGGGGCGGGCTCCCAGCCCGGCTGTGTGACAGGTTCAGAAGAGCTACAAGTTCAGAAGAGCTTCTGTTGGTTGCTGGTGGGCTTTCCGTTAGCGGCTATCGCGGGGTGCGCAAAGCGGACTTTGCTGGCTTCAACGTACTCGGGGACATACTCCATTGAGATCCAGCGTCGACCGAGTCCTTCGGCAACCAGTCCAGTCGTGTTCGAGCCGGCAAAAGGATCGATCACGAGATCATCCTCGTCAGTCAGGAGCTTGATGAAGAACTCTGGCAAGGCTGTAGGGAACCGTGCCGGGTGCATCTTGAGTCCTAGTTCCTTGCTCCGCTTTGCATAGTCGTCGTTCGCCGCGTTGTTGCCGAACTTCAACATGGACGCGGGAGCGGGAAAATCCTCCATTTCCTCGTCGACAACGTTAGACGGTATCGCTCCACCGGCTTTCACCTTGTCAAACGACCCCCTGATCACGTGGCCCGACGGACGCACGGCAGGTCGAACGCCGCGCCGGTTCAGACGGATCATGTCGGGACTGTACTCCTTGAGGACCCTTAGGTTGTTTGCCTTCGGCCACGGCGTCTTTGAGAGCCACCAGATATACTCCACAGCATCTTTGATGCGCACGCGCCGAACGGTTACCCATTCCGCAGGCATGGGCATTTTCGCCGGGTTGTACCAGAAACATTCCTGCGCGAGATGGAACCCGAGCTCTTCGACAAGCGCAATCAGAAGATGAAAATGGTATAGCGAGCGCGTCGGCGTGCCCTTGTTATAGCTCCCCCCAATGTTGAGAACGAAGCTGCCGTCGTTAGCGAGGATTCGGAAGATCTCTTTCGCAAACGGGAGGAACCACCGAACATACTCCTGCTTTTCGGCATTGCCGTATTCCTTCTTGAAGTGAAGTGCATATGGTGGAGATGTGAACACCAGGTTCACTGTGCTGTCGGGAATACGAGCGAGAAGCTCGTGCGAATCGCCAACAAACGCAGACCCGTGGTCGGTGCGGTATGCCGGTGTTTTGCCGATAGCGTCCGCGATGTCCTTCGCGTTCGCGTGGATCTGGACACGTCGGGCACGCATGAGTTGATATGATTATCGACAATTCAAAGCTACCATAATCCATTGACAATGTCAACCTATTTAGACGATCCCGACGAATGGATCTCGCAGGCCGAGGCGGCACGTCTCCGCGGCGTTTCTCGCCAGGCGATTGCGGTGCTCGTGCGCAAGAGACGACTGTCGGTTCTGAATATAGGGGGACGGGTCTTCGTGAAGCGGAGAGACGTCGAGGAATTCACTCCGGAACAGGCGGGGAGACCCCCCAAAGCAAGCAAGTCTACCGATGAAATTGTCCGCCTCATAGACGAGTCAGACGAGGATGAGAAACACATTGCGCGAATCTACCTTTATCGGCGCCCTCCGCTTCACCCTTTGGAGAGGGAATGGGGCACGACTGCTGAAGCCGTCCTCACTGCCATCGCACGTTCAACCGATCTCACGAAGCGCGGGATTCGCGGCATCCTGGCCGAGGCGACATTCGAAGAAACTATACTGCCCTCGATGCGAGCCGAGGGTTGGAATTCAGTTGTAGTTGTCGGAGATCGAACGTACGACTTCGCCCTCCAACAGGGCCGTATCGAAGTCCGAATCCAGGTGAAGCTTCAACGACGTGAAAAAGAGGCTCCAAAGGAGTATGCCAGCAAATCGCGCACCGCGCTGAAATGCCCTTCTGGCACTATGTACGTGGTTGAGGTGCAGAAGACGCGAAGTGGCGAGCGTAAGGGGGTGAAGACGCGCCCGTATCGTTTCGGCGACTTCGACATTCTCGCGGTGAACATGCACCCCTCGACCGGGGAATGGAAACGCTTCATGTTCACTGTCGGCGCGTGGCTTCTGCCACGCAGGAGCGCGCCGGATCTAATTGAGACATTCCAGCCGGTGCCCGCACGACCCGACGACTACTGGACCGACGATCTCGGCCGCTGTATCCAATGGTTTCAATCGGGTGCCCAAAGGCGGCTTTACGCGCCCGAATAACCCTGAGGCAATCACACTCGTCAACTTCTGACGAGATCGTGAACTGCTCACATTGAACACCTGTACGATGATCGAGCGCATCGACTAACTCGTGAGGTGCCCACGGCGGATGACACCTGCGGACACTGCGGACACATAGATCGGGGACGTGATAACCTCCAGGTTCCAGGCGAATTCATGCTGAAAGCTCTTCTATTTGTCACATTTGTGTCTTTCCTGGCCGCGCCGGTTTCCGCGGCCGTGGTTTCCGGGACGGTGAAAGATCCCAGCGGCGCGGTGATACCCGGCGCACGCGTCACTCTCACCGGTCCCGCAGGACAAGCCGCCAGGACGGCCTCCACTTCCGCCGATGGTCAGTTTCATTTCGCCGATGTCGCGCCGGGCAACTACACGCTGCGCATCGAGCACGAAGGCTTTGAAACCCTGGAACAGCAGGTGGCGGTTGCAACGAACGACCTCAACCTTGCGCTTTCGCTCCACATCGCCGCGCAACAGGCCGAAGTCGAGGTGGAGGGTGGGCGCTCCCGCCTCGCCAATGCCGATCCCAATTACCGAGCGCTTCGCGATGGCCAGCCGGTAAAGACGGTGCACGTCGAGAACGTCGTACTGAAGCGCGACGCCGGCGCGTTGACCCTGCGCAGCGGCACGATGAGCTTCCTGCCTCCCGTGCTCGGCCGTACGGCGCTGGCCGTCTTCACCGGCGATGGCCATTTCCACCTCGAACCCGTGCTGGCCATGGAAAAGGATCACCTCGAACTGATCACCGGCGCCCGCGCGGTGGACGAGGATTTCGATGCGCTGCTGCTGGCGTTTACCGATGGCACCTTCGACGAGATCACCGCGAAATCGCATCCCGCCGAGCCATCTTCTAAAGACGCCGCCGCCCTGCGCGATTTCCACCGCGAGTTACGCCATCGCACGGAAACGCCGCGCAGCTTCACCGAGGACCTGCTCGCGGACGAAAACCCCACGAATGTCGAAGCCGAGTTGCTCACCGATCTCTACAATCCGACATACGCCGGGTCGTTTTCCGCATACATCCACGGCCGTAAACACGCTCATCTGCGCTTTCTGGTGAAACCACAGGGCGCCGTGCCCGACCTCTCGCCCGAAGAAGTGGCGGTCATCGACGTCGATCCGCTCGGCAACGAGGACGGCATCTGGTACCTGAGCCACCTGGCATCGGAGTGGCGCGCGGGCACGGCGTCGTCGGACGAAGACCGCCGCACCATCGCCGTCGAGCACTATCGCATCGAAACTCTGCTGGGCAGTCGCGACCGCCTCACCGCCGCCGCCGACATTCGCTTTCATCCCCTGCGCGACGGCGATCGCGTGGTTCCCTTCGCCCTGCTGCCCAACCTGCGCGTCTCGCGACTCACCACGGACGGCCGCGAAATCAGCTTCATTCAGGAAAGCCGCCGCGCCGACGGCTCTTTCTTCGTCATCATGCCCGATGTGATGGAGAAGGGCCGCGCCTACACGATCCACGTTGAATATGACGGCGATAAAGTCGTCTACAACGAGGGCGGCGGCAACTATTCCGTGGGCGCACGAACCTGCTGGTATCCGGCCTCCGCGGCGTTCCGCGACCGCGCCACCTACGATCTGGTCTTCCGCGTTCCGAAGAACTTCACGCTGGTCAGCGTCGGCAAACAAGTGAAGGACGCCAGGGAAGACAATCTGCAGGTTACGGAATGGAAATCCAACGTGCCGCTCGCCGTCGCCGGCTTCAACTACGGCCTGTTCCGGAAAAAAGAGCGTACCGACGACAAAACGGGCTACGACATCGAAGCCTACGCCACCCAGGATGTCCCCGATTATCTGCGCGGCGCCGCCCAGCAGATGAGCCTGACGCCGCTGGCGCTCGCCGATTCGGCCATTGTGGATGGCATGAACGCCATTCGCATCTACACCGTCTGGTTCGGTCCCGCGCCGTATGGCCGCCTCGCCATTACCCAGCAGCCGGCGCCCAACTACGGCCAGTCGTGGCCGGGCCTCGTCTACCTGCCGCTCACCGCGTTTCTCGATGCCACGCAGCGCTGGCGATTACTCGGGGGCAACGCATTCCGCTTTAACGATTTCATTCTGGAAGTCACTCCGCACGAGGTCTCGCATCAGTGGTGGGGACATCTGGTGGGATGGGCATCGCTGCACGACCAGTGGCTTTCGGAGGGTTTCGCCGATTTCTCCGCCGGCCTCTTTCTGCAACTCACCAATCCGAAACCCGATCGGTATCTGCACTACCTCGAGGAAGCGCGCAAGGAAATCGTCGAGAAGAACGAGTACGGGAAGCGCCCCAACGACGCCGGACCGATCTGGATGGGTCTGCGTCTCGATACGTTCAAAACCGAAGGCGCCTACAACCGCGTGGTTTATCCCAAGGGCGGCTACGTGCTGCACATGCTGCGCTACCTGATGCAGGATCAGAAGACCGGCGACAAGGACTTCATCGACATGATGCACGACTTCGTGCAGACCTGGACCAACCGCAACGCGAGCACCGAAGACTTCCAGGGGATTGTCGAGAAACACATGAAACCGGCCCTGGATCTGGAAGGCAACAAGCGCATGGACTGGTTCTTTCGCGAATGGATCTACGGAACGGAGCTGCCGAGCTATCGCCTCGACTATTCGGTGACGCCGGACGAAGGCGGCAAGTTCATGCTGACCGCCACGGTGACGCAGGCGGACGTGGGCCCCGGCTTCATGATGCGCGTTCCTGTGTATGCGGATTTCGACGGCCACATGATGCGCCTCGGCTGGGTTCCGGTCACCGGGTCGAGCACCACGCCGGAGTTCAAGGTGAAGCTGCCGAAAAAACCGAAGCGCGTGGTGCTTTGCGCCAACTACGACGTGCTGGCCTCTTCCATCACCGCTCGCGGGAAATAGAAGACGGCCTAAAGCTTACGCGCGAGAATGGCGTAGTCAAGCCCGCCGAACAGAGCTTCACGGATGTCGTGAGGGAGGCTTCGCAGCGCGGGGACGCTTTCTTCCGCTGGGTTCAGGGCGACTACTTCGACGGCGCCCAGTCCCGCTTCCTCCATCCAGAAGGACAGCAGCGCCGCGGGAACCGGCCGGGTGTGCGTCGGGTCGATCCAGAAGTGCGTGGCGAAGATGGCCAGACACTCCGGATTCGGCGTCTCGATGGCCAGCAAACCGCCCCGCTTCAGCCGTTCGCTCGCCAGCCGCACCAGCTCGGGAACTCGTAACGGCGGCAAATGCTCCACCACCTGCGCCGAGACGATCCCATCGAACTCCTCCCGCGTGCTGGTTAGGAAGGTGAACAAATCCGCCGTCTCCGCACGCAGGCCTTTGGCCGCGCACACGGCTACGCACTCCGGGTTCGCGTCCACGCCGCGCGCGGGAATTCCAGCGTCATGGAGCACTTCCAGCAATTCGCCCCGCCCGCAGCCGAGATCCAGCACGTTTCGGCAGCCGGCGAAGCGCTCTGCATAGATCCGCTGTTTCTCGCGGACATGCTCCTCGCTTCCGCGAAATCGCTCCGCGAAAGCAAGCCAGTCCACGGGCGCAATCGGCGGGGACGGGGTTTCCCCGGGAACCGGCGCGTCTGCCGCCGGCGCCACGCCCCTCTGCCGCAGGGTCCGAAGCTCCCGATGGATCATGGCGTCGTAATCGGCGCGCATGCGCAGAAAGTCGTCCCACATCCGCTTCTGCAACTCCAGCGTCGCCAGCGACAGCGCTTTCTCGAACTCCGCGTGCTGGCTTTTCGCCAGATCGCGATACGCTTCCTCCAGCATTGCCGCGCGATGCTGGAACGCGGCCTGCGATTCCGCCATGTTCCGCAGGAACGCGATTTCGTTGTTCGAAAGCTTCGCTTCCCACTCCTGCCGCCATTGCGCCCAGTGCGCACGTATGTCGCGCAGCTCCCGCGCTTCCGCCTCCAGCGCCGATGCCCGCTCCAGCGCCCGGACCCCGATTTCATGGATAGCGCGATTCTGCTGGTTGAGGGCTTCCAGCGTGGCCTGCACGCAGGCGATTATGCCGCGATTGAATTCCACCTGCTCGCGCACGTGCCAGTCGAGCGCGCGCGCCACCAGCCGCTTGAAGAACTGGACGACCGAATTCCCCAGCCCCGGCCGGCGCGGATTCACCATGCCGATGCTGGCCACTTTGGCCTCGGCCGCGTCGCGCGCCTCGAGCAGGGGCATCAGGTCGGCCAGCCGGATCTCCTCCGCCACGCCAGCGCCGTTCGGATGACGCGCCCGCACGCGCTCCTGAATCTCGCGGATCAGAGCGGTGGGCTCTTCAGCGCTTTCGTTTGCCATCGCGTCGTTTGCTCCTGCCTTCGTCGTCGCGCGTCCACGTGGCGGAGATGCGCGTCGAGATGCCTCCGCGCGGGGTGAATTCACCAATCACCATTGCCCACACGGGCCGGCACGCCTTAACCACGTCTTCCAGAAAACGATTGACCACATTTTCCTGAAAAATCCCCAGATTTCGGTAAGCCAGCGTGTACATTTTGAGCGACTTCAGCTCCAGACATGTCTCGTCGGGTATGTATCGGAGAACGATTCGCCCGGCATCGGGCAACCCGGTTTTCGGGCACACCGAAGTGAATTCCGGCATGTCGATCTCAATCTCGTAGCCCGGGTACTGATTTGGCCATGTCTCGATCTCCGGCAGCGGCGCTTTCACGCCGGCGGCGGCATGTTCGTCGGTGTATTGCCGCTTCATCGCGCCACCCGTCCCGCCAGAACCCGCGCCAACAAATCCAGAAATAATCCGACGTCGGTCACCACCCCTACCGCCTGTCCCGTGCCTCGATCGCTGACTTTAGTCGCCACCGCGGGATTGATGTCCACGCACACGATTTTCACCTGGCTCGGCAGCATGTTGCCCACCGCGATGGAATGCAGCATCGACCCCAGGCACAGCACCACGCCCGCGCCGCGCAACTGCTCCGCGTAGGCATCCTGCGCGGCATTCATGTCGGTGATGGTGTCCGGCAGCGGACCATCGTCGCGCAAACTCCCCGCCAACACGAACGGCACGCCCGCACGCACGCACTCGTACATGATTCCGCTGGTGAGCCTCCCCGACTTCACCGCGCCGGCGATGCCCCCCGCGCGATTCATGGCGTTGATCGCGCGCATATGATTGCGGTGGCCGTGCTCTTCCTGACGCCCATCGCTCTGCCGCACGCCAAGGGATGTGCCCAGCAGCGCCGCTTCGATGTCGTGGACACCCAGCGCGTTCCCGCTCAACAGCGCATTCACCCATCCCGTGCGGATCAGCGCGGAAAGCGGACCGCCGCCGCCGGTGTGCACCACCACCGGACCGGCCACCACGATTACCTTCAGCCCGGCCTCGCGCGTCTGGCGCATCAGCGCCGCCGTCTGGCGTACGGCCGTTTCCACCTGCCGCTCCGAGGAGATGCCGTTGCTCATGAACGCGAACGCCAGCCGGTCGCGCTCCTTCGATTCCGGCACCACGCGAATACCGCGCATTCCCACCACGACACGATCGCCCGCGCGCAAATCGCGCAGCCGCCGGCACGACGCCGACGAGCCTTCCACCACGACCATGGCGTCCATCCGCTGATTTCGCGCTTCCACCCACTGACCGTCCACTCGCACCAGCGTGCGGTGATTGGTGGTGGAGTAGAAATCGTCCGGCGCACAACGGTCGCGCTCCACGGCGCGAGTGTCCACATCCCCCGAATCCACCGGCGAGCAGCCCAAACCCACCAGTTGCGCCAGCAGAATGCCCATCGATTCGGCGGTGGGCGTCTCAACGCGCAGGCGCAGCCGCGACGGCTCGCTGTTGGTCCGCCCAATGCTGAAGTGCTCCACTTCGAAGCGGCCGTCGTACTCGACGACGGTGTCGAAGATCTGCTCCATGATGTGCGAATCGATGAGGTGCCCTTCGGCTTCCACTACCTCGTGAGTCATGCTGATATTTCAGGATACGAAACTGTCAGGGATAAAAGAGACCGCGCATCGCGGCCTGCGGCGCGTGCACCGGCGTTTGACCCGCTCCGCGCGCGGCACTACACTAATGATTGCGCTATCGTCGCGCCCGCTCCACGCGCATGGCGCTGAAGAATGCTTCTTGCCCGCGAATTCATAGGTTATCTTTCACGTCAGGTCGTTACCCGGCTGAGTCCGAAGATCATCGACACCAGCAGCCCGCAGGCCACCGCCGATCTCATCGCCGGCGTCGTCGAGGAGGAACTGGCCGTCGAGGACCGGCTCAACGACGAGGTGCGCGATCTCCTGAGCCAGTACGAAGACTACATGCGCCAGGAGAAGGTCAGCTATCAGGAGATGTTCCGCCGCATCAAGAACACCCTGATCGCCCAGCGCAAGGTGATTCGCGCCTCCGGCCGCGACTCCGGCGACGCCATGAAGCTTTCCCGCGACAAGGTCAACGACATGTCGCACAAACTGGTCACCGCGCTGCGCAAATCGCGAGACGTCCGCGTGAAGAGAGACCCCAACGACGCCCGCCTCGAAATCGTCAAGGCCATGACCGAGATTCTGCAGATCGAGGACAAAGTGGATCGCACCGCGCGCACGCGCATCCGCTCGCAGAAGCGCGAGATCACCGAGGGTACCGAAGAGTGGGATCTGCTCCACCGCCGGTACTATGCCGAAGAGCTCAAGAAATTCGGCATCGATCTGGGACGCTGAACGCGCTCGAAGCGTTACACTGGAGGTATGGATACATCACTACTGGAAACGAGTTTGTCGGCGGCGGTCTCGCGTCTTCAGGAGACTGCCGGCGACGATAATCCAACCAGGGAGCTCATTCAGCAACTCCATCTGTGCGAAAAGGAACTGGTGGCGAAGCGCTTCGTGCGCCAGCGCGATCAGTTCGGCAGCGTCCGGGTCCTGCGGGTCCCCGGCATCGAATCCGCTCTTATACACGTGAGCCAGGCGCTCACCGATCTGGAAGGACGTTCCGTTGAGGGCGCCCGTGTGAACATCGAAGGCGCTCTCGAAGATCTGGCCGGCGTTACGGCCTGATCATCGGCGCCTCCGCTCCGGGGACGTTCGCGCCCCCGGAGTGGTTCAGACTTACTCCCTCCCAGCGCGCCACAGCCGCGCAAGCAAGGCAGTTCCCCAGCACGTTGACCGCGGCGCGAGCCATATCCAGCAACGTATCCACGCCCAGCAGCACCGCGACTCCCTCCAAAGGCAGCCCGAACATGGCCAGCGTCCCGCTCAGAATCACCAGCGCCGAACGCGGCACGCCCGCCACTCCCTTGCTCGTCAGCATCAGGGTCAGCAACATCAGTAACTGCTGCGCCAGGGTCATGTGCGCGCCCGCCGCCTGCGCCACGAAGAGCGCGGCGAGTGAAAGATACAGCGCACTGCCCGCCGTATTGAAGCTGTACCCCGCCGGAATCACCAGCGCCACAATGTGCCGGGGCACGCCGAACGCTTCCATGTTCTCGAGCGCCCGCGGCAACGCGGCCTCGCTGGACGACGTCGAGAACGCAATCAGAAACGGTTCCCTGGCCGCCGCCACAAAACGCCGCATTGGGATGCGCGCCGTCAGCATTACCGCGCCGAACACCACCACCACGAACACCAGCATCGCCGCGTACAACGTCACAATCAGCTTCCCCAGGTTCCACAGCAGCCCCGCGCCCTTGCTGCCCACCGCGTACGCCATGGCCGCGGCCACGCCCAACGGGGCGAGATACATCACGTAGTTCGTGTAGCGGAACATCACTTCGCCCAGCGCGCCGCAGAAATCCACCACCGGCTTTGCCTTTGCTCCAATCGCCGCGCAGGACGCGCCGAACAGAATCGCGAAGACCACGATCTGCAGCACCTCGCCGCGCGCCATCGCATCCACGATGCTCGCCGGAAACGTGTGCTCCACCATGGTGGCCGCATCGGAGTGCGCGGCCGGAAGCGCCATTTCCGCGGCCGTCCTCGTCAGGTGGACGCCCTCGCCCGGCTTTGCGATGTTCACGGCGACCAGTCCCACCGCGAGCGCCAGCGTCGTGATTACCTCGAAGTACACGAGCGCCTTCAGCCCGATCCGGCCCATGGCCCGCACGCTGCCCGCGCCGGCGATGCCCGCCACCAGCGTGCCGAAGATCAGCGGCGCGACAATCGAGCGGATCAGGCGCAGAAACGCCGTGCCAACCAGCGACATCCCCACCGTTCCCGCGAACCCCGGCGCGGCGAGCCCCAGCGCCACACCGGCCACCATGCCCGCGAAGATCCAGAACGTGAGGGATCGAATCACGATGTCTGTTCCGGCGGGCCTCGGCTACTCGCCCTGCCACCAGTTCTTCGGCGGCTCCGGCCGGTATCGAATTTCCGAGAACACCGTCCGGTGCCCCCTGCCCGTGGGCGACTGCGACGAAAACCCCGCCTGCATCCTCTCCACGCGCTTGCTCGATGCATCACCCAGCGTGAACGCCCGAATAATGTGCCAGGCCCTGGCATCGGGCGACGCATAGAAGATCACCGCCGGCCCGGTGCGAGCCACCTGCAGGTAGATCGTGTTGCCGTCCATCTCGAACCCGTTGCCGTCGTCGGACGCGCCGCGCGTCACCACCGAAACAATCGTCGGCTTGTCGTAGACCGAGTTTTCCAGGCACAGTTTGGCCCAGTGTGCCTCGTCCTCGAAGACCAGCAAGACGCCTGCATCCCACTTCGCCTTGAAATCCACGGTCACTTTCGCCCGCAGAACGAAGCCGGCGTCCGCGTCGAACAGCAGTCGCGGCGAGTTCACTCGCGCGGTGTTATCCAGCGGAGAAACGAACCAGTCGGTCTGTCCCGCCGAGACGATTTCCAGTCCATCTTCGCCTCGCACCGCGAAACTCGCCGGCGTATTGTTCCACTGCATCGTGCCCGGAATTGCCTTCAGAGTCACTCCACCGGACTCGGCGCCGAGCAGGACGCCACCTGCCAGCGCGACAAAGCAACAAAACACTTTCAGCATTCGATGATCGGCCCTATCTCTCCCCCCACTTCAGCTTCTGCCGCAGCACATCGAAAAACAACATTTTCGGCGGGCGCACCAGCCAGACGCTCCGCGGCGACGAGTGGCAGACGACTCGATCTCCCTCGTCCAGCGGCTGGCCCACCTGCCCGTCGATGGTCAGGAATGCGCTCGCATCTTCGGCGTGATTCACCAGACGAATCGTCGCCGTATCGGGCACGATCACCGGGCGATTCGTCAGCGTGTGCGGACAGATCGGGGTGATGCACAGCGCCGCTACAGTGGGGAACACGATCGGTCCGCCCGCCGAGAGCGAGTACGCGGTGGAACCCGTGGGCGTGGAAACGATCAGCCCGTCCGCTTTGTATGTGCACACGTAGTGAGCGTCCACGTGCGCCTCGATGTCGATCATGCGCGCCAGCGCGCCCTTGGTGATCACCACGTCGTTCAGCGCGTCGTAGTGTGTGGACGCGTCTCCCTCACGCGCCACCTCGCAGGCCAGCATGCGCCGCGGTACGATGCGCTGCTCGCCCCGCATCGCGCGGCCCAGCTCGTGGTACAGCTCGTCCACGGTGATGGCCGTGAGAAATCCCAGTCCGCCGAGATTTACTGGAAACAGCGGAATCTCGCGGCCGTCCACGGCGCGCGCGGCCGAAAGCAGCGTGCCGTCGCCGCCGAGCACGATCACCATCTCGGTGCCGTCGGGAACGGCGTCGCGCGGAAGGCCCCCATCTCGCCCAACATACGCAGCCGCATCCAGGTCGCAGCGCACCGCGATCCCGTGGCCTTCCAGCCACTCCAGCAATCCCGGCATCAGCGCGCGCGCCGCGGCGACGTTCGGCTTGGCGATGATCCCGACCGTCTTAATGTCTGGCATACAGCAGGAACTCCTGGTTGCCTTCCGCGCCAAGAATCGGACTGGGAATAATTTCGCTGGCATAGCCCAGCGCGTGGACGGCGTCGGCCACTCGCCGGCATGCAGCCTCATGCAGCTCCGGCTCGCGCACGATGCCGCCCTTGCCCACCTGATGGCGCTCCAGCTCGAATTGCGGCTTCACCAGCACAACCATCCGGGCGTCGGGTTTCAGAATCGGCGGCAGCATGGGCAGAATCATCGTAACTGAAATGAAGCTGACATCGCACACCGCCAGGTCCATCCGCTCGGGGAAGTTTGCCGCGTTCAGATAGCGCGCGTTCACCTTCTCGCGCACCACGACGCGCGGATCGTTGCGCAGCTTCCAGTCGAGCTGGCCCGTACCCACGTCAACGGCGTACACTCGCGCCGCGCCGTGTTGCAGCAGGCAATCCGTGAAGCCGCCCGTGGAAGAGCCCACGTCAATCGCCACGATCTCCGGCACGTCGATGTGAAAATGTTCCAGCGCCGCTTCCAGCTTGAGCCCGCCGCGGCTCACGTAGCGCATCGGCTCCAGCACTTCGACCCGCGCCTCGGGACTCACAGTTTGCCCGGCCTTCTCCACACGCTGGCCATCCACCAGCACCTGACCCGCAAGGATCAGCGCCCGCGCCTTCTCACGCGAAGGCGCCAGATTCCTGTCTGCCAGAAGCTGGTCGATGCGCCGGCGCGGCTTCATGCCTGGCGATGGACAATCAGGTCGGCCAGCTCGCGCAGCCGCTCCGCGCGCTCGTCGAACGGTTGCAACGCGAGATGCGCAAAGCGCCGTTGTTCCTCGGCCATCTCCCGCGAGCGCTCCAGCCCATACACTGCCGGGAAAGTAATCTTGTGCTGCTGCGCATCTTTGCCCGCGGTCTTGCCCAGCTTTTCCGACGGCTGCTCCACGTCGAGAATGTCGTCGACAATCTGAAACGCCAGCCCCACGTGTTCGCCGAACTTCGAGAGCGCCTCGAGCTGCGCATCGTCCGCGCCCGCGTAGATTCCGCCCATGCGCAGGCTCGCGCGGAGCAGAGCCCCCGTCTTGGCGCGATGAATCTGCTCCAGCAGATGCGCCGTCGGCCGCTTCCCTTCCCCTTCCAGATCCCAAACCTGACCGGCGATCATGCCATCCACCGTGCCCGCGGCGACCGCCAACTCCTCGGCCAGCCGCGCCCGCCGATCCGCATCCACCGGTAATTGCGCGAGCACCTGGAACGCGAGCGTGAGGAGTGCGTCGCCCGCCAGAATGGCCATGGCGTCGCCGAAGACCTTGTGGCACGTCGCGCGGCCGCGCCGCAGATCGTCGTTATCCAGCGCGGGAAGATCGTCGTGAATCAGCGAATAGGTGTGAATCAGCTCCAGCGAGCAGGCCGCCGCTTCGACACCAGGCGAGACGTCGGAAACGGCATCCGCGGCAGCCATGCACAGGATCGGCCGAATGCGCTTGCCACCGGCGAACAGGCTGTAGCGCATCGCCTTGTGAATCGCTTCCGGCCCGCGATGTTCCGGCGGCACCAGCCGGTCCAGCGCCTCGTCGATGGCCCGCTGCCGCGCGGCAATGTACTCGTCCAGAGTCATGAGCAGGAAGTTCCATTCTATCGAGCCGGGCTCGCCGTCTGTCCACAAAACGACGCTGCCGAGCGTTTCCTGATTGAGAGTGATAATTATCCTGGCAAGTTTCCGTACGAGCTTCCAGGCAGGAAGGACTTCATGACTGATCGGCAGCAGGAGTACGAGCGGCTGATTGCGCCCATCGAAGACCGCATGATGCGCGCAGTCTGGCGCGTTCTGCGGGACCCCGACGACGCCGAGGACGCTTTCCAGGAGGCCCTGTTAACGGTCTGGAAGCGGTGGGATCGCATCGTTGTTCACCCGAATCCACACGCCTTGATCCTGCAGATCTGCATTCACGCGGCGCATGATGTGCTTCGTCGCGAGCTGCGCCGCGGCAGACGAGTGGAGGCGGCAACCATTCCGGAGGACATACCGGATCCTTCGGCTTCCGCGGTTCAGACGATCTCCTGCGCCGAGCAGGACGCCGCCGTGCTTCGGGCTATCGGCAATCTGCCGAAGAACCAGGCTCGCGCGATTCTCCTGCATGCAGTCGAAGAAGTCCCCTACAACGCCATCGCAGCGGCGATGAACTGCCGCGAATCGACGGTTCGCAAACATGTGGCGCGCGCTCGTACAAAGTTGCGGGTTCTGCTCTCCCATCTCATTCCCTCAGTTCCGAAGGAGGAACAATCTCATGCATGACGATGTGGACGAACTGCTTCGAAGGAGAACTCAGGTGGAGATTCCGGCCGAAGTTAAAGACCGCCTGCGCCACAGGCTGGCAGAGTTCCGCGCCAGGGTAGAGCAGCGACCGCCGAGCCGCCTGCATTCATTCCTGTATTCCCTGACAACCCCGCCGACTCTCCGCGCCGTCGCCACGACCGCGGTGGCTCTCGCAATCGTTGCCGCCGGTCTGATTCTGGTCCCGCGCGAGTCACGCGCCAACCAGGTGTTTGCGGCGGCTGCCGCCGAGCTGAAAAGCGCCCGGTCGCTCCAATACACCGTTGTCCTGAACTCCAATCCGTACGTAGGACTCGATTTCGCGTATCTCGCGCCCGGTTACCGGCGGGTCAACTTCTCGTGGGGCATGGAAGTCCGGACCGATGGCGCTACCGGCAAGCAGATTCTCCTGATGCACGGCATTCACGCTTACCTGATCGAGAGCGGCAAGACCGTGGAGAGCGAGGGCAACATCGACGACTTCTCCGCGCAACTCCGCTCGCTGCCCGGCCGCGCCGACGACGTGCTTGGCGAGCGATGGACCGGACAACGGAAACTCCTGGGCTACCGCCTCCGCCAGGCGCCGCCCAACGGCTCCATTCCGGGGCTGAAGAGCCTGGACGTCTGGATCGACTCGGCCACGCGCGAAGCCGATCACGTGGACATCACCGTTCAGGAGAACGGGAACCGCGAACACCAGATGCACATCCGGAACATCCGCGTGGGAGCGGCGATCGATCGCTCGTTGTTCGATCTCACGCCGCCGGCCGGCTACACCGCCTTCGCGACGCCGAAAGCGAATCCGCAGGCCAATCCGGCCGCGCCCGCCGTGGAACTCTCGGTGGCCATCGTCCCAACCGCCGAGGCGGTCGCGGTGGTCCTCCCCATGACCGGTTCCTATGTGCAAACCGCGAGCGCGGTTGCCGCGGTGGCGGACTCGCTGGAGAAACAGGGCGTGACCCCGGCCGGCCCGCCTCTCGGTCTCTACTGGTCGGACAAACACTGGGAGGCCGGCTATCCGGTGCCACCAGGTACGCAAGCTGAGGCGCCCCTCATAGTAGTCACGTTGCCAGCAGGGCTGAACGCCTCGGCAGTGGTCAGCGGCGCCTGGGTCAAAGACGCGGAAGCACGCTGGGGCGCCTTCCTGAAGTCCGTGGTCGACCAGGGCTATGTTCCCGCAGGACCGGCCGTCGAGATCTGGTCCGGCGAAGACGGCAAACCCGAAACGCAATCCACCGAAATGCGCATACCGGTTACAAAAGTGAAGTAACCAGGGTGTCGGATTGGGCTGGGCGGGATTCGTGTCCCGCCCACGCCTCACTCCTTGTCCCCCTTGAACGGCTCGGCCTGCACCTTGTCGCCTTTGCGGACCAGAATCTCCACGCGCGATTCCGCTTCCTCCAGTTGCCGGCGGCAGGCTTCACTGAGCTTCATCCCCTTCTCGAACAGCTCCAGCGCGCGCTCCAGTGGCAGTTCCCCGCTCTCCATCTCGCGCACAATGTTCTCGAGTTCCTGCAGACCCGCCTCGAACGTGGGGACCGGCTTAGCTTCCTCTGGCACGAAAACCATTCTATAAGGCCGCCTCTGGCGGCGCTCTATCCGGCGGGCTGCGACCGGGTTTACACAGCGGCCTTACAGCCGGTTCCGGCCGGGCGGTCACAGGAATCTCAGCGGAACATCTCGCGCGATATCAGCGGGCTCCGTTGCGCCGACCGCCGGTTACTTCGCCGCTCGTGCTTAGGTAGCGAAAGGAAGGATTCCGCCAGTGACGAAGATAGTCAAGCCGATGATCGACAGCCTTAAACCGCACGGAAAAGCCGGGCGCCATCCGATTGTGCGGCATTGCCCGCACTGCCACGCCGCGCTCAACGTCACCCAGATGAAAGCCCACCTGCCACGGTGCGAGCGCGAGCACAGGAACGCGCTGCCGCAGCCGCCTCGTCAGGAACCGCCGCCCCCGCCTCTGCCGACGGATCTGGAAAACCAGGAGCTCTCCAGCAACCCGCTCGAACGCACCCGCCAGCTCGACCAGCAGGAACAGGACCGTATCGAGCGCACTACGGAAGAGTAAGCACCACTTTCCCGAATTGTTCCTTCTGCTCCAGCCGGCGGTGCGCCGCCTGAGCTTCGGCCAGGGGAAACGTGGTATCGATCACCGGCCGCAGCTTGCCCGCGAACACGAACTTCAGCACGCGATGCAGCTCGCCGAGCGTGCCCATGTACGTTCCCATCAGCGTCTGCTGTTTGCTGAACAGGAAGCGCAAATCGAGCGTCACATCCGGACCGGTGGTGGCCCCGCAGGTCACCAGCCGGCCGCCTGCCGCCAGGCTTTGCATGCTGTGATCCCACGTAGCCGCGCCCACGTGCTCCACCACCACATCGACGCCGCGTTTGCCGGTGATGCGCTTCACCTCCGCGGCGATGTCCTGCCTATAGTGATCCACTACATGGTCGGCGCCCAGTTCCGCGGCCTTTGCCATCTTCGCTTCGCCGCCGGCCGTGGCGATCACCCGGCAGTGGAACAGCTTCGCAATCTGAATCGCCGCCGACCCCACCCCGCTCGATGCGCCCAGCACCAGTACATCCTCGCCGGCCTCGAGCTTCGCGCTCCCCAGCAACATGTGCCACGCGGTAAGGAACACCAGTGGAACCGCCGCCCCTTCGGTGAACGACAGCCCATCGGGAATGGGAATCACCGACCATTCCGGCGCGGGCATGTACTCGCGATAGCCGCCGTCCACCAGGAACCCCAGCACCGAAAACTTCGCGCAGCGATTATCGCGCCCACTCAGGCAGAACTCGCACTGCCGGCAACTGGTGTCCGGCGCGAGCAGGACGCGCTGGCCCGGTTTCACGCGCCGGCACAACTCGCCCACCCGCACTACCTCGCCGGCGATGTCCGCACCCACGATGTGCGGCATGGCGAAGCGCAGGCCGGGGATCCCGGCCCGCACGAACAAATCGATGTGGTTCAGCGCGCACGCGCGCACGCGAATGAGCGCTTCGTCGGCGCGAATCTCCGGCTCCGGCACGTCTTCGCAGCGCAGAACTTCGGGGCCGCCGTGCTCGTGGAAACGGACCGCCTTCATCCGTCGTTTATGGTAGCAGGCGAGGTCCCGTCCGGCCGATCAGAGCCATCGTCACCAGACCTATTCCTACCAGCAGCAATGTCACCGGCTCGGGAACCGGGTTGTCAACGTCGGCCGTGCCGATGGCGAAATTATCCAGAAGCACGGAAGTGCCGTTTGGCGATTCCGGTATGGACAAGGTCAGCCAGCCGATCGGCGCGTTGAACGTGAATCCGATGAACGACTCCTGCCCAGCGAATGTCGTGACCGGCACGACGGTCCCATCGCTGACCGTCAGGGTTACCGGCCCGGAGCCTCCGGCTGTCATTACGTCCAGCGCAATCGCAGTCACCCCAGCGGGCAGAGTGGCTTTAATGGAGGGCTGATACGACGGCAGAAGAACACTCCAGCTCGAAAGGCTGGCGCCCGTTCCGAAGTTGAAGCCTCCCGGCGGCGTGGTCGGGTAGGCCGCGTCGATGATTTCCAGATCGTTGGACGAGCCCCAGAACCCCTGGAAGTAGACTCCCTCCGCATCGAGATAACCCGCATTTTCCTCCGCGAGGCCGCCCGCTGGCGCGATCCCCTCGAACGTGTCCACGCCCAGCTCCGCCACCGCGGCCTGCCAGGCTGGCAGATTGTTGTACGTCTCGATGAGTGTGGTGGCCCGCGCCGTCTGCGACGCGAGCAGGATCATTGCAGTCAGTAGTGCAGTTCTGGCGATAAGTCGCATTTGATATCACCCCAAAGCGCGGGTGCCCTCAATGTGACACTTGTGGCTGCCGGAGGCATGACGACGCAACGCTTCCGGATTTCCCCGCAGAATACTCGGAAGCCTTGTAGTGAATTGGGCGGTGGTCTTTCTCAGATTTCGCGCTGAGCGTTTTCGCGCAACCTGATGAATCTAATGGGATAATGACTGCTGCACGCTGCGGCGGTACTCACGCGCTTTAGTAAGGATTACGCCCTCGTCAAGGGTGAGTGAATGCGCGTCGCTGACGATTGCCCGGCCGTTTACCATCACGTCGCGAACGTCGGAAGCTTTCAGCGCATAAACAAGTTGCGAGTAGATGTTGTAGAGCGGCACGGCATGCGGCTGGTCGAGACGAATGACCACCATATCGGCCAGCTTACCGGGTTCGAGCGAACCGAGATCGCGCTCGCGGCCGATGACGCGCGCTCCGTTGATGGTGGCCATGGCCAGCGCCTGCTCGGCGGGGACGCTGCGTGGGTCGCCGGTGGCGACTTTCTGCAGATCGGCGGCGAGGTTCATCTCCTCCATCATGTCGAAATCGTTGTTGCTGCCGGCGGGGCCGTCGGGGCCAAGACCGACGTTGATGCCGAGCGCGAGCATGCGCGTCACCGGCGCAATGCCGCTGGCGAGTTTCATGTTGCTGGAAGGACAGTGAGCCACGCCGACGTTGTCGCGCCTCAGAATGGCCATGTCGTTCTCATCCACTTGCACGGCGTGCGCGGCGACCGTGCGGCCGTTGAACAGGCCGATGGAATCGAGCCAGGGGACCGCACGCAGGCCGTGCTCTTTCATGGTTTGATCGCTGTCGCGCGGCGTTTCGGAAAGATGAATCACCAGCGGAACCGAGTACTTGTTGGCCAGCGCGCGCGAGGCCTTCAGTGTCGCTTCGGAATTGGTGTAGAGCGCGTGCGGGGCGACGGCGGGGGTCACCAGCGGATCGTCGTGGTAGCGCTGGATGTATTGCTCGGTCCAGGCGAGCGAATCCCGCGGCGTCTTCGCATCGGGCACCGGGAAGCCGATGATGGTCTCGCCGAGCACACCGCGCATGCCCGCTTCTTTCGCGCCCTCGGCGACGCGGTCCTCGAAATAATACATGTCCGTGAAGGTGGTGGTGCCGCCGAGCATCATCTCCAGACACGCCAGGCGCGTGCCCCACAGCACAAAATCGGGCGTGACGTTGCGCGCCTCGGCGGGGAAGATGAACTTCTCCAGCCAGTCCTGCAGAACCATATCGTCGGCGATGCCGCGGAACAGCGACATGGCCGCGTGCGTATGCGTGTTGATGAGGCCGGGGATGATGACCGCGTCACCACGGTCGAGCCGATGCGCGGTGGTGAAACGGCGATCGATGTTGGCCCGCGTGTCCACAGCGACAATGTGCGAGCCGAGCACGGCAACCGCGCCGTTGTCGATCACCCGGTGCTGCGCGTCCATGGTGACCACGTAACGCGCGGTCCAGATAAAATCGGCCCGGTCCGCCGCATGCAGCGCGAGACAGAAAAGTACAGTGAGTAGTAATATGTGGGGCAGGCTCCCAGCCTGCGGCGGCCTCTCAGGCCGCCACGTCTTATCTGAAGAACGATGCATCGAATGGCCTCGGGAAAAGATCGCGCATCTGGAACACTTCCGTTTTTCCGCGCGGATTCACCAGCGTCAGCTCCACGTCGCCGCAGAACTCCCACAGGATCTGACGGCATGCGCCGCACGGCGGGGTCAGCGTATCGGTGTCTGCGGCGACGGCCACGCGGCGAAATTTCCGCGCGCCTTCGGAGATCGCCTTGAACACGGCCACACGCTCGGCGCACACGCTGAGTCCATAGGTTGCGTTCTCCACATTGCACCCGGTGAAGATGCGGCCGTTCTCGTCCTCGAGCGCGGCGCCCACGCGGAATCCTGAAAACGGCGCCCACGCGTTCTCGCGAGCCGCCAGCGCGGCTTCCGTTAATGTCATCATTCGTCCTCGCCAGACCGCTCGAGACGCGGCAGCACGGCCCTCAGGAAGCGCACGAACTTCTCGCGCACCTGGCGGCCCACCTCCAACACCTCTTCGTGACTCAGCTTCTCCGGCAGCACACCCGCGGCCATGTTAGTGACACAGGAAATGGCGAGCACCCGCACGCCCATGTGCCGCGCGACGATCACCTCCGGCACCGTGGACATGCCCACCAGATCCGCGCCAATCGCCCGCAGGTAGCGAATCTCCGCCGGCGTTTCGTACGACGGCCCGAGCACCGCCGCGTACACACCTTCGGGCATATCCGGCGCAACCTCGCGCGCGATAGCGCGAAAGCCGGCGTCGTAGGCTTCGGTCATGTCGGGAAAGCGCGGGCCCGCGGCATCGTCGTTCGGTCCCGCCAGCGGATTCGATCCCTGCAGGTTGATGTGGTCGCGGATGAGCACCAGCGCGCCCTTGCTGTAGGAGAGGTTGATACCGCCCGCCGCGTTGGTCAGTACCAGCGCGCGAATGCCCAGCTTCGCCAACACGCGCACGCCGAAGGTGACCTGCGCGGGCGAGTAGCCCTCATACAGATGATTGCGGCCGGCCATCAGCGCCAGCGGCTGACCTGCCAGCGTTCCGATGATCAGCTTGCCCGCGTGCGCGACCACGGTGGATGGCGGCCACCCGGGAATCAGCCCGTAAGCAATCCCGGTGCGGTCTTCGAGTTCGTTCGCGAAATCGCCCAGCCCACTGCCCAGAACCACGGCGACGCGCGGACGAAGCTTCAGACGCGAAGTGAGGTACTCGAGCGCGGGAGCGGTGTCGGTGGGCATCGTCTATGAAGAAGACGATAGCACTACGTCGCAAGCGAGAAGAAACCCCAGCTTCTTGCTTTCCCGGGCCCGCCTTGATATACCTCGCGTAGCGTCGTCTCCGGTATTGTCGGTCACGGGAATTCCGGTGCTCCGAAGCGCTCGCGCCCGCGGGCCGTTGAGGAGTTCTTATGCCCCACAGATCCCTCGCCCTGGCGCTGCTCCTGCTCGCGCCTGCGAGTGTGCTTGCGAACACCGCCGGCCAGTGGCAGGCCGACGTGGTGTTCGTCGTCGCCCAGATCGAAGGCCGGCACCCGGACCCGTTCTTTCAGGTCAGCAAACAGCAGTTCGAGGCCGCGGCGAATAGCCTCTCCCAGCAGATTCCACAGATGACCGATCATCAGGTAACGGTTGGCCTGATGAAGCTTGTCGCCATGCTGGGCGATGCGCACACGGCAATCTACTCGCCTTACGCGCCGCTGCCCATCCGATTTCGCTGGTTCACCGATGGGCTTTTCGTCAATGCCGCCTCCTCCGATTACAGCCGCGCACTCGGCGCCAGGGTGATCCAGATCGGCAATGTGCCCGTCGATCAGGCCTACGCCGCGATGAGCACCATCATCTCGCACGAGAACGACCAGTGGGTGCGGGAAACCACCGAAACCTATCTCGCAACCGCCGAACTCCTCGACGGACTGGGGATCGCATCCAGCGCTGGGCCGGTACCCTACGTGTTCGAGGACCTGACCGGCGCTCAATTCGAGCTGGACGTGGCGCCATCGTCGGCTAACCTCATCTGGCCTCCGGACAGCAGCAACGGCTATGTCCCGCTGTGGCGCTGGAACTACAACCTCAACTACTGGTTCCAATACCTGCCCACCACGAACACCATCTACATCGGCTACATGCGCTGCGAGCAGATGGCGAACCTGAGCTTCTCGGATTTCATGAATCAGGTGCTCGCGGTGGTCGCGCAGCAACCCGTGGATCGCATCATCGTGGACTTCCGCAGTAATACCGGCGGTGATAGTTCCGTATTTCAGCCGTTTCTCGACGCGCTGACAGCGAATCCCGATCTTATTCCGAAAGTCAGGGCAATAATCGGGCAGGCGACCTTCTCATCGGGCGTCATGAACGCGTCGGCGCTCGCGTACCAGTTCGGCGTCCCGCTGATCGGACAGCCCAGCGGCGGCTCTCCCACGTGCTTCGGTGACGTCGTGTATTTCACGCTGCCGAACTCGGGTTACACGCTTGGCTGCGGGACGAAGCTCTTCATTTGTTATCCCGGCTACGCGGGAAACTCTCTGCTGCCCGATGTAAACGTGCCGGTGTCGTCGGCGGACTATTTCACCCGGTACGATCCGCTCCTTACCGCGGCAGTCGTCTGGCCCACCGTCTACCAGACGCCGCAGACGGGAGCAGGGCCGATGAATGCGCTGAACACTGCCAGTTGGGGCGCGCCGGTGTCGCCGGGTTCCCTGGTTGCGACATTCGGCACGTTTCCCGCCGTCACGCCTGCGCAGGCCAGTTCGATACCGCTCCCCTCCACGCTGGGCGGCGTGCAGGTGAAAGTGAACGGAGTGGCCGCGCCACTGCTGGGCGTCTGGCCCACTCAGGTCAATTTCCAGTTGCCCAGCGGTACAGCGGCGGGGACCGCGCAGATTACCGTTACCGTGTCGGATCAGAATGTGGCTTCGGGTATCGCGGCGGTGGTCGATTCCAGCCCCGGCATTTTCCTGATGGATCCGTTCGATGTGGATCGTCCCGGCGCGGTGCTGACACAGGAGAATCAGGTGACCAGCACCACCGTACGGGCGGCGCGCAACGAGGCCATTCAGATCTTCGCCACCGGCGCCGGACCGCTGTCGCCGCCAGTGCAGGATGGAACCGCCGCCCCGGCATCGCCTCTGGCCCGGACCAGCGCGCTTCCGCGTGTGTTCATCGCCGAGCAGGAGGCCAATGTCGAGTTCAGCGGCCTGGCGCCGGGCTACGTGGGCCTGTGGCAGGTGAACGCAGCCATGCCGGATGTGGCAAGCATCACCGGTGAGGTGCCCATTGTGGTGGTTGCGCCCGAAGGCAACGCCAGCAACGCGGCGACGATCTGGGTGCAGTGAGAAGCCAGGCCGATCCGGTGCGGTAGTCAGAGGAGCCCGAGAAGCTCCCACCAGTCCTGTGCGGCGTGCAGCACACGAACGAGGGAAACTCCGTCAGGTCGTGGCAAGTAGAAGATCAGGTACCTCTCGAACCCGTTGACCCTCCACTTTCGCATTCCGGTGAGCTTTGGATTGCGCAGCAACACAGCGACTCCCATCTCCGGATTCCTGGCGAGATCGTTCGCGCTCTCGTGAAAGCAGGAGAGGAACCGTTCCGCGGTGTCGATGCCGGCGTGCTCCGCGAGGTACACGTAGTGTTCTACAAGGTCGCGCCGCGCGCTCGACCGCGTGTAGACCTTCGCCGCCATCAGCCCGTCTTCTTGCGCCGCCGAAGCTGCGCGAGGGCCTGTTTGCGGATGTCGTCGAGGTCCTTTCTGGTGAACCGCGTCTCTTTACTTTCCAACCCCTCCAGCAACAGCGCTTCAAGCCGGTGTTCAGCCCGGCGCTTTTCGTCCTCGCGGATCAGCTCGCGGATGTATTCGCTCACGCTGCTGTAACGTCCTTCGGCGATCTGGTTATCGACGAACTGCTTGAGCGGATCGGGCAGAGAGACGTTCATGGTCTGCATGATTCAAGAGTTAGCATTGATGGCATATTATGTCAATTCATGCCATGAACTTCCCCACCTGACGCCGCCGAACCACGATCACGGGCGTGCCGAGAAACCCAGGAATGGGAAAGGGTGCCACAGGAGCCGCGAATCTGAAAGGAGAATGAAGTATGCGTGTATACCACTACCTCGAGGCCAAGTGGGCTCTGGACGATATCAGGCGGCGCAGGCTCAAGGTATCGAAGATCGACGACCTCAACGACCCATATGAGTTCGCCTGTGTGCATTCCATCGACCGAGCATCGCAAATCGCCCTCGATAAGACCAGGAGTGAAGGGTGCGAGAAGTACGGCGCACTGTGCTTCAGCCGTATCTGGAACAGCATTCTCATGTGGAGCCACTACGGCGACCGACATAAGGGGCTCTGCCTGGGCTTCGACGTGCTTGAAGACCTCGTTAGACCAGTAGAGTACGTTCGAGAAGTACTCGCGGTCGGCAATCTGATGTTCGAGGAGCTGAATGACGAGTGGAACGCGGAAGGAGTGCGAATCGTCGACCGACTCCTCGGAGGGAAATATGACGGCTGGTCCTACGAGCAGGAGGTCCGCGAACACGCCGAACGAGCCGAGATGGATGGGCAAGCGACCCATCGAAGATGCTGTCCAAGGCTATTCAGAGGACGTGAAGATCGTCAAGGCCGCATGCTCGGCTGAGAGGTTTGAGGTTATTATTGATGAAAACGGCTTCCACTCTACAGCAACATCCCCGCGATGCAGGCCGTCATGAAGTTGGCCATGGTGCCTGCGGCAACCGCGCGGAGGCCCAGCCGCGCCAAATCGTGCTTGCGGGTGGGGGCCAGCGCCCCAATGCCGCCAATCTGTATGGCGATGGAGCTGAAGTTGGCGAAGCCGCACAGCGCGTAAGTCGCGATGATGAACGAGCGCGGGTCGAGCGTGGGCTTCAACGGGCCCAGCGCCTGGAACGCGATGAACTCGTTCAGCACCAGGCGCGTGCCCAGCAGATTGCCGATGGTGGCGCAGTCGTGATACGGGATACCCAGCAGCCAGGCGATGGGCGCGAAGACGAAACCGAAGATCATCTCCAGCGATAAGCCGAACCGCCCCAGAATACCGTTCAGCATGGCGATCAGCGCAATAAACGCGATCAGCATGCCGCCCACGTTCAGCGCCAGATGCAGGCCGTCGCTGGCGCCGTGCGCGGCGGCGTCGATCACGTTCACGCCGGGCTTCTCCACCTTGATGTTCACGTTGCCCATGGTTGCCGGCGTGCCGGTCTCGGGGATGAGCAGCTTGGCCAGCATGATGGTGGCCGGCGCGGTCATGATCACGGCGGTGAGCAGGTGCTTGGCGTCCACGTGCGCCAGCATGACGTATGCGCCCATCACCGATCCGGACACATGCGCCATGCCGCAGACCATGATGGTGAACAGTTCGGACTCGGTCATGCCGGCAAGGAATGGCTTGATGGTGAGCGGCGCCTCGGTCTGGCCCATGAAGATGCTGGCCGCGACGTTTGTGGATTCCGCGCCGCTTGCGCCCATCACGGTCTGCATCACGATGGCCATGCCGCGCACGAAGATCTGCATCACGCCGAAATAGTAAAGAATGGCGAAAAAGCTGGCGATGAAGATGATGATGGGCAGCACCTGGAAGGCGAAGATGACGCCGAACTCCGGCGAAGCCGCGCCCAGCTTATCGCCAAAAACGAAGCGGCTGCCGGCTTCGGAATAGTGCAGCATCGCGTTCACGCCCTGGCTGGCCACGTCGAACACGCGGCCGAACGGCGTCTTCAGCACGATGAACGCGAAGGCGAACTGCAGCCCGAGACCCCAGAGCACCAGGCTCACGCGAATGGATCGTTTGTGCTTCGAGAACAGGAAACAGACGGCGAGGATCGCGGCAATGCCTAGCAATCCGGTCAGGCGCTGAAGCATCGTATCAGCGTATCATCCGACCACTTCGAGAATCAGTTCGCGCTCGTCGGGAGCCTGGGCGGAAATGCGGAATGCATCTTCGATGAGCTGCGCCCCCTCTTCCACGTGCTCCTCGGCAGTGTAATAGAGCCGGCAAAGCACGCCGCCGGCTTCCACCTTCTGGCCGATCTTCACCTCGAGAATCACGCCAACCGCCGGGTCGATAGGCTCGCCCATCACCTCGCGCCCCGCGCCGATCATGTTGGAAGCCTGGCCGATGTACTCGGCGTCGATCGCGCTGACGTAACCCGCGCGCGGCGAGAGAATCTCGCGCGCTCCGGTGGCGTTGGGGAGCAGCTCGAAGCGGTCCAGCACCTGTGGATTGCCGCCCTGCGCCTGAATAACAGCCTTGAACTTGCGGTAGCCCGAGCCGTCGAGAAGCATCTTCTGCGCCAGCTCGCGCCCGTCGTCGAGCGTGGGCGTGATCCTCCCGAGGAAGATCATGCGCGCGGCGAGCTCCAGCGAAATCCGCGTCAGGTCGGTGGGCCCGGCGTTCTGCAGGGTCTGCGACACTTCCATCACTTCCAGCGCGTTGCCCACGGCAAAGCCGAGCGGCTGATTCATGTCGGTGATGAGCGCCTGCACGCGCTTGTCGGCGCGGCGCCCGATGCCCACCATCATCTGCGCCAGGCGCCGTGCGTCCACCTGCCGCTTCATGAACGCGCCCGAGCCGACCTTCACATCGAGGACCAGCGCGTCGATGCCCTCGGCCAGCTTCTTCGACATGATCGACGATGCGATCAGCGGGATCGATTCGACAGTCGCGGTGGCGTCGCGCAGCGAGTAGAGCTTGCCGTCGGCGGGGGCAAGCTGCCCGGTCTGGCTGCCGAACGCAATGCCGTGCGTGCCGAGCAGGCTCTTGAATTCATCGATGCTGAGGTCGGTGCGGAAACCCGGGATCGATTCCAGCTTGTCCAGCGTGCCGCCGGTGTGGCCCAGAGCGCGGCCGGTCAGCATGGGCACCACCACGCCCGCCGCTGCCGCCAGCGGACCCGCGATCAGGCTGGTCTTGTCGCCCACGCCGCCGGTGGAGTGCTTGTCCACCTTGAGGCCGGGAATCGCGCTGAGGTCGAGCGTCTCGCCGGAGCGAACCATGCAATCGGTCAGGCTGCTCACTTCGCGGTCGGACATGCCGGAAAAGAACACCGACATCAGAAAGGCAGACATCTGATAGTCGGGAATGTCGCCTCGTGTATAGCCGTCAACGAAATATGCGATCTCTTCGGGGCTCAGTTCTTCGCCGTCCCGTTTCCGGTGAATCAGATCTACAGTGCGCATTTAATCTCTCAGCGTAACACCTTTATGTACTTGAGGGTGAACCCGCTTATTCGCTGCGGCGCAAAAGCGGGAGCGAAGGACACACTAATACCGCCCGGCGCGAGAGCCGGGCTCGTACCCGTTAGTCTAATACAAAACCAGTTCGGCCGGTGAGCCAGTTTCGCAGCCCAGCAGCTTCGCAGCCGATGCCTGGTTGGCCACAACCTCGATGTAGCCGGAGCTGCCAATGATGGTCACGATCTCGCCCGGCTGCGCTGCGGTGAAGCTCGAAACCAGCCGGGTGAGCTTGCGGAGGCCAATGTTGAGCTCAAACGGGCGCGTGGGCAGGTCGGGGAACTCGCCGGCGTGGAAGTTGGTGATGAGGTTGCCGAAGCGGTCGATGTGCAGGACAAGGCCGGTCCAGAAACGCTTGCCCGTGCGAGTGGGATGGAAGAAGTCAAGGCGCGCGTAGTCGGCGATACGCTTGCCGAAGCGCCCGGGCGGGACACCTCCAGCCATATGTCCGGCAACGGGCGAGAAGACATCCCTGCCGTGGAAGGTGTGGCTGACGGGTTGCAGGAAATAGCGCTCGGCGGTGATGTGGCGGATGATCGCGGGCGCAGGCTGACCGCTCCCTCTGGTCGCGGCGCGGTCAGAACGCTGTTTCGGAGCCGCGCGCGTAGCAAGCGGTTGTTCAAGAACCATCGAGAGGACCCCGTTGTCGGGCGCTACAAAGTATTGCCCGTCGATCTCCGCGAGAATGGGCCGGCGAGCCGAGCCGACGCCGGGATCAACCACCACCACATGAATCGTTTTCGGCGGGAAAAAGCGGCACGCCTGGGCGATTACGTACGCACCCTCGGCGATCTGGAAGGGGCGGATCTCGTGGCTGATATCGACAACGCGGGCCTGCGGCGCGATGCCGAGGATGACGCCTTTCATTGTGCCCACGTAGTGGCCGGCGGCGCCGAAGTCGGTGGTGAGTGTGATGATGGGAGGGCGGAGCATCGGTTCTTATTGTGACGCGTTCATTCAAAGCGTGTGTGGTAATCGTTCTTGCGTGCGCCCTGGCGGCCCCCGCGCAGAATACCGCCAGCCGCCTTGTGCAGGACTGGCAGGCGTTCATCGGGCAGAGCGCGTCGAGCGCCGTCTCCGACTACCAGGCCGCCATCTGCCCCGACGGATCGACCTACGTCTCCGATGGCGCGGATCGCGTGGTTGAGGTGGATGGCCACGGCCAGACGTTGTTCGACCAGCATAATCTGCCCGATATCAAGTCGGTGGCGGCGATCGCCTGCGACGCGAACTCGCGTCTGGTGGTGGTGACGGCGCGACCGCGATTGATTAACGTGGTGCAGCCGATGAACGGCGCGCTGGTTCGCACCTCTTCGTACTCGCTGGAATCGCCGGTGACGCCGCATCGCATGGTTGCCGCAGGCATGGGCTACATCATGCTGGGCCTCGCGCCCGGAGGACGCGCGCCCCTGCATCTGCTCGGTCAGACCGGGAACGAGCAGATCGCCTTCGGCCCGAAACCCGAGCACGCCTCCGATGCGGCGCTCCGGGCGATCGCAAACGGGTCCATCGTCTGGGACTCCCTTCGACAGAAGCTCACCCTCGCCCCGGAGAGCCCTTATTACGTTTACTCGTTTTCCGCGGACGGCCACCTTCTGCGGGAGGCCGACGTGGGTGGACCAGAGTTTCGGCCGACGATCACGGACTGGGCCACGGGCATGAAGCTGCCCGGCGACAGGGTTACCGGCATTGCGCTGCTCCCGTCGGGCGGCCGGGCGGCCGAGGTGATCCGCATCCGGCCTACCGACTCGGGCACGTGGCGTCACGATGCGACCGTCGAGCTGCTGGACCTCAATCTCAACGTGACGGCGCGCATCGACGATCCACCCGGGGACCTTCAGGGAGCGGATGATCGCGGCACCCTGTACTTCACGCGGGTCATGCCCGAAGTGGGAGTGTACCTGACGCGGGCCCACCTTGAGCCGCAACCGTAGTGGGGGCAATGTGATCGCAACCGCAGGGGAGTTCCCGAAATGAAGGCATTTCCCGCGCTTCTGCTCATGGCGCTGGCGGCGCCTTGCGGCAGCGGAGAGGTCGTCTACTCCGTGTGTCAGTTGCTCCGGAATCCGGCGGAATACGCAGGCCGGCCGATCCGAGTGCGCGGGATGTTACTCACCGCGCCCCACGAAGGCACGGCGATCGCCGATCCCCAATGCACAGAGTCGCCAGACCTCCACGATCAGATCTGGGAACCCGCCATTTACTTCGCATCGGCCGAGGCTGGGAAACCCACATACGATCCGACTGCGCTCATGGAGCTGGTGACGCATGCAAGGGCCGAGGGCAAGGTGGTGGAGGCCACGTTTGAAGGCGTGCTGAAAAACTGTCCAGTCGAACACAGCCTCCCGAACAGGCATTACTTCGACTGGTGGGGCTGCGGCAGCCCGGGATGGTATCCACTGGAGCTCGCCGTGCGAAGGGTTACGGATCCGACCACGGAGCCGAATCCCTTCCCGGAGATCCGGATGTTGCTTCCGCCGAAGGATGCAGCCCTCGCTTTGTGGTCAAACACGAGGGACGCGCTGTTGAGCCCCGACGCGTTCGAGTTCTTCGTGAACAACTGCAAGGGCGCGCTTTTTCCGTATTTCGCCGGAAGACTGATCTCAGTTTCATCCACACCCCGCGGTACAACGCTCCTGCTCGCCATCGCCCGAAGCGCCGCGCCCGATGCGGTTCTCCTGTTGGATGGCCCGCTGCCCCAGGAGATCCCACCCGGTTCGATTGTGACCTTCGGCGGGGTCGCGGAGAGCTACCGGGCCGATCCGTTCCAAATGACGTTCTCGGTGGAGCGGTCGAACATCAGGGTATGGACGGGGCGTTAAGGTACAAGGGCTCCCTCTACACGCGTCCGGCCGTTGCTACCATGTTGGAAGAGGCTGCGGCTGTCGTGCGGCGCTACTATTTCGACCACAACGCGACCACGCCGGTATCGGACGAAGTGCTCCAGGTGCTCATTCCCACGCTGGCCGAAGTGTACGGAAACGGGTCGAGCATCCACTACTTCGGCCAGATGGCGAAGCAGCGCATGGAAATGGCGCGGCGTACGCTGGCCGGCGTTCTGACCGTGGACCCGCGTGAGATCGTCTTTGTCAGCGGCGGCACGGAGGCGGACAACCTGGCTGTGCTGGGCAGCGTTCGCGCGCATCCCGCCGAGAAGAAGCACGTGGTCACCAGCACCATTGAGCATGTCGCGGTGCTGAATTCATGCGCGCAACTGGAGCGCGAGGGCGTCGAGGTCACGTACGTTCCTGTGGGCGGCGACGGGCGCGTGGATCCGGACGACGTGCGTCTGGCCCTGCGGCCGGAGACGGTGCTGGTTTCGGTGATGCACGTCAACAACGAGACCGGCGTCGTGCAGCCGGTGGCGGAGATCGGCGCCATGGCGCGCGATCTGGGCGTGACGTTCCACGTTGACGGGGTGCAGGCGCTGGGCAAGCTGGAGGTGAACCTCTCGACGTTGCGCGCCGACCTGTATTCTCTCAGCGGCCACAAGGTCAATGCGCCGAAGGGCGTGGGCGCGCTGTTCGCGCGGCGCGGAACGAAGCTGGCGCCGATTCTGCACGGCGGCCATCACGAGCGCGACCGGCGCCCCGGCACCGAGAGCATTCCCTCGGCGGTGGCCTTTGCGCATGCGGCCGAGTGGGCGGCGGCCAATCTGGACGACGAGACCGAGCGCATTCGCGAGCTGCGCGATCTGCTGGAAGAGGGCATCGTGGAGCGTGTGCCCGCAGTTTCCATCAACGGCGGCAGGACGCAGCGCAGCCCGAATACGACGAACATCTGCTTCGAGGCGATCGAGGGCGAGGCCATGGTGATCTCTCTCGACCTGAAGGGATTCGCGGTGTCCAGCGGATCGGCGTGTTCCAGCGGGGCGGTGGAACCGTCGCATGTTCTGACTGCGATGGGCCTGTCGGCGGAGCGGGCCCGGTCCAGTGTGCGGTTTTCGCTGGGCCGCGGAAACACGCTGGAGCAGGTGGATGAGCTGATTGAAGCCGTGGCCGAATCGGCCGCGCAACTGCGGCGGCTCTCACCGGCGTGGAAAGTGACCGCGTGATCGACTGGCGGCCTGTGAGGCCGCCGCAGGCTGGGAGCCTGCCCCACACGTTATGAATCGGGATGCAATCATCGCCGTGGCCATGTCCGGCGGCGTGGACAGCTCCGCCGTGGCGGGCATGCTGCATCGCGACGGACACCAGATTGTCGGCTTCACCATGCAGCTCTGGAACCAGCGCCGGCTGCCGTCGCTGATCCCCGAAGGCGGCGTGACCGGCCGCTGCTGTTCGCTCGACGACGTGTACGACGCGCGCTACGTGGCCGAGCTTCTGGGCATTCCTTACTACGTGGTGAACTTCGAGCAGCGCTTCGAGGATCAGGTGGTGCGCCCGTTCGTGGAGGACTATCTCGCCGGCCGCACGCCCATCCCCTGCACGCTGTGCAACAACTTCCTGAAGTTCGACGAGTTCCTGGAGCGCGCCGCGGGCATCGGAGCGGATCGCATGGCCACCGGGCACTACGCGCGCGTCGGCTTCGATGACACGAGCGGGCGCTGGCAGCTCCGGCGAGCCGTGGATGAATCGCGCGACCAGACTTATTTCCTGTTCGGCCTGACCCAGGCGCAACTCGCGCGCACCCTGTTCCCGCTGGGCGGAATGCTGAAACCGGAGGTGCGCGAGCAGGCGCGATCGCTGGGGTTGCCGGTAGCGGAGAAGCCGGACAGCCAGGAAATCTGTTTTGTGCCCAACGGCGACTACGCGGCGTTTATCGATGCCTGGTTCGCCGAGCGCGGCATCGCGCGGGATCGGACGCGCGGCGAGGTGGTGGACACGAGCGGGAAGGTGCTGGGCCAGCATGACGGCGTGCATCACTTCACCGTGGGCCAACGGCGCGGGCTGAAGATCGCGGCGGGCGAGCCGCTCTACGTGATTGCGACGGTCCCCGCCGAGCAGCGCGTGGTGGTGGGACGAAATGAGGAGTTGCTGCGGGACAAGCTGGAGGCGCGCAATGTCAACTGGGTGTCCATCGCCACACCAGGCGAGCCCGTGCGCGCCGCAGTGAAGATCCGCAACAAGCACGCGGCAGCGGGAGCGTGGCTGATTCCCTGCTCCGACCCGCAGCGCATCGAGGTTCGCTTCGCCGAGCCGCAGCGCGCCGTCACTCCCGGCCAGGCGGCGGTGTTCTACTCGGGCGATCTGGTGCTCGGCGGCGGGTGGATCGAGTAGACGCGCGCTGATTACGGCGCGGCCGCGGTTGTAGTTAGACAGGGTTCAGCGTGGCTGATCCTTCAGATGCTCAATCAGGCCTGGAAGCCAGGCTTGCCAGGTTTGTGCGCGCGTACATCCGCGCCTCTGAGGGCGACGAATCCACCGAAACTGGGGAAGCTCTGCGATGGGTGTGCGCCGGCCTCGAGTACCTCCTCGGAGAGCTTCTTAACGCAAGCGACGGCTGGCATCGGTGGGTGGACGGTGTTGAGCCAGCTACTGACGCAATCCCGGACGCCGTGACGATAGTCTCTGCGGTCGAGATGGAGGTGCGCGGCCGTGCTGATTGGGGAAAAGCTGGAAAGGGCCCGTTCTGGATCGAGCCGTTGTTTAGTTGGATACGCATATCCGAAACTGACAACAAGATTCTGTCGTACATAATCCGTTTTGGCGACTCGGCGCGAGGATTGGGCAAAATTCGTTACGGTAAGCACGTCAGACGCGCAGATTGGTATTACCCCGACGCGTGGCTGTTCTCTTTCTCGAAGGGCATTGACACCACCAGTCCGAGCTTTCTGCAGACGCTGGCGGACGAAGGGCTCGCAGAACACCGGCGCGGCGAAACGCGACCGCTTGACGAACTCATCGAGTGAAGTCGGCCACGACGCGCGGCGAGTTCGCGAGGCTGTGTTGCACATGAAGGGGATTGGAGTCGCTAATCGCCGGGACCGCGATGAAGTGTCGGGGGATGACCTTCGGCGGACGCCACGCTGGCCCTCGACTTCGGAGCCTGCATTGCCAGCCGTGTCCTGACTTCGTCGAATTCGGACGTGTTCACGATGGATTCGGGCCTCGGCTTCAGGGACTGGCGGATGTGTTCCTCGGCGGCCGCGATGCGCTCGTCGGTGGGCGGGTGCGTGGAGTAGACCACGGCCGCCGTGCCAGCCTTCTTCTTCTCCATCGCCTGCACTTTCTCGAGCATCTCGACGAATGCCGTGGGATCGTAGCCGGCTTTGTACATATAGTCGAGGCCAAGCAGATCCGCCTCGGACACAAACGCGCGTGAGTACTGCAGGAAGCTCATGGGGATGAGAACGTTCGCCGCCTGATAAGCGCTGTACGCGTTCCAGCCGCTCACGAACCACAGGGGGATCATGCCGATCTGAGCGATTTCGCTTTCCGTGGCCTCGCGCGTACCGTGCCGCGCCGCTACGTGACCTACGCAGTGAGCGATCACGCCAGCCAGCTCGGCCTCGTCGTCGGCCTTCAGGATGAGCCCGGAGTCCACGAAGATGAACCCGCCGGGCAGTGCGAACGCGTTCACGTCCCCTCCGTCGATCACCTGGATGGTCACCGGAAGCTGCGCGTCCGACTGCCGCGCCAGATTCGCGCCAATGCGGTTGAGGTACGCCGCGATCGCCGGGTCGCGCACCATCGTGGCCTGGCGCTCCACCTCCCGGGCGAGCTGCCTGCCAAGGGCGATCTCCTTTTGGAGCGAGTAGAAGTTGTCGTCGGCAAAGACGCGATCGACAGGCGCCGCGGCCAGCGTCGCACCAACGAGCATCGTCATGAGCCTGCGTGTCATTCCGATCTCCGCTTCCTTCTCCAAATGAAAAGGCCCGCGACTTGATGGATCGCGGGCCGAGGCGTATGCGGGAGGAGGAAAGGGTTCTTACTGGTCGCTCGGACGGCGCTTCAGCGTCGGACGATCCTCATCGTCGCCCTTGTTATTACCGCTGCCGTCGTCGGCGTCCACCGTGCCGGTGCCCGAGCCGGGCGTGCGGCGCAGCGTCGGCCGGTTCGTGTCCTTGTCGTCAATCTTGCGGCGGTTGTGCATGGCGTAGAGCCGGGTCTTCACGTCGTTGAACTCGGAGGTGGTCACCACGTACTCGGGCTTGGCCTTCAGGTACGCCTGGATGTGCTCCTGAGCGACCTTGATGCGATCGTCGGTGGGCGGGTGCGTAGCGAAGACCTTGGACATCGTGCCGGGCTTCCGCTTCTCCATCGACTGCACCTTTTCGAAGAAGTCCACGAACGCCGTCGGGTCGTAGCCGGACTTGTACATGTACTCGAGGCCCAGCAGATCCGCTTCCGCCTCGAAGGCGCGAGAAAACTTCAGGAAGCTCATGGGGATCAGAATGTTTGCCGCCTGATATGCGCCATATCCGGCCCATCCTCCCACGAACCACAGCGGAATCATGCCGATCTGCGCAATTTCGCCGCGCGTCGCCTGCCGTGTGCCATGACGCGCCGCCACGTGACCGATCTCATGCGCCATCACGCCGGCCAGCTCGGCTTCGTTGTCGGCCTTCATGATCAGCCCGGTGTTGACGAAGAAGAAGCCCCCCGGCAATGCGAATGCGTTCACTTCCTCGCTGTCGATGACCTTGATGGTGAAGGGGACCTTGGCATCGGAGTTCCGAACCAGGTTCTGACCGATGCGGTTGACGTACTCGGCCACCACCGGATCGTCCACGATCTTGGCCTGACGCTCCACTTCCATGGCAAGCTGCTTGCCGAGGGCGATCTCTTTTTCGAGAGAGTAGAAATTGACGCCCTTGCCCACATCGCGATTGCCGATCTGGTCGGGGTCAGTTTCCTTGTTGTCTGCAAAACAGGGTGTGGTCAGCGCTGCCGCCAGCACTACACCGAAAACGGCTGAGAGGGTTCGACGTGACATTCAGTTCTCCGCGCGCGGGCCTGGTTCAAGTATAAACCTTCAGTTGTTTAACGTATAGTCGAGAAGATGGGTTTCGCGATTTCCGAGCTCCCTTTGTGGGAGCGTTACCGTGACCAATTCCCGGTTTGCGAGCGGCTCACCTACCTGAACCATGCAGCGGTATCTCCCTTGCCGCGAAGGGTGGCGACGGCGATGAAACGCTTCGCCGACGACGCCTGCGAGTTCGGCTCCATACACTACGACGAGTGGGTGCAGGCATACGAGGATATCCGGGTGGCGGCCGCCCGGCTGGTAGGCGCGCATCGCGATGAAATCGCCCTGGTGAAGAACACCAGCGAGGGGATCTGCGCGGTGGCCGGCGGGCTCGACTGGCGACCCGGCGACAAGGTGGTGGCGTTCCGCGAGGAGTTTCCCGCCAACTACTTCCCATGGAAGCGGCTGGAAGCGAAGGGCGTCGTACTGGAGTGGCTGTCGGTGACCGATCCGCTGGAGCGCGTGCGGGAGGCCTGTCGTAGCGCGCGGCTGCTGGCCGTGAGTTTTGTTCAGTATCTCAGCGGGTTACGGGCAGATCTGAAGGCGATTGGTGAAATCTGTGTGGCAAGCGGTTGCTGCTTCTTCGTGGATGCGATTCAGGGGCTTGGCGCTTTCCCGGTCGACGTGAACGAGGCGCACATCGACGCCTTTGCGGCAGACGGCCACAAGTGGCTGCTGGGGCCGGAGGGCTGCGGGATCCTCTATGTACGCCGCGAATGGCAGGATCGGATCGAGCCGATCGAGTTCGGCTGGACGAACGCGGCGCATTTTGCCGATTACTCTTCGCGCGACATGACCTTGCGGGCGGATGCCGGGCGGTACGAATGCGGAACACTAACAACCATTGCCTGCTTTGGGTTGCGGGCGGCACTGAATCTGATACTGGAGCTCGATCCTGCGCGGATCGGTGCGGTCATTCAGGCGCGGGGCGACGAGCTGGCGGCGGGGGCGCAGGCGAAGGGCTACGAGATTCTGGGGGATCGTTCGCCTGGGCGAGGGTCGGGAATCGTGACCGTGCGTCACCCTTCGCTCGATTGCCGGACGGTGATCCAGGAGCTGAAGGCCAAAGCCATCATTGCCGCGCCTCGGCAGGGATGGATTCGTTTCTCGCCGCACTTCTACATCAGCCCGGAGGCGATCAGGCGCGCCGTGGATGCGCTGCCGGGAGTGTGAGCTGACGCAGTCAGTCGGTGAAGGGAAAATTGACAGCGGGCGGCGTGTCTGGTGTAATTGAAACGACAAGCCTTCCACCTGCTCCTCAGTAGCTCAATGGTAGAGCATTCGGCTGTTAACCGAAGGGTTGTAGGTTCGAGTCCTACCTGAGGAGCCAAAACAAACCCTTTCATTTCAACGCATGCCTTAGACAACGCGCGACTTGTGGCGTCGTTGGCGGGTTGGCCCGTGCCCAGGCGAATTACCCTTCCTTACCCGAATTTCCTTATCCTTGGACGTCGGGTACCCCCAGTTTCCCCCCAGTGCTCTCCACGAATGCTGGCGAACACGGGCAGGTCGACCCTTCGCAGCGCGGCCGGGCCTTGCGCGAAAAGCGCGCAAAGCGCGAAAAGAAAGAGCGCTCGCGAAAGAGTGGGTTCTGTCTTAGAATCGTAAGCAGAGGCTCGGTTCGCCAGGCCAGCGCACAGCGCACCCTCCGAAAGGCACCTCCCAGTGTTGAACCATCGGAAGGTGAGTCATGCCTGCGCAAGAGACGGCCACCGCATCGATCACACAGATTCAGATCTGGCCCATCGACCGTTTTGTCTTCTACGCGCGCAACCCGAGGAAGAACGACGCTGTCGTGGATCGGATGTGCTCCAGCATCCGCGAATTCGGCTTCAAGATCCCCGTGCTGGCGCGCAGCGACGGCGAAGTGGTTGATGGTCACCTGCGACTCAAGGCCGCTCGGAAGCTGGGCACGTGGCCCGGTGGCGACACGACTCAGATCCCAGTCATTCTCTGCGACGAGTGGACGCCCGCTCAGGTCAAAGCTTTTCGCCTGATGGTGAATCGCTCGGTCACATGGGCCGAGTGGGATGAAGAGCTCCTGTCGCTGGAGTTGCAGGAACTCAGCGATGCGGATTTCGATCTCAGCCTCACCGGCTTCAACCCCGGAGAGATCGACGGCCTGCTGGCGATCCCCGACGAGGAACGCGCCAATGCCACGCCACCCGTTCCCGAACACCCCGTTTCGCGCTCCGGCGACCTCTGGCTCTGTGGCAAACACCGTGTACTTTGCGGCGATGCGACTCGCCCGGAAGATGTTGCCCACTTGCTCGGCGAGTGCAGGCCGATCCTGATGACAACCGACCCGCCCTATGGAATCGAGCTGGATTCGGAGTGGCGGGATCGCGCCGGCCTGAACGGCTGCGGCCCGGCCGAGGCGAGCTACATGAAAAACAGGACCGAGGGGCACACGCAAACCACCATCTCGGGGGATACGCGTGCCGACTGGTCGGAGGCCTTTGAGCTCGTGCCCAGCCTGCAGGTTGCCTACGTCTGGCACGCCTCGAAGTTCACGCGCGAGGTGCTCGACGGGCTCCTGCGCATTGGCTTCGTTCACCACCAGCAGATCATTTGGGACAAGGGCAGGACGGTGCTGACGCGCACGCTGTACTGGTTTCAGCATGAGCCAGCCTGGTTCGTCCGTAAAGTAAACGCGCCGTGGTACGGGAAGGCGGGCGAGAACTCAACAATCTGGGCATCGCCCTCGCCGAAGTTCATCATGGGCGGCTCGGACGAGACCAAGTACGACCACCCGACGCAAAAGCCAGTCGATCTGATGCGGCGCCCCATCCTGAACCACCTGAAGCGCGGCGAGCTGGTCTACGACCCGTTTCTCGGATCGGGGACGACCCTCGCGGCCGCGGAATTGACGGAGCGGGTGTGCCTGGGCATGGAGCTGGACCCGAAATACGTGGACGTCATCGTCCAGCGCTTTCAGACGCTGGCCAGCACGAAGGCTACGCTCGACGGCGACGGGCGGACGTTCGAAGAGATCGCCGACGAGCGGCGGACGGTGTGACGCCCCAGGCAGGGACGCAGAAGGAAGGAGGACACGAGGATGGCGGACATCGAGGAAGAGATTGGCGGGGCAGTTCGCCGAATTGAGAAGGCGCGAGCCTGCCTCGGGAAGATTCGGGATATCGCCGACAGAGGGATGCGGGCGGCAGATCCGGCGAACGTCGGCTACGCACTGCAGGAGCTGACTCAGGTTCTCTGCGAGCGTACCGGGGACGAGGAACGATACTTCGAGCCCGTGGACGCCGATCAGATAGGCGACCTCGATCATCTGTGGGAAGAACTGGAGTTCGTGAACGGGTGTTCTCAGGGGCTCGATGCCGGCGAACGCGGGGAGGCGTGGCGTGCCTAACTCGCCCTTCGCGCCCGCCCCAGGTGGTATCTGGCCCCGGCCTTCCAGGCTTCTTCCATCGCGCGCCGCAGAAGCGACACGTGGATCTCGTGGAAATCGAGGCGGTCCCGACCCTGCGGCGCGAGCGACTCGATGTCGAGCAGGTTGCGCGCGATTGCGTCGAGCGCCTGTTTCCGGGTGGCTTTCGCCGCGTCCGGTGTTGGCTGCTGCCCTCTGGTCTCCCGGGTGGTGTGTTTCATGGCACCCCATTCATCGCTCAGATCCGGCGAGAAGGCAAGGGTATTCCGACAAGCTCCACAAGCAGAAAAGCCCGCCGCGGCCGGAGCCGGGCGGGCCAGAAAGGGGAACCGTTGACCCTAATTGATGCGGTAGGTGCGTTCCCCGCCCTCGGGCTTGAAGGACTCGACCATGTAGCCGGCCTTCTTCATCGCGCCGGCCATGAAGCCGCGGACGGTGTGCCTTTGCCAGCCCATCTTCTTCATGATCTCGACCAGCGTCGCGCCGTTCTTGCGCTGCAGCATCGCGACCACCTGAGCCTGTTTACTGCCCTCGCGCGGCGTGCCGGGTTCCTTCGCTTTGGCGGCCTTCCTGGCTTTGGGGGTGTTCTTCGCCGGGGTGGCCTTCTTACTCGCCTTGCCCTTCGCGGGCGCGCCCTTGGCGGCCTGTGCGCGACCTTTGGCCTTGCTGTTCGCCTTCGGCTTCGCGGGCTCCACTTCGGGCGCGGCGGCTTCTCCGAGCCCCTGAATGCGCGCCCAGATGCGGGCAACGGCTTTGTCGGCGCTCTTGACGCCCTTCGCCGGGGTCACACCCGGCAGGCTGTTCCAGATGGCCAGAAGTCGCTCCGGCGGCCAGGCGGCAGCCAGCTCGGCCAGCTCCTTCTCGCTGGCGAAGGAATCGAACGGGGTGGTGGTTGTGGCGGCGGCTTCCTCTGCGGAGGCGAACGCCGTGATGTTGTTCTGTTCGTCGATGGTAAAGGTCGTCATAATCGGTTTCCTTTGGGCCACGCTCTGCGCGGTCATGACATGGATCACTCCGATGTGCTTGAAAAGCAAGGCAATTGTGCGTTGAATCGACGATGGCGAAGGATTGGCGATGGCCGACGGCTCAATGTCCGCAGGTGATACCAGGTGACCGGGCACGGCTCAAAATTCGGCAGGAAGCAGGAAGAAGCGATTGCCGCACTGCTGACTCAGCGGAACATTGAGGAGGCTGCCCACGCAGCCGGGGTCGCTCCGAAGACCCTTCTGCGATGGCTCAAGGTCCCGGAATTCCAGACGGCGTACCGGGAGGCCCGCAGGGACGCATTCAGGCAGTCCATCGCGCGGCTGCAGCAGGGCACGTCCGCGGCTGCGGCCACGCTTCTAAAGACGATGATCGATGCGGCCACCCCGGCATCCGTCAAGGTCCGGGCGGCCGAGGCAATTTTCAATCACGCGGCCAAAGCCATCGAGATCGAAGACATCGAGGCGCGTGTGACGGCGCTGGAAGCAGCGGCGGAGGCGGCCGCGTCTTCGCGGAGGTGAAGGATGCATGCCGGAAAACCAGACTTGCAGAGGCGCGTCAGAGCCTTGGAAAAGTCCCTGCCGCCGTGGTTGAAGCCTGACGCGAGGTTCGACGACGAGATCATGGCTCGCGCTGAACTCCGCGTATCCGAAGAAGACCGCGAGATCTGTGCGCGCGCGCTCTTTTCACCAAAGCCTGTCCACGAAGTGAGCAAACGCGAATGGGAAGCTATGGTCGCCTACGACTCCGCCATCAAACTGGAATGCACGCGCGCCGGTTACCGCTCCATGGACGAGTTCCTGGCTTCCTATTGCGGGGGACGATGAGGACTGTCATCAAACGGCTCGCCCGGCTGGAGGATCAGTTTGCCCCTGCGGATCAGAAGGCGCGGAAGTGTTTTCGTCTGGTCGTGTGCCGTTATGGCGAGAAGACGACGAGTCTCAAAGATGCTAAGTGCAAACGGACACTCTGCCCCGACGGCACCGTATCCGAGCTCGTGGAACTCTTCGGAACCAACGAGGGACCGGACAGCGTAACCGCCGAAGAACTCGACCAGTGGGTTGCCACCTTTCCGATTGAGGTCCTCAGAATGGACCGGTCAACATGAAGACTCTGGTCACCCGGCTGCGGCGGCTGGAAGATCGGTTCCAGTCCCGGCTGGCGGCCCTGCGGCCGCCGGTGTCTTCCTTTCGTCCGCAGTAGCGCTGGCGCACGCCGTTGGACGGCTGCTCCCGCTTCCTGCCGTCCGGGGAGCCGATAGTGCTTCAGGTCGTGTATATCTCGCCGGACGGAAGCTCAGAAGACGGGCCGCGATATACGGTTCCTCCGGGCAGCCCGAGACCTCCCGCGCGCGACCCGTGGCGGTGGAAACGCCCTGGTGTTGCTTCAGCATGAAGGCCGGGTTTATAGTGTTCCTCATGCGCATCCTCACAGCCGTCGCGCTTCTGTTTTCTCTTTCGGGATTCGTGGCCGCCCAGGAGTGTCCCAGTACCTGTTCCTGCGGGATGTACGGAACTGAACAGGGGGCCAGCGGTCCCGCACAGTATGTGGTTTGCATGCCGCCCGCAAACAACTATAACGGCCGGATGATCCTGTTCGCCCATGGCTATATAGCGCAGGGCTCGCCGGAGCCGGCAACCTGGCTGAGCCAGCTTGCGCTGCCGGACGGTACCGCTCTGCCGACCCTGCTCAACGGTCAGGGCTTCGGCTTCGCCGCTTCCAGCTTTTCGACAGATGGGCTGGCGATTCTCCAGGGTATCCAGGACACCAAAGCGCTGATCAATGTCATCGGAGCGCTGGACATTCCCGTTCAAAAGTACTTCGTGACGGGAGCTTCGGAAGGCGGACTGGTGGCGGCGAAATCGATTGAGGAAAATCCGCGAAGCTACGCCGGCGGCCTGGCTGTGTGCGGGCCTGTCGGCGGCTTCCAGAAGCAGCTCAACTATTTCGGTGATGTCCGCGTCCTGTTCGACTATTTCTTCCCGGGGGTTTTGACTTCGGCGGGAGGAACGGCGATCGACATTCCACCGGCGTTGATCAACAACTGGTTTACCCAGTACGAGCCCGCGGTCATCGAGGCTGTCAATTCCCATCCTCTGGCTACGCTGCAGCTGGTCAACACCGCGCAGATCGAGATCGGGCTGACCCCATCCAACGCCGCCAGCGCCATTGCCGACGTGCTCTGGTATAACGTTTTCGCCACGAGCAATGCCCAGGCCGTTCTAGGTGGCAATCCGTATGACAATACGAACACGGTATACCGAGGTTCGTTCGATGATGCGAGGCTGAACGGGCACGTGGAGCGGTATGCCGCTACCGGCACAGCTCTCAGCAACATTGCGACCTCCTACGAAACCACGGGCCTGTTATATGACCCGCTGGTGACTTTGCACACGCTGGCTGACCCAATCGTTCCCTTCTGGCAGGAGCCGCTGTACGCTGCCAAGGTGCGGTCGCAGGGTAGCATCTCGGAACTGGTAGAGATTCCGGCGCTCGCCTACGGCCATTGCAATGTGAACGCCGCTCAGGCTAAGACCGCATTGTCAGTGCTGCTTCTGAAAGCAGGACAGTAAGCCAGGCGCGAGCAACCCGTGAGGCGCGTAGACGGGGAGGGTGCGCTCGCCATTGAGCGCCGGGCAGTCGGGTTGGCGGATGGTTTGGCGACAACAGCCCCTCTCACCAGCGGGCAGACACGCGGTCCGGATACGGCGTTGTAGGAGGCGAATGGGCTTCCAGACAACTACCGATAATGCCAGATATCGTTCCAACACTGTCTAACTGCCTGGAAACGAACAGCAGCGGTCACTAACCGCGAAACCGGATGATTGGGAGAATATCCTTTTGACACAGGATAGTATCCGGGGCGACGGTTTGAGAGATTTGACGGGTCGAGGCGCTACAAGGGGAAAGGCATCCCGAGCGTCGTTTTCTGAGGAGGACAGAACGGATCGGGATGTCATTAGACATCGTCAGTTGCCCTGTAGATCGGCGGGAAGCAGCGGGAGCCTTAGGCGAGTCTTTGGTCCTGCCTTGTGTGGTTACCGAAACCTTGTTGGCTCTTTACTCCAACTAAAGTACCAGTTACAATGGAACTCGTTTTTCAGTGGAGACCGCGTTCCACAGGAGGAGGATGATGAAAAGCGTATTCTTGGTGTGTGTGCTGGTTCTGGCTACGGCGCCATTGCTTCTGGCTCAAGCGGCCCCGACGCCGGAGCCGAGTAGTTTCGTGTTACTGGGGACCGGCATTGCCGGGCTCGGTTTTGTCATCTGGAAGCGCAGCCGCCGCAAGAAATTAGATCACAAGTCGGCACCACGACGATGAGAGGGGGCTTCTCAAAGGAGTCCCTTCTCAACTTTCGTCGGCGCGGCATGAACTGCTACTGGAGGCCATTCTGCTGCCTGAAGTAGCTGCGCAATATCCGATGTGCATCGCTGGCGATCCAAACAGAAAGCTCTTCCATCAGTTGCTGCTTCAGCAGCCGGGTGTGCTGTGCGCCAGGGGCGAACCCGACACGAAGTGGGTGGTCATGCCACACCGTGGCTCTATTGCCTCGACGGCCGAAGGGGGTATACGATCAATTTGAAACTCTGCAACCGGCGCTGCGAGGAGTTCGCGCCCGAGACCTCCCGCGCGCGACCCGTGGCGGTGGAAACGCAATCACAGTAGCTACCGATAATGGCGGATATCGTTCCAGCTTCGGACCGACGCCCGGCAAAGTCTGCTATCATCCAGTTTTCGCGGCCATTGGCTCTGTTTCCGAGTGGCGCGTATTTCGCCCCCGATCGTTTTTCAGCGACGAAACCCCGGATTCCGGCGCTGCTGACAGCCATGAGACCGCGCCCAAAAACCATCACGGTTGTGCGAATGCCTCGGTAACACAGCGCTCGCGCCGCTGTCTCCGGCGCAATGTCGAGGGGGCATTACTTGCCGGCTGGCGCGCGCTGCCGTAGATAGTCGAAGAAGTTTTCGAGGAACACCACCTCGTGCTCGTGATCCGGCGTACGCGCCGATTCGACCGGCGTTACGACCAATACCCGCTTGCCGTCCGGCGCCAGATCCCACATCGTGCCGCCCAGTTTGGCAATCCACACGCGCGGTTTCCCGGGCACGAAGGTCGCGCCCTTCACCGAGTAACTCACGGCCATGATCTGGTCGCCAGCGCGGTAGAACAAGTCGTGGCTGTTCGGCGACCACCGCGGCGCGACACCGCCATTGTTCGAGATCTGCCACTGTTCGCCCGGGCCGGACGCGGGTGGGGGAAAGGCCCGTACGTACACTTCCGATTCGCCCGGTTGGATCGACTCTCGATGGGGACGAGCGGCGGTACCGGAAGAGTATGCCAGCCATCGCCCGTCGGGGGAGAACGACGGGTTCGCATCGCGGAAGCTGTCCGGCAGAAATTGCTCTGGCTGGTCGGCCTTCAACCGCCCTCCCTCATTCCTGATCGGAACCGTCCAAATCTGCCGACGGTCGGACTCATATTCTACATAAGCCAGCCGTGTGCCATCCGGCGTGAATGACCACGGAATGCGGACACCCAGACCCTTGCTCTCCACCAACTGTACCGGCTGACCGGCGCCATCGGCGCGAGCTTGCAGGATGCCCTTGTCGCGTGACTCGAAAACCACGTATCGGGCATCAGGACTCCACACGGGGAAGCGATAATCCGCTCCGCCGGAGGTCAAACGCGTCATGGCGTCGCGTTGCGGATCGTAGACCCAGATATCGGAAACACCGCCTTCGTCGGAGAGCGGCAGGGCGATTCGCTTGCCATCCGGAGCGAGAACCGGTTCCAGATAGTCTCCGGGTTCGGAGCGGAGCGCTTCCGTTTTGCCGGATGAATCCAGCCATTGGAGCATCCGCTGACCGGCTGCGGCGCCTCCGGCAGCTTTCCGGTAGACCAGAGTGCCGTGGCCCGCGGGCGCCGGGGAGAAGTCAAATTGACCGGCACCGGTGCCGGATTGATAGGCTACGTCGTCCAGAACGGGCACGGGTGTGCCCCGCATTTCCAGCCTTGTCAAGTCGAACGGAACCGCGAACATGGTCGCCCTGATGACGTAGATCAGATGCCCCGACCGGCTCGAGGTAGAAAGATACCGCGGAGACGTCCCGCCGTGGGCGACGACTTTGCGGCGGCGATCGGCTAAGGTCAGGACCTCGATGGTGTTTCGAGACGCGCCTTGTCCACGGTTGACCGAAAAGAGGATCGCTTTTCCTCCGGGGAGAAGCTGCGGAAGGTCGAGAGCGGTTTCCGCCGCACCCATGGCGGCGATGGTCTCGGGCTGTCCGCCACCCGGTGGGATTCGCAGCAGGCCCTTGGTAATGGCCTGGCTCACAAAGATGCTGTCGTCTTCACTCCAGCTCGCGCCGCCGAAGTTGGTGGAATCACCGAGCGTGACCACCGCGCCACCATCGACGGAGATCTTGTTCAGTTTACCGCTCGCGGTGAATCCGACCCAAAGGCCATCGGGCGAGAAGAATGGTTTGGCCGCGTCCTCGGTTCCGGCAAGCTCGGTGGCGGCGCGCTGGTCCAGCCGGCGCAGGAACAGTCTCGGTGGCGTGCCGGAGATGTACGCCAGCCTTGTTCCATCGGGGGCGATTGCGATCTCGCTGCCTCCGGTGGAGGGCACGGGCAGCGAAACATCCGCGCCCAAATCCACGTCGAGCCTGACGAGCGGACGATCCACCGGTTTTTCGCTCCGCCAGGGCGACCACAGAGCCACGGCCGCGACGGCGGCCATCACTGCCGCCACGATCCAGGGCCATTTCCCGGCCGGAGGGGCTTTTGCCGGCGCAATGACGGGCGATTCCGGCTGGTTGTTTGCGCTCTGAAGCGTGATGCGCGCCTCGCCGATGTCCCGCAGCCGCAGACGGGGATCTTTGTGCAGGCAACGCTCGATCAGGCGGCGGATGGCGGGCGGCGTCGATGCCGGCAAACGGTCGAGCTTCGGTTCTTCCTTGATGGCTGAGGCAAGGATCTCGGCGGTGGTTTCTCCGCTGAACAGCGGTCCGCCGGTCAGCATTTCAAACAGCACCACTCCGAAGGCCCAAATGTCCGCACGGCGATCGACCCTCTTGCCTTTGGCCTGCTCAGGCGCCATGTACGCCGCGGTCCCCAGGATCATTCCGGTTTGCGTTGCCCGCATGGAGAGCGTGGGAGAAATGGTGGGGCTCGCAGCAACAGACGAGGAAGATTCGCTTTCACCGGTGAGCGCCTTCGCCAGTCCGAAATCCAGCACTTTGACCGTGCCTTCGGGCGTGATTTTCACGTTGGCCGGTTTCAGGTCGCGATGAATGACGCCCCGCTCGTGCGCATATTCGAGAGCCTCGGCGATCTGTCGCGCGATCTCGATGGACTCTTCGAGCGGGACGGGGCCGGCGGCAATGCGCTCGGCCAGCGTGGGACCTTCGACAAACGCCAGGATGAGCGCCTGCGTGCCGGCGTTCTCTTCGAGGCCATGGATGGCGCCGATATTCGGATGGTCGAGCGACGCCAACAAACGGGCTTCGCGCTCGAATCGGGCCATGCGGTCGAGATCGTACGCTAGCGCGGCGGGCAGTACTTTGATGGCCACGTCGCGCCGGAGCCGCGTATCGCGAGCCCGGTACACCTCTCCCATGCCGCCCGCGCCGATGGGGTTGAGGATATCGTAGGGGCCGAGTTTATCGCCGGTGGAAAGCGGCATTCGATTGACTCGGTCCAGTTTAGCCGATTGTGAGGCATCGGCCCGCCGAGTCACGGGAGTCGCGCACCGTCCGGAAGCCGGGCCAGTCGGCGTCAAGCTGCCGAGAAGCGCCATACTCGCGGATGCAGCATCACGGGTTGCGGAAGGATGGTCGGGCACTCGGACAGAAAGAGTGGCCGCGCAACCGCTGGCGATAATGGCTCTTATCGTTCCACCTTCGGCCCGCCGCCCCCGCCGGTTTCCGAGAATCCCGTTTTTCTGCCCGAACGAATCCCTTTCCGCTGGAAGGTTCGATTCGCTCCGCGAGGCATCGGAACGCCAGCTCATGCCAGCGGTTGTAATCTTGAGGGGGGCGATTGCTCGTGCGTTGGTGTCAACTCCCAACGGCTGATGCTATGTTAGCCGCGGCTACCTGTGTCGTAGGTCCACAGAATGATTCGCGATGCAGCGTTCGCACTCGTGGAGGTGTCGGCGTGAAGCGGCTCGCTATGCATGTCCTAGGTTTTTGCCTGGCTTTCTGTCCCCAGGCTAGCGGACAATCCCCGGTTGCGCCGGGCCTCACCGTAGCGCCCGCACAGCTCAACTTCCAAGTGGACCAGTGCGGCGACGCACCGCCGCCGCAGCCCATTCAGATCGGCGGTACTCAGGGCCTCGCGTGGACGGCCACGGTAGCCACGACGACGGGCGGCAGTTGGTTTACTGTCTCGCCTGGGTCGGGACAGACGCTGGCGCTCGCCTGGGTCCAAGTCACTGGCGGCGCTTTCGGGTGCTTTGCCTACGGGACGTACAAAGGGAGTATTACCATCCAAGCGCCGGGCGCCACCCCTCCTACTGTCACGGTTAATGTATCGCTGACCCAAACCGCACCACTCTACGCGCTCACCGCATCTCCCTCGGCGCTGTACTTCTCGGTGCCGGAGGGAAGTCCATCGCAGTCGCAATCGGTTGGAATGAGCGGTGGCTTCACGTGGACGGCAACAGCGGCAACTTCTACGGGGGGCGCTTGGCTAAGTGCGTCGTCGGGGGTTTTCCTTACGGCGACGGTCAACGCCGCTGGTCTGCCGCCCGGAACTTACGAAGGAAGCATCACCGTTCAAGCGCCGGACGCCGCGCCCACATCCATCGCAGTCCCAGTGGGGCTGACGGTAACAGTGCCGTTGTTTCCGAGGTCGACGAATGCTTGCAGGACCGCAAGGACCCGCGCCCCAGACACGGTAGAGAGCCCTCTCGCCGGAGAATGGATGTGGTTGAACGGGTCGAATCTGGCCAACCCACTGGGGACTGGGCCTCCGGGGGTGTATGGGACTCGAGGGATTCCTGCACCGAGCAACGTGCCCGGGGCGCGACACTGGGCCGCTAGCTGGACGGATGCGGCGGGGAACTTCTGGCTTTTCGGCGGAATGGGTCTCGACTCGACCGGGACCTATGGGTATCTCAACGACCTGTGGAAGTACAGCGCGGGCGAATGGACCTGGATGGGCGGAGGGAACCTGGCCTCCGATTTTTTGAACGGGGTGAGTTACCCCACCAACCACCCGGGAACATACGGGACGCAGGGCACTCCCTCCCAGAGCAACATCCCCGGACCGCGGGCCGGCGCTGCCATTTGGACTGACGCATCGGGGGATGTTTGGATCTTCGGTGGACAGGGCCCTGACCCGGCCGGGGCCTGCTGCTCGCTCGCCGACCTGTGGAAGTACGGTGCGGGAGAATGGACTTGGATGGGCGGCCCGAACGTGGCCAACACCCCGGGGATGTACGGAATTCCGGGAATGCCTGGTGCCTTCAACGTTCCCGGCGGGCGGACGATGTCCGTAGCCTGGACCGACGCGGCTGGGAATCAATGGCTTTTGGGCGGGCTCGGTCGGGACTCGGCTGGCTCCTTGGGACTCCTGGGCGACCTGTGGGAATACAGCTCGGGTGGTTGGATCTGGATCGGTGGCTACAACGTTGTCAATGGCGGGGTGGCGCCCGGCATCCCCAACTATCCCGCCCCTCGCTACGGCTCCGCCGGCTGGGCCGATCCCTGCGGACCGTTCCGGCTTTTGGGCGGGTGGGGCGATCCCACAATCGGCAATGACTACACCCTGACTGACCTGATGCTTAGCTACGACGCGGGCCAATGGAGGTACATCGCCGGGTCGGGACGAATGTTCGCGACGGGTGATTACGGCACCCTGGGGACGGCCGCCCCGGGTAATGAGCCCGGGGGGCGAAGCTTCCCCGTCACCTGGACCGACGCGGCCGGAGATCTCTGGCTCTTCGGTGGGTACGGCTACGACTCCAAGGATAACGTGGCGGAGTTCGCCGACTTCTGGAAGTACAGCCTGGGCGAATGGGCATGGATGGGTGGGTCAAAAGTGGCCAATCAACGGGGTGTGTATGGCACTCAGGGGACGGCCGCTGCGAGTAACACCCCCGGGGGACGGGGAGGGGCCGCCAGCTGGACCGACTCGGCCGGAAACCTCTGGCTTTTCGGTGGGTACGGGATCGACTCGGCTGGGAACCTCGGCATACTCGGCGATCTCTGGAAGTACTCGCCCGTTTCAAATGGGAAGCGCCCACGCTAAGGACTCGCGCAACAGCCCCACGCGTCTCCGACGATCTTCCGATCATCGCGCTCTTTGCCGGCCCTGTGCGCTGAAGTCAACATCGCGATCCCGGTTGTCCTCCCGAGCATAAGTGATCCAAATCGTTGCTATAACTAGCTACTGTACTGCTGGCGCGGATTCGGGACCAGAGTCCACTTCTTGGAACGGCAGTGAAGTGGCGCCGGAATCAGATGGGGCGAGGCACGTATCGGCGCTTCCGCGACAACAGGGTCCTCCGCCCTTCAGACTCGTGGCAACCGCAGATAGCTACCGATATTGCGAAATATCGTTCCTTCTTGGAGCGCGAGCTTCTCCGATCAGACGCAAGGTGTGCTTCCGGCAAAGCTGCGTAGCCAGGCATCAGGTTGCCGGATCAGCCCGTCATTTCAGGCTGCTATCCAGGAATTCCAGTACAGCTCTCCGGTACTGCTCCGGCGCTGAGGCCCAGGAGCCATCGTGCGCTGCGTTGGGAAAGCTCAGGAACGTCTTCGACCGACCCGGGACGACATCGAAGATCTTTCGCGCATCGGCAGGCGGGAGGATCCAATCGGCCTCGCCTGAAATGACCAATACAGGTTTCAGGAGAGGCATTGGGCCGACCTCGAGCGAAGGATGGAAGGGCCTGCGGTGAAGGAGGAGAAGCAGGCTCCGCAAGAGGAAATGCAGCGCATAGACAAGGGCAGCCCGCGCGCAACCGTGTGCGTTTCAGGATGGAGGTGTGACTTTGGTGACGCCGGCTGAAGACGGCTGAGTTCCGACAAGGCATTCCGGCCTCGCCTAAAGTGTCTTAAGGAACGGAACGAGAGCAGCAATGGCCTTGGCGACATCGGGAACCGTTTTGAGCGTCGACATAAGCCCGTCCCCCAGGCTCCTCAAGAGGGTATGATTCGGCTTTTCACGTGCAGTTTCCTCGCCGAACTTCGTAAGCATCTCGATAATCTCTTGCTTTTGGACGTCGGTCAGGCCGGCACTTTGGAGGATCGCCTCTTTGATTGCACTGATAGCCGAAACCAACTTGCCCTGACCTGCGCCTTCAAGCGTGCTGATCACATTGTTGAACTTGCCGATATATAGTTGGCCACCTCCCCCTGACACCTGTTGTATTTCGATTCGAGTTTGGTCACCCATAATAACCTCCTTTGTGTTGAACACAACCGTTTCGTCCTGAGATCGTTTCCCGTGCCGAAGGAAGTCCCGTTTCATTTCGGCAACTGATTGGTATCTCGCAGACTCGTCCAATTGCGTTGCCCTTGCGATAACAGCATCGATCCATTCGGGCACGTAGGGATTCAGTCGCGTCGTCGGCAACTCCTTCCCACGCCGCGAACAGAATGCCGCACGTTGAGATCTGCTCCATGAGTAATCTGGGTCCTTGTACGGGTATCGCCCCGTAAGAAGATGAAAAAGTGTGACACCGAGGCTGAAGACATCAGTGCGTTCAGAGACCTCTCCGTGTACGAGTTGCTCGGGGGCCATATAGTAAGGAGTTCCGAATATACCGGTCGGACCTTTCGGTTGACCGCTGAACCGGACATGCTGACGCCGCGCTAAGAAACGCTGCACGTCGGGAACCATGAAGTCGGTCAGCTTGATGCAACCTCGTGACACAAGAACATTTTCCGGTTTGATGTCGCCGTGGATTATGCCGCGCTTCTGTGTGTCATCGATATCTAGGAACGTGCAGTTGTGGGCGTAGTGAACGGCATCTAAGAGCTGCTCGAAGTATTCAATGGCTAGGTGAAACCCGTTTTTCGTCTGAAATGTGTCGATGATTGAACTCAGGCTCTGCCCGTCGACCCACTCGATCACCGTGTAGGCGCGTTCGCCATCCACGCCGTAGTTGATGAAAGTCACGATATGAGGATGGCGCAGTTGGCAAAGGTAGCTCGATGAACGACGGAACGCAGTTCTTATGAATTCGTCGGATGGAAATTCCTCGTGTACCTTGATTGCAACGAGATGTTCGAGGAGCTGATGCCTCGCCAAATAGACTTTGCCGATGCCACCAGTACCCAAGGTCTTGATCACTCTGTACTGGGCCACCAGTGAACCGGGTGACAACTCCGGAAGCCGATAGAATCGCGTGTCAGATCGGGGGCTCATCACAAGTTCGCCACGACGCACGCTGGAGCACGTAACCACATATGCATCATAGAGTTTAGTTCAGGAACGGTCCCTCCAGCAAATCATCAAGGACTCCGGCCTCTGGTATGGCCGCGTCGCCACCGCGAATCGGCTGGATGTGTAGCTTAGGTCCCTGGTTTGGGGAGCGGCGCCGGCCGCTTCCGGGAGATGTGCGCTACCGACGATGTGTGCTACTCACTTGGTGCTCCAACGCACGTTCCGAGAAGTGGCACCTCGACGTCTTCTATTTTGCCGATAACCCGAGTTATCAGCCCTGCCTGGCTGCTTCCTTCTTGCGCTTCGCCCAGTACTCTTTCATCCGCTTTGCCTGCGCTTTCCGCTGGGTGGGCGTTCGTTCCTTCCGTTTCGCGGGAACCGCCTCGACCGCGACTGCGCTCTTCGGAGGCCTGCCGAGGCGCTTTAATGGTCCCTGCAGAGCTTCGATGGCACGATTCAGCCTGTCCCGCTCCTGAACGAGAAGGGAGAGGATCTCGTCAGTGGGCATAACAAGTAAGAAGAACGTAGCATGTTCACGGATTCTGTTAAAACTGAAATTCACAACGCCCACCGCCGGTTGTTCGGAGAAGGTCGCGCGGCTGAACGCACCACTTTGGCATGGCGGCCATCGAGGAATTACTCTACTCTCACGACGAACTGCGCGCGGCGCTGATCGTCGCCGGCAGGAAGAATTCGTAAACTGAGCTTTGGTCGGCGCGATGATCCAGCGCTCGGCATACTCAGAGACGTATTGCGCCGCGCCCGAGTGGCCCGGAAAGCGTTCTCCAAACTGATCTCGGCCTCCAGCAAATGCGGAACGCTGGCCACCGTCCTTGTCAAACTTCGCGAGGACGGAACGCGCCCTCTCGCGGAGGGACAGGATTGAGACAAACAGGACCACGCGCGTAGAAGCCGCTCGACTTCCGTGGCGCTAGATCGCTGCCGATATTACCGCATTAACGCTCTCCTATGTGATGTCGCCCAACGAAACCAGCCATTCCGGGCAGGGTTGGTCAAGCGGCGACTTCTTGACTTAACTTCTGCAACAGGCGCCCACGCCGCAGCAACTCGCTCTCAGGCGCCGAGACGGGGACACGAGATAGAACGATACGGTGCGCCTCGACCACCCCACCGGGGCCGAGATAAACGCCGGGCATGAGACGGAGTTCGCACACGTCGCCGTCCACAGCACCCGCGAAGCAGAAGGCGAACCCGAACCCTTTCCGCCACATCATGGAGGGATCTGCCCACCCCGAGTTCCGACAGCGCTCGCTGATGGGCGGGAGCAACACGGGGACGAGTTCGTCTGGCAGGCCCCGGGCGCGAAGCGACGACTTGATCTCAGCCTCCGGTCGGACGCGCGGGACCGCACGGAGGGCCGTAAGGTCAGCGGCGGAAAGGGGACCGGACTCTACCTTCTCTAAGATGCCGCGGAGCTCCGCGCATCTCATGTCGGTGAACGTTTCAGCTAGGCAGTTCAGAAGGCCAATTACTGCCTTAGCGATCGGCTGAACCACCGTCGAGAAGAGCTGCGGGCTCCGGACTACCCGAAGGAGCGGAATGGCAATTGCCGCACAGGTGCCGCGAGCATCGAAGGACCAGTTGCCGGGTTCCATCAATGCTTCGATGACCGCGCGGCTGGCCCCTACTCCGGGAATGAAGGCCTCGCGGGCGGCGGCGGCGAACAGCTCGCCAAGAAGGGCACCGTAGTCGTTCTTTACCAAAAGGCGATAGAGCTGTGGTGAGAGCTCTTCTTCGCGCACCCATTCGGCCCTGGAATCGTTGAATTCAGCCAGCTTGCCCTCTTCGGGTGCTGCCGGCCTAGTCCAGACGTGCGCATGAAACTTGGTGGTCATGCTTACGAATCCGCCCTGCTCCTCCAAGCCGGCGCCGTACGAGTATTCGGACCAATTGAAGCCGGCAAAGCCGGTTTCGGCGTCGCACCTACGGCTCAGGAACTCCATAATTCTGCCTGCCATGACGAAGACCGCGTCGCCTTCAGCGGGCTCCACCAGATCCGGTCCCGCGACATAGTGGTGCGGGTCGAGGTTTGTCAGCATCACGTGGTGGGGTGAATAGGAGGCCATTGGTGACACGATGCCCCAATGTCTTTGCTCCGCTCTAAAACGGGCGATGACCTCGGATGACAGCGTCCGCAGAAGTTGCTCCATGTCGGTTGAGCTTTCGGGAGTGATCCGCGCACCACCCGGGGACGCCTGCGCCAAGCCGGGCCTGCGCAACGGCGTGAGTGGGCACTTTGTCTTGAGTACGGCCATCTGCTTCTCCTTGCCGAAACCAGCCGGCAGTACGATATTGCACCTGAATGCGGCTCCTGTGAAGAGCGCAACTGCCCTGTTTGCTGTGGTTTATCCGCGCCACCTAAACCGGCGCGGTTGTAACGGCGCGGAGTGCTGCGCAACTGCTTATGCTGCTTCCCGCTGCATGATATTCTGATTTCCAGACAAAATCGAAATATCCGAGGTGCGGCATGGCGACAGTCCACCGGATCTGTTATCCGAGCCCCTTGCGGGTCGATTTTCTACCCGAGGAAGAGATGGGGCCGGCCAGCAAACGGAAGAGTGAAAGGAAGAGCAAGTTGCACTGGCTGCGCGACGGAGACGCAGGCACGTACTACGCGACTAGGCTAGCCGCCGCGGGATACGACTACCGCCTAGAGTTCAATACGCCGAAACCCGCCAATATCACGGACCGCAAAGGGGACCGCGCTGCCGCAGCTCAGGATCGCCTCAAGAAGGGCGACGTACTCTTGGTAAACAACCGTCCTCCCCTCACCAGAAATGAGACCCATCTGCTCGCCGACATAGTGCTCAGCGAAAGTTGGGTGGAGGACAGGATCATGGGCATTCTCCGCAACACGTTTTCCGTCTGTTCTCGCGACGAGGTGGTGCTGACAGACGGTGTAGCGTCTATGCTGCAGCCGGATTTCGAGAAGCGTGCGAAGGTCAGGTTCAAGAAGCGTCCCGAGGCCGAGTACTCGCACAAGGCTACGGTGGGCGGCGAGTACGAGGAGATTCACTCGCACCGAACTGCTGGATACCTCATTTACGCTCGCGAAATCTGGCCGAATGGACCGGATCTTCTGTGCTCGTTCGCCATGAGTGGTCCTATGAACCTAGTGTGGGCCCACTTAGTGGTCACCAAGCTCGCTGATCATCTCCTCCCCGCCGGCAAGGAACGAATCTTAGTTGCGGACATAGTTCCTACTGTAGTTGCCCACAGTCGCAGCGTATTCCCGGACTGGCCGGACACCCTCGACTTTACTTGCGATTGGAAGGTGGAACCCGCGCTGGACAAATCCGCCCTGAGACTCTGGAGCTAAATTAGCAACGGAACCAAAGTGACGCAGGCAAGCTCGGCGCCGGGTGCCTCTGGTGGGAAGGGCGCTACCGTTAATGCCCCTTAACGGGTGCGCTCGTTGCGATCAGTTCTCCTGGCCGGGCGCACGGTACCTGGAGGGCAGCGCCAGCGCCTGATCAACCTCATCAACAGTCAAGAGCGGTGTAGTGCTGATGTTGACCAGTCCAGTTGATCCTACGCTCAACGACAGTGCTGCGACGGCGATGTTGTCCGGCGCGTCCACGATCACCACGACATCGTCGGCGCCCAGAGCAAAGTAAAAGCTCTCCACCTTGCCTTTGAGGGTCTTCATAGCGGCTTGAACGGCAGCCTTACGGCCGGAAGCCTTGTCCTTCGCCAGCCCTTTGACACCGTCAGGCGTGTAGCGTCCCTGAATCAGATACTTCGGCATGGATTTGTCCCTTTCGGTACGTCCGTCGCAAGAGTCCCCAGCGACGGTTTGGATTGTACAGGAGAGGAGGACCGAAGGCAACGTGAAAAGTGGCGACACCGGACCCCATGCAGCTGCTCGCATCCACGACCAGAGCTGGCGTCCAGCCGGCTTCCGATATTCCCTGATATCGTTCAGCTTCGGCCCGGCGTCCGGCATGTCTGCGATCATCCAGTTTTCACGGCAAATTGGCTCTGTTTTCGAGTAGCCCGTCATCTGCCAGGAATCGGCGGACACAAGCCGACTTCTCGGTCCCTATTCGGCTCGAACGGCTCATTCCTTTCTCCGAGTGCCCGACAATCCGACTGGAATGTGCTGTGGGGCAATTCACTTCGGCAAGATGGGCGTTATACAACCAAATGCCGGGAGGCGATGGCCGGAGGACGTAAGCCGCCCCCCCCCGACAACTATCGCGATACTGCTCCCTTAGCGAGAGCAGTGCTCGATGCGCCTTTCGTTGTCGAGCCGACGCACAAGAAGGCCGCTTGGCAACACGCTTGTCCGTTCCACAACATTTCGCAGGACAGGGCCGGCGGCTGCGGTTAGGATTCAGGCGTGCGAATACTACCGCGCAATTCTCCGTCGCTCGCGATTGTTTGTCTGGCGACGGGCACCTTATGGGCAGTTGACGATCCCTTCTTAGGCAAATGGAAGGTGAACCCGGCCAAGAGTGTGCTGACGGATGAGATGAAGGTCACGAGCCTGGGAGGGAACAAGTATTCGTTCGACTTCGGCGGCGGCTCACCCGAAACGATTGTCGCGGATGGAACCGACCAGCAGGCGAATTCCGGGACGACTATGTCCACGACGATCGTAAGTCCGAACGAGTGGAGAGGCGTGCGCAAGAAAGACGGCAAAGTGCAGATCAGGGGAATCTGGACGCTCTCGAAGGACGGCAACACGCTGCACGATGATTTCACCTATTTCCCGGACAATGGGAAGACGGTTCACCTCGTGTACGTGTACGAGCGCAGGGGTACCGGCTCGGGGTTTGCGGGCGATTGGGTGAGCACGAGCGGACAGGTGGACTCGGAGATCGAGCTCGAGATCCAGCCGTACGGGAGCGGCGGCCTTTCATTTAGCAGTCCCGGTCTGGGGTTGGCTCTGAAGGTCAAGTTCGATGGAACCGATTCTCCAAGCGCCGGTCCGGATGCACCGCCTGCCTCTACATTTTCGGGCCGCCGCGTGAACCAGCACTGTGTGGAACTCACAAACAAATCTCAAACCATCCAGTTCGAGGTTTCCACAGATCTAAAAACCTTGACGATGAGCGTACGCCAGGCGGGCGAAAGCGAGCCCAAAAACATCCTGGTGTTTGACCGGGAATAATCCATTCGACTATCTGGTGCGCAGGCTCGCTGGATTGCGGGCGCCTGCGGCTTTTTCTAGAATCTTGAAATGAAGCACCGCTCGCGCCGCTGGATCGCCGCGATCCTCCTGTGGAGCACGCTCGGCCTGCTGTTCGCCCTCCCGAGTCTGTCATCCGGCAACTGGATACGCATGCTCGTTGCGTCTTTAGCTCAGTGGTGGTCCTGGGGCCTGGTCACGCCTTTCATTTACTGGATCGATCGGCGTCTCCCCTTCAAAGAGGACCAGCTTGGCAGGCGTATCCTCGCGCATTTGCCCGTGAGCGTAGTTCTTACCATCGTTTATTACTACGTTTTGCTGGCGATGGCCGCCGCTCTTGGCTTGAGTGCATGGAGCAGACGACTGGCGGGGTTTGTTCCGATGGGCGCACTGCAGGGCCTTCCATGGAACTGGCTGGTCTATTGGGTGATCTTCGGCGTGCTTCAGACCGCGCAATACTACCAGCATTACCTTGGCAGTGAACTGCGGCTGGAGCGGTTGGAGCGCAGCTTTTCCGAAGCGCGCCTGAGTGCGCTGCGCATGCAGCTGGCCCCGCATTTCCTCTTCAATGCGCTCAACACCATCTATGTTTTTGTCTGATCGTGTGCCCGTACGGCGCGAAGACGAGTTTGGAGAATGCAACGTGCAAGCGGACGCTTTGTCCGGATGGCACAGTGATGGAGTTCGTGGAGCTTTACAGGCACAACGAGGGGCCGGACAGCGTGACCGCCGAGGAACTGGACCAGTGGGTTGCCAGCTTTCCGATAGAGGTCCCCAGGATGGAGCGGCCAATATGAAGGCTCTGGTCACCCGGCTGCAGCGGCTGGAACCCCGATTCGGGTCGGCGATTGCCGCGATGCGCCCTCCGCGTCCCTCGATGGCGCCGGTCATTGCGGCGGTGCTCGACCGGTGGGGAATCGTCCGCGACTCCAACGAAAGCCTGCTCGAAGTGTTCGCGAGGGCTATAGGGCTAACCCCGCGAGAGCTGAAGGCAGAACTGATGCGCCGCGCTGGCCTGGAGCGCAGGGTAACGGAGAATGATCAGCAGCAAGCTCTCCGTGAGACTGGAACGACTGGAATCCCGTTTCATACCGGCTGGGGAGCCGATCGTGCTTCAGCTCATGTATATCTCGCCGGACGGAAGCTCACAAGAGGGACCGCGGATTGAGGTTCCAGCCAGCCCGAGAGGCCGGCGTTGGCACGACTCGCGGCGCTGGAACAACAATCGAAACTCCTACCGATAATGGTTGTTATCGCTGTGAGCCGCTGCGCAGGAGCTTCGGAGTCACAAACAAGGAGGAACACTTGTCACCCGAGAACATGCCACCCAAACGAGACGTCACAGGTATGGAAGTGGGGAGGCCCGCTGCCGGGCAGCCACCCGCTGCAGAAGCGCCAGACACGGATGCCGGTAAGTCGCCAGACAAGAGAGCAAATGACCGGCAGCCCCAGGAGGACATCGTCGCATACCCGGTCCTCACCGAGGAAGTTGGCTTTCCGCCATCGCCTCTTTCGCAGTCCCGAACGGCGGTGGCGGCAGCGCCCGCTGCCGGTTCCATCGGGCAGATCGGGTCCAAAGTCATCGCCGACTTGCTGGGATGGAAGGTCACCACCAGCGACCCCAGGGGTCTCGTGGGAGCTCTAACACAGTCCTTCTCGCTCGCCGAGGTGGAGGGTCACGTCGAATCCAGGTGGAATCCCCGCGCCTATTCCGTGCAGACCGACTTGTCGGGCGACATAACGGGTGCAGAGGCCAGCAGGGGTGCCACGGCGAAAGACGCCCTCGATCAATTCCTGTCGTTGCTCGACGGGCTTCGTGTGCTCGATTCCGAAGCCGCCGAGAAAAACGGCGCCGCGTTAAGAACGGTGGTGCGCAGCCAGTTGAACGACCTGATTGTTGAACTGGGCGCGCTGGGCGGGCCGCGCGTGGAGCGCGTCAACCAGTATTTCAGAATGCTCATTGGCGATTCCTACCCCGACGATCCGGAGGACAGCACACCTGTGAACCCGGCCGAACCCGATTTAGTCAGCGGCTCGCTCGGCGATCTGCGCGACGCGCTGGGGTTGAACTTCCGGACCCAGGCTGGCACTACCATCAACACGGTGGCCGATGAGCAAAACCTCTCGAACTTTCGGATTCTCTCAGACTTCGTGACCGCGCTGGCGCAGAGCTGGATTAACAACATCGGGCCCTTGGGCAGCTCGCGTTCGTCACGGAAGTAGTGGACGAGCACCAAACAGTTGGATCAGAAGACGGTCTCAAAGGCGCGAAGTCGCTACCGATAATGATATCGTTCCAGCTTCGGCCCGACACTCGGCAAAGTCTGCGATCGTCCAGTTTTCGCGGCAATTGGCTCCGGTTCCGAGTGGCCCGTGATCCGGGCGTGCTCGCTCAACACCGTGCTATTTCGCAAGAACATACGCTTCGGAGCATTCAAGCCGATTTGAGAGTTAAGGGAACAGGTTGCCGGCCGTCGGTATCAATCACGCCGAATTCCTGTGCCACTTCCGCAGCGACGAGCACTCGCCCCGACTTCTCGATCAAGTGCGGATCGCAGGCAAGAGCAGCGATTACTCTGCCAGTGAATTCGGGACTCTCGCTGTTCGAGATGTCCAGCCATCCACCACCTGCAGCTTCCATCACCGCCTCGGTTCTGACCAACCCCGGATAGAGAGAGACCACAGTCACTCCGCTGGAATGGAGCTCATGTCCCATGTCCGCAGACATTTTGTCCGTGGCCGCCTTGGCCATTCCATAGATGCAGTTCCCGATATACTTCTGTGCCGCCCAAAAGCTGATGTTGACGATCAATCCCCTGCCTCGCTTTACCATCGGACCCGCGGCTCGAGCCGCGACAAGGAAAGCAGCCCGAACACCGACATCCATCATTGCGGTCCACCGATGCAGGGGTTGCCGCCAAAATGGGAGATTCCAGGTAAACTCACCATCCTCGACCATCCGCTCGTAGCCACCCCACGCCGAGTTGACTACGATGTCAAGGCTTTCAACGCTACTCTCAATCCGACGGAACAGCTGTTCCGTGTCGTTCACCACGCTGTGGTCGCACTTGACACGGACGACCGAAGGCGGCAAATCCGCAGACCCGATGTTTCGGCCTGTCGCAAAAACCACGTATCCTTGCGCGGCTAGCTCAGCGGCGACCCCGCGCCCGACGCCCCGCGATGCTCCTGTGACGAGCGCAGTTGGCATGTCTGATTGTAGGCGAACAAATGCAAAACGCCAGTACGGAATGGCCCCCGCGAGGTGAGGACTGAGGAGTGACGGAGTGTCACCCGAATGTACTGTGCCGGCCGGATGGTCGGGCACTCGAGAAGAGTCGCGCCGCTGCTCCTGTGGTACGCGGCGCTACAGGAAAACGCGCGGCGTGGAAGCGCAGCGGCGTTATCTCGGGCCCACCAATTGGATGCCCGGAGTGCTTCCTTAACCTCCTGACCATCCAAATTCCACTGGAACCAGTGTCATAACTCCCGGCGGTGAGCGTTGGCGCTGTTCGCTTCCGGGCGGTGACCGTTCGTGGGCGGACAGAGTTGATGCACTTTGTTTCCGCAGCAGTGTTCGGGTTTCCTTTTTTAGCCAGGGTGTTACCTTCTGAAAGCAGATTTGGCCCGAGTCTTGCTCCTGCCGGTTCACCTGGCGTGGCGTGCCGCGAAAGTCGATTCCATGGTGGCGTCGAGGTGCGAGCAGGAAGCGCATGGAAGGGGTCCCATGTGTGGCGGCGCTCCTGGACCTAACGCACGCCCAGGAGAGGCATCTAAAGATACGTTTACTCAGCGGTGTGGAGCGTTTTACAGAGCTCAGGGAATTTTCGGGGACCATGGTCTCGTATTAAGCGCAAGATAGCTTAGGGCTCGCGTCGGCTCGAATCGCGTGGAAGCTCCGACGACGGGCACAACAGGGGAGCACCGATGCCATGCAGCCGAGCGCAAATGAGTGGGAGCGGCCAAAAGAATCACCGCTCAGACCGCCGACCGAGCGAGTGAGACGCATCTTGCAGTTCGGCGCGTTCGAGTTGCGCATGGACACGGGAGAACTGCGCAAGCACGGGATTCGCGTCAGGATTCAAGCCAAACCGCTGGCCGTGCTGCGGGCCTTGCTGGAGAAACCGGGCGAGGTGGTAACGCGCGAAGAGTTGCGCGCTCATCTGTGGCCGGCCGATACCTTTGTCGATTTCGAAAGCGGCCTGAACACCGCCGCCAACCGGCTTCGGCTCGGGTTGGGCGATTCCGCGGACACGCCCCGATTTATCGAGACACTTCCGCGTGCGGGATATCGCTTCATTGCGCCGGTGATGGTCGTGGGCAGCGCGGCGGCCACCCCCACGGAGGCGCCGCCTCCCGAAACTCCCCCGGCGAGCGGCAAACGGATTCACACGAGGACCGCCGTGTACACCGCTGCGGGCATTGTTCTCGCGCTGCTCGCCGCCGCCGGGCTTTTTCTCCCCTACAGGTGGCTGGCGCTTCACACGCCCGTATTCCATCAGCTCACTTTTCAGACCGGGTGGATCGGAACCGCCCGGTTCGTCCCCGGCGGAAACAACGTGGTTTACACACGGGTGACCGAAGGGCATGAGCAGTTGTATCTGGTGAACACGGACAGTCCGGAATCGCGCCCACTGGATTTCCAGCGCACACGTCTGCTGGCGGTATCGAGCACCGGAGAGCTGGCCATTCTGATGCGGGACCCGTCCGGTTTTCCGATGGATCACGCGTCCCTCGCGCGGGTGCCGCTGAATGGCGGTTCGCCGCGGGTGATTTGGCATGGCCCGTACGACGACGCTGACTTTGCACCAAACGGCGAGACGCTGGTCACTGTACAGGATGGCGGCCAGGTGATTGATTACGCCGGGAGGGTCCTGTACCGCTCGTCGGGGATGGTCACCGCAATGCGCGTGTCGCCGTCGGGCGACCGCATCGCGTTTCTCGATCATCCGATGCCTGACGACGATGCCGGCGTGGTGCGCGTGGTGGACATGAAAGGCAATGTGCGAACCCTGACCAGGCACTGGATCAGTGCGAGCGGAGTCGCCTGGGCACCTTCCGGACGCGAGATCTGGTTCGCGGCGAGCGATGCCGGCATCGACCGCGCGTTGCGGGCGGTCACGCTGGACGGCCACGACCGGCTGATTTCGTCGGTTCCGGCAATCCTGCGCCTTTTCGACATTACCCGCAACGGCCGCGTACTGCTGTCGCGCGACGACAAAGGAATGACCATGGCCGGACGGCTCTCCGGCGATAACGCCGAACGGGATCTTACCTGGTTCGATGGTTCGCACGTCGAGGACATTTCCGCCGACGGAAATCTGGTGCTGTTTACCGAATCGGGCGCGGCCAGCGGCGCGCACTACTGGGTTTACCTGCATAACCGGAAAGCCAACAGCACTACGCGCATTGGGGACGGGCGAGCGCTGGCGCTCTCGCCGGACGGAACACGAGCGCTGGCGATGGATCCTGTGGAGGGGAAGCATCTGTTGCTGATTCCGATTGGCGAAGGAGCGGCCGAGCGCATTTCCGGAGGGGGCTTCCACTATCAGTGGGCGCAGTTCTTCCCGGACGGCCGCAGCCTGCTGGTGGCTGGCGCATTTCCAGGCCAGGCCCCCGCGCTGTTCCGGCAATCCGCTGGTGGCGGGAAGCCCGAGCCCCTGCGCGCCGGGGGGACTTTTGTGGACTTCGATTTCACCACGCTGGCGCCAGATGGCATTCATCTGGCGGGCATCACTCCCGCAGGCAGATGCGTGATTATCGCCCTGGGCAGCGATGAGGTGCGGCCCTGTGGCACCGATCCCTCGCTGGTCCCATCCCGATGGGCGGCGGATGGTGTCCACCTGTACATGACCAGCATCACTACCGCTCCGTATCAAGTGCTTTTCGCCGATCCAGCGACCGGACACGCCGAGGTGGTGCGCACGCTGAATCCGCAGGCAAAGAATGGAACGCAGTGGCTGGCAAAGGTGGCGATCACGCCGGATGGCGAGCACTATGCTTACTCGCTGCACCGTCTGATTTCGCAGTTGTTTGTCGTGGACGGGTGGAAATGAGACGGAGCACGGTTGGTCTCGCTCTGAGCGGCTTGCGCGAACAAGCACCAGGCGACAGATCCTGGATTCGTGGCGCAGCGTTGAGGGATGCTCCATCGCAACCAATGCCCTCAGCTCGCCGGAAAGGCGTTATTAGGAAGTGTCGATTCTTTGACCTTAACGGAAAAGTGGTCGCCAGGTGACACGTCGGCAGGCTACCGATAACCCGAGATAACACCGTTCCGGGACATCCTCATTGGCCGGTTTGGGGTGTCCCTCGAAGTAGGGTAGAATGATTTGACGAATTAGCGAGCAGCCCAGGTGGTGCTGTTGACAGCGGTACAGCGCTACAGTTCCCAACTGACATTTTATGAGTTGGACTCGACTTGCACTTGCGGTATTAGCCGCCGGAACCGTGTCGTCCATGTCGGACTGGCTCTTCATGGGCGATCTGCTCTACAAGCGTTTCGACAGATATCCGGAAATCTGGCGGTTCTCTGGGGGCAAAGGAGAGTCGAAGGCGATTGCATGGTCGACCGCGCTACCCTTCGTCACTTGCGGGGTATTTGACTTGGTCTGCCTTCGCTACCACCTCCTGTCTTACCACTCAACTTTCGAGCTTGCAGTGGCTCTGTGGTTCGTGGCGCCTCTGCCGATGCTCATAGCCAACGCCATCTGGATGAAACTGTCTGCTCCGATTGCAGCCTCCTACGCAATCGGATGGCTCGTCAAATTGTTCATTGCCGCACTCTCTGTGGCGCTTATTCTTAGCTAGCGTTCGGATAGCCGAGTCCGCCGCAGCAACACTCTGGCCTTGACCTCGTCAGAATCCCTCGCTCATTTTCCGCCCCGGACTTCCATCCGCGCCACTCCGCGATCCGATCGATTATTCAGACGGCGACATCGTACTCGCTCTTAACCAGGCCGCTCGGGTAGTGCTGCGTCGCTACATGTCGGAGCCGCAGATCGCGCGGCAGGGCGCCGAAGAGAGGAATTCCGTCTCCAATGAGCACAGGCACTCGGGTGATAATCAGACGTTGAATGAGGCCTGCACGCAGGAACTTTTGAATCGTGATCCCTCCGTCGACATAGAGGTGGTGGGCACCACTCGCGGCGAGTTTCGAAATGATCTCAGCCGGTGCTCCGGCCATCTGTTCGACAACGCCTCCGCGCACCCTGGAAAAGTCCACGGGCCGGCTGCTCAGGACCACAACGCGCTTGTCACCATAAGGCCAGACCGGAAAAGTCAGAACGGTCTCGAAGGTCTTTCGGCCTATCACAATCGCATCGACGCCTGCGATGAACTCGTTGTAGCCGTGGGGCTCGCCGCCGCCCTCCGGTAGAAAGTCAAGATCACCGTTCGGCCGCGCAATGAAGCCGTCGACGCTGGTGCCGATAAAGACAGATACTGTCATTGCAGACCTCTAATGGTTCAAAATTGTACGCTAGGCCGCCAGCCTTAAAGTGTACTGCCATCCAAGCGTGTTATGAGGGACAAAGAACGCTATCCACACACAACATGTACCAGATTCCGGCAGCCACGTTTTTCTGCCAGTGGTACACTTTCCGATACCCCGCCAACCGGGCCGTGGAGGGTGAAGGTACGGCCGAACCAGAGCCCGGCAAGTCGGCGCAGCCTGAGTTGGACCAGATGGATGGGGCTTATGCGCCATCTGCACCAAGTCGTGCGCATCCAAAGTAAGCCTTCATCACGCCGGTTTGGGAGTGGCGCGAGATTCCCTGGATAAGGGGGTGATCTCGTGGGTCATTATGTGGGCCAGCCAACGAGCGCAGGGGCTTGCCCGTGACGGCGCCGCTTGCGAAAATCGAGGCCGTCATGCAAAGACCGACACTCGACAAGTTTCCCCACAGCGTGCTCGTCCAGATCGACATCCAGACGGCCTTCATCGTGTCCCGCTTGATCGTCGCCGCCGAAAGGCTCCAGGTTTTCCGCACCCTCCAGGGCCTGCCGATGACGGCGGATGCCATTGGGAAAACACTGCACATTCACAGGTACTATCTCCGGCCTTTTCTCACAGTGCTCGTTTCGCTGGGGCTGTTGCGGAGGACCAACGACCGCTATGCGAATACCGCCTTCGCTGAGAAGTACTTCGTCCGCGAGCGCTCCATCTATTGGACCCGCCAGTTCTCGGCGGAATGCGTGGAACTGTACGAGGCGCTTTGCGTCCTCGAAAGAGCCCTCTCATCGGGGAAGCGGTATGAAGCCATCGCGGGGCGCAAGCGGCGGCCTTACACGGAAGAGATGAAGCGGAACGAGCGCCAGGCCGAAGACTTCACCCAGATGCTGTTTCAGCTGCACCAGGGTGACGCCGCGGCGCTAGCCAGCTATCTCGATCTGTCTCGCTATCGGGCGGTTCTGGACGTGTGCGGCGGGTCCGGTGTAATGTCCATTGCCTTGGCGAAGCGGAATCCGCACCTCCGGGCCTGTATCCTCGATATCGCGCCGGTCTGCAAGATCGCCGCCGGCAACGTGAAAAGAGTCAGACTCTCCCGGCGCATCGCAACGGCAGAAGGGGATGCCCGCCAGCCTTTCCCGGCCGGGTACGACGTTCTCCTGTTCTGCGATATCGGTCCGGTGACGGCGCAGCACTTGCGAAACGCCTATCGCAGCCTTCCGCCCGGTGGCCTTGTGGTGCTGGTGGATCGCTATTTCACGGACGACGGCACCAAGCCCCTGGATCGTCTGGCATTTTTCTTCACGCACGCCGGCTTCGGTCTGACGACGCGCCGCGAGTTGGTGGAATTGGTGAAGTCCTGTGGCTTCGAAAAGGTCCGCTCCAAGTCGGTCTTCGAAGACGTTTGGTTCATCACCGGGACCAAGCCGACAGCCGCCCCGGCGGAGCGACTTGCCTCGGGTTAACCGATACTTAGCATTAAGGCTGCCCAAAACCGTGAACTGTGGCTGGCCCGGCACGGGCTGCCGGCGCCGGCATCCAGACAAAAGATCAGTTGCCACACCTTCCGCCCGAATCGCAGCGCTAACCATGCGATGCCAGTCTCGCATCTTCTGCGCGTAGGATTCTTCGGTCAAACACTGGCGCTATCGCGAGGACGGACCCGCCAACCTCTCATCCTGAACACACGGTGTGGCCGGTCGTTGACAAGGTCGAGTGAAGTTGGCCTTCAGCGTTGGCGCACCCGGCGGCGGCTTGGGTGTCTCTTCCCAGTTCACAGGTCCCACTTCCATCGAGTAGCGGAAGCGCGGCAGCACGACTTCGTTCCAGGCATGAATCGAAGTACTCGTAGGCCTCGTCCCAGCTCGCGCCCTCGCCCCATCCCAAGTGAGTTAAACGGACAAGCGTGCGGCCGGTGCCTTTCTTCTCGAATTCGAGGATGACCATGGTGCGCTGACCGCGGACATACGGGATCGTGGGCGGCGCGCCCCAGGTAAAGGCGAAGCGCCGCATGGGCTCAAGCCCAAGAATGCGCAAGCCCTCACCACCACGCTCGCCAGGCTTAGCCTTCGGAAAGAAGTAGATCTCGTAGGCACCGTCCACGCGCAGATCAACTTTGCACTCAGGCGCGAAGAAGGTCTTGATCCCCTCCGGTGTAGTCCACGCGTCCCACACCTTTTCGATAGGAGCATTCACTTCGAACTCCGTGGTCAGCATACGGTTCCTCGCGCGGGCGGGCACCGTCAGCATTGTAATCAGCAGCAAGAGCACAGTGGTTCGCATCACTCCTCCTAAGATTCCTTTCTTTTCTGTGTGTATTCGCGGTAAGCGGTGACGAACACGGTCTCCCATCCCTGGTTGTAGCTGTCGCGGGCTTTCTGCGCTTTCGCGCCCAGTTTCTCCCAGCCACTGTGAGTCAGCACGACTCTTGCGCCTTCCGGCACCGGGGCGAACGTGATCTCCACCGTTTGTGCTTCCTTGTCATCGCGGCCAGGATGGAAGGTGAACACGACGTGCGCCGGTGGCCCCCATGTCAGCACGGTTCCCCAGACGTACTCTTCGCCGGAGCGCGCGCGCTCGATGATGCGACCGCCGATCCGCTGCTCGAAGATAACGGCTTCGGGCGTGTCCTTGAAATCGCTCGCGTAGGCGACAACGGACTGAGTGGCGACCGGCCACCACCTGCTGATATCGGCGGTGAAGTAGCGGAAAGCTTCTTCCGGCGTACATGGCACCGTTACGGTCTTCACGACTGGCTCAATCGAGACGGACTTGTTTGTCATGCGCTATCTTTTCCTTTCTTGTCTTTGGCGGCCAGGCCGGGGCCGGATTCCGCCACGCCCCTCTTTTGGTCCGCCACATAGGCAGCGAACGCGTTGAGCGCCTCCTGCCACATCGAATCCGCATAGTCCCGCAGCCCGGCAAAGCCTGCGGGATTGAGGGCGAAATAGTGCCTCGTGCCGTGCCGGTGTTCGCTGACCAGTTGGACGTCCTTCAGAATCTTGAGGTGTTGCGACACGGCCGGGCGGCTCACGGGCATCTGTCGCGCCAGTTCGCCCACGGGCAACGGTTTGTGGCGCAACAGGTTGAGCAGAGAGCGACGGGTGGGGTCGGCCAGGACCGCAAGAACGGGAAAATCGTCCGATGCTTGCAGGCATTGGTAGGCCATGACTTACGGTAAGCATAAGCTTACCATATGTCAAGCACTTTTTTCACTCCATCCGCTTGCGGCACGGCAGGGATCTGACCGGGGAAACGCTGGAGACTCGCCGAAACATCCTCCAGAAGGAAGTCCTCCCGCCGCTGCACGATCCAATCCGGCTTTCGCCCGAGCTGCAGGCGCGCGTTCTGCCTCTCATCGACGCGGGCTGCAAAATACGGCAGACGGACGCAGCGCTGATGTCCAGTTCTTCGCCGATCTCGCGCATGGTCATGCCTTCGGAGTCTAACTGAGCCACTTTGGCGCGGTTCACCACAAGGCGCGGACGGCCACCCACGCGGCCTTCACGTCGTGCCCGCTGCAAACCGGCGCGGGTGCGCTCAACGATTAGCTCCCGTTCAAACTCAGCGAACGCTGCCAATAGGTTCAGCATGAGTCTGGAGGTCGGGTTCGATTCGTCGGTATCAGTGCCCTGCGTAACAGCAATGAAGCGGACACCGAGCGAGCCCAGCTCCTGGACCGATGAGACAAAGCCGGCCATGGACCAACCCCATCGGTCGATCTTCCAGCACACGATAGCATCGACCGCGCGACGGCGGGCTGCGTCCATCAGCCGGTTCATGGCAGGCAGAATGCGCCCGTCGGGACTGAAAGCAAGAACGGTGACCTTGTCCTCGTGCCCGCTGGCCGGGGGACGGGTAAGAAGATAAGCAATCAGTCCCAGCACGCCCGCCAAAGCACAGAGGCCAGCGAGGCGCATCGACGAATGACACGAGAGTCTTCTTCAAGATTGCCGAAACAGGACACGTAGGCTATCTTGCCGCGATGGTCGGAGCGATGCTGCGGTTCTGTTCGAGGCCGCTCAGTGGCGCCTGAACGCGATGCGCTGGCAAGGACAAGCACAACCCACGCCAATCCGAAGCGCCGATTTAGCATGGCATTTTGCATACGTCCTAGACCTAACAGGAGTTTTTTTCACTTACCCTTTTCTTGCACACCGATTCCCCGCAAATTGAATTCGGAGATTTCCCTGGCCAGAGCCTCAGCCGAAATGCGATTCTCTGCGGGAGACTCCAGCCACTGATACACGGATTCGTGCACTGCTCCCACCCAGCAGCTTGCAGCCACTTTCGGATCCAGTCTCGGCAGAGAGCGAGAAATGCTCGTTAGTGCTTGTTCGACGCTCCTGCAATGGCTGGCAATGATGGAACGCCGAACTTGGGCCAACCTCCCGGTCAACCCTGAGGATTCAACGATCAAGATGTGCGCCTCGTCTGGATGATCGACCAGGTACAGAATAAACGTTTCAACGGCCACCTTCATCTGAAGGCTCGTGTCCCCACCGGCGCTGGCAATCGCACGGTTCAGCACCTCAGCGATTCGTTCTCCGATGAGCACCAGCACGCAAGTAAAGATGTCGTCCTTATTACGAAAATAGAAGTAAAAAGCCCCCGTAGAACTCGCCGATTCCTGCACGATGCTGGGAACAGTCGTCGCGTGGTAGCCCTGCTTGCCGAACAAGCGGACAGCTGCCTGCAACAGCTTTGCTCGATGCGCCTCCTTCCGTTTGGCCATCTTAGGCGTAGTGCGATAGACCAAGAAGGGCCTCCTCCAGTCCTTCGCGATAGCTGGGGTAACAAGGCCGGAACCCCAGTTCGCGCTTTAGACGAGCATTAGAAAGAACCTTAGGCGTGGTAATAAGCCGTATCGCCTGCCGTGTCAGGATCGGTTGGCGCCTCGTTGCCAGGCGAGCCAGTGTACTGCAGCGGGCGTAGATGCGAACCAGCGACTCGGGGAGAAACACCGCGGGCTTGGCTCTGCATAGCTGAGCCGCGCGCCCAAGAAAATCTTGCCAAGTCGTCGGCGTATCGTCCGCCACATTGTAGACCGAAATACCGGCTCGAGCACTTTGAACAGCGCATAAGAATGCCTGAGCAACGTCCTCCACGTGGACGAAGCTCAGCGGGACCTTCCCTGAGCCGGGCCACGGACAAAAGCCTCGTTTGAGCCTCGCCGACAATTCGTTGATCAGCCGGCCCCCGGAACCATACACTTCCCCGATTCGGAGAACTATAACTCGGGAGTTGGAGACATCTTTGATCTCTTCCACAAGAAGCCGCTCCACCATAAGCTTGACTCGGCCATAAGGAATCACGGGTCGCGTGGGTGCTTCCTCGTCAGCTGTGCCATCGACATCACCGTATACTTCGGCAGCGCTGGCGAAGATCCAGTTTTTGATTCCCGCCGCCAGGCCCCAGCGAATGACATTGCGCGCCATCTTCATGTCGGCACGCTGCAGCTCTTCGTCACCGGCACCGGCATAAGCTCCGGCCAGATGAAAAACCCAATCGACCGGCGGCATATCGTCCAGCGGCAGCCGAAGGTCGTGCTGGATCGCGTTTCGAACGTTGCCGTTGGGAGGTTGCCGAACGACAGCCGTAACGCCATAGCCGGCTCTTCCCGCCGCGGAGACCACTCGGCGTCCGATGAATCCACCAGCGCCAGTGACGAGAACTGATGTCATCATTGCACCTTGTAGGATCGCAGGATTCTCACGGTCACTTTCTGTTCCCATTCCCCTGTTTGCTTCTGCAATGCCATAAACTGGTCTGGGCCGAGGCGGCGGAGCAGCACTGCTAAGTGGGGCGGCATGCGCCGTACGTCCAAAGAAGAGAAGCTCTTTGCCTCAAAGAGCAGGACGAAGTCGACATCCTGAGCGACAATGGGCGCCTCGAAGTAGGTGAAGCTCGTGATTATGTCGCCTTTCTGAATAGCTTCCCGTATCGCGGGAACTTCATTTTTCTCGAACTCTTCTACCCATGCTTCCGCCATTCCAGGCCTAACTTGGATTTCAACCATGACTACGGCGGAGGAAGGGGGCGTTTGCGCGGCAAGCTTGTCCGGAAGAATCAGGACAGAGCAAAGTGAGAGCAAGCAGAGAGCTGTAAGTCCTTTGGCACACATTGGGAAAACCTCCTTAAGTCAATAATAGAATGACATGTCGTTCTATTATTGTCAAGGGGAATCATCGCCTGGACCTGGGCGCGGTCAGCCCAGGTCATGCTCGCGCCGTTTGACGGCATCCTGCTGCAGCGCCAGACGCCGTTGGCTAACATGCGACGGGCTTCACCCGCGATGCGCTTGGCGCCACCATCTGCCCCCTTAAAGCCCTCGACCAATGGTCGTTGGAAGTGGTTGTGGCATCACGAGTTCCCGTCCGGTCTGGTGGGGAGCGACGACGTCACCAAATCCCCGAGCATGTCTATCGCACCCTGAACGGGGCACAGGTCGGGGATCTGTTCATGACGTTGATCCACACCTGCCAGTTGTGCGGCGCCAACTCCTTCGACTACCTGATCGAACTGCAACGGCACGCCTAGGAGCTGGCAGCCCACCCCGCCGATTGGATGCCCTGGAGCTACCGCGAGACGCTGATGCGAGTTGAAGTATGATGTATTCCGCATGGCCGAAAAGGATCGTCGGCGGCCATGGTTGGTTGACACTCTGAGATGCCCAGAAAACGGGCTTCCCAGAAGGCAAAATCGGGGGACGTTTTCGGCCAGCGACGCAGACCGGCAAAAATGTTCCGGGCGGGCTTGTACGCCCGCGTTTCCACCAATGATCAGCATACGCTGGCGATGCAGAAGCGGGCGATGCGGGAGTATGCCGCCCGAAGGAATCCAGTCCGCGTGCTCGCCCGGATTTAGGGCTGAAGATCAGCGTTCTACCTACCGGGCCGCGCGGGATGCGATCACCGATGGCCGTAGCTCGACAAGTTTATGGGTTAGTTCGATCGTGGCTTGGCAATTTCAGCTCTTGGCCCGTGCACAACAGGCCTAACTGCTTCAGCACCGAGAGCCAGCTCCAGGCGTTCCATTCTTCCGAGATCTTTCCCCCCTTGAAGCGAAACAGGGTCATTCCTGAAATCTTGATCGGTTTGCCGGTTGCAGGAAGGCCCATTCCCGGCTGAGTGTTCGTGCCCCGCATTGTCCAATGCACCACGACGAGGTCTCCCTCGGCCACCATGTGGTTGACCGCGCCCTGCATGTCAGGGAACGCAGCGCGTTCTTCCCGCGCCGCCGCCAGATCTTCCGCCAGGGTGAAATCGCGCTCAGCGCTATGGGCCACAAAGTCGGCGGTGTGGAAGTCGGAATAGTGTTCGAGCTTTCCCTGGTTCATCACCTCCTCAAACGCACGGACGACAGCCTTATTTTTCTCCTGTTCGCTTGCTGTTTGAGCTTGGCCAGGAAGAATCATGGCAACGACTATTACTGATAAGACAAAAGCACACTTTTTCTGCATATAAACCTCCTTGCACAAGTGTGGATCGGCCTCTTATTGCCGACGACGCCAGTATCCGGTCTATACCTAGGTATAGAGTCAAGGAAAAATTCAGGAGGCGACGATTGCGGCGGATCCAGGGGACTTACGCCGATCTGGCTGAGCTTTCTGCGGCTGTGGAGCACTGAGTGCAGCACGGATTCGACTTACTGCCTCTTGCAATTCATCGCGGAGCTGAATTGAAGAGCGGATTTGCTCGTTCATGGCTTCGAGCTTCTTCTCCCCAAGTTTCAAGCCCTCGAGAAGGCATTCTGAGCAATCGTGATAAGGAGATGGCGCACCCGTGTCGCTAGGCAAAATCCATAGCTGCAAGACACGACGGATTTCCACCAGCGTGAAACCAAATCGCTGCATCTTTTTGATCGCGCTGACGGTCTCAAGATCCTTGCCGGTGTAAATGCGATATCCCGAGGACGTCCGGCGCGGGGTACGGATGAGGCGTCGCCGTTCGTAGAAGCGTATCGCCTGCACGCTCACACCAGCACTCTTTGCAAGTTCGCCGATTCCCATACGCGGATATTAACCCCTCGTTGATACGTTAGCAATGCCCACGGCACAGCCGGGCCAGCGAGTCGATGCCCTTCTCCCGTCCACCAACTCAATCGCCACCAAGATGGGCATCTGCGGCGTGATCTGAATCACGCCGACTCCCATAACACCCGGCTTAGTCCGGCCAAGTCGGCTCCCGTGGCCCCTTTCCAGTGAATGCGCATCTTGCCATGCAGACCTTCCAGCTCAATCAGACACTCCGAGAGACCGGGCCCAGAGGGCACCCCTGACGGTGACATCAGCTCCAACGCTGTTGGCGGCGCGGCCGGCCGCCTGCTGGCAGCGGCGGCGTTCGCCAGCCGCTCGAGTTTGCCATACTCCAGGTGCAACACCTTGGACGTGCGGAAGACCCCGTATTCCCGCACTACCTCCGCCGCCGAAGGCCACAACCTCTCGGCAATCGGCAGCCGCCCGCGATTTGACCTTCGCCAGCGCTCGAAGCGTCGGGAAATCCTTTGCATACCGGTCGGCACTTCAACCCTGCGCTCCGGTGGCCATCGTCGGTCCTCCTTGCCCGATCGGGCATTAACCATCGTTATCAACTACAGCCGGAGGCGTCACGCACGCTTGCGTAAGGGTCGCTTACTCCGTTCCTTGTGCGAATAGGTCAGGTTAGAATCGGATGAACCAAGTTGCAGGCCGATTCTGAAACAAACTTGCCCCGCTTCTTGACTTCCCCGTCACTCATTCCGAAGCGCCACCAACGGATCTACCTGCAAAGCCCGCCGCGCCGGAATGTAAGACGCCACCGTCGCAATCAGCGCAAGCACGAAAGCCACAACCGCAAACGTCGCCGGATCGACCACGCTTACCGAGTACAGCAGCTTCGCCATCAACCGGGTGAGCCCGAGAGAAGCTGCGCTGCCGATCACGATGCCCGCAGCCGAGATTTTCCCGCCCTGCGCCAGCACCAGTCGCATCACATCGCCGCGCTGCGCGCCCAGCGCCATCCGGATGCCGATCTCTCTCGAGCGCTGCGCTGCCGAGTAGGAAATCACGCCGTAGATTCCGATCCCTGCCAGGACGAGCGCCAGCGCGCTGAACAGCCCGAGCAGGATGAGCGTGATGCGCCGCGTGGAAACCGAAGCGTTGACCACTTCCTGCATGGTGGCAATGCGAAAGATGGGCTGCTCTTTGTCAATCGAAGCGACAATCCCGCGAATGGCGGAAACCAGCGCGGTCGGTTCCTGGCTGGATTTCACCAATAGAACCATCCCATTCGACGCCGCCTGGCGGAACGGCACATAGACCTCGAGACGCGCGGGATTGGCCAGGCCGTACATCTTGGTGTCCGCTAGCACCCCCACAATCGTCACCCACGTCGCGCGGCCAGGCTCGTTGCCGAACGTGAACCGCTTGCCGATGGGGTCTGTTCCGTGGAACAGACGCTGCGCCAACGTCGAATTGACCATAGCCACCCGCGGAACGTTCTCCTGGTCCGCATGCGTGAAGCCCCGGCCCCGCAGCAGCCGAATTTCCAGCGTCTTCTCATAATCCGGACTGACGATGTGGATGTCGGGATGCGGGAAACTGCCCGGCTTGGGCAAGGGCATCCCTTCCACCGTAATGTCGGTGCGGTCGTGGTTGTCGGTGAGCGGAATCGCGGTCCCGACCGCCGCGGATTCCACGCCTGGCAAAGCGCGGACGCGGTCCAGCGTTTGCTGCCAGAACGCGATCACCGCCGGGTCCTTGTCGTATTGCGCGGTCCGCAGGTCCATCTCCAGCTTCAGCACGTGCTCGGACCGGAAGCCGGAATCCACCGCTAGCAATCGATACAGGCTTTTCATCATCAGCCCGGCGCCCACTAGCAGAACCAGCGCCAGCGCCACTTCGCTGGTGGCCAGTAAACCTCGCAAACGATTCCGAGCACCGGCGCTGGTGGTCTTGCCTCCCTCCTTCAACTCCGCGTGCACATTGCCGCGCGCGGAATGGAGCGCGGGAGCCAGCCCGAACACCAACACCGACAACACCACCAGAGCGGCCGAAAACAGCAGGACGGCACCATTCATGCCGACGCTCGCACCGGCCAGCGTGTCCGGCGGAATCAACCGCGCGATCGCCGGAATTCCCGCAATGGCCAAGCATACTCCGGCCACCCCGCCCAGCAGCGCCACCAGAAAACTCTCCGTCAGAATCTGGCGGATAATCCGCCCGCGGCTCGCCCCGATGGCGATTCGCAGCGCCATCTCCTTGGCCCGCACCGCACCGCGCATCAGGAACAGATTCGCCACATTCGCGCAGGCCACCAGAAGCACGAAGATCGCGGCTCCCAGTAGCACCAGCATGGCTGGGCGCACGTCGCCTGAGAACGCTTCACGGAGCGGCCGCAGGTTGACGCCGAATTGGTCATTGGCCTCGGGATACGCGCGAGCAAGTCCTGCCGCAAGGGTTTCCATTTCCGCGCGGGCTTGCTCCATCCGCACGCCCGCCGCCAGCCGCCCCACCACTAGCCCGTCGCCGCGGTCTCCCCTGTTGGTTGCGCTGTCGTTGTGCGTGGCCCACACGCCCATCGGCTCCATCACATCGCATTTCTCTACCCAGCGAAAGTCCTGCGGCAGCACTCCAACGATTGTCACCGTCTGGCTGTCCAGGCGAATCGTCTGTCCCATCGCGCTGGGGTCCGCGCCGAAACGCGACTGCCAGAGCGCGTAGCTGAGCAGAACTACCCTCGCGGCGCCGGCCTTTTCCTCGTCAGGGGTGAATCCGCAACCCATCACCGGCCGCACTCCCATCATGGGAAGAAAATTCGGCGAAACGGCGAGCCCGCCGATGTTCTCCGGTTGATTGCTGCCGGCCATGTTGAACTTGACCGGGTTCACCGCCGCCATCTCTGCAAACGAGTGGCTCTGACTTCGCCAATCCTGAAAATTCGGATAAGAGACGCTCACATCTCCCACCCGTGGCGTGGTCTCGTTGAGCAGGACCAGATGCGAGGCATCCCAGAAGGGCAGCGGTCGCAGCAGAATGCCGTAGACCACCGAAAATATCGCGGTGTTGGCCCCGATACCGAGCGCCAGCGTGAACAACGCGGCGGCCGCAAAGCCGGGCGATTTCAGCAGCGTCCGCCAGCCGTAGCGAAGATCCTGCACCAGCGTTTCCAGCAGCGAAACGCCGCGCGCGTCGCGGCATTCTTCCTTAACCTGTTCCAGGCCCCCGAAATCCATACGCACTTGCCGCTGAGCTTCGTCGCCACTCATTCCTGCCTTCAGATACTTCTCGAGCTGCCGCTGGGAGTGAAACCGCAACTCCTCTTCCATTTCGGATTCAACGGTCCCCCTCCGCAAAACGGAACGCAGACGAAAGAACAAATCCTTCAGCATGGCAGAATCCTAGGCAGGGTCCAGCACTTGGGCTACCGCAGCCGTCAATTTCTGCCACGAATCCCTTTCCGTGGCAAGCTGCAGGCGCCCGGTCTTGGTGAGTTCATAGTATTTGGCGCGCCGGTTGTTGTCCGACGTGCCCCAGTGAGCCTTGATCCATCCTCGGCGCTCCAGACGGTGTAGCGCCGGATAGAGCGATCCCTGTTGAATCTGCAGCACGTCGCTCGACATCTGTTGCACACGCTCCGAAATGCCCCAGCCGTGCTGCGGTTCGAGCGCCAGCGTACGTAGGATCAAAAGATCCAGAGTGCCTTGCGGCAGTTCGATGCGTTCCTTCATCGGCTTTACCTTCCCGTTTCGCTTCTACAGGTGAGCATACCCGATCTCCTTGTCGAAGCGCAAGGGGAAGCTGGTCTCGTCGCTACCCATTCAACTCCGACGCTATCGTCCAGGAGCGGTGTTACTTATGCGGCTGCGGGCGCCGCCATTGCCGCCATGGTTTGGCGATAGTTCCAGGGCATCCACTCCGACGGGGCTCGCGGGATGTCCTCGGCATGGCGCAGTAACTCACCGAGGTAATGGAACGAATTGACGCCGTTCAGCTCACAGGTGTTCGGAAGGATGGGGCTGAGTGAAGGACCGGGCAAGGGAAACGCGCGGGCGGCCTCGCCGCTCGCGCGCTCGCCGGTTCGTCAGAGCGACTCGATCAGTAGCCCGGGTAGAGATTCGAATAGCACGGAGCCGGTTGCCAATTGCCGTACCCGTCATAGTAGCCGCAACCGTAACCCAGGTCGTAGCCCCAGCCGAACGGGATGCCGATCCCGACGCCAAAGTAAGGACGAGACCAGAAGCGCCCGCCATAGTAGTAGCCTCGGCCAGCGTAGAACCGGCCGGGGTAGTAACCGCCGCCGTAGTTGCTGCGCCCGCCGGAATAGCCGCGGCCCGAGTAGGACGGAGCGGCGTAGCTGCGCCCACCGCCCGAATAGCTGCGGCCAGAGTACGACGGAGCGGCATAGCTGCGCCCGCCCGAATAGCCGCGGCCCGAGTACGACGGGGCAGAATAGCCGCGTCCTCCTCCGCCTGAGAACGAACGGCCAGAAAAGCTGCCGCCCGAATGCCCGCCGTGTCCCCCGCCGCCACGCTGGGCCAGTGCCGCCGCAGGACCAAGCAACATCAAGACCGCGACAAGGGCTAGCGAGGGCATCGCGGATTTGAACGTCTGCACTGTCCGATTCATGTGAACCTCCAATACTTCCGGCTCTGTGAAGTGCAAACCACGCGCCAATTCCAAGGATCTGATAATAAACAACCTTGTGCCATAGGGCGCGTGAACGGTCGGCTGAATACCACCGCTTGGGGTGCAGCTCAGCCATGGCCGCCAAAGTGAGTCCGACTCGTCTGTCCGTCGCGAGTGAAGCCGCTGCTTACAGCTCGCTTCCGATAGACTCACGAAGACCTACGAACCGGGACTGCCGCAGGTGGTTGTCCGGCGCGCACTCAGGGCCAACTTTCCGGGCGACTGGCCGGAGTCCCAGCCTCTCCTGATGTCGGTTCCCGGTCGCAAGTGTGTACGTTGCCCTGCATCCGGGGTCAGCTTCCTCCAACAGGCGTACCACGGTGTCGTGTGCCTTGAGAGCGTTGCTGTGATTGCGACATGTCCCTGTGCGATTCACATCGCGAAACCACGAGGCACCGCGCACGCCTCTATTATTCATCTCACTCCGGGATGGAAGAAGAGTACCATTGAGGCACCGTGCTCCACATCGATGACGCCCGCGCTGGTCAGCATCAGTGGGCGTTCGATAGCGCGGCACTTCGGTTCTGGCGGCTACACCAGGGCGAGAGTCTGTACGTGTCGTCTACCGGCATGTGGCCCGATGGATTTCATGTACGCGTCCGTAAGCACCGTAATCAGCGGCACAGTCCGCTCGTGGTGCCGATCGGGAACGATCCCGAGGAGTCGATCCTGACGGCTCTTGAGAAGTGGTGGGCGGATCGCAGCACTGTTGCCGGGTAACAACGTCTCGCGGCTTCTAGAAGAGTCCCGGCCCCCTGGAGAACGGAGCCGGGACTGAGGGACTGTCGAACTGTTCTGTCCGGCGGGACTGCTTGCTCCTTAGGATCGGCAGGAACCAGCCGAAAGATAAGCCGTGCTGCGCAGGGGAAATGAGCGGAGCGTCCCGCCGTTGATGCAGAGGGCCGATCCAATCGATGCTTCCAGCGAGAAGCACTGGCGTCCCCTGCCCGTCCCCAGTGCTACGTCTTCGCTGACTGCTTTTTGCGCTTCGCCCAATACGCCTTCATCCGCTCTGATTGGGCTTTCCGCTTGGCGGGACTGAGGCCACGCCGTTTCTTCGGAGCCGCCTTGACCGCGGCGGTAGTCAACACGGCAGCCAATGGATTCTTTGGCGGCCGGCCACGGCGCTTCACCGGCATGCCAAGGGCTTCGATTGCCCGATTGAGCTTGTCCCTCTCCGAAATCAAGAGTGCAAGGATATGTTCTGTGTTCATCTGTCGGAGATGGTATCACTGCCTCTCGCTAAGCAGCAACACTTTAAGGCGAAAACCGCGACGACAGGCCTGCGGCCAGCCGGTCCATCACTCCTTCTTCTTCAACTTGTCAGCGTTCTGGACAATGAACGCACGTATGTCATCCGCGCGGTCGAGCAGTTTCAACCACTGTTCCTGATATAGCGTAACTGGGAACCGGCCAAGGCCATACACGCTGACCGCCCTTCTCGCTGACCTTCAGGCCGAAATCACCCGGCTTCCTGCTCTGCTGACTCTTGAGCGCTTCCAGTTGCGCCTTCAGTTCTTCGTAGGTCGGCTCTGCCATGGTCGTTACGCATTCTACTTCTGGCTGCTGTCCCAAGCCGTAGCGACTATCGACAACAGATAACGTCCCCGGAGGGCAGGGTTTGACCCAACTCCCCGCGCGTGCGATGCTTGCGCGCATGGTGAGTATCTTTCGAGAACGCATCCTCGCCGGCAGGAATACCTATATCACCGGCGGCACCAGTGGAATCTGCCTTGGCATTGCGGAGCTCTTCGCACGGCAGGGGGCGCATGTAGCCGTGCAGGGCCGAAATCCAGAGAAAGTGCAGGCAGCGATGCAAACTCTGGCCGGCCATGGCGGACTCGTGCTCGGCTATCCTGCCGACGTGCGCGACGCTGCGGCGACCGGAGTGGCACTGCTATCCGTCCGCGAGAACTGGGGAGAGATCGACATTCTGGTCTGCGGTGCCGCGGGCAATTTCCCTGCGCCAGCAGTCGGCATGTCTCCGAACGGCTTCAAATCTGTGGTGGATATCGGCCTGCTCGGTACCTTCAACACGGCACGGCTGGCGTGCGCGTGAATGCGATTGCACCCGGTCCGGTTGACGGCACAGAGGGCATGCGTCGCCTGGCGCCGACAGATGAAGCGCGGGCCGCCGTCCGCTTCGGCGTGCCGCTGCGGCGATTCGGTGCCATCGACGAGATCGCGGTCGCCGCGCTCTTCCTGTGCTCCGAGGCGGCGGCATACATCACAGGTGCAGTGTTGAACGTGGATGGCGGAACAGCGCTGGTCGGGTCTCGCTTAATGGCCGGGGCGCAGGTGAATCCTCGCCCGGCTGGGTAGCTACCGATATCCCCACTTAACGCCGTCGGCACCACAGACGGTGGGCGACCGCACGTTCGACCGAGTGTGCGCCTCCAGTCGCTCCAGCCACCGGGTAAGACTCCTGCTCGTCATCGTGTCGTTTCGAGCAAAGTTCCAGCCCAACGGCTTCTAACACTTATTCCAGTGCAGCCTCGATGCGCTCCCAAATGAGCCGCATTTCTCCCTCAAGGTCCCTTAGTCGCTCGCGGAAGAGCTCGGCCTCCAGACCATCGTAAGTCTCAAGCAGGAATCCAGCCCGTTCGCAGGCCGCCCTCACCTGATTCAGCACCGAAAAGGCCGTCCGAGGCGAGTCGTCCGCCAGGAGAGTCCTGCAGATGCGCAGGAACGCAACAGCGGTATTCACCACGTCCGCACAATCGTTCTTTCGGCAGCCTCCTGCATCGGTTTGCCACGCATCGACGGCAAAGGCGGTTAGTTCAATCTCGGCGGCCGAAAACGCTTCGTCATCCGGCACCGGAACATCATCAGCCTGATTTTCGCTCATATGGCCTGTCCGTCCTGCAATAGAGCTTCAACAGTCGCCAGCAGGCACCGGGGCGAGAACGGCTTCGTTATCACCGCGCTCGCACCGAAGCGCACCGCAGTCTTAAGCATGTCTTCGCCAAACACTCCCGAGTAGGCGATGATCCTAACTCCGGAATGCATCCGGTGAACCAACCTCATCAGCTCCAGTCCATCCATCTCCGGCATGGCCAGATCGCAGACGGCAACCTGTACCTGATGAAGCTTCAGCATGCTGAGTGCCGCCTTGCCATGCGCGGCCTCCAGCACACCATAGCCGGCACTTTGCAGGATGCTTGCAATGACCGCACGGACCTGCGGGTCGTCCTCGACAACGAGTATCGTGGGATGGTCGTGTTCGCTCATGTCACTCCTTGCCGGCAACGTCCTCCTATGCCGGCGCAAACTCTGAACCTGGCCCTCCTCGCACGCAGTGCAAGCGCTGTCGGACTATCCAGAGCAATCTCATTGTGGGGTCTCGGACAAACCCGCAATATCCGAAGAATTTCTGATAGGACGGTGCGGAGAATACGGGCTGGGTGTCACCTCCGTAGTTTTTCGGATAGAACGCGGTTCCCGGACGCGTTCTAATCGAGCTATGGGTATAAGGCCGGACCCTCGCCTCGCAGACAACCCCCCCCCCCATCGAGCGACCCGACTCCGTCTGGTGCTGGCCGATGATTGTCCCGAGGTGGTTGAGGAGATCGTGAGCCTGCTTCAGCCCGACTACGATGTTCTGCGCTCTGTGGGGAACGGAGAGATCCTCGTGGAGGCCGCTTCGGAACTCCATCCGGACATCGTGATTTCCGATTTCAATATGCCCGGATTGAACGGCATCGATGCCGGACGGAGGATCCTCCGCTCGGGGAGCTGCCAGTCCGTCATTCTGCTCACCATGTATAATGACTCGCAACTGATCAAAGCGGCGATCGATGCTGGCATAAAAGGGTATGTTCTTAAAGCGGACGCAGGCGAGGAGCTGAACCTCGCAGTGCGGCGAGTCGCCGACGGTGAGAATTACTTCTCGCGCGGTATCACGGTGACGGGCTAACCGAACCTCGCACGCAGGCGCCCCAAGGGGTGGCACATGCCTAAGACCACGGTTCTGCTTGCCGACGATCACACGGTCGTCGCCGAGGGTTTGCGCTCTCTGCTGGAATCGCACTTCGAGCTGGTCGGAATCGTTCATGACGGGCGCGCGCTCCTTGAAGCGGTGGGAACGCTCAATCCCGACGTCGTCGTGACCGACATTTCCATGCCCATGCTCAACGGGATCGAGGCGATCCGTCAGATCCGGTCCCTTCGCCCGATGGTGAAGATTCTGGTGCTCACCATGCACCGGGACACGCATATGGCAGTAGAGGCGTTTCGAGCGGGCGCTTCCGGCTACATGCTCAAGATTTCGCCCGGCGAGGAACTGATCGCTGCGATCGCCTCGGTATCCGAAGGGCGGCCATACGCGGCAGCGCAACTCGGTAAGGATGTGATTACGCTGCTGCTGGAAGCAGGCCGGCGGTCCGACGAGGACACCACGCCTCTCACGCCGCGGCAGCGCGAAGTTCTGCAATTGATTGCGGAGGGCCGGACGATGAAGGAAGTCGCAAACATTCTCGGCATCTCTCCACGGACTGCCGAATCGCACAAATACGAGATCATGCAGGTTCTGGGAGTGAACACCACTGCCGCCATGATCCAGTACGCAATCCGCCTCAAACTGACCGGCGATGAAGCGTAGTCCCCGGCGAGGCGAGACATCCGATTCCGGGCATGGCCGCCTGGTTCTGACGCTGATCGCGCTGGCTACGCTCGCGACAATTGCAGCCGTCCTTTGGTACTACCTTCGACAACGCAACGCGATCGAAGCGGCGACTGCCGAAGAGCTTGCCGCAATCTCGAAGACTAAGGCCGATCAGATCATTAACTGGCGCCAGGAGCGTATTGGCGACGGCCACGTCCTCGCGTCCGAACCGATCATGCAGATCGCTCGGCGCATGATGTCGCGCAAGTCGATCAACACCTCGGACCGCAACAACCTTCGGGACGTGATCCAGAACATGGCGCAGTCGTTTCTCTACACCGCTGCTGCGCTGGTCGATCCTGATGGCAACGTTCGGTTCGAGTGGACCAGCGGGAGACGGACCTCGCCGGGTCCATGGAAGGCCGGACTTGTCACGGCGCAGGGCGGAAAGGTCGCGCTCTCCGAGTTGTATCGGGATCCCGGTTCCGGCCGTGCCCTCATGGCCCTGGCGGTTCCGATCCCTGGGCAAGGCGCGCTCATTCTGGAAATCGATGCGGAACGGTTCGTATATCCCTATCTCGAATCCTGGCCGACCGCAAGCCGCACCGGCGAGACCTACGTTGTTCGCGTGGAGGGTCGCGACCTGCTGTACATCAGCGACCCCAGGCAGGCCCGCGGCAGCGCACTCATCCGGCGAAGGCCGATGTCTGAACTTCGGGTTGCCTCGCGCGCGGCGCCGGGGTCTCTCGTCACAGGCAAGGATTACCGGGGCGTTCCGGTGATGATAGTCCTTCGGCCCATCCCCGATAGCCAGTGGATTCTGGTGACCAAGATCGATCAGGAGGAAGTGTACGCACCATTGCGGCGGCTGACCTGGGAATTGATCTTCATCGTCGGTCTGATTGCGTTAAGCAACGCGGCCGGTGTGGGTCTGGTGTGGAGGAATAAGCAACTGCGAGCGCACCGGGAGAAGGAAGACTGGTTCCGCCGAGTGGCCAATGACACGCCGGCGTACCTCTGGATGTCTTCAGCGACGAAAGGCGAGAACACATTCATCAACAGCTCTCTGGCGCAGTTTCTGGGCACTTCGGGTGAAGCCCTTGAGAGAGTGTGGACCGAGCATCTGCACCCCGACGATGCGGAGCGAGCCCGGAAAAACTACTCCGACTGTTTCTCCGGCCGGCGCGAATACAGCGACGAGTTCCGGATACGACGGCGCGATGGAGAGTATCGGTGGATGGTCAATCAGGGAGTGCCGCGGTTCTCGGCCAAAGGCGATTTCCTCGGCTACGCGGGCGCCCTGATGGACATCACCGAGCGGAATGCCGCCGAGCACCGGCTGTGGGCTGCGAACGCGGAGCTGGCCCGCGAACTGGAAGAACGCACGCGCACGGAGAAGGAGATCCAGGCTCTCAGCGACCGGCTCATTCATGCTCAGGAAGAGGAACGGAGCCGGGTTGCCCGCGAACTGCACGACGACCTGAGCCAGCAGATCGCCGCCGTTAGCATTGCCATGAGCAATCTGAAGCGGGGGATCCCGGAAGAGGACGCCGTGGCGCGATCGCAGGCCGAACGGATGCAGCAGAGACTCGCGCAGCTTGCCGAGAGCGCTCGCCGGATCTCGCACGAGTTGCATCCGGCCGTCCTGAAGCATCTGGGGCTTGCGCCGGCGCTTCGCGCTTACTGCGCCGAGTTCACGGCGTCGACAGGCGTTCAGGTTTCGCTGATCACCAGCGGATCGTTCGATGGCACATCGCCTTCAGCCGCGCTTTGTTTGTATCGCATTGCTCAGGAAGCGCTGAAAAACATCGCGAGGCATGCCCGAGTCGGAGAAGCCTCGGTTGAACTGAGCAGGTCCTCCAGCGTCATGCGTCTTGTAGTGGCGGACAAGGGCGATGGCATGGAACTCGGTAGGACCGGAGGCGCCGCGGGGCTGGGTCTGGTCAGCATGCGGGAGCGGGCGCGGCTTCAGCGGGGGCGGGTGGAAATCCTGAGCAAGCCCGGGGAAGGCACAAGGGTTACGGTGGAGATCCCGGAGTCGAGTCCGACGGAAGGGCCGGGGTCATTGTGAGCTGGCGGGTGGCACCTCGCCCGTAGCCCGCGCCAAGAAGCAATGACGCGGACTCTCTGACCCCGGCCTGACCGACACCAGCCGGATGGTTTGTTTCCGAGTGCGCCCCGGGGGGGACCAGACTCATCCAGCGGTGGTCTCGCTGACACGACGTGAAGCCATGCGTCCTGAGCCCCTCCGAGCTGTTTGCGCTCCTCCGACCAGCACTCTGAGCTGGCTGACCACGGCAAGCAGGGTTTCCGATTGAGCGTGCAGTTCCTGCGAGGCAGCCGAGCTTTCTTCCGCGTTTGCCGCCGCGGACTGGGTGACTTGCTCCATCTGCGTGATCGCCTTCGCGATTTGCTGAATCCCCCGGGCCTGTTCCTGGCTGCTCATGTTGACTTGTTCCACGAGCGATCCAATTCTGCCGGATTCTCCAAGGATGACGCCAATTCTTTCCGATACGTGATCGGCCTTTGCCTTGCCATCGCCAGACCGGGTAATCGACTCTTCAATCAACTGCGCAGTGTCCTTGGCCGCCTGAGCGCAGCGCTGCGCGAGGCTGCGGACCTCATCGGCCACCACAGCAAACCCGGTGCCGGCCTCCCCGGCGCGCGCCGCCTCCACCGCGGCATTCAACGCCAGGATATTAGTCTGCAAGGCGATCTCGTCGATAACTTTGATGATCTTCGAAACCTTCTCGCTCGAAGCGTTGATCTGTTTCATTGCCGCTACCATCTCCTGTAGTGCCCGGCTGGCTTCGGCGAACGTGCCTTGCAGGCCCAATACCAGAGCTGCGGCCGCGTGGGAGTTCTCTGCGTTCTTCAGCGCCATCGAGTTAATCTCTTCGGCCGAAGCGGAAGTCTGCTCCAGTGCAGCCGCCTGTTCCGACGCACCCTGCGAGAGAGTCTGGCTACCAGAGGCGACCTGTCCGGCGGCGGCGGCCAATTCCCCGGCCCCATCGGCCAGCGAGTCGGCTGTGGCATGCAGCGCGCGATTCAGACTGCGCACGATGAAGAACACGAGTGTGGTGCCGGAGACCAGCGCAACAAGCAGAGTCGTAACGATCAGCGTCCGTCCTCTGGCCGCATTTTGCTGGGCTTCGGCTGAGTCGGCCCCGCCGTTCCTCCTGTTGAGGTCCACCAGCGCCAGAACGGCTTTCTTCAAGGACTGGTGAACAGGGTCGGCCACTTCGAGGTATTTTGCCGCGGCTTCGGCAGATTTGCCGTTGCGGCTGAGGGGAAGAACTTCGCCCTCCACTGCATTCACGTAGTGCTGGTACAAGGGTTGGATCTCGGTCAGCAGCGCCTGATCCTCTGCCGTAGCGCTGGTCTTCGCGTATTCCCGCAGATTCTCTTCGATCCTCGCTTTGACCTTTTGTTGATTCCATTCAGCCGCCTGCTTGCGATCGGAATCCGTGCAGGCGATGTGCTTCCAGGTGTCGCCGCGGAATTGGAAAATCAGGGAATCCACCTGGGACATGAGATACACGCGGGGAAGTGGATCGGTGACGATCGCGTCGACGGACTTCCCAAGGGACGCGATCGAAATGAAGGATCCAACGCCCAGCACTATCATCAGAACCAGTAACAGCGCGGCGGCGAGTGTGAATTTCACGCCAATCGTCATTCTCGATTTCATATGGCTTCCCCCGAACCCCGCTTTCGCAACCGCGCTGCTGCCGGGTTCGCTCTGCGGGCTATTTTGATGTCCAAGTCGATTAAAAAGCATGGCGACGAGACTGTGTATCCGTAATATTTCGGGGGAGGGTTGATTTAGAGCGTGTCCGATTTGGCGGATGTCCGGTCACGGGAGATCGGGCCTCCTTGCCGCCAATCATCGCGGCCAGCCGATTGGCCGTGCCTTTCATGGACGCGGCCTGAGCCGAGAGTTCATGACTGGCCGCCGCGCTTTCCTCGGCAGTCGCTGCGGTGCTGCTCGTGACCTGCTCGATCTGAGTCATCGCTTTGGCGATCTGTTCGATCCCCTGACTCTGCTCTCTGCAGGCATGCTGAATCTCGTCAATGCGGACCTTCGCCCGGGCAGCCTCTTCGCTGATGCCTTGCACCACAACGGCTGCTGACTCAGTCCGAGTCTCTCCCTGCCGGGCCCTGGCGGTAAGTTCCTCGATGAGGGCGCCGGACTCTTTGGCAGCTTCAGCAGAGCGTTGCGCAAGCCGACGAACCTCATCGGCCACCACGGCGAAACCGGCGCCGGCTTTCCCGGAGCGGGCGGCTTCGACGGCGGCATTCAATGCCAGCAGGTTTGTCTGGAACGCGATATCCTCGATCAGCTTCACGATCTTGCCGGTCTTCCTCCCACAGGCGTTCACCTCCTGCATGGCAGCTTGCATCTCGGCCAGAGCTCGCTCAGCTTCGCGGGTTTGGGCGACCGCGGACGATATGATCTCGGCCGTCCGCAGCGAGTTGTCAGCGTTGGTGCCCGTTGTCGCTCTCAGCTCTTCGGCGGAAGCCGAGGTCTCCTCGACGCTCGCCGCCTGCTCGGTAGCACCCGCCGAAAGAGACTGGCTCGCAGTGGCCACCTGACCGGCGGCCGCAGCCACTTCGTCAGCACCAGAAGCGACCTCGGCGGCCATGCTGTGCAGTAGTCGGCTGGTGCGAAGCACGAGGACTTGTCCCGCTCCACCCGCGACCGCCGCCAGCACCACCATCAGGCAGACGATCCAGTAGCTCCGGGTAACGAGCGCGCTCGCCTGTCGCGCCGACACGGCGAGCAAAGCCTGTTGCTCTTCGGCCAGCCGTACACTCGCCTGGTCGATTTGCTCGGAGAGAGGCATCATCTGATCCCGGATGATACTGTGCGCATCCTCATAGCTCCCTTCGGCTTTTCGGGCGTAGTCGCCAAACAGGGGTACCCAGGTCGTGAGTCCGGAGTTCACGCTCTCAAGAGCCTTGCGGCTCTCCGCGTCGGCGACCAGCGGGCGCAGATTACTGAGGCGGTCCTTAACGATCCCGGCGGCAGCTTCGATGGCCGCCACGTTGGTCTGCGCACTTTCCGCGCTGTGACACGCGGGGCAGCTCAACTCCCGTCCATCGGCGCCATGGCTGCCGAGAACGCCGGTGACCACATGCGAGATCTGAATCATCCTGACCTGGGAGTTCATATCCCGAAGACCGACGCGCATCGAACCTACCAGCTCCATCTTTCTTGCAGTCGAATTTACCGCTTCATCCAGGGACGAACCGAGGTTACGGATGGCCCTGAGTGAGGAATAACCCAACACCAAAACCATGCCGAGAATGACGAGAAAAGCAAGATTCAGTTTCGTGCCGATAGTCAGCCGGGATCGCATAGTACTTATCCTTTCCGGAGTCCCACGACGGCAACCAGTTCGTCAATGTGCCTGCGAGTGGTTTGCATCTGGGCGGTCATTTCCTCGGCGGCCGTGGCGGTTTCGTGGGCGGCTGTAACCACAGCATTATCCGCAGCGCGCATCGTTCCGGGCTGATTCCGCGAGCCGCACCGCGGAGACGGTGGCCTGGTTTCCGACATGGTCGCGGCGGCGGTAACGCGCTGTGCCCGGCGAGCCGCCCAGTATGCGGTCATTCGTTTCGAAACCTGCGTGCGTTCTTCAGGAGGCACACTTTTCCGGCCACGCCTGCTCCGCGGGCCAGTCTGTCGCGCCTCCAGCGCCGCAATGAGCGCATCGAGGCGCTCCTGCTCCTGCCGCAATTCGTGGATCGCTTTGCGGATGTCCATGTGCTCACCTCTCAGTTTTGCCGGAGTCCCACGACGGCAACCAGTTCGTCAATGTGCCTGCGAGTGGTTTGCATCTGGGCGGTCATTTCCTCGGCGGCCGCGGCGGTCTCGTGCGCGTTGGCCGCGTTGTTCTGGGTCACCGATTCGATGCGCGTGATCGCCTGGGCGATATTCCCCACGCCACGCGCCTGCTCCTGGCTGCTCACGGCAATCTGGCTGACCACCTTGCTGGTTCCCGAGATCGTGGTGTACACCTCGTTGAACGCCCCGTGGGACAGCGCCACCAGTTGCACTCCCTTTTCGACGTCGGCCACGGTCTTCTCGATGATCTCGCCGCTGCCGCGCGCCGCGTCCGCCGCCCGCTGGGCAAGCGACCGCACTTCGTCGGCCACCACGCTGAACCCGGCTCCGGCCTCGCCGGCACGTGCTGCTTCCACGGCCGCGTTCAACGCGAGTATGTTGGTGTGGAACGCGATCTCATCGATGCTCTTCAATACCGCCGCCACCTGATGGCTGGACTTCGAGATCACGTCCATGGACGTTCGCAGATCGCTCATCGCCTGTGTCGCCCGCTCCACCGTATGGGTGGCCTCTCCCATCAGCCGGTCGGCCTCTCCGGCCCGATTGGCGTTCTGCTTTGTGGTGGTGGAGATTTCCTCCAGCGAAGCCGAGGTCTCCTGGATGCAGGCGGCCTGATCCTGCGCGTCCCGCGCCACCGTCTGTCCGGATTGCGACAGCCGGTCCGACACATCCGACGCTTCGTCGGTGGCGTTGCGCACGCCGCCGATGACCCGCACAATGGGCCCGGTGATGGAGCGGCGAATGGTCAGATTCACGATCACCGCGGCAATCAGCAGCGTGGAACCGAACAGCGCCAGGGCCAGCCAGCGCTGCTGCGCCGAATGCGCCCGGACCAGGCCCAGTTGTTCGTGGAGGTCCTGCGACAAGCGTACCTTCTCCTGCGCCAGCGAGGCTTTCAGAGAATCGCTGCTCGCCGCCAAGTCGCGCATCTTTCCCTGCGTTTCGGCGGTCATGTTGGCGGGGTTGGCCAGCAGCGTCCCGTAGGTATTGCGCGCGTCGGCCAGATATCGATCAACAGAGGAGGCCAGTTTCCCGGCCTCCTCCGAACGATCCGCCGAAAGACCTTTGATCGCGGCCAGCGTGTTTAGACCATCGATCACGTTCCGGCCTTCATCGGCGGCCCGTTCCAGCGCCGAGGCATCCTGAACCAGCACCGCATCGCTGAACCCTTTCACCATGTTCTGAAAGGCCGCTTCGTTCTCCTGGCTCCGCTGCGCCGCCGGGAACAGCGCGTCGGAGGTGCTGCGCAGCGTTTCTTCCGTGGCCAGGCCCTGTACCTGTCCCAGAACCGTGGAAAGAACGAATCCGAGTACAAACACTCCGATACTCAGCCAGATTCTGGCTGTCAGATTCAGCCGCGACATGCGATGGCTCCTTACTTCACTTCGAGGGTCTTGGCCCCGGGTGCGATGGAGGAAACGCTGATGTAGCCTATGGCTCCCTTGGTCCTGACCACAAAGGAAACCACCTCGGCGTCCGTGCTCACGGTCTTCGGCATGGAGGCCTTGCCCGTGAACACGAGGCTGCGATAGTAGGTCTGCAGGGCGGAGTCCGTCTTGCCCAGAAACTCCCGCAGGAAGGCTTCGTGCGCGGCCCCGCCCTTCAGCAGAACCGGCTCGGCGCGGCTGCCGTCCTCGAGCGAATTCTTCGTCAGCAGGAATACGCGCTTCAGCTCGTCGGGGGAGACCGATGATGCCTGCACGCTGTCGTTGGCGATGATCTTGACATCGGCCGCCCGGACGCTCGCCGAAGCAAACAGCAGCACTGTCGCGGCCGCTAAACTCAGCAGAGGGATATGTCGTAAGTGGTTCATGGCGGTAGCTCCCTAAAAATCGAATCCCATGCGCATCGCCAGCATGTGGGTCGTGGGGCTGAAGCCGTTCGGATTCTGGGGGGCGTAGAAGCCGCGCACCAGCGCGTATTCCGCATAGCCCGACATGAAGTGCCCCTCGAGCTTGAAATAAGTGTGGGAGGTGATGTCGAAGCGGGCCGACACCACTTTGTCGTGGACGTAGCTCCCAGGATTGTCCGGAGACAGTCCGGTATAGGGCCTCACGTCGACGAAGTGCGAATAGTAGCTTCCCAGCTCCAGCCGCTTGTGCACGCGGTAGGCGGCCGACGCGTACCAGGCCCGGTCGTCGTCGGTGACTTGCGAGCCGTTAAACAGAATGCCGCGGAAGTAGCGGCGGTACTCGGCATCGGCATGAAAGTTGCCGTGAATGTACTGCCCATAGAATTGCTGCAGGTACTCCTTATTCGACTCCTCGTGCGCCGGCATGGAGACGCCTCCGAAATCAGCGGTTCCGTTGCCGACCACGTCGCGCGACATGTAGGAGGCCCCCACAAGCAGGCCCGAAACGGGAGGCGCCCAGCGCAGGTCCGCGCCTTCGCTGCGCCCGCCATAGGTTGTGTAATCGACGCCGATCGTGCTCAACGCATAAGCGTAGCCGCCGTTGAGGTCGCTCGGATTTTTGCCCGCCCATACCACGTAGGAGAGCGTGCCGATCTTTTTCGGCGACACCGAACCGTACAAATCCGCGCCCGTGTGCGCAATATAGCTGGAACGCTGGTCGACCGCGTAAATCGACTGCGGCAGCAGCGCCCAGGTCTGGAGGAATTCCATATCCTGGGAATCGTTATAGAGGCCGAAGGTCGTCTTCACCTTGCCCGCCCGCACGCCGAACCAGGACGTAAATCGGTAATCGCCCATGGCCCAGTCGAGTTCCGGCGCCCACTGGCCGAAGTGGCCGATGTCGCGCATGTAGACCTGTGCTCCAACGCGGAATTTGTCGCTGATCTGCGAGGAGGCGTTCAACGCAGCTTCCGTGAAGAAGCTGCCATTGCTGGTGTCCATGGTCAGGTAGTTGTTGTCATTCGTATAGGCAAAGCCTTCCGATACGAAGCCGTGGAACTGGATCGTTTTCCCGTCCACCGTGAAGCTGGTGTAATTGCTGAGGTCCTGCGCGGAGAGCGCGGAAACCGCGCATGCACCCGCCAGCAGCATGAGAGTTCTCCCTACGGTTCTGTTCATCATGTCCTCTTCGTGACGATACTGAAGTCGGCGAGTTGCGGACTCGCCGGAGTTGCTGTAATTGCCGACGCCAAAGCAAACAGCTCCGGCAAACGGCTCGAAAGTCTTCTCATTGTTCAATACCCTTTCAGGTTTGGTAACTCGTACCTCTCACACTAAGTCGATGAAATGTATTCAGGTCTCCCATGCAGAGTCCGCGTCTGCGCCGGCCCCTCCACTCTCCAAATGCGATCCCAGCCAGCAAACGTAGTCGGCCACGGCGACCAAGTCATTGGCGGAGAATGGCTTGAACAAAAGGGAGCACGCGCCTAGTCTCTTGGCCATGCTCAGAAGTGCGGGATCGCCGCCAGATACGGCAGCTATCTGCAAACCTGGAAAGTTCTTTCGGAGGCAGAGAATGGTTTCAAAGCCGTCTTTCTCCGGCATGAGCAGGTCCGTGATGACGAGGTCGACGTGCTGGCTCCGGACTACCGCGAATGCTTCTCTGCCACCGCCGGCCTGTATCGCCCGGTAGCCGGCCTCCGTCAACGCCTCGCACGCGTAGGTACGAAGCGCCTCATCGTCGTCCACAAACAAGATCACCTGCCCCGGAATTCTCTGAGGGTGCGCTGGCTGCGTTTCGGGTGGCTCAGTCCGTATCGACATCGCGCACTGATGGGGGGCAGTTCCCCTGCCAAACGCCGCGCGAGCGGCGGTGTGTTGAATCTCAGTCAGTTACACTGTGCGCGGAAATCTGGAGTAACCTTGGTGGGATCAGATTCTGGAAAGCGGTCGTTTTTCCGGACGCTCAGGCGTGGTTGGAGCGTGCGTCGTCGTCATGCCGTCTGACAGGCGTCCAGTGCACGTCGTACGTACTTCAGAAGCGCGCTTGGGGCGAAAGGCTTGCGGAGAAACCCAACGCTCTCGTCTGCCCGTGCTGCGGCCAGAGCCTCGCCGCTGGCGTAGCCGGACGCGTACAGAACAGCCATGCCGGAACGCTCCAGCCGCAACCGGCGAGCCACCTCATGTCCGCCAATTCCAGGCATTCTCAGATCGGTTATCAACAGCCCGATAGGGCCGGCATGGGACCGAGCGATGTCGAGAGCCTCCACTCCATCGGCGGCATCCAACACCCGGTAGCCGGCCTCTCTTAACACCTGCCGTGCAAATGCACGTACGGCCTCGTCATCGTCCGCCAACAGCACTGTCTCCGTGCCGCTCTGGATCGCTTCCGCTCCCGGCCGCTCCTGTGTCAGTTCCGATGGGTCGATTGCCGGCAAGAGGATTTCGAACACGGTGCCGGCTCCCGGCTGGCTCGATACCGTGATCGATCCGCCGCTTTGTTGGACAATCCCGTGCACCACGGACAAGCCCAGGCCCGTGCCTTTACCCACTGCCTTCGTCGTAAAGAACGGCTCGAAAATGTGTGACAGCGTCTCACGATCCATGCCGGTACCGGTGTCGCTCACTCGCAGACGAACGTGCGGTCCCAATCTGATCTTCGACGCCGCCGATAGCTGTTCGCCCACATCCAAAACCTCCGTCTCGATGGTTAGCAGCCCTCCTTCAGGCATCGCGTCCCGGGCATTCACCGCCATGTTCATCAACACCTGGACGAGGTGCGTGGAATCTGCCCGTACAGCAGTCGCCGCTTCCGTGAGGGTTACCGAGAGTTTCGTGTCTTCCCCGATCAACGTCCGCAGCATCTTCTCCGTTTCGCGGATCAGTGCGTTCAGGTTGACGACGGTGGGCTCAAAAGGCTGACTGCGGCTGAAGGCGATGAGTTGGTGCGTCACGTCTTCCGCCCGGCGCGATGCCTTGCTGACCTCCAGAAGGGAGTGATAGATCTTGTCCTCATGGGACAGCTTTGCCAGAGTTAGCTGCGTGTAGCCGCCGATGACCGTCAACAGGTTGTTGAAATCGTGGGCCACGCCCGCGGCCAGGCGGCCAATGGCTTCCATTTTCTGAGCTTGGTATAGCTGTGCCTGCAGGTTTGTTTGCTCTTCTTCGGCCCGTCTGAGGTCGGTGATATCAACGGCGCACGTCAGGATGTCGCGCCTGTCGCCCAGGGGGACGGTTGCAGCCGAGATCAGTACGACCCGGGGCTGGCCAGTGTTGCGATGAGTTACCAGCAACTCGATCGGCTGGCGCAAGGCATCCTGAAGTATTCGCCGGTCGGGGACCTCTTCCCCGGGGTTTGCGGCGTAGCTCAAAGCAGAGAAGTCGGACATCAGATGTCCGGCCATTTCTTCCTTGTGTATGCCGACGGATCCCAATAGGCCCGCGTTGCCCTCGAGAATCCGGCCGTCCTCATCATGCACGGCCATTGAACACGGCACAAGGTCGAACAGCGTGTGGAAACGGGCTTCGCTCGCCCGCAAGACCGCCTCATCCCGTTTGCGCGCGGTGACGTCGCGGCCCTCGGGGATGATCAGCGCGACTCTTCCGCGCTCGTCGAAAACCGGTGTGAGCGTGAAGTCGACCCAGACCTGGCGCCCATCGTGGGCCCAAAGGTCCGCTTCGGCACGGACCGTCTCCCCGCCGGCAGCGCGCGCGATCTGCCGCCGCAACTCCTGCTGCAGGGTGGGCGAGTGCTTCCACCATGGAGTATCCCAGAAGAGTTTGCCGACCACATCCTCCCGCCGAACGGCGACCAGTGCGAGGGCACTCCGGTTCGCTTCCAGCAATGTTCCGTCCGGCGTGAGCAAGCCTATGAGTCCGTAAGCTGAATCGAAAATACCGCGAAACCTCTGCTCGCTGATCCGCAGAGCATCCTTGCTCGACTCGGCGCTCAGGTATTGAACAGCCCCGGCAATCATGATCACGAAGGCGCAAGCGATCCACCGCGCCATGCCGGAGTCGGCCACCACGCTCGGCGGCAGCATCTTCGACCGCTCCGCCAAAACAAGCGCCAGTAAGGTCAGAGTGCAAAGGACTCCGGTATAGATCGCGGCGCGCCATTCTAACAGGGAGCCGGCGATCAGTACCGGCACGATGAACGCGGACGCGGCTGGGGCACGTATGCCGCCGCCAGTCCATGCCAGGGACGAGAATACCAACCACAGGAAGAGAATGTGCGCAATACTGGCGTGCCGAGGACGTCCGGTTCGATTGATCCCCGACACCACCAGCGTCCAGAACAAACAACCAGCCATCAACCCGATCCAGCGCAGACGGTTCGCTGGAAGAATCGATATCGCCGCCAGACCGAATGCGGCAACCAACAGGAAGAGCGTCCAAGCCGACCGGTGGACCAGGGCGGCATGGCGGGTGAGGTCCTCGCTTTCGAAAACCGGGGCGGGGAATATTCGGAGCATGGGTTAGTGCCCCCTAGGTGTTAATCTGATATTCCCTTAGTTTCGCATAGATGCAACTTTTGCTGATCCCGAGTCGGCGTGCCGCTTCCTTCCGGTCGCCGTGCGCCGCTTCCAGGACCTCCAGTATTGCCTTCCGCTCCACCTCGCGCAGGTAGCCCTCCTCCCCATGCGCCATCGCAGCCGCCCCCAGGATCGGTCGCGGCAGTGAACGCACATCCGACGGCAAGTCGGCAGCCTCGATCGTGGACCCGCTGGCGGATAACGCGGCGTACTGGATAGAGTTTTCGAGCTCCCGCACGTTCCCTGGCCACGGATAACATGACAGCAGATGCAGCGCCTGCCGGGAAAACCCGGCAACAGCCGATCCCGCTTCCCGTTGCCGTTCCAGAAAATGGTTGGCCAGCACCGTGATATCCCCCTGCCGCTGGCGCAACGGCGGAAGCACGATTTGCACGGCGTTGAGCCGATAGTACAGGTCGCAGCGGAACCTCCCTTCCGCCTGGGCGGCCTTGAGGTCCCGGTTGGTCGCGGCAATCACACGAGCAGGCAAGGGAATGAAGCGGGGGCTCCCCAGGGGCCGGAACTCCTTCTCCTGCAGCACCCGTAGCAGCTTGCATTGCAGGCCCAGCGGGAGTTCACCGATCTCATCGAAAAACACGGTGCCGTCTCTGGCACCTGCAAGCAGCCCCGGTTGATCGTGCCGTGCGTCCGTGAAGGCGCCCCGTACGTGGCCGAACAACTCCCTCTCAATCAGATTCTCCGGCAGCGCCCCGCAATCGATGGCGACAAACGGCCTGTCCTTTAACGGGCCATTGTCATGAATGGCCCGCGCGACCAATTCCTTGCCGGTTCCGCTCTCCCCCTGAATCAGCACCGGCATTCGGACTTGTGCCGCTCGCATGATTAACTGGAAAACCTGCTGCATCTCTGGTGAGCCGCCGATCAACTTCCCGACGCCGCTGAGACCACTCAACTGCGCGCGCAGGGCGCGGTTCTCAATTTCTATGCTCCGCCGCTCTACTAGACGCGAAAGCTTGCAGATGAGGTCTTCCGAAGAGACCGGCTTGGTCAGGTAATCGCAAGCGCCCATCTTCATCGACTCGACGGCGTTCGCAATGGTCGCATAGCCAGTCATCATTACGACGCTGGTGGCCGGATAATACTCCCGAACCATGTGCAATAGCCTGAGGCCATCGACATCGGGCATGCAGACGTCGCTCAGCACGATCTCAACCTCGCCATCTTCAAGGATCGTAATCGCCTCTGCTGCGCGGCCCGCTTCCTCGACCCGGAATCCGGCGGCGCGCAAGACCTGGGAGCAGAGGCTTCGCACCTGGGGTTCGTCGTCCACCACCAGGACGCAAGTGCCGTGATCAGTTTGATCCGCCCTCACGGACCTAACATCGGCTGATTCCGCAATCAAGAATAGATCCGTCCAGAATCTGGACGCGAAGACCGGAAGGCGCCAACCGCTGAGCTTCGGTGGGGCGGAGACTTTGTGCTCACTGGAGCCAGCGACTCGCATGAAGCCAAGCTTCTCCGTGAACGACTCACGGGAATTGAGCAAGACGTGCGGCTGGCGTGAGCTGTCAACTCTCAACCGTGCACTGATCGCGCCCTCCGCTTGCCCGATCTTCTTAGGCACTGCCTGATGATGCGGGTGACCCGCCTGATGGAAGAGTACCTCGAGGCGAAGCAGGAACGGGAACGGACCGGCTTCGACATCAATACATTCGCCTTGTTCTGGGTGCTGAAGCAGTCTAGAGCGCCCGCGATGCGGACAAGGTTGCGCCGAAGGTGGAAGCGGCTTTCCAGAAGTATCGGGACAACGTCGCCGAGGAACGGCAGCTGAAAACCGAGATGTACAAGCTGGTGCTGCCGGTTGTCGGCAAAGAGGCGATGCTGGCGGTAGTGAAGCGCATGCTGGGACTCCAGCGATCATGAGCACCGACATGGACAAGGAAAGGAACGCATGCGCGATGAGATCCAGCACTGGGCCACGAAGATCGGTGCCAGGCCGAAGCGGATGTGAAATCGTGCCATGACAGTGGTTCTCCAATCCAGACGATGCTAGCACGGGGGAGCTAGCCGCGTTTGCAGATCCACTGGTCAACGGCTTGAGGTCCTCACCGGACAGAGGTAAGGTCCACATGACTACCGATATTGCCCATTAAGGGGACCTGAAATGAACGACTTAGTAGTGGCCGACCGGGCCACGGAATGGCGCAGACTGAAGACGCTGGTGCTCGACAGCGTCTCCTCGCCGATCACGAAACGCGTGCACAATCTCGGCCTGGACGAGTTCTTCGCGTGGTACGGCCGGGAGCCGCGCCCCGGCTTCACCAAAGCCACGGTGAACGCCTGGCGCGCGGAACTCGAGGCCCGCGGTCTTGGGTCCGTTTGTATCAACGTCCGCATCACCGCCGTACGGAAGTTGGCCGTCGAGGCCGCCGACAACGGGCTGCTGGCACCGGAACTGGCCGCCGGCATCACGCGCGTCAAGGGGGCCAAGTCAACGGGCGTGCGGGTCGGCAACTGGCTGTCCGTCCAGCAGGCGCAGAAGCTCCTGAACGCGCCGGACATAACCACGAAGAAGGGACTGCGCGACCGGGCGATGCTTGCCGTGTTGCTCGGCTGCGGTCTGCGACGGTCCGAGGTGGCCGCACTCACACTCAGGCACATCCAGCAGCGTGACAACCGGTGGTGCATCGTGGACCTCGTCGGGAAGCACGGTCGCGTGCGCACGATCCCGATGCCCACGTGGGTGAAGAGCGCACTCGACACTTGGACCTCAGCGGCTGGGTTCACCGAGGGCTACGTGCTGCGTCCCATGAACCGCGGGGACCAGATTACTGGGGAACGTCTGACGGAGAAGGTCGTTTGGCAGCTCCTTCAACCCTACGCGGTGGCCGCAGGAGTGCCCGGAATCGCGCCCCATGACCTGCGCCGCAGTTGCGCGAAGATGTGCCGGGCCGCTGCCGGCGAGCTGGAGCAGATCCAGTTGCTTCTGGGCCATGCGTCAGTTCAGACGACCGAGCGATACCTAGGCACGAAGCAGGATCTCATTCACGCGCCAAATGACGGAATCAAGTTGAGGATCACGGTTTGAGGTTGTCCACCAACTTTGTCAACAATCCGCGACGTGCGAACGCGCTCGTCCCGGCGACGCCCGGCACGAACCGCAACGCATATGGGTATCCAGTGCGGCCAGGGCACGTCCGTTTCAATCCACGCGCCCCGCACAGGGCGCGACGTTACCGTCTGCGTCATAACCCTGCCCAATCGTGTTTCAATCCACGCGCCCCGCACGGGGCGCGACCCTGCACTACCGTCGCTAAGTCGATTAGCTATCTGTTTCAATCCACGCGCCCCGCACGGGGCGCGACCATCGTTATTTCCTGCCCGTCCCGCAGTATCGGAATGTTTCAATCCACGCGCCCCGCACGGGGCGCGACACGGATCGGATGTCTCGGTCAGTTCGTCCACCCAGTTTCAATCCACGCGCCCCGCACGGGGCGCGACTTCCAGACATCGATCCAATACATCGTGTCGCTGTCGTTTCAATCCACGCGCCCCGCACGGGGCGCGACGGGATACTGCCCAAGGCCCTCGGTGCTGTATTCGGGTTTCAATCCACGCGCCCCGCACGGGGCGCGACCGGCTCTGTCACGAGCCACAAACGCCGGTACTTGAGTTTCAATCCACGCGCCCCGCACGGGGCGCGACAAATCTGTCATCTCCGACCGTCAATGCCACGCTGTTTCAATCCACGCGCCCCGCACGGGGCGCGACTTCGTATTGGTAACCGTCTGCCCGGTCGAGACCGTTTCAATCCACGCGCCCCGCACGGGGCGCGACCAAACGTGCCAAGCATGTCCGCCGCGGCAAGGTCGGTTTCAATCCACGCGCCCCGCACGGGGCGCGACCTGGCTTATGGCGACACACCGCGGGAAATTCAGGTTTCAATCCACGCGCCCCGCACGGGGGCGACCCGGAAACAGGCTCCATCAAAGCGCAGACTGGTGTTTCAATCCACGCGCCCCGCACGGGGCGCGACCTATCTCCGGTCCTGCCGATCCAGCCAGGCCATGTTTCAATCCACGCGCCCCGCACGGGGCGCGACGCGGCAATGTTGCCAGCTCCACCCTCACCGGCTCGTTTCAATCCACGCGCCCCGCACGGGGCGCGACGCCGACTTCCACGTTGCCATGGATTTCGCCATGGATGTTTCAATCCACGCGCCCCGCACGGGGCGCGACAACGCGATTGTGGAGGAGTACGAGGACGTGGGTGTTTCAATCCACGCGCCCCGCACGGGGCGCGACGGCGGTCACCACAAGCTGGCTGCCTGCGCTGTTTGGTTTCAATCCACGCGCCCCGCACGGGGCGCGACACCATTAATCGAGTGTTCGAGGCGATCTACCTGGCTGTTTCAATCCACGCGCCCCGCACGGGGCGCGACTTCAGGAGATCGATCTCAGCTTTGCCCCGTTTCGCGTTTCAATCCACGCGCCCCGCACGGGGCGCGACAATGATGCCCAAGAACGCCACCGCGCCAACCACTGGGTTTCAATCCACGCGCCCCGCACGGGGCGCGACAGCGGTACCGATCCGACCTCCGCAATGACCCTGAGTTTCAATCCACGCGCCCCGCACGGGGCGCGACCAGCGGGCGGCCATACGATGTGTCGCCCGGTCTGTGGTTTCAATCCACGCGCCCCGCACGGGGCGCGACGTAAGCGATGTGCTCACGCCGTTCTTGCGCCAGATGTTTCAATCCACGCGCCCCGCACGGGGCGCGACGTGCGTCAACACTTCGCTCCGATAGCCCGCAAGAGTTTCAATCCACGCGCCCCGCACGGGGCGCGACTCAGTATTCAGCAATCGGTCATATCCACTGACCGGTTTCAATCCACGCGCCCCGCACGGGGCGCGACCTGCTCGAACCCGTGACGCGCGCGGCGGTGGAGGGTTTCAATCCACGCGCCCCGCACGGGGCGCGACCCGGCAGCGGGTGGCGACACATACATCTGCAACACGTTTCAATCCACGCGCCCCGCACGGGGCGCGACGCGGGTTCCTGCCTATCAGTCCGCAACGGGCAGATGTTTCAATCCACGCGCCCCGCACGGGGCGCGACTGCCGAAGCTGAGCGCTGAGAAACGGGAGTCGCTGTTTCAATCCACGCGCCCCGCACGGGGCGCGACTGAGCAATGGCAGACAATCCTAAGCGTACAACGCTGGTTTCAATCCACGCGCCCCGCACGGGGCGCGACGAGCCTCGCCCCCAGAGGCGAGTCGCTGATCGTGTTTCAATCCACGCGCCCCGCACGGGGCGCGACCCTGCATAGAGTCATCCCGGCTCTGGATAATGCCGTTTCAATCCACGCGCCCCGCACGGGGCGCGACCTGCGCCCCGGTGGCCGACCCGCTCAGATCCGTGTTTCAATCCACGCGCCCCGCACGGGGCGCGACGGGCGTCATGCTGGATCTGTGGAACGCGATGGAGGTTTCAATCCACGCGCCCCGCACGGGGCGCGACACGGAGATCCGCAACAGCCCGGCGCCCGCGCGGCGTTTCAATCCACGCGCCCCGCACGGGGCGCGACGGCAATTGCTATAAGCTCATCAACCCCAACCACTTAGCCGAGCCCTAGCGCGGACCTCCCGGCCCAGCGCATCTCCATCACACCCTGACGCGGGCGATCCCCGCCGCGCCCCTGTAAATTCAATCATTTCCGCCCTCCGCGAACCTCCCCACAAACCGCCGCTCGCTTCGGGTGCGCACCGCCCCCAAATGGCCCTTCCGCCTCATACCACCAGCGGCCCCTCCGGGTCGTATGCGGTCTTTGCCCCCACGTGCTCCAGCCGCTTCCGCCAGTTCCCGCCCAGAAAGTAGAATCGCAGGCTGTCCACTGCCGGGTCCGCGATCCTCACCAGGGCCGCGCGAAACGTCGCCCACTGCGCCGGGTCTACCATGCACTCAAACACTGACTGTTGCACCCTCTGGCCCCAGTTCTCGCACACCCGCGCCACCTGCCGCAGGCGCCTGCGCCCCTCGACCGTCTCCGTGTTGACGTCGTAAGTCACCAGCACGAACATCGTCAGCCTCCCACAAAGCAAAGTGAGCCCGACTCGCGCTCATTTCCAGAAGAACGGCGGGTACGCGTCCAGATCGCCCCGCAAATGCCTCGCCAGCAGCAAAGCCTGCGCGTACGCGATCATCCCCACCGGCAGTTTCTCTTCCAGAAACGGATGTGTCATCTCGTCCTGTTTGCGCGTCTGATACGCCACCAGCACCGTCTTGCGCGTCGCATCGTCCATGGTGACCCCACCGCTCTCCGTCTTCTGAAAGCCCTCGGGCTTCACCTGCTGCCGATTCACCAGCGTCAACGCCAACCGCTCTCCCAGCAGCGGCCTCAACTCCTCCATCAGATCCAGCGCAAGCCCCGGTCGCCCCGGCCGATCACAGTGCAGAAACCCAACTGCCGGATCAAGCCCCACCGTCTCCAACGCCGCTCGCACGTCATGTACGAGCAGCGTGTAGAGAAACGACAACAACGCATTCATGTTATCCAGCGGTGGCCGCCGACTCCGCTCGCGGAAGAAGAACGCGTCTTTCGCAACTTCGATCAAATGGTCGAACACCCCAAAATACGCCCGTGCAGCGTCCCCTTCGAGCCCGCGCACTCGGTCCACTGAATCGGCGCCCGGAAGCTCGTTCAGCGTCTGCCCCAGCCGCGCTGCCGCGGCCAGCATCTCCGCCGACCCCGCGCCATCGCCCCGCTCCCGCGCTCCTCGAAGGAGCACCGCTCGCGAGTTCGCGACTTTCCCGATCACCACCGCGCACGCGATCAAAGCCGACCCCGCCGCATGGTCCGCACGCCGGTATTGCTCCCGCCGCAGCAGCACGTTCCCGCTTACCGGTCCTTGCACGCGCGCCAGAAAATGCCCGTGCTCGGTGAGGAACGACACTGCCACGCCGCTCTCCGCGCACAGCCCCATGGCCGGCGGGCTCACGCCCACATTCCCGAAGCACACCAGCGACGCCAGCGTGTGTATCGGCACGCGCAAGCGGTCTTCCCTCTCCACGCGTACCACGACCGTTTGTCCATCCCGCGCCACCCACGCGCCCTGCGTCGTCACGTAAAGCGTGTTCAGCAGCTTTCGCATTATTTCCCCGCTGAATCCCTCAACTGCCGCTCCACGTATCGCGCCACCAGGCCAGGACGCGCGGGCATCTCAGGCATGCATATCTCAATCAGCGAACAGTTCCTGCACTTCTTCTCGTAAACCGCCGCAGGTGTCTTCCCGGAAGCGAGCAGCACATGAACCCGCGCCGCCAGTTCCTCCGTCTCACCACGCAGGCGTGCTTCGAATGGTACCGGCCAACGCCGACGCGGCTGGCCGTAGAAAATCGCACCCTCGCCAATCTCCGCACCCAGCATCTCTTCCAGACACAAAGCCTGCGCGCACAACTGCACCTCGTCTCTCCTGTCCGGCTTGGGCCGCCCGCGCTTGTACTCTATCGGAAACACGCGCCACAACCCGGAACGCCCGACCAAGCGCACACAGCCGCGCTCCTTCGCGTCGAGCAGGCGAAACTCCACCATGTCCGCCTGCCCGCTGAGTCCCAGCCGCCGGGATTGGACGCGCAACCCGCGAGCCACAACGAGTCCCGGCCGGCCTTCGGATTCGGCGCCATGCACACGCTCGTGGAGCAGCTCGCCTTCCACCGTGAGCCAGTTCTCCGCCCACTGCTGCTCGATATGGATCAGCGCGCACTGCCGCTCGCAGAACGCCATATGCTGCAGCGCCGACAAGGCGACCAGTTCGTCCTCGGAGAACACGCGAGTCAAACCCCCAGGAAGCGCCCTGAATCAGTCAGTCCGGCTTCCAGCACTCCGGCCATGTACCCCAGCAACTCCGGATCGTACTTCAGCGTCCATTCGTAAACCTCGTCATCGATAATTGGCGCCAGACTGTACTCCCCAACCTTCGAACGCCGTACCCGAACGCTGCATTTCAGCAGGGCCAGCGGATCCACACGGTCATGACGTTTGAGTCTGTCGGCAAGCTCTTTGTCCACCACAGCCGTGACCGTGTTTTCGTCAATGACCTGATACAACTCGGCCACCTCCGGGAACTCCCGCTTATTCTCGGCATTCTGAATGTGCTCCGCCTTCTTCCCAAGTGCCTCCTCTTCCAGTTCCTTCTTCATCGCCATTGTGCACAGCTCGGCCGGCGGCAGCGCGTTCACATCGATGTGCTGGAAGCATCGTTCGAGAATCTTCGTCGGTGTCTTCAGCGCCGAATGTTCGGTGAATCCTCCGCTCCCGATCTTCAGAGAAACTGCGGCCAATACCGCCGACGTTTGTTCTGCTTCGCGATTCAGTCGTCCTCCAAGTTGCACCATGCTCGCCGTCGGACCCACTTCACGGACGGCGAAACGAAAATCAAAATCCAGACCGGCTTCAATACAACTCGTCCCGACGAGCGCCCAATCTCTGTCGGCTTGGTCATTGAGTTTGTCCTTCACTTTTTTGACAATCTCGTCTCGGTCCGCGGGCGCCAGAGCAGTGGAAAGATGAAATATCGCATGCCCAGCCTTCCGACACGCGTCCGCGAGAACCGCAGCGGATTGAACGGTATTCAGCACCACCACGCGCGGACCGGGCCGGCTCTTGTCGAAAACGTACTGCCCCAGCTCCGCGGGTCCCATGGGTGCCGGTTCCCGGACGTAGTGCACGCGTTGCAGTTCGGCTCCTTGGGCCTCTCTGCGGACGATTTCGGGAACCAGCTCCGGCAGGGGCTGTGGCGGGTCGATAATCCCCCTCGGCTCCCAGAAGCGCGCCAGAGATCCCGATGCCAGCACGATGTGGCAACCCCACTGTTCGGTCAACTCGCGCAGCCATAGCCACGTCTGTGGCCACAGCCACGAGGGAATCGCCGCGTGCGCTTCATCGATGAAGATCGCCGACCCCGGCAGTTCGTGCAACTTGCGCAAACGCGCGGGGTGGTTCGAAGCGAGCGTCTCGAAAAACTGAACGGCCGTTGTTACCGTTACCGGGCAATCCCACAGCGTTGCTAGCTGTCTCGCTTCCACCGATTGGTAGTCCGCCTGATGATGATGCGCCACGACCGCGCGCATCGGGTCTTCGCCGGCAAGCACCAGAGCCTTGCGGTACGTCTCTACCGATTGATTGATGATGTTCACGTAAGGAAGAACGACGAAGATGTGCCGCAAGCGGGGTTTGGATTCCTTCGCTGCGCGCAGAAGGTGAGCCATCACGGCGGTGGTTTTGCCTGTGCCAACCGGGCTGTCGCACGCGTAGAACCGGCAGCCGGGATCGGAGCGTTCCCTCAGCTCTTGATAGATCAGCTGACGAATGTCATTCCGCGCGGTGCGCTTCGAATCTCCCCCAGTGAGGCCCTCGACATACCGATCCAGCGCAGCCAGCCGCTTGTCCCATTCAGTCTGGGGCGGCTTGACGGAGACCTCGTTCCTGTAGTTCGTGGCCGTGTCCCCGTGGTCGGCGTCCACCAAGCACGACAATGCCAGCCGCCACGTCAGCCCGGACCATCGCGTCCCCGCTAACCGCCAGTTCCCAGCCTCCGCTTCCCGCCCCTTGACACACTCGAACAATGCGTGATGCAACTCTGCGTATTGGGGCAATCGTTCGTCGACGTGTCCGGCCACCCAGCCGTTCTCGGCTTCTGGCTCACGCCGCAGGCAGCGGCTGTGCCCAAGAAGCTCGGCGAAAAGATCGGGAAAACCGGCATGATGACTGTAAACAAGCGCCGCCGCCTCCGCTTGCCCGCGCTCCATCAGATACTTCACGCCCGCGTCTTCGTGGGGCACCGCCAATTTCTCGCGGGCGGAGGACCTCAAAACCGCCTGGTTCTTCTCGTCTACCTTGCCCAAGTCGTGCGAACGTCCGGCAAACGCCACGGCCTCCTCAAACTTCGAACGGTCTCCGATCCAGAACTGAGCGGCATCGCGAGCATATGTCCGAGCCATCTCCTCGACGGCTCGGACGTGCTTCTCATACTCCTGGGCCGGAATACCCTGCTTCGGTCGCGCGCTATGAGCCAACAGCGGCATATGCTTCCACCATCAGATCGCGCAACGGCGCGACCCTAGTCTGAAGCCCTTCAGGCAACGCTAGAGGCGCCTCATAGTCCTCCCAGCGCTTGGACGGCTCGTCAGGGCGCTCTCGCTTGCGCGGAGTCAGCGCCGCGATTAACTCCAAGTCGCTGGCCGAGCCGAGAGCCGACTTGTGCTCGACATACCATGCGTGCCGAATTTCCACTGACGCCCGTATGTAGGACGATGTCTGGGAGTAAGCCAGAGGAATCAGGTACTGGAGGACCTCGATGTCCCGTGCGGTGCATTCCGTTTTCCTCGCGGCCGATGCGTTCACAAAAAATGGCATTGTATATACGGCGTGCTCGACAACACGATACGCCAGCGGCGCCATACCGCGATCCTTCCCCGCTTGTACGCCGCTCTTGTTTGTTGTCGTCAGCCGCTCGATCGCTACAGGTGCAATAGACAACCCAAGTCCGAACTGAGCTACACCGGTGGCCAGATGTTGAGATACTTTCTTTTCAAGGAACGTGTTTCCGAACACGCGTGCGTCCCAGTACTTTGGCAGGAACTTGCCCTCGTTCGCCTCCTGGATCACCTTCTCTCGGTCCCGGCCCCGGCTCTCCAGAATCTCGAACTTGCCAGCGTCAAGACGCTGAGTGAAACGATCCTTGATGGTTTGCCAGGCAGGCCCATCCTTATCTTCAAGCAGATCTCTCAGCTTCCGCTTGAACGACACCGGCGAAATCTCCCCCCTTCTGTCCGGCCTGGTACGCGGGTCGCTCTCTCGATCCGGATCGCCATTTGGATTCGAATTGACTACTTCGATTACGAGCAACCCAGTTGCCCGCCGGATAATGTTCTCATTCTTGTCGCTCATGCCTCGTCTCCTTTTTCATCGGTCTGATCTCCTTCAGTCCTCGCATCGCGTACCAGATAGCCCAACAGCATCTCCGCCTTCTCGGCGTCGGTCAGCGCTCGTTCCGGCACACCGCCCTTCAAGCCATCTGACACCTCGGCCATCCGGCGCAGTACCCACCGCCCACCGCCGCCAGCGGGGTCGGTATCAGCCCAGGCCTTATAAACTCGCAATCGGTCGCACAGCATCGACAACGCCTGAACGGGATTCAATGCTGCCACGGCCAAGTGCTGGTTCCCCAAGAGTTGCGGTGGCACGTCGCCCTCTCTCTTCGCCTCGCAATAGCGCAGGTGCAATAAGTCCGTTAGGGACAAAAACCGTCCCAGCAGGAATGCATGGTCTTGCATGAATGCCTCCTTCCGTTCGCCTAACTTGTAAAGACAGACAGCCAGGATCGTACAAGCGTCCACGGCCGCCCTCCGCCCCAGCGGCGGCACATCCGCACCTGAGCCAAACCGCGCCAGCAAAGTACCCGCGCGTTCCAGCATAATGCGCAGAATTTCTCTCGCGGCTTCTTCCCGCACCGGGCTCTCTCCGAGAAACAGGTCATAGACACGTCCAAGCCCGCAGCCTGTAATTCCCTGTCTCTCGGTCCCGCCACGAATCCACAAGGATTTGGTCGCGCGCAGAACCTCGCCAGGAAACAGGCCCCGCGAACGGTAAAGTTCGGCCGGAGCGCCCTTTGTCTTCCCCGGCAGCCTCGCCGAGATCGCAGGTGTGTTGGCAACGCCCGCTCGCCACTCAGCCAGAGCCTCCCGGATCCTGGTCACGAAGTACCTGCGGTTGATCTCCACTTGAACCTGGCCCTTGCTGATCCGGTGCAGCACCAGTACCCGGCAAGTCCAGTCGCGTGTGACCGCCCCTTTGGCATCGAGAGCCTCGACGAGCGATGTCGCGGCCGATTCAAAAACCGTTTCCTTCTCACCCTCTCCGACCTCGGCAAGCACCTGCGCGAGTTCCACGTCGGTGTCTGCGCTTTGCTCGATGTAGGTAATGAGCAGGTCGTTCTTGTCTCCGCGCGCCTCGGGAACGCTTCGCCACGTCTTGTCGCGGCGCTCTTCCGAAGTTATCCAGACTGCCGCCCGATAGATGTCGCCCACCGTCTGCTTGCCCACCGGGCAGATCGCCGCTCCGATCAGACCATAGCGCCCATGGCAGCCAGTGTCCGGATTCATGGAGAACAGAAGGGTGTTGTCGATTACTGGGAATTTCACGGTGGGAAATGTCCCCGTCTCGACCGCCTGCTCTGTGCCCGTCAGCGCGCAAATGCCGCCACCGCCGCCGGCCTCCGGTTGCTGCGAAAGCACACGATGGTAGAGGGCCCCCATCCGTGCGTGTGCCACCCTTTCGAGATCGTCCTCCCATCGGCGCATCACATCAAGCACCAGAGTGACTTTCTCCTTCTTGACTCGTGAGGTCTTCCGGTCCACATTGCCGATCAGCAACGTCCCGCCGATTCCCTTCGGTGTATCGTGGCCCTTACAGATCTCGGCGATCACTCCGTCCCTGATCTCCTTGAGGAACAGGACAACGTTCAGATCGGCGCGCACCACCCGCTCAATCAGCAGATAAACAGCGGGCGCTTCGTGTCGATTCTCGCGAAACAGCGGCTGCAACTCGAGGGCGAACTCCTGTAGACGCGTCTTCAGTCTCCGGCCAGCGGCCTCAGAAATCCTGGGATCGGCCATCGAGCACAGCCGCACCAGGATTGCGGCTCGATCTTCAGCCGGAAGATCAGTCCTCCGCAGCAGTTCGCGCTCCGGGTTACCGGCCGCTACATCCCACAAAGGAGCTTCCAATTTCAGCGCAGGGAAGCTGTTTTGATTGTCTTTCTGCATCTTGAAGAGCCGAGAGCTGGCGTCCCAAGCCCGCAATTCGACTTCGGCGGCGTGCCCATTCTCATCGAGACTGGCAATCACAAAATCGCCCTTTTCCTGCGGCTTTACCCAGTCGTGTACCTTCGGGGGCGCAAGCCCAACCGCGCTGAGGCTCCTCGCAACCTCTTGCAACTCAGACAGCATAATCGAGCACCCCCTGTCGTATGGCCACGTTCTGACAGAACACTGGCGACACCTTGCCGTTTACTGGCTGGTCGAAAACTGCATGCAGCATCGAAGGAATTACCAGATCCACGCTCGTCTCAACCGCCGTCTGAGGCCGGAAAGGACCCACGTAGGACGGAACGAACTCCTTCCAGCCAAGGCACGGACAGCGATACCATTGCCCCTTCGCTAGTCGCCTCAGGAACATTTCTTGCAAGGCGTGAAGGTGATTGGTTCCATTGGGCGACCGTGTTGCCTCCTCCACCACGCCGTAGAGGCGATAACATACATCCACCAGGATCACGACCGGAAGTTGGTAGGAATCGCCCCCGCGGACCTGGTTCGCCTTGCGCAGCGGCCCTCCATAGTTCGTGACGTAGCGGTCGAATTGGATTGGTTTGCAGATCTCAGCACGGGTTGGCCGGATGTACGCACTCTTCATGCGCGCAATCGCTTCAAACATGCCTTTCGCCGCGGAGAAAGAGGGCGCGGGTGCCGATATTGCCGCCGAACCACTGTCAGGTCTTGTCCACATCGCTGCCGGTCCTGCGATCTCCATCTTCACTTCGTATTTCTGGGAAAGTGCATCGGTAAAGATCATGCACAAAAACTACTCTCCGTCAACCAGCATGTCAACGCAGGGTAAAAATATTCTTGACTCAGCAGGCTTTCCATGCTAAAGTCCTTGTATGAGCAAAGGAAACGAGCCGAAGACGCTTCAGGAAGCCATCCTGTACTTCTCGAACATGGACAACTGCATCAACTACCTTGCGGCCCATCGGTCGGAGTGGAAGAACGGCGTTGTGTGCCCGACGTGCGGCTCCAAGGACGTTTCCTACATGCCGACGCGGCGCGTGTGGCAGTGCAAGGGACGGCATCCGAAGTGCCAGTTCTCCGTAAAGGTCGGCACGATCATGGAGGATTCTGCCATCACCCTCGACAAGTGGCTTACAGCGATGTGGATGCTGGCGAACTGCAAAAATGGCGTCAGCAGTTACGAAGTTTCGCGTGATCTCGGAATTACACAGAAGAACGCATGGCACCTTCTCCATCGGATTCGTCTTGCGACTCAGGACCCTGTTACTGGCGGCAAGCTCGGTGGTGAAGTCGAGGTCGATGAGACCTTTATCGGCGGCAAGGCGCGGAATATGCACAAGGATGTTAAGGCGCGCCGGATTCAGGGACGCACCGGGCCAGAAGGAAAAGCTATCGTTGCCGCCGTTCTGGAACGCGGCGGAAAGGTTCGTGCGAAGGTCGTAGACAAGCGCCGCAAGCACCAGCTTCAATCGCTGGTACGTGAGCACGTCGAACCCGGCTCCGCACTCTACAGCGATGCTCTGAAGTCCTACGATGGGCTGGGCGTGGACTACGCCCATCAGGTGATCGATCACGCTGTTGCCTACGTGGACGGCACCGTACATACGAACCATGCGGAAAATTTCTGGTCGTTGCTCAAGCGGGGGATCAATGGCACCTACGTTTCGGTTGAACCCTATCACTTGTTCCGCTATGTGGACGAACAGGCTTTCCGCTACAACAACCGCAACGATATGACGGATGCGGATCGTTTTGACGCCTTGGTAGGAAACATTGTCGGCAAGCGTCTGACGTCGAATGAACTGACCGGCAAGGTGGGGCAAATACCGTCGGTCAACTAATGCTGTTGGTCGCTTGCCTCGGGGCCGTCGGAAGGCTGCCTGACCTTCCGTTTCGGCCCGCGCCGATTCGGATTGGCATCCACCTGTCGTCGATACTCTGCCAGACGTTCCTTGATGACGCTGTGCGGAACCGAGAGCACCTGATCCACGAGAGCCGTGAAGCGTTCGTACTCGGCTGAGTATTTCATCCATCACCATCGTACCATCGCTATTTGGTCCTTTTGTGTCGAGCGTCCCACTCCGTCCGGAGAGAGTCGATTTTGCCGCGTCTGACAAGTTTCATGTGATCTGCGACGATCCTTTTGCTAAGATCACTTACCCATCGCATGTCTCGCATTTTGTCTCGGTAGTCAAAATCATCGCCGAAGGGGTTAATTTCATCATTCAAGTCCTCCACCATGTCGTCGATGATCCGGCGAATACATGCCCGGAAATCTTCTCGGTTGTTCACATCCCGTACAAAGTTCTTGGGGGTCGTCAACACCTCCTGCGATTCAGGGTCTTTATCGAGCACGCATCTTACGCAGTACATCAGAAAGTACCGCGTCAACACATACCGAGCGCACAATGCGTTAGTTATACCCGCTGATGCGGTCTCGATGGCATCCATGATTACCTGACAAAGTACAATCCGATCAGCGGTGACCTCAGGTCGCCCAAACAGATCATTATGCTTGTCTTCGAATACCTGATATCGCCTGTGCGTAGCCCACGGTTCCTTCGCATCAAATGCCATGAGATAAAGCCCTGCGTCTTCGTTCTTGATTCTGATGCCGGGGTCCAGTGCTTCGCCCCGCTTAATCTCGAAGCTGTACTGCCCTGGATAGTGAAGCCGGAACTCGTTCTGTAGACGAATTTGTAACGGGTTGTTGGCCATGAAGTCGCGGGCTTTAACGCCGTTCTGATTATTTGAGAACTGCGTTACTGTAGAGGCAAGACTGGAGTGTTCGTCTAGCTGGATGAACTTTGTGAGGATTCTTAGCTCATCTGTTAGCGACCCTTGATTCTCAAACAGAGCAGTGAGGCTTTGGCATCCATTAACGACGTAGTAGCCTTTTGTGGTAATCCTTCGTGGGGAAGCGGTTAGCTTCCGAGCAATTACGGTCACGCCATTATGGAACAGCGGGAAAAACTTGTGGAGAGATTTGTCTTTGATGCTCTTAACTATGTCCTTATTGACGCCGGTCTGACCAAGGGGACCACGGACGTTGAAGGCGAACAACGATTGATCAGCGATCCCGCTCAACTTGACAAGTTCGCTCGCGCGTACTGGCGCTATCAAAGCTTTGGTCTGAGCGTTTACGTTGTACTTGGTCACTGCATATCCGCCGATGTCAAACTTCGCTAGGGGGTGAGTAGGCAGTTCACGGGAATCCGAGATATATGTGGCCTCAAGTTGCTTCTTGCCAATGAATGCAATGCTGGGAGCAGATCTGAGATAGTTTCTTCCGTTCGCGTCGATATCGAGATTGGACACAAACTCTCCACGGACGGCATAGGTGCCGATCTTCGAGGAGAGATCGCTACGCTTAATCAAGGCCGCAATCTCGGCCTTACCTGCCCCGCTGACAAGATTGCTGATGGTCGCCTCTGTTTCGAACTGCTTTAGGGTTCCCGCAAATGTGCGCAATTGCGCATCGCCCTGTTTCTTCTTCGGATCTTCAGTGATTTTCGATTGAAATATGGTGATGGTCAGATCTCCATCGTTGACCCATATTCCATCGACACCTTTATCATTGGCTTTGTCACAGACCGCATCTACCGCCTCACTCTCGTGCAGGCGATAGTAGTTCTGTAGATACCAGATGAGGAACGCTGCGCTATCCGTGCGCTTCGGCGCACGCTGTGCGGAGATCAGATCGAGTAGATTCGGGTAATCGACGTTAATCATGACGGCAACTCCGCCCTCATCGCGGATTCCCCATCGTGACGGTGTATCCAGCGGGTAGGGCAGACTCAGCATACGCCCTCCCTAGCTGCTGAGTCAAGAATATTCTCGCCCAACGCAGGAGTGAAAACGGCCGGGCGGTTTATTAAGTCCTAGCCTGAGGTTGACCGACCGGACTGGCGTGCTGACAGAGCCTTAATCCACCTGTTGGCAACGGCAAAGTTCAGCAAATTGCATCGGGATTGAGGCGGGGCGAGCAATTGCTGGCTTGGTGATGCACGCGTAGCACGCTGAACAGCGATATTCGGCAATATCGGTAGGCAACGCAAACGGCTTCCAGGGAGCCGGCGCGCCCACACGGCCCCAACGTTTCGCGCACAGTTGGCCCACGTTGCGCCCCAAAACGGCAGGTTGGCCCGTTCTGCCAGACAGGCGCGTGGCGCAAAGCCGGGGAGCATTGCCGCTCAAAACGTCAGGACCAGGAATTGTTCCAGACGCTCAGAAGGGCTACACTACGGGCAGAAGCATGAGAATTGAGACGCGCATCCGCAAGCTGGAAGCAAAGATGATTACGGACCCGATCATCCTGCACTTCGCCGACGGCACCACGCGCGAGCTTTGCTGCCGAGGGACCTATCTGCTGAGCTTGATGGGCCACGTATGCCAGGGAGAGGATCTCAGCCCCCGGCAGGCCGAGCAATTGGATCTGGTCCTCCGGTCCGTGTGGGCCGAGGAACCGGGCGGCGCGCGCGTGACCGAGATGGTGCGTTGCCTCCTGCCTGCGCTAGAGGAAGGACGTGCGGCTGATTCTGTCTCGCGACAATCACTCAAATAAGCGTCAGTGCTCTTCACACACTTCACACGGTTCACGCGGTTATGCCTAATCTGTTTTTGGATTCAAGAATCGGTCCAGAACACTTCTTCCCGCGCGTGAATACAGAATAGAGCGAACCCCGTTAACCGCGTGAACTCTGTGAAGCTACTCACTTTCCACTTCAAGCGGGCCAACCCCCACGTAACACCATGACAGCCTGCCGTTTATCGTGCGCTGACGCTTCTCCACCGTGGGTCGCAACAGGGCGATGGCGCGGCCGAGAGCCGTCTTGCTCAGGGTCGGACGGCCTTTGGCAACACAGTCGTTGTTGTAGTCCCGCCAGAGTTGGTCGAAGGGGATCAGTGCATCGGGTTCGGGGACCGTATTGCGGTCGAGCCAGACGGCAAGCGGGTCGGTAGTCTGCCGGAATTCATCCATGGCCCGCCGACTGGATTCACTCTCGCTGAGCCCGTTGGCTCGGATGGATGCGAGGGCCTCGAGCGCCTTGTTCAACACACCGCTGAGTTCAGCGGGGTCGGACAGCATCGCGTCCAACTGGTCGCGAGGCAGCCTACCGGGGTCGCCGGCGCGGAAGACCCGCTCGAAGGGGACAACGACCCACCGGCGGAAGAAGGCCGATGATGCATCCTGGCTCTTCGGTGGATGGTTTGCGGAAAACACCAGGCGCGCAAACGGGACGAACTCAAAGGACTCTTCGAACTTGCGCTCGGCCAGCAAAGCATCGCCGCCCGTGATCGCCTTGAAAATCGATGTGCTGGAGAGGTCCTCGCTGGGCAGGTCAGGGCAGATATTCGCCAGCTTGCCGACCAGCCGCGCGACCGAGAAGCGGTCGTTTTCCAGCCGGTGCAGGCTGATGGCAGCCACATTCTGCCGCCCAATGAACGACAGAACCGCGCGCAGATAGGTGGACTTCCCATTCGCACCATCGCCCATCAGCAGGATCGCCTTCTGAATCGACGTGTCCGGGGTCATGAGCCAGGCCGGGATTTCCCAGGCGATGGCCTCCGAATCGGCCGGGAAGACTTCGCCAACGAACTTGTCCCAGGCAGGGCAACACGCCGCGGGGTCGAACTTCACGGGCAACTGAACCGGTGACAGGAAATCCGGCGAATGTGGTGAGAGCGTTCGAGCGTTGACGTCCAGCAGGCCGTTCAGCACATTGACGACACCGAGTCTGGGCTTCTCCCACAGCAGGGGCGCATCGACCTCGGTGTATTTCACCACCTCCTCGGCCTTGTGGCTGCTCCATTTTGAGGACAGCCGCATGCGCTCCAGAAGCCGTTTTACCTGCTCGCGAACAAAGGAGGCACCATCCGGGTGATAGCTGCCGCCGCGGAAGATGTACAGTCGCCCGCCAGCGTCGCGGGCAAACCGATGCCTACCGGAGATTAGCTCCGCAATCTGATAAACGCTGATGTCGCCAGCGTCTGTCGGGTTCTCGAAGTCGGCGGCCTCCAGCAACTCCAGGACTTTTTCGGGTCCGACGTTCGCCAGCAGATCATCGATTCCTTTCCCCTGAGCGATATCCCAGTTGACGAAGGCGACTTCTGCACCACGGGTCCGCAGTTCGCGTGCCAAAAGGCTTCTGGCGACCGCAACCTGCTCGTTGGTATCAGCGTCCGCGTCAAAGGCGATGGTCACGCGGCGGCTTCCCCAGACGATGAGGTTCAGGTCCGGGATCACGCCCTTCACGTCACGTCGGTCCCCGTTTGGTCCCGTGGTTTTGCCAACCGTGCCGCGCCAGGTCCAAACGCCGCCCAACCCCAGCGGCAGGAATCGCTGACTGCTCGATTCGTAGTTCGCCAGGCGCCAGAGTGCGAGCGTCTTGAATTCACCTTCGGTCACAATCACCGGGGTGGTGACCGCATTCAACAACTCCGAAGCAAGGCCTGGAACGAAGTAGATCATGTTCCCTCGGCCGGGCGGAGACAAGTACTTGCCGCGCTCCCTGGGTCTGTTGTCTTTGTATTCTATGTCGGGGTGATCGCGACGTAATCGCCACTCGCGTACGCGGGACTCGCCGGGGAAAAAGTATGGGATCGCCAGCCCCTCGTAAGAGGCATAATCATGTCGGCCGACGAGGAGGCGGCCAGTGTCGGAATCAACGCGCCGGATCCTCGCGGCGTTGGCGAGATCCTTATCGATCCATCGCCGGACGAGGTTGGCGTAATCTGCGTCGGAGAGCGCGACGCCGGTTTCATCATTCACCGGTGGCTGACTATTGCGTGTAGCAGTCTGCTCAACGGCCTTGCGGTCGGCCGGGGGGACGGCGCTGTGTACTTTGGCAGCCATCTATCGCGGCATCCCCGCCGACTCCGCGGCTTCGGGCTTGACCTCCTGTCCATTCGGCGAGCAGCATGGGCAACACGTCGGGCAGAAGAGGTCGCGCAGCCTCAGCGGCGAGTGCAGGACGTCGGGATGGCAGCCGCACTTCGAGCAGAGCGCGGAAATGCGGTTGTGGCTCATGCGCAGGCAGTCCTTCGGTGACAGCTCGGGTGGGGATGCGGGCCTCTTGGCGCTCATTGGCGACCGCCGAGACGGCGAGCGATGCGCGGCTGGAGCCCGGCGTCCGCGAATGCGGTGCGGAGGTGGCGCATCCGCTCGTAAACGGTGGACCGTGCCATGCCGAGAAATCGGCTCGCCTCGGTCGGTGTATGTTCAATCAGCGCGCATGCGAGCTGCTGATCGGCGACACGCAGAGTATCGAGGACTCGGCCAACATCTGAGCGCAAGTCGATTTGTTGCGCCCCCGCGCACCCACTGGAGTACCGGTCGGTGTCCAGTGGTTCAAACCGCAGCCGACAAAGGCGTGCGCGGTGCAGCGAAACCATGCGCGCGGACACTACACGTTCGATGAAAGTCCGCAAAGACGCACGGGTCGGATTGAAGTGCGGGAGTGCCCGCCAGCACGCCATCAGGCCCTCTTGTTGGAGGTCCTCGCGGTCAGCTGGGGGGACCACACCGCTGGCCACCGCTGCACGCGCCCGGGCGCCGACGACTCGAAGTGCCAGAGGATGGACCTCCTCGAACGTGGTCTCACGCATCGGCGCACCCCGGGTCATGGAAGTCCGGCTGGCGCTCCACCTCAACCATCAGCGCAAGGCCGTGATGGACCTCGATGGTACGGATCTCGCCGTCGCCCAGCTTCGCCACGACGTCCAGCAGGTCGATTGTCTGTCGCTTCAGCAGGAAGTCGGCGAGCGCAGCTTCCGGCCGGGGGGCGTTGTCGCCGCCCATCTTCAGCTTCTGGACGATGCGGGGCGGCGGCTCGAAGACCGGCATACCTCCCCTGACTTGTAGCCCTTCAATGCGGCCGAAATTGATCTGCTGGAGGAGTCCAACGAGCCGGGCTTGTGGTTCGGTGAGAACGGACTTGGCGATTGGGTAATCCACACGGGCACTCCATCTGTAAAATCAAGGAGCTCCCCAACGCGACACATGGCGGGAATTGCAACCTCTGCCGTTCCTCGCGTCTCATCCCGAGCGCCGGGGCAACTGCCTTCAGCGTTCACTTTGAGGCAGCAACAAAGTGTGCCGAAAGTGTCTCGGGAGAATCGAAAACTTGGGTTCTGCAGGTCGTTGAATCTTGAGGGAAATGGGTGTCCACGGTGAGCCGCTAGCGGCTGGCACATCGGCGCGGAACGCGTCGAGAGACTCTCGTGAGACTTACCCTGCCGTGTTCAGAGGATGTCGGCGCACCCAATTGATCCGATATCGTATGTGGGCTGAGGTCTTTTCGCGGTCAGCAGACTTTCCAGCCCCGTCAACCGCGTCGGCAATTCCCTCCCAGGTTTCCACGATCTCGCGCCAGTACGTCGGCAGGGCTGCGCCAACGCGATGGAGTTCCCGACAAACATCAGGGAGCTTCTCCATCCACCCTTCCCCAAATCCCGCGACGGCGGTGGCGACCTTCCGATGATCTGACGCGTTTGCCGGGAACCCTCGGCCCCTACGGCTTGCTTGCGCAACGCCGACTGCTGCGGGCGAAACTATGCCGGCCAGGGAGTTCGGGGGACTCAGAGTTTCTGGACTTGAGCCGCCCCGCCACTTCTCGCCGCGTCGGTAGGCCGTAATGATCTGGACCGTACGATCCGTGAACTGACGATCACAACTCGTGCATCGGTATTCGTCATCTTCCTCCAGCGCTACCTGATATTCCGAGCGAAGCACCGCCATTTGACAGTGCGTGCACTCGATCATTTCAACGCGGTCGAGAACTCCCGCCTGAGCGAACATATCGAGGGCGGAGCGCATTTGATTCGGATCGCTGGTCAGGTAGCTCGCCAGGTCGTCTGCACGGATAACCTCCGCTGTTCCCATTGCCCGCAGCTGGCAATCGAGTTTCTCCAGGACACCAGCGAGGTCCGGGTGCTGCTCAGCCAAGCGCGCGCATTCTGTGAAGAACATACCTCAACACGTCCTCCGTGTTCGGCGTGGGGAAGTTGACACGGGATTTCGCGCCAACGATGATTACGTGCACTTCGCCCGTCAGAGGGTTGACGGCTGGTCCGGGCTTAACGCCCGACAACCAATAGAAGTTGCCGAGGTGGCCGACACCGTTCTTCCGCACACTCTCCATGGCGTCGTCGATAAACTGCTCGCCGAGCACGGAGGCCCGTGGACTTGGACTGCGTGCCGAGACCCGCCTTCCCTGGAGCGACCGATAGTCGATTCCGTGAGAGCGCGCCTCGGCCTGACCATTTTTCTCGATTTCGTGAAGCCTGTGGATCACCGGACGGAGATCTAGGTGAGTGAACTGCTTGATGTCGAGCCAGGGACTGATGAGTCTAGTGAACTGCTCAGCGAGTCTCTCGTAATCTCCGTCCTCTTGTAACTGGGTCATCTGGAGCACCGCTACATTGGCGTTCAAGTCCCATTCGAAGGCCGTGAGCGTGCGCGTCAGGTGGTGTACGTAAGCCTTGAGGGTGATCTTCTCGCCGTTCTCAGATTCCTTTTCTTCGTCGTGCTCCTCCGCTCGCTCTGTGTATTCCCGCTTCTGGACGGCCGTTACGCGCAACATTCCATTCGCATGCGTGACAGAGGAGAGCGTGAGCTTCTCTGGGAGGATCAGCGGAAGCGTAGCGTTGAAGAGCCTCCCAAGACGGTGTCCTTTCAAGAGACCCTGTACGTGGTCGGGGTCCTTCCACGCCTGCACATCGCCCAGGGGTCCCCGGTAGAGGAAAACGTGCTGTTTCCCCCAAGGGGCCAAGGAGTCGAGGAACGCCACCAGTCTTTCGTATGTGAGGTCACCACCGTCGAGAGCTTCCTGAAGTCTCTCGCGGAGGTCCTCCTTTGTTCCAGACCTGGGCAACTCGGCCTTCTTCAGGAAGTCCTGGACGTGCGTCTTCCTGAGGGCTAACACGAAGTCGATTAGCGCCTGTTGTTCTTCGGCACTGTACTCAGGCGGACTGAGCAGCCTCGGACTGTGCTCGTCGGGCATACGAATCCCCTCCTTCAGCCGAGGACCGTTGCCGTGGATTCGATCATCACCGATCCGGCCCGAGCCTCCCAATCCACGGGTACCTTGGCCTCTCTTCCCTTAAATGCTACCAAAGAACAGGAAATTACGGATTTGTTTTAGGAAATCCTGGCGGACACTTTCGGCCTCCTGCGCGTAGATAGTAGGCAGCAAGCCACCGGATAGCGCGGCGACCGCAAGGCGGAACTCGTTGTTGGGGGCCGGAATATTACGGCCATGCGAGAACACCGCGCCTCAATTGCTCCGCGAACGGTCGACCTGACGCAGGTGCCCGCAGTACCCTGGGCGTGGGTCGATGAGCACGTTTACGCCGCCATCCGTGGATGCAGCGTGAAGGTGCTGCAGAACGAGCGGCGCCTGAACATCGGATGCCCGTTCCGGCGCGTGAACGGCACAACGATCCGATACAAACTCGGGGACATCACGGCGTTCATGGAATCGCAACCCGGCGGCGGTGGAGCTGTGAATCCGAGCGAGCCCGTGGGTCGAATGCCGGGCCGGCCACGCCGCTCCTCGACTTGACTTTGCCAGGCGACTGAAGTGACCAATGGTGACGAGCTGAGGCTGGCCTGCAGGGCCAACAGGCAACGATGAGCGTCTTCAAAAACGGCAGGCTCTATCACTACGAGTTCAAAGTGGACGGGCGCAGGTACCGTGGTTCAACCGGCACCGCGAACAAATCCCAAGCGATCTCGGTGGAGCGCCGCCAGCGGGAGCGGCTGGAGAAGAGCTACAGCCAAGTTATCGAAGAGGAAGCCCGCGAACAGCAGCGAAAGACGATCCAGCAGGCGGCAGACGAGTTCTTGGTCGAATACAAGGCCAAGCACGAATCGCCTACGTTCGCGGTGTACGCTCTCGGACACGTAACAGACCACCTCGGCAAGAAGCTTGTCGTGGAGATCACGCCGACGGTGGTGAAAGGCTACCAGACCGCTCGGCTGGCGGAGAAAGCCGGTCCGAAGAGCATCAACAACGAAGTGCTGCTGCTGTTGAGGCTCTGCGGCGACCAGGGCGATCTGATCCGGGCGAGGTTGCGCCGCGAGAAAGCGATGAAGCTCGCGACCCCACCCTCGCCGGGGCGCGCCTATACCGCAGACGAGAAAGCGCGCATGCTGGCGGAAGCCCAGAAGCTGCGCAGCAGGAACATCTACCCCGCGCTTGTTGTGGATCTGAACTGCGGGCTTCGCGACAAGGAACTGCGCGAACTCCGGTGGCAGCAGGTCGATCTCGTGCACAAGAAGACGTTGACGGTGGGCAAGTCGAAAACGGCAGCCGGCACGGGGCGTATCATCCCGCTGAACGAAATCGTCCTGACGGCGCTTCAGGCACACGCGGCATGGTATGTGAAGCGGTTCGGCGAGTGCAAGCCTGAGTGGTGCGTCTTTCCCGCCGGGAGAGGGCAGCCGAACGATCCTACCTCCCCGGTGACGACGCTGGGGACGGCGTGGACGAAGGTACGCGAGAAAGCCAACGTAGTGGGGCGCTGGCACGATAACCGTCACACGCTCGTGACGGAACTGGCCGAGTCGGGCGCTGGCGACGAGGTGATCATGAGCATCGCCGGGCACGTCTCGCGGGCTATGCTCTCGCGCTACTCCCACGTGCGGATGGAAGCGAAGCGCCGCGCCCTCGATGAAATCGCGGCGCGCCAGCGCGAAGCCGATGCAGCGCGCCTGAGGGACACCCAACGTCAGCAGCAGCCTGCGGCGGTCTCCTCATCACTTGCGGTTCAATAATTCGCGATTCACGACGACATCGTTATAGTCTTGACCGGAGTGATTACTCGTTGTACAGTTAATATAGATGCGGCGTTTGCTTAGTCGCGGCCTCCTATCTTACCGACGCTCAGTCGGGCAGTCTTGGTGTCTCTCACTAAGTCTGTCATTTCCCTGTAAATCCATTTGCAGTTGAACCCGGAAGGCTCGGGTAATTGGTATCCCACTGGTCTGCTAAGCCAGGGTCCCTCGGGACATAGGCGTTCGAGTCGCCTGCCTTCCGCCAGATCTTTGACAATTTGCGATTGGGCAGTTGGCTGAGAGGCTGAAAGCGCCGGGCTGTAGCCCCGGATTCCCTGCGGAAACTCCAAGGTTCGAATCCTTGACTGCCCACCAACGTTCGGGTGGCGCAATCCGGTAGACGCATGCGGTTGAGGACCGCATTGTTGCGAGTTCGAATCTCGCCCCGAACACCACAGGCTCGTAGCCCAACCAGGCAGAGGCAACGCGCTCAGACCGCGTCCAGTGTCGGTTCGAATCCGACCGAGCCTACCATGTGCGCCCGTAGTCCAACGGCAGAGGCAGCCCGCTCAAAACGGGCACAGTGCTGGTTCGAATCCAGCCGGGCGCACCAGATGCCCCGGTTGCCGATGGTGAGGCCAGCGGATTCCAAACCCGCGATTGGGTGTTCGAATCACCCCCGGGGTGCCATGCGCCGCAACAGCAAGTGGCGAGCGGCCGAGCTGCAAACTCGGCGTGCGCGGTTCGAATCCGCGGCGGCGCTCCAGATTTCTCGCATGCGGAGGAGTGGACGAGTTGCTAAAGTCACCGGTCCCGAAAACCGGCGTGAGGCCCGCAAGGGTCCACCGGGGGTTGAATTCCCTCCTCCTCCGCCAATCAAGTTCGCGCTTTCGATGGATCGAAGTGAAGAGCACATTAAAGTGCTTGAACTTTGTTGCCGGAGTAGTTTAGGATGTAAGTGCGTGATACACGTATTCCAATTCGGCACCGAAGTCACAGGTACGCAGAGGCGCATCAATCATGATGCGCGCGCGGTGACCTGACCGTCTTGGAATAACATTCCGGTTTCAAGAAGGGGCGGCCACCAAAAATGGCCGCCCCTTTTGTATTTTGGGCCAGTGATTTGAGGTGTTTTGTCTAACTTGTTTCCCGATGGAGGCGAGGCGCTACAGGTGTGTTTGAACGCAGCTCTTTGACAACTGAATGAGCACCACAAGAAGTGTGAAGCAGGCGGACGTGGTATATAGGGTGTGCCCTGGGCCTCCAACCCAGAGAAGAGATTTCGATTATCTCCGTCCGCTCCATAGTTTCGCGGGCGTGGCCCATTGGCTGGGCATCGGATCGCCTGTCCGATCAACGGAGTTCGATTCTCCGCGCTCGCTCCATGCCGGAGTAGCTCAAGTGGAAGAGCGCCGCACTCGTAGCGCGGAGGTCGGGGTTTCGAATATCCCCTCCGGCTCCAGCCGATGTAGCTCAATGAGAGCAGTTGCACGGTAAGCAACCGATGAGCGTTCGATTCGCTCCATTGGCTCCAGAATCCCGGGCCCTGTAAGCATTGAAGGCGATGCGCCGGACCTGTAATCCGGAAAAGCCAGTTCGAATCTGGCACGGGGCTCCATAGAGGTGAAGCTCTCCGGGCGAGCAGTCGGCTGATAACCGACCGGGAGATAGTTCGATTCTATCCACCTCTACCAGTTTCAGTGCGGATAAGTGAACCGGTGTCACGCGAGGCTCATAACCTCTGAAAGTCCGTTCGACTCGGAAATCCGCAACCATGGGTACGTCGTTCAACGGGAGGACCGCTGGCCTGCACCCAGCAAATGAGCGTTCGATTCGCTCCGTATCCACCAGATTCAGCGGGATCGCCTACGTGGTCATGGCGTCTGGTTGAAGCCCAGATCATCTCCGTTCGATTCGGAGTCCCGCTACCAGATGTGGCCGTGGCCGAGTGGCTCAGGCGACTGACTGTGGATCAGCCCACGAGAGTTCAATTCTCTCCGGCCACCCCATCTTGCTCACCGTGCGGCGGGGGAGAGCAGGCAACGCGCAGCGGAGTTGTATGGTCCGCGAACGCCGCGACTTTTGTGGGACGTAGTTCAGCGGCAGAACGTGGGCCTTTGGAACCCAATGTCGATGGTTCGAGTCCATCCGTCCCAGCCATTGGCCGGTAGCTCAACTGGCAGAGCGCTGCGCTCTGAACGCAGAGGTTCGAAGTTCGACTCTTCGCCGGCCAGCCATTTTGCCCCGTTCGTCCAACGGAAAGGATCGAACGCTACGAACGTTCAGATCGCGGTTCGAATCCGCGGCGGGGTACCAGTTTTCCGCCCGTCGTTCAGGGGAAAGGACACAGCGCTCCGAACGCTGAAACCGCCGTTCGAGTCGGCGCGGGTGGACGAGATAAAGGGCGCGTCTTCCAGTGGCCAGGATGGGGCACTGTCTATGCCTCGACGGGAGTTCAATTCTCCTCGCGCCCGCCAGTTTGTGAGGCTGTGGGCAAGATGGATTAAGCCACCTGATTCTCAGTCAGGAGATCGTCGGTTCGAATCCGACCAGCCTTACCAAACGGCGCAGAGCACGAACGGATGAGTGCCCTGACTTTCAATCAGGTGATAGTGGGGTCAGCACCCACCTGCGCTACCAGTTTTCGGGTTCGTCGCTCACGCTGGCCGAGCACCTGCCTCTTAAGCAGGACTTCGAGAGTTCGATTCTCTCCGAACCCACCAGAATTGACGGGTGGCAGAAAGGTAATGCGCGCGGCTGTTAACCGCGTCCGTGCTGGTTCGAGTCCAGCCCCGTCAGCCAGTTTTGCCGCAGGGGAGGCCGGAGCCTCAAGCCCGCTTATAACGGGTCGCGCCTGATTAGCGCCTGGATCGTGGATCGACACCACGCTGCGGCACCATGCCAGGGAGGTTCGCTGGTCGCGGACGCCTCTCCTACAAAGAGGAACAGTTGAGTTCGATTCTCAGCCCTGGCACCATTTCGGGGTCATCCGTCAATGGCGCAGGCAACCAGCCTTTTAAGCTGGAAATCTCGGTTCGAGTCCGAGTGGCCCCACCAGTGTTCCCGTCGTCCAACGGACAGGACTACTCGGTCCTAACGAGTCAATGCCGGTTCGAGTCCGGCCGGGAATCCCAAATGTGGGCGCGTCGTCCAACGGAAAGGGCCTCAGGTTTCTACCCTGAAGATGGCAGTTCAAGTCTGCCCGCGCCTTCCATGATGTCGCCAGTCACGGGCACCGGATCAGCCGCGCGAGGAAGCAAGGAGCACTCGGGGAGTACCCCCAGAGTACCCCCAGTTTCCCCCAGTTGGCGGCCCACCGGACGTGTAAATAGCGTATTTTCAACGCGAAGCGGCTACAACCGGCCTTGCTGTTAACCGAAGGGTTGTAGGTTCGAGTCCTACCTGAGGAGCCAATTTCCTTCAAGGAGTGCTGGCCGGTTGCGTAGCGCTCGAACATACATCGGATGATGGGCGCCCGAGCGGGGTTCGGTGCGATCGTCCGTTTTCCGTCCGGGCCCAGCAGCAATCGTCGTCGTGTGGTGTTGGGCCTGTCGGTGTCGGGAACTCCTCGAACTCGCCGCCTATGCGTGGCCAACTTCCGGATCGCCGGCCATTCTGGGGGGGATGAACGATTCGGCCCACCGACGGCGGCTGTTTAGTCCTCGAGGTGCGCCAGTCCAGCGGTCTCGGCCCAAAGGCGCCGAGCCATCGTGTCGTCTTGCGCATCCCGGCTCGGTTTTGTCGGGCGGCACTGGTGGAAGTATTCGCCCGTCACCGTGGCTACCTCGGGTGAGGACGCTAGGAATACCAACGTTTCCGCGCCCCGTTGCGGGGAAAGGGCGAAGTGCTTGGCAACGCGAACTCCAAAAGAGATGAGTCCGCCAGTCCGATCACCGAACCGAGTCGCCACAAAGCCGGGATGCAGCGAGTTGGCCGTCACGCCCGTGCCGGCCAGCCGCCAGGCGAGTTCGCGGGTGAAAAGGATCGTGCACAGCTTCGAGCGGGCATAGACCTTGAACCCAGGTCCGCCGTAGCGGAGTGTCTCCAAGAGGTTGCCCCGATATGCTTTGGCAGACTGCAGGTCATCGAAATCGAGAGTGGCCAGCTCGTGCGCGTCCGAAGCCACATTCACTACTCGCGCCGGCACCGATGCCAGGAGCCGCTCTCGCAGACAATGCGCCAGGACGAAGCAGGCCATATAGTTCAATGCGAATGTGCGCTCCAGGCCGTCTTCGGTGAGTTGCCGTGTGCCGAACATGGCGCCCGCATTGTTGATCAGGACATCGATTCGCGATTCGGCTGCGGCGATCTCCGCCGATACCCGCTTCATTTCGCTTAGCCGCGAAAGATCCGCATAGTAGATGCTGTGAGGCGCGGCAGCCGGGCAGTCACCCAGCCGCTTCATGGCCGCCTCGCCGCGCGCAGGATCACGCGCAATCTGGACGATCCGCGCGCCCATGCTGGCCAGGCTCTCGGCTGCCGCCTGGCCAATGCCGGACGTTGCGCCGGTGATCACTACGACTTTGCCGCACATCGCTTGATTCACTGTGTTTCACACACTATCGCATGTTTTCGAGACGCGGGAGCGCCCGACTCCCGTCCGCTCATCACCGAGGGTCTACTTGCCGTTGCGGGTTGGCTGTCGATATCTAGCTGGCAGGCGCGTGGAGCTGGATTCGCCATGTCGTGATTCTGCCTGGACCACGCGCGATCCGGAAGTTGCGCTGGCTCCTGCGGCGAGTTCGAGACGTGTCCGGACTGGGTGCCCACGATGGACAAGCGCCGGCGGTGCGCTCGAATCGCCCTGAAAACAATAGACGTCTGCCGGTTCGATCAGAGAGTCAACTGAGCCGCAAAAGTTCGAAACGTGTCCAGACTGGGGAGCCACCCAATTCACCGTTTTCTTAACTTTCCTCTTTTGCTTCTTCAAGTTGCCGGTTTGAACGCCCGTGAGGTCCCCAGATCGGACTCGAACTCTTCGCGCTTCGGTGGAGGAATCGATCACCGCAGCAGAGGGGCGTCCGCGGGGTTCCAGGGAACCAGGAAAGGCCGAACGAACTCGCGCCGGACGCGATCGAGCGGTTCGCCGCGAGTCTCGATCTCCTCCAGGCGGTGTGGCCTGAGTCCGGCCTTGTGCGCCCAGATGAAGGTCGAAATCTCGTCGGGCTCGAAGCCCATGAGGCTTGTCGCCACCATATCCGTGGCCAGCGGATTCGTGCCAGCGACGATGGTCTCCATGGGAACCTGGGTTCCATCGGTCGGACCGTTTCCTTCCATTGCCGAAGAGCCATCGATCACCACCAGGCCGAGCTTGTTCGCGCGCACCATGTCTACGATCGGCGCCGCAGTAGCGGAGGGCTCGATCTTGGACGCCATGTCGTGCATGTTGCCGCGTAGCGCCTGATAGATTGCACCCGGGTAAAGACCGATGACATTCTTCATGCCCAGCGTGACCCCGGCCAGAACGTGGGTTTTCATCATGGGCACCGAGCAAAGCAGGTCGGTCTCGGTCAGTGATCGATGTAAGGTCAGCTTATCGAACAGCAACGCGTTAGGAACATTCACCTCTACCAGATCGCCGGTATGAAGATTCACCAGCGGAACCTTTTCAGTCTCGCTGAATTCGCTATAGCCCAGCTCGTCAAAGACGCGCTTCTGAAGGCCGTTGAGCAGATCTTTGTTGGAGGTGCGGAAGGTCTGGTCGTTGCGTACATTGAACGGCGCCGCGGCCGCCGAGCCCTCGCCGATGGAAATATCCTTGTGCGCGCTTCGCATCAGCCGCACGAGCGCTCGCATCACAGGCAGCTTGGTGGTGGCCTCGGGAATCGGCGCGACCAGATTGGGCTTGAGCATGATGCGCTCCTTGCCGCGAGTGATCGCCGCTATACCGCCTAGCAGCTCTACGGCCTCTTCCACGGCGGCTTCTATATTCCCCTTGCGGATCCTGACCACGCTCACGACTGGCCTAGCTTCCGCAGCCTGGCACGACGCTAGCGTGCCGGTAAGCACGGAGATGGCGGCACTGGACAGGAACTCTCTGCGCGTTCGGCAAATCGCGAGTTTAGGCTCCATAAGGCCGAACACGAGCGAAGGGGCCACGAGGTTCCGTCGAGTGCATGTGCCTGGCCGCTTACCTCATCTGCGATGTCGACCCCGACTTCGTTTCCGCTTTCCAGCGTAACACCCATTGTTAACATGTGGAAGGCTGGCAGGTCCTCCGGGACGAAGCACTTACGTATATATCCCCGATCCTGGATTGTCCGCCCGACATGCTCGGAATCGGATGGTTTCGAACACGATCTCGGCTGGGCACCCAGGCTGGATGGACGTACTAATGTCGTCCGGATGCCATTGGCCTCAAAGCAATTGAAGTGGTTCGAGCGGACCGCGTTTCAGGCCACAAAAGTTCGAAACGTGTCCAATGTGGGGAGCCAAAACAATCAATCACTTCCAGACAGCAAAACCCCAGAAGCCGACCCTGGAAATGGCCACTTTGCCCAATTCTTTGCCCATGGTTTTCAAAAACGCACGAGTGCGACGGCTTGTGATGCACCGAGATCGTTTGTTGAGCGTGTGAGGCGGCCGGCTGCGCGGCTAGCGCCAAGGCAGGGTGTAGGAATGCTCGTCGCCCATCTTGCATCGCAGCACTTCTCCGGGTGTGTAGCACGCGTCAAGATTACCCTTCGCCGAAACTAACCCCCCATGACAGTTGCGGCAGACGACGGCTTGTTCCACTCGTTGTTCGAAGGATCGCTGGCGAGATCCGGGCCGCTCGGATATCGAGGTTTTGCTCGACTCGCCGTCAAACACCGTCCTGCACGAGGATGGACAGCGAACTTTGGAAGGACTGATCGGCAGCACCGCTAAGTTGCTGGAGACCATGGCGGCTCACCTCCTCAATCTGTGGCGGTGGCGTCGAAATCATCCTGGCGAACTCCGCCAGCCTGCCGAGCAGTGGGAGAATGGGCCATCGACACAATCGACGGGTTTCTCCGGCTGCGCCCCTGGCTCCCTCACGCTGGACCCCGGTGTCGGCACGATGCACCCGATCACCGCGAGGCGCATCCATGCCGCCGCGCTCGACGATGCGGCGCGTTCACAATGGGCGGGATTCGATTGATTTGTCTGTATTGACGAAAGGCGCGGCCTGCGCGAGCTTGAATCTATGACGATTCTTTAGGACGCAATAGAAGGCGCGTTGCATGACCTGCCGGAGCACGCCCTGGCAGCATTGATCGAAAAAAAGCTCGCCGCCCAGGGCGTGACGCTGTCCGAACGGCAGCGCAAACGGCTTACCCGGAAGCTGATGCGAGGCGATGCAGACAACATCCGTCTTTGGAACTGGACGAGATCGTGGCTCACGCTGAGCTCCGCGTGTTGGAAGAAGTGACCGAACGAGAATGTGTGGCCATGGCAGCCTACCACTCCGCGATCAGGCTGGAATGCATAGGCGCTGGTTACCGCTCCATGGACGAGTTCCTGGCTTCCTATTGCGGGGGACGGTGAAGACCGTCATCAAACGACTCGCCAGGCTGGAAGACCAGTGTGCACCTCGCGACCAGAAGGCGCGGAAGTGTTTTCGCCTGGTCGTGTGCCAATCTGGCGCGAAGACGCGTTTGGAGAATGCGACGTGCAAGCGGACGCTTTGTCCGGACGGCACGGTGATGGAGTTCGTGGAACTCTTTGGAAGCAACGAGGGACCGGACAGCGTGACCGCCGAGGAACTGGACCAGTGGGTTGCCAGCTTCATAGGCGCCGCTGACGGAACCGGCGGCCGCATTGCCGCAAGCCTGGACTCGAATCGAACTTCCAGTCGCCGCAGCCGGGTGACCAGAGCCTTCATATTGGCCTCTCCACCCCTGGGACTTCTATCGGAAATTGTGGAGCTGCTCGACCGCTGGGGAGTTGTCAGAGAGCCGAACGAAAGCCTGGCTGAGACGTTCTCGCGAGCCATAGGGTGGACCCCGCACCAACTGCGCCAGGAGCTGACGCGACTGGAACGACTGGAATCGCGCTTCATACCGGCTGGGGAGCCGATAGTGCTTCAGGTCGTGTATATCTCGCCGGACGGAAGCTCACGAGAGGGACCGCGAATTGAGGTTCCAGCCGGCCCGAAAGGCCGCCATTGGCGCGACTCGTGGCGGTGGAACCGCAATCAGAACGACTACCGATAATGGTTGATATCGTTCCCACGAAGTGCGCCCTGCCCAATCAACGGTTCGCTGACAAGCCCTCCGAGTCCGTTGGTAGACGCGATGACTCCATCTGGAGCGCCCCGGTTCTCGATCCAGTTTGGCGCATATCGGCTATACTCAACCAAAATAGCGAACCGCCTTTTCGAGAACCGGGTTGCGAAGAACCAGCGACACAGATCGATCCTGTTGCTGTGGGCATGCGCCGCGACCCTGCACGCCCAGACGGCCAAGCCTCCGATGCTGCGGATCGATACCGGCATGCACACGACGAAGATCACGCGAATCGGAATGGATGCTGCCGAGCGATTCCTGGTAACGGGCTCGTATGACAAGACGGTGCGGGTGTGGGAGCTGGCGACGGGACGATTGTTGCGGACCATCCGACCGCCGGCGGGGACAGGGAATGAAGGCCAGATTTATACCGTAGCCTGACGCTGGCTGCGCCAACACTTTTGTGATATTTCTTGAGGCGGGTCGTAGTCATGTCCCGCTTCTGGGTTTGCCTTCTGGCGGCGTTGTCCGCTGTGACGCAGGCCGGAGCACAGGGCAGCGGATTTGAAACCAGCCCGCTGACCGGACCTGCGCTCCGGAACGTGATCGCCTTCACGCGTCTGCTTGGGTACGTTCAGTACTTCCACCCCAGCGATCAGGCATCCGCCATCGACTGGGAAGCATTCACCGTCTACGCGCTCCCACAGGCAGAAGCCGCACAGACACCGGCCGATCTCGCCAACACCCTACAGAATCTGTTTGGACCGGTGGCGCCGACCGTGCTCGTCTACCCCACCGGTCAGACGCCGCAGATCCCTCCTGCGCTGAAACCGTCCGACTTTACCGGGCTGTCCGTTACACGGTGGGCCTATCTGGGATTCCCGTCGACCATCCAGAGCCCCTACTCGGCTTCGCGCATTTCTCAGCCGGTGCCGAACGGCGTCATACCGGCTGGTTTCACCGATCCGGCCTCCGCTTACACGGCCGATCTCGGCGCGGGTGTTTCCTGTTTCGTGCCCGTGGACCTCTATCAGAACTCGCAGGGCACTTTGCCTCAGCCCACCGCGGTGCTGCCGTCGCTGCCGGGTCCGCCGTGGCAGGTCAGCGCTCGCGCCGTGCGCCTGGGCATCATGGTCCACGCGTGGAACGTGCCGCAGCACTTCTCCCCGTACTTCGACGTCGTCAACACCGACTGGGGGCAGGCGCTCGCGAACGCTCTCACTGCGGCTGCCATCAGCCCGGATGAGCCCTCGTTTTATACGGCGTTTCGGCAGCTTGGCGCAGCCATGCACGATGGACATGTCAGCGGCAATTCCGGCCGCGTGACAACGACGGATGTGCTCTACGTGCCCCCTCTGGCGTGGGACTGGATTGAGGGCAGTCTGGTAGCGACTTTTGTCGCCGATTCGCAGGGTCAGGACATTAAGGCCGGCGACGCCATCGTGTCCATTGACGGGCAGGCTCCGTTCGACCTGCTCGCCGCTGCGGAAAGCCTGATTTCCAGCGCTTCCCAGCAGTGGAGCCGATATGAGGGGCTTATCGACGTCGGGGCTGGACCCTATGGCAGTACGGCGCAAATGCAGATCGAATCCGGCGGCAATCTCCACAACGTCGCCATGACCCGAACCATCTGGACCAGCCCCTGGCTATGGGAGCCACTCGGCGCCGTCCCGGAGCCGCGTCCGCAGGCCATCGCCGAACTCGACCCCGGCATCTGGTACGTGGACGTATCGCGCGCGGCCAATGCAGACTGGAACACGGCCCTCGCGAATCTGCAGAGCGCGAGCGGAATCATCTTTGATTACCGAGGATATCCGCAGTTCTTCCCGCTGGATAACCTCACTGCGACCGATTCCCCTGGGCTCCGCTACCTCATTCCAACGCCGCTCCTGCCGGATCGAACCGGCATGACATTCCAGAGCAGCGGCCTGGAACTGTACCCGATTCAGCCCTTCCTGCCGGCAAAGTTAGTCTTCCTGACGGACGGCCGTGCCATCAGTCAGGCGGAGACCAACATGGGGACCGTGGCTGACGTCCACCTTGGCGAGATTGTGGGCGGCCCCACTGCGGGCACCGACGGCAACGTTACCAGCTTCAATTTGTTCGGTCTTTACTATTTGGGCTTCACGGGCATGAAGGTGCTGAATGCCGACGGCTCGCAGTATCACGGCATCGGCGCCCCGCCAACCGTTCCCGTCATGCGCACGCGGGCGGGAGTGGCCGCGGGCATCGACGAGGTGCTCGCCCGCGGTCTCGCGCTGCTGCAGAATCCCGGCGTGCGCCCCATCGGACCGTGGGTTTCCAGCGCCGCCAGCTATCTGCCCGAGAGCGCCAGTCCGGGCGCGATGCTGTGCATCTTCGCTCCGGCCGTTGGACCCAGCAGCAGCGCCACTATGACGCTGAACGCCGCCGGCCTGGTGGACACCACGCTCAACGACACGCAGGTTCTCTTCGACGGCGTCCCTGCGCCATTGACCTATGTGGGCCCGACCCAGGTGAACCTCATCGTGCCCTATGAGCTGGCTGGGAAGACGCACTCGCAGATGACCGTCGAGTACAAAGGGCAGCAGGTGCTCTCGCTGGGCGTGGCCATTCTGCCTTCAGCCCCGGCCATTTTTGCGATGGATTACTCGGGGATCGGCCCTGGGGCGATTCTCAACCAGGACGGCTCGCTCAACTCGGCCGGCAATCCCGCGGACCGCGGGTCGGTGATTCAGATCTTCGCGACCGGTGAAGGAGTGACCGATCCAGCCGGAGTCGATGGGAAACTCGGAGCGGATCCGTTGCCGCATCCCGTGCTCCCGGTTTCGGTGCGTATCGGCGGCATCGACGCCGACGCCATCTCCGCCGCTGGCGGGTCGGGTCTTGTGGCGGGAGTGTTGCTGGTGAACGCGAGGATCCCCGCGGGCGTGGCGCCCGGTCAGGCGGCGGTTTTCCTGACCATCGGCAGCGCGTCGAGCCAGCCGGGCATTACCGTGAGCGTGCGCTGAGGAGGCCGCGGATGAAATGCACGAAACTTGTTTTTGTGAGCGTTCTCTCCGTCGCGGTTGCGTGCGCGCAGACCGCGCAGAGGTTCACTTCGCCTTACCTGAGCGCGGCGCGGCAGGCATCGGCATGGCTGGATACCCTTGCGGTTCCACAGCCAACCGGCACTGCGTGGCTTGTGTCGCAGGGCGGGCAAGCGTCTTATGTCACCACCGGCGTGGATGCGGGCGCGGCCGGCATCGGGCTCTTCTATCTGCGTTTGTATCAGGCCACCGGCGACCAGGCGGCGCTCGCGAAAGCGCGCAGTGCCGCGGACTTTGTCGATAGCCAATACCGCGCGGGCAACATGCAGGGCGACTACGACTGGTTCTCCGGAGTGGCCAGCGGCGGCGATTTCTTCCTGACGCTCTATGCCGCAACCGGAGATACCACGTTCCGGGATCGTGCTACCTTCGCGGGAGACTGGCTGGTAAGCAACGCGATTGCGGATTCCAACGGTTATCACTGGGAGTTTCCGGGCCTTACCAACGTGTACACCTCGCTGGCCCACGGCTCTGGCGGAGTCGCTCTGTTCCTCACACAACTCTATGAAGTAACGGGCAACGCGACGTACCTGCAATATGCCGAAGGCGCGGTGCAGTGGTTGCGGCAGTACATCGTGACTCTCGGCGATTCGGCGATCGGCTGGAAGCGCCTCACCACGGACAGCGGCGTCTACAACGGCTGGTGTGGCGGATCGGCCGGCGTCTACCTGATCCTCAAAGAACTGTGGAGGGCGACTGGCAAAAGCGATTATCACGACCTGATGGTGGCCACCGCTCGCGGCCTTGTTACCGCGGCGGACTGGAGCTGCTCCGGCGGCGGCGCATACTCCGCTTCGGGCGGTTGTCCGGCGGGCGAGGAGCCGTTGGCGGCATGGGGATACGGCGTGCCGTCGAACAGCGACTATCCGGAAATCATGTGCCACGGCGTAGCCAGCATCGTGATTGCGCTCTTCGATGCGTTTCACGTCACCGGCGACGAAAGCTTTCTGGACCCCGCGCGCGCGGGGGTGCGCTGGCTCCAGTCGGTCGCTCAGGTCCAGCCGCAGGGCCAGCGGTGGGAACACATCTATCAAACCGGGCTGCTGGAACCGGGGTTCCTGACCGGCACGGCATCGGTCGGCTACGCGTTCCTGCGTTTTGCAACCATGGATACCGGAGCGCGGACCGTGGACGGCCGGGCCGCAGTCGCCCATCGATGGCCCCCCAATCCGCAATACCTCAGGGTGGCTGAGGCGGCGGGCGAGTATCTGCTGAGCATTGCCGATCACCCTCAGCCCGGCCAGGCTCGATGGCTCACCTACATCCTGCCCAAGCCTGCGTGGGCCAGCGATCCGGTGGGATACCCGCTGGAATACGACAGCGGCTGGTATACAGGCGCGGCCGGCATCGGGATCTTCTTTCTTGACCTGTACGACGCCGAGCGGCGAGTCCCGGCCGCTCCGGACGAGTTCTCACACATGAACCCATGAGGCGCGTGGCGTCGCGGGCAGCCTATTGCCGCTTCTGGGGCGACATCGGCACGACCACCGGAGATCTCTGAAATCCCGGCCTGATCTGCCGCACGAGGTCCGTCAATCCGCCGAGATCGAAGTTTAGCCCCGAGAATGGTGCGGTAAGTGTTCGCAGCCTCCACCGGAAAGCAGTTGGCGCAGGAGCGCGAACGAGAATAGCTTGCGATAATGCCAGATATCGTTCGGCTTCCAGCCCGCGACACGGTACTTTCCGATAAGCCCATTTTTCAACAAGAGCGTTTGTCCCACATGGTGACTAAAGGGAATCGTGACACTTCCCAGAACGGGACTGGACCGACGTAAGAATGTCAAGCAAACTTCCGGGTGCGCCGTGATCCAGGCGCACTCACTCAGAAGGGCGGGCGAATCTCGGTCCGCCTGCAAATCTTGACCGCTCTTTCATTGCTTGCTGTCGTTGGGGTACCGCACTACCATATAGGGGACCAAATAGGGGACCAAGCGACTAACGCCATCCGCCGGCGTCGCGGAGACCAACAGCATAGCCATTGGTCGAGCGTGAGTTGTCTAGACCGGTCGCCGGCGCAGTGCGTGGTGAGGAGGATCGATGGGCAACTACGAGCGAAACCAAGCCGCCTTTGGTGGCTCTGCCGACGCGGGCTGGGACGCGCTCTGCCGCTTGTTGCAGAATAGCCGAGTGCTGGGACTGCTGCGTCTCGATCTCCCGACGGTGCTCGCGCTGCCTCTGTATTACTTCGTGTTTCTCGGGCTGTACGCTGCCCTGAGGCGATCAGATGCCGCGTATGCCACGCTTTCGACGTCACTCGCATTCGTTGGCGTCACGCTCTTACTCGCAACGCCCACCGCGCTCTCGATGCTCTCCCTCAGTGAGAAGTACGCGGCCGCCACGACAGAGCCGGTGAGAGTCCACTTCCTGGCAGTAGGAGAAGCTGTGTTGACCACGGATATCTGGCACGGGACGGGAGCCATCATCGGTGGCCTCCTGCTGCAGAGCGGCGCCGTGCTGATATCGGTTGTCATGCTCCGGAGCAACGTCTTCACCAAAACAGTCGCCTACGTGGGCATCGTCACGCATGGGCTCGATCTCGCCCACGGCCTTCTCGGGCCTCTCGTGCCGGGTGCCGGCCTCGTCCTAATGGCGATCGCCGGCCCACTCTACCTGATATGGTTCCCGCTGGTCGGCCGAAGGCTTCTTCAGTTAGGACAGCGCCGGGCATCTCCCACCGTCGTGGACAGATAGTCGCGCATCTGGAAGTTGGCCAGAAAAGGCGTCCGGGAAGTGGCGATTCTGCCTGGTCGGTGATGGACACTACCTGACATGCGTTAGGTTCCGGCGCAGCTCAACTTGGCTTGGAGCGAGTCACCAGACGAAAAGTGGGTTTCTCGGAAAGTGGCCCGGCGCAACGGCTACCGATATTGGTTGATATCGTTCAGCTTCCAGCTCGCGAGACGGCACTTTCCGATAACCCCGTTTATCTGCCGGAGCCGTCAAGTTTCCGTGCCGCGGACTTCGAGAACTCATGCACGAGCTCTACTGCCGCGATCGGATGGCGAATTCCCGGATAATGGCGGGCGGTACGTTCTCCGAGAGCAGCGCGAGGGCCGAGAGGATGAGCCGCGTTTGCAGAGCGGCGTCGTTCGGGGCGCCGAGCGGATAGCCAAACGGGAGATCCACAAACAACGCCCGCGGTGACGCGACCTGTTCTGTGATCTCCCTGCACAAAGTAACGGATACCGTGGGGATGCCGGCTCTCTCGACGATGCTCTGGATCAGTCCGACCGACTGATGGCACATCGGTCAAACGGGCGTGAGCAGGACGGCATCTACTGCATCCTCGGCCAGCATGCGCGCAACCTCCGGGGCGGTGCCGTCGATCAGGCGGCCCGGCGCGGAGATGGAGCCCATGAAGCTGAAATGACGAGGTGCGACAGAGCCGATGACGCCCTGGGCCGCCAGGGCTTTCAACCGGTCCAGCGGCAACGCCAGATTCCTGTCGGAAGCAATCCCGCGGCCGTCAAAGGCATCGCTTCGGTGAGCGATGCGCAAGGTGTTCAGAGCAGTCTCCGGCGAGAGCACGCGGTAGGAATAGTCTCCTCCACGCATCGAAATGTCGAATGGGGGCTGGTCGGGCTTGAAGAAAGCCGCGGTGGTGATCGCCGCGACCCGCGCCTCGCGCAGCGGCTTGCTGAGGCGTGCTCCCGGGCTCCAGTCGGCCCTGCGGTACGGGTATGCCTTCATGAAGACCTGGTAGGCCAGCCTGAGGTCGGAGAGTTTCGCCGTGCCACACCCCTCTTCAGCTTATTGCCGCAGTGCCTTCATGGCGCGCCATGCCCTGAGCGCGCCGCGAACGGAGCCGCCGTGTCATTGCTTACCGCGACCGTCAGGGAGCGGTCTCAACGCGTGTACTTCAGACTCACCATCAACTGATTCGAACGGAAGTCCTCGAACGCGTAGAGGCGCTCGGCAAGACTGTACCAGCGCCACTCCGAATTCCACTGGACGCCCTTCGCCAGTGGAATCGAGAGGCGGGCTGTGGGCTGGTAGTAATCGGTTGGCTGGCTTCCCGCCGAAGTAAACAGCGAACCACCGAAAGAGAACCGCGGAGCAAAGCCATGCACGGCTTTCGGTGCAAGGTCGATCAGCGCCGTCGCGGTGTTTCCGTTTTCCAGATACGCCGAGAGTGCGGTGCCCAGCGTTCCGGGATCGAGGTAGAGGATGTTCGAATTCACGTTGGAGCGCGTATACTCCAGCAGCACGCTCACGTTGCGCCCGTTGTTGGGGAGCCAGGAAAGCGATGCCGATTCGGCCCGGCTGGTGAACTGGAGATTCACCGATGGATCGGGATTGTTGTTGTTCAGCTCGAAGAAATCGCCGGCCAGCCGCCAGCCGGTCAGAAAATCCCATTGCGCGCGCGAGTGCAGCTTCCAGTAATTGTGCAGGCTGGTGCGGAAGTACTCCTCCCCGCCCGTGGCCGCCTCGAAATCCGCGCTGGCGCGCACGTGTTGCTTCCAGCGATAACTCGCGCCCGCGAGACCCGTGTTGCGCGAGAGGCTGGCCGATTCCAGCGGAAACTCCGATAGCGGCGATCCCCGCACCGTCGCGTCGCCCCACTCGTACCGCTCCCCGCCGTGGACGGTGAGATTCGGAAGCAGATCGTAAAACACCTCGATCTGCTGCTCGTTGTCGTTGAGGACCAGACGGTCGGCGTCGGGATTGGTGGTCAGGAACTGCGATCCCGTGGTCAGGTACTCTTCCATGAGCAGCGATGATGTGGCGTTATGCAGCCGATCCGTGGACCAGTACTCCACAATGCGCAGCCGCCGAATCGGTCTTGCCTCCACGTTGAGCGATCCGCTGGTGTGCGGCATTTCCGCGTCCGCCGTGGCAATATCCGATCCCGAGTTGTAGAACAGGAACGTCGCCGGCAGGAAGAAAGTGCCGTTTGCCAGCGATGTGTAGTTGGTGGTGAGGCTGGGATCGGCATAAAGAAACTGCCCGGAAACGCTCAGCCACGAGAGTGGATTCGCCGCCAGCAGCGCCTTCGTATAGAGCGAATCGCCGCGCACTCGATACAGTTCGCTCAGGCTGCTCAGGTTGAGCTGCTCGCCGAAATACGTCGCCGTGTAGTCGCCGTTGTTCAGCGTTGTGTCCGAAGCGCCCTGATCGTCCCGGAACGTAGTGCCGCCCTCCTCCAGAACCAGGTGCACTCCGTGCGACTGGATCTGCACCCCGCCGCGGAACGTGTTGGTGCTGTCGCTGATGGAGTTGGACACCGGATAGTTGTTTGGGAACGCGGTGAAATCGGTGATGCCGTCGCCATACCAGCTACTCCGCGACCAGCCGAAATAGGGGCTGATCCAGCGCCCGGGCAGCATCTCCAGCTCGACATCCGAGCTGCGGATGCGCGTATCGAAGCTGCTTTCGGTGAGCAGCGAGCCGGCGCTCGCCGCCGGATTGGCGAACGACGGCAGAAAATCGAAATACGCCATGTTGCGGTAATCCGCGGTGAGCCGATAGAGTCCGTTCTTCTCCACCTCGATGCGCGCCGCGTTGTACGGGTCGCCGCCCCAGGAGCTGGCATGAACTTCGAGCCGGTCGAACAGCGGCTTCACCGGCTGCACGGTGAAGTCGAGGCCGATCAGCCGCGGTCCCTGCGACAGGTCCACCGTGCTGCGATAGACGTCCGCATTGCCCAGCGGCCCCTGAACAAATCGGTAGCCGAGTTCGATGCTGCCGGAGATGGGCGAGTCAGCCGGCGTGGCCACTGGAGCGTCGGGCGATGCGGCTGAACCTGAAGCCGCGGCGGGCGCGGTCTGGTCCTGCGCCACCGCCGCAACCAGAAACGAAGCGACCAGCAACAGGGTTCTCATCGCAGTAACGCCCCATCCACGTACGAGCCATGCACCCGCACATGGCAAACCGTGCAGTTCTGGAATTGAGGGTTGCGTAAATCGTGAAATGCCGGCGGTACGCCGCCCAGCGTCGGATGCGCCGTCGACGGCTGCGGTACGGGCAGATTCGAGTGGCATTCGAGGCAGACAAACCGCACCTCTTGCCGAATCAGCATGCGCGGATTCGCCGAGCCGTGCGGCTCGTGGCAAGCCGCGCAGCCTTCCAGCCGCACGGGTGCATGCTCATAGGTGAAAGGCCCGCGCATTTCGCCGTGGCAGCGGAAGCACCCCGGTTCATTCGCGAACGATACGCGCATCATCTCCGCCATGTTGCTGCCGTGCGGATTGTGGCAATCGACGCAGGACATGGCGCCTTCCGCCAGCCGATGCTTGTACGGGCGCTGGAAGTCCGCCCAAACCGATTGGTGACAGCCGGCGCATAAATGGTTCACGTCGGCCGTTTTCTTCACCATCAGCGGCCGGCGATCGGCGCCGTGAATCGAGTGGCAGCCCACGCAGCCCGGCCCGTCCTTCGCGTGGCCGTCGGCGACAGGCCCTACCGGCGTTCTCTCGTTTCTGTGGCAGGAAAGACAGAGCTTGTTCTGTTCGTCCGGAGTCATCTTCCCCGGATTGCGTATATCCGACGCCGCCAGCGAATCGGCGTGTTTGGCGCCCGGTCCATGGCAGGCTTCGCAGGCAAACCCGGCATGTCCCAGATGTTTGTCGGTCTCGACAACGTGATGAGGATTCTTCTCGAAGTTCTTCGAAATCTCGTCGTGGCAGGCCGCGCACTTATCTGAACTGGCGTGGATGTCCGCCGTTTGAGCGAAGGCCGCCATGCCCACAAGGAGCATGACGGCCAGAGGGAGATTCGAATTGAGTCGCATCAACGGGTAAAGGTTATTGTCCCGCGTGGACCGAATCGACGGAGAAAGCGCCGTTGGCGTCGTGACAGACCGAACAGGCTTCTCCAAGCGACGTGGTGTTCGACAGCGCGTGGGATGCCGCCGCCTTCTGGACGTGGCAACCGGTACACGCCGACGTGAACGGCTGCACCGGATTGATCAGTCCCTGCGGATCGACCACCGGATTCAGATTGGTGGTCAGATCGAGGTCGTTCTGCTCGGTGCTGTTGACGTGGCACACGGCGCAGTCGGTCAGATCGGTGGCCGAGCCCGTTGGGCTCATCACCGGGAAGAGCACGCCGGAGAAATCGTTGTGACTTCCCCCAAAACCGACGACGATGTATGGCTTGCCGCCGTTGGCCGTGACGTTCACGCCATCGTGAATGCGGTGCACCAGCAGGTTGAAGTTGATTCCCTGCGGCGGCTGCGTTTTATCGGAGGCCACCACGGCAGTCGCCCGCGTCGCGGCGTCCGTGTTCGACGGATTGTGACAGAACACGCAATACTCCGTGTTGTTGCGCAGTGAGCCGTGAACCTGAAGCGAAACGTGGCACTGGTTGCAGTTGCTCAACTGCACCACCTCGCGCCTCGGGGTGACCGGAGAACCGTCCACCGAGAAGTACATGACCTGGTTTGGCGCGCCGTACGTGATAGCGGTATTGACGGTGGCGCCGGCTACCAACTCCGGTACGGTGTCGGTTCGCCGCGCCTCCACGCCGATCGCGTAGGTGCCGGTCGCATTTGCGGGAACGGTGTGAGTGAACGTGTACATGCAGGTTCCGGTTGACGGGCAACTGGCGTTCGCCGCGCTTTCCGTCACGTAACCGGGCGTCGTCACACCGCTTCCAAAACTGGTGTAACCGTAATCGCTGGTCGGACCGGCCATGGTGAAGGAGATGGAGCCCAGCGCCGAAAGTGCCACCGGGTTGCCGTGCTTGTCCTGAACGGTGAATGAGACCACCGGAGCGGTTCCTGCTGCGCCGTTCTTAATGCCCGTGATCGTCACTGCCAGGCCGGAAAGCAAACTCGAAGCACTCGGCGCCACGTGAGCGCCCAGAATCGACGCGTCGAAGTCCATTTCACCCTGAGGGATATGGCAACCGGCGCACTCCGTGTCGTCGGTCTGGATGCCGCCGGGGTGGTTCTCACCGGTGGCGAAGTTCACGTTATCATGGCATGCGCCGCACGCCGCCCGGCTCGGTTCGGTCATGAACGCTTTCGCCTGCGCGGCGCCAGTGGTTTGGGAATGGCAGGTCTCGCAGCGTCGCGGGTCGCCAGGATCGGCCGGGTAAACAACCGTGGAGAAATTGTTCACTGAATTCATGTAGCCGATGATCTCGTAAGGCGTGCCGGCGATGACGCTGGGCAGCGACGCGCCCATGTGGACTTTGTGGATCATCACCTTGAAATCCAGCGTGTTGCCGGTGGACGGATCGACGTTCTGCGGCTGGTGGCACAATACGCATTCCTGGACGCCAAACGCGTGTCCGCCATGGAACGCCAGTTGGTCGTGGCAGGTGTTGCAGCTCGCCGTCCGCACCACATCGCGGGTCGTGGTCACCGCCGCGCCGCTGGGAACGAAGTTGTACGTGTTGCCGGCGTAATTCGTGCCCAGATTGAAGGCCGTCAGATTGCGGCTGGCGGCAATTCCCACCGTGACGGTCTGGGTTATGTCGAAGCCCAGCGGCGCCTTTTCGGCGTACGTGTATTGATACTGCCCCGGACCCAAAGCAGTGCCCGGACTCGACGCCTCTTCGAAAGTCGGCCGCGTGACGGTCCCCAGTACCTTGCCGGTTGCCTGGGCGGTCACCAGGGACACATATTGTTCCTGGCCGTGGGGGATGTAAGAGCAGAGGAATGTCAGCGAGACCGCGCCTGGGGTGGTCACACCAGCCGCATCCAGCGGCAACCCCGCGGGATCGGTGAGCGTGTAGGTTATGGTAATGGCCCCGCCGGGCGTCAGCGTGGCCGAGTTAATGGTGATCGCCAGACCCGGACGCACAAAGTCAACCAGCGCCGGATCCGCGTAAAACGCCTTATCGCGCCTTGAATATAATGACTTCTGCGACCCCGTTAGGGCCAGGGTTCCGGCAAGGCCAACCAGAACCCCCAGGATTCGGACGAAGCTCCCTGTTCGCATTTAGGCGACTCCTTCGTGACGGCTACAAATGCAGCGATCAACAAACCGGAAGCAGATTGCCAGCCAAACCTAAGATTCTGTTAAGCTTCGGTTTGTCATCGCATCTGACGTGGTATTTCGCACCATGCTGGGGTATTTCTCAACGGCGATTGGGTGAAAACCCACATCGTTTCGGCGCACTGGGTGTACACACCACATCAGGTTCTGTAGTGAAATCCATCAGTCGAAGTTCTCGACAGAAATCCTGCCTGCGTTAGGTGGATTACAGAATGCCGAGCAGCTTTTCTTTGATCTGATCCGCCGTGAAGGGCTTGCGAATGTAGCCGGTGGCGCCGAGTTGAATTGCCTGCATCACCTTGTCCTGGCTTCCTTCGGTGGTCACCATGATGACCGGCAACGTTCGCCATGCTTCGTTGGCCTTGACACACTGCAGGAACTCGAGCCCGTCCATGTTCGGCATGTTGATATCGGAGAGAATCAAACCCACGTTGCTGCCGTTCAGCTTGTCAAGCGCTTCCTTGCCGTCTCCCGCTTCAATGACATCGCCAAGCTGGAAGTCGGTGTGGCGCAACACACGTTCGAGAATCTTGCGGATGGCCGCAGAGTCGTCCACGATCAGGACATTCAGGGGCATTCAGGCTCACCTCGCCGTCAAGGTGCATATCGGCAGGGCCGGTCAGCTCTTGAACGCGCGAAGCGGCCGGCACCGGGCGGAGCCGCCCACGTTGAATTCAGGTAGAGCCGGGCGGCCCGCTCCGTCGTGCCGGCATTTGTCCGCAAGCCTACCGCGCCAGAGCGCGTTCCAGCGCAGCCTCGAGCAGCAGGACCGGGTCGCCGGTGCGGACGAATCCATCCATCATGTCGGGACCGGGCATCAGGCCGTGGCGTACTCTGTCGTTTGCGGAATTCAGCTCCTGAAACCACTCCGCAGGAGAGTCGCGCTCCACTGGCGAACCGAGCGCAAACCGCAGCATGTCGTCAATGACCCGCGCCCGCAGCGGCGGAAAGGTCACATCGACCAGATTGAGGTAAACGGACATCTTGTGACGATAGAACGACGCATCCGATTCGTCCGGGCCCTGCTGCCAGTCCAGGACCTTCGCCAGGAAGTCTTCGAGCCGATCGCGCCATTCCGGCGTGGCCTGCTCATCCCTGGTGACCCGAAGATCGCCATGGTAGACAACCTGCAGGGCTTCCCGATCATATCGCTTCTCTTCGTCCGAAGGCCCGGAGGCCGGCCGCGACGCGCCACACTGCTCCGCCGAGGCGTGGCTGGCGACATAATGCTGGAACGCAGCGGACAGTTCGGCGGGCAGGCCGCGCCCCAGCCCCGGCGAAACCGTCGCGAAGGAGCGATCGTCGGCGGAGATTCCGTTCATCGCCGAGCCGAGTTGCACGAGCAGCAGATGCCGCTGATCGGGCGTGACGTTCAGGCTCTGCACCATCTGCAGCGCCGGCTGAAGCTGAACCGGTGACACGATGGCGCCCAGATAATCCGCCGCAAAGTGAATGTGGTCGTCATTGCGGCGCTCGTCCGGCGTGAACGTCTGATCCACTATGAGGCTCAGAACCGCGTAGTAATCGCTCAGATCGGCTTCGCCCTGATCGGCGCAGGCGAGCGGCGGCGGAGCGGGCTTCGGAATCTCCACGAACAGCTCCCGCGCCCGCCGCTTGTCCAGCGCGAGCATCAGCTTCACGGCGCGGCTTTCGAGCGAAAGCTGATCGAGTCGCGGCACACCGGCCTGGTTGTACTCGCCCGCCAGCGGCCGGACATGCCAGCGCTCGCGAGCCTGCCCGCCGAGCTGAAAGGCGCGTTCGATCAGCGTCAGACGCGTGGGTTTGTCGGAAATGGCGCCGGAATCGAGCAGATCCAGCAGCGCGCCGGAGCCGAATTCAGGCGGCACATTACCAGTGAGATCGATCACCGGCCTGAACTTCCCGGGCACCTGCAGATCTGCGCCCGGCGCGAGCGCGATACCCAACAGAGCACCGGCAATTGCCCGCCACATCAGAAGTTCACGATGGAGGCGAAGCCCTCCGGCTTCAGGCTGGCCCCGCCCACCAACACGCCGTCAATCTGCTCCTCGGCCATCAGCTCTTTCGCGTTTTCCGGCTTCACGCTGCCGCCGTACAGGATGCGCAGGCCATCTGCCGCCGGCGGGCCGAACTTCGCCGCAGCCAGGCCGCGGATCGCCGCGTGCGCGTCGGAGGCCATCTGCGGGGTCGCCGTTTTGCCCGTGCCGATGGCCCACACCGGCTCATAGGCGATGACGATCCGCGCGAACTGTTCCGGCGCGAGTCCAGCCACGCCGCCGGCAAACTGGGTATTCAGGACTTCGCCGGTTCGACCCGCTTCGCGGTCCGCCAGCATCTCTCCCACGCACACGATCGGCTTCAATCCCACCCCCAGCGCCGCAACGGTCTTCCGGAACACGGACTCGTCCGTCTCGCCGAAATACTGGCGGCGTTCGCTGTGGCCGACGATCACCCACGGCACGCCCGCGGCCTGCAGCATGTCCGCGGAGATCTGGCCGGTGAACGCGCCCTCCTTTTCCCAGAACACGTCCTGCGCGCCGATTTCAACGTTCGATCCGCGCGTGGCCTCCAGCGCCGCGGCCAGATCGACGTAGGGCGCGGCAATGACGATTTCGCGGTCGCGGGCGGCCGCCACCAGCGGTATGAACTTCGTGAAGAATGCGGTGGTATCGGCGGGCGTTTTGTACATCTTCCAGTTGCCCGCCATGACAGGTTTTCTCATTGTATGATCTCGCCCAGGAAACTGCTTCCTTTCCCAATATGTACAGCAAAATTCTCCGCCACCGTCTGGCCGATGTCGGACAGCGTGGCCCGCGTGCCCAGATCCGCGCCGCGCGCGCGCCGCGGCGTGTACGCCAGCAGCGGCACATATTCGCGCGAATGATCGGTGGAAGGCGTGGTCGGGTCGCAGCCGTGATCGGCCGTGAGAATCAGCAGATCGTCCGCCGTCAGCTTTTCCTGAAGCCTCGGCAGCCAGCCGTCCACTTCTTCCAGCGCCCGCCCGTATCCTTCGACGTCGTTGCGGTGCCCGTAGAGCATGTCGAAATCCACGAGATTCACGAAAACCAGGCCGTCCGGTTCTTCGTCCATGGCCTCCAGCGTCTTCGCCATGCCGTCGGCATTGCTGGTGGTCTTCTCGTGCGGGCCAATGCCCCGCCCCAGAAAGACATCGAAAATCTTTCCGATGCTGTGCACATTCACGCCCGCCTCCTCGAGCTTGTCTAGCAGCATGCCCGGGGGCGGCGGGACGGCATAATCCCGGCGATTCACCGTGCGCGTGAACGAACCCGGCGATCCGATAAACGGACGGGCAATCACCCGGCCCACCTCATACGGCCCGCGCAGGATCTCGCGCGCGACCTCGCACATCCTATATAGCTCCCACAAAGGAATCACTTCTTCGTGCGCGGCGATCTGAAACACGCTGTCGGCCGAGGTGTAGACAATGGGCGAGCCGGTGTGCATATGCTCGGCGCCCAGTCGCTTGATGATCTCGGTTCCCGACGCCGGGCAGTTCCCGATGGCCGAGCGGCCGATGCGCCGCTCGAATTCGTCGAGCACCTCGCGCGGAAACCCGTCCGGGAACAGCGGAAGCGGTTTTTCCAGATGGATGCCGGTCATCTCCCAGTGCCCGGTGGTGGTGTCCTTTCCCGGCGATGCGAGCGCGCAGCGTCCATACGAAGCCATTGGCTCCGCGGCGCCGGGAACGCCCTCCAGCGGCCGGATGTTGCCCAGTCCCATCCGCGCGAGGTTCGGTATGCGAAGACCACGCTGCCTGGCGATGTTGCCCAGCGTGTCGCTGCCCGCGTCGCCGTAGGCCGCGGCGTCCGGCATCTCTCCGATGCCCACACTGTCGAGCACGATCCAGACGACGCGGGAGAAGCGAGGTGTCATGTGGCAGGTTTGGCGGACGGGCCCGGAGGGTTCCCCGGCTGAGGGCCCGCCCCACTAACGGCCTTTAACGCGCCGTTGATGCGATCGGTGAGCATGGCCACAAAGCGATCCGGATCGAAGCCGGTCATGCGGCTGGATAGTTCGCCGCGTCCGTCGAACACCAGAGTCGTGGGAATGGAGCTCACGCGCAGCAGAATGGAAAGCCCGTCTTCGTAATACGCCTTGTTGGTCCACTTATTGGCGGAGAGAAACGTCGGAACAATGGAGCGGTCCTCATCGGTATCCACGGAGAGAAATACCACGTCGCCGCGGCCGCGAAACTGCTCCATCACCTTGTCGTAGAGAGGATGCTGCACGCGGCAGGGTCCGCACCACGTCGCCCAGAAATCCATCACGATCACTTTCCCGCGAAGCGACGCCAGCTTCAGCTTGCTGCCATCCACTCCGGTGAGCGTGTAGTCCATGGGATCGGAGGCCTGAATGTTGGGATCGTATTGCTTCAGCTCCAGCCGATGCTGCGCCACCACCTCGCGTCCGCGGTCCCACGCGGCCAGTACAATGTCACCCAGCCCAACCTCGGTGCCTTTCCATTGGCGATAGATCTCGCCCATACGCTCGCGGTCGCGGGCGCGGTCCGCGTCGGTCACGCGCGGATCGCCGATGGTGAAGGCCATGGCCAGCCAGTTCACGGCATTCGCCGGATCGCCCGTCTGGCCGTACCAGTAGCCCGCTTCGCGAGCCGCTTCGGCGCTGGGAGAAACATCGAAACTGCGGCGCGCCAGTTCGATGGCTTTGGCTGGAATGCCGAGGATGCCCTGCGCGCGGGCCTCGAACAGGATGGCGGTCGCCAGGTGCACGTCGGTTTCGATGATGTGCATGGTCCCCTGCGGCCCTCCCTCCGGCTTTTCGCGCGCCTGCCGGGCGCTGACGGTGAGCAGCGTCTCCAGGTGCTCGGCATGCGGCAGCGCTTTGCGCGCCTCGTCCGGGGTACGGCTTTTCAGTTCGGCGTTCGCCGTCTGCTCCAAAATCATCGTGTCGTCGGGATCGTGCGCCAGTACGCGCTCGCCGTAGAGTTCGATGCGACGGTAGTCCTTCGCGTCGATGGACCCGCGCACCAGCCCCCGCTCGATTTCCAGACGGCGCGCCGTGTTGGGATACTTCTGCAAGTGATTTTCGAGGGCGCGGATGAAATCCACCGGACTCGCTCCGGCCTCCTCCAGCGCGCGGTTCAGTTCCTGATTCTCGGCGTCCGTGGAGCCGACATTCGGCGGCGGCGGGGTTTGCGCGGCGCCGGCGCAAAGGGAGCCCAGGAGAAGGAGAGACAACAACTTCATTTCGATGATTTCGCTTCCGTGGCCGGATGTCCGGCGTGGATTTCGTCGGCCAGACTCGCCGCTCGGTCCCGGTCCATATGCATGAACGATTCGTTCTTCGCGATGCGCTCCAGCAGCGGGAGAAACTGCTCCGGCGCTGCCAGCCGGCGCGCGTCCCAGAGCATGCGCACCTGCAGGAACGCCTGATCGACGCCCAGCTTGTCGAAGTGGATCGCGCTGTCCAGCCCGAGGTAGACCTCCTCGGTAGCGGTGATGCGCTCGAACCAGTCGACGAGCTGTTTGGCGGCCTCATCCACGCTGTAGTTGAAGGAGACCTCTCTCACCGTCGCACCGTCCTCGTACCGGAAGGTCTTCTTGCCCATGTTGGCGACCTTCAGTCCGGATTCGAGGGGACGCGAGAAATCCCCAAGTTTGTCGGCGAGGTCGAACATTTCCCGAACGTCCTGGGGATTGAGATTGAACTCACGGCCGTTGGCGTCGTCCTCCGCCCGCCGGTACACAACATGGCCATCCTTTTCAACGGTGATGGAGACGAACTCGGGGTTACTGCCCTTGAAGAACTTCGAGTAGACGATGCGCGGGTCGGCGACCGCGGGGATGATGGCCAAACAGAAAACCATGGCGAGGCGCGCCTTGTGGGGCAGGCACTTTGCCTGCGGCGGGCTCGCAGCCCGCCGGCGGTCTGAGAGACCGCCGCAGCCCGAGGGGCTGCCCCACTTCATCCGCCGGGAATTCACCGCGCCACCCCCGCTGGGACGCGGGAACGCGTGGCATGACAGATCGCCACCGCCAGCGCGTCGCTCGCGTCTTCGGAAGCCACCGGTTCCTCCAGCCGCAGCAAGGACCGAACCATGAGCTGCACCTGCGCCTTTTCCGCGCGGCCATAGCCAACCACGCTGGTCTTGATCTCCAGCGGCGAGTACTCTCCCACCGGCAGCTCCGCTTCCGCGGCCGTCATCAAAGCGACTCCTCGAACATGCGACAGGCGCAAGGCGGTCCGGACATTGCGCGAAAAGAACACCTCCTCCACGGCCACGGCGTCGGGAACAAACCGCCGAATTACCTCGCGCAGCCCGGCGGCGATTACGAACAACCTGGTCGCCAGCGCGTCCTTCTCGCTGGCGGCGATCACGCCGGCGTCGATCAGCGTGTGCGAACGGCCGTCGGTTTCGATAACCCCATAGCCGGTCCGCTCGGTCCCGCAGTCAATTCCGAGGACGCGCAATCTACGCCGCGGCGCTCAGGCCATCGCCTCCAGTTCCTTCTCGTCCACGTCGAAGTCGGAGTAGACGTTCTGGACGTCGTCGTGCTCCTCCAGCGCTTCGCTCAGTTTCAGCATTCCCTGCGCCTGCTTGCCCTCCAGCTTCATCAGGTTTTTCGGCACCATGGCGATGGCCGCGTCCACGGTGGGAATGCCCGCTTTCCGGATGGCCTCCAGTACCGTCTCGTGAGCTTCCGGCGCCGACAGCACACTCCAGTGGTCGCCGTCGTCGCGCAGATCGTCCGCGCCGGCCTCCAGCGCCAGGTCCATCAGCCGGTCTTCGCTGGCGTGTTCCTTCTCGATGACGATCTGGCTCTTGCGTTCGAACTTCCAGGCGACACTGCCCTGCTCGCCGAGGTTCCCGCCGTTCTTCGAAAAGACGTGACGAATTTCGCTGACCGTGCGATTGCGGTTGTCGGTGGCGACGGAGACCAGCACGGCCGCGCCGCCGGGTCCGTAGCCTTCGAACATGATCTCGTCGATCTGCCCGCCTTCCAACTCGCCCGTACCCCGCATAATCGCGCGTTTGATGTTATCCGACGGCATGCTGACCGCCTTGGCTGCGAGGATGGCGGTACGCAGCCGCGGATTTCCGTCGGGATCGCCGCCGCCCCCGCGGGCGGCAATCATGATTTCCTTGATGACGCGCGTGAACACCTTACCGCGCTTCGCGTCAAGGGCGCCTTTCTTGTGCTTGATGGTGGCCCACTTCGAATGGCCTGACATGGTGAACCTCCGGCCCGGGCTCGCCGAGCCGCAAGCGATGAGATGATTTCCTGAAACACAGAATACCAGAGATGCCGCGCGCGGGAATTCCACGACGCCACTCCACAATAGGACACGCGGCTTCAGCCGCGTCTTGCCCGACACCGAAGAGACGCGGCTTGCACCGCGTGTCCCTCGCTCCGCAAAGCGAACAGTGTTGACTTCAGAACTCGATCACCACCATGCGCCCGTCGGTATGGATCTCGTCGCCGGTGCCGTTGAAGGCGCTGGTGGGCACACTGTCGCGGTCTACCAGTGCGATGCCCCTCACTTTGCCGGTGAACACCAGATCGCTCACCACCTTGGCGCGTTCGCGGTCGATATCGGAATCGATCTGGTGGATGAAGGTGCGCTCCTTGTCGGAGAAGCCGATGCCGGTGTCGTGGGTGGACGAGCAGACCCACACCGGGCGGCCGTCAAACGCGCCCGGCCTGCGCCAGATGCGCACATGATGCCGGGCCGAGAACGTGTTCACCAGCTTCTGGAGAGTCAGCTCGGGGGGGCGGCCGTCAAGAATCAGGACGGACATCGGCGCTTGCTTATAGCCGCTCATATCCGCCATCGCCCGAAACGTCTGGAACTTCGACGTCTCGTTGAGAGCGTCGGAAGCGCTCCACCCGGCCGCCTCGAACGCGCCGCGGATCTGCTCCTCGGTACCGAGAAACATGATGTTGGTGATGTCGGAAGGCTTGTTCGTCTTGTCGGTCAACGTGCGGAAGGGCTCCGAGTTGACCAGCGCGACCAGAGCGTCGGCGGGACCGATGTCGCGCAGCTTCGGCGGTTCCACGAGCGCGGTCCACTCGAGGGCGGCAGTCAGGGTCAGCGTCATCTCGACGCCGGCTGGGTAGTTGATGCTTGCGTCGGTCTTGTCCATGGCGGCGGTTTTGGCGGCGCCCAGGATCCCGGCGAAGTCGGAGTAACGGTCCGTGAGCTTCGCGATCCCTTTGTCGAGTGCGGCGCTGAGCGTTTGATTTGCCTGAATGCCCACGATCCGGCCGTCGCCGTTGACGGTTTCCCGTGCGTTGTCGATGGCCGTGAGCTTCGCGGCCAGCTTCGCGCGATGGCCCGCGGCATCGCGGATTTCGTCGAACTGCGGCGTGAGCCGGGCCTGTGCGCCGGCCTTCGTCGACGTCACGTCTTTCACGCGCCCCGTGACGGTGGCCCCGGCGTTCATCACGATTTGGCCGTTTATAACAACCGGCGTGATCAGCACGGCCGAGATCTGCTGGCCCACGGTTGCCGATTCGCTCGACAGCGGCGCCGTGAGCCGGATCTGCAGCTCTGTTCCCACCGGAATCTCCCTCCCAAGACAGGGGAGAACTGCCATAGCCATCAGAGCTTTATATGGCCGCATAGGTCCTTTCCGTATTATGTACCTGGCCCGTCAAGTTTCGCCTTGTATTCGCCTTTGAAAAGTGCTATTCTCCCTTCTGCCGCAGCTCGCGGCGGAGAACACGATGCCGATCGCACAAATGCTGTTACCCGAATTCGATCAGGAGATGGCCAGCACGCGGAAGATGCTGGAAATCGTCCCCGAAGACAAGCTGGATTACAAACCGCACGAGAGGTCGATGACGCTGGGCCGGCTGGCCGGCCACGTGGCGGAGATGCCGGGCTGGATCGCCACCACCATCAGGACCGAATCCCTCGATCTTACGCCCGGCATGACCCCGTACGTGCCGAAGTCGCGCCAGGAGTTGCTGGAGGGTTTCGACAAGCAGGTGGCTGAAGCGCGGGCCTTGCTCGCCGGCGCATCCGACGAGGACATGGCGAAGACGTGGGCCCTGACGTTCGCCGGGAAACCGGTGTTTTCCATGCCCCGCGCGGCGGTGGTGCGAACCTCGGGGATGAACCACCTCATTCACCATCGCGCGCAACTCGGCGTCTACCTGCGGCTGAACAACGTCGAGATCCCAGGCATGTATGGTCCTTCTGCCGATGAGATGAAGTTCTGGCAGAGCGCGCAGGCCTGAACGGGTTCTGAAGAACGCGCAAAACCGCTTGCTCTCGCGCGCGGCTCGGAATCGGGGAACTGCCGCTCACGGAGCCGCGACCGCGAGGGAGCGGTCGGTCAGCCCTTCTTCAGCACCAGGGTCTACCCTTGAATTATTGAATGGAAGGGAGGACATTGCAAACACAACCGGCAGTCAGTGTTGTCGTCCCCTGCTACAACACCACTGCGTTTATCGCGGATGCCCTGGACTCTCTCAATAGCCAAACCTTCCGGGACTTTGAAACGATCGTCGTCAACGACGGCTGCCCGGACACTGCCAACCTGGAGCGCGTTCTGCAGCCTTACATGGATAATGTTGTCTTCCTGAAACAGGAGAACCGCGGTCTGGCCGGCGCCCGAAATACGGCAATCAGGGCGGCCAGAGCGCCTCTGATCGCGCTGCTTGACAGCGACGACGTTTGGGAGCCGAATTACCTGGAAGATCAGGTCCGCTTTCTGCGGAACCGACCCGAAGTCGACGTCGTGCACCCCAACGCCACGTTTATCGGGGACAGCGCTCTTGCCGGCAGGTTGTTTACCGACCTCTGTCCCGCCGGTTCCGATACCAGCTTCCACACGGTAGTGTCCGGGCAATGCTATATCTTCGTCGGCGTTACCGCCCGCAAAGACCGGGTGACCAGGAACGGGTGGTTCGACGAGAGCCTCAGAGCAGCCGAAGACCTGGATCTCTGGCTGCGCCTGCTGCACGCCAACGTCAGGTTCGCCCACAACGCCAGGCCGCTGGTCAGATATCGGATGCGCCAGAGCAGCCTGAGCGACGATCGCTCCGCTCTGGGCGTAGCGACTCTGCGCGTTTACGGCAAGCTGTTAAAGGAGCTCACGTTGTCGCCCGCGGAACGCAGCGACCTGGTCGGCGCCATCAGCAGAGTGAATGCGGAACTCGATCTGGTGGAAGCGAAGAAAGCGCTCTACCGTGGCAACTATGCGGAAGCTTCGCGTCTGTTTGCGCTTGCCAACCGAACTTTTCAGAACGGGCGGCTGCGCCTGGCCGCGCTGGCTCTGAAGGTCTGGCCGGCATTGCTCTCTCGATACGTGCACCGGCGCTTCCCCACGGAACGGGAATATCTGCACTGATCCTCCGTCCGCAGTTCACGGGTCGCACCGATGGCAGTGGCTGACGGCACCCGTGCTATTCTGTGAATTACTTCGGTAGAGGCGCGGGAGCCATCAGTAACCGCGGGGTAGTTTCGGGCAGCTCCGAAACGCGGCGAAAGGGGCGGCAGTAGTTCCCGCCGAAATCGCGCCGGACAGCAGCGTTCGGCCGGTTGGGGGGTGCGGTTAAGACCGGCCCACTGTCATTCGGATGGGAATGGTGACCATCGGATGGAGCGCTATCGGGGCCGCGACGACGCCTTTCTCGCCTGCGCCTCATTTCCTCCTTCCGGTCTCCGTTCCAGGCTGAACGGGTTCGCCCATGAACGTCTTTGAACTGACGCAGGCGCTGGTGGACATCGAGTCCATCACGGGCAACGAAGCGGCGGCCGGCGACTACATCGCGCGGCGGCTTTCGCCCCTTGCCGCTCGCAGCGGCGGGCAGGTGGAGCGCCTCATGGTGGAGCCGAATCGCTTCAACGTGCTGGCCACGTGGGGCGATCCGGTGGTCACGCTTTCCACGCACATCGACACCGTTCCGCCCTGGATTCCCTCTTCCGAGGATGCCGACTACATCTACGGGCGCGGCGCCTGCGACACTCGCGGCATTATCGCCTCGATGATCTGCGCCGTGGAAGAGCTGGTGGACGCGGGCACGCGCGGAGTGGCGCTGCTGTTCGTCGTCGGCGAGGAGCGCAACAGCGCGGGAGCGTATCATGCCGCCAGAAACGGCCGCGGCTCGCGATTCCTGATCAACGGCGAGCCCACGGAGAACAAGCTGGCGGTTGGCTCCAAGGGCGCGTTGCGCATGGAAGTGGTGGCCAGCGGGCGCATGGCGCATTCCGCGTACCCCGAGCTGGGCGAATCGGCCATCGACAAGCTGCTCGACGCGCTCGAGGCGATTCGCGGCGTGCCGCTGCCGGTGGATCCCGTGCTGGGCGCCTCGACACTCAACATCGGCACCATTGCGGGCGGCCGCGCACCCAACGTGATCGCCGACGAAGCGCGCGCGGAAGTGCTGATCCGTCTGGTGGACGATGGCGAAGCCACGCGCCAGGCCGTTCACTCCGCCGCCGAAGGGCGCGCCGAGATTCGCGACATCCTGAGCATCCCCGCGGCGCACTTCCGTTCCCTGCCCGGCTTCGAAACCACCGTGGTGGCGTACACCACCGACATTCCCGCATTCGCCGGCGCCTGGGGCGAGCCATTTCTGATCGGCCCCGGCAGCATTCATGCCGCCCACACCGCGGAGGAGCGCGTGGAGAAGCGCCAGCTCACCGAGGCGGTCAGCCTTTATAAGAGTCTCGTTCAACAACTTCTCAGAGGATGAAATGACACAGCCACGCATTGCAGTCGGAATCATGGGCGCCACCGGGATGGTGGGCCAGCACTTCGTGAAGTTTTTGCAGAGCCATCCGTGGTTCGACATCACATGGGTGGGCGCGAGCGATCGCTCGGCCGGAAAGAAGTACTCGGAAGCGACAAGCTGGCGGCTGGACGGCGAGATGCCGGCCACGGTGCGGGACCTCACGGTGCAGGATTGCGTTCCCGACAATGCGCCGCGGCTGGTGTTCTCGGCGATGGACGCTTCGGTGGCCACCGAGAAGGAGCGCGCCTTCGCCGAAGCCGGCCGCGTGGTGGTGTCGAATTCGAAGAACCATCGCATGGAACCGGACGTTCCGCTGCTGGTGCCCGAGATCAACGCCGATCACCTGAAGATCATCCCGCTGCAGCAGCGCCGCCGCGGCTGGAAGGGCCAGATTGTCACCAATCCCAATTGCTCCACCATAGCGCTGACCATGGCGCTGGGCCCCATGAAGCCGTTCGGCATCACGCGAGTGCTGGCCACAACCATGCAGGCGCTTTCCGGCGCGGGCTATCCGGGCGTTGCGTCGATGGACGCTACCGCGAACGTGATCCCGTACATCGGCGGCGAAGAAGAGAAAATGCAGCAGGAGACGCAGAAGATCCTGGGCGACCTGACCTCCGACGGCTTCCGCCCGCTGGATGCGCTGGTGAGCGCGCAGTGTAACCGCGTGCCGGTAGTGGATGGCCACACCGTCGCTGTATCGGTGGAGTTTCGGCGGAAGCCTTCGCTGGACGAACTGATCGAGGCCATCGGGAAATTCCGCGGCGTTCCGCAGCAGCGCAATCTGCCCAGCGCGCCGCCGCAGCCGGTGATATATATGACGGGCGACGACCGTCCGCAACCGCGCCGCGATGCCAACCGCGAGAACGGAATGGCCGTGTTCGTGGGCCGCCTGCGCGAGTGTCCGGTGCTGCACTACAAGTTCATCGCGCTGGGGCACAATACGATTCGCGGCGCCGCCGGGGCCGCGGTGTTGAATGCCGAGTTGATGTATACCGAAGGGATGCTGGACTAGTTCACAGGCTGAAGCCTGTGCTACCTGGTGGCACAGGCTTCAGCCTGTGTGGAGGCTTTCATGATCGTGATGAAGTTCGGCGGATCGTCCGTCGAATCCGCCGCGGCCATCGAGCGCGTAGCCGGCATCGTGCGCAGCCGCATCGACCGCCGGCCCATCGTGGTGGTCTCGGCCATGGGCAAAACCACCAACCGGCTGCTGGCCATCGCCAATGAAGCCGTCCACGGCCATCGCGATCAGGCCATCACGCATCTGCGCGAGCTGCGCGATTTTCATCTGCGTGAATCGGGCATGGAGCGCACCGTGGAAGATCACTTCCAGGAGCTGGCCGAGCTGATGCGCGGTCTGGCGATTCTCGGTGAGCTGACGCCGCGCTCCATCGACGCCCTCTCCAGCTACGGCGAGCGCCTCTCCAGCCTGATTGTGGCGAACCTGTTCCAGCATCACGGGGTGCGCGCGGTGCACGTCGATTCGCGCAAACTGATCGTTACCGACAATCGCCACACCCAGGCGGCGCCGCTGTTCGAGGAGACTTACCGGCGCCTGGCCGAGAGCCTGCCTCCTCTGGCGGCTAACGCGGTGCCGGTGATGGGCGGCTTCATCGCTTCCACCGCGGACGGCGTGCCATCGACGCTCGGGCGCGGCGGTTCCGATTTCACAGCGGCCATTGTCGGCGCGGGCGTAGGCGCCGAGGAGATCCAGATCTGGACCGACGTGGACGGCATGCTCACCTGCGATCCGCGGGTGGTCGAGGGCGGCCACCGTATCCGCCGCATGTCCTTCGAGGAAGCCGCCGAGCTCGCCTACTTCGGCGCGAAGGTGCTGCACCCGGCCACGGTGATCCCCGCGCTCGAGAAGAACATCCCGGTTCTGATCCTGAACTCCCGCCGGCCGCAGGTGGAGGGAACGCGCATCGTCGCCGACGAGGTGCACAGCTCGAATCCAGCCAAGGCCATCGCGTCGAAGACGGGCATCGTGGTGCTGAACATCCACTCCACGCGCATGTTCATGGCCCACGGCTTCCTGCGCCGCATCTTCGAAGTGTTCGACCGCCACGCTGTGCCCGTGGACATGATCTCCACATCGGAGGTCAGCGTGTCGCTCACCATCGACCCCACACCCGAGCTGCCTGCCATCATGGACGAGCTTCGCGCATTCGCTGAGGTGACCGTGGACGAGAACCAGGCCATCGTGTGCATCGTGGGCGAAAATATTCGCTATACTCCCGGAATCGCCGCGCGTGTGTTCAATGCCCTGGCCGGGATCAACGTGCGTATGGTTTCGCAGGGGGCGTCGGCCCTCAATCTTGGCCTGGTTGTGGCCGGCTCCGACGTGAAGGCGGCCGTTCAGGCGCTGCACGGCGAGTTCTTCCGGGAACTCGATCCGGAGGTGTTCGATGCCTAACCTGGCCATCCTGGGCTACGGCAAAATGGGCAAGCTGATCGACCAGCTCGCGCCCGAATACGGCTTCACGGTGGCCGCGCGTTGCGATATCGATCGCCCCGAGCCGCTCGACGGCATCGACGTCGCCGTGGAGTTCTCGGTCCCCGGCGCAGTGCTCAGCAATGTGGAGATGCTGGCCGTGCGCGGCATTCCCGTGGTCATCGGCACCACCGGCTGGCTGGAGCATCTGGACCGCGTGCGCGAGATCGTGGAGTTCAACGGCTCGGCCGCGGTGTGGAGTCCCAACTATTCCATCGGCGTCAACCTGTTCACGCGGCTGGTGGCGGAGGCCGCGCGGCTGCTCGCCAACGAGGATGCCTACGGCGCGTGGGGCTGGGAGATCCATCACCACACCAAGAAAGACGCGCCGTCCGGTACAATGCTGAAGCTGGTGGAGACCATGAAGATCGCCGGGTACGAGAGGGCCATCGACGTCGGCTCCAGCCGCGCCGGAGCACACCCCGGCACGCACGAAATCGGTTTCGATTCGGCGGCGGACACCATCACGCTGCGGCACACCGCGCGCAGCCGCGAGGGGTTCGCCCGCGGCGCTCTGAAGGCGGCAAAATGGGTGATGGGCCGAAAAGGCCTGTTTGAGTTCAGCGAGGTTCTGTTCGGGAGGTGAGACATGTTTCAGGGCTGCGGCACGGCGCTGGTAACCCCATTCACACGCGACGGCGCGCTTGACCAGGCGACGCTGCGCGCGCTGGTGCGCCGGCAGATCGAGGCGGGAATCGACTTCCTGGTTCCCTGCGGGACCACCGGCGAGAATCCCACGCTCACGCGCGAGGAACACCTGCGCGTGGTGGAGATCACGCTGGAAGAAGCGAAGGGCGTGGTCCCCGTGCTGGCCGGCGCGGGCGGCTACAACACCGCCGAAGTGGTCGAGCTGGCGCAGCAGGTGGAAGAGCTGGGCGCCGACGGCATCCTGTCGGTCACGCCGTATTACAACAAGCCCACACAGGAGGGGCTGTACCACCACTACAAGGCGATCGCCTCGGCCGTCTCGCTGCCCATCGTTGTCTACAGCGTCCAGGGTCGCACCGGTGTGAACATCGAACCGCTGACGCTGAAGCGCCTCGCGGAAATCGACAACATCGTGGGCGTGAAAGAGGCTTCAGGGAATCTGGCGCAGGTGGCCGCCATCGTCCACCACGTGCCGGAGCGTTTCGCCGTGCTCAGTGGCGACGATGCGGTGACCATTCCCGTGATCGCCCTGGGCGGCCGCGGATTGATTTCCGTCAGCGCCAATGAAATTCCCACGGAGATGACGCAACTGGTGCGTAGCGCGCGCAACGGCGATTTCACATCGGCGCGCGACATCCAGCGCCGCTTCTTCCCGCTGCTGGAAGTGAATTTCATCGAGTCGAATCCAATACCAGTGAAAGCCGCCATGGCCGCCATGGGCCTGCTGGAACCGGTTTGGCGGCTGCCGCTGGTGCCGCCCTCGCCCATCAGCCAGAAGAAGATCGAAAGCGTGCTCGACGGCCTCGGGCTGCTCGCCGCGCGGAGCGTGCATGCGGGCTGAGGGCATGCAAACTGAGATAGAGACACTGTTCGATTCGCCCCCGCAGTCTTACACCGAAGAACATTTCGCCCTCTTCCAGCGCTTCAAAGACGCGTTGAACGAGGGACGCGTGCGCGCAGCCGAACCGGATGCATCGGTGCCGAGCGGATGGCGCGTGAATGCATGGGTGAAAAAAGGCGTGCTGCTGGGCTTCCGCATGGGCGTCATCGTGGACATGTCGGTGGACCCGGTGCGCCAGCCCTTCTTCGACAAGTCCACGTGGCCAGTGAAGCGGCTCACCGCCGCGAGCGGGGTGCGCATTGTTCCCGGCGGATCGAGCATTCGCGACGGCTGCTACATCGGCCGCGGCGTCACCTGCATGCCGCCCATGTACATCAACGTAGGCGCGTGGGTGGGCGACGGCGCCATGGTGGATTCGCACGCGCTGGTGGGCAGTTGCGCGCAGGTGGGGGCGAATTGCCACATTTCGGCGGCATCGCAGATCGGCGGTGTGCTGGAGCCGGTGGGCGCGCTGCCCGTGATCGTCGAGGACGACGTGCTGGTGGGCGGGAACTGCGGCGTGTATGAGGGAACGGTGGTCAGGCGCCGCGCGGTGCTGGGCACGGGGACCATCCTGAACCGCTCGACTCCGGTCTACGACGTGGTTCGCGGAGTCATTCACAGAGCGACGGAAACCGAGCCGCTGGTGATTCCCGAGGAAGCGGTGGTGGTGGCCGGCTCCCGCGCCATTACCCACGGACAGGGAAAGGAATGGGGCATTTCCCTGTACACGCCGGTGATCGTGAAGTACCGCGATTCGAAAACGGACACGAAGATCCAGTTGGAAGATTTACTAAGGTAGAAGCATGGACGAGCACGCTCCCGACCTGATGGTTCTTGCTGGGGACGAGGTCGACGTGGACGCCAGCACCGCTGCAGCCATCGAACGGGGCATCCGCGCAGGCGATGAAGGACGGGTTGTCCCCAGCGAGGTGGCGCATGAACTCCTCCGCCAATGGATTTCTGAGGCCTTTCCGCGGAATCAGCGTTAATTAAGTGAGTCTATCGTGACCATTCAAGTCCAGGCGCCTTGGGGAGGCGCACGCCCATAACGTCAGGCGATCTGTATAATCGGGGCATGTTTGCAAGGAATCACGCCGTTGCCCTGATATCACTGTATCGTCGGATAATCTGGGCTGCCGTCAAATCGCTCGGCTGGTGGTCGCTGCTGGTGATTCTGTCGGTTGTCTGCTGCGCCCTTCTGCTGATGCCGCCGGTGCGCGATCAGTTAACAACCGAGGCGTCCCTTACCGTTGCGACGTGGGGGTTGGTCGTTGCGACTCTCTTTCTGTTCTTTGACAGCCTCCTCAAGGGCAGAGAGCAAAGGCGGCGCTGGGAGCGGGAACACGCTTCCAGAGCTAAGGCGCAGGCGGCTCGCTGGGAGCGCGAAGATCGCCTCCGGGAAGAGGACGCAAAACCGAAGGTCGTCGTAGAAACTGCAAAAAGGGACGATGCTCCAGAGAGATTGTGTTCAAGTGCCTGAATCTGGGAAGCACGCTCTGTTTCGTCGACAAGATGGTAGTCACATTCATCGATCGACCAGATAGCGCTAACCCCCAATTTACACGCCAGATTTCGGACCTCGTTGGACCACCGGTTCTGCTTCCTGGGACGGTCTGCTCACCACGTATGACCCCGCGGAATTCGTCAAGGATGGGTTTCGGGAGGCAAATGCGGTGTTCATTCTGATAGGTTCACGGGGACAAGTGGCCACTGAGCCGGCATGGTTCTACGCCTTTCCTGACTCGACATGCGGCTACGGATGGCGCAAAGGTCGTCTGGCTGATCGTCTACCCGGTACGATCACGCAAGAGCCACGATCAATTCAGGAAGGAGAATAGTCCAGGACTTTCTCTAACAAGTCCCTCGAAGAAACGATGAGATAGAATCGCGGACGTGACCTTCGAGTGGGACGCACGGAAGGCGGCGGCGAATCTGAGAAAGCACGGCGTGGCCTTCACCGATGCCGCCACTGTTTTCCGTGATCCCCTTGCGACGACGTTCCCCGACCCCGACCATTCGATGGACGAGCTCCGCGAGATTACTCTTGGCCATACAATGAAGGGGGATCTGGTGTTCGTCGCCCACTGTGATCGCGTCGGACGGACTCGGATCGTTAGTGCAAGGCGGGCAACCAGAGCGGAGCGCGAACAATATGAAGAAGGAGCCAACGGTTAGGCACGACGACTTGCGGCCCGAGTACGACCTCTCTCAACTGAAGGGCGGCGTACGAGGGAAGTACTACCGCGCGGCCACGGCCGGCACGAACCTGGTACTGATCGAGCCCGATCTTGCCGATGTGTTTCCTGATGCCGCGTCGGTCAACCGTGCCTTGCGCGTGCTCGCGGAAGCGGCGCGATCAACAACGGCAAAAAGGCGCAGACGGTGAGTCCGCTTTTATTCGGTATGATCCATAAACGCCCTCTATCGCCCCCATCCACAATTCCTTTAGCGCTCCGCCGCGCGTTCGACTAAGCTGGAACTTCTCTTACATCGTTCGTAAGACCATCTCTCCACGTCGAGGAGACCATGTCGTCAAAAAGAACACTCGCGCTCATACTGCTGCTCGCCTCTTCTTCTCCCCTTCTGGCCGTGGCGCCCGTGATGCCCTTGGGCGGACCCGGCGAACTGGCCGCTCTGAAGACCGCCGTCAAGGCCTCGCAATCGGCCGGCGACAACGCGTGGATGCTGATCAGCTCCGCGCTGGTGCTGATGATGACCGGCCCCGGTCTGGCGCTGTTCTACTGCGGCCTCGTCCGCAAGAAGAACGTGCTGGGCACCATGATGCAAAGCTTCGCCATGATGGCCGTCATCACGCTGATCTGGGCCATCTGCGGCTACAGCCTGGTGTTCGCGCCGGGCACGCCGTTCATCGGCGACCTGCGTTACGCATTCCTGCGCGGCGTCGGCGCCGATCCGAACCCGGTGTATGCGCCCACCATCCCGCACCAGACCTTCATGGTCTATCAGCTCATGTTCGCCATCATCACGCCCGCGCTCATCGCCGGCGCTTTCGCCGAACGCGTGCGGTTCGGCGCCATGATGGTGTTCTCCACGCTGTGGGCCTTCCTGGTTTACTTCCCGCTGGCGCACATGATCTGGGGCGACGGCGGATTCCTCAACGCGTTCCTGGGGGGCCGCTATCCCGTCTTCGACTTCGCCGGCGGCACGGTGGTGCACATCAGCTCGGGGTTCTCGGCGCTGGTGACCGCGCTGTATATCGGAAAGCGCCAGGGCTACCCGCAGGAACAGATGATGCCGCACAGCCTGGTGCTGAGCTTCATTGGAGCGTGTCTGCTGTGGGTGGGCTGGTTCGGATTCAATGCCGGCAGCGCTCTGGCCGCCTCCGCGCTCGCCACCAGTGCGTTTGTGGCCACCCATTTCGCATCCGCGGCCGGGGCCGTTTCCTGGATGGTCGCCGAGCGAATCCATCGGGGTAAGGCCAGTGCGCTGGGCGCCATTTCCGGAGCGGTCGCCGGGCTGGCCACGGTCACTCAGGCCTCGGGCTTCGTGCAGCCCTTCAGCGCCATCCTCATCGGCTTCGTCGCCGGCGCCGCCTGCTACACCATGGTCGCCGTGGTGAAGGAGAAGTTTCACTACGACGATTCGCTCGATGTGTTCGGCGTGCACGGCGTGGGCGGGCTGATCGGCTGCCTGCTCACCGGCGTCTTCGCGACGCGGCTGGTGAACAGCGGCCTGAAACTGGCCAGCGGACAACCCGCGCCCCTGGGCGCCATCGACGGCAATCCGGTGCAGGTGCTGAATCAGCTCATCGGCGCGGGCATGGGAATCGCCATCGCCGTCGTCGGAACGCTGGTGGCGCTGAAACTCACTGGCTGGATCACGCCGCTTCGCATCGGCGACCAGGCGGAGGCAACCGGCATGGATCTCTCGATCCACGGTGAAGAGGGATATAATTTCGAGGTCTGACGCCATGATCAAGATCGAAGCGATTATTCAGCCGTCGAAGCTCGACGCGGCCCGCGAGGCGCTGAAGGGAATCAGCGTGGAAGGCATGACCGTCAGCGAGGTGCGCGGCCATGGCCGGCAGAAGGGCCACAAGGAAGTCTATCGCGGACGCGAGTATTTCGTGGATCTGCTGCCCAAGATCAAGCTGGAAATGGTGGTGCCGTCCAGCCGCCGCGATGAAATCGTGCAGGCGCTCGGCAATGCAGTTCGGACCGGCGCCATCGGGGACGGCAAGATCTTCGTTACCGACGTTGCCGAGGCCATCCGCATTCGCGACGAGGCGCGCGGCGAGGCGGCCCTGTAGTCGAGGTGGGGCAGGATTGCATCCTGCGCGCGGTTTGCAACCGCGCTTCGCCAGGCCGAATGAAAATCGTTGCCCAGAGGGCACCCAAGGTTGAAAACCTGCCCCACGACGGCCGAGACCAGTGCCTTGGAGTTCGAGGAACTCCCTGCTATGTTGATACGGGGCTGAGCAAACGATGAGATTCCTCCGGGCATTCCCGTGCGCCACTGCCTGCCTGGCGCTGCTGGCCGCGCCACTGGCCGCTTCGACACGTTTGTTGGTGACCGTCACGGATCCACACACCGGCCAGGCGGTCACCGACCTGAAAGCCGGCGATTTCTCCGTCCTCGACGACAAAACGCCGCGCCCGGTGGAATCGGCCGAGCTGACCACGGAGCCGGTGGACATCATGCTCCTGCTCGATACCAGCCTGGTGGGCGAGGCGGTCCAGCCCGTGGCCGGCAATCTGATCCACCAGCTCGACCCCAAAGAGCAAATGGCGGTGATCTCGTTCGCCTCTTCCGCCGACCTCGTGCAGGACTTCACCTCGAGCCAGGGGCTGCTCAACGAGGCGGTAAAGAAGATGAAATACGGCAACACGCCCCAGGTGCTGGACGCCCTCTATGCCAGCATCGACGGCGGGTTCGGCAGCAGCCCGTTTCGCCGGGTCATCCTGCTGCTGACCACCGGCCTCGAGGGCGGCAGCCGGGTCAGCGACAGAGACGTCGTAAAGCTGGCGAGGAAAAATGCCGTCTCCATCTTCCCGGTCTACCTGGCCGGCTCGGGCAAGTGGCTTTTCGACGAACTGGCGCGGCAAACGGGCGGGGCGAGCTTCCGGGTCGGCGATTTACGGCACATGAAGGTGGCTCAGCCGGGTCCACAGATTTTCGCGGCGTTGCGCCGGCACTATGTGGTCACGATCGCCGGGAATTACGAGCCGAGCGAGAAGCTGAAGATCCGAGTCAACGGGCAGGACAAGCTGTTTGCCTCGGCGCTACCGCTCGAGTAGCCTGGCCGTCAGCCGCCGCCACCGTCGCCACCGCGGGCGTTCATCACCTTGGGCGTGGCCAGGTAGCCGACAATCTGGTTCTTCTTCACGTCGTTGACGACAATCTCGTAGGGCTGCTTCGCTTTGGACGTATAGAACTGCAGGGGCTCGTTGATGGTGCGGTTATCCTTCTGCGTCTTCTTGTCGTCGGCGGTGATCTCGAGACTGTAGCGGTTGTGCTTCGGATCGGTCTTCTTCAGCTCCAGCAGCACGTCGCCCACTTTCTGCGGGGCCTTGCCGCGCGACAGCGTGAACTGGACGTAGTTCCGCTCGCCCAGCGTCTTCAAGGCATCCAGCTCTTTCTGATTGGTGGCAATCAGAGAGCCCTGGCCGGTCAGCTCGCCGTTCACCCGCTTCAGATCGGCGATGGTCTTCTCCAGGTCCGATTTCGTCGCGGCGACGTCGGTCTTGACTCCGCTCACTTCCGTCCCAACAGCGGTGATTTTGGTGTCGGCATCCTGCTGAACCGCGCTGACCTTCGAGTCAAAGGCCTTCGCCTGGGCGGCCTGAGCATCCTGCAGCCGCTTCTCGGTCTCGGCCACTTCGCGGGCCGCTTCGGCTTTCGCTTCTCCGGTCGCCATGCTCATCTGCCGCCGCTGGGCCTCAAGCTGGTCGCGCAGAGCATCGATAACGTGCCGGCTGCTTTGAGCGCTCAGAGAGTGCGCCTCGCGCACCTTGGTCAGCTCATCCAGCAGGGAGTCCCGGGTTGTGGCCAGGTCTTTGCGGACATTGCCAAGCTCTACAAACAAATAGATATTCGCGGCGATCAGGGCGATCACAATCCCAAAGAGAATCGCGATTTTCGTTCCTGATCCGCCACTGGGCGGTGGCGGCGGCTGATACGAGGGGAGCGCGCCAGGGGCGCCGGTTACGCTCATCTTACCTCCATGGTCAAGATTCCAAACATTTTCATTGTAACGTGACGCGGGATCGGCGTTGAACGTTGCGGGTGTATCCTCGGAGCATGGCAGGACCACAGGAATTCGTGACCGTGTACCGCTCGATGGACCCGGGCGCCGAGGAGGAATGCCGGAAGGTCCTGGCAACTCTCGGCCATGCGCACATCCATGCGCTGCTCCGCAGCGACAGGGATCTCGGGGTGCCTGAAGGCGTTTGGGAGGTTCAGGTTCCGGCCGGCGATGCTTCCCGCGCGGATCGGATCATCGCCGCGCACCCGCCCGCGCCGGATGAAGTGGACCCTTCGCACGACCTTGATCTGGTGCCGATCTATGAGAGCGGAACCCCCATTACCGGAGAGGTTGAAGTAATGGGAATTAAAGCATTACTTGAAGCAAACGGTATCATGGCCGTCAGCACGGGCGACTCCGTCCAACCGGAACTGCCCTTTTCGCTCAGCGTTGCCCGCGATCAGGCGGATGAGGCACGGCGGCTCATCGCCGAAGCTCAGTCCGCCGCCCAATCCGAGACTCAACCCGATGAGTAACCTGCTATTCTGTGCCCTGCTGGGGGCCGGATTCGCCGTGGCCGCCGTGCCGGCGGACTATCCGGGTAAGCCTTACACATCGCCGCAGGCGATTCCCGGACGGCTTGAGTGCGCGCTCTATGACCGGGGAGGTGAGGGCGTCGCCTATCACGATACGGACGCCATCAACCATGGCAGCGGCGAGCTGAACTACCAGCCCGGCCACTGCGAGCCCGGCGTGCCCGCGGAGATCTGCCATTTTCGCGAACACGAGGGCGTGGACATCTCCTACACCAAGCACCTGGCCGACTTCACCCACAAAAACCCCTTCGAGCCCGACTACGAGCAGCTCTACATCGGCTGGGAAGCCGACGGCGAATGGACTAACTACACGGTGGAGGTCAAGCAGCCCGGCCGCTACAAAATGGTGGTGCTCTACTCGCACGCGCCGAACACGGTGACGTTTTCGCTGAACGGCAAGCCCGCCGCCGAGTGCCACCTGCCAAAGGAGACCGGTGACTGGCATATCTGGAACAAAGCCGAGTGCGGCGAGATCACGTTCCCGGAGAAGGGCCTGCAGCTTCTGACTCTGCACTACAACAGCGGGAATAATCTGGCTTACTTCGATTTCATCCCGGTGACCGCGAAGTAGCCCCGCGTCGTTCGGCGCCGGTTTCTCGCCGTTCAGCCGCGCCACGCCGCCTCAGGGGCGCAACCGTTACAGGCGCCGCCGGGAGTGTGCTTAAATGGTTGAAATCGCTCTATGTCTGACGCGGCCTTCAAAATCCGCCGGGACATCAGTGCGCTGAAGCGGCGGCTGCGGGAACTCAGGCTCATCGTCAAGGGCGCGATCTCGTCCCGTCACCCCGTCATGGCGCATATCATCCCGATTCGCCGTTGCAATCTTTCCTGCGCCTACTGCAACGAGTACGACGACCATTCCAAACCAGTCCCGAAGGAAGTCATGTTCCAGCGGCTGGACCGGCTGGCCGCACTGGGCACGACAATTATCACTTTCAGCGGCGGCGAGCCTCTGCTGCACCCGGATCTCGACGAGCTGATTGCCCACACCCGCGGGAATGGCGCGCTGGCCTGCCTGATCACCAACGGCTATCTGCTGACGGCCGAGCGGGTCCAGCGGCTGAACCGCGCCGGGCTCGACCACATGCAGATCAGCATCGACAACGTCATGCCCGACGATGTGTCGAAAAAGAGCCTGAAGGTGCTGGATAAGAAGCTGCAGATCCTCGCCGACCACGCGCTGTTTCACGTGAACATCAATTCCGTGCTGGGCGGGGGAATCAAGGACCCGGAGGATGCGCTGGTGGTGGGTCGGCGGGCGCTGGAACTGAGCTTCAGTTCGACCGTCGGCATTATCCACGACGGCGGCGGGCAGTTGAAGCCGCTGGGCGAGAAGGAACGGCGAGTCTTCGATGCCATGCGCCGGCTGGAGAAATCGAACTTCGCGCAAATCAATTACTTCCAGGAAAACATGGCGGACGGCAAGCCGAGCGACTGGAAGTGCCGGGCGGGCGGGCGGTACCTCTATATCTGCGAGGACGGGCTGGTGCACTACTGCTCACAGCAGCGCGGCTATCCGGCAAGGCCGCTGATGGAGTACACGCTCGCCGACGTCCGGCGGCATTACCTGACGAAGAAGAGCTGCGCGCCCTACTGCACGGTGTCGTGCGTGCACCAGATCTCGTACTTCGATTTCTTCCGCGACCCGCAGACGCTGGACGACGGCGCGGTGGAGCGCGTCCCGCCGCGTGAAGGGCTGGTCCAGATCGAGTAGGGGATGGACACGCGGCTGACGCCGCGCGTCCAGAGTCAGTGTTCGTTCTTATACATCCGGTAGAACATCACCATCACGGACGTCAGAAAGACAGCGCACGAACCGATCCAGAGGAGCAGTCCGGCGGTTTGTTGATCCGTCTGCGGATCGAAATGCCAGACAGTCTGCAGCTCGTCGAGGATGTGGAGCGGGTCCGTCGGCGCAAGGTAGCTGCCATAGTGACCCGGCGCCATACTCGCCAGCAGAAGACCAAGCACGGACGCGACCACGGCCATCGCGAACAGGTAAACGATGGCGGGTGGAACAGGCTTCAGCCTGTTGGCCGCCGCCGGCGTGTACAGCGGAAGATACAGCAACATGCCGCCGAGAAACCAGCTTGCCGCCTGCACTGCTTCCACGCGCGGGTCGCGCAGCGCGGCGTTGTACAGTGAAGGCACATACCAGATGACCAGCGACACCGCGGCTGCAACCCAGGCAGTCGCCGGCGGAATGCGCACCCGGCGGGCGACCACGAGCGGCAGTCCCAGCACCAGCAGCAACGGAACCGCCAGATTCAGCAACAGTTGCTTCACCACGTGCGCGCTGAGCAGGTACACCTTCGAGAACAGTTCGAGGGGCGACGTGTAAATGCCCGCAATCAGCAGTGCGGACACCGCCAGACAAACCGCAACGCGCATGATGTGTCCATCTATATCAAACGCCGATGCCTGACGTGCTGATTCTCGGCTGCGGCTACACCGGCCGCCGCGTGGCACGGCGGTTGCTCGCGCGAGGCTGCACGGTGATTTGCACTGCAAAGAATTCGCGAGAGGGCGTTGTCGCGCTCGATCTCGAACAACCCGGCGCACTCGCTCGACTGCGCGAGATGGTAAAGCCCGGCGTCCTCGTACTGCACTCCATCCCGACACTCGCGGGCGAGATGGATCGCATCGCGGTGGAGGCGCTGGCGGGCGCCGCGCGGGTCGTGTATCTGTCGACAACCGGTGTCTATGGCGATGCCGAATTTGTGGATCACATAACGGCGGCGGTCGCGGACGGCCCGCGCATTCGTACAGAGCAGGCCGTGCTGAGCGGCCCATGGTCGTCCCTGGTCCTGCGTCCGGCGGCCATCTACGGACCGGGCCGCATTGCCCGCAGACGCATCACCACGGCCATTGTCAGCCGCATTCATGTGGGCGATCTTGCCGCGCACGCCGAAGCCGCGCTGTTCAGCGATGTCGCCGGCGCCTGGCCGGTAGCCGACGAACTGCCCTGCCCTTCCCTCGACGTTGCCGAATTCGCCGCGAAGTTGCGCGGACAACCAGCGCCGGTCTTCGAACCGCATCCTGCCCACGGCCGGCGCGTTGACGGCAGGGCCATCCGCCGGCAGCTCGGGATTACTCTGAAGTATGCCTCTTACCGGACGGGCATTCCCGCGGCTCTTGAGCAAGAGCGCCTCATGGGCGATCTTCGCCGCGGCGACGCTCCAATGCCTTAGCGCCGCCGAACCATGGTGGCAGCACGCCGTCATTTACGAAATCTACCCGCGCAGCTTCGCCGACAGCAACGGCGACGGCATCGGCGATCTGAACGGTATCACCAAACACCTCGATTACCTCGCCGATCTCGGCGTGGACGCCATCTGGATCACGCCGTTCTACCCTTCGCCGCAGGTGGATTTCGGATACGACATTTCGAATTACGAGGCCATCGATCCCCAGTACGGCACCATGGCCGACTTCGACCGTCTGGTGGCGGAAGCCGGCAAGCGGCACATTCGTGTGATCACCGATCTGGTGCTCAACCATACCTCCGACAAGCACCCGTGGTTCATCGAATCGGCGTCCTCGCGCACCAATCCCAAAGCCGACTGGTACATCTGGCGCGACGGCAAGGGAAACGGCAAGCCACCCAACAACTGGATCTCGTTGTTCGGCCATTCCGCCTGGCAGTGGAACGCAAAACGGAAACAGTTCTACTATCACGAGTTCTATAAGGAGCAACCGGACCTGAACTGGCGCAATCCGGAAGTGCGCAATGCCATGTACGACATGGTGCGTTTCTGGCTGCAGCGCGGCGTGGCGGGGTTCCGTCTGGATGCCATCACTTCGTTGTTCGAGGATCCCGAGCTGCGCGACGAGCCGGTGCTGTCCGGCGCCAACGCGTTCGGCGATCCAAACGTCTCGCGGGTCTACACAGACAATCTGCCCGAGGTCCATGACGTCCTGCGCGAGCTGCGCCACGTCACCGACGAGTTCCCCGACCGCGTGCTGGTGGGCGAAACCTACGTTTCGAACGCGCGGGAGCTGGCGAAGATGTACGGCGCCCACAACGACGAGTTGCAGCTTCCCATGGACACCCAGCTCGGTTTTCTGAACCACATCTCAGCCGACGATTTCCGGCGCGTTCTGCGCGACGCCGAAACCGGCATCAACGGCAACACACCCCTGTTCGTCTTCGACAATCACGACAATACGCGGAGCTGGAACCGTTACGCGGACGGCGCCCATGACGCGGTGATCGCCCGCCTTATCGCCACTCTTCTGCTGACGCCGCGCTGCGCTTCGCTGATTTACTACGGGGAGGAGCTGGGCATGGAGAACAACGATCCGCAGCGCAAGGAAGACGTGCGCGATCCCATTGGCATTACCGGCTGGCCCAAAGACAAGGGCCGCGACGGCGAGCGCACGCCCATGCAATGGACCGACAAAACGGACGCAGGCTTCAGCACGGCCGCCTCGACGTGGCTGCCGGTGGCGCCGGACTTCCAGGAGCGCAATGTCGCTGTGGAGCGGCACGATCCGAATTCGCTGCTGAGTTTCTACAAGGCGCTCATCCAGCTACGTAAGACCAACCCCGCGCTGCGCGAGGGCGACTTTGTGCTGGTGAACGCGACCGATCATAACGTGCTCACTTACCTTCGGCAGGCGCTCGACGGCACTCGAGTGCTGGTGGCGCTCAACTGCACCGGCAGGTCGCAGACGCTGCATTTTGAAGCCGCCGGGCAGGCATCCACTCTGCTGAGCTCATTCGCCAAAGCAGGCCAAACGGAGGACCTGGGGCGGCTGATGCTGCCGGCGTATGGAAGCTGGATCGGCCAGCTCAAGTGAGCCGCATACAACACGGTGACGGGGTGTGGGGCAGCCTCTCAGGCTGCGGCGGTCTCTCAGACCGCCCCGTCGAGCGCACACGAACAGGCGGGCCGGGAGCCCGCCGCAGGCCGAGGGCCTGCCCCACACTCGCCAACGGACTTCAGCGGCAAAGGCCGTCGAGCAGCGCCGCGGGATTGTTGCGAGGCGGCAGTGGCAGATGCCGCGCGGCCATCGTGCCTTCGAGATTGTCCGGGCCGGGCGGCAGAGTGAGGTCCGTGTCCTCGCGATAGAATTCGTCGCTCTCGGCTTCGGGCAGCGTCACGAACTCAAAGCCGCTCGCGCGATACAGGTCCAGCAGCCGCGGCAGCACCTCCGCGTCGAAGGCGCCGATGTGCATGAGCAGCACGTACGGAATGTCGCGATTGTAGAGCGCGTGCGACATGGCGCGGGAGAACTCGATGTTGTCCTTCGCCGCCGCGAGATAGCTCGTTTCGAGAAGTGAAATCGCCTTATCGTCGCCTTTCGCCCTGCAGCGGGCGTAGGGCCCGTTCCACATGTAGTCGCCGAAGCTCATGGTCACGCCGGCGATTCTGTAGCCATGTTCCTCCAGAAATCCCCGAATCGCAGCTCTCTTCTCCGGCGTGTCGCCTTCGGCGAGGTACGGGAACCGGAGCCATCGCCAGTCGCCGTCCGGCATCTCGCGGGTCAGCAGAGGCTCGTTGTTAGCGACCTCCGTCTCAAACTCGGCCAGCGAATGCTGATTCGCGTTCATGTGCGACCAGCCGTGGTTGCCCAGCGGGAAGCCAGCGGCGCGCCACGCGTTCAGCACTTCCACATCGGCAGGCTGCTTTTCCACGTTCAGCCCGTTGACGAAGCCATACGTCGGCGGAACGTGCGCGTCGCGCAGCGCCGCGATGACTTTCGATGCCACCTGTTCGGGCGTAACCCCCGGCGGCAGCGGGCCGTGCACGGGCAGATCGTCGAACGTGATGGCAATCCGCGGCGACGAATCGAACAAAGACAGGGGCACCGCTTCAGCCATGGCGGCGTAACCGGCCGGCGAGGGATGAAGGTGATCGCCGCAGTCGTAGGCCGGAAGCAGCCGCTCGGGATGTTCCGGGTCGCGCATGACCTTGTCGAAATCGACAACCGCGTCGAAGTGGCCGGGCGCGCGGATCCATTGATTGATGGCCGCACGGTCGGCTTCGGTTTCGGGGCCCGGGTGATAATATCCCGACCCGGTGAACGGCATAATGGTCGCGCCGATCACCTCGATGCCGTGCGTGTGCGCGCGGGCGGTCATCTGCTCGTATGCGGCAAGGATGTTGCGGACCAGCGTTTCGTGGGCCGCATGCGAAGCGTCGCCCGTGCGCCCCAGAGCCCCGATATCGTTCACGCCCTCGAGAACAATCAGGTGGCGGACGCCGGCCGGCGCGAGCACATCGTGATCGAAGCGCGCCAGCGCGTTCGGCCCCAGGCCGTCCAGCAGGACACGGTTTCCCCCAATCCCTTCGTTGAGGACGCCGATCGATTGCGTCGCGGGCGAGGCCTGCAGCCGCCGCGCCAGCGCGTCGGGCCAGCGATCATTTCCGTCGGTGGTCGCGCCGTGGCCGTCGGTGATGGAATCGCCCAGGGTCACGATGGAAGCGGCCCCCGGGGGCGCGGCCACATCCACGCCGCAGATGAAATACCAGTGTTCCACCTTCTTCGCATTCGGGAGGTCGGCCGCGGAAACCGAATCGCCGTGCGCGATCCAGGAGGTGGCGCGGGAACCCGGATGTCCGGTCTGGGTAGGCGGTGGGGAGTCGAGGTGCAGCGTGATGGTGAGATCGGAGAGCGCGGCCACCGGATAATCGAGCGGGTCCGACAGATAGTCGGCCCCGGCGGGGATCGTCACATCGGGGCGTCCGGCAAAGGTCAGAGCCTTGTCGGCGCCCTTTTGCGCGACATGAACGGCCGTGAGCTGCAGAGGGGCCGTGCCGAACCGGTTGGAGAAGCGCACGCGCAGTTGCGGCCCGCCGATGGAGAGATGAACCACCTGCCGCAACGTGGCGTCGCGAAGATCGTCGGCGGATAACGCGTTGCTGGGCTCGGGCAATTGCTGCGATGCAGCCCAGGAACCCACCCAATGAGTTTGAGCGCAGGCCAGCGAGGCCGCGGTAAGCACGAGCAGCAGATTGAGGCGCACTGGTAAGAAAATATCAGGTTCGGACCTATTGGGGTTCGCAGCATACCCTGAAGAAGATGAACTCACGCGCGAGGATCACGGTGGTGGGCGGCGGCATTGTCGGTCTGGCCGCTGCGTATCGCATCGGACAGAGACTCCCGGACGCACGGATCGCCGTGCTGGAAAAGGAACCTGAGGTGGGGCGGCACCAGTCGGGCAACAACAGCGGCGTGCTGCACGCAGGTCTCTATTACAAACCCGGTTCGACGAAGGCGCGCATGGCGGTCCGCGGCATTCGGCAGATGGTCGCGTTCTGCCGGGAGAACGGAATTGCTCACGAGGTCTGCGGCAAGCTGGTGGTGGCCTCGAATGAGGAAGAAGTGCCTCGCCTTCGCGATCTGCTGGCGCGTGGGCAACAGAACGGGCTGGAAGGGCTGGAGTGGCTTGGCCCCGAGCAGATGAAGGAGATTGAGCCGCACGCCGCGGGAGTGGCCGCGGTACGCGTGCCGCACGAAGGGATTGTCGATTATCCCGCGGTTTGTTCGACGCTTGCTCGCAAGATCAATGGGCACGTGGTCACTGGCGCGCGAGTGGAGCGGCTGACGAAAACGAACGGCGCCTGGCTCGCGCACACCAGCGCGGGCGATTTCGAATTCGATGTGCTGGTGAACTGCGCCGGCCTCCACTGTGACCGCGTGGCGGCAATGGCCGGCATCCACCGCGACATGCGCATCGTGCCGTTCCGCGGCGAATACTACCGCATCAAGCCGGAGCGCCAGTATCTGGTGCGCAATCTGATCTATCCCGTAGCCGATCCGAAGTTCCCTTTCCTCGGCGTGCACTTCACGCGCCTGATTCACGGCGGCGTCGAGGCCGGACCGAACGCGGTTCTGGCGCTGGCGCGCGAAGGCTACCGCAAGCGCGACATCAGCGTGCGCGACATGGCCGACGTGTTCAGCTACTCCGGCTTCTGGCGATTTCTGGCGCGATACCCGCGCATGTGCTTCGACGAACTGCGCCGGTCGTTCAGCCGGGAGCTGTTCTGCCGGTCGCTGCAGAAGCTGGTTCCGGAGATTCAGGTGGACGATCTCGAAACCGGCGGCGCGGGAGTGCGCGCCCAGGCTCTGGCGCCCTCGGGCGAGCTGATCCAGGATTTCCGCATCGTGCAAACCGCCGACGCCGTGCACGTGCTGAACGCCCCCAGCCCCGCCGCCACGGCCTCGCTGGCCATCGCCGAGGAAATCGCGAAACAACTTACGGTTGAGTGAGTTGCCGTCGCCAGCCTAACCCCGTTTTCACAGTCCGCGGCCTGACAGGGTGCTGAAGAACGCTGCTGACCCACCGCTCCCTCGCGGTCGCGGCTCTGTAAGCTCGCCGATTCCAAGCCGCGCACACCATTACGCGGTTTGCGCGTTCTTCAGCACCCTCCTAATCTAAAGGTGGCCGGGAAATGGCCGATCATCCCGGTAGCCGCCAGGCCCATGCGCGACAGAGACATATCCCCGGACGCCAGGATCGGCGAGCACGTTGAAATCGGTTACGGCACACGAATTTACGCCGGCGTGCACATCGCGGACGGCTGTACCATTGGCGACCACTGCAGCATCGGGTTGCCGGCCGGGAGCGTCGCCGGAGAAACGGTGATCGGACCCGGCAGCACCATTCGCTCGCACACCTCCATCTACCGCGACGTGCGGACCGGTCCGCAATTCCAGACCGGTCACCATTCTTTGGTTCGCGACGGCGCGCTTCTGGGGATCAATCTTCGCCTGGGGAGTTACTCCGATATTGAAGGCGCGTGCGAGATCGGCGATTATGTTCGCCTTCACGGATATGTGCACATCGGCCGGGGAAGCCGCATTGGGAGCTTCGTCTGGATCTTCTCGTCCACGATTCTCCTGAACGACCCTCTGCCGCCGTCGCACGTGGAACGCCCGGTGACCATCGAGGATGGAGCGGTGGTCTGCGCCACGGCGCTGGTCATGCCCGGCGCGGTGCTGCGGAAGGGCGCGTTCATCACGGCCGGAGCTCACGCGTATGGCGAGGTGCCCGCCGGCGCGGTGGTGGAAGGCCCGCAGGGCAAAGTGATTTCTCACGTCGCGATTCTCGCGCACATGGAGACCGGCACATGCCATCCGTGGATGCGCCACTTCGCCGACGCCTACCCGCCCGAAGCGCAGCCGCGCATCCAGGCTCTTTTCGAGGAGATTGTCGCGAGCCGGAAGCGGTTTCGCCGGAGCGCACGAGGCAGGTGATGATCGAACTCCTCTCCGTGGTGATGCCTGCCTACAACGAGGAGGCGGCCGTCGAAAACGTCGTCCTCGATCATGTTCGCGTGCTCGAGACGATGGTGTCCTCGGTTCCACGCTGGGAAATCGTCGTCGTTGACGATGGCAGCAAGGACCGCACCCCGAATGTACTGGAGTCGCTCCGCGCACGTGTGCCTCAGTTGCGAGTCGTCAGACAGGAGAACCAGGGCATCTTCGGCGCGGTGACACGCGCCTATAGCGAAGCCCTGGGAAGCCACATCTATTCGACGGGCTCCGACGGTCAGTGGCCTGCATCGAACCTGCCGAAGATGATGGAGGTTCTCAACAACGGCGCCGATCTGGTGATTGGACTGCGATCCAACCGGCATGAGGTATACACCGCGTCGCGCCGCTTTGTCTCGTTCTGTTTCAACCGAATCGCTGAAGTTGCCTTCGGCGTTGCTATTCGCGATGCCGGGAGCGTAAAACTGGGGCGTCGCGACGTTTTCCGGATGAAGCTTGTTTCCCACAGTCCGTTTTTCGAAGCCGAGCGAATCGTACGCGCGCAGCGAGCGGGATTCCGGATCGACTTCGTGCCGATCCTTTTCGGACAGCGGACCGGGGGGAGATCGACGGCGGTGAGCTGGAAGAATGTCGAGAGCTCCGTTTTCGACATGGCGAGATTCGCACTGTCAGTGGGTCTGGGGCGCCAGGAACAGCCGGCGGGTGAACTCCTCGAGAAGATGGCAGCCGTCCCACACGTGGTGGAACGCGAGGGCGGATCCGATGGGTACAATGCGGTCGATGCCGCGGCCCTTCATGGACAGGGCGAAGCGGCGGAGCTCGGTCTCGTCGAAGCCAAACACCGCTAGCGTTTGATGCACGCCGCGGATCCGCGGCGCGATCGCTGCCAGCTCGGGCACGGCGCACTCGAACAACAGCCCCCCGCCGGGATGACGCTCCGGCACGGCGCAAAGCTCCTGAACGCGCATGACCGTCAGTTCGTTTCCGAATGTCCGATACTGCCGGACATCGCGGTCAATGACGGTTCCGCAGGCAAACGTGGTCTTTTCGAGGAAGGTCCCGGTGCTGGTGGTGTAACCCTTCCCGGCGATTTGCCGTGAGAGCCGCTCGTGGAGGTCCGATGCCGCCTCATCCACCTCGGCCGGCTCGCCGCCGCACCAGACCAGCACGCGCGGCGAGGAGCAGGCGAGCTGATCGAACCAGTAGACATCGTTATAAAAGGCCTCGGCAAGGCTGTCGCGTCGGGATGCCGGTGCGCTGAGCCAGGCGTTTGTTCGAACCGCCGCCAGCGATGAGCGATCGGAGAACGTCAGCTCGCGCGCCCGCGGAGGCAAAGGAATGGAGCGGATCAGGCTCACGGTCTCATCGCCGCCCCAGATCACGCGCACATCGCACACCGCGGAAAGCGCCTCGCTGATCGCACGATCGTGGCCGTAGCGAAGCACGGTGGCTCCAGCGCCGGTCTGCCGAAGGACCCGCAGCATGATCTCCACCTGCGGCGAATCGGCGCTTCCGGCGCGTACCACGTTGGTGTTTCCGGCGAGAAACGAATACAACCACGAGTACAGAAGAACCGTGCCGACATTGGACGGCGGGATATGAAAGACGATGCCGCGCGGCAGCGCGATCAGCTCCGGAGGATTGAGCCGCATGAACTCGTCGCGCAGTTGCGCCACGGCCGCCGGGCGCATGGTAAAGCCAGCCGCCTGAAGATCGGGGTAATCTCGCGCTTGCGCGTCGCCGAGCAACGCTTTCGACAGGGCCGCACAAAAATCCATGCGCGATTGCGCGAACGGCTCATCAACGGGCGCCTCCCGCAGCCGGCGTGTGACATCGCCGAGCTCAACCTCGGCCACTTCCGGCGATAACTGCTCGACGATCATGCCGCCTTCTGCGCGAACGTGTCGCTGCAGCCTCGGATTTCGGCGCGCGGCACGCGTCCCAGGACGCTGAAGCAGCGGCCGCGCCAGACGCACGCCGGATTGTCGTCGCCATGCAGCACGCCGAGATCCTCAGTCAGAATGGAGTGCCCGGGGTAGCTGAGCGGCAGCGCGCTGATCGCCTGGATCACGCCGGGAGTGCCCGGCGGGGCCGGTTCCCACGTGCGCGGATCGCGAATAATGATGTCGCTGAAGTTGGTGGTGTGAAAAAACCCGTCGCTGCCCTCGAGAAAGATTCCGCCCACCTGCTCCACCATCCCGTAAAAGTTGTAAACGTGGCGCAATCCCGTGCGCTCGCGGATGCGCCGCCGGAACTCGGCTGCGCCGACCGCGATCTCGGTCATCCTCTTCCAGCCGCCGCTGTGTACGAGAATGCCATTGGACAGGTCGAGGCCGGCCTGCTCGACCGCGGGCACGAAGTACTTCCAGACGATGAACGTGAACCCGAAAAGGAAGAACGGAGCGCCACCATGCCGGCGCAGGAAATCGGACAGCGCGGCGACATCCGCCTGCATGCCGTCGTTCAGCGCAAAGACCTGGTTCCGGCCGAAATTCAGCATGCCGAGGACACCGGCGGTCCGCGCGCTGAACTCGTCCCGGCGCCCGAGAACCGATTTTGTGTCGACCACGATCATGGGCAGCCGTTCGGGACCGAGGATGCCCGTCATGGTATGGGCCAGAGCCAGCGTCTGACGCCGCGCCGTGGTCCTGTCGAGGAAAATCCGGCTGGGCTGTTGTCCGGTGGTGCCGCTGGAGGTCAACGTTACCGAGATCTCGGAATCCGCCACGCTGGCCAGCTTGTGCGACTTGAACAGCCCCACCGGCAGCCACGGCACGCCGGACAGCGTGGACGCGTGAAGCCCATCCGGCGCCATCGCATCGAGGATTCTCCGATAAGCGGGGCAGCGCGCGGCGTGCCACGCGGTGAGCTCGTTGCAAAGGTCCGTGAGCACACCCTCCTTGCGGCGGCTGTCGAGACTCCAGGGCGGCAGATTGAAGAGCTCTTCGACGGTCATAGCGCGCGCAGCCTCCGGTAATCCGGCTTGCCGCGCGAGGTCAGCGGCATCGAATCCACGCGCTGGAAGCGGAACACCGCGGGATTGAGGCCGAGCTTCCGGGCCACCTGGCGGCTGTACGACTGGAAATCCGCGTCGCTGCCATGCTCGCAGTAAACCACCAGGCCCTCGCCGTTCTCGACAACCGCCGCAGGCCCGTGCGCCCGGAACATCGACTCGACCTCATCCAGGTTCAGGCGCAGACCATAGACCTTGCAGAAGCGGTTGGCGCGTCCGGTGACAAACAGGCAGCCGGCCTTATTCAGGTAGCCGAGATCGCTGGTGCGCAGACGGCCTCGGAGTTCGTCGCCGCGCGCCAGGTCCTCCGGTCCGCTGGCGTAGCCCATCATGACGTTCGGGCCGGTGTACACAATTTCGCCTTCTTCGATTCGGAACTCGCCGCCCGGGACCGCGTATCCCACGCCGCCGAGGTTTGCGCGAACCTGGTCCGGCGGGAGCACGGCCATTCGCGCCGTGGCCTCGGTCTGTCCGTACATTACGAAGAAGCGGCCGCGCCGGCTCTGCATTACCTCGTGAAACATCGAAATGAGGTTCGGTTCCAGCCGGCCGCCGGCCTGGGTCAGGGTCGCCAGCGACGGTACGTCCAGCTTCGCGAGGTCCAGACGGCGGAGAACCTGGAAAGAGTACGGCACGCCGGCGAGTGAAGTGCACCGCTGATCGCGAACGACGTTCCAGAACTCGGCCGAAGTCAGACTTTCTCCGCACAGCGCGAAGGAGGCGCCGGCAACCAGGTGGCTGTTGATCACCGACAGGCCGTAGGAGTAGTACATGGGGAGCACGGCCATGGCGCGGTCGGCAGGACCGATGGCGAGCGCCGCGCGGATCTGTGTCGCGTTGGCCAGAACGTTAGCCGCCGAGAGCCGCACCAGCTTCGGGCTCCCCGTGCTTCCGGAAGTCGATAACAGCACGGCCAGGTGCGGATGGATGCAATGCTCGAACGGTCGTGTCGCTCTCCATAGCGATCCGCCGTTCAATGCCGCGTAATCCGGTCCGGGATCGGTGCGGGCCCCGAAGATGAAATCAGGACGGTACGGGCCGACCAGATTCGCCGCCAGCGCCGGGTCGAGATCCCGATCCGCCAGAATGACGGCATGTCCGGCGAGCAGCGATCCGAGATAAGCCGTGAGCGACTCAAAAGTCGAATCGCAGAAACACAGCACCAGCGCTTTGCGGGGCGAAGCGAGGGCTTGCGCGTGCCGTTCGACGCCGGCGCGAAGATCTTCCCCGCTGTACCACTTCCGCGAGCGCGCTTCGAAACACAGTTCCCTCAACCGCTCGCCGGGTCCCAGCAGCGCCGCCGCGAGATTTTCAGATGACGGCGCCACCATCCACTCCGATCACCTGGCCGGTGACATAGGACGCGGCGTCGGAGGCGAGAAACAGGATCACCGAGGCCACCTCCTCCGGCTCGCCAAACCGGCCCAGACTGATGTGACGAAGCTGCTCCGCCGAAGCTTCTTCTCCCAGCGTCTCCAGCATGCGGGTGCGGATGAACCCGGGGGCCACCGCGTTGACGCGAATCTTCATCGGCGCCAGCTCCTTCGCCGCCGATTGCGTGAGCCCGATGAGCGCGGCTTTAGATGCGGCGTAGGCGGCCTGCCCCGCGCGGCCGCGAACGCCAACCAGCGATGAGACGTTCACGATAGCCCCGCCAGTGCCGCCCATCAGGCGCGCCGCCGCCTGCATGACATGAAAGGCGCTGAAGACGTTGTTCGCAAACATCCGCTCGAGACTCGCGGAGTCCATTCCGCCCAGCAGCGCGGAGGTCAGCGTGCCGGCGTTGTTCACCAGCACGTCGAGGCGCCGATATGCCCTGAAGATCCGCTGGCAGCACGAGCCTGCGCCTTCGGCGGTGGAGACGTCGGCGGCGACAGCGAGGCACTCCGCTCCCGATAACGCCCGCAGTTCGTCCGCACGCTCGCCGACTCGCGCCTCATCCCGGCCATTGAGCACCACCCGGGCGCCGGAGCGGGCAAAGGCGCAGGCCGTGGCCCAGCCGATCCCTTCCGTGGACCCGGTGACGAACGCGACTTTGCTCTCAGGATTCAACCGTCACTCCGTGCCGGGAGAGGATGTCCATGCCCTTCGCGAAACTGGCCAGGTTAATCACGTCCTGGGTCTCCAGCATGATGTCGAAGTTCGTTTCGATTTCGGCGACGAGGCGCAGGTGGGCGATGGAATCCCACTCCGGAACGCCGCGGTATTCGTAACCCTCAACGTCCGGCGATTCCGGCACTCCCAGCGCCGAGGAGAACGCGGCGATCAGTTTTTCCTTGGTCTTCATTTCGTCTGGCTCCTTGTCTGATCGGGCCGAGGATCCCGGCAGCAGTACACTTCGATCCTGCGAAAACTTCCAGGCACGGTGACCGAATCAAGGCGTCGATAGTCGCGGGCGAGCGTTTCGATCACGCCGGCGAACACGCGGGACCCGCTTTTCGCTCCGCCTCGAAAGAATTGCTCGTCCTTAGTGAGTTCCTCGTCGTCCTCGACCATGTACACGATCGTGTCGGGTGGATGCGATTGCAGGACCTTTGCGTCGGCCTCGCAAATCGAATCCGGGCACACATCGATGTAGTGATTAAACGCGTAAGTCGGAGGCCGCAGGCCCGTCACGACGTAAAACAGAGGGAAGTAGGGGTAGACCAGCAGAGTTCCATTGCGGGGCGTATTGGCGCGGATCAGGGCGGTGACTCTCTCCGTCACGGACAGCGTTGGTTCGGAGAGGCGGAGTCCTTCCAGTTCGGGAAGGCTCGATTCATGAGTTGCGGCAGTAACCGGCCTTTCCGCCCAATACATCCACGAATATGGCTTCATGAACCTGCTGCCAGCTGTCGCGTATATGAGCACGACCACCAGTGACGCGACGATCCACAGCGACACCCGCTTGCCACGCTTATCCAGCCGCTCCAGAGCAGCCGCAACAACCAGGGCCACGCCGGGAACGACCATCGGGCAGTATATGGCCCAGGAAAGTGACAGCATATACGCGATGCCCAGTGAAACCGCCGCCAGAAAAAGGATCTGCTCGCGCCGGCGGTCTGTCCGATCTCTCAAAAAGCCGGGCAGCAACCGAATCACGATATAGGCTGATCCGGTAATCGGAAGGAATTGAATACCAATGAGCGTACATGCGTACAGGATGGTCTGTGCCGGAAAAGGGGGATAATGGCGCGTTCCCGGGATGGGACCCTGCGGGCTGTAGGATCCGGGCCAGAAGGCGCCCGTACTCGCCGAGACATACGCCATTGTGATCGCAAGGGCTGTCAGGCCAGCGAACACGTAGATCCGTTTGGGCCACTCGTGTCTGGAAGCACCTCGCTTTCGCAAAACCCACGTTCCCAGCGACAAAGTGAGAATCACTGCGACGACGAACCAGAGAGGAAACTGAAGGAAAGGCCGACTGAGCACTTGAAACCACGTGCCCTTTGACGTACTCGTCATGAGCATCGTCCGGAGGAACGCACCCAGCGCTTTTCCCCGCTGCAGCCAAAGGAGGAAAACTGCGATTGGAACCGCCCATCCAGTTGCCACAAGTGCGAGGAAGCGGACCGCTATTCTACCGCCGGTCCGCCGATACATGATGGCCCCCCCGCAGACAACAATCGCCGCCAGAATACCGAGCCCGGTGGTCTGTTTGGTTAGAAACGAAAGAGCGGCGAGGAATCCGGCCGCGACCGCCAGCGAGTTCCGTCCCCATGCGCCGGTCGCATCAAGGCAGCAGCTCACGCAGAAGCCAGAGAGCACGGACCAGAAGACCGAATCATGATGGTAAATTGCCAGAGAATCGGCACCATCGGCCGCAAAAACGATCATGGACAAGACGACCGCGAGAAGCGTGGAAGCGGAACGGAACACTCTTGAGAGCCACAGATACAGAGCGGCCGCGAGGACTGTTCGTTCGATCAGGGCCTCCAGCCGGGTCACTATCAGCTTGCTCCCGAAGAGCTCGATCAGAGCTGCTGCCTTGAGAACATGCAGTGGCGGCGTGAGGAACAGGAAATCGCGATAGGGCATCCTGCCTTGAAGCAACTGTTGCGCCACATAAAACGGCGTGGCGCCAGCCGAGGGCGCGAGGAACCGATTCCAATAAATGGCCGTGAAGGCAGCGGTGAGGAAGGCGGCGAGGCAGGCCCCCGCGAGAACGAAACGCCGGCCGGCCGGCGCGTTCGTGGCGACCGAAGTAGAAGCGCTCTCGCTAGCGGCATCCGATGACAGGGTTTCCGTTGCGATGGGCATATGGGATAGCGGATCAGGCAGTAGCGGGTTCAGGCAACCGCGACGTCCGCTCGTCAAGAGAGGCTACCGCCTCCGCCACCGTCGCGATCTGTTCCTCGGTGAGTTCCGGGAACATGGGAAGCGACAGAACTTCGTCCGCGGCGCGCTCCGATTCGGGGAAATCGCCGCGGCGATATCCGAGGTCGGCGTGAGCCGGCGTCAGATGAACGGGCACGGGATAGTGGATGCCCGTTTGCACCTGCCGCTCGGTCAGGTGTTTCTGCAGAGCGTCGCGCCGCTTCGAGCGTACGGCGTAGACGTGGAACACGTGAGTGCGATCGGGCATGGTCCGCGGCATTTCGACGCCCGCGCCGTCCAGATGATGGCTGTACCGCCAGGCGTTCACCGCGCGGCGCCGGTTGGCCTCATCCAGATACTTCAGCTTTACCGAGAGAACCGCCCCCTGAATTCCTTCCAGACGGTAGTTGAAGCCGCGGAGCACGTGCATGTATTTCTGCTCCTGGCCCCAGTCCCGCAGCATTCGCACGGTCTTCGCGCAGTCGGCGCTGGCCGTGACCACCGCGCCCCCTTCGCCGTACGCGCCGAGATTCTTCCCCGGGTAAAAACTGAAACAGGCCATGTCGCCCAGGCTGCCCACGCGGCGCGCGTGGTATCGCGCGCCGTGCGCCTGAGCGGCGTCTTCGATCACCACCAGGTCGTGCCGGCGCGCGAACGCAACGATGGGGTCCATGTCGGCGGGCTGGCCGTAAAGGTGAACCGGCAGCACCGCACGCGTGCGGGGAGTGAGCGCGGCCTCCAGCCGCTTCGGGTCCATGGTGAAGGAAGCCGGGTCGATGTCCACGAAGACCGGCCGCGCCCCGGTGTAGCGGATGGCCGCCACCGTCGCAACGAACGTGAAGGGCACGGTGATGACTTCGTCGCCGGGACCGATCCCCGCCGCCAGCAGCGCCAGATGCAGGGCGCTGGTGCCCGAATTGACGCCCACGCACCAGGTGTTTTCGCAGTAGGCGGCGAACTCCCGCTCGAAGCGCGCGACCTCAGTGCCCAGAACGAACTGGCTGGTATTCAGGACGTTCAGAATGGCCGACTGAATCTCCTGACTGATACCGCGATACTGCGCTTGCAAGTCCACGAAGGGAATCATCGAATGTTCTTTTGGCCTCCATCTCCACGGGCCGCCCGCGGTCCAGCATCGACTGGGTTGCCGCTTCCAGCAGCCGCACCACGCGCAAACCGGTCTGCCCGTTCGACAACGGCGTAGCCCGGTTCTCGATGCATTGCAGAAACTCCGCCGCCTCGACGCCGAGCGCCTCCCGGCTGTCCAGTTTCGGCGCCCACATGTCGCCCATGCGGTACTCGATCAGTTTTCGATACACATTGTCCGGGTCGTTCGACACCACCACGCCCTTGTCGTAGACCTTGACCTTTTCGCTCGGTTCCACATCGTCGTAAACCACCATGCGCTGGCTGCAGCCGAGAAGCGTGCGGCGAATCTTCATCGGCGAGAGCCAGTTCACGTGGATGTGCGCGATCTGCTCCCGTTCGAAGAAGCAGGTCATGTAGGCGATGCTGTGCGCGCAGCCGGCGAGCGGGCTGATGCCGGTGGCCGAAACCGCGACCGGAGAGCCGGGAAGCAGGTAGTCCATGATGGAAAGGTCGTGGACCGCCAGATCCCAGATGACGTTGACATCCGGCTGGAACAGGCCGAGGTTGACGCGCACGGAATCGTAATAGCGGCAGTCGCCGAGTTCTCCGGCGTCCAGAAGCTGTTTGATCTTCTTCACCGCCCCGGTGTAGAGGAAGGTGTGATCGACCATCAGCACCAGGCCTCGCTTCTCCGCCTCCTCGATGAGACATTCGGCCTGCGCCGCGGTCGATGTCAGCGGTTTTTCAATGAGCACGTGCCGGCCGGCCTGAAGCGCGGCCATGCCGATCTCGAAATGCGACTCCACCGGCGTCGCAATGGCCACCGCGTCCACCAGATCGATCAGCTCTTTCGGGCTGGCGCTCACGTTAACGCCAGGATGACGCCGGCGGGCCAGATCCTGCCGCTTCGGTTTTGGATCGCAAATCGCCGCGAGGACGCAGCATCCGTTCTCGGAGAAATTCCGCGCGAGGTTCGGGCCCCAGTAGCCGTAACCCACCACGCCAATTCGAATCACCGTGTGCCTCCTAGCTCCGCGCGACGATCTGGATGCCCCCCAGGATCAGCGCCAGCCCGAACAGCTTCCAGAGCGAAATCGACTCGCCGAATGCCAGCACCGAGCCAGTGGTGACCAGAAGGAACGTGCAGCTCACCAGGATCGGATAGCCGACGCTCACTTCCACCAGGGTCAGGGCGCGAAACCACAGCAACGCGGCGAGGGCATAAAAGCAGATCCCGGCGATGAAGAACGGACGCTGCGAAAGCTGCAGAGCCTGAGGGAGAAAACGGGCGGAAAACTCGAACCCGGTCTTACCCAGCTCCCGGCGCAGCGCCAGGTTCGAAAAGGCGGTCAGCGCCGCCGTCAGCACGATCAGTCCGTAGCTCTGAAGGTTGCCTTTCATCGTTCGCACAAGTCCCCCGGCGGCAGGATTGTCCTTGCATCCGACACGTTCCGGCGTGACGGGACGGGTTTCCCCCGCGGTTGCCGGAGCACGATTGTCTATCGACCGGATGATGCGGCGACCTTAGACAGGTAAGGGTTCTCGCCCGCACCTTGAAACGTCCCAGGTCAGGCAAATATCGCCATCGATCTCCCCCGTGCTGGTTTGGCCTGAGGGAGCGTGAGACGCGAGGTGATCTCCCGAGTAGAAGAAGTGCAGGTGATAGTCGAACGTCCACCGGAAGAAACGCTGCCGGGGAGTAACCATCAGCACGCGTTCGCGGGCCACGCGTTCCATCTCCAGAAATGCCCTGGTGAGGGATCGGCTGTGCTCGATAACGTGTGCAAGCACTATGACATCGAAGGACTTATCGGGGAGAGGGATTCTCTCCACCGTGCCTTGCAGGTGCTGCTTAGCGGCGGATCCAGGATAGATGTCAAGCGTCCATACTTCGTGGCCGGCGCTCCTTAACCTGGTGGTCATGGCTCCGGCACCGGGGCCGATTTCGAGGATCTTTCGGCCTGGTTCGCCGAGATTCCCGAGAATCCAGTCCATCTGCGCCGGCGTAGTGTCGGAGTCCCGCATCGCGTAGGCGCCGGCGATGGCAGCGTTGGCGGCCACAAACTCCTGGTCTGTCATTCTGAAAGCGGCGTACTTAAAGTCAGCACGTGCAGCCGGACCCAGCCATCGCTTCACTGCCCACGCGAATGGCCGTGATTCTCTCAGAATCGGGGGCAGCCATTCATCGAGCAGTTTGCGGACGGCGTTCGTCCGGCGACGGTTCAGGACAACGCGTGGCAAGGCCTTGCGCAGGGCCACGTCCTATGAATCGTCGCCGCCTCGATTCGGCTTTAGAGTGACGCGGTGAGGCACGTCGGGCAGTCTAAACCCGTGAAGCGACAGCACCGATCTTCGAAGCAGGGTATGTCAGTCATCGCAAGCGCGGCACCGGCGGATTCCGGATACTCTCCCGCACAGTCAGGGTCCGGTCCTTCCCGCGCCCTGCGCACCCTGCGCATCTTCGCCATTGCCGCCGGGCTGCTGGAGTCCATCGTCTTCCGGAACTATCTTTTCCCGGACGACATCTCCTACCTCGAAATCGCGCGGAACTACGCTGCCGGGCACTGGCCGGCGGCCATCAACAGTTACTGGAGTCCGCTGCTGTCCTGGATTCTGGCCCTGCCCATGAAATGGCCGGGCGTTTCGGATCGGTGGGAACTCACTCTCCTGCACGCGGTTCTGTTTCTGGCTTATCTGGCGGCCCTGTTCTCGGCAGAGCGGCTCGCGGTGCGCATCGCCGAAGCGGTGCGCATGCCCGCGGAGCTGTTGCCCACGTGGTATGTGACGGCGTACTGCATCTTCCTTTGGGCCGCTCTCTGGGGTGTGCGCATGCTGTTCTGCCCCGCGGACATGATCGCGATGGCCATCGTGCTCGGCCTCGCGCTGCTCACCCTGAGCGTGGCCGAAGGGCGAGCCACTGTCCGGACGTACTGGATCACAGGTGCGTTGCTGGGGCTCGGTTATCTGGCGAAAGCCGCGCTGCTTCCGGTCGCGCCGGTGTATCTTGGCGTGATCGTCTGGAATCTGCGGCACAGGCGGGAACGGATGACTCGACTGCTTCCCTGCCTTGCGGCCTTCGTGCTCGCGGCCGCGCCCTTCATCGTGGCGCTTCGAGTCGAGAAGGGCTACTGGACGGCGGGAGAGGCGGGCCGTCTGAACTATGCCTGGGAAATCTGTGGCGCGTCGCGCTGGACGCACTGGCAGGGCGAACCCGGCGACATCGGCACGCCGCTGCATCCTGTGCGCCGGCTTTTGTCCTCTCCCGCGTTGTACGAGTTCAATACGCCGCTGCCCGTAAGCTACGCACCCTGGTATGACCCTTCCTGGTGGTACGCCGGCGTGCGACCGCACTTCGTTCCGGCGAATGAGGTTCGGGCGGTGGCGCGCTACAGCGCCTGGATGCTGGTCCTGCTGCTGTTGACGCCAGGGGTCGGCCTGGCGCTGGCGATCGCGCTGTGGAAACGAAAGGCGACCATCGCCTGGCCGGCGGCTTCTGCTTCCCTGGCACTTCCCGCCCTCGCGTCGATGGGACTCTACGCTCTCGTCTATGTCGATCGAAGGTACATCGCCGGGCAACTCGCCATTCTCGGGTTCCTGATTACCGCCGCAGCGATGCCACTGCTGGCCACGCCCGGTCTGCGCAAGGCGATGCGCGCCGTCGCCGTCTGTACCGTGCTGGCATTCACGGGTTTGTTTCTGGCCGGCTCGGCCGGTTATGGGCTCAACGATCTGCTGACCTGGAAATCCGGCGATTTTACGCGTAACGACGAATACGACCGGGCGGCGGAGCTCCGCGCGCTGGGGCTGAAACCCGGCGATCGCGTTGGTTACATCGGATTTTCGTTTCGCGCCTACTGGGCCCTCCTCGATCAGGTGAAGATCGTCGCCGATATCCCGGTTCATTTCCCGCGGCGCGGCGGGCTGGCCAATCCGGAGGACGACGATTACTCGGAAATCGACACGTTCTGGCGATCGCCGGCCGCCACCCAGCGGCACGTGCTTGACCTGATGAAAGAGGCTGGGGCGCACGCCGTGATCGCCGACGTCGTGCCTTCCTGGGCGCAAACCGCGGGCTGGGTGCATTTACGCTCCCGAATCAGGATGCCTTCGGGGCGCCACGACGTCTACGTCCGCTTCCTCGACTAACGCGACTACTCTTCGCCCGCCGCCTGCATGCGCACCAGCGCGTGGCGATAATCGACCGTCAGCACGTAGCGGCTGAGAGCCGGATAGCCGAGCAGCCCGGCCACCTTCACCCCGTTGTACCGGCTGAACGTGTCGAGATCCACCAGTACAACATCGTCGGATACGATGTCCTGTCCGGCCGTTCGAAAGTGCACCGCGTATCTCATCTGCGGGACCTCCGAGGCTCCGGCAGCGCCCTGAACACGGCGCATTTCACTGCCCGGGCCCGGACCGCCCATCTCGCGCGCGGTGGTTCGGGAGAGCGCATTGTGCGCCGCCCCCGTGTCCAGCAGGTAGTATCCGTCGTGCAACCCATTGAGAACCGTTCGCAGCAGGAGCACGGCGTTGACGGCGAGCGCCCCGGTGAAACGCTCCCGCGGCACTGTGGCGCTTTCATAGGGCGTCAGCTCCAGGACCTTCCCGGGCAAATCGAGGCGCACCAGAAAATCCGAAAAGAGCGCAAGGGGTACGACGCCGTCAGCGCCATTCACCACCTTGTGGTCCACCACATCCACCGGACAGTCCCGAAGAGTGAGCGGTCCGACCTCCACCGAGCGCGCGACCGTATGGAAACCGCCCTCGTCGGGTTGTTCGCCGAAACCGATCAACGAGAGATGGGCGCCAGCCGGCAAGCCCGCGCTTCTGGCAACGGCAGTCGAGACCACCAGATGTTCGGCGCCGCTGTCCAAAAGCAGCCGCACAGTACGGCCGCCGTTGATGCGGACCTTGAGGTAAACGCCCACGGCACGGCCGGGCTCGGGCACGAAGGAGAGAAGCTTCAGTTTGTAGCTCTGAGGCGCGGAGGGAGCCGCTTCGGTGGCCGGCTGCCCGGCGCTGGCGCTGGTGGCCGCAACAACGAACCCGAAAACGAGCGTCAGACAATCAGCCGCGCGCATTGGCGAACCCACGTGCTCTATCGACTGCTCCCCGGGCTGAAGATTACGTTAGCATTTCAACTTTATGACGAATTAATGTCAAAACGCAAGAAGAGTGTAGCTTGTACTACTTTTTTGGTGTGCGCGGCTCGAGGCAGCTCTCTGCGATGGGTCTCGGTGAGCGAGTCGAGTAGAATGAAGGTTCGGTGAGGTGCGAGAGTGGTTGAATCGGGCGGTCTCGAAAACCGTTGAAGGGGTGACTCTTCCGTGGGTTCGAATCCCACCCTCACCGCCATAATATTTACCGCTGACTCAATGGCTTACGTAGCTATTCAATCTGGATCGCAATAGGATCGTAGTCACTCGCCGGAAGATGCCGACAAGCGCGTTTGTCGTTTGTTCTTTCGGACGGTCACAACGACCGCGACAAAGGCCGGTTGCAGGTGGGCTCGTATTCGAGAACCAGACGATCCTGCCGGGCCGGGCTAAGCGCTGCCTCGCAAACTTCAAAGACAAACCCGGTTGGCGCCCGCCGCATCAGCGACGAACCGAAGTCCACCAGGTGAGCCTCCAGCGCGCGCTGTATGTTGTCGGCTGCTCCGATGTAGATCCACTCGCGTGTGTTCGAGATTCCATAGACTCCCGAGGCAACCGGCGCGTAGGTCCGAACAGCGCCCGTCGTCAACGGCCGTGGAATCAACTGATCCCAGCGCTGCTCATTTCCCTTTCCCCTCCGGGGTCTCGACCATGGGAACGGAAAGTCGTGAGGACTTCCTCCAGTTCACCCACGCCAATGCCGCGCAAATCGCGCTGCACCCAATCGCGAAGCCAAGAGCGACGTGCCCAAACGGGCGGGACATGATCAGAACCGCCGGACTGACGATGAACGCCACCGTGAGCAGCGTGGCCGTCGTGGTGTAGCTGGTGCCGGTGGACTTTTGTTGAGATTCAAACATGGCAAGACTCCTCGGTTTGTGCAGGTGCCCTAAAAGGGGAGGGGATCAGACCGCGCGACTTAGTTCAGGCGATCCGCGAGTGGGCAGGAGTACTCAGTCATTAACTATCATAGGTTAAGTATCGGCGCTTGTCCAACGGCCTGAGTGAGACAATAGACGTGTGGATTTACTATCCACGGTGAAGAGGCTGGACCTGCAAAACCTGAGAGACCTTCTTCATTTTGGCGGCCGGCCGTGATCGAGGCACAACGCGACGAGATCGGAGACATTGGCCTCCCCCACGCACATGACCGTATCCGCCCCACCCCAATAAATCTTCACCGTCCCATCGGGCTCCGGGACTGCGCCGCAGGTGAAGACCACGTTGTGAACGTATCCGGTGACTTCCCAGGGATCTTCGGGCTGCAGAATCCACGAGTCGCCCACTCCGATCACCTTCGCCGGGTTTTGCAGGTCGTGAAGAGCGACCCCCAGGCGATAGACCGATCCGTCCATGGTGCGGAAAACGCCGTGGTATATGGAAAGCCATCCCCGGTCTGTCCTGATCGGCGGAGCTCCCGGACCGATCTTCATTTCGTCCCAGTGATACGGCACGGGCTTCATGATGAGTTGCGATTCTCCCCAGAAACGCAGGTCTGGAGAATACGATATCCAGATGGACCACGGAGCGATTTCCGAATGAGGACGGTCCAGCCGGGCATGGAGTCCGTCGAACTTCTCGGGGAAGATCACCACGTTGCGGTAATCAGCCTCCGTGATGAGCGAGAACCGCTCCACGTGAACGAAGTCCCTGGTCTTCGCGAGGGCGATCCGCACGCCATTCCGTGAGTAGGCGCTGTAGGTGATGATGTATTCCCCTTCCAGCCGGGTCACCCGTGGATCCTCGACACCGAACTCTTCATAGGTTGCAAAGGGGCCGTCGCGCGCCGGAGTCAGAAATGGCTCGGGATCGGCCGTGAAGTGGAATCCGTCGGGGCTGCGCGCCAAACCGATGATGGACCGCCCGGTGCGCAGATGCGAGCGGAACAGCATGATGTATTCGTTCGCGTGCTTCACCACCGCCGCGTTGTGGACCGTCTCCACCGGATAGGGGATCTCGGCTTTGGTCAGGATGGGGTTGTGAGCGTAGCGCCTGACAATGTCCGGCTTCATGATGGCTTCGCCGCTTCCAGATCGAAAATCGTCTGGTAAACGCGCTCATAAGACTTCACCATCGTCTCGATGGAAAAGCACTGCTCGACTCGCCGGCGGCAGGCCCCGCGATCGATCGCGGAAATGTGATTGAGCGCCCGCACCGCCTCATTGACGTTGTTGACCAGGAAGCCCGTCTGGCGGTCGATGATGACCTCGCGGCAGGAGCCGAGGTCCATGGCGATCACCGGCACCCCGGCGGCATTGGCTTCCGCCATAACCAGTCCGAACCGTTCCGGAATCGTGTTCAGGTGCAGCAGCGCACGGGCGCTCGCGAACAGTTCGTTCTTACCGGGAACGTCCACCGGCCCGATGTAGCGGATGGTCCGATCGAGATGTGGCTCCACCTGCTCGCGGAAGTATTTCTGGTCCTGGATAATACCGGCGATGAGTAAAGGCAACCCGGTTAGCCGAGCGACCGCGATGGCCAGGTGGACACCCTTGTCGGGGTGAATCCTGCCCAGGAAGATCAGGTGTTCGCCGGCACGTTCCTGGAGCGGGTACAACGAGAGGTCGATTCCGTTATAGACCGTCGCCAGATAATTGAGCCCCGGCGCGCGATCGGAATTGCTGATGGAAACAAAATACCCGTCGCGATATTTCTCATACACCGGCATGATTCGGGGCGATGAGAAGCCGTGGATGGTGGTGAGGACCGGCGTCCGAACCAGCCGGGACCAGCACAGCGCCATGAAATCGTAGTGGCTGTGGATCAGGTCGAACTCGGCAGCGTGTTCGAACGCTTCGGAGATATGGAGGTATTCGGCAACCTTGGGATCGATCGTCGAATCCTCTTCATACCCGCGGTCCACCACGGCATGCAGGTGAGCGCGGGTCACGGAATCCCTGGTGGCGAACAGCGTCACATTCCAGCCGCGGGATACCAGTCCTTCGGCGATATTGCCAGCCACCGTCTCCCAGGCGCCGTACTGACGGGGAGGCGTTCGCCAGGCCACCGGGGCGAGGACAGCTATCTTCTTGTTTGGCATTGTCGCTAATTCATGGCTCCCAGGACCTCGGCAAGCGGCACGGTTGCGAATCCCGTGGCGTGGTCGGCCAGACCGTAGGGGATGATCAGTTCGCCGTTGTGGACCAGAGCGCCGCAGGTGTACACAACATTGGGAACGTACCCTTCGCGCTCGTTCTGGTCAGGCTTCAGCAGGGGTTCGCGGAGACGGCCGATCACCTTCAGCGGATCGTCGCGATCGAGCAGGAACGCGCCAATGCAGTATTCCCGCATTGGACCGACGCCGTGACTGAGCACCAGCCATCCGGCATCGGTCTCGATCGGAGATCCGCAGTTCCCCATCTGCACCAGCTCCCAGGGAAAAGCGGGTTTGAGCAGCATCCTGGGTTCGTACCAGAAATGGACATTGTCTGAAAACATCAGGTAAATGTTTTCGTTGTCCTGGCGGGAGAGCATCGCAAAGAGACCACCGATCTTCCGGGGAAACATAGCCATGCCTTTGTTTTCGGCGGCCGGGCCATTCAGGGTGGTGAATCGAAAGTGGAGAAAGTCGGAGGTCTCCACCAGTTCCGGCACCACGATCCGGCCATCGTAGGCCGTGAAGGTGGCGTAATAGGTGAGTGTTCCGTCGTCGTCCTGGAAACGGACGAAGCGGGCGTCCTCAATGCCGTTGCGCTGGGAAGGCGTAGCCGGGAAGAGAATGCGCTCGGAGATTTCCTGGTCTGGCTGGAACTGAACCTCGTAGTTGGACCGGGCCAGTATCCAGATCCCCTGCGCATCCTCCAGGTCTTCATGAATCATTCCATCCGGCAGGCGGAACTGCTCGGCCTGGAGACTCGCTCGAAGCTCGTCCAGTCCGAAGGACTCTCCGAGTTTATGCATGACGCGCCGCGTAAAATCTCCGGTCAATCGCAGTTCCGAGAGTTTCCGGCTGAATAGCTCTTTCTCGTACCGGGGATTGGGGATCTGCCGCGGCTCGGTGAGATAGCCGGTCGGAGTGAATACCTGGATCCGTTGATCGGGATGGATAATACCGGTTCGAAACGTGATTGAAGAGACATGCCCTTCCCCGGTGGCGCGCAGGCTGAGAATAAACCGCAAAGCGCCGGACTGCACGCCGGTCTGATCGGGGTGCGGAACGATGGAGGGGTTGAACAGCGCGGCCGATTCCAGCGAGTACTCGGCCAGAAAGTAGGAACCGATCAAAAGCCGCCTCTGTTCGGAAAGTTCCTCGTCGCCGTACAGCAGTTCACGGACCTCTTCAAAGCGCTCCAGAAAAACTCTGCCGATGGCCTGATGCCGCGGGGAGAATTCAGAGCAGATTCCGTCCAGCAGCGCGACCACCTGGTCCTCCGGCAGCGACATGATCCTGCCGACAATCCCGTCGACCCGCTGGGAATCCCCTGGGTTGAAGGGCCGCAGAAGAACGCGCGACTGGTCGGGCTTCAGGATGGTGCTGGTTCGGTTGAGGTGAATGGGCATGGGATGTTGTCACGGGAGACGACACAGCGACCGGCGATTATTCCTCGATGGCGATCGGCTCCTTGAAACTCGTTAGTATGTTTTGCGCCAGTTGCATTTCCGCCAAAGAAAGCAGGAAAGCGAGGGTGGATTCCGCTCCCTGATTCCCGTTGACCCGATCCACATGCAACCCATCGCGGCAGCCTCCCGTTTCGGGAGAGTACAGCTCCAGGCCGAGATCGTTCCATCCGATGAACCAGTCGAAGGCGCGTTGTGCCTGTTCGTACCACCAGACGTCCCCGCTGGCGCGATAGGCCTCCAGACAAGCCGAGACAGTCGCCTGCGCCTCGATGGGCTGCTGGTCGAAGTCGGCGCGGGCGCCGCCACGCCGGTAGAACCCATTGCTTCCGATGGGCCGGAAGTGGCCCTTTCCGGACATTTGCAGTTCGGTCAGCCAGCGCAGGGCTCGCAGTCCCCGCGCCAGCACCCCTGGTTGTCCGGTGGCCTGTCCGCTCAGAATCAGGGCATGCGCGAGCTTCGCGTTGTCGTAGGACAGTTCTTCTTCAAACCACTGCCAATCCGGGTGCGAACTCGCGTCGAAGAGCTCCATCAGCCGGCCAGTGAGGGTCTCGCGGATCTGGTTGGCCAGGCTGTCGCCGCTCAACCGGCGCAGATACTCGTGGATACCAATCAGTCCGAAGGCCCAGGCCCGCGGTGAAGTGAATCCGGTCAGGGCCGGCAGCGCCGACGCGAAGAGCTGCCCGGCCATCATCTGAAAGCTCCGAAAAGGCGAACGCCCTACTCCTGTGCCCAGCGCCCACAGCGCCCTCCCGTGCGAGTCTTCCGATCCCTGAGCGTCCAGCCAGCGCCGGTCGAAACTCAGGTGGTTGTGGAAGCGTTTCGTTTGCAGATCGAAAGCATGATGAAGGAACGCCGCGGACGTGGTGGCCAGTGTGCGCACGGATTCCGGCTCCTCGCCCAACTCGCCGAGCAGCGCTGTCAGGATGAAGGCCCGGGCGTTATCGTCGGTGCAGTAGCCCTGGGCAAAATTCGGAACGGAAAAAACAGCGTGTTGGAATACCCCGGTGGAATCGGTCATCCGCGAGAGATGGCTCAGTTTCAGCCCCGGCAGTTCGCGCGGCTTTTGATCGAGCGTTCGGGTGGCCAGGAAATTTCTCGAGTGCACGGTCACTTCCAGCCGGGAACACTCAAAGGAGCGCATGTACGTCCGAGCCACGTTGCTCCAGACCATCTCGCGGCCAATCCGGTAAGCGTTCTTACGAATGGCGTGGCGGCGGGTGTCGTCCCGCAGCAGCCCGATCACCTCGCGCGCGATCGCCGGCGCGTCGCCAAAAGGCACCAGCACGCCACGGTCGTCCGCCAGCAACTCCGCGGCGTGCCAGTACGGCGTGGAAACCACGGCTTTGCCGGCGCCAAACGTGTAGGCCAGCGTGCCCGACGTGATTTGCGCTTCGTTCAGGTAGGGCGTGATGTACAGATCCGCCGCGCCGATGAATTCCTTGAGATTCTCAAGATCCACGAATTCGTTGTAGAAAATGACGTTCCTGCCGACCCGATTCTTCTTCGCGAGAATTTCCAGACCGAGCCGGTAGGCCTCCCCGTGTTCCCGCAGCTCGTTCGGATGGGTAGCGCCGAGGACGATATAGACGACATCGGGAAACTCCTTCAGGATTTGCGGCAGCGCGTTAAGCACATATTCGATTCCCTTGTTCGGCGAAAGCAGGCCAAAGGTGAGCAGCACCACTTTCCCTTCCACCCCGAACTGGTCCTTGAAATAGGTCGGATCGACGAAGCCTACGTCGGGAATGCCGTGCGGGATGAGATCGATCCTGGCTGGCGGTGCGCGGTAAATCCCCTCGAGCATCTGTCGTCCGCGTTCGGCCATGACTACCAGCCTTGTGGAGAGCGAGATGAGCCCGTCCATTACGCGCCGCTGGTCTGCCCGGGGCTCGCGCAGAACCGTGTGCAGCGTAGTGACCACGGGCATCCTCAATTCGCGCAGGAGCGCCAGAATGTGACCGCCGGCGGGACCGCCGTAAATGCCGAACTCGTGCTGCAGGCAGACGACATCGACGTTATTGATGTTGAGGAAGTCGGCGGCGCGCAGATAGGAGGACAGGTCCTGTTCTTCAATCTCGAAGCGGACCACCTCCGGGTACTCGTAGCCGCCCGGAATGTCGTTCACCGACACGGCGAAACACTGGCACTCGGGATGCGCGCCGGCAACGGCCGCAAGCAGATCGGACGTGAACGTGGCAATGCCGCATTTGCGGGGCAGGTGGTCGCCGATAAACGCGATCTTGCGGATTTTGGAATCTTCCTTCATGAGGCGAGGATGCGGCGATACTCCGGCTGCCACATGGCGTCCTGAACCTGTTGCACGATATCGCCGAAGTCGACTCCGGCGAGGCCCTCCGCGTCCGCGGCCTCGGCGACGGCCACCGCCACCGTCAGGGAAACGCCGCGCAGGTCGTCAATATGCGGGAGAAGCGAAGCGCCGGGCTGGCGCACGGTCACCAGACTGGAGACGGCGCTCGCCGCCGCCGCGAGCATACCGTCGCTGATCCTGCTGGCTCGCGAGACGATTGCGCCGAGGGCCAGACCGGGGTAGAGCATGGCGTTATTCGCCTGGGCGACGACATATGTCACGCCCTTATGCGTGACCGGGGCGAACGGACTGCCGGTGGCGATCAGCGCGCGCCCGTCGGTCCAGGCAATCAGATCGGCGGGGTTAGCCTCGGCCCGCACCGGCGGATTGGAGAGCGCGAAGATGATCGGCCGTTCGGCATGCGCCGCCATTTCCTTGACGATTGCTTCCGTGAAACTGCCAGAAGCCGCCGACGCGCCAATCAGCATTGTCGGTTTCACCCGATGCACCACCTCGGCCAGGCTGATGCCTCCTTCATTCGTATCGTGCTTCCAGCCTTTGCAGTCGGCGGCGGGCCGGGCGTATGCCGCCTGGTAGTCGCGCAGTGGATCGGCCATGTCGGTGGTGAGCAATCCCCGGCGGTCCACGCACCAGAAGCGCCTGGCGGCATCCTCTCTGGAAAGCCCCTCGCGCACCATGGCGTGGTGAATCTGTTCGGCGACTCCGACACCCGCCGTGCCGGCGCCAAAGATGACCACCCGCTGGCTGCGCAGCGGCGTGCCGCAGACGCGGACGGCCGAGATCGCCGCCGCGAGCGTGATGGCGCCGGTGCCCTGCATGTCGTCGTTGAAGGTGCAGATCCGATCGCGGTACTTCTCCAGGATGCGGCGGCCGTTGCCCGGTGCGAAGTCTTCCCACTGCAGCAACGCATGCGGGAACAGCTTCGACACGGCTTTGACGTAGGCGTCGATAAACGCGTCGTAGCGCTCCCCGCGGATCCGGGCGTGGCGGTTCCCGATGTAGGTGGGATCGTCGAGCAGGCTTTCCCGGTTGGTGCCCACGTCGAGCATCACCGGGATCACACGGGTGGGGTCCACTCCGCCCGCCGCCGTGTAGATCGCCAGCTTGCCGATGGACACCTCAATGCCCCCCACGCCCCAATCGCCGATTCCCAGAATCTGCTCGGCATCGGTGGCAAGGATCAGGTCGATATCGCCGGGCCCGGCGCCGAGGTTGGCGAACGCCTCCTCGATCGCTTCGGCGTGATCGATGGAAAGATACACGCCACGCGGAGGCCGGCACTCGTGGTGGTACTGCTCCATGGCCATGCCCACGGTCAGATCGTTGACGATGGGGATCATCTCGCGCAGGTGCCCTGAAAACAGCCGGTAAAACAGCACCTCATTGCGGTCGTGCAGCGCGGTCAGGTAGATGTTCTTGCTCAGCGCATCCGGCAGCCGCTCGTACTGCAGGTAGGCACGATTCACCTGAGTTCCCAGCGTGCTGATGTCCGGCGGGAGCAGACCGGTGAGGCCCAGCGCTTTCCGTTCCTCCGCCGTAAAGGCCGTCCCCTTGTTCAACACGGGAGAACAAAGCACCGCCAGCCCGCGAGCCCGGGTCTCGTAGTGACCGTCTTCGTTGGGCCGGTGTTTCGTCATCGGCGCCAACTGCGGGATGGCTCTCTGGCGCATGCCGCTACCTCTCTCCCGCATCCGTGGTGGCAAGCGACAACGCCCCAACATATGCTTCCGCGTCGGGCGACGCGCCCAGGTTCGATCGCACGGCATAGCTCTGCCGGTCAAGGAGCTGATTGGATCGATAACTCAGGTTAGCCACCAGGGTCACGCAGAACGTTTTGAGACTGCGGGTGTTGGCGGCAAGGTGCAGCATTCGCCGCAGGATCTGTGGATATGAGTAGAACCGATCGCTGAACCGGTTCACTTCGTCCATTACGTCCGTCCAGGTGAGGTGCGCGTAGCGGGCCACCGGATAGGTCAGCGTGTAATACTTCCAATCCTCCGGATAATTGTTCGACAGGATCCTGCCTTCGCGGTCCATTTGGTCGTAAAGTTTGGTTCCCGGAAGCGGCGTGAGGATCAGAACGTTGGCGGCGTCGATGCCGTACTCGATGCCGGTGCGAGCGATCATCTCGCCAATCCCGCGCTGGTCCGTGTCGATGCCTACGATGAAAGATCCGACGACGCACATGCCGTGCCGTTGAATGCGGCGCACGGACTCGCGGAAGTTCCTCCCCTTTTGAAGATTGAACTTCTTGCCTACTGCCTTGAGCCCTTCCTCGGTACAGGACTCGAACCCGATGAACGCGCCCTGGCATCCCGAACGCGCGGCCAGATCCAGTAGTTCCTCGTCGTCGGCGAAGTTGATGGTCGCCTGGCAGATCCACGGCGTGGTCAGCCCTTCGCGAATCATCGCTCGAAACAGATCTTTGGCATGCTCGACATGGTCGCGCCGGGTACCGATGAGATTGTCGTCCACGAACAGGATGATCTTCTCGCGGATCGAGCGCAGTTCCTGAATCACGTCGGCGACGGCGCGGTGGCGAAACGTTCCACCATTAAAGGCCGTGACGCTGCAGAACGTGCAGTTCAACGGACAGCCGCGCGTGGTCTGAACCGAACCGAAATAGTACCGGCCGCGCAGCAGGTCGTGGCGGGCGGATGGGATGCGATCCATGGCGCTGATGCCGCCCTCATACACCGCGCGCAGTGTATGGTTCCGCGCATCCTCCAGCACCTGCCCCCACACGGATTCCGCTTCTCCCGTGACCACCGCGTCCGCATGCTCCAGCGCCTCATCCCGGCAGAACGTGGCATGAATGCCTCCCATCACCACAGGCACTCCCGCGGCACGATACATGGCGGCCACTTCGTAGGCCCGCGGCGCCTGGGACGTGAAGGCGGTGATACCGACCAGATCGGGTTTCGGCAGGCCCTCATAGTCGGGGCGCCCCAGATTCTCGTCGATCAGTGTCACTTCCCAATCCGGCGGAGTCAGGCCCGCCACCACCATGAGCCCCAGAGGCTTCCATACTCGATACTTGTTCAGACGGTTCCAGCGGACCTTGTTCAGGCTCACCACCGGATTGTCGGGATTAATCAGATAGAGTCGCATTGCCGAGCTTCGGCCTCCTCACGTCTCTGGCAAGGCCGACGGCTTCCAGGAGACAGATGAAATACCATCCGATGTCCGTTTCCCACCAGCGCAGTCCGAGGCGCGCCAGACCGGCGTGGAAATGATGGTTCCGGTGCCAGTTCTCGCCCCACGCGGACAGTTGCAGCGGCCCCAGCCACCACACGTTCCGGCTGGAGTTGCCGCCTTCGGGCTCACCGAGGTGCGTGAGGCTGTTCACCAGGCACTGCATATGGAGTGAATAGACCAGGCGAATGCCGCCCAGCCAGAAGAAGGCCGGCCACCCCAGCGGCAGCCCGCAACACAGCGAGAGCAGGAGGAGCGGGACTTCCGCATACGTCCAGAGCTTGTAGCTGCGGCGATTCAGATCCGGGCACCACTTCTTCGCGTTTGCCGGGGGCGACTGGTACAGCCAGCGCAGATGCGCCCACCAGAACCCGCCCTGCTGGGGACTGGAGATGTCTTCCGGCGTGTCGGCCCTCGAGTGATGGAGACGATGGTAAGCGGTCCAGCTCAGCGGAGCGCCCGAGCCGTTGAACATGGCGCAGAAAATCAGCACGTTCTCGACGATCTTGTTCAGCTTGAGGGCGCGGTGCGCCAGCGTGCGGTGATAACAGACAGTGGTGCCCAGGCCGCCGAGGACTATCAGAAGAATTGTCAGGCCCAGGATGCGAAGACCGGGCCAGGGGAAGATGACCAATCCGATCACCGCGAGCAGGTGGATCAGGACGAGATAAAGCAGTACTCCCGCTTTTCCCCGCGCGGGCACCCAGAACGGCTTGTGCCATGGGCAGATCTCAGGAGCAGCAGTCGGGCTCATGCAGCCCCTGGGAGGCAACCGAACCACCAAACGCGCCATCCCCTGCGATCTGTGCATTCACCATCACGACGCACGGGTGGCACGACGCCTGATGGTCAATTGACCGAATATGGTCGCGACCCCGGAACCACTCTTCCGCTTCGCTGAATTAAGCCCGGCGGTTGCTTCGCCGGTTCCGAGCCGCGCGCGCCAGCAAGCGGTTTGCGTGTTCTTCAGCACCCTGTTACAGCTCAGGGCAAATTAGTGCCGCTCGTGCTCGGTGGGGACGGGCCAGTCGACCGATATCAATGCCCTCCGGACGGGCGCCGGGACTGTGCGCGCGGCCGAGCCGGCTGAAAGGGGAAGTCGTGCGCGTGCACCTTGTAAACCCCAGTGACATGTCTTATGGCACTGCGATCATAACGCCCCGATGGCTTTTCGTCCTGGCAGCAGCAACGCCCGCCGTCTATGGCGACCCGGTGATCTGCGATGAGACACTCCAGGCCTTCGACCCCACCACGCTGCAACACGGCGATGTCGTGGGCATCGGCATCCACACCGGAAACGCCTTGCGGGGCTACCAGATCGGCAGGGCCGCGCACGAACAAGGCGCGTGGGTGGTTTATGGCGGAATCCACGCCACTCTCTTCCCCGATGAGTCGTTCGAACTGGGAAACGCCGACGCGGTGGTGAAGGGCGACGTGGCGGGGGGCGAGGCGCTGCACGATTGCGCGGGCGTGGGGCCACGAAGACTCTACGAGAGCGGGCGCATCGGCGCCGAACAATTCCTGCCGGCGCGCTGGGACCTTCTGCCGCCGAATCGTTATATGTGGGCCTCCGTGCAGACCGTTCGCGGATGCCCCAAGCATTGTTCGTTCTGTTCCGTCTGGCGCACCGATGGGCAGAAACCGCGGCAGCGCAACGTCGAGATGGCGATCGAGGAAATCGTGGAGCTGCGCCGCCGGGGGTTCCGCTTCCTGGCGCTGGCCGACGATAACTTCTATCCGGTCACCCTGACCGATCTGCAACTGGCCGAACGCCAGAATAATATCGCCCGGCTGGAGGAGCTGCGCTCCATCCGCAAAGAGCGCTTCGAGCTGATGGCGCAGTTATCTCAGTTGCCCTCGGACACGGTGTTCTTCACGCAAATCACCATGGAGGCGGCCGAGGATACCGACTTCCTGGATGCCATGCGCAGAGCGCGCATCCGCGGCGCACTGGTTGGCGTGGAGGCGGTGACGCCGGAGGGGCTGAAGGCGGTCTACAAGGACTCAACTGTTCCGGCGAAGACCTTGTCCGGCGATTGCGCACTTTCAAGGAACATGGAGTGCACGTGCTCGGTTCATTCATCTTCGGCCTCCCCAGCGACCGGCCGGAGACGTTCCGGGCGACCGAGGAACTGGCGAAACGGGCCCACCTCACGTTCGCCCAGTTTGTCATGCTGACCCCGTTCCCGAGGACGTGGACTTCGATAAATGGGAGAACGCGCAGCAGGCCAGGGAGCAGCCGGAGAACGTGGACGGCGTCCTGTTGACGCGCTACTGGCTGATTCCGGCGCGCGTACGCCCGAAGATGTTCTCGCCGCACCCGCTGATGAGCAGCGACGAAATTCGGGACCGGACGCAGGGCGTGTGGAATGGCTTCTACAGCCTGGGGGCCATCTGGGAGCGCTCGCGCTGCGTGAATTCTCTGCGCGGACGGATGGCGTTTGTGATGGTCTCGCTGCTGTATCGGCAGATGTACGCCAACACCGGGATATCCACCGGTAGCGCCCGACGGAGCCGGGCCAGTTTCGTGGCGGCCATGCTGGCGGCGCCGACCCTGCGATTGTTCCAGGGAAAGCCGATACCGGAGCTGAAGGTTCCCGCCAGAACCAAGATGGAAAGCCCGGCCACTTTCACGGTGCTGGGTTAGTCCCGGTCTCCAATGAAGGATAAACTAGCAGCATGGACTGGAGCCGCTGTAGCGCCGTTGATCGAAACCCTGGAAAGCTTGGTGGGGCATGGTGCTTTCGCGGTACCCGCCTGCCGGTCGCTGCGTTGTTCGAGCACATCGATCGAGGCTCGACGATAGACGAGTTTCTGGAATGGTTCCCGTCCGTCAGCAGAGAGCAGGTGCATAAGGTTCTCGTATTTGCCAGGGATTCTCTTGAGCAACCTACGGCAGTCGCGTGAAGATTCTTTTCGACGCCAATACGCCCGCTCCCCTCGCGCGTTTTCTGCGAGGGCATGAAGTAGTTCGGGCGGATGAACTCGGCTGGCAGGGACTGGAGAACGGCGTTTTGTTAGACGCCGCTGAGCAAGCGGGTTTCGATCTGCTGCTGACCTGCGACCAGAATGTCCGGCGCCAGCAGAACTTCACCAGCCGCAGGCTTGCTCTCCTTGTCCTCTCCTCGAATCACTGGCCCACGCTGCAGGGAGTAGCGGCGCGAATCGCCACCGCCGTTGATTTTGTGCAGTCGGGACAGATTGTCCGCCTCGACGTCGCGACGCTTTAGAGACGGGCTGGGTGCCGAGGCATCCCGAACCGCGAGAGAGCATCGGCGACGACACGACCGAGTGCACGCCGCTCCGAACACAGGGTATTAAGCGCCCATTCCGCACCTGAGCCCCCGCGGGCATCCGGTTGCCGCGTAGGTCTACAACGGCGCGAGAATATTGGTGTTGGGTGTCCCATTCGTGTCCGAGCGGTGCAATAATCCATTCGGGGAGGCCACTGTATGGAAGCCGAGCTGGGAGTAAACCCCATTGAAGCCTTGCGAGCCGAATAGGGTCCCTGATTGCCGATACCCGGATCGGCCACTCGGAGAGAGCCTCCCCAGAGACGGGTGTGAGGAACTCCACGTCGCGTTCTGAAAAGTTGCAATGCTCCGTCCGGACCGCGCGCCACACGGAAACCGGGCAGGCGCGACGTCACATTGACGAGAAACGCTACCCGCAGGACAGAATCGGGAACTCATGGTTCCCGCCAGAACCATGCCGCAGCCTGGCGCGAATGGGAAGGCTTCCGCGCCCAAACCGGCATGTGAATCGTGGGATGCCCGGGGGCACGGGCGCCGATCCGCTCACTATCGGGCCCTATGATCGAGTGGGACAGACCTGCGTCGGGCAGGACGCTGCCGCGGTGTGCGAGATCAGCATCCGGTTCAGCGCCTCCAGTTGAGCTGCAATCCGCGTCTCGTCGCCCTGAGCCGCGGCGTTCTCGATCTCCTTCCCCAGGCGAGTCATGCAGGGGAATCCGTAGCCGCTTCCCGTACCGCGCAGATTGTGGCCAAAGCGGCGGATCGTGTCGAAATCTCCCGCCGCCAGACACACCCGCGCTTCCTCGATCTGCTTCGGTTTGGAGGCAAGGTAGTGAGGAACCAGCTCCGCTATTCCTTCGGCGAGGCTTGCGGCGCCGGCCAACGAAGCTGGATCGATGCGCTCGGGCAGCGCGTAGGCGTGGATCGTTCTCAGCAGCGTGACGCGGTCCACCGGCTTGGCGACGTGCGCAACGCATCCGGCATCCAGACTGGCCCGCACCGCCTCGCGCATCGCGTGCGCGGAGAGGGCCACGATGGGCGTGGGCGTCACGCCCCGCCCGGCCTGCCACTCCCGGATCAGCCCCGTAGTCGCGTATCCATCGAGTCCGGGCAAGTCGATATCCATGAGAATCAGGTCGAATTCCTGGCCCCCGCGTATGACGTCAACCGCCTCCAGGCCGCTCGCGGCGAACACCATCTCCACCGGTTCCCCTTTCAGATAGCAAGCCAGCAGGAGCCGGTTGTCCTCGGTGTCTTCCACCGCCAGAATTCTGACCGCCGCTCCCCGGAGCCAACGATCCACGCATGTGACGGAGTCGCCTTCCGTGCGGGCAACGGCAGGCTGGCCGGCTTCGAAGGGAATGCGGAAATAGAAAGTGCTTCCCGATCCCATCCGGCTGGCGACACCGACGTCCCCACCCATCCTCTCCACCAGTTCGCGGCAAATGGCCAGCCCCAATCCGCTGCCGCGGGCGCCGGAGGGTTGCTGGGGCAACTGCGCGAAAGGTGCGAAGATGCGGTTCTGGTCCGCGGCGTCGATTCCCGAGCCGGTGTCGGAGATTTCAAAACGGAGAACCGCTTCCCCGCTGGGCAGCCGCGTCTTCCCGACTGCGACACTCACCCTCCCCGCGGCGGTGAACTTAACCGCATTGCTCAGCAGGTTCACCAAAACCTGCTGGATGCGCAAGGGCTCGCCGAGAACCCACTCCGGTATGCCGGCCTCGATCCGGACCGTCAGCTCCACCCCTTTCCGCGACGCCGACTCGCGGAATGTGGACGCTGCGTCGTCCACCGTCTCGCGGATGCGAAACGGAGTCTTCTGCGGACTCACGGCCCCGGCTTCGATTCGCGAGAAATCGAGAAAATCGTTGATCAGCGCCACCAGTCCACGGCAATTGCGCTGGAACATGCCGAGGTACTGCGACTGGTCGGCGTTCAGGGGAGTCTCCGAGAGCAGATCCGCGGCGCCCAGGATCGCGTTCAGCGGCGTGCGTATGTCATGGCTGATTTTTGCCAGGAACTCGGTCCTCGCCCGATTGGAAGCCAGTGCGGCGTCTCGCGCTCGCACCAGGGCCGCTTCGGTTTCCCGGCGCAGACTCACATCGCGCAGGAACACGTAGTATTCGCCGCCGGCTTCCGACAGCGGAAGGAAAGTCATTTCGGCGTCCACGACTCGGCCGTCCGGATGCACGATGCGCGCTTCGGTTTCCGCCCGGCCGTTGGCGCGCATCAGGCCGATGGCCGCCTCCACATTGGGCCGGTCCTCCGGATGGACGGTGGCGGCAATGGTTGCCGGCGGGTTGCCCTCACCCATTCCCGCCAGCGCCGCGTACGCTTTATTGAAAGACACGTAGCCTCCGGCGGCGCTCGCCAGCGCGATCCCGTGCAGTGCGTTTTCCAGGATTTCTCTGCGTCGCCGGAGAATCCCGGCCGCTCTGGACATCCCGTCGCTCAGCGCGCCAATTTCATCGCCGCCGCCTGGCAGCGGCGTGAGCGCCCCGCCGCCGGCCAACTGGACTACATACCGCTGCAGGCTGCCGATCCGTTTCGTGATTCCGGAGGCGAACAGCAGCGAAATCGCCATACCGCCCACGACGCCGAAGAACACGCATCCGACGGTGGTGGAGGACAGCTCCGCGCGCAGTATCGCCGCCCGCCGCAAATGGACTCCCCGCAGACGTTCCTCTTCCCCCAGCATCGAATGGAGGACGCTTTCCATTCGCAGGCGCTCGGCCTCGCAGACGGAGATTGCGGAGCGCAGTTCGTCCCACGACATCCGGCCGGATCGAAACTGCTCGGTGGTTACGAAGATCCACTCAATCCTGGAGCGCTGCAACACAGCCAGCTGACCCAGATAGCGCCGCTGCGAGGTCTCCCCCGCGGCGAGTTCCGCGAGGCTCTGCCGCGCCGTATCGAATACGGCAAACGCATTGCGCATCTTGTTCGCGAATGTCTCGTCTTTGGTGATGAAATAGGCGCGCATGTCGGCGCTGGCTTCGGTTTCGCTCGCGATGAGCTGCCGAACCTGTTCCGTGGTGCGCGCATAATGTTCGATGGCGTCCTGTTCGGACGCCTCACGGGCCCCCAGCACATACGAAGCGCCGGCGATCATCACCGTGGCCGCCGCCGGGACGGCTACCACGATCAGCCCCTTGGTGTGAAGGGAAAGATCCGTCCATCGCTTCAGGCGCCTCATGAGCTACTGTCCCAGGACCACCCGGAGCAACTCGCCCAGAGTGGAAATGCTGGCCTTGCTCAGGGAGGCGTCCGCGCCCAGGTCCGAAGAAACGGATAGATACAAGTCGGATTCGTTGGCCCCCGAGACGGTCACTATTCTGGTGCGCGGGAACCGTTCCCTGATCTCCAGCAATGCGGTGATCCCGTCGCCGTCGGGCAGCAGGATATCCAGAACGATTATGTCGGCGGCGCGCTGGAGCATCCGTTGGAGACACTCGGAGATACTACCCGCTTCTCTGACCTCAAAGCCGGCCGGATCGAGAACCGTCCTCGCCAGGGCGCGGAAATGCTCGTCGTCGTCAACCACCAACACCGTGGCTGTCTGAGCTGTGGCAATCCGCAGCATCGTGTGGTACTCGCCCGCCTGACGGGCCTGTGGTGTCATGCCCCGACATATCGGCGAGATTTCGCCGGATTCCAGTCGAAATGGCTCACAAGCTCGCGGGTTTTACCGATAAGGGTCAGCAACGAGGAGGAGAAGATGATCCTGGCGACCTTTTCATCCGACCCGGCTTTCTCCGCGGAAGTGCGTGCCGCGGTGGTGGGGCCGCTCCGTTTTGAGACGGTCTGGAATCTCGGTTATGAAGATGCGGCGCGTCTTCGCGGCGTCGGGAGCGATCAGAAATGCATCGCGGTCGTGGACTACGCCGAGCGCGCACGGGCCATGGCCGTGGTACGCGCGGGAAATGGCCGGGCGCAGATTGCCACCATCGTGGTGGGGGGAGGAGGCAGCCGGGAGGAACTGCTGGAACTCATGCAGGCCGGGGTGCGCGACGTGCTGCCGTATTTCACCTCGCGCGAGATCGAACTGGCGGCGGGACGCGCCGCATCCAGCCTGAGGGCGGCGGAGGAGGTTCTCGCGGATTTGTACGCTTTCGTTCCGGCGAAACCGGGCTGTGGCGCCACCACGGTGGCCACCAACGCGATGGCCATGGCGGCGCGCAACGCCGGGCAGCCGATTCTGCTGCTGGACTTCGATGTGCGCGTGGGCATGAGCACCTTTCTCCTGAAGGCGGAGGCCGCCCACTCGGTGGTCGACGCGCTGCTGCGAGCCGGCGAACTCGACGAGGAGTTGTGGAACAGTCTGGTGTCGCAGACGGGCAATCTGCATCTGCTTGGTTCGGGGCCGGTGGATTACTCGCAGCGGATCGAATCCGCCCGGTTCGCCGAGCTGGTCGACTTCGCCGTGAGCCGGTACCCGGTGGTCGGGGTGGATTTGCCGGGCTCGATGGACGACTACGAATGCGAGGTAATGTCGCGGGCGAAGCGGATCTTCCTGGTTTGCACGCCGGACATTGGCGCGTTGCACGTCGCCAGGCGCAAGTCGGTCTGGCTGCACGATCATCGCCTTGCGGACAAGGTGGCGGTAGTAGTCAACCGCACGGAGCGTCGCGCTTCGTTATCCATCGCCGACATCGAACGCATTGTCGAAATGCCGGTTCGCTACATGCTGCCGGCGAGCGCCAATGAGATCGCTCGAGCGGTGAGCAAAGGGACCACCATTGAGGGATCCTCTCCGCTGGCGAAGCAGATCGCGCGGATCGCGAGCGACATCGCCCCGCTGCGGTCGGTCCCGGCGAGTCCCGGCCCGATGCGGCGCTTTGTCGAGTATTTCTCGATCCGCGCGCTGCGCGAGGGGCAATTGGAGGAAGTCGCCGGAGGAGGAAAATGACCAGGGAAGCGTTGGTGAGCATCCTGGATTGCCTATGCAATGAAGCCAGGAATTCCATGCACGCCGCCTTCGGGCTGCTGGAACTGTCGAAAGAGCTGACGTCGGATCCCCGGTGGAAAAGCGGCGTGGAGATTGGCCGGGCCAGCGCCGACCGCATGCTGCGCTCCATCGACGACATTCGCGAGCTTCTGGTCAGTCCGCCAGCGGTGCGGGAATCCGGCGAGGAGTTCGACCTTGCGGATTGCCTGCGGGAAACCGTCGAGCTGTTGAACCTGGCCAACGGTTCCGAGGGGAATCCGATCGCCGTCTGCGTCCGGCCATCGCCGTTCCGGCAGGATCGCCACGCCCTCGAGGAGATCCTGATCCGGGTCCTGACAGTGGCCAGGCGACTCGCCGGACCTGGCGGCGTCCGCATTGAGGGAACCGCTTTGGCAGAGGGCTTTCGCCTCATCATCGACGTCTCGGACGCCTCCGCGGCGGAACGTCTGGCCGGCTGGATGAACGTGGATCCGGACCTGGCTTCCTTCCCCGATCCGGCCGAGGCGCCGCTCACCGTCGCGGCGATGGTCGCGGGAAAACGCATCCGGGCCATGGGCGGGACGGCGGAGGTGGCTGGGGTGGAGAACGCCCATGAAGGTCTGGTGGTGAATCTGCCCATGCTCGCGATGTCCGTCGCCGCGGGTCCGGACCGGCCGGGCCAGGCGATCCGTCCGGAAAGCCTCAATGTGCTGATGACCGAGGACTGCGACGACAGTTACGCTTTGAGCGCGCTCCTGCTGCGGGACGAAAACGTGTGGCGCGCCCGCAATGGACGCGAATCGTTCGACCTGGTCAGGAAGCGGCGTTTCGACATCGTATTCATGGATGTACACATGCCCGGCCTGGACGGATACGCGGCCATTCGCGCCATCCGCGACTGGGAGACCGAAACCGGCAACGCGCGCACTCCGATCGTGGTGCTTTCCTCGGACGATCTCGAAACGCAGCAGCGCTCCGCCGCCCATTCCGGGTGCTCGGGATTCCTCCGAAAGCCCCTGCACAAAGGAGAGTTGCTGAACGTCCTGGATCGGCTGAAAGCAGCGCGCTCCCCAGTCGCCCGATCCGGAGAGCCGCCGAGTTCCGAAGACTGCGCGTCGCCACGCGACTCGGAGCACTCGCACGGCCTCGCAGGTAGCGGCCCGAGCCGCATCGAATCCGGGAATCCCGAGCGCAGGGGTTCCCGGAGGCAGACGACTGTGACCGCCGCTGGCGCGGTTTCGGAATCTGTCCATTGGCGGCCGTTGACCTGACCAAACCTGGTCAACCAGATCGGTTGCATCCCGCTCCGGTGGTAGCATGTAGCGGACGGCCCGTTCGGCGTTCCCGCGATGGCGCATGAGCGAGGCAAGGAGAAGCTTTGGCCTCTGAAGGCTCGAAGGCGCAAACGGCGAAGTGGCTCCTGGAGAACGGCCCGCGAGAGCTCGAGCTGTTGTTCCGCGCCATCGTCTTTCACCCTGCCGTCCCCATTCTGATCACCGACGACGAACGCCATTACCGGGACGCCAGCGCCGGCGCCGAGAAGCTGCTGGGCCTCGCCAGAGACGACATCATCGGCCACAGAATGGACGATTTTGCCGACCCCGGCTTTAAGCCGCAGATCTCGGAGCTGTGGCGCAGTTTCCTTGGACAAGGCGAGCAGGAGGGCACCCTTCGGCTGGCCGGCCCGGATGGAACTCTGTGGGACGTCGAGTATACGGCCAAAGGCAACGTGTTGCCGGTGCGCCATCTGCTGGTTCTGCACGACAGGACGCGAGCGGAGCTTTCGGAGGAGCCCGAGAGCGGCGGGATTCCGTCGTGGGTGCAGGACTATGCGTTGTTCCTGCTGGACGTGAACGGGAATATCGTGAGCTGGTATTCGGGGGCAGCGCGCATTTACGGCTACGACGAAGGCGAAGTGGCCGGCAAACACGTGTCTCTTCTCTATCCCCGCGACGAGAATCCGAGCGCGGAGCCGCAGCATGAGCTGGATCGATCCGCCGCCGAGGGCCATTTCGGGAATGAAGGCTGGCATGTGGGGAAAGACGGGTCGCGATTCTGGGCCAACGTCATCACCATGGCGCTGCGCGATGAAAAGGGAGAGTTGCGGGGTTTTGCACGAGCCGTACGCGACTTCAGCGAGCGTCACGAAAGGGACGAGAAGTTACGCCGCAGCCGCGCGCGCGTCCGTCCCGTCCCCTCGGAATCGACCATCGCCGGCATCGTCTCCGGCGAATTCGACCGCATTCCCGAGGCCAACGACGCCTTCCTGAAACTGGTGGGGTACAGCCGTGAAGACCTCAAGGCGGGACGTCTGCACTGGCCCGACCTGACTCCTCCGGAGTACTCCGCGCTCGACGACCTGGCGCACGAAGAATGCCTGAGGTTCGGGGCCTGCACACCGTATGAGAAAGAGCTGCTGCGCCAGGATGGGACCCGCGTCCCGGTTCTGGTTGCCAGCGCGGTCTTGAAGCTTTCGCCCTTCCGATGGATCGCGTTCGTTCAGGACCTCAGTGAGCGCGACCAGGTTGAGAGCGTCGTGGACGAAGACGTCGCGGTCCAACAAAACTTCGAGGAGATGGTTGGAAACAGCGCGGCACTGAGGCGGATTCTGCGGCAGGTGGAAGTGGTCGCTCCTACCGATGCGAACGTGCTGATCCTCGGTGAGACCGGCACCGGAAAGGAACTCGTGGCGCGCGCCATTCACCGGCTGAGCTCGCGCCGGAATTCCCCTTTCATTACGCTGAATTGCGCGGCAATTCCGACGGGGCTTCTGGAAAGCGAGTTATTCGGCTACGAAAGAGGCGCTTTCACGGGCGCCTTGTCGCAAAAGATCGGCCGCTTCGAACTGGCCCACCGGGGCACTCTTTTTCTGGATGAGGTGGGCGACATCCCGCTGGATCTGCAACCCAAGTTGCTCCGGGCGCTGCAGGAAAAAGCGTTCGAGCGGCTGGGGGGCACGCGAACCATTCCCATCGACGTACGTCTGGTGGCTGCGACTAACCGAAATCTGACGCAGATGATGGGCGACAAGCTGTTTCGTAGCGATCTCTACTACCGGCTGAAGGTGTTTCCCATCACCACGCCTCCATTGCGCGATCACCCCGAGGACATTCCGATATTAGCCCGGCATTTCACGCAAAAGTACGCGCGCGCCATGAACAAGCGCATTGAGAAGATCCCGGCGGATACGATGCGGGCACTGGCGAGCTGGCCGTGGCCGGGCAATGTGCGGGAACTCGAGAACTTCATCGAGAGAGCGGTCATTCTCTCGCGTGGCCCCAACCTCCGTGCTCCTTTGGCCGAGATTCGGCCCGATACCCTGGAGCTGGCCGGCGACAGCACGCTGGAGCAGGTGCAAAGGGAGCACATCATTCGCGTGCTCCGGGAGACGGGCGGGGTGATCAGCAAGGCTGCTACCCGTCTCGGAATGCCGCGGACCACCCTGAACGCCCTGATGCGAAAGCTGGGGGTTTCGCGTAAGGATCTCTGACCCGTTTCCGCGCGAGTCAGATGACCGCGGTTGGTCACATGACCGTGGACGGTCAGTCGCCGGGATCATTGCGCGGAGGCCGGTAACAGCGCGAATCGCCTGAAAACGCCTTGCTCGTTCTGGCTCACAACCACGCTCAGAAGACATTGGCACGACTTTCCGGGTACCGAAACTCCCAGTTCGGAGCCGACCTGGCCACCGTCGCGAAACAGACAGGCGCGGATCTTTCTGATGCGAAAACCATCGTACTCCAGAAGCTTACCCTCGATGGTGACGAGCAGTTCGGTGTCACCATCGTGCGCCGCGCCTGCGAGGAACCGGTGCGGCAGATCGTGGTGAACTGCGGGACGGAAGCCGCCGTCGTCGTCGAGAAGATCAGGAGCCGGAAGGAGCCCAACTTCGGCTGCAACGCAACAACCGAGGTGTACGAAGACCTGGTGAAGGCCGGCGTAATCGATCCCACCAAGGTGACTCGCACAGCTCTGCAGAATGCCGCTTCCATTGCCTCTCTTATGCTGACAACCGAGGCCATGATCTGCGCGGCCGTGGAGGAAGCGGTGGACTAATGAACAAGAGAAATGCGAAGCGGCAAAAGCGCGAGGCGTCGCGCGCAAAAGCGCGGGTCAGAGTCTCGGAGCCCGACGTGCGCACGCCGGAGCAGATCAGGGCGGCGCGTGAAGCGAGCCAGCCCGCCGGCGGCTGGCGTAACGGCCCGAGCTCGCACCTCCCCACGCGGTCAGGCCGAAATCAGTCCGGCTCCACCGCAAGCAGTCCGGCGAAAGTCGACGCTTGAAGTCATGCTCCGCGCCATTGTCTGGATGTTCTCGACTCGCTGCCCCCATTGCCGCTCGGTTGAGTTCAGAGGGGTTGGCGTCCGCAACACATTGGAGAACGCCGTCCGCTGGCTCCTTCAACCTTATCGGTGCTCTCTCTGTGGTCGCCACTTCTTCCTGTTCCGGTGGCAAGCCCCGCTGGCGGGGACGGCGTAAGCGACCGCTCCATTTGCCGGCAGGTTCGCGCGGTTGGCCACGCGAACGCGGCCTCGAAGAGCATCTCGATTGCGAAGGCCAGTCTTTGAGGCGGCTGACTTCACTTCGCAACGTTGGCCACCTTCTCGGAGACAATCGCAACAGGATGGAATCGTTCAAGGATGCGTTGTCTGCGTTTTCTGCGCTTGTAGAAGTGATGCGGCGTCTGCACCATCGCCTGGCGGTCATCGGACAAGGCTCTGCGCGAGCGGCCGTGTGACGCCCGGCCAGCACGTTCTCTTCGTCGCCGGCGATCAGCCGCAGGCGCCCGGCGCCACCAACACCATGAAGATCCACTCGGTCACGACCCGGTAACGCTCCAACCGCATACAATACAGTCGTGGGTCCCCCCAAAGTCCTCCCCTTCGTCCTGTTCTTCGCCGGTCTGCGCTGCCTCGCGCAATCCGCGGTCATGGTTCCCGTCGTGGTTCACGATTCCAATGGCCGCGTTGTCGCCGACCTCCGCAAAGACGACTTCCTGCTCTTCGACAAGGACCAGCCGCAGGCCATCGCCAGCTTCTCCAAAGAGCCCACCGCCACGCCGGAACATTTCACCGCCTGGGTGTTCGACGACCTGAAATTCGGCGAACTCTCCTCGCTCACCCGCATGCGCGCCGCCGCCCTCCGTGAAATCGCCTCGCTCCAGCCGAGCGATCGAGTCGGCGTCTTCACCACGTCCTGCCAGGTAGTTCTCGATTTCACCGGCAACCAGGCGCGGATGAGGGACGCGCTCGCGCATCTCTCATTCCGGCCCCGTCCCATCTGCCCCGCGCTCAAAGCTCGCTTTACCCAGTTCGCCGTTCTCGATTCCGTCGTCCGCCGCATGGCCGCGCTGCCGGCGCAGCGCAGCATCATTCTTATGTCGCCGGGCTTCTTTGTCGGGCCCGACCGCGCTCGCGAACGGGAGAGCCTCATTGATCTCGCGGTCCGCTCGAAGGTCGCCATCAACACCATGGACGTGGATGGCCCGGTGGCTGCGACCAACGCCATGGCGCTCATCGAAGTCGTCCACGGCACCGGCGGCAGCTATGTTTCGGGCGGCGATTTCGAAGGCAACCTCCGCCGCCTGATGATGCCGGCAAGCCGGTACGTTGTAGCCTTCGTTCCCGCTCCCGGCGCCGCCGACGGCACCTTTCATCCGCTGAAGGTGAAGCTGAAAGACCCGCGGCCGCTCGACGTGCAGGCGCGCGATGGCTATCTCGCCCCCGCGCCAAAAGCCACCGTGATCAGCTCATCGGTGCAGGCGCCGGCCGCGCCGACGCGACGACTGCTCGCGCAGGCAGTGCAGGACCCCGGGGCAGCCGCGCCCAGACCCGCGGTGGCCGCGGCCATTCCGCCTCGTCCGGTGGCCCCGGAGGAATCGCCCACCGCGGAAATCACCTCGCGGGACGAGCCGCTGGCGTTTCAGGTGAGCGCTGGCGAAGTGCTCGTTCCAGTGGTGGTGCACGGTGCCGATAGCCACGCCGTGGGCAACCTGCGCAAAGAGGATTTCGAAATCACCGATAACGACAAGCCACGGAAGATCGCGAAGTTCTCCGTGCTGCGCGCGAGCACGGTGCATTACATCGGGTACCTGTTTGACGACGCCCGTCTCGCGCCCGCCGATCTCGCGCGCACCTGCGATGCCCTCCGCCAGCACCTCGCATCGCTTCGTCCCGGCGATCGCGCCGGCATCTTCACCACTTCCGGCGCAATCCCGCCGCTGGAGTTCACGGCCGATCGCGCGAAGCTCGATGCCGCGCTGCTGAAGTTGCAGCCTCCCGTAAGGGCGATCACTGACCAGGAGAGCATGCTCACGCTGTCCGCCGTCCTCGACGTCGTCCACCGCATGTCCACGCTACCGGCGCGCCGCGACATCGTGCTCTTTTCACCGGGTCTTCCGCAGGGCGATACCTCCGCGGTAATTGAACAGGCCAACCGCGCGAGCGTGGTCATCAACGCCTTCGCCATCGCCGATTCACCGGTTCTCGCCGCGCTCACCGACGGCACCGGTGGCGTGAACGGTACCGATCTCACCAGGCTCGAAACGCTGCCCGAGTATTCCTATATGCTCGGCTTCCTGGCGGAAGGCGTGAAACCCGACGGCAGCCTCCACACTCTCAGGGTCGCCCTGCGAACGCCAGGCGGGCTGACTGTGCAGGCCCGCAGTGGATATTCGGCGCTGAAGCGAAGCGACGATGCCGCCGAGGCCGCAACCGAGGACATTGAGAGAGCCGTCTTCTCGCGCGACGAGATCACTTCCCTTCCCGTCGATCTGAGCACCCGCTTCCTTCGCTCCGGCGACAAAGCGCGGCTCACCGTCATCGCCAGCCTCGACCTCCGTCAGCTTCACTTCCGGAAATCCTCGGGCCGCAACTACGACGACGTCCGGGTGGTTGCTTCGCTGTTCGACGACCAGTGGAACTTCATTGCCGGCGCGGAGAAGCTGGTGCAGTTCCATCTGTCCGACGCAACAAAGAAGCGGATCGAGCCGGGCCCGCCGGTCGCGGTTCGCACCGTCTTCGATCTGAAGTCCGGTTCATACCGCGTGCGCCTCGTCGTTCACGACGCGGAGGGACATCACCTCGGCGCCACCACCCGCCCCGTCGTCATCCCGTGAATGAAGTGACCGACCCGCGCGCGCAGCAAGCGGTCCTGAGCTAATATCGGTACGTCTTCCCCTGCAGGAACGTCCCGTACGCCAGTGGCCCGATTTGCTCGATCACGTTCATCTCGACGGCGGCGAGCTTGTAGGTCTCCACCGGATGTCCCGCGGACATCGCATACACCTGGTCGTCGGTGAACAGGCAATCGCGGAACTCGATGTGCACCGCGATCTCGCCGCCCTTGATCACCACCAGCGTCGCCGTCGGCGCTCGCGTCTCGGCGTTCACCGCGTTCACGATCTGTATGGAACTCTTGCTGGTCTTCAACTGAAAGTGAATGGCGTTGAGCCCGGCGGAGCGCTCCGAGTTGAACGACAGCAACTGCATGGCCCCTGCCCACGGCTCCTGCGCGTATTCGCCCTGCATACCGCCGATTCGCAACAAACAGAGGTTCTCGGCCATCCCTTCAGTTCTCCCGGTTTTCAATCATCTTGCGAACGCGGTCGAGTTCCTTCCGCAGCCGGCTTTCGCGCGCCGCAATCGAGACGACGTAAGCGAGCACAATCGCCCAGGCGGCCACGAAGCCATAGAACATATACGTGAAATTACGTGTGTCCATCGAATTCTCCTGACAGGGTGCTGAAATACGCCGCCGACCGACTGTTCCCTCGCGGTCGCGGCTCCGTACGGACCTCAAACGCAGTTGCCCAATTCCGAGCCGCGCGCGCCAGTAAGCGGTTTTGCACGTTCTTCAACACCCCCCTAAAGTGCGTGCGCGTGCCGCCGCAGCGCATCGAGTTCCCGGCGGATGCCTTCCTGGCGCATGCGCAGCAGCACCAGCGAAGCGGCCACCAGCGCCATCGCGAGCAAATTCCACCACAACGGCGACTCCATCCCCGGCGCCATTCCGCCGCCATTGCGAATGCTCAGCACCGGTCCGGGATGCTGCGTGCGCCACCACTCGATCGACTTCCAGACGATGATGACATCCACGAACGCGAAGATCGACAGTACCGCGGAAAGCCGCGCCCGCTGAGTGGGCTCGTCGATGGCACGCCGCAACATCAGATACCCCGCGTAGAGCAGCCAGCAAACCAGCATCGAGGTGAGCCGCGCGTCCCACGTCCACCAAATGCCCCAGATGATACGGCCCCAGATGCTGCCGGTCACCAGATTCACCGCCGCAAAGACCACCGAAACTTCGGTCACGGCGGCGGCCACGGAATCGAAACGGAGGTTCCTGCCGATCAGGTAAAGCGCGCTGCAGACCATAGCCACGAAGAACCCGATCATGCTGGTGATCGCGGCCGGGACATGAAAGTAAATGATTCGGTAGATGGCGCCCTGATTCGCTTCGTCAGGCAGCACCATGAAAACGCGGTACAGGTCCCATACGAGCAGCGCCATGGCCGCCGCGGAAAACAGGTAGATCAGCTTCTCACGCATAACTCACCCGATCAGAACAATCTCCACCAGCCCAAGTCCCAGAATAGTGAAGATGATATCGAAACCCACAAGCAGGCGCACCCAGATCATGTCCGCGGCCGTGGGCGGCGCGCCGGTCATCAACACAGTGGTCAGTTGAATCGCCCCCATGATGGCCGGGATCATCATCGGATACACCAGAATCGGCAGCATCAGCTCGCGCAGCCGCAGATTCACCGTGAGCGCGCTGAACATGGTGCCGATCACGGTGAGTGCCCATGTGCCCAGCGCAAAGACGATTGCCAGCCAGCCGATCTGTTTCGTCCACGCCACATTGTAGAAGATGCCGAAGACGGGCACGCAAACGATTTCAACGGCGATCAGCAGCACGAAATTCGCGATGCATTTGCCGAGGAAGAGCTGGCCTCCGCTGGTGGGCGACGCGATGAGCGAATCGAGACAATCGTTGGTCAGCTCGCGGGCGAAGCTGCGATTGAGCACCAGCGCGCCGGCGAAAGCAAACACCAGCCACAGCAGACCGCCGGAGATTTCGCGCACCGTTTCCGCGCTGGGATCGAACGCAAAGCTGAACAGCAGCAGAATCACCACCGCGAACGAGAGCGACGCGTTCACCGTCTCCTTGCTGCGCACCTCGGAGCGAAGATCCTTGCCGGCGATGGCCAGCACCTGGCCCAGGTAGATCACGTCACGCCTCGCCATAGTGGCTGTAGAGCCAGCCGGGGTCGTCCAGCATCTCCTGCGTGCGCAACCCGTGGAAGGCGAGTTTCCCGCGATTGATGAGAGCGACGTTGCTGGCCAGCTCCAGTGCTTCGCGGAGCTGGTGCGTGGACATGATGATGCTGCGGCCTTCGCGCTGCGCCTGCTTCAGCAGCGACTGCAATACGGCGATGGCGCGGTCGTCCAGCGCGGTGAACGGTTCGTCGAGGAGCAGCAGCGAAGGACTGTGCAGAAACGTGCGCGCGACGGCGAGCCGCTGGCGCATGCCTCGGGAGAACTCGCGCACCAGACCGTCTGCCACGCGCGCCAGCCCGGTGCGTTCCAGCCACTCATGGGCGGTGCGGTTGGGGTCGGGCATGCCGTACAGGCGCGCGAACAGCCGCAGGTTCTCCAGCGCGGAAAGTTCTTCGTAAACGCCGATGGAGTGGCCGAGCACGCCGATGTTACGGCGAGTTTGTTTGTCGCGCGCGTCCTGGCCGAGCACGTTCACCCGGCCCTTCGCGGGCCGCGAGAGACCGGCGATAATGCGCAGCAGCGTGGTCTTGCCCGCGCCATTGCGGCCCAGCAGCGCGAGGCACGCGCCCGGCTCGACGCTCAGCTCGATGTCGCGGAGCGCGGGGAAGTCGCCGTAATATTTCCAGACGCCCTGTATGTCAACGGCGTTCATGCAATCACACCCGCTGTGGGGCAGCCTCTCAGGCTGCGGCGGTCTCTCAGACCGCCAGACCAGGCGGGCTGGGAGCCCGCCGCAGGCAGAGTGCCTGCCCCACAATTCACGCGCGGCTCCCGCGGCGCCACAGCAGGATGGACCCCAGCAGCAGAATGCCGAAGGCCAGACCGAGGATCACGTACAGGCTGTCGTAGAGCCGCGGCGTCGCTTCCTGAAGCCGCGGCTGGCCGGTATCTTCGGGCGATGCCGCGTTCTGCGCAAGCGATCCACTGCCCGCAATCTGCACTTTGAAAGCGTTGCCCTTCACGGTGTAAATGTTGGCCTGCGTGGACGGCTCCTGCCCGTTGTTTTCCAGGTTGTCGCCGGTCAGCGTCACGCCGTTCGGCACAACCAGGCGCAGCGGCGCGGACGTGTCCACCAGCTTTCCGCCGACCTCGAGCGGGTTCAGCGCGGGAATGGTGTACGTGATATCGAAGCGCGTCTCGCCGGGCATCACCGGGTAATCGACGTGGTAAGTATTCTTCGCCTTGTCAGGGATGGTGGGCCGCGTGATCGGCATGCCGCCGGGCGGCGTGATGGAGACCGCAGGACTCGCGTTCAGCGCAGCCAGTGTTTCGAATCGCGCCGAGCCCGCCGACGAGTCGTTGAACGTTTTCGTGCCATCGTTCTGATAGAGGAACGTCTCGCTCACCGAGAGCTCGTTCGCCGATGGCTGCAGCAGAATCATGTGCTCGGCGAGCTTCGCCATCGAGCGATCGCCGGTGGTGTCGTAGATGGGCACCTCAACGCCGGAGGTCGGCGTGCCCGGCGGAATCATGTGCGTATACAGCACGCCGCCATAAATGGCCTGCACCAGCACCGGACCGGGGGGCGGTGTTTGGGGGAAGCTGAACTTCCCGGTCGCGTCCGATAGCGCGGTGCCGATGGTTTGGAGGCCCTGCTGACTGGGCTGGAGGAGTTGCAGAACAACGCGGGCCTGCGGATTGCCGGTGGTTTTGTTAACGACGGTGCCGTCCACGCCCGCCACGGCCGGCAGCGCACAGACGAAAGCGAACAACAGACTCCTCATGACACCATCGCCTTTCCGCATTCGCCGCAGAATTTCATGGCCCGCGCGAATTTCGCGCCGCAGTGCGGGCAGATCCTGGCGGTTTCCGGCGCGGACTGCGCTGGAGGAGCGGGTGCGGGAGCCGGCGCCGCGGGCGGCTGGATACCATCGATTTCCGCGAGTACTCGCGCCAACTCGCCTTGCAATCCCAGCTTCGTCTTCTGATAATCCTCGTCGGAAAGCTTGCCGACGCGATATTCGAACTGCAGGTCGCGGAGATTTTCGTAGATCTGCGCCTTGCGCTGTTCGAGGTGAGCGACGGGCGACACCGGTTCCGGTTCGGGAACGTCCTTGACGCGGACCAGCAATGTGAACAGCAGCGCGGCGGCGGCGAGCAGAACGGCAGCGGAAAGAAGGAACATTATTCGAGTTTGGCCATGTCCTTTTCGATCTGCTCCTGGTAGCGCCTGAGCGTCTCGGGATCGAGTTCAGGTCCGCCCTCGGCAGCCGCGCGGCGTACGCCGAACCGTTTCAGGAACCATGCAATGGCCACCAGACCGAGCGCAATCGCCACGAACGGCATTACCCACGCGAGCAGGTTGAAGCCGCTCGCTGGAGGAGCGATCAGCGCCTGCACGCCCTGCCCCTTCACGAACGACGCCACGATTTCGTCGTCCGTTTTACCCGCTGCCTGCATCTGCGCGATCTTCAGACGCGCCGGTTTGCAGTAACCGCATTCCAGCATGGCGCAGTCGCCCACGGAGTTGCGGCAGGTGCCGCACAGGCACGCCAGCCGCATGCCCACGCGCCGAACCGCGGGGGTGACAAGGGCCGCGCCATCCTGCCCGATCAGCAGGCCAGCCAACGCGGCGAGCAGAACGATTCTCTTCCAGGCGGCCAACTATTTCTCCACCGGCTCGCGCTTGCGCACGATGCCGACCACTTCCGTGCGGGCGTAGGCGAGCCGCACCTTCGGCGGCACCAGACAGATCAGCGTGCCGGCAAGCAGAACATAATATCCGAGCCAGATCCAGGACACCAGCGGGAACACATAAGCCTGAATCACGATCCTGGTGTTGTCGCTGGACATGCCCGCGAAGTTGACATACAGATCTTCATTCAGCCGGCGGCGAATGGCCACCTCCGACGCGGGCTGGTTGCTCGACTTGTAGAAGCGGTGTTCCGGATGCAGGATGCCCAGATCTTCGCCGGCCTTGCGCACGGCGATGGCCACGGTCCGCCACTCATAGTTGTCGTTGTCGCCGTCCTGCAGGTCGGTCACCCGAAGGTTGTAGTGGCCGATGGCGAAGTCCTCGCCAGGCACCACCTGCACCGTGCGGTCCTTATTAAACGCCGACCCGGTGAACCCGATGAACATGAGCACCACGCCCATGTGCACGATGTATCCGCCGTAGCGGCGCGTATTACGATGCGTGAGTTCCGCGGCGGCGCGCAACAGATTCATGTCGTTCTTCGCGCGGATCGCCGTGGCGCCCTTCCAGAATTCCAGCGCGATGGTGACGGTGACGAAGAGACAAAGTCCGAACGACACCAGCGCGTAGGGGTGATCGTAGACGCCGGCGAAGCAGAGGCCGGCCACCAGCGCGAGCGCGGCGAGCGACGGCCACATGAACGCTCGGCGCAGACTCTCCAGCGAACTCCTGCGCCAGGCGATCAGCGGTCCCACTCCCGTGAGGAACATCAGGAACAGGCCGACGGGTATGAGAATCTTGTCGTAAAACGGCTTGTCCACGCTGATCTTGTCGCCGGTGATGGCTTCGGAAATCACCGGGAACAGCGTGCCCCACAGCACGGCGAAGCAGCTTGACAGCAGAATGAGGTTGTTAAACAGGAAACTCGACTCGCGCGAGACGACGCTTTCCAGATGAGCCTCGCTCTTCAGGTACTTCAGGCGGTCGAGGATGATCCAGATGGTGGCGGCGATGCCCACGGTGAGGAACACCACGAAGTAATTGCCGATGGAGCTTTGCGCGAAGGCGTGCACCGAGCTGACGATGCCCGAGCGGGTGAGGAAGGTGCCAAGAATGCACAGGAAGAAGGTGCCGGACACCAGCACCATATTCCACACCTTCATCATTCCTTTTTTCTCCTGCATCATCACGGAATGCAGGAAAGCGGTACCGCTGATCCACGGCAGCAGCGAAGCGTTCTCCACCGGGTCCCAGCCCCAGTAGCCGCCCCAGCCGAGCACCGCATACGCCCAGCCCATGCCCAGCGTGACGCCGGTGCTCTGGAACAGCCATGTGATCAGCGTCCAGCGCCGGGTGGTGTGAATCCACTCGTCGCCCGGCTGCTTTGTGATCAACGCGGCGATGGCGAACGCGAATGGAACCGTGAAGCCCACGTAGCCGAGATACAGCATGGGCGGGTGAATGGCCATGGCCGGGTATTGCAGCAGCGGGTTGAGGCCCTGCGGCTGGCCTTCCACCAAGTTCGCTTTCGCTCCGGCGATGAGAATCTTGAAGGGCGACAGCGGGAAGGTGATCAGCGTGAGAAAGAAGGTCTCGGTGGCCATCAGGATGAAGGTCACCCACGGCATCATGTCGCGGAAGCGCCGCCGATTCGTCCACATCACCACCGCCGAATAACCGGCCAGCAGCCACGACCACAGCAGCAGCGATCCTTCCTGACCGCCCCACCAGGCCGTGAATTTGTACAGCGTGGGCATGCCCGGATCGCTGTGCGCCGCGACATAGGCGATGTAGTAATTACCCGTGAGCAGCAGATAGATGAGCAGCCCCGAGGCGATGGTGAGGAGCCCGAAGACCGCGTAGACCGCGCGCTGTGCGCTCACCACGAGAAACGGTTTTTTCGCGAGTCTTCCGGCCACCGAGCAAAGAGCGGAATAAACCGCCAGACAAAAAGCAAGGAGAATTGCGAGGGCGCCTATATTTTCCATGGGGATTTCACGGGCGCGTCAGAGGCTGGCACTGTTGCGGGGGACCGGTTTCGCCTCGTATTTGGAGGCGCATTTCGCCTGGATTTTGCCGGCGCGAAAAACGCCGTCCTCCCCGAGGCGGCCGTCGGCCAGAGCCTGCGAGCCATCCTTGAACGTGTCGGGCAGTGGATCGACGCCGTCGTAGACGACTTTGAGCCGGAGCGCGTCCTGCTTCAGCGTGAAGCTGACGCCGCTGGCGGTGCGAACAATGGAGCCGGGCTCGACATCGCCACCCACGCGAATGTGCTGCGCGCGCGCATGGCCGCCCATGGCGTTCAGCTCGGCAATGGTCTTGTAGTAGGTTTTGGTTTCGCTGATGCCGCCCGCGGCCAGCCAGATGAGCACGCCGACAATCGCGACGACGAGGATCGCGAACTTCGCGTAGACACGCATGGGATTACCCCCGGAGTCTTCAGTATAGCGTGCGGGGGGCGTCCTATCAGCATGCGAAACGCTGTTACTTCGCCCCTGCCAGCTTGAGTACGTACGCCTGACGGGCGGCGAGGGACGCGGAAAGAGCAGTGGGGATCGACACACGAAGATTCCCGTTCTCCATTCGCGATTCGAGGGGTTGACCGCCGTCGAGAAGAGTCACGTGGACACCCGCACCGGCGTCGATTCCACGCAGCAGAACCTCGCTGATCGGACGCCGCGGCAGAATCGCATACACCGCGCCGTTCCCCAAAGTGAAGAACGCCTCGACGCGCGCGCTGCCTGTCGGCGGCGTGTCCACGAGCGCGGTAATCGGATATTCCGACATGTATTCTTTCTCTTCGAGGACGGGAACCGTGCCCTCGCTCCATTGCCGCGTGACGTTTCGCGCGCGTGTGCCGTAGATCGCCTCGCCGTTCACTCGAAGCCACTCGCCGAGCTGCAGCAGGCGCTCCTCCATGATGGGCGGGATTCGGCCATCCGCCCGCGGCCCGATGTCCAGCAGCAAATTCCCGCCGCGGCTCACGATGTCGATCAGCATCATGAGCAGTTCGCGGTCGGTGCGATAGTCCTCGGCGCCTTCCGTGCGGTTGTAGCCATACGAGAAGGCCATGCCGCGGCTTTCTTCCCATGGATGCGCGGACGCCTGCATTCCGCTGGTGTACTCAGTGGTGTAATAGCCGCCGTGCCTGTGGCGCGTGTCCTTCCCCCAGCGGTCGTTGATCACCACCTCGCCGGCCACGGGCGATTCATTGAAGAGCCAGGCAAGCAGTTCCGCCGAGCGCCAGTCCGCGCTGGGCAACTCCCATTCGCCGTCGCTGAAAATGATGCTCGGCTTCAGGTGGTTGACGGCATCCCTGAACTGCGGGAACATGTGCGCGGCGACGTAGCGCGGCTTGTCGGCGAGCCAGAGCGGGTTGTACCACTCGTAGAGCGAATAATAGATGCCCATGCGCAGGCCTTTGCGGCGGCCCGCTTCCATGAGTTCAAGCGCAACGTCGCGCTTCGGGCCGATGTCCACCGCGTTCCACGGCCGTCCCCACGCGCGATTCGCTTCGGCGTTCTTCCAGAGCGTGAAGCCTTCGTGGTGCTTGCTGGTGAGCGCGACATACTTTGCGCCCGAACGCTTGATCACGTCGGCCCACTGATCAGGGTCGTAAAGCTCGGCTTTGAACATCGGCGCGAAGTCGAAGTAGGAGAAGTTCGGCCCGTAAACGCGTTCGTGAAACTTCCGGGTGGAGGATTCCGGCCCGTTGTTCAGCGAGTGCCAGTACCACTCCGCGTACTTCATCTCCGTCTTCGAATACACCGGCGCATAGGCGGGGACGCTGTAGACGCCCCAGTGGATGAAGATGCCGAACTTGCTGTCCGCGTACCACCGGGGCGACGGGCGGCCGTCGATGGAATCCCAGGAAGGCTGATAGCGAGGCGAGGCGGAAACGGCCGCGGCGAGGGGCGCGGCTGCGCACGAGAGGAGCAAATCACGACGGGTCATGGTTGATGGCATCGTATCAGGGTGCGGTTGACGAGCGGGCCCCGGGTGCCCGCGGACGCAGAAAAAAGAATCCTCCGCTGGAGAACCGCAGTAAGTTTAAGTGGGACAGGACAGATGGACGCGATGGCGGAAGTCCACGAAGTAGACGATCTGGGACGCCGGTTTGCGGAGGGCAACCTGGATGCCTTCGAGACGCTGTTCCGGAGGCACCAGACGGAGGTCTTTGGCTGGATTACGCGGATCGTGCGCGACCAGGCGCTGGCCGAAGACGCCACCATCGAGACGTTCTGGCGGATTTACCGGGCGCGGGCGCGTTTCGACGCACGGCGGGAGTTCGGCGCCTGGGCGCGGCGGATTGCCACCAACGTGGCCATCGATGCGCTGAAGGCGAAACCGCGGGAGATTGCCGGGATCGAGAGGGATGTGCCAGTGGCGCCGGGGCCGATCGCCGACGCAGCGATGAACGACGCGGTACGGCGGGCATTCGGTCTGCTGCCAGCTAAGCTGCGGGCGGCGGCAAGTCTGGCGCTGATTGAAGAGCAGCCGCATGCGCAGATCGCGGCGGCGCTGGGGATCTCGGTCGCGGCGGTGAAATCCCGCGTCCATCGGTCTGTCGAGTTACTGCGAAAAAGTCTGAGGAGATTACAGGTCACGCCATGAAACCGGAAGAAAACGAGATTCGAGAGATGCTGCGTCAGGCGCTTCCGCCGGTCAACCCGGAGCTGGAGGCTGATTTATGGCCGCGCATGCTGCGGCGGCTGGATGAGCGCCATGCGCGTATGAGTTGGATGGACCGAATTCTCCTGCTGGCCGTGTCCGCCGGAGTGATCGCGTTCCCGGCGGTGATTCCGCAACTGCTGTATCAACTATGAGGTGACTTATGAACACGCATCCGTATCTTCGCGCTTATCTGGCGGGAATCGCGCTGCCCACGCCGGCCATGTTATGCGGCCTCACCGGGTACCTGATTCTGCGCTATGTCTTCGACGTGCCGGTGCCCATTGAGCGCATGGCGGTGTTCCCGTTGGCGGTAGTGCCAAACGCGTGGGGCCTGTGGAACGTCATCTATCTTGCGCTCCACGACAAATGGCATTTGCCGATCGGCGCTCATGGAGCGCTGCTGCCGCTGATTCTCATCCCCGGAGGCTATGTGCTTGCGCGCCTGTTATCCATCGACTTCATCGCGCAGAACGCCTCCTGGATGTGGGTGGCCTTCCCGATGGCGCTCATCATTTACTATCTTGCCTGGAAGTATCTGGTCAACTGGTGCAACCACCTTCTGGGAGTAGCTGCCTGACCTACTTCTTCACCGCTACCGTCTTCTGGAGCCGGACGTCGGCCGATGAGCCGCCAACCACCAGGCGAACCGTCTCCGGCTCCACTTCCCAATGGTCTTTGTTCCACCATGCGAGCGAGGACGTCTTAAACGGAATCCGCACCGTCTTCTTTTGACCGGGCTGGAGTGAAATCCGCTGGAATCCTTTCAGTTCCTTGCCGGGCCTCTGCACCTTCGACGTCAGATGCTGGATGTATAACTGAACCACTTCGTCTCCCGCTCGCTTTCCCGCATTCGTCACGTCTACGCTCACAATCGAGTTGCTGTATCTGAGATTGGAGTATTTGAACGTCGTGTAACTCAGCCCGTAACCGAACGGATAAAGAGGGTCGCCCTTGAAGTACATGTAAGTGCGGCCGTCACGGATGTTGTAGTCCATCATGGGCGGCAACTGATCGAGCGACTTAGGCCAGGTCTGGTTGGTCCGACCGGCGGGGTTGTAGTCGCCGAAGAGAACCTCGGCGAGCGCCGTGCCCTGCTCCTGCACAGAGTGGGTCGTGTGCAGGATCGCGGGGACGTTGGCCTGCAACCAGTTGATCGCATAGGGGAAGCTCGACACCAGCACCATCACGGTCTTCGGATTCGCCGCGTAGACCTGTTTCACCAGCTCCTCCTGGGTGAGGTCGATCGATTCGCGGTCGCGCCCTTCCCTGCCCTCGCTCTTGTCGGCGCAGGGCTTGCTCGATACGTCCATATTGAAGATTGCGCCGAGATTCGGACCCGCGTTACAGGTGGGATGATTGCCGACGACGACCACTGCAACATCGGATGCTTTCGCGGCCTTCACCGCAGCGTCATTGTCGTTGTTCGCGGCATAGTTCACCGTCACACCGGGCCCCAACTTATCTTTGATGCCCTTGAGCGGCGAGATGGTGTAGGGAGGATTGCCGCTGTACTGATCGATGAGAACTTCATTGGCCTGCGCACCGATCACGGCAACGGACTTGATTGCGGACTTATCCAGCGGCAGCAGGTTGCCGGCGTTCTTCAGCAGCACGACGGATTCGCGCGCGACCTCGAGCGCAACGGCTTTGTGCTTCTCCGTCGTCCAGGGTTCGGGTTCGCCGGCGGTGCCAATCCTCGAATACGGAACCATCGAGGGTGGATCGAGGAGGCCGAGACGAAGCAGCGTGCGGAACTTACCACGAAGCACGGCGTCGATATCGGCCTCGGTCAGCGACTTATCGGCGAGCGCGGTCTTCAACTGCTGGGGCGTCCTGAGATAGAAGGCGAGTATCTGGCTGATGCCCGCCTTGATCGACGCGGCGGTCGCTTCCTCCATGGTCTTGTAATAGTGGCGCTGTCCCACCATCAGCTCGATCGCCGTCGCGTCGGAGGAGATGATTCCGTTGAGTCCCCATTCCCTGATGGCCATGTTCTTTACAACCGGGTTCACGGTCATGGGCACGCCGTTCCACGCGTTGTAAGAGGTCATGAACGACTCCCCGCCACCGTCGAGCACGCCCATGCGGAACGGTACCGAGTAGTATTCGCGCATGAGCCGGTCGTCGAAATCGGAGGATGACTTGCCGCGCGTGGTCTCGTTGCTGTTGGCGAAGAAATGCTTCATCAGAGAGGCGGCCTGCCAGTACTTCGGATCGTCGCCCTGCATGCCGCGGATGAAGGCGACGGACATGGTTCCGGTGAAGAACGGATCTTCGCCATAGCTTTCGTTGTTGCGCCCCCAGCGCGGGTCGCGGGCCAGATCCGCGTTCGGTCCCCAGACGATGAGAACCTTCTCGTTGTATTTCGGGTTCTGGTAAATATAGCGCGCTTCATAGCCCTGCACAGCGCCGGCACGGCGGATGAGCGCCGGGTCCCACGTTTCGGCCATGCCGATGACCTCCGCGAACTGCGTTGTGGGAACAGCTTTCCCGCCGAAGTCGCCTTTGCGGGACAACCCGTGAAGACCTTCGGATCCACCGGCGTTGGGTATTCCGAGACGCGGCACGCCGGAGTTGAATTCGAGGCACGCGATCTTCTCGTCGACGTTCATCAGCGAGAGAATCTTGTCGATGCGTTTGCCGGGATCGAGAGCGGGGTCCTGAAACGGATACTGACTCTGGCTACAGGCGGCTCCACAAAGGAGCAGAACCGAGCAAAACAAGGAAGAAGTTCGAATGTTCATAGGCAACCGGAGGCATAGTATCACCTTTGCGCCGATTCGGCGCGGCCTCCGATCCGGAACGATGGCCGTGACAACTTCGTATAAGTGGTGGCGAATTCCTTAATCTCGAGGAACTGGTTCGGCTGCACGTCACGGAAGTTCTGTTTCGTCTTCGACGCCGGCCACCAGATTTCGAGGTTGTCGATGTGCGCCGATTTACCGAGCCCGATGTGCTGCTGGAGAGGCGATGCGCCAAACGACCCGCCGGTTCCAACGGTTCGGCAGATATTTCGCCGAACGCCGCCGTTGTCAACCGTGACCGCAATGCGCGCGCCAACAGCGGAGCGATTCGATTTGACGCCGACCAGGTGCAGCGAAATCCAGTCGTTGCCGTGGCCGCCGGGATTACGAAAAACGCGCGTGGAAAAGCGGTCGCCAGCTGTGGGGCCGCCCATCACTTCCACGATGTCCTCGTCGCCGGTGTTGCCCAGATCCGCGAAGGCAACGCCATGGCCCTTGGCCATCGCACCAGTACCTGATGACGCGGTGATGTCGGTGAAGTGTTTGCCCGCGTCGTTATGCAGCAGTACGTTCGGCATGACCGAGAGGAATGAAGGATCGCCGACGCCAAGATAGATATCGAGATAACCGTCGTTATCGATATCGCCGAAGTTACTGCCCATGGGCATGAAGACGCGATCCAGGCCGGTTTCCTCGGTGACATCGCGAAAGTTGCCGTTGCCGAGGTTCTTATAAAGCTTCAGGGTTTCGCCTTTGCGCGGCAGGCCCATGTAACTGCGAGCCACTTCTTCGACGGAATAGTAATAAGACGTGACAAAGAGATCGGGCAGACCGTCGTTGTCGTAGTCGAAGAACCAGGCAGCGAAGCTCATCCACGGAGCCTGGACTCCCGCCTGCTCGCCGACCTCGGTGAAGGTCAGATTGCCGTTGTTGTGATAAAGGAAGTTCGGACCGTTGAAGTTGGACACGTAGAAGTCCGCGTAGCCGTCGTTGTCGTAGTCGGCGGAGACGACCGCCTTGCTGAAGGCTGTTTTGTCGATGCCGGCCTGATGCGAGATGTCGACGAATGTGCCGTCGCCCTTGTTCAGGAATAGCTGGCTCGGCGAGCCCTCGTTGGCGATGAATAAGTCGAGAAGGCCATCGTTATTTATGTCGGCCCAGACAGCGCTCTGCGAGGCGCGGATCGGCTCCATCAGGCCGGCCTGTGCGGTGACATCCGTGAAAGTGCCGTCGCAATTGTTGCGAAGCAGGGATCTGCGCCGCGGGTATTCCCAGCCGCCTCGCAGCATCAGGATGTCCATGCAGCCGTCATTGTTGTAATCGCCCTGGATGATGTTGAGGGCGCCGCCCTCGCCGGAGAGTCCCGCCTGCGCAGCGCGATTCGTGAAGGTGCCGTCGCCGTTGTTATGGAAGTACTGGATAGGCGCGCAGTCATCGATGCCGGAGATGATCACATCCAGCAGGCCGTCGTTATCGAAGTCGTCCACGATAACTCCTCCGGCGGTGGCGACGGACCTGATGCCGGCGGCCGGCGCCACGTCGAGAAACCGGCCGAAATCCTCTTTCGACGCCCACACCGATGGGGGAATGAGAAACTCGCGCGGGACGCCGGACGGATAAGTTCCCGCGGTCATGTAAGCGAGATTGACCAGATACTGCAGTTCGATGTTAGCCGGGTCGCGGCGCAGAGCTTTCTCGAGATACTCGATGGCTTCCGCGGCATCGGCGGGGTTCATGCCCGGAGCGCCGGGGTGGGAGGGGAAGATACGGGTCTCGTCAATAGGCGTATCGACGTGCAGGGCGGTCATGGCGCGGTGCAGATAGTGGCCGCCGATGGCTTCCTCCAGCCCGCCGGATACCTGCTGCAGATGACCAGCCAGCTTTTCGGAGTTAGAGGAGATCGCGCCGTGATAAGCCTCTTCGGCCTGTTCGAGCGATTCATCGAGATGGCCTTCGGAGCCGAGGAGCAGGGCGAGCGTGTAGCGGGTGTAGGCCAGCTCGAGGGCGTCCATGGCGGGTCCGTCTCGAGCCAGGCGCGCGCGGATGGCGGTGACGGCGTTTGCCGGGGCCTCACGACGAACAGTGCAGGCAGCCTGCAGATCCTCGCCCCCGCGCGGGTCGTCGGGGATACTGTGGCGGATGGCCTGGAGAAACTCCTGATAGCCCGATGAGACGGGCGTCAGTCGCACACTCACCGGAGCGGACAACGCGAGCTGACGGCGGCGATCGGGGGTTTCGGCGGACTCGGTCTGGAGGCGTTTCAGAATCGCGAAGCCCGCGGGTATGCGAACAATGCCGCTGAGCTGGCCGGGGGCGAGGCCACGCAGCGCGTCGCGCAGTTCGAGACGCAGACCGTCGGGATCGACCTTGCCGAGGTAACCGCCGCCGCTCGCGGTGGGATCGATGGAATGGTCGCGGGCGAGCGAGGCAAAGTCTTCGCCGTTCTTCAGGCGGTCGAGGATCTTTGCGGCCTCGTCCTCGGTAGAGGTGACGATGATGGCGGCGGGGATCGCGCGGGAGTCATCTCCGTGGCCGCGATCAGGCGCGAAGATCAGGTAAAGCAGTGCCAGCGCAAGAGAGGGAACGGCGGCGGTACGTAGAGACAACCACTCAGAGTAGCAGGGGCCTATCGCGCCCGTGGCAACAACCCGTAGACGTCGAGTTCGCCCTTCGTGCCAACGTAGACTTTGCCGTTGGCGACGGTGGGAACCGTGAAGCGCAGGGCGATGCCGGCGCGGTCGCGGCCACTTTGCTGCTCGCTGCTATAGAGATGGTGTTCGATGTTGGCGGCGTCCCAGGCGTGCAGCACGGCGTGGCCGGTTTGCCAGCCGGCGGACGCCAGCGCCCAGACGATGCCGTCGCGCGTGCCGTTGGCGGAGACCGTTGGCGTCGCGCCGGGCGCCGGGATCAGTTCGTTCGCGAGAGCCGCCTGAGTGACGTGGCCATTCACCAGTAAGAGATCGCGCAGCACAACATTTCCGGGGATCAGGTATATGTGGCGTTGCCAGTACGCCGAGGCGCCAAAGGACGGCGTGCCCGATGGCCGGACGGTATCGACGGCGTGGCTGTCGTCGGCGCTGTGGAAGTGGCCCATGCGGTCGCGATCGATGACGTAGAGGGTTGCGCCCTTGCCGGCGACGAGCAGCAAATGCGGGTGACCCTTGTCGCCGGGCGCCAGGACCGGCCCACCGGAGCCGAGATCGTCGTCGTTCGCGTTCAGCTCGCTCTGGTTGAACGGCGTGAAGTAGTCGAGCAGGGCGAGGCCGTGGCCGGCAAGTTTCAGCACGCTGTCGCCGTAATCGCGGCCATCGAAGATCGCATCGAACTTGCCGTTGCCGGTGACCACGTAGACGTTGCCTTCGTCGTCGGCGGCGGGCCCGGCATCGCCCTGCCAGATGCCGCTCTCGCCGGAATCGGGGGAGGTGTTGAAGACTCCGGTTTGCCTGAGCGTGCCGGCATCGTAAGACACGACCCAGCCGTGATAGGGACGCACGTCGCAGGATGAAGCCCACGTGAGATAAACATTGCCGTTCGCCAGCAGCAGCGCGCCACGCGGGTTCTCCTTCAACGGGTCGAAAGCGACCTGGCCGTTGGTTGCGTCGCGAGCGCCCCCTTTGACGGACGCCTGGATCTTCACCGGGCCGCCGAACTTCTCCGCGCCAGTGGTGACGGCGAGCGCGTGGAGACGCTGGACGTACTCGCTGCTGAACCAGCCGGTGCTCTCTTTCGTGCGGGCGAGCACGTAGAGGGTGCCGGTGGCGTAGTCGATGACCGGCGTGGAGGTGATGCCCAGCTCGGGTTCGATGAAGGGGCACTCCACGTCGCGCGCGGGGATGGTGTCCACGCCGGAGGCTTTGATGAAGCTGGCCTGCCAGAGCGGGGCCGGCGATTTGCCATCGGCGTCGATGGCGTAGACGCTGTCGTGCTCGGTGGCGACGAAGACGACATTGTGGCGGCCCTTGCCGGGGATGTCCACGCTGGGCAGGTACAGCGGCTGCGCGTAGACGTCGCCATCAACGCGAAATGAGAAAAGCCGGCCGAAATGCACCCGGTTCACGTTGCCGGGCGTCAGGATGGTCTCGCGCGTGTTTGCGCCGGTGCGCGCGTTGTCGTACTGCCAGGTGGTGACCTGGGCGGCCAGGTAGACGCCGAGAAGCGCGAAGAGGCGGCCTGCGAGGCCGCCGCAGGCTACGAGCCTGCCCCACAAACCTGGACCCCCTAGCGCGCGAAGAGGCCTTGCCACGATTCGTCCAGTGAAGTCCAGCGTTCGGTCTCCTGCACGCTGGAGAGCATCTCCGGGATGTGCAGAATGCCGTGGCCGTGGATGCACACCATTTCGGTGCCGGACCAGTCGAGCAGCATGCAGCCGCGGCAGCCGACGTGCGCAGCCAGACCGAGGCGGCGATGACAGACGCGGCAGCGGCGGCGATGGTCGTGGATCGACCATGCGAAAGCGGCCATGGAGGCCAGCAGGAACATCCAGGTAGAGAAGGGTTCGGTGAGCGCGTCGGTGCCGCCGATCATGGTGATGGCCGGGGCATGGGTGAACTCAATGCCGGCGAGGAGGACCGCCGAGAGCAGCAGAATGGGCCGGGCGGCGAAGAAGAGGACGCGCAGCCAGGCGCGTTTCACGGATAATGCGGCACGGCACTGGGCCGGGTCGGGCATGCGGACGCGGAGACCGACAAGAGCGATGATGAGCGCCAGCGACGCGCCCAGCGCGAAGGAACCGAAGACGGAACGGACGCGGTCCTGCAGAACGGTCAGGCCGACGATGCTGTTCCAGGGGGCGATGCCGGAGGCCTGAACGGCGGATTCCAGTTCGCCTTCCGCCGCATTGAGCGCGATGTCGGGGCGCAGGCGCACAATGACTCCGACACCCGTGGCTTCTCTCTTCGGGATACCGACGGACCAGACGGCGACTTCCCGCGAGAGGAACCAGAAGCGCCGGTCGAGGATGCCGATGACGCGACGGGGCGCACCGGCCAGAGAGACGCGGCTGCCGACGGCAAGGTCGTGCTCGCGGGCGAACGCGTGGCTGAGAACAATGCAATCGGGACAGCGCCGCGCGTCACCGGGCAACAGCATCCTGCCGGCGCTGAGTTGCGGGCCGAGCAGCGGGAAGAAGTTGTCGCTGACCTGGGCGGCGACAACGCGCGATGGCTGGCCGGCGGAATCGGTGAGCACCTGCCTGCTCCAGCGGTAGGCGGCTGCGCCTTCGGTCAGACGGCCTCCATTGCGCCAAAGGTGCAGCCAGGCGAACGGGACCTCTTCGCGCATCGCCAGCGCCGCGTTGTTGCGGGATACGGTGACGATGCGGCCGGCATTCTCATACGGCAAGGGCATTACGAGGTCGCGGGTGCGCGGAAGAAGGCCGCTGCAGAACACGATCAGGAGCATGAGCGCCGCGAGACAGGCCAGGCAAAACGAGGCCGACTCAGTCCGGCGTTGTACGGCCCGCTGGAGCGCTTCGTGATCGAACAGATTGCGCAGGTGCCAGATGGCATCGGCGAATGCGCCGCAGCAGAAGCGCCAGAGCTTCCAGTGGGCGGCCCGCTCCTGACGTTCCTCGAGCGCGAGCGAGACATGCCAGAGCTCGGCGTCCCACTCGCGACGCCATTCGGCGCGCCACAAGGCCGGCACCATCAGGCTGGCCGCGCGAATCAGGAGAAAATGCACCATGGCGGTTCCTCAGGCTCGCTCACCCCTGCCGGCGGAGGCAAGGTGCTGAATCAGCGGATAGCGTCGGGTCGCCTTCGACAACGCGTCTTCGCCGGATGCGGTCAGCCGGTAATATTTCCGCGCGGGACGGAGTTCGGCGGCAGCCGCGCTTTCTTTTTCCCATTTGGATTTGATGAGCGCGCCCTGCTCCAGCCGGCGGAGCGCCGGGTAGACGGTGCCGCTGGGCAGGCCGGTGGCTTCCATAATGTCGAAGCCGTACCGGTAGCCGGCCCCGACCGCGCCAAGGATCAGAGCGGAGGTGTGCGAGAGTTTAAGGTCGTCGTGCATGAGCCGTCTGAGAAATTGTACACCTTCCTATTGTAGATGTCTACATAGGGTGCTAGAATCGTTTCGCGATGTTCGAAGTCCGCAACCTGACCAAGCGGTACCGGCGGATTCCGGCGGTGGACGACGTGAGCTTCGCCATCCGGCCGGGCGAGGTGCTGGGCTATCTGGGCCCCAACGGCGCGGGCAAGAGCACAACGGCGAAGATGATCACCGGCCTGATTGAGCCCACCAGCGGCGAAATCCTGTTCCATGGGCGCAATGTCTCCGAGGACTGGCCGGGGTTTCAGAAGCGCATCGGCTACGTGCCCGAGGAACCGCACCTGTATCCGCAGCTCACCGGGCGCGAGTACCTGCAGCTTGTCGGGCGCCTGCGCGGGCTGCCGCGGCGAGTACTGGAAGCGCGGATGGACGAGATGCTCCAACTGTTCTCGCTGTGGGAAGATCGCCACTCGCCGCTGTCGTCTTATTCAAAGGGATGCGGCAGAAGATTCTGCTTTCGGCGGCGCTGCTGCACAATCCCGAGTTTCTGATTCTGGACGAGCCGTTCAGCGGGCTCGACGTGAACACCGCGCTGATGCTGCGCGCGCTGGTGAAGGCGCTGGCGGAGGAAGGCCGGATGATTCTCTACAGCTCGCACGAGCTGGAAGTGGTGGAGAGGGTCTGCTCGTCGGTGATGATTCTGCGCAAGGGGCGCATCGTGGCGTGGGACGCGGTGGAGCGCCTGCGCGACCTGATGAATCAGCCGTCGCTGGAAGGAGTCTTCGCGCAGCTCACCGAGCAGGAGGACCCGGGCCGCATTGTTGGCGGGATTCTGGCGGCGATGGCCGCGTCGGGCGGCTGAAGACGACGATGAAAGGCTGGGTGGAGCTGTTCCGCGCGTGGATCGAGGAGACGCACTCGGTCGACTTCGAGCTGCGCCGGCACTTCTTCCTGCGGCTGTTCGACAGCGAGTTCGTCTCGACGCCGGGGCAATGGCGGGTGATCGGCGGCGGAATCGTGGCGATTCTCGCTTCGCTGAGCATCATCTACGTTCCGGCTTACTACCACAAATACCGCGTGCTCGCCGACCTGCCGGATGCGGCGCCGTTTCACCTGGCGGTGCTGGCGGACATGCTGTTCCTGATCACGCTGTCGATGGCGCTGACCGGGCTGTTCACGACATTGCAGTGGCCGTCGTTGTTTCCGGGGCTGCGGGACTACCTGGCGCTGGCGGCGCTGCCGGTGCGGGCGCGGCAAATCTTCGTGGCGCGATTCGTCGCGCTGATGGCTTTCGCGGGAATCTTCATTCTGGCGGTGAATCTGGCGCCCTCGTTCGTGATACCCGCGGTGATGGCCGGCGGATACGAGGACATGGGGCCGCAGATCCCGGCGATGTTCGTTTCGTGTTCCCTGGCGGCGTGGTTCGTTTTCTTTTCGCTGGTGGCGATCCAGGGCGTGCTGCTCAACGTGCTGCCGGTGCGGTGGTTCCCACGAGTCTCCCTGGCGCTGCAGGGAACGCTGCTGACCATCCTGGTGTGCGGCTTTCCGCTGGTGATCTCGGTTCCGAGTCTGCAGCGGTGGATGGCGCTGCGCCCGGCATGGATCGTGTATGCGCCGCCGCTGTGGTTTCTGGGGCTCGATCAGATGATGGTGGGGCATCGCGAGGCGCCGGCGATGCGGTTGGCGGAAATCGCGCTGGTGAGCATCTGCGTCACCGTAGCCGCAGCCGTGACGACGTACTTATGGAGCTACCGGCGGCATCGCGTGCGACTGCTGGAATCGCCCGGCGCGGAGAATGCGGCGCGAGCAATGTGGCCGGCGCGGGCGGCAGATCGCATTGTGCCGGACCCGCGTGAGCTGGCCGTCTTCGCGTTTGTTGGAAAGATCCTCGGGCGCAACCGGCAGCATCGGCTGGTGCTGACCGCCTTCGCTGCACTGGCCCTGGCGGTGATCTTCGAGAGTTTCGTGAGCCTCGCGCTGAGCGGGGGCTCTCGCGGCTTCGCGGCGCACACTCCAGCGGTGCGGGAGGCGGCCATCTCCGCGGCACTGGCGTTGTCGCTGTTCGTGCTGGCGGGCTTTCGCTACCTCTTTCGGTTGCCCGTGGAATTGCGCGCAAACTGGATCTTCCGCATGAGTGAGCCGGGCAACCGTTTAGCCATGCTGGCCGGGGTGGAGCGGTTTCTGCTGTATTTCGCGGTTATTCCCTGTGCTCTGCTGACACTGCCGATTGAGATGCGGCTGCTGGGCGCAATGAGTGGCCTGACGGCGGCTGCGCTTTGCGCGCTGCCCTCGCTGATTCTGATGGAAATGATGATGATGGAATCGGAGAAGATTCCGTTCACGTCGTCATACTTGCCGGGCCGTCGTCCGTTGGTGGAGACGGTGGTGCGATACCTGATTGCGGCGGTTCTTTATGTCACGCTGCTCGGGCTGGTGATCGGGTGGTGTCTACAGAACACGGGCCTGACTGTCGCGCTCGGGGCCGCACTGCTCGCAGTGTGGTGGAGGCTTCGGGTGGGGCGGACCGATCTGCAGAAAACCGGGCAACTGGAGTTTGCAGAGGCGTTCGAACCGGCAGTGATGACGCTGAGCATTGACCGCGACTAAGGGCCGGTGGCTCCGAATTCGGTGACGCACACCTCATTTCCGAATTTCCGATGGCGTGGCCCAAAGCAATTTCGGACATGAGGTGTACGTCACCGAATTCCGACCGCGGCAGGGCGGCGCTGCCAGCAGGTGCGCACAACCTCCGGATTTACCGTCGCCCGCCATTGCGCATCGAAGCGCGCGGCGATATCGGGGCGGTCGCGGAGCGTCATCTCGAGTCCGAGCTGGACGTGCGGCTTGTCGTCGAGTGCGAGCCGATTCTCGACATCCGGCCAGTAGGTAGTCAGGCCCCCATAATCGAGGAGCACCACACGATCGCCGGCGACGCCGAAGTTCTTCAGGTGCGCGTCGAGCGAGAAGACGCCTCGCTGCCATCCGGCGAGCCGCGTCTCGAGTAGCCGGTTCAGCCAGACCTCGATCTCGTCGAAGCGTTGGCCGCGAGCGAGATCGTTGATGCGGTCGTGCAGGGTCATTTCCACGCGTTCGGTTGCTTCGGAGGCCATCAGCCACCCCGGCCAGCTCCCTGCACGAACGCGGGTGGGCGGGAACGTCACGCGCACGGGGACCAGGGCGGTCCCCTCGAGGCGCGCCGCGGCGATCTTTTCCCCTCTGGCTTCCCGAGCGGAGTAGGAACGCCATATCGAGCCGATGTGGGTCATGAACCACAAGCCCTTCGGCACTGTCGCCATGACGGCCTGAAGCAGGAAACGGAGAAAACGGATCTGCCTTCCGGGTCTTTCCAATAAGCGGCGGCCGATGCCGCCAGGGAGGAGCTGGTCGAATCGCCGCAGAGCCCGCCAGAGGGCGATCAAAGCGAGGACTTCAGAGGGACGGCGTTCGCGCTTGACCACCCAGTGCGCGGAGGCGTAGACCACTTTGCCTATGCCTTCGCCCAGGCGAACGAGGCGGCCTGAAGTCAGTTCCTCGGGAGCGTGGGGAAGTACGCGGGTCTCCGCAAGAGACTCGCCGTGCCTGACCTCGCGCAGCATAGCCGGCCCACCCTCGTTATACGCGCGTTCGAGCGAGGACGCAAGGCGATTCCCACGGTGATAGAGTGGCGGCGTGTTTCCGATTCTGCTGGCGATCGCGGCGGTCGAGCTGCCTCGGGGACATCCGATCGCCGCGGTTGCCGTCGATGGCGCTCCCGGTCAGAGCTACGCACTGTACCTGCCGGCGTCGTACTCGCCGGATCGGCGATGGCCGATACTGTACTGCCTCGATCCTATGGCGCGCGGCGGCATTCCCGTGAAGCGATTTGCCGCGGCGGCCGAGAAGGACGGTTTCATCGTGGCCGGCTCGAACAATTGCCGCAACGGGCCGATTGCGCCCGAGCACGAGGCGATCCGCTGGATGCTGACGGACACGCATGCGCGCCTCGAGATCGACGATGCGCGGGTCTACGCCGCGGGCATGTCGGGCGGCGCTCGAGCGGCGCTCGAGTGGGCGCAAAATGGGGCGATTGCGGGTGTGGTCGCCTGCGCGGCCGGATTCGGGAACGAGGTGCCGCGGGAGATACCGTTCCGCCTGTTCGCGACCGCGGGCGTGGACGACTTCAACTACGACGAGCTTTTCCAGAACAGCCTCGATCTGGCGCGCCGCGGGATTGCGCATCGCTTCGTCGAATTCGACGGCGGGCACGACTGGCTTCCCGAACCGCTGGCGCTGGAGGCTCTCGACTTCTTTCTCGGCAGGATCCCCCCGGCCGCCGCGCAACCCTCCACGCGCCAGAAAAACGTAGCGAACCGGTTCGCGACGCTGATGGAAAGGGTGCAATCGGACAGCGACACCGACAGACGCAAATTGCTCGACGACATGCGCGGGAAGGCGGCGAAGCCCGCGGACAGCGACCAGAGGAGAATTGGACGCCGGGTGGTGATGAGCACCTTCATCGGGGGAGTGGAACAGGGCCGTCAGGCGATGGACGAGAAGAACTATGCGCGGGCCGCCAACTACTTCGGGATCGCGCTGGCGGCGAGGCCGGAAACCGGTGAAATCTGGTACGAGATGGCGGTCGCCAGCGCCGGCACAGGGAACAAACGAGGGGCCATGGAGGCGCTCCAGCGTGCTGTTGCGAACGGATTCAACGACCGCGCCCGTGTGGAGAGTGAGCCGTTGCTGCAGCGGGTACGCAAAGAGTCGCGCTATCGTGCGCTGCTCGAGAGGCTGAAGTGAGGCCGATTACGTCGTGACACCGCGCCGGGCGGCCATGCGCTTTTCGAGGGCGGTCATCAGGCGGTTGTGAACGTCCTCAGGGATTGTCTGCGGCTGGACACCCTTGTAAACCTGCAGGGTCTTTTTCGTGGTATCGAAGATCACCCAGCAGTTCGGGCACTGCGTCACGTGCGCTTCCAGGTGGGCCTTCAGTTCAGCGTCCACCGTCTCATCCAGGTACTCACTTAGTTCCTGGAGGAAATCCTTACAAGTAAGCAAAGACGTCGTCTCCCTTCCGCTTGAAGAAACGGGTCAGCTTTTCACGGAGCTGCAGACGCGCGCGCAAAAGCCGGCTCTTCACAGCGGGAACGGATATTCCCAGAGCCTCAGCGGTCTCTTCGGTACTCAGTTCTTCGATGTCGCGTAAAACAAAAACGGTGCGAAAAGGTGTACGCAGGCCTTCCACCGCCTCATTGAGAATCTGCCCGAGCTCTTCGCGCGAGTAGCGCTGCTCGGGGTTCTCCTCCCATACGGCGATCTCGCGGACCACGGTGTCCTCGCCGGTATCCACCGGCTCGTCCAGCGGCACGGTCTTATCGCTCTTGCGCTTGCGAAGCTTCATCAGAGCTTCGTTTACGGCGATTCTTACGATCCAGGTGTAGAATTTCGACTGACCCTGAAACGTGGGCAGGTGCTCGAAGGCCTTCAGGAAGGTCTCCTGCAGAACGTCTTCGGCGTCTTCGTCGCTCTGCGTTATGTTTTTGGCGAGGCGAAAAATCCTGCGCTCGTAGCGGGTTACGAGGGAGTTGAAGGCCGCGGCATCGCCCTCGCGGGCGCGGGCCACCAACGCGGATTCGTCGAAGACCTCGGTGTCCACGGGCATCCTGCCAACATGGTAGCGCATGGATTGCAAGGATCCAGGCGATTACCGGTGAACGGCGTTCAGCAGCCGCTCAGACGCGCACCGAGGCCGCCGATGCCGCCACGAGTTTCGTCATGGACTGTGGCGACTGTTGACTAAGCCGAGGGCTCCGGGCGCCATGAAAACCAATGAGGACTTCATCTACGATCCCAATGGAACTGGTCAATTAACGCGCCGTACAGGAAGACAAGCGAGGCAAGAAGCTCGATGACAAGAATTATTGTGATTACCGGGCCACTTTGCCATTTAACGGTGCCTTCGCCCCTTCCAGTCCTTAGCCGCCCAACCAGCAGGGCCGCGATGAGCAAAGCCGCTGCTGTCCCAGGTACTTCGGAGACTGTCGTTCTGCTGCCTTTCGCCTGTGCAGCCAGCACTGCGAAAACGAATGCGACGGTTCCAGGGCCGAACAGGAACTTGAACCAGTATTCGCTTATGCTCAGAGAATTCACAAGCTTCGCCTCCTACAGGGCGGCCTGCGAGGCCGCCGCCGGCTGGGCGCCGGCCCCACTTAGCGCAACTGCCCGTAGTACATCGAGGGCCTGTTCGCAATCGGCGCGAGTGACATCGCAGTGCGTGAGGGCGCGCATGGTGCGTGCATTGATCGAATTGATCAGCACGCCTTGCGCTTTGAGACGCGCGCTGAATTCGGGACCGGTAAGGCCAGTACCGCTGACATCGAAAAGAATGATGTTGGTCTGAACGGCTGTTGGATCAATAGCGATGCCGGGCAACTCCGCAAGCCCACAGGCGAGGAATCGCGCATTGGCGTGATCTTCGTGCAGGCGGGCGGGCATCTCTTCGAGCGCGATGAGTCCCGCGGCAGCGAGGATTCCGGCCTGGCGCATACCTCCGCCGAGACGTTTCCGATAAAGACGGGCGCGCTGGATGTCGTCGGAGCGGCCGACCACCATGGAACCGGCCGGCGCGCCGAGGCCTTTCGAGAGGCAGAACATCACGGTGTCGGCTTCGTCGGCCACTTCGCGCGCCGAGACACGCAGATATGTTGCGGCGTTGAAGATGCGCGCGCCGTCCAAGTGCACTTTCAGGCCGAGGGCGTGGGCTTCGCGGCAGATTTCGCGAACCGTTTCAACCGGCGTCACGCGGCCGCCCGCGATGTTGTGCGTGTTCTCGATCTCGATCAGCGCCGTGGGCGCGCTGTTGCGCGCAAAGGGCCTGATGGACTCGCGTATTGCCGGCCAGCGCAGGATGCCGTCCTCGGCGTGAACGCTGCGCACCAGACACCCGGAGAACCATGCGGTCATGGAGAGCTCGTAATCGAGGATGTGGGCGCGCGATTCGCAGATCACCTCCTCGCCATGGTGCGTGTGCAGCTTGACGCAGATGGTGTTGCCCATGGTGCCGGTGGGCACGAAGACGGCGGCCTCGCGGCCCAGAATCTCGGCGGCGCGGCGCTCCAGCTTGTTGATAGTCGGATCCTCGCCGTAGACGTCGTCGCCGACCTCGGCTTCGAACATCGCGCGCCGCATGGCAGCGGACGGTTTGGTGACGGTGTCGCTTCGAAGATCGATCATGCGCGCGTCGGACACTCAATGAACTCCTGAAGAACCTCGTTGGATAACAGCACTCCGCGATTCGTCAATCGCAGGCGCGAGCCGCTGTGCTCGAGCAGACCCTCGCGCAGGAAACGGGAGATCGCCATCTCGTGGCCCGCTTCCGGCTGAATCCCTTCCATCAGACGAAGCCCGACAAAGAAGCGTTCCTCGCTCAGGTTCGCGCGGACACGCGATTCCTCGGGGCGCGGACGCTTCACGTACTCCTCCACCGATTCCACGTTCTGCCAGCGCCACTGGCCGTCGAAAGAATGGGCGTCGGCGCCGAAGCCGATGTAAGGCTCAAGCCGCCAGTATTTCAGATTGTGGAGCGATTCGCAGCCGGGTCGCGCAAAGTTGGAGATTTCGTAGCGGGCGAGGCCGAGTGCGGCGAGGCGCTCAACGGCAGTCTCATACATGCCAGCGATTTCATCGTCGGGGGGCACGGCCTGAGCGCCGTAGCGAATGCCGTGAAACAGGACCTCGCGGCCGAGGCGGCTGTCCTCATCCACTTCGAGCATGTAGATGGAGACGTGAGGCGCCTCGATACGCTCGATCCACTCCAGCGAGGCCGACCAGCTTTTCGCGGTCTGGCCCGGGAGGCCGGCGATCAAATCAATATTGAAGTTGCCGATGCCGGCGCGCCGCAGCGTGTCCACGTCGCGCGCCACCATCTCCGAGGTGTGTCTGCGGCCGGTGCGGGCCAGTTCGGCGGAATCGAAGGACTGAACGCCCAGGCTGACACGCGTGATGCCCAGCTCGCGCCAGCAGGCCGCCGACTCCGCATCGATGGCGCCGGGCGCGGCCTCGATGGTCGCCTCGCGCCAGGGGCGGCCGGGCACGGCGTCGAGAATGCGCTCCAAATCGGCGGCCGCGATGCGGCTTGGTGTCCCGCCGCCCAGGTAGACGGTGTCCGGCGCTTGATTCTCAAATGCGCACAACGGATCGCTACGGCTCCCTGTGCGCCGGGTCCAGCCCGTTGCTTCCATTTCTCTGAGAAGCGCGTCCAGATATTGATGCTCCAGCTCGCGCGAGAACACGCCGGACGCGAAGTTGCAGTAGGTGCACTTCTGCGCACAGAATGGCCAGGAGATGTAGACGCCGGGCCGCGCCACTACAGCGTGACCTCTTCGCCGAGCTGCTGGCCGATAGCCGTCTCCATCAGTTCGGTCAGCGTCTGGCTGGTTTCGGGCAGTACGAACGCGCCGCGGGCTTCGTCCCAATCGAGCTTGAAGCTGCGCGAATGCGCGGAGACCCAGATCTGGTGGACGGGCGTGTTGGGGCTGATCACGAACTTCGCCGGCGGGTCGTCGAACTCGATGGACAGCGCGCCGGCCTGGAAATCCGGCTCGAACGCGGCCTCGTCGGAGGCGGCCACGAGGCGCGAGTACAATTGCGTTAGGGCGCTGTCCACGCGCGTCTGAAATTCCCGATCATCCATGACAATCCTATTCTCACAATTTCACGGATCGTGTTGCAGCGCGGGAACATCTGGTAACCTGGACCTCCCATGAGCGAGAGCGCCTGTATCGCCCACGTCGAGCTGCCCGGCACCACGGCGCTCTTTTCCGATTTCCAACATAGTTTTCAGCGGCTTGCCCGGTTCTATGAGTATTCGCCGTGGAACCCGGGCTCGTATGAAGCGGCCGCGCGTGAGATTCGTTATTCCGCGGAGAGGCGGGAACGGCTCGTGGCGGCGCTGGCGCGGCACAATCAGAATCCCGAGTTGTTGGACAAGCTGGCGCAGCCGGGGACGGTAGCCGTGGTCACGGGTCAGCAGGTGGGGCTGTTCGGCGGGCCGGCGTTCTCCATCTACAAAGCGCTGACCGCGGTGAAGCTGGCGGAGACGCTTTCGGCGCGCGGCATCCCGGCAGTGCCGGTGTTCTGGCTGGCCACCGAGGACCACGATTTCGCCGAGGTGAACCAGGCGTGGGTGTTCGATTCCTCGCGCCGGCCCATTGAGCTGAAGGCCGCCGAGGCGAACGGCTACCGGCCGGTGGGAACAATTCCGCTGCAGGATGTTCCGTTGGCGGGCCTGGAGCGGTCGCTGGCGGGATTTCCGCTGGCCGAAGAGGCGCTGGGGCCGGTGCGCGAGACCTACGTGAATGGCCGGACCTGGGGCGAGGCGTTTCGGCTGCTGATCGAGCGCCTGCTGGGGCGCTATGCGGTGCTGTTTCTCGATCCGCTGGACGAGGGCCTGCGGGAGATACGCGCGCCGCTGCTGGCCGATGCGGTGCGAGCTTCGGAAGCTCTGACGGGCGCGCTGCTGGAGCGCAATCGGGAACTGGTGGAGGCGGGCTATCACGCGCAGGTGCACGTGGAGGCGGATACATCGCTGGTGTTTCTGCTCGAAGGCGGGAAGCGAATCGCGCTGCGGCGGCACAATGGCGAGTTCGCGTCGAAGGACCGGACGTACAGCACGGACGAACTGGCGGCGAAGGCGGCGCAGCTTTCGCCCAACGCGTTGCTCCGGCCGGTGATGCAGGATTACCTGCTGCCCACCATCGCCTATGTCGGCGGGCCGGCGGAACTGGCATATCTGGCGCAATCGCAGGTGATCTACGACCGCCTGCTGGCGCGCATGCCGGTGGCGCTGGCGCGGGCCACGTTCACCATTCTGGATGCGCACGCCAAGAAGGCGATGGACAAGTACGAGCTGACCGTGGCGTGTCTCTCGCACGGCGAGGCGGTGGTGCGGGATTGCATCGCCGCGCGGCTGATTCCGCCGGCTTTGCACGACGAGTTCGCGGCCGCGCGGGCGTCGGTGCAGCGGGCGCTCGGCGGACTGAATCACCAGATCCGGGCGTTCGATCCCACGCTCGGCGATGCGCTCGACAACAGCGGAGCCAGGATGATGCACCAGTTGGCGAAGATCGAAGGCAAGGCGCAGCGCGAGGCGATGCGGCGCGACGAGCGAGCACGGGCCGACGCGGCTTATCTGACCGGTTTGATCTTCCCGAACAAGCATCCGCAGGAGCGACTGTACGGGATTCTGCCGTTCATCGCGCAGTTCGGGCCGGAGTTCGTGGACACGCTGTACGATCACGTGGAGCTTGCCTGTCCGGACCATCAGGTGGTGGCGGTGTAGCGATCGACCAACGGCCCACAATTCACGCTCCTTTTCCCTCTTGATTTCCGAATGCAACGTGCTACACTTTGGTGTTTCTCCGCGCTGGAGCGGATAACGCCGATTTCCCCTCGAAAGGCTGTCTATGAGCGCCGCATCCTCCGCCAATTTCAACTATGGTTTCCCGACGCCGGGCCCGCAGAACCCCACCGGCCAGGAGGTCATGAACCATGTCTTCTTTGTCTCCAACACCGCGTGGAAGCAGATTCGCGAAGAGCGGCAGTTCGATTACATCGTCATTGGCAGCGGATTCTGCGCCTACGCCTTTGCGCAGCGGACACTGGAAGGCGATCCGCACGCCCGCATTCTCATCCTGGAACGCGGCAGTTTCTTCCTTCCCGAGCATTTTCAGAACCTTCCGCTTCCCTATCAGCAGACTTTGGGAGGGTTGAGCGAAACGTTCCCCTGGACGCTCTCCGCGGCGACGCATAACGGGCGCTACATCAAGTGGCAGCATGGCATGGTTCCGTTCTTCGGCGGCCGATCGATCATGTGGAGCGCGTGGTGCCCGCGTCCCACGCCCGAGGAAATGGCCGGGTGGCCCGCGCCGGTGATTGCGGCGGCGCAGCAGTATTTCCCGGAAGCCGAAAAACTGCTTCATGTGGTTCCCGCCAACGAAATCGACTGGGAACGCAGCTCGCCTCCGCCGGAAGGCCACCGGCCGATCTACGGAGTGATTCAGGAGAAGCTGTTCGAAATGCTGCGCGACGGATTGGGGAAAATCCCGTCGGCCACGCGCGTTATCCCCGCGCCGCTGGCCGTGGGGGCCGCGGACCTGGAGGTCGATTTCCAGAAATTCGCCGTGCCCGGGCCGCTGTTGTCGCTGGTGGACAAGCAGCAGGCGCTGGCTGCCGCGGGCAAGGGTGCGCCGCTGGAGATTGTCAACGGCTGCACGGTAGAGCGAATCGTGCAGCAGAATGGCAAAGCGACCGGGCTGGAGACGACCCGTGGCGTGGTCGGCATAGGCGACAGCCGCGTCGTGCTGGCCATGGGCACGTTGCCGCCGACAACCCTGATCCTGAATTCGTTCCCGGAGGTGAAGAACGCGGGCGATCGCTTCACCGCTCACTTCATTACCGCCGTGGTGGCGCGCGTCCCACGCGAGGATTACAACTTCCACCAGCTTATCGGCGAGCTGGAGCTGGCGGCCATTTACATGGCCGGTGTCGACAGGAATACCGGCGGCCAGTATCACATTCAACTGACCGCGCTGTCGGACCGGCGCCCAGTGAAGAACGCCCCGCTGGCCGCCCGCCACATGCCCGATGTGGTGGCCACCGCGTCCATCGAGCAGTTGATCACGTCGGAGAAGCACATCGTCTTCGTTTGCGCCGTCCTCGGCGAAATGGACCACCGCAACAGGGACAACTGGCTGCGGAAGGACGGAACCGCCGATCCGACGACGAACGTGATGCTGCAGGCCACCGAGGACGCCAGCGACGCAGCGGTTTGGGACACGATGGACGAGGGAACGTTCCAGGCGCTGGAGCGCGTGCTCTCGCCGAAGGGGGCGGGGCGGGTAGAATACTGGCACGCCACGCCGGGCAACTCCGGCGAGTGGCGGCACACGCGCCCGCCGGTCGAGCAGATTCGCGTGCCCGGGCTGGTGCACGAGGGCTCGACCATGTGGATTGGCGAGGATCGGGACTCGGTGGTCGGGCTGGACTACCGCCCGCGCGGCGTGGAGAACGTGTACGTCACCGGCGGCTCGCTGTGGCCGACGAGCGGCTCGTGGAATCCCACCCTGACCATGGTCGCTTTGGCCCAGCATCTGGCCGACACCCTGGCGAGCGAACGGGTGGAGAAAGCAAAACACACCGCTGCCTGACGGCGCGTCTCGGACGGCACTGAAGAACGCTGCTGACCGACCGCTCCCGCGCGGTCGCGGCTCTGTACGTACCGGCAAACGCAACTCCCCGATTCCGAGCCGCGCGGTCCTTCAGCATCCTGTCAGACGGCGCTGCCGGTTTCGGGCGTTCGAACATGCTCGGGCCGAAAGCCAACGCCTGCGATTCGCGCAGAGATCCCTGTGTTTGACGCCGCTGGGCGCTGAATCTGATCCTGTGTTACCCTGCCTCAGTATGGCCACACGTAAGGAAGATGCCCCTATCGTTCACGATCCGAAGCAGGATCATCTGAAGCGGATTCGGGATCGTGTCACCAGTTGTATCGAGAGCGCCATCGCCAAACGAAGCGCCGCCACGGTCACCGTGGTCATAGACAACATAGCGCTGAAGAACGTCTTCCGGGACGACACGCTGAAGCTGCTCAAGCAGGTGATGGATGAGTACAACGAGGCCGGGTGGAAGGCGGAATACAAGGAACTCTCGGCTTCGTCCATCAAGGTGACGCTGGCGTAGAAACCCCGCCACTCACTCCCGCAGGTTTGTTAGGATCGGTGCAGCGTCATTTCTCGCAGCCGGAGTGGCGGAACTGGCAGACGCACCGGACTCAAAATCCGGCGCCCTTCACTGGGCATGTGGGTTCGACCCCCACCTCCGGCACCATCAATGCGTGAGCCGCGGCGAACGCCCGCGAAACCTGTCAACAGCGCAAGTACCCCTACGCCAGGGTCGGCCTTCTGATATAAAAGGTGTCGGATTCATTTACGATGGCTCCGCGCAACTACTGGCTGGATCTGTTCACGTACGAAACGTGGCAAGAGTTCCTCGCTGCCGGAGGAGATGTTAGCGGCTTCCGACAAGCAAAATGGAAGACGGTTCAACAAATCAAGCCTGGCGATTTCCTAATGTGTTATTTGACCGGTGTATCACGGTTCATTGGCGTCTTGCAGGTGGAATCTCAGGCATTTCAGGATACAAAGCTGATCTGGGGGCGAGAACCGTTTCCGGCTCGTGTACGAGTCAGGATAGTTGTTCAACTCACACCCGAGACCGCCGTCCCGGTGCTCGAGCTTCGTGAAGTTCTGAGCATCTTTCGTGGTGATCAGGAGAGTCGCGGCTACTGGACTGGTTTCGTCCGCTCATCTCCATCCAAGTGGAAGGAGACCGACGGCGAGGCTGTCGTCAAGGCTATCCAGGCCGCGAAAACGAACCCCATAGAGCGCCCATTTGATCCCGCGAAACTTGCCTACCGACCAAAAGGGTTTCCGTCCAAACTTGGAACCGTGACCGTGCCGGGACCCGAGCCACAGCCCTCGACCACGGCACCAGAGAAGGAAACGAACGCTCACTTGGAGATCCAGTGGCTGCTCGCAAAGCTCGGCAACGACATGGGCCTCGATGTCTGGGTGGCGCGGAACGACAGGAATCGCGAATATGGGGGGAAGAAGTTCTCGGACCTGCCCCGATTGAAGGCCGATTTGCCCATTCAGTTCGACGATGCTACCAATAACACCATCGAATTGATTGACGTGCTTTGGCTCCAGAAACACAGCATCGTAGCGGCCTTCGAAATCGAAAGCACGACTTCGATATATTCTGGGTTGCTCAGGATGTCTGACCTCATCTCGATGCAGCCCAATCTGAACATACCCTTGTTCATAGTTGCGCCCGACGAGCGTCGTGACAAAGTCGTGGCTGAAGTGAACAGACCCACATTCTCGAAACTGACTCCACCAATGTATGAGGTCTGCCGTTTCCTGCCGTTCTCCACGCTGCGAACAGAAGTGTCGCACGTGGGGAAATATGTGCAGCACCTCAAATCGGACTTCATCGAGGAACTTGCGGAATCCTGTGAGATTGAAGAGACATGAGCTTCCGTCGCCTGCACCAGATCACAGTCCATCGCTTCCCCTCCGCGCAATACGCGTGCTCGATCGCCGCTGTGTATCTGTCCAGCGAGGGGCGATGGAGCGGGCCGTCGTGGAGCTTGGTGGGAGACAGGTACCCTTGAATCCGCCGCGGAACGGCGATACTGTCGGGGCATGGACATCCGAAGACAGGATGCTTTGGATTACCATGCATCGAATCCGGCCGGGAAGCTCTCCATTACCCCCAGCAAGCCCTGTCACAGCCAGCGCGATCTGAGCCTGGCGTACACCCCCGGCGTGGCCGTACCTTGCCTGGAAATCGAAAAAGACCCCGCGCTCGCCTATCGCTACACCGGCAAAGGCAACCTCGTCGCCGTCGTGACCAATGGCACGGCGGTGCTCGGGCTCGGCAACATCGGGCCCGCCGCCGGCAAACCGGTGATGGAAGGCAAGGCGGTATTGTTCAAGCGTTTTGCCGACATCGACGTATTCGACCTGGAACTGGCCACCAGCAATCCGGAAGAGGTCATTCGCGCGTGCCAGATGCTGGAGCCCACCTTCGGCGGCATCAACCTCGAAGACATCAAGGCGCCGGATTGTTTTCTGATTGAACAGGAACTGCGGCGCACCATGAAGATCCCGGTGTTCCACGACGATCAGCACGGAACCGCCATCATCGTCGGCGCGGCGCTGCAGAATGCGCTGATCGTGGCCGGAAAACAGGCCGGGGACGTGCGCGTCGTGTTCAGCGGCGCGGGCGCCAGCGCCATCGCCTGCGCGGAGCATGCCATTCGTCTGGGAGTTCGTCGCGAAAACATTCTGATGTGCGATTCCCAGGGCGTCATCTGGCGGGGGCGCGTCAGCGGCATGAACCCATGGAAGGAACGTTTCGCCGCGCAGACGGAAATGCGCACGCTTGCCGAAGCGCTGCGCGACGCCGACGTCTTCATCGGGCTGTCCGTGGCGGGTGCGGTGACGCCCGGGATGCTCGCTGCCATGGCGAGCCGGCCGATCGTCTTCGCCCTGGCGAATCCCGACCCGGAGATTCCCTACGATGCCGCCGTGCGCGCCCGGCCCGACGCGATTGTCGCCACCGGCCGCTCCGATTTTCCCAATCAGGTGAACAACGTCCTGGGGTTCCCGTTCATCTTCCGCGGCGCGCTGGACGTCCGCGCCACCACCATCAACGACGAAATGAAGCTGGCCGCGACCCACGCTCTGGCCGAACTGGCGCGCGAAGACGTGCCGGACTCGGTGATGCGCACCTACGGCCTTGAGAGTCTCGAATTCGGCGCATCCTATATCATTCCCAAGCCCTTCGATCCGCGCGTGCTGGTTCGCGAAGCGTGCGCGGTGGCGCGGGCGGCCATGGAAAGCGGCGTGGCCGGACGGCCGATCGATCTGGAGGAGTACCACGATCAGCTCGTGCGCCGGCAGGGACGCAAACAAGGGCTCATGCGCTTCGTCATTCATCAGGCGCAGCGTGCCCCGCAGCGCATTGTGTTCAGCGAAGGCGAGGCGCCAAAAATCCTGCGGGCATCGAGCACCCTGATTCACGATCAGATTGCGCGGCCGATTCTGCTGGGCAATGAGGACGTGATTCGCGCGCGGGCGCGCGAGCTGCATCTGACCCTGGATGGCGCCGAGGTGGTGGATCCGGCGCTAAGTGCGCGCGCGGGAGTGTACGCAGAGGAGCTGTTTCACCAGCGCCAAAGGAAAGGCGTCACACGGACGTCGGCTGCGCAACTGGTGCGGCGTCCCAACTATTTCGCGGCGCTCATGCTGAAAATGGGCGACGCGGACGTGCTGATCGGCGGGCTGACTCAGAACTACTCAGACATTATCCGTCCCGCTCTGCAGGTGCTGCCGCTCCAGGAGGGACTGCGCCGCGTGGCCGGCGTTCATCTCATGCTCCCGCGGGACGGCAACCTGTTTTTCTTCGCCGACACGACCGTGAACATCGAGCCGGACGCGGAAGACCTCGCGGAGATCGCGCTGATGGCGGCCACGGTCGCGCGCCGCTTCAACGTGACCCCGCGCGTCGCGATGCTGTCGTTCTCCAATTTCGGCAGCACCCGCCATCCGTTTACCGAGAAGGTGAGGCGCGCGGTGGAACTGGTTCGAGAACGCGCGCCCGATCTGATGATCGATGGGGAGATGCAGGGCGACACCGCCGTGGTGCCGGAGATCATCGAATCGACGTATCCATTCAGTGCACTCAGGGGCGGCGCGAACGTGCTGATCTTCCCGAGCCTGGAGTCCGCCAATACCGCGTATACGCTGGTGGCGCGGGTGGGCGGCGCGGAGGCGCTGGGCCCGTTGCTGATGGGTCTCTCGAAGCCGGTGCACGTGCTGCGCCGCAACGCCGAGGTGAACGACATTGTGAACATGGCCGCAATCGCGGTAGTGGACGCCCAGGCACGCGGCCGTTCCCGGTCGCCCGTCACGGAGGCTTCCCCGCTGCCCGAAGCGGTTGTAACATAAGACCGGGCGCGTCGGGCGTTTGTGGCGGCGGTGCCCGCACAAGTTTCCCCCGGCGTGACGCCGCGCTCAGCAGTGCCGAGGAGGTAGGTCATGCCCGTCAACACGCTGAAGGAATTCCTCGATCGGAACCACGTCCGGTACGTCACGATCACGCACTCGATCGCTTACACTGCGCAGGGAATCGCCGCCCTCACGCACACCAAGGGCCGGGAGCTGGCAAAGACGGTGATGGTGAAAGTGGATGGCGCGCTTGCCATGGCGGTGGTGCCCGCGTCGTGGCACGTCAGCCTCGATTTACTGAAGGAAGGAACCGGCGCGCGCACGGTGGAGCTGGCCGGCGAAAGCGACTTCTTCAACCGCTTCCCGGGATGCGAAACCGGCGCCATGCCGCCTTTCGGAAACCTGTACGGCATGGCGGTCTTCGCCGACGACAGCCTCGCGCACGAGAAGGAAATCGCCTTCAATGCCGGCTCGCATCGGGAGCTCATTCGCATGGCGTACGACGATTTCGCGCGGCTGGTGGAGCCGAGGATCATGCGGCTGGTGGCCGGAAGAGCCGGCGCCCACGCCGCGTAGGCCGCCATGACGGCACGTGGGGAAACGTCAATCGGCGGCGTCGGCGAATCGCCCGCGGCGCCGGCCGGGAGCGCGCCCGGCGAGATCAGCGAGAAGCTCCGGCTGCAGGAAAAGCGGGAACGCCTCTTCGCCGCCATCGAGTCGCAACGCCGGCTTTTCCAGTTGGTGGTGGAGAACGCGCCCGATGGCATCGCCGTGATCGACGGCGCCACCCTGCGGGTGAAATGGGCGAACCGGCCTTTTCAGAAACGGCTCGAGGAACCCTATCACAGCATGGAGGACCTCACCGGATTGCGGGTGGACGACTACCTGCCGCATGCCGAGGAGGCGGGCATTCTCGATCTTTTCCGCAACGTCGTGGCCACCGGAGAAGCGCACGTCGACGCCGAATATGCTTTCAACGGTTTCGCCGAAGGCGTCACCTGGTATCGCCTGTGCCTGCTGCCCCTGCCGGCCGAACCCGGCGAACCGCCCGACGTACTGGAGATTCTCACCGACGTCACCGAGGCGGTAGAGGCGCGCAAGAAGATGGAGGAGCTGACCGCCGAGCTGGAGGCGCGCAATCGCGAGGTGGAGAAGGCCAGCCGGCTCAAGAGCGAGTTTCTGGCCAGCGTCAGCCACGAATTGCGGACGCCGCTCCACTCCATCACCGGTTTCACCGATCTGCTGGCCGAGCAGGTTGCGGGAAAGCTCAGCGAAAAGCAGTGCCACTATCTGGAGCGCATCAGCCGCTCGGCGCGCCACCTGCTTTCGCTGATCAACGATCTTCTGGACCTCTCGCGGATCGAGGCGGGCCATCTGGAGATTCGTCAGGAGTACTTCCCCGCCCGGGAAGCTCTGGTGGAGGTGCTGGAAGCCATCATGCCGCAGGCGGCGGCGAAGAACATCGCGATTACGCACTCGCTCGAGCCCGACCTCGCGCTGGTGGCCGACCGAACGCGTTTCAAGCAGATGCTCTTCAACCTGCTGAGCAACGCGGTCAAGTTCACCCCCGAAGGCGGCCGTGTCCAGATTGGAGCCACGGCCTCGGAGCATTTCATCGACATCTCGGTCACCGACAACGGCATCGGAATTCCGAAAGCGGAGCAGAAAGCCATCTTCGACGAGTTCTATCAGGCTGCCGAGACCACCCGCGGATTGCGCGAGGGCACGGGACTCGGCCTGGCAATCACCCGCAGGCTGGTGGAGGGTCACGGCGGCACTATATGGGTGGAGAGCGAGCCGGGCAAAGGGAGTTGCTTCACCATCCGGCTGCCAGCGTAGCTTCGTGCCATCAGTGTCCCGGCGCGAAGTGGGGCGGGATTGCATCCCGCGCGCGGTTTGCAACCGCGCTTCGGAGGCCGATTGAAAATCGGCCGCAGGTTATAAACCTGCCCCACAACGGCTTTTGGAAATCCACCTGCACAGAGAAGACCCGCAATGCTCACGGTTCTGATCGCGGACGACAATGCCGACGGCCGTGAGTTGCTGCGCGATCATCTGGAAGCGTGGGGCTTCGAGGTATTGGAGGCGCGCGACGGCCAGGAGGCGCTGATCAACGCCGCCCGCTATCTCCCGGACGCCATTCTTCTGGACGTGCAGATGCCGCGTCTGGACGGGTTCTCCGTGCTGCGCAAACTGCGCGAGGATGAGCGGCTGTCCGCCACTCCCGCGCTGGCCATCACCGCTTGCGCCTGGAATGGGACGCGCGACCGGGCGCTCCAGGCCGGCTTTAATGCGTGCTTCGCCAAGCCGGTGGATTTCCGAGCGCTGCGGGACGAGTTGCAGAAACTGCTTCGTGCGGCGTTTTCCGAGCAGCCTCAAAAGGCGTAGCATAATAGTCGCGCCCAACGCAGGGGGGCGCGAGCTTTGATTGTTTTGATTGAGCGCGCCCCGCGCTGTGCGCTTCAAAAGGCGTAGCATAATAGTCGCGTAGTCGCGAGAGATGCCGGATACATGGCTCGCGGCCGTCACGATCCTGGCGATCGACGACGAGCCGGACAGTCTGGAACTGGTCCAGGAGGCGCTGGCCCAGCCTGGGGTGGATATAGTAGTCACCACCGATCCCGAGCAGGGCTGGCGGCTGGTTCGCGAGAAGCGCCCGCAAATCGTTCTGCTCGATCTGGCCATGCCGCGGCTGGGCGGCATGGAGCTTCTCCAGCGCATCATGGACTTCGACCCGTCCACCGACGTGGTCCTGCTCACCGGCAACTATTCCACCGACTCCGCCGTGGAAGCCATCCGCAAGGGCGCGTGCGATTATCTCACCAAGCCGGTCACCATCGCCGCTCTGCGGGCGCGCCTGACGGCGTTGATTGAGGCCGCGCGCCGGCGTCATCGCGCCGCCGAACTGGAAGACGAGCTGGCCGAAACCTGCCGCTTTCAGAACATTGTGGGACGCAGCCCGCTCATGCTTGAAGTCTTCGACGCGATTCGCCGCGTGGCCCCGCATTTCCGCACAGCGCTGATCACCGGAGCGACGGGAACGGGCAAGGACCTGGTGGCCCAGGCGCTGCACAATCTGAGCCCCGCCTCGCGGCACCGCATGGCCGTGTTCAACTGCTCGGCGGTGGTGGAGACGCTGTTCGAGAGCGAGCTGTTCGGGCACGTCCGCGGCGCTTTCACCGGCGCCGTGCAGGACCGCGTCGGGCTGTTCGAGTTCGCCAACGGCGGAACGGTGTTCCTCGACGAGATCGGCGACATGCCGCTTTCCACCCAGAGCAAGCTCCTGCGCGTCCTGCAGACCCACGAAATCCAGCGCGTCGGATCGCCTTCGGTGCGCAAGGTGGACGTGCGCGTGATCGCCGCCACCAATCGCGATCTGCCGCGCATGATCGTGGAGAAGACCTTCCGCGAAGACCTCTATTACCGGCTCGCCATGGTGGAGCTGAGACTGCCCCCGCTGGCCGATCGCAAGGAGGATCTCCCGCTTCTTTACCGGCACTTCCTGGCGCGTTTCAGCGCCCAGTACGACAAGCAGATTCGCGGCCTGACGCGGCGCGCTCAGGCGCTGTTGTCGCAATACTCGTGGCCGGGCAACGTGCGGCAACTGGAGAATGTGCTGGGCAGCGCCTCGATGATGGCCCAGGAAGACCGGATTGACGTTCGCGACCTGCCCACTCAGCTACGCGAGGCCGTGTGGGAGCCGATCGGCGCGAACGATCCAGAGGTCCTTACGCTGGCCGATGTGGAGCGCAGGCATGCCCTGCGCGTTCTCGAGGGTCTGGGCGGCAACAAGCTGCGCACAGCGGAAGCGCTGGGAATCAGCCGGGCCACTCTCTACCGAATCCTGGGTGAGGCCGAAGCCGAGGCGAGTTAGTCCCAATACTGTTCACTTTGCGGGGCGAGGGACACGCGGTGCAAGCCGCGTCTCTTCGGTGTCGCGGGAAAACGCGGCTTGACGCCGCGTGTCCCAGTATTGGAGTTAGTCCGAGCGGCGTGGGGCAGGATTTGATGCCGATTTTCAATCTGCCCCGAGGCGTCTTACAAACCGCCACGGGTTACAAACCTGCCCCACAAGACGGAACACTAACGCTGCGCGGCTTCCGATCTGGCGCGCAAAGCGGCGGAGAGTTTCCCTCGCAGTGCGCGGAAGTCCACGTATTCGCCTGCGCCGTTGCCGTTGGGGGATTGGGCGTGTTTCGCAAACCCAGTGATCTGAATGATCGGGACATACGGGTTGTGACCATTTGCGGGCGTGTCGAGATCCACAAGCGCCACGTCACCCGCTGCGTCCAGCGGCGTGCCGCGAGCGTGCCCATTCGCAGCGTCGGTAACCTCATATCCTCGCGATTCAAGGTACCCGCGTGCGTCATCGCGCGTCTCGGAACGATCGTTTGCCACCAGAATCGCCTTCATGTACAACCTCCACTACCCCCGGTATGAGCAAGTCGCCTGCCGTGGAAGCCATGCTGCTGGCAGGGTTGTCGCTCCAGAGGTGTCCGGAATTCAGACACACTGACTGGAAACGATGCAGACAGGCCAGTTACAAAAAGACGAATTGATGGGTCTTGCTACAACCGGGTTTGCGGTAGAATTCTGGTGGGCGGGTTCCCTGCCCTGACCCGGCTTACGCGAAAGGCTGGCATGTGCGACGGCCGGTCTGGACGCCGGAGCGTAGGTACGGGCGGTATGTGGAAGGTTCCGGCGTAATCGAGACTCCCGTGCGAAGTCGCACCCACCGCACGGCCTGAGTGAGAGAAGCTCATGCAATCGCTCAGAGAGGTTCTGAGTCATCATCCTTTTGTAGCCGATCTCGACGCGCCGTTCGTGGAAATGCTGATTTCCTGCGGAACCAGCGTGAGGTTCGAGCGAAACGAATACCTGGCCCGCCAGGGCGAGCCAGCCGACGCATTTTATCTTATCGAAGAGGGAGAGGTTCTCCTCGAAACACACGCACCGCATGGGTCGATGCTGATCGACAGACTGGGCCCGGGCGACGCCCTTGGCTGGTCCTGGCTGGTGGCGCCGCATTGCTGGCATTTCGATGCGCGGGCGTCGGAACCGGTCAACGCGGTGGCACTGGACGGCCGCTGCGTGCGCACAAAGTGCGAATTAAACCATGAACTTGGCTATGAGCTCCTGAAGCGCTTCTCGATTCTGCTGGCGCACCGCGTGGAGACTACGCGCGACAAGGTGTCGGGTCTCCACGGGGTACCGGTTTGATGAGAATCCGATGAAAATTGGTAGCTCGATTCAGGGCCGCCAGGCGTACAATGTGTGGTAGATAGCAACAGCTTAAGAAGCACGTGACTAGTTCGGCAGGCGGCAGGATGGCGCCGGGGAATACGGCTCTGGCGGCCTCCAACTCGGGCTGGATGCCACGAGTTGCTGCGGTCTCGATGCAACATCGAGATCAGGCCACCGTTGATGACGGGCCTATAGATCGGACTGATACCTCTCATCCCCGCGTGTAAACTGCAGGCCCTCGCACGGACACACGTTCCGCAGCGACGCGATTCGACCTGGTAGTCGGAAACGCACCCGCACGACGGAAGGAAAGAGGTGATCCTTCCGCGCGGTCGGCTTGTATGAATCGACGGGCATTCTGCCCGCCATTACTTAGCTCAGAGATCCAGGAGCTTGTTAAGAAGCCCCGGGACACCGCTTGCTGACGCGCGCGGCTCAGTTTCGTACCGAGCCACGACCGTCAGGGAGTGGTACGCAAACGGCGCTTTTCAACAATCTCCTGCAATGCAGCCTTCGGCGGTGGACGCAATTTCCCTTGCACGCCGGGGGCCGCGACAGGCGAGAGTCTGGCATGGTCATCAGGCGGATCGTGAAGTTCGAGGCCGAGCGCGACCCCGAGTTTGCCCGATGGGTAACGCGCATGGCCGGCGGCGAAAGGATTCGGCATTGTCTGCAGTGCGGGCAGTGCAGCGGCACTTGTCCACTGTCGTTGTACATGGACCATACACCCCGGCGGCTCATGTATCTGGCCCGCGAAGGCTTCAAGGAAGAAGTCCTCACCAGTTCGGCCATCTGGATGTGCACGTCGTGTTACGCGTGCATGGTGAAGTGCCCCAAGAAAATTAACATTACCCACCTGCTCTATGCGTTCAAGGAGCGCGCGATTACCGAGAGGCGCTATCCGAAGCGCCTGCCCATTGCGGTGATGGCTCGCGAGTTTGCGCACATGGTGGACAAATCGGGCCGGGTGACGGAAAGCCGGCTGATGTTGAAGGTGTGTCTGAAGACGGCGGTGGCCCGCCTGCTGGGCATGACGAGGATCGGCTGGGGGCTGCTGCGCACCGGCCGGATGTCGCTGGGCAGGGAGAAGATCCGGAACCAGGCGGAACTCGTCACCGTGATCGAATCCGTGCGGAACACGCGCAGGGAGCTGGCGCTATGACCTACGCATGGTATCCGGGATGTTCCCTGCGCGGCACGGGGCGGGCCTACGAGGAATCCCTGCTGGCGGTGTTTCGCGCGCTGGACGTCGCGGTGGAGGAGTTGAAGGACTGGAACTGTTGCGGCTCAACCACCTATTTGTCGGTGGATGAGCTGACCTCCTACGCGCTGGTGGCGCGGAATCTGGCCCTGGCGGCGCGCGAGAAGCGGGACATCGTCGCTCCGTGCGCGGCCTGCTACATGGTTCTCAACAAGTGCCATCACTACGTCGAAGACTATCCCGATGTGAAGCTGGCCGTGACCCGGGCCATGGAGGCCATCAACCTTAAGTACGACCCGGCGACCAGGGTGCGGCATCCCCTGGACGTCCTGCTCAACGACGTTGGCGTGAAGACGATCAAGGCGAAGATCACGCGGCCGCTGAAAGGGCTGAAGGTGGCGCCCTATTATGGCTGCCAGATCGTTCGGCCTTACGCGACGTTCGACGATCAGGCGAATCCGACGTCCATGGATCGGCTGCTCGAAGCCTGCGGCGCAACGGTGGTCCGCTATTCGCTGAAGACGCATTGCTGCGGCGGCAGCCAGAAGGGCGCGCTGCCGGAGGTGGGGCTCGATCTCATCCATTACCTGCTCACCGAGGCGAAACGTCAGGGCGCGGACGTGATGGCTACCGTCTGCCCGCTGTGTCAGTTCAACGTGGAGGCCTTCCAGCAGGACACCGCTAATGCTCATCCGGCGGTTTCGATGCCCGTGGTCTACTTCAGCCAGTTGATGGGACTCGCCCTGGGCGCTTCCTTGAAGGAGGTCGGCCTGCAGAGGTCGCTGGTGCCTGTGGAAGGGGTGCTCGCCGGAAAGGAGATCGCCTATGCATAGCAACGGCAACGGCTCCTGCCGGGTAGGCGTGTACATCTGCCACTGCGGCACCAACATCGCGTCGGTGGTAAGCGTGGGCGGGCTGGCCGAGTATGCGCGGCAGCTTCCGGGCGTGGCAGTCGCGCGCGATTACAAGTACATGTGCTCGGATCCGGGCCAGGAACTGATCGTCCAGGACATTAAGGAACTGGGCCTCAATCGCGTGGTGGTGGCGGCCTGCTCACCTCTGCTGCACGAGCCGACGTTTCGCCGGGCCATCGCGCGCGCCGGATTGAATCCCTTCTTTCTGCAGGTGGTGAACGTCCGCGAGCATGTCTCGTGGGTGCACCTGGACAAGGGCGAGGCGACCGCGAAGGCGAAAGACCTGGTCCGCGCGGCGGTGCGGCGCGTGTTCCTGCACAAGCCGCTGGAAAAGAGAAAGGTCTCCATCAATCCGAACGTGCTGGTGGTGGGCGGGGGCATTGCCGGCATTCACGCCGCACTCACGCTGGCCGACGCGGGCAAGCATGTGTACCTGGTGGAGCGCGACCCGTCCATCGGCGGCCACATGGCCATGTTCGACAAAACCTTCCCCACGCTCGACTGCGCCGCCTGCATCCTGACCCCGAAGATGACCCAGGTGGGAAGCCATCCGAACATCAGCCTCTGGACATATTCGGAAGTGGTCGCGGTGGACGGCTACGTCGGCAATTACAAGGTGAAGGTGAAGCACAAGCCGCGATACATCATCGACGATCTGTGCATTGGCTGCCAGGAGTGCGTCACCGCGTGCGTGTTCAAGGAAGGCAAGACGGCGGATGAATTCAACGTCGGCCTGAGCAAACGCAAGCCGGTGTATCTGCCGTTTCCGCAGGCGGTGCCGCAGAAAGTGGTGATCGACCGGGACGCGTGCATCGAGTTCAAGTCGGGCAAGTGCAAGAAGACCTGCATCGAAGCCTGCGGCGACCGCGCGGCCATCGACCTTCATCAGAAGGAAACCTTCGACGAGATCGACGTCGGCACGATCGTTCTGGCCACTGGTTTCCAGACCTTCGATCCGGTGCGCAAGCCGTACCTGGGTTACGGGAAGTATCCGAACATCTACACGTCGCTCGAAGTGGAGCGGCTCATCAATGCTTCCGGACCCACCAACGGAGAGCTGCTGCTGCGCGACGGCAAACCGCCGGCGTCGGTGGGCATCGTCCACTGCGTCGGATCTCGCGACGCCAACACGAATCGCTGGTGCTCCAAGGTGTGCTGCATGTACTCGCTGAAGCTGGCGCACCTGGTGAAGGAGCGCACCGGCGCCGAAGTGTTCAACTTCTATATCGACATGCGCACGCCGGGCAAAGGTTACGAGGAGTTCTACGACCGGCTGCTCGACGAAGGCGTGCACTTCATCCGCGGGCGCGTGGCCGAAGTGAGCGACTGGGCCGTCGATCCATCGGAAGAGGGCAAGCTGGTGATCCGCGCCGAAGATACGCTGGCCGGTTTTGTGCGGCGCATCCCGGTGGACATGGTGATTCTGGCGGTGGGGCTCGAGCCGCAGGCGGACGCGCAGCAGGTGCGCCGTCTATTCAACATCAGTTGCGCCTCCGAAGGCTGGTTCCTCGAGCGCCATCCCAAGCTGGCGCCGGTGAACACATTCACCGAGGGCGTGTTCATCGCCGGCGCATGTCAGGGACCGCGCGACATTCCCGAATCGGTGGCGCAGGCGGGGGCGGCCGCGGCCGAGGCAATGGCACTGATCGACGCCGGCGTGGTGGAACTGGAACCCTACACGGCGACTGTTGACGAGGAGGCCTGCTGCCACTGCAGAGTCTGCGTCCCCATGTGCCCGTACTCGGCGATCGACCCCAACGGTGGCAAGATCAACGAGGTGCTGTGCAAGGGTTGCGGAACGTGCGTCGCCGCATGCCCGTCCGGAGCCATCCGGCAGAATTTCTTCGAGGACAGCGAAATAGAAGAGGAGATTGAGGGGTTGCTGGCCTATGCTTAACCGCAGAACGATTCCTCCCGAGGTACCCGGCGGCGCGTTCGAGCCGAGGATCATCGCTTTCTTCTGCAACTGGTGTACGTATCTGGCGGCCGATCTGGCGGGCACCTCGCGCATGAAATACGCGCCGAACATTCGCGTGATCCGGCTGATGTGCTCGGGCCGGGTGGACCCGCAGTTCGTGCTCAAGGCCTTTGCCGAGGGCGCCGACGGCGTGCTCATCGGCGGATGCCACCCGGGCGACTGCCACTATCAGGAAGGCAACTACAAAACTCTGCGCCGCTACCTGCTGCTGAAGCGCATGCTGGTGCAGATGGGAATTGAGGAGGATCGCTTCCGGCTGGAATGGATCTCCGCCGCCGAAGCCGATCACCTTCGCGTCGCCGTGAATGACATGGTGGAGAAAGTTCGCGCGCTCGGCCCGCTGAACATGCAGGTGCTGAAATCCATCCAGACGGATGCGCCGGCGGGCGTCGAATTTCCGGAGAGCGAAGCGGTGGAGGCCGCGCCCGTGGTGCCCATCGCGGAATTGTCAGGCGGTAAGGAGGCGCCCGTCAATGCCCGATAAACCGAAGATCGCATTCTATTGGTGCGCGTCGTGCGGCGGCTGCGAGGAAGCCGTGCTCGAGCTGGACGAGAAGCTGCTCGACGTGGCCGCGGCGGTGGACATCGTCTTCTGGCCGGTGGCGCTCGATTTCAAGCGCAAGGACGTGGAGGCCCTGCCTGATGGGGCGATCCTCGCTTCCTTCGTCAATGGGGCGGTGCGCACCAGCGAGCAGGAAGAAATGGCTCACCTGATGCGGCGCAAGTCGCAGGTGCTGGTGGCTTTCGGAAGCTGCGCGCACCTTGGCGGCATTCCCGGCCTGGCGAATCTGTTCCGGCGGGAGGACATTCTGAGCGCGGTTTACTTCGACCCGCCGAGCATGGTGAATCCCGAACGCGTTCTGCCCATGGTGCACTCGCGAAGCAACGGGGACAAGCTGGAGCTGCCGGTATTTCAGGACCGCGTGCGGGCCCTCGACCAGGTGGTTGAAGTCGACTACTACCTGCCCGGGTGCCCGCCAAAACCAAAGATTGTGTGGAGTGCAGTGGAGACGCTGCTCGGCGCGACGCTGCCACCGAAAGGCGCCGTGCTGGCGCCCGAGCGCGCCCTGTGCGACGAGTGCCCGCGTAAGGACACGAAACCGGAAAAGCTGTCCTTCACGGAATTCAAACGGCCGCATCAGGTGATCGCCGACGAGACTATTTGCCTGCTGGCGCAGGGACTCATCTGCATGGGTCCATCAACGCGCGGCGGGTGCGACGCGCCATGTATTCAGGGGAACATGCCGTGTACCGGATGTGGCGGCCCCACGCCCCACGTCCGGGATCAGGGAGCGAAGATGCTTTCCGCGCTCGCTTCGCTGATCGAGGCGAAAGAGCCGGAGGAGATCGAACGCACTCTGGCAACCATTCCCGATCCGGTGGGAAGCTTTTACCGATACAGCCTGCCTGCATCCCTGTTGCAGGTGGCCAGATCGGAGCAGAACCGTGCTGCGTAAGCGGCACTCGAGGTGACTCCATGGACCAGGACACCGAAACCACAGGCGGCGCGTGGCAGGAAGCCGCCGCCAGGGCCAACAGCGAGTATATCCGGCATCGGATAACGCTCGATCCGATCACCCGTCTGGAAGGTCACGGCAGAATCGAAGTGTTTCTGAACGAGACCGGACAGGTGGATCACGCCTATTTCCAGGTACCCGAGCTGCGGGGATTCGAGAAGTTCTCGCAGGGCCGGCCAGTCGAGGATATGCCGCAGATCACGTCGCGGATCTGCGGAGTCTGCCCGACGGCGCACCACATGGCCTCCACCAAGGCTCTCGACGACCTTTATCAGGTGGACCCGCCGCCCGCGGCGAAGAAGATCCGGGAGCTGATCTACAGCGCGTTCCTCGCCGAGGACCACGCGCTGCACTTCTACTTCCTGGGAGGACCCGATTTTATCGTGGGCCCGGAGGCGCCGCCAGCGGAACGCAACGTTCTCGGGGTGATCGCCAAGGTGGGCGTGGACGTCGGCAAGGAAGTGATCACCATGCGGCGTCACCTGCGCGAGATCGTGGCTCTTGCGGGCGGCAAGGCCATTCACCCGGTCTTCGGCCTGCCGGGAGGCGTGGCGAAGAGGTTCACGCCGGAGATGCAGGAGCAGTGCCGAAGGGTGGCCGATGAGGCCGTGGAGTTCGCGCAGTTCACCATGCAGGTGTTTGAAGAAATCGTGCTGCCAAACACCGAGTATGTCCGCCTCATCGTCTCCGATCTGTACACGCACGGGACCTATTACATGGGTCTGGTGGACGAGCAGAACCGCCTGAACTTCTACGACGGCCAGCTTCGGGTGGTGAAGCCCGACGGCACCGAGTGGAA